>BNJU01000898.1_pt1 | contig 211073 bp, 191 predicted proteins | sample 8539281 | NCBI WGS metagenome assembly BNJU01 (sample SAMD00202456, study PRJDB9452) | human saliva metagenome | isolation source: human saliva | place: Japan | reverse complement strand
CCAATCTGCCATTCTTTACGTAACGGTCTGGGGTAGAAGGATCACGCATAAGGGCATCAAAACCGATAAAACCATCGATTTCATTTATTTGTCCTTATCCATTCGATTCACCTGCTTACGAGCAGCATCACGTGCGCTGTAAATAGCTTGCAGCCTTTGAAAAGGAGTTATCGTACCCATATAGACCTTTCAAGCCACGCTGTCGAGCCTCGTAATCATCACCTGATAGGCTTCTATCAGTTGACGAGCAGTCTCATTTGGAGTTGGTTGACGTACCGATATCATTTAATAGCCTCAAAGATGATAACCGCCCGCAGACCCTCTTTGTCCAAGATATCACGATCAAAAACGTTTCCTTCGGCGCTCCTAAACCCACTGAAAAGGATACGATTATCCTATCCCAAGGTTCAAGACACCGTTTTTCGCATGTCCGAACCATTCTCTCCATTCAGTACAGCAGACATAAAAATCAGGCCAACGATCCTGGAGCATTTGTTACACATCCCTTTACCATCAGTAATACTATTTCCTAAAGATGGCAACACTGGAAGCATTAGCATCAAGAACGTCAATAGCAGAAATATTAAACCAATGATCCTCCTTAAAGGCTGTTGAGAAATCAGTATTAGCATTTCGTTACGCCTCGCAATATATAAGAGGTGGTGCGTGAACCCATGTGAACAGTAGGTTCTTTTTGGTGCTTTAAGGTAGTTAATCGTAATTGACAGACGTTCCAAAGGCAGTAAATCGAAACTTTTCAACGCATCTGAAAAAGGCAGCTTTACCAGCAGGTATCGTAACCTGACGTTTATTACTAAAACGGAGATACCTAGCTGAATTCTTCTGTCATCTCTGACCCTTCTCAGCCTTTTGCAACATAAACACTGGTAATCTCAACAGGGCTCTGACGACAGCTCATTGCTCAACTGCAGACGGATAGCTACGACCACCGATGCTCACTCTTTTACGACCCTGTCGTAACGGAGCGATTCGTCATCTGATTGTTATAAGGCGTCAAAACCCTTTATCAACTGTCTGTGGCGCACAGGCCCATGTACCCCACCCATCGTTCTTGCTGTGCATAAGCACTGAATAACGATAAAAAAACGATAAAACGAATAAAAATCTTACGTAAACATTGTCCTGAATTATAAAACTCCCAAACCTCTGAACTTTTTCTAACAAAAAGAGAACATATTTCTATAATGACCTACTGATAAAAATGCACTAGTTTGCAATGCATAATAGAATCAAAGAATCACTTCCTACTATAAGCAATATTTGGTTTGACGAGTCAGTAAGGTTCTTTCTATTTCCGCTTCATATACGCCTTGAAAACCATCACCCTCTATGATTTCTATATCCTTGTAAAGAGTCCAAGAACAAAGCGATCCCAAACCACGATAATCACATACCTCTATATCTAAAAGCCACGAACCATCTTCATACGGTGTGATATAATGCGCACCCCTGCGGATATTCCTCATTAAAGAGATTATGTGACAACTGTCCCTAAACGCAGTTTCACACGATGTCGTTCTTCACTACTAAACATAAAGATATCCGTAAAACACTTGCCTATGCTTTAGTCTTCATGAAGCCATGGTGTATCTAATATCTCCACGACCAGTCATTCGCGAAATCTTGAAATGTTTTGTTCTGTTTTCGACACCAACTCATGACAGCGAACATCCTCGTTATTGTGCAGCAAAAAGAAAAAGGTTCTACAAAACGATCTTTACAGATATGACTATGTGGACTTGAATAACCCATCAAACAAACTGTCTTCTTCTCTGCCATTGCCGTCTGCGTAACAGTTTCATATTGTTATCCATCTGTCGACGAATAGGGTGAATCAGCTGACACAGAGAAATTATAAAACTTTCCAACTTCTGCCTTAGCTGGTTCACCATCTCACTATCATTGCCAGCCATCGTCATACACTATGAATAGTCTTCACATCTTTATCTGTGAAACTGAATCGCTTTGCAGCAACTGAGTGAAGAAAGGAGACGACGAGTCAATATGATAACAGCCCTGATTCTTGAACACGATAAAACCAGCATGCTTGATGAAGTCAAGTCAGATAATAGAAATTCCTGCGTGACAACCCCATCCGTTCACATAACTCTTCGACCGTATAATTACGTCCCATCAGACAATAGAATCAACAGTTCTAACTGCTTTCTTTAATTTATCGAAATCTCATCCTTACAATGAATAGATATATAGATATAACGCAGAGCAACACTTTTATTAACCTCTGACAACCCTTTTTATTTTTCGATCATAATCTATATAACTTAGGTCCACAAAACATTTCCATCTATAATAGTTTCTTCCGACTATAGATGATAAAAGCTCCTAACAAAACAAAAGATTAAACTACTGAATCTTTTACAAGAATACTTTTTAATTGATTTGCTGTCACTTTTAACATTTTCACATCAACTACTGATACGTAACAAGTTAGACAGTAACAACTTTATGTGACAGTAGTGACAGAAACTTAAATTTTATGATACGATATCGATAATTGAATAGACACTGTTTCTCAAATATAAATAACATGATACCCAACACAAACATGGACACCCAACATTCAACACCCTAGACACTAGAGCCTAAAAAGACGGAAAGAGACCTACTCTTTCCGTCTTTCTACTTATAATAGACTTAGACTTTACTCGTTCTTCAGAAGATCATTATAATCAGTCTCGTTCTGTAGGAACCACCCAAGTCCACTTGTTACCAAAAGTCTACAGCAATAGTTTTAGCAACAGCTGCGTGTGCATTACCACCTTCAGCAAATGAGTGGCGAACAACAGGAATGTTCCAACGCTTGTAATCACTCCATGCAAAGCCTTCACCCCAAAAGCTCAACCTCACGGTAATCCTTGATTTCATCAGAGATCAGTACCTGTCTTTTGTACAGGTATAGCTTGCAGTTACGACCAGTTGTAGCATTCAGTTTAACCAATGCAGCCTGTGCATCAGCAGTAGTTACCCAAGTAGTACTAGCCTCAGCCTCGATAAGCACCATCTCACTTGAACGGATGAAAGGAACATAACTAACATCCCGGCTGTGCAGTTACCCAGAACTTCATTTGACCCATCCAGATAGATATAACCAGAAGCATAAGCTGCAGAGAGACCAGAAATCTGATGCTTCTTAACGATAGAGTCAGCCTGTGCCAACACTCTTTCATCACCCATACCTAAGATACCATAGGTCTGGTTTACCTGTGCATTGTCAGTAATGTCAATACTACGGAATTTATCAGCAGTGATAAAGAGCTGCTTACGAGCATCATTATTAGGAATACGAGTAATCAACTCATGACCGATAGTACCAGCACCCAGTACTCTCGCTTACTTGCATCGTTACCATTACAAGCATCCTGCACCATATGCCCAATACCAGTTCTGCTCACTTGCATCACCATAGCTACCGAGAATCCACTCATCATTTGGCTTATAAAACCAGTTGCGTATGCATCACCAGTCATCAAACGGGACGGTTAGACTGCGCCAACTTTAGCCTGAGCCAAAGCAGTAGAATAGTCCTGACGAGTCAAAGCTGCACGTGCGTAAACAGCGTGAGCGGTATTCAAGATCAGGAATCCAACATTCGGCTGTTGAACGTGTCACACCACTTTCGGTGAAAGAGTTTGATAGCCTCCTGACAATCCTTGTAAATCTGTGCGTAAGTCTCAGCAAGTGTTGAAGCCTTCAGTTCACCCGTAGAGGTATCAATACGCAAAAGGCAATCCCGTAGAGGCACCATTGTTACTATCCTGCCAACGATAGCAGTAATAGTGTGCCAACTTCTCAAATGCGTATGCACGGAAGGTCAATGCAGAGCCTTTGATAAACTTTCTATCAGCCTCACGACCCGTAGCATTATCAATGTTTGCAAGAAGAGCATTTGCATTGTTAATGATCTGATAGTAATAAGTCCACGCATAAGAATCATAAATACTTGTTGAACGGAAGTGGAATGTCTGATTATGGATAGGAGCCCAACCAGAAGCATAACGGTTATAGTTATAGTTCTGACTTGGGAAATTCTCATAGATGACGCATAATCGCATTTCTCACCCTGCAACCCTCGACTATAGTAAGTACTGCTGTACGCTCATCGACTTTAGCAATACCATTCAAGGTATTACGTGCATTGCTTGTCATTAGCGTATGCTGCTGACGGCTCTGCCGATTCAGCAGGTGAAACATTGAGATAGTCACTGGAGCAAGATGCTGTCATAGCAGCCACAGCAATTAAAGCCCCTGCCGTGAATTTATTTATTGAATATTTCATATTATTCTTTTTTAAATTCTACAATATTAGAGATCCACTGTCAAACCGAAGTTGAACACACGTGCAGAAACATAAGTGTTATCACTATCCACCAGTAAAAAAGCTATACTGTGGGTTCATACCCCTTTACGACCTGTGAGCGTGAAGAGATTCTCAACACCAGCCTTAACAGAAACACCTCCAAGACCCCACTTTGTAACCAATGCCTTTGGCAAACGATAACTGAGCATGATATTCTTCATAATGAGATAAGAAGAACTTGTCAACCAACGGTCACTAATAGCATTGTTATCATTGCTACCATTGAAATCAAGGATAGGTGTACCATTAGGATCGATACGATTAGAGAAGTAGCTGTCATGCCATCAGAACGCCACTCCAAGAGTTGAGTACATCCTTATGGAGTGCAGCATGCTGAAGAAGCAGAAGCCGTAGACATCAAAGAGCTATAAGAGCCATCCATATGTCTTACCACCAAGGCTATAAGTCATCAACATTGACAAACTCAAGTCCTTTCCAACGAAGATTAGAGCCGAAATGAGCCATAGACAGAAGGAAGTGCTGTACCAGCCCACTTACGGATTGCCTGAGAAGTAGATGTAGTGTACTTTTGTTCCGTTGATCTCGACGAGGGTCACCGGCTGCAGAAGCAGCAGCCTCCTGTTTTCGGGATCGAGGTCATAGAGAGCCTTACCAGTCATCTGATCAACACCTACGAAGTGATAAGTGTACCACTCGTAAGCAGAGTGTCCCTCAGAATAGTTCTGCTGACCATGCAGGATATCTTCTCCCCTTAGGCAACTTGAGTACCTTATTCTTTAATGTAGTAGCATCCAAAGAGAGGTTCCATGTCCAATCCTTTGAACGTACGACATCACCACTCAACATAATCTCAAAGCCACGGTTAGAGATAGTACCAATATTCTGATACTGTGTAAGGTTCTCAATAGCATCATTACCAAAGAATGAACCAGCTGACAATGGGAAAGCGAACCTCGAAGAGCAAGTCCTTAGAACGCTTGTCGAAGTAGCCCAAGCTGAAGTTCAAACGATCAAAGAGCGTACCCTCAACACCAAAGTCAAGTGTCTGAGTTGTTTCCCACTTCAAGTCGAGAGCAGCCAACTTCTGACGTACCAAAGCAGGGTTACCACCATTCTTAGTAATGTAATAAAGTGCCTGATAACCATAATAGTTAACAGCTGCATCGTTACCAACCTCACCGTATGAAGCACGAGGCGCAAAAGCATCAACCCACTTTTACTTTCTCCATGAACTTCTCCTTTCTTGATATTCCAGTTTACACCAGCAGAGAAGAAGTTACCCCAACGCTTATCCTTGTGGAACTTAGAAGAACCATCACGACGAAGAGAGAAGTCAAAGAAGTATTTCTCATCAAAGTTGTAACGAAGACGACCAAGATAAGACTCAGTTCTATAATCCTCAAAATAGCCTTCTGTATCAGTATTTAATACGAAGTTACTCAGGGCGCAAAGCCTGCGATAGCAGCATTCGTGTTCATGACACGTGCATACTTACGATTCCAGCTATAATTCTCATGACCGAGAAGAACATCAACATGGTGGAGATTAAAATTATGATCCCAATTCAAGAGTTCCTGTCCTGTATAAGAGATATACTGGTTAGCATACTCTGATCAAACGACCATTGTTAGAAGCACCATCACCAATAACAGGGTTGTTATAGGTCTGACGGTTTGTATTAGCATGGTTCAAGTTCACCTTTTCCAGACAATGAGAAATCCGTATGGCAAAGTAATCTTTGTATAGATCAAACCGTCCAAAACGTTTCTACGAACGCGGTCCATATCCATTGTCATCTCGTATGGGAGGTTACGGTTGCCAAGATACTCAGATGTGGTATCATATTGCTTATTTCCATCTGCATCCAAAGCGTATGTACCATCACTATTATGCAAATAAACAGGATAAACAGGAGCCATGTAACGAGTTACATAGAATGGATTAGCATAGAAAGTTTTCTTTAGCATTTGAATTATAGCTTCTTACTGAAGAAGTACCAGAGAGATTCAAACCTAACTCAAGCCATTTATTAGCATTATAATTCGTATTGATACGACCTGTAAAAACGCTCATAACCAGAGTTCAATGTATAACCCTGCTCATTCAGATAACCAGCAGAAGAATAAATATTATACTTATCACTTGCTACAGCTGCAGAGAGGTTATACTCCTGACGGTGACCCGTGCGCTCAACAGCCTTCTGCCAATCAAGGTCATCATAACCAGCACGCATAGCAGCAGTCAACTTACCATTTGCATCAAAGAGAGCATCATCGGCTCCATTATAGATATTACGCTTCACATAATCAGGCACCAAGTGCTGGGTTGCATAAGTTCCAGCTGCAGCATCTGTTGAAGCGATACCACCAGAGAGAGCATAGTTCTTCATTGCTACCCAAGAAGCTTCCATCCATTCGTTAGCATTCAAACGGTCATATTCTGCAATACCACGTCTGTAGAAACCTTGATCCATCTTCAAAGAAATGTTAGGTTTAGTAGAGAACTTAGCCTTCTTTGTTGTAATCAAGACAACGCCATTAGCCGCACGATTACCATAGAGAGCTGCAGAAGAAGCGTCCTTCAAGACAGACATAGACTCGATGTCGCTTGGATTCAACTCGGCAATATTACCTTCAAATGGAGTACCATCAACAATATAAAGAGGCTGGTCAGCATCCTTAACCAATGTACCCACACCACGGATGTGAATCTTTAGGGTGTAGCACCAGGTTCGCCATAAGAGTTATTTACCTGAACACCAGGGGCAGAACCTTCCAGCGCACCCGTTACAGTTGTACTGATACGATCGCCGATTTTCTTAGAGTCTACAACAGCTACAGAACCCGTAATTGATTGACGCTTAGCAGTACCATAGGCAACAATTACGACCTCTTCAAGATTCTTATCATCAGGTGCTAAACTAACTTTCATGTTGTTTAGTTGCTGTAACTGTCTTTGTTTTCATTCCAACATAAGACACAATCAACTTAACACCTGCAGGTGCTGAGAGACGGAACTTACCATCAACATCTGTTACAGTACCCGTCTGTGTACCAGACACAAGGATAGACGCACCTACTACTGGCTGTCCATCATCCGTGGAGACTACAGTTCCGCTAATCTCTGTTTGCGCCAGCGCTGTTCCTAAACTAAGGAATAGGCCGACTAAAAAAACATCATTAGTCTTTTTCCATAAATTCTCTCTTTAAATTAATATGATAAATAAACTATTTCAGACTCAAACTATTAAATACGTAAGGTATTACAAAATTGCATACAATCATGGTACAGATATTTTTTTAACACTTTACAAAGATAGTATACCGCTTTTTAAAGTTCCAAAGTGGAAATGAAATTTTAATTAATATTTTCACATTTATTAATGTATTTTGGTTTTTACAGAAACGATAGTTTAGTGTATGAAAATAAATTAATTATTAGTATAATAGCACCAAAAACAACATATTGTAAAATCCAACACTTTTTATTCCTTATTAAAACTTTAAATTACAGTATAGTATAGAGGATAAAAGAAACTTTAGAGCCAAATCTGGCATTAAATCGTAATATTGATTAATATTAATCCTGATTAAACAATATCACGCTATCTTTTAGAAGAAGTAAATAACTTAACAAACATGCTTAGTAACAATAAAATAAGCCTTTTTCTGACAGTAAGTTACACGCAAACAAATGACATATTACATAGTGTTTAGTACTCCGCACCATTGGTGCTAAGGCCTAACACTGTATGTGCTGAGGCTTAGCACCACATGTGCGCAATGACATATGTTTAGCCCCTAATGACCGATTGGGGTTCAAAAACAGAAAGAAAGAATCCTTATAGCATATCATAAGGTATAAAGAATATCTTTATTAGGGAATTGTTTACAAGACAACATAAACAATATATAAAATAATAGGACTTAACCTACATTTACGCTGTTAGAACCACAAATAATGTAAAGTAATCCTATCGAAGGCATGTAAAGAAAAGTTGTAAGTCAATTCATTGAGAAGGATGGAGTCACAAACAGATTTCACTCAAATTGAATCATAAGACAAAACCCACTATAATATAGTTACCTAACAGATTGTAGGTTCTTATCAGCATCTTGTCTGCCTTTGTAACTTGATGCTTATCCACTATGTTCGCGTTACAATGATAGACAAGATGCTTGACAATACAACAAAAATCTATTTAGAATCATATACTCAATTAGAGCTTAAAAATCAAAGAGAGCTGCCCATCACCCAAAAGGTTATAACTTTTTGCGATGATAAGGTGTGATACCATGTTCACGAATAGCCTGACGATGCTTCTTTCGTTGGATAACCCATGTTTGATTGCCAGTCATACTGCGGATATTCCTCTGCCAAGGAGAGCATATAATCATCACGATAAGTCTTGGCAAGGATTGAGGCAGCTGCAATAGAAAGATACTTCCCATCCCCTTTTAACTATAGTTGTTGAAGGTAGATCTTGATAAGGCTTAAAACGATTACCATCAACGATAACCGCTTCTGGGACGTACCTTCAACAGGTCCAACGCTCGATGCATAGCCAAGAAAAGAAGCGTTGAGAATATTTATCTTATCTATCTCTTCAGGCGTAACGATTCCCACCGCCCACGCAATAGCATCTCGCTCAATCTCCTCACGAAGTGTATAACGTTTCTTAGCCGTCAACTTCTTAGAGTCGTTTAACAACTCATTCTGATAATCAGAGGGAGAATAACAGCAGCTGCATAGACACTTCCAGCAAGGCATCCTCTGCCCGCTTCGTCGCAACCTGCCTCTATAAGATCTTCATAATAATGACTTTTTCAGCATGAGTAATAGGGCTTTTAAAAGTTAAAGAACCTTTTCTTTTTAATCTTATATAACAAATATTTTTTTCGAGAGTGAACATTCCTTGCACAACACACAGTTACTTTTGCATACGTAAAACCAAAGAATGGTTTTTACACCTTAATTATATAAAGTAAACAATTAAAGAACAAAAAGAATATGAAAAAGAAATTGATTCTCACCGAGCGTAACGCATCGTACAACGAGCTTAGTCGTTTCTTCACAGACGCTGCTGCTATGGTTCCAAACTCCAATGGAATGGCTACGTAATTATTACAGTGCCGTCCTTGAACGAGAGGTGAGTAGCAAGCAAGCTTCGTATATCACGCAGGCTCAGTTAGCTTTGATTCTAACTATATTCCTATCGTTTCATCATTACTATTACAGGAGTGTTCCTTACTTGGTTTGCCTTTCAGCCTTTATAAGTGCAAGAAGGGATAAGGTGTCTTTCTATACGCCTTAGATCTGCAAGTAAACAGGCGTTCATAAGCGTAATGAAACGCATATAAACGCCTGTTATGCATTTTATCTATCTCCTTAAAACATCATTGCAATACGCTTGATACCTGCTACCAAAGCATCCACTTCCTCACGTGTGTTATACAGACCGAAGGAGGCACTGAACAGTACCAAGGATACCAGACGATCCATCAAAGGTTGTGCACAATGATGACCAGTGCGGACAGCAATACCTAACTGGTCGAGCAATGTACCAAGATCCATGTGGTGAATATCACCGACATTGAAACTGATAACAGCATCCCCACTGTCATCACGATGTCCATAGATGTGCATACCCTCTATCTCACGAAGCTGCTGAAGTGCATAACGTGAGGTCCTGCTCATGAGCAAGAATGTTATCCATACCCTAAAGACGTACACATAATCGAGGGGCGGTTGCAAGTCCATGCGTTGCGATATAATCAGGGTTCCTGCCTCAAACTTCAAAGGTGGACGCTCAAGGTTGTCTTTCTCAAAGCTGACACGCTCTATCATTTCACCACCACCTTGATACGGAGGTAGTCGATCGAGCCACTCTTCCTTTACCATAAAGAACACCCACACCGGTAGGTCCATACACCTTATGACCACTGAAAGCAAGGAAGTCGCAATCTAGGTCTTGCACGTCAACGGCAAAGTGAGGAACGCTTTGTGCACCATCCACAACGACAGGTACGCCGTGTTCGTGGGCGATACGGATCATCTCCTTTACAGGGTTGACAGTTCCAAGGACATTACTTACCTGCGTTACACTAACAAGTTTTGTGCGCTCGGTGAAAAGTTTTTCATATTCTTCAAGCTGAAGTTCGCCCTCATCGGTCATTGGAATAACCTTTAGCACAATTCCCTTACGCTGTTCCTGTAACTGCCAAGGAACGATATTTGAGTGATGTTCCATAGTAGAAACTATCACTTCATCACCTTCCTTCATACAGCCTTCTACAAAACTGGAAGCAACGAGGTTCAAACTCTCTGTTGTACCGCGTGTGAAGACAATCTCTGTTGTTGAACGGGCATTGATAAACTTTCGCACCGTTTCACGTGCTGCTTCATGCAAGTCGGTTGCCTGTTGTGACATCCAATGTACACCACGGTGTACATTGGCATTTACATTGAGGTATTCTTCCTGCATAGCATCCAACACACAGAGCGGCTTCTGTGTGGTAGCACCATTGTCAAGGTAAACCAGTGGTTTGCCATAGACTGTGCGGGAGAGAATTGGGAAGGAGTCCCGAACTTTCGTTATATCGTACATCTTATATTGGACTAATGGGCCATATTAGGCTAATTGGGCTAATAAGCCCAATGCCAAATTACTTACACAAATCGCAACCTTCACACTTATCAAGCTCGCCACGGAAACGTTTCTCTACCAAATGGTGGAGACGGTCGCGCAATGGCTCAAGTTCCATCTTGTCGATTACTTCATTGATAAAGGCAAACTCAAGGAGGAGTTTTGCTTCCTTCTTGTCGATACCACGCTGCTGCATATAGAAGAGTGCGGCATCATTGAGCTGTCCTACCGTTGAACCATGATTACACTGAACATCATCAGCATAAATCTCAAGCATTGGCTGGGTGAACATACGAGCAGTCTTGCTGGCACAAAGATTACGGTTATTCATCTGTGAGAGTGTCTTCTGTGCTCCCTTGCGAACAAGAACACGACCTGCAAAAGCACCAACAGCATTCTCATCAAGTACATACTTATAAAGTTCCGAACTTGTGCAATGAGGTACCTGATGATCAATAACCGTATTGTTGTCAATATGCTGGTTCTTGTCAGCTATCACACAACCATTACAGAAACACTCGCTACCCTCACCCTTAAATACAAGGTCGAGCATATTACGAGTAACACCATTATGCAATGTAATGACATTGTGGCTTACACGTGAATCACGCTGCTGTTCAATATAAACATTTGATACACGTACGTTCTTTGCATGAGTTTCCTCAAGACAGTTGAGTTCAAGACTTGCATTTGCACCTACATAGGCTTCGATTACCTGTGTAGCAAGGAAGTTACGGTCGTCAGCTGCATGATCACAGAAAAGGAACTGCGCCTTAGCACCTTCTTCAAGAACAATGAGTACTCGGCGGTTGACCATCAAGTCAACATCTGAACGAAGAATATTAATTACCTGTATGGTACGATCAAGTTGTACATTCTTTGGCACATAGATGAAGAGACCATCTTGCGCAAGCATTGTATTCAAAGCTGTAATAGCATCTGCCTCAGTATTGGCAAGACGACCATAGTACTTCTCAACCAATTCTGGGCGTTCTGTTGCTACACGATTCAAACTGTCAACAATAACACCTTCACTCAGTTTTGCCTTAGGAAGGATCTTGCTGTAGAACTGATCATTGACTACGAAGTAAAGAGAAGTGCTAAGATTTGGTACATCGCACTTGAAGGTCTCGTATGGATTAACAGGAATCTCAAGACGGTTGAGGTTCAATCCATAGTCTGGTTCAAAGAGCTTCTGCATATCCGTGTACTTATAGCGTTCCACCTTCTTGGTTGGAAAGCCCTGCCGACGGAAGTCTTCAAAAGCCTTATCGCGTACCTCATTGAGCACAGGTGCAGCATGCTCTTTGATGAGTTGCTGCGCCTCTGTATAGAGGTCTATATATTGTTTTTCGCTTTGCATTGTAATTTCTTTTTGGAGGTTTTATCTAAAGAATAGCGGATTAGAGATTATAGAAAAGCTATATTAACTAGGACTGCTAGGTTAACTAGAATAACTAGGATAACTAGGACTGCTATAAAAACTAAACACTCTAAAGCCAGCCATTAATCTTCTGCTTCAACCTCTTCCTTAATCCAATCGTAACCGCGTGTCTCAATCTCCTTAGCAAGTTCTGGACCTGCAGTCTTCACGATACGACCCTTATAAAGTACATGGATAACATCTGGCTTAATCATCTCTAATAGACGCTCATAGTGAGTGATAACAATAGCAGATGTCTTTTCATTGTGCATCTTGTTTACACCCTCAGCCACGATACGCATAGCGTCAACGTCAAGACCAGAGTCTGTCTCATCAAGAATACTAAGCTTTGGCTCCAACATTGCCATCTGGAAAATCTCATTACGTTTCTTCTCACCACCAGAGAAACCTTCGTTTACGCTACGGCGAGAGAGTGTTGAGTCCATACCTACTAACTGACGCTTCTCACGCATGAGTGCCATAAACTCTGCAGCCTTCATTGGCTCTAAACCTTCATAGGCACGCTTTGCATTGATAGCAGCCTTCGTGAAGTTAGTCATACTTACGCCTGGTATCTCTACTGGATACTGAAAAGATAAGAAGAGTCCCTCATGTGAACGATCCTCAGGCTTCATCTCCAAGAGATTCTTGCCATTAAACAATGCCATACCGTCAGTTACCTCATAGAGAGGATTACCTGTAAGTACTGCACTCAGCGTTGACTTACCAGATCCATTAGGACCCATAATTGCATGAATCTCACCATCATTAATTGTGAGGTTGATGCCTCTTAATATTTCTTTACCTGCGATGGTTGCATGCAGGTTTCTTACTTCTAACATATTATCTTTGCTTTATTTTTTCTTCACTAAAAATATATTAACGAAATCTAACAACATGTCGAATACGAAATCAGAGGTATGATACTCCCCACGAGCCATCTTCTCTGTTTTTTCTTGTTCTCTCTGCTCTTCAAAAAGCGATGGCGAAGAGTCATTATAACCAAGGAAGGACTTTGATTTCTTCTTGTAACGTGGTAAGTTGCCTATCATCTCCGAGCCCGTAACTGTACGATAGAGACGAGTTTCAAAGGGCTTGGGTATCGATGGCAACCCCATCACTGACTGACATGTAATCGCTGTATCCTGCTTCACATGCTTCTCAATAAGATACTTCTCCCATGGTTTTAACTGCCATGACTGAGCTTGAAGCATTGTTGTTAGCAGCAAGCCAGACGTGATAAGAATGACCTTTCGCATGTTGTTTATTCAGTTATATTATCCTACTGTTCCTTCAAGTGTTACAGAGAGTAGTTTCTGTGCTTCAACGGCAAATTCCATTGGAAGTTTGTTGAGGACATCCTTCGCATAACCATTGACTATCAAACCAACGGCATCCTCTGTTGGAATTCCTCGCTGATTGCAATAGAAAAGCTGGTCTTCACTAATCTTAGAAGTGGTAGCTTCATGCTCAACAATAGCCGTATCATTATGGATATCCATATAAGGAAAGGTGTGAGCACCACAGTCTGAACCTAAGAGAAGAGAGTCACAACTTGAATAGTTGCGGGCATTCTCAGCATTGGCTGTAGCACGAACCAAACCACGATAAGAGTTCTGACTATGACCAGCGGAGATTCCCTTAGAGATGATTGTACTCTTAGTATTCTTACCCATGTGAATCATCTTCGTACCCGTATCAGCCTCTTGGTAGTTATTGGTTACAGCAACAGAATAGAACTCTGCCTGTGAGTTATCACCCTTCAATACACAAGAAGGATACTTCCATGTGATAGCCGAACCTGTCTCTACCTGTGTCCATGAAAGCTTTGAGTTTACACCACGAAGCTCACCACGCTTTGTAACAAGGTTCAAGACACCACCCTTGCCGTTCTCATCACCTGGATACCAGTTCTGAACAGTAGAGTATTTCACCTCAGCATTATCCATTACGACAATTTCAACGACTGCTGCATGCAACTGATTCTCATCACGCATTGGGGCTGTACAGCCCTCAAGATAGCTAACGTATGAATCATCATCAGCGACAATCAGTGTACGTTCAAACTGACCTGTATTAACCGCATTGATACGGAAATACGAACTAAGTTCCATTGGACAGCGAACTCCCTTAGGAATATATACAAAGGAACCATCGCTGAACACCGCAGAGTTGAGTGCTGCAGAATAGTTATCACGATAAGGAACAACACTTCCGAGATACTTACGTATCAAGTCAGGATGCTCCTGAACTGCCTCACCGATAGAGCAGAAGATGATACCCTTCTCAGCCAACTGCTTCTTAAAAGTAGTCTTCACTGACACGGAGTCCATAATGGCATCAACTGCCGTACCACTCAAAGCAAGACGCTCTTCCAATGGAATACCTAACTTATCAAAAGTCTTTGCTAACTCTGGATCAATCTCCTTGTTCTTAGGCTTCTTTGCCAATGGATCAGCATAATAGGAGATATCCTGTAGATGTAACTCTGGCAAATGCAAGTGTCCCCAAGTTGGTATAGGGAGTGTCTGCCAGTAACGGAAAGCCTTCAAACGAAAATCGAGGAGCCACTCTGGTTCCCCTTTCTTCTGCGAAATAAGTCGAACGACATCTTCGTTCAGACCCTTCGGAATGACCTCCGTATGTACATCAGTCGTAAAGCCGAACTCATACTTCTGCTCTGCGACTTTCTTTACAAATTCATTATTCTTGTTCTCAGACATTTGTTTTTTGTGATTAAAGAGAGGGAGAATACTCAGGAGTCAAAAGAGTTAGAGGGAGTTAGAAGGGTTAAAGAGAATACTTACCTTTTCAGTATGCTTCTTTACCTCTAACGTTTAGCCCATCCAAATACACTATCTGTCTTTCCTATACCTATTGTTTAATTCATTTAAACCTATCGTTTCAATTCATCCAACAATAAGTTTTTAGTCCCACCGTCTCTATTCTCAATACTTATATACACTCTGTGAACATACAATATGTATGCCACAAAGACCAATGGCAACATTTGTTACCATGAAGAAAAACCGCCTTTACTCCTTTGATGGAGAAAAGACGGTTTTTTATATTGTTACAATTTCTGTTCAACCTCAATCTCCGTGAAGGTTTCGATGATATCACCCACCTGTAAATCATTGTAATTGACAAGTGAAATACCACATTCAAGTCCTGTTGCGACATCCTTCACATCGTCCTTATAACGCTTCAGAGCATCAATAGGAGCTGTATGGATAACGATACCATCACGGACTACGCGACCCTTATCCTTGCTGTGAACCTTACCTTCAGTAACCATACCACCGGCAACAGTTCCAACCTTGGAAATCTTGAAGACCTGTTTAACCTCAAACTGACCAGTGACAATCTCCTTCTTCACCTTATCAAGCATACCCACCATCGTTGACTTAACATCGTCGATAGCATCATAGATGACAGAGTAAGTATTGATTTCTACACCCTCACGGTCAGCCAAGCGACGTGCATCAGCAGAAGGACGAACCTGGAAACCGACGATGACAGCATCAGAAGCAGATGCCAACATAACATCGTTCTCAGAAATCTGACCTACAGCCTTACTGATAACGTTAACATTAACCTTCTCAGTTGACAGCTTGATGAATGAGTCAGACAAAGCCTCGATAGAACCATCAGTATCACCCTTCACAATGATATTCATCTCATGGAACTCACCACGAGCAATTCGGTGAGAGATATCAGACAGTGTAAGACGAGTCTGTGTACGCAAGCCCTGCTCACGCTGCAACTGCTCACGCTTGTTTGCAATCTCACGTGCCTCCTGCTCAGTCTCCATAACATGGAAGGTATCACCTGCTGTTGGTGCACCATTGAGACCGAGGATGATTGCAGGTTCTGCTGGTCCAGCACTCTCAATACGCTGGTTACGCTCATTGAACATAGCCTTGATACGACCCCATGAAGTACCAGCGATAACATTATCACCAATCTTCAAAGTACCATTAGATACAAGAACCGTACTTACATAACCACGACCCTTATCAAGTGAAGACTCAATGATAGTACCTGTTGCCTTACGGTTAGGGTTAGCTTTGAGATCCATCATATCAGCCTCGAGAAGGACTTTATCAAGAAGCTCGTTCACTCCGATTCCCTTCTTAGCACTGATTTCCTGACACTGATACTTACCACCCCACTCTTCAACAAGCAGATTCATTTGTGACAAGTCCTCACGTATCTTATCAGGGTTAGCTCCAGGCTTATCAATCTTATTGATTGCGAACACCATAGGAACACCTGCAGCCTGCGCATGAGCAATCGCCTCCTTAGTAGTAGGCATCACTGAGTCGTCTGCAGCAATGATGATAATCACAATATCAGTAACCTGTGCACCACGAGCACGCATAGCAGTAAATGCTTCGTGACCTGGAGTATCAAGGAAGGTAACCTTACGGCCATTCTCAAGTGTCACACCATAAGCACCGATGTGCTGGGTAATACCACCTGCCTCACCAGCAATTACATTCGTATTACGGATATGGTCGAGCAAAGAAGTCTTACCGTGGTCAACATGACCCATGACTGTCACGATAGGCGCACGTGATACGAGATCGTTCTCGTCATCCTCCTCTTCACTAACAGCTTCCTGTACTTCGGCACTTACATATTCTGTCTTAAAGTCGAACTCATCAGCAACGAGGTTGATTGTCTCAGCATCCAGACGCTGGTTGATAGACACCATAATACCAACAGACATCAAAGTAGAGATGACATTTGTTACAGGAACATTCATCATTGTAGCCAACTCAGAAACAGTAACAAACTCTGTCAACTTCAATATCTTACTTTTCCTTGCGCTCTGCCTTCGCCTCAGCATTCAGACGCTCCTGAACAGCATCACGCTTTTTCCTTACGGTACTTTAGCACCCTTCTTATTCTGACTCTTGCTTGTCAAACGAGCAAGTGTCTCCTTTACCTGGCGTGCTACTGCTTCATCATCAACCTCTAAAGGCTTCTGATTACGGTTGCGATTCTTCTTACCCGCATTCTTGTTGCCACCGCCATTATTGTTATTGTTTTTTTCTTACCGTTCTGGTTCTGCTGCTGATTAGCGGCAGCATTGATATCGACGCGTTCCTTGTTAATACGAACGCGCTTCTTCTTGCCCTGACCATTACCCTGACCAGCCTTCTCTTCACGCTCTTTACGGCGTTCCTCCTTACTCTTCTTCTTAGGGCGGGTACTCTGGTTCAAAGTGCTGAGATCAATCTTACCCAAGACATTCACCTTAGGTGTATTCAAGATTTTCTTCTCATTCTTGGTCATGAACAAGCCATTATCTTCCTTCTCCTCTACCACAGTAGGTTCTGCTGGAGCATTAGTATCTGCTGGTTCAACCTTAACCTTAGTTTCAGCCTTTCACCTCTGCTTCAACAGCAGGAGTTTCTTTCTTTGCAGGCTCAACCTTCACCTCAATAGGCTTCTCAACCTTTGGAGCTACAGGCTTAACCTCTTCATTACTTGCTGCATGCTTCTTGCTTTGCATCATGCTTCTCTACCTTTTTCTTCTCCTCTGCAGGTTTAACGGCAGCTGCAACTGGAGTTTCTTTCTTCTCAGCAGGAGCAACAGCTTTCTTTGGCAGCTGGTTTATTCAGCTGATCAAGATCCATCTTTCCGACTGGTTTATACTGCTGACGCTCAGCCTTCAAGACAGCCTCACCTTTATGTTCTGCTAGGACTTTTCTTCTCTTTAGTTTTCTTCTGCAAGAGCTTTTAGCTGCGTCCTTCTTTACCTCCTTATCATTATTGAAAGCTCCTACGAGAGCGTTATACTGACCCCTCGCTTAGCTTAAAGTTGAGCTCGTTCTTCACCTCGCCTAACTCTGGCTTCTTCTCTAAGAACTCCACTGCCGTTTGGAGTCCTATATTCAATTCACGAATTGCTTTGTTTAATCTGATGCTCATTAACTTTATTTTTTTCGGTGTAGGGTGTTGGTTGTTGATATGCCTTTTTGGTAGAGAGGGGTTCCGAACATGGAGTTGCTGAATAGTCACACCCGTTAGCTTTCAGTCAACAGCCATCACCCACCAACCAATCACCTTTTACTGTTCAAACTCTGATTTCAATACATTCAACACACTATCAACGGTTTCAACCTCCAAGTCTGCCTTTTCTATCAGCATCTCACGTGGAGCGTTGAGAACCTGACGTGCTGTATCGAGTCCGATACCCTTAATAGCATCGATAACCCACTGATCGATTTCATCAGAGAACTCATCCAAGTAAATATCCTCCTCTGCACTCTGTTCGTCAAGTTCACGGAATACGTCGATGGTATAACCTGTCAGCATACTTGCCAACTTAATATTCATACCGCCACGACCAATAGCAAGACTAACCTCCTCTGGCTGCAAGTAAACTTCGGCCTTCTTATTCTCCTCATCAACAGTCAAACTGCTCACCTTTGCAGGAGCAAGCGCACGCTGAATAAAGAGTTTCGTATTTGCTGTCCAATTGATAACGTCAAGGTTCTCATTGCAAAGTTCACGAACGATACCATGAACACGGCTACCACGTACACCAACACAAGCTCCAACTGGGTCGATACGCTCATCAAAGCTCTCAACTGCAATCTTCGCACGCTCACCCGGCATACGGGCAATCTTACGAATAGCGATCAAACCATCGTTGATTTCTGGTACCTCAGCCTCAAGCAGACGCTCAAGGAACTCAGGAGCAGTACGTGAAAGAATAATCTTAGGATTGTTATTCTCGTTATCAACACGATGAATCACCGCACGAACAGTCTCACCCTTACGATACTGATCACGTGGAATCTGCTCGCCCTTAGGGAGAATCAACTCATTATTCTCATCGTCAACAAGAAGAACCTCACGCTTCCAAGTCTGATAAACCTCACCAGAGATAATCTGACCAACACGGTCCTTATACTTGTTATACAAAGAGTCATGCTCCAGCTCAAGAATCTTAGAAGCCAAAGTCTGACGAAGGTTCAAGATAGCACGGCGGCCGAACTTATTAAAATCTACCTCCTCACTTACATCCTCACCGACCTCATAGTCTGACTCTATCTTACGTGCATCTGTAAGGCTAATTTCTTTATTTTCATCCTCAACCTCGCCATCAGCCACAACCACACGGTTACGGTGAATCTCGAAGTCACCCTTATCAGGGTTTACAATCACGTCGAAGTTTTCGTCACTACCGAAAATCTTAGCGAGTACATTACGGAAGCTCTCCTCCAAAACGCTCACCAATGTAGTACGATCGATGCTCTTGGTGTCTTTAAACTCCTTGAAGGTCTCGATCATATTCGGACGTTCTTCTTCTATTTTTTTCTTGCTGCCATAGCTTTACTTGAAACTTATTATGTATTTTGTATATTTTACTTCATCCATCTTGTACGCATGGTCTACGTCCATCTTCACAGGACGCTTCTTACCTTCCACTTGTACCTTCTCATTGACTGCAACAACAAAGTCGTTGCCATCAACGCTCTTTATACGCCTTTGACTTTCTTTCCGTCCTTACCGAGCACCTCAACTTCCTTTCCAATGAAGTTCTGATACTGCTGAGGAACCTTAAAGGGCTGTCCTAATCCTGCAGAGCCTACCTCAAGTTCGTAATCTTCCTCGTCACGTGAAAGACGATCTTCGATATACTTGCTCAACTCTACACAATCTTCAATCCACACACCATCGGCATGGTCAATCTCAACGACAATCTTGTCGTCAGAACTGATTTGAATATCAACCAGGAAGTACTCCTTACCTTCCAGCCACTCGTCAACGAGACTTTTTACAACGTTTTTATCTATCATAAGTGTTTTAATATGAAAAATGAGGGACTATTGAAAGCCCCTCATTCCTCTGAACGTTTGCAAAGTTACAAATATTTTCGCCACATACCAAATGTTTTACGGCTTTTTTTATCAGTACGTAAATGATTTAAACGGAATAAGAGACAAGCCTAACAACTCATTCTTTTTCCACTTCATCCTGTTCATTTGCATGTGGATTTTGCTTTAGCACAAAAACCACAGCTAAACCTATAGCTGCCATTATCATAATTCCAGCTGTTACATCATGCCCATAAAAAGCTAAAAGTGTCGATAATCCAATAAGAATCACAACAATAGAATATCCCATCCATTGTCCTCTCCAACTTTCTTTTCAATCCACTTGTAACAATATTCCTTTCTGTGCTTATGCGATGCTCCACCTGCTGCTCCATCAAACATAAGATACATTCTGGTGCATTAGGAATAACTTCCCCATAGGCTTTAAAATCTTCAGGAGCAGGTAAAGGACCACGAAAAAAGTGTTCTGTTTCTAATGCCATGAAAGCACTTACTATTTTAGAGCGTTTTTCAGGTTCTAAGGTTTCAAGTACTTTATTGATATTAGTTATATCTACTGATAACTCTTCTTTATTAGGCAACGTAGATGTGTCTTATTTAGTCTCTTTTTGTTTATTACTTTCCATAGTTTAGCCGTTTCAGAACAGCATTCATGTCATTTGCAACAAGCCTTGCATCTCGCTGCAAATCTTCGAAATCATTTCCTTGCAGATAGCGTCCAAAGCGTCTCTTTGGAACCATACCTATCACAGACAAGAAGCCAGACCGCATCGTTGGTCTTTCTGAAAACAAGACCGATGTAGTAACATTATTCTGTTCTTTTTTCTTTATTAGTTTCATATCAACAATGATGTTCTTAAATGAATGCGCCACAAATCTACATATTCTATTCGAAAAGTCCAAGTCTTCACGTAATTATTTTTCGTGTTATAAGAAGAAAAACACCATTTCTTTACCTCGAAGAAGTTTACCAAAATCAAAAATCCTTTCATGAACATAAATATTTATTTTCACGAAGAAACATTTTTCTTCATGAATAAAAAAATATTTTTCATGAAAAATAATTCGATCAATCGTGTTCTTTTGAACATCTAAACAGCTAAACACATCCTATGTACCTTTGGTTTTTACAACACTTTTCTCACAGTAAATTACATTCCGTTCAACTATATAGCATCGTATTTAACCCTCAACACCAATGGTGTTTACCAACAGCACCACACGTGCTGAGCACCAACACGACAATAGAAAAACTGAGAAACGAAAACAAGGCTGCACTAACATAAAACCGAAACCATATTAATAAAAATAAAGGCTTATAAGTTCCAATCGAACCTATAAGCCTTATTCTTTTTATAATAAAGTTCCCTTTATTTCGCCTTTGACTTCTGCTTTTTATCAACAGCTACATTGCTTGCAGGTTCAAGCTTAACTAATGGCTGAACAACAACGGGCTGCAAGAGTTTCTTATACTCTGCTGGATTCTGCAAGATTTCCACAGCCTTCTTCCACTGCTTATCAAATTGCAGACTATTCTCTAAGGAGCCTTTCTGATAATAATAAGCTGAAACGAGGTCACTCGTCAACACTTTTTTTAGTGTCTGCTTGTTATAATCGAGGTCTTTGGCAAGGTTATGATTCAGCTTCTTCTCTAAGGCATCGAACTCACCTTTCGCATCATCATAATAGCCTTCAAATTTAGCTAACTTAACAAGGTTCTCCAAGTATTTCTTACTTTCACGGTCATACTTGAAACCACTCTTCAACACTGCTTGCTTGAAGTCTTCAAAATCAGCATCTGAAATAACAAATGTCTTTGCAGGACCAATTGTAGGATGCTTCTTCAAATACTGCAACTCCCAATTCCACATAACCTCTGTTGAATCGCGTCCCAGAAGAAGCAAGATAAAAAGCAATGTTTGGTAGAGAGTCTGGACGCACTTCAACATCTGGCTTGATACCACCACCATCACGCACCTCACGTCCGTTTGCCGTGTGGAACACATGTGTTAGCGAGTCTGGTACATGCTCAGTATATCCACCATTTGCATGCTTATAGTTGATTGCTTGAATACAGCGTCCGCTTGGAATATAATACTTACTTGACGTGAGTTTTAAGTTTCCATTATAAGGAAGGTCCATTGACACCTGTACAAGTCCCTTACCGTATGTACGTGTACCAAGAACTACCGCACGATCAAGGTCCTGCAAACTACCACTGGTAATCTCACTGGCACTGGCAGACTCGTCATTGACCAACACAACAATTGGCATGAGGGTATCAATAGGCTCGACAGTTGTCTTATATTCATTGTTTGCACGATCCATCTTACCCACTGTCTTCACGAGTGTAATACCCTTCGGTACAAACATATTTACAATATTAACTGCTTCCTGCAAACTACCGCCACCATTATTACGGAGGTCAAAAACAAGTGAAGTCATCCCCTGCTTCTTCATATCAAGGAAGGCACGACGTACGTCCTTAGCACAACCCGTTGTGAAAGAGTTAAGATTCAAATATCCAACTCCACCATCCTGCACACCATAATAAGGTACAGCAGGGAGCTGAATAGCTCGACGAGTAATCTTAAACTTCATCTTCTTATTCGTTGATGGACGCTGAACAGTCAAAATAAAGGTTGTTCCAGCATCGCCACGCAAATGATTGCTGACGTATGCAACATCCTTACCCACCATCGACGAGTCGCCAATAGCAAGGATGACGTCACCTTTCTTCAATCCAACTTCCGCAGCAGGCATATTCTCGTATGGCTCATCTATCACCGTATTCTTCAATAAGAAATTATAACGAATCAATGCACCGACACCTGCATACTTACCCGAAATCATCAAGTCGAGGTCTTTCACCTTCTCCTCAGGATAATATACCGTATAAGGGTCGAGCGAACGGAGCATGTAATTAATACCCGTTCCGATTACTTCGTCGGCATTAAGGCTATCAACATACATCAAGTCAAGGTACTTGTAAATAGCCGAAAAAGTCTCAAGATTCTTTGCAACCTTAAAGTTATGATCCTTTTCCTGCTGTGCTTTGTGCCATAACAGACCCACTGAAAGTTAGCAACCAGAGTCCGAAAGCCAAAAACAATTTTCTCATTATATATTATATCTGTTTATTGTTTAATGTTCTTATAACGGGACAAAAGTACATTATTATAATGGAAAAACACGCCTTAATAACAACGAAAATAAAGAAAAATTACGATTTTTCTTGAAATTTTCTTCAAAAAAACATTTGGTAGTTTCAAAGAAACATACTACCTTTGCAACCGCTTACAAGAAATAAGCAATACAAATTGCTTCAGTAAACTCAGTTGGTTAGAGCACCTGACTGTTAATCAGGGGGTCGTTGGTTCAAAGCCCATCCTGGAGCGCATCAAAAAGGAATTACGAAAGTAATTCCTTTTTGTTTTTATACCTTTCAAGAGACTTTCATTTTGCTTCTGAAGCAAGAAGTGAGAATAAAGGCTAATAAGATAGCAAGAAAACTATTCTACGTATCTAAAAAAACACTTTTTGATTTAAGTTGCTATCATTTTAACATTCTCAGATAACACATTGAAAAAATAAGAATTTAAGTATTATTGGTAAATAAAAACCAATAACAGGAAATCCTATTTTGATAATACTTCATTTTCCTTTGTATTCAGGACTAATTATTTAGAGAATATAATAGCGAAAGCCTTCCCAAGCTTAAATACAAGAAGTTTGAAATGGCTTTCACTATATTTACACTTATAGAATATCTTCCAAAACCTTTAAGTCATTTATCACACTTATTTGAAGTATTTTTCATAAATTCTTTAAGGTCCATCTTCTGTAAGGCTTTATATTCTCCACGATATGCTTTCCAAACACCTATTTCCAAAAGTGTAATAAAGAGACTCATGATAAATACAAATGCTGAGAGCCACCACCACCAGTTTGTATCAACCCTTTCAAAAAGAACCGAAGAAATAACTTTGAGTTATACCTGTATGAATAGAAGCATCAACAACACAACAATACAAGAAAAGTACTAAATGTCAACAAACCTGCAAGCAAAGCTACAATTCCGTTTGTTCTCGCAAGTGATTTACAACTAATTTCTTTTCTTTCTTTTTCTTCTTTCAGAATAACATCAGGAATATCACTCAACGCAGTTTTTAAGACTTTAGTCCATGTATTACCACAAAGTAGGACAGATAAATCTATAAGTTGTATGCTCAAACATAGATTTATCTATTTCATTTGATATCGTATTAGAATAACTTCTTATTTTTTTAATAAAATAAAGAAAGGTTATAATAAAACCAAAAAATGTACCAACTATAGGCACAATCGACCCTACGATAGGAGAAACAATAGCCCAACCCAGCAGTTTATTAATTCCCGCAGAAGCACCACTACGAAGAAGTTTTCTTGATAACTCTCTTTGCGGCTCACCATTAACATACACCTTACATTTTGAGCACTGTTCAATATGTTTAATCATAATACACGTTCTTTAATAATAATATTTTACAACTTAAACCCTTTAAACTTAGAAACAATGGAGTCTACCTCAATATTCTTTGATATATTTTGAAGACTCCAGCCATTATTATTAGGCTTATCTTTTCCTTTGTTCTCCAATTTCTCCTCAGAGAAGGACTCTATTTGGAAAGGTTTTGAACGAAGCAACCCACATAATGCCGTATTTTCCCATTTCATAGCTTCATAGACACGTACAGGAGTATATGGATAATTCATATCTGTATCTGCCATCCAACGTGCTATTTTGTTTATAGTAGTACCTTTCTTTAATGCTTCATAGTCTTTTCCTTGTTCTGCCCATTCTTCAAAATTCATTGTATCTATAATATACTTAGGAATCATATCCATTCTTGCCAACGCACGTGAAAGTGTACGTGCAGGAGTAAATATGCAAGCTACACGATCTGCTGAGAGTCTCCGAAGCTCTACTCCATAGTAACAAAGCCTGTTTTAAAGGTTTCATCGCAGCATTACCAATAATACTAACAAAAGTATTCGTCATAATATCACCAAAAGAAAAGACTGCATTGGCTAAAGTCTGATACAAGACATGTTGGCATAATATATGACCACATTCATGAGCAAGGACAGCATCAAGCTCATCATCTTTTACTTTCTTAATAAGCCCAAGCGTAAGTACTATGTAAACTCTTTTATGCCCAGAAGTCCAAGCGTTAGGCAACGGACTCATTTGTAAATACAATTCAGGAACAGGTATTCCCAATTTCTCACAAATAGGAGGTAGACGGTTATATATTTCAGGCATCTGCTTTTCAGACAAACGTAAATTAGTAGTTATATTCTCACTCCTTGAGATTTCATCATAACCATATTGAAAAACTTTTTCCATTAAGTTTGGCAATGCCGGAACACTCTTCAACGCCTTCAAAGCAGCTGCATCATCAGGGTGAATAAACTCTTCAATTTTCATTTTATCCAATTCTTTTAATTTGTAAATAAACACTATTCAAAACACCAGCCTTTTTAATATCAACACCATATATTCGCTTGAAAGCATCTATAACTAATTGTCCCCCATTTAAATATATAGGGTTACCAAATGAATTACTTACAACATCAACTCTCATCCCAGGTTCTAAGCGAATATTATTTGTGTAAATACGCTGCTTCGTTGTGATTCTATATAAAGGCATACTCAAATTATTAACTACATTCAGAGCAAAAAGAAACTATAAGCATAACGTGATAAAAAACACGTTGTCCTCGCAAGCTACTATTTACCCATAAACATATTTATCAAATTTAATGCTAATTCTATTAAATAATAGAAAACTTTTATCCAAATTTCCAAAAATACTTATCCGTCGTATTTCAAAAACAACAAAGAATTATTTTATTATAACTTTACGTACTTTTCTTTGCCTTTACTTCCCAAAAAGGCACAAATAAAATTAGATTTAGATATATAAAAAAAGCGTGGGAGTCTTACAATCACTCGTTCCACACACTGAGGCCTTCGCATTGCCCACCATAGCTGAACGAGCAACGCAGAAGCCCACGCCGATATGTAAAACACACCTTATTAAATATACCCCTCAAAACAAGGTATACTTTAAGGCAAAGTGAATACACACCCATGGACATCTACTGTTGCCTCATTCTCGACTATGGTTGAAATTTGCGAAGTTTCAGTGTGTCAAGAACAAAGCGTCAAGTAAACGCCTTATCATAAAAATAGTCCACCTACATCAAGACATCACAAAAGCGTATCTTTTTCCTCTTTTGTTGCCATCTGCTGTCACCAACAATGATACATACAAATTCGGTATAGGTTACTTTAATGCAAAAATACAAAAAAAAAGATATACACCAACCTTTTTATAAAAAACATCAAAGAAATATAATAACAAAAGCAATAAAAAGTATATTCTAAGACTTACTTAATAAAAAAACTTTTAGAAGACAGAAAAAGAAAAAGGTGTATGGTCTCCTTTTTAGAAGACTCATACACCCACTATTATATGTAAGTCTGAAAAGTTGCTCTTACTTTGAGCGCCAGAGACCATGGAGGTTGCAGTACTCACGTGCGTAAACCTCAGTTGCATCAGTCTTAAACTCAGCTACTGGGCGATCTGTTGGCTCGAGATACTTACGGAGAACCTCGTTGTTGTTAGTTACCAACTCAATCCAAAGGATAGAGTGAGCCTCTGTCATTGGGTGCTCAACCTCACCAACTGTTACGCGGTAGCCACCTTCAATCTTCTCAACAACTGGTACGTGCTTCTCGGTAGCAGCATCAGTAGTATTCTCAACTACATGCTCCATACCAGCAACACCACACTCACCGCCTACTAATACTTCAACGATCTGACCACTCTCTGAACACTTATATAATTCGTTTCGCTTTGACATAATAAATTATTTCTTAATGTTTTATGTCTGCAAAGATATATCTATTTTCCGAAAGAAACAAACTTTCCACTTGTAAACATTACAAAATTTACATTCTTTAATACTTCCCTCACCTCTATGATTGCCTTGTATTTACAGAATATCTTACCTTATTAGCAATCAAAACTTTATCAACTCTACCCTATCCCACCATCTTTTACCATCGCAAAGATGCCTAACACCAATGGTGTTAACGCCTAACACCAATGGTGCGAACCATGAGCACACGATGTGCGGAGGGCTAAACACCAAAGAACTCATCATATAAAGAAGTGCTATATGATGTTAGAAAAAGCATATAAAACAGAAAGTAAGTCTCCTTAATGTAATAAGAAGACTTACTTTCTCGAGGTTTATACACCGCTAAATATAGGATATTACATTGAAATGTGTATGCTTTTTTCTTTTTATATGATAGCTGTACTTACTTTACAACTATCTTCTTGCCTGCATGGATATAAACGCCACGCTGTGAAGGCTTACCTATGAGTCGCTGACCAGAGAGGGTATAATAATACTTATCGACCTTACTCTGTTTAGCATCAACTTCAACTCCTTCAATACCAGTAACTTCATTCGTCACGTTATTGACCACATACTTACCATTCTCCTTTGTTGATGAGATAACAAAGTAAGACGTTTTCTTCACGCGTTCGATGTCTAAACTTTGATTATCACTGGCATTTGATGCGGTACCAATACTAAACACAAAGTTCACATAGTCATCAGCTTTCGTGAGCGTATAGTCCTTATAGAACCAAGTCTTACCTTTCAGGGTTGTCTTTGAAGTAACCTTATCGCCAGGCCATGCCGTTGCTGTGTGCGTACCACCCCATGAATGATAATTCACGTATGCGTTCCAATTCACCTGATCAGTATTCACATAGACACGAATCGTCTCTGGTGTAAAGGGGACTGGAGCCGTAACCTTATAGCTGCGAGTGATAACCTTGCCCACTACACCACCTGCCAACAATGCCACCTTCAAGGTTGTTTCACCCTCAGGGAGAGTTATCTCCGTTCCAGAAGCCACCTGTACGCTGCTTGCTGTTGGTGTTGCACCATTCGTTGTATAAACAAGTTTAGCCCCCGTATTGGCAGACACGGCAGTTAGTTTTACCTTTAAATTATCTCCTTCATACGCTCCACTCGCCTTATCAACCCAAGGGGTCTCAGCATCATTAGTCAAATAATAAGCGTAGTGATAACCACTCAACAATTTTGTATAACGTGAAGTAGGAACTACCAACTGGTTGGCATTAGTACCTACAACTACCAACAACTTGCCATTTGTACCCGTAACAACATTCGCATAATAGCCAGTAGAAGAGCGATAGTTCTGATAACTGCTCGTATTCGTTACACCAGCCAACTTACGGGCATCAATCATTGCCTTTATTTCCATTGGATAAGCAAGGTAATGGGTATAGAAAACACAAGGAGTTCCGGGCATTGCCAATAAGTAAGCATTGGCTGCAAGCGTATCTTTTCGGATAGGGTCTGGGGTGTAACCGCTCGTCGTCCCTCTGTCTTGAACATCATGATTTTCAACAAAGGTTACGGCATATTGCTTATAAGCACCATTATCAACATTAAGCCCCGTAGTTCTCGATTCGTTAAGCACACTCCAATTATTCTGATTGATAGCATCACGAACAGCATAGCGGAAAGCAAAATCGAAGGCTGCACTACGTTTTCCTGTGCCATCTATCCACCCCTTTACAGTATTCGCATTGCCGTCCCAATACTCGCCAACAGAGTAAGTAACGTTAGCCGCTGTATTATAATTACCAACATGAGAAGCGGCAAATCCCTTCACCATATCATATCGGAAACCAGCATAACCAAGGTCATTAAGCAAATAGTTTTCGTATGCCTTCACTATGTTCTGAACGTTCGTACTCTTATGATCAAGGTCGCGCATACCGCCCCAACCTTCTCCATCGTCATTGTTCTGACTAAGTTGAGCACCCGTTCTTCTTGCTTCTGTGGCAGTCGCTCCACCGTCATCATCAGCACAAACATCCGTAGAAAGGTTTTGATAAGTCACTCCCTTGTACGTTTCTGCAGGGAAACCAAACCATCCATTATTCACTCCATGGTGATTGATAACCACATCGGCAATCGTACCAATCTGCTTGTTCTTAAAGGTAGTAATCATACTCCTCAACTCTGCCTCAGTACCGAACGATGAGTTCTGATTGAAGTAATAGAGCGGATCATAGCCCATTGACTTCGTTGCGGCAGCCTTACCACTCTGTGGAACCCATACAAGATCGAAAATAACCAGAGAAGTCATTAGCTTTCTTCTCCAATACAGTCCACTGCGAATCATCAAATGAATCCCAATAAAAACCTTGTAGCATTACACCACCATAACCAGCAGGCCAACCCTGCGCCATTGTATAAAGGGAGAGTCCTAAGGCATATAAAAACATGAGTTTACGTTTTCATATAGATTTCGTTTTTAGTTGTTTACAGTCTATGTGTACAAAGATAATGATTTACCAAACACAATATCCGCAAACAGCTGCGTATCTAAGCATTTTAAAATGCAATCGTTTGCACTTTCATGAACAGAAAACTAAGCCCCAAGTACTCGATAGTTTCCTCTTCAAAAAGCATAAAAAGAAAGAGTGTGTCGAACAATCCTTCGACACACTCTTATCGTTTTACCTAAATTCAAGTCATTAAGGAACAAGTTCCATTGTACAATGTGACTTCGTATCACACAGGAGATAGAGACATATTATACTTACCAGCTGCAACATTGATGTTACCACCCTTGAAAGTAATATCAGTCAATGAGCCACCCCAGTCTAATACCCAATCATTGTTAGCGCGGAACTTCATCTCACCTGCAGTCAATGTGATGCCCTTTATCTCCCAACACTTCTCTGTAGCATTGTAGGTCATTGCCTGATCGCTATTCCAACCATTTGGAGTAGCAGAGCCAATAATACCAACGCGATTGATAGCTGTGTAGGTCAATGCCTGTGATGTGAGGTCAACATCCACCTTATAGAAGCCTGCAGGCTCAGTCATCACGATATTGCTACCCTTCTCTACGAGGCCTGTACCATAGTCAGTACCATTCCAATCCTGCTGAGTTGCAAACTTAAAGCCATTCTGATTGAGATACATAAAGCCAGTGTACTTACCATCAGCAGCTGCGCTATAAAGCGGATTGCTGAATGACCAGCCATTAGCATCGCCTGACATATAAAGATACTGAGTGAAAGCTGGTGCAACACAAGTAACGTTTGCAGTCACACTCTGTGAAAGACTGAAGCCCTCACCACGGAGCAACTTTACTTTATCAGTCACTGTAATAGACACCTGATGCTGGTCGCCATTCTTACCATAGAGGCTCTCAACGGCAGAAACAAGTTCTGTACTCTTCACCTTACCGCTCTTACTTGCGTTGAGCATAGCTGTCTTGTTGTTATAAGAAAGTACAGCTGTCAGGGTCTGAGAAACAACAGAATCTGTTGAGACCACCTTTGGAACAAACAGCTGAACAGAGTCTGCTGTCTCTGTATTGAAGTTGATGGCAGCTGCTTGACTTACAGTAAAGGTAACCGTACTGGCTGTTTCTGCGCTGTTACTCTGTGGTGCAGACCATGCTTCATATTCATCGCTACCGCAAGAAGCAAGGAGCAATGCGGCACTTGCCATGATTAATAATTTCTTCATTTCGATTCTTCTTGTTATGTGATAAGGGTGTGCCATGTTAGTTATGCCTGCTGACACACCCCCTATTATCATCTATAATAAATTACTGCTTTACGAAAGAGTACTGACCAGTGATGTCATTGAAGTAAACAATGTAAGTACCCTTACCATTGCGAACATTCTTACCACCCTTCGTAGCAACACCGTATGGGAATGCTTCAGAACCCCAGTTCACATCCCAAGTACCATTAGCAGCGAACTTACAGCCCTCACCATCAGCACCAGTAGACTTCTCATTGAAGGTTACAGTAGCCTTCCAGTCGTGGTTCTCAACAACAGAAGTCTGTGCTGTCAATGGTGTTCCTGCAGGACTCCCAACCGTCATGCTTGCCTGGCAGACCCATAGAGTTGTAAACAGTAGGTGCAGCACCCGTGTACTTCTCTATCTTCAGCTTCGTATTCTTGGTATCGAAGGTGATTGTATAGTAGCCGGCTGTCGGTACCTTGATATCAGAAGAACCACCATCATTATAAACAAAATCACCAAAGCTTGAACCCTGTCCAACCTGACCAGCATCCCAATTCTCTGGGTTCTTCTTCAACTTAAAGCCTGCTGTTGACAGATAACCAGTCCAAGAGATAACACCCTTACCAGTCTTCTTGTCATACTCCTGACCTTCCATTGGCAACAATGGTACAACCTGACTATTACCCCAAGAGCCGTCACCGAATGAACCACCGACGAGATACCAAGTCTCAACAGGAGCATCAGAGAGCTCTATGTAATAAGGAGCTACGCTTACCTTTACAGGGTTAGAGTAGATAGTATCACCATTTACCAAAGAGTAAACACGTGCATAGAGTTCCTGTGTTGCAGGAACAGTTGTTTCCTCATAACGTTCCATCTTCTGAATAGCAGTAGCGAGGTCGGCTGCAGGAACAGAGGTAGAAGCAGTACCTGTTGGCGAACCAACAGCTGCATAGTTACCACGCTCAGCATCCATATCAACAACAGCATCAACAGACTTTGTCCAAGTGTTGGTAGTTGAGAACTGCATACCATATTCAGCAGCTACAGGGAAACCATATTCAGGCTGCGACCATGTGAAGTTCAGACCCTCAGCAACCTTCAAATCTATTGTTTGTGCAGCGTAAGCTGGTGTGTTCAGAACGAATGTCTTTGGTGACTGAAGAACTGGATTATTGTCCAAGTCCTTGTCGCAGGCAGAGAACAATGCCACACCTGCACACAACAGCAACGATGACTTAATTATTGATTTCATATTGATTATTCTTTAATCGTTTTCTTTCTATTATTCAATAGTACGTCTTTTTCAATGTCTTTCAAGTCCCAAGAGCCTCCTATCAAACCATGATATGGGGCATATTAGAGTCTTGTTGGCGAATTCTTTTCATGAAAAGAAATAATTATTTTTCACGAGTGGAAATATTTATTTTCATGAAGAAAATATTTATTTTCATGAAAAGAATTTGCCGTAGATGATTACCAAGAAGTTAATTCTCAGCTTTCATCAGACCTTTCAGCCATTGATTACACCTTAATTAATACCCAGAATTCTGAATCAAGTTACTATTAGCAACCATATCACTTGTCGGAATTGGGAAGAGGTTAAGGTGAGAGTCGAAGTTACGGCCGTTCTTCACACCACCCTTCCAACTCAATTGTAATTAACATTACCTCCGAAGTAACCGAAACGGATAAGTGTTGTACGACGCAAGCCCTCGAGTAGAACTCACGGCTCCACTCGTCACAGATCTGACGAAGTGAATAAGCGGTCTGAGTAGTTGCATTAGCACGTGTGCGGAGCGCATTGATATAAGCAGTACCCTGTGCAGTTGTCGTTCCATTGTTCTGACGTGCATCCGCCTCAGCATACATCAAGTAAGCCTCAGCAGCACGCATAAGGAAGAAGTCGGCATCTGGGAAGAGCGCATTGTGACCTGCAGTGCCGTCTGTCTTGAAGTTATTAAACTTACAAACAGAGAATCCGTTGGTAAATACCTTTACACCCTTCTCATCGTCACCATTGCTTACAGTACGACCTTCACCATCGAAGAGAGCACGATCGTCATCTGCAGCTGCTGGCATAGCGTATGCAGCAACATTAGGAGCATCGTTATTTGGGAAGAACTTCAACACGAGGTCTGTACGCATACGGTTACCAGCCCAACCGCCAGTTGTGTTGTTACCAGCAACTGTAGCACTCTTGATATGCTCGCTGTTATCGTTAGAACCAGCCATGAGGTAGAGTGTTGTTCCGTATGAAGTAGTCTTCAAACCATCCTGAAGGATTGGGAAGATAGCCTCAACAGAAGCACCATTCTCACCATTATCGCCCATAAAGAGCTGCTGATAAGCACTCCACTGTCCCTTCTTGGTAGTATAGAGCTTATAAGGAGAGTCGATAACCTTCTTTGCATAGGTCTTAGCGTTAGCCCAATCAGCAGTACCTGTATAAACCTCAGCATTCATATAAGACGAGCCAAGAGCATCCAAGCTGCAGCCTTGTCAACACGACCATAACCAGTAGTAGTTGAAGTCTTTGGACTTGCATCGTTCAAATTAGGCTCAATCTCATTCTTCAACTCATCAATAAGCCACTTATAAAGGTCTGCACGCTGGATGCGAGTTGGCTTATCAGAAGATATAGCTGTTGTGAAAGGAACATTACCCCATCCATCCAAGAGATAGTAATAATTCAAGGCACGGATAAAACGAACCTCTGCTGACATCGTTGCATTGTGATTGCCGAAGTCTGCAAGATACTGGTTGCAATAGGTAATACCAACATAAAGACGATAATAGAAACCCTTCAACATTGGATGTGAAGCGTCATAGCTATTGAAGTTCATATTAGAAATACCCTCATCACCCCATGCACAAATAGCCTCATCAGTGGTCAATTCCTGTGAGTTGAACAGCTGACGTACGTAACCACTGGTTCCACCATCAATACCATCAACATCACTATCACCATTAGCTCCTCCGTTACCAGCCATAGCAATATGAGCATAGCACTTATTGAATGCGCTTTCTGGCGATGTATTTTCCTTTGTATTAAGGTTTGGATCGATTGGTTTTACATCCAAATCGCCTGTACAAGAGGTAAACCCTACTGACAGCAGAAGCGCTGCTGCAGAGAATATATATTTGAATTTAGTATTCATTGTCTTTACTCTTTTATAGATTTAGAAATTCAGGTTCAAACCCAAGATGAATGAGATTGGACGTGGATAGAGGTTATTGTCAATACCATTGAACACCTCTGGGTCGAGACCTTTATACTTAGTAAGGCAGAACACGTTATTCACAGTTCCATAAATACGACCAGTAATTCCATTCCATGAACCCTGCTTGAGAAGATTTGCGAAGCTATAACCCAAGGTTATGTTATCCATCTTCAAGAAAGAAGCATTCTGTACCCAGTAGTCTGTCTGAGTAGATGTAGTCTCTGTTGACAACCAGTTGTCAGCCACTACATCCTTAGGACGGTTCACGAGGAACTTGCTCTTTGCATAGATTTCTGAGTTTGACATATTAGATGTACTTGCAAAAGCATCATTGTAAACATAGTTACCAAGACTTGCACGGAGTGCGAAACCAAGGTCCCAATTACGATACTCAAAACGTGAAGCAAAGCCCATCGTTACTGGTGCTGCAGGTGCCTTATAGTAGTACTTATCAGCATCGGTAATCTTACCATCGCTATTGCGGTCGACAACTACGCCCTCCAACGGCTTGCCATTCTGGTCGTATGCCTGCTGGAATACATGGAAAGAGTTAACTGCATTGCCTACATGCTGTGCCTGGATGTTACCACCTGTACCGGCAGAGATACCACCTGTTGGTACAAAGTAGTCAGGATCGCTACCACCATTTAGGTTGGTAATCTTATTATAGTTATAGGTGAAGTTATAATCCATTGTCCAGTTGAAGTCCTTTGCGTTCACAGCCAACCAGTGGAGACTTGTCTCAACACCCATATTATACATAGAACCAATGTTGCTCATCACCTGATTACGGAAGTTAGAACCTGCTGGTACGGTTGCACTGTTGAGCAAGTCGCTGGTCTTGCGATAGTACCAATCAATGCTACCAGTGAGGCGCTGCTTGAGAACACCCCAATCGAGACCTACGTTATAAGAGGTAGTAGTCTCCCACTTCAAGTTTGGATCGTATGCTTTTGGACGAGCCAAAGAGCCATCACCAGCGATTGGATAGTAAGATTCATTACCTGTATTCATCTCATATACAGCGAAGTAGTTGTAGTCACCGATACCTTCCTGCTGACCAGTCATACCCCAGCTAAGGCGAAGTTTCAAGTCTGACAACCAGTCAATCTGCTTGAAAAGGTTCTCTTCATTGACACGCCATGCGAAAGCAAATGATGGGAACGTTGCCCAATGCTCCTTGAAACGTGAAGAACCGTCATTACGTACGGTTGCTGTTACCATATAACGACCGTCCATTAAAGACCAGTTTGCACGACCGAAGAATGACACAAGATAGTTCTCTGTCGCATAGTAATAAGGAACATAATTGCGTTGTTTACCAGCAAGAGTTGCATCACTATTTGTTGATGGATAATAACTCCCAATAAGCGTTTTTAGTGTTATGCCAGAAGTGTGCCCACTCATAACCAGCCATGATATCGAAGTGATTCTTTGCTTTATCATTGAAATCGTGGTAGTACTGAGCGTAAGCAGAGAGCTGCATATTACGCTTCAACTGTGTTTCCCAGCCGTAAGAACCATAATAAATTGCCTGTGGAGAAGCAGGATTAACATCTGTTACTTGACGTCCCTTAGCTACATCAACACCTGCAGTAACGTGGAAACGGAGGTCTTCAAAACCATGAACTTTATAGTCGACATCAGCACTTCCGAGGAAGTCGCGGCTGATAGCACGGTCGTTCTTTAGGTTAAGAATAGACACAGGATTCTTTGTTGCCAATGAATAATAGGTCTTTGGCCAACTGCTATCGTTGAGCGCTGTACCATCATCAAGCCACTGATAGTAGCCACCGAAGTTATCATAACCAGACGCATAGACTGGCTGTGTTGGGTCAAACTGACGTGCAGCCTTGATAGCCTCACCATCAGCATAGCGATTCTTTGTCCACATTCCCTTTGCATTCAACGTAACCTTCAAGTGGTCATTCAAGAAAGAAGGGTTCAATGTCAACGCTCCAGTGAAACGCTCAAAATTAGAAGTTTTAATGATACCCTGCTGGTTTGTGTAGCCTGCACTAACACGATAAGGCAACCAGTTAGCAACCTGACCAGAAACCGCTACGTTATGGTCATGGCTTAGAGCAGTACGGAAGATTTCGTTCTGCCAATTTGTATTAGCCTTTCCAAGACGTGAATAAGCTGTTGGAACCTTATTACCATTTGAGTCGAGTGTATAAAGATCTGTTCCAAACTTCTTTGCAATAAGGCTACGATACTCATCAGCAGACAACACATCAAGATTCTTTGAATTTCTACTAACAGTAAAGCTACCATTATAAGAAACCTGTAAGCCACGACGTCCTTTCTTTGTTGTAATGATGATAACACCATTTGAACCACGAGAACCATAGATTGCAGTAGCAGAAGCATCCTTCAAAACGTTGAAAGATTCAATATCCTGTGGGTTTACAAGAGACAATGGGTTACTTACACCCTTGACACCTGTCTGGTCCATAGCCACACCATCAATAACAATCAGTGGGTTATTAGACGCGTTTAGAGAAGAACCACCACGAATACGGATATTAGCACCACCACCAGGAGTACCACCATCGCTCGTTACACTCACACCAGCAACCTTACCAGCGAGCATATCCTGCGCATTAACAACAAGACCCTTGTTCTTGCTATCTGGCTTCAAGGCTGTCACAGAACCTGTAAGGTCACTCTTCTTAACAGCACCGTAACCAATAACAACAACCTCATTCATCTGCTGTGCTTGGTCTTCCTGAAGTGTAATTACCATACCATTGGCTGCAGCTACCTGTTGTTTCTGGAAACCAATGTAAGAGATTGTCAAAGTAGCACCCGGCTGTACGTTGATAGAGAAGTTACCATCAAGGTCGGTCACTGTACCATTACTTGTCCCATTGATAAGGACAGAAGCACCAATGACTGGCTCACCAGTAGCATCCTTCACCTGTCCAGTAATCGTAGACTGCGCAAAGGCACTGACTGAAAGGAATAGACCCAACAACAGAGTCAATATCCTAACAGGAAATTTGCATTTTACCTGCTTCATCTTTTGTTATTGTTAAAGTAATTTTATAAATTGATAAAAGTAATATTCGTTTAGTTCGATCAAAGGTAGGTTAATAGCCGCTAATCGGGCTTTTTCTGCTGCAAAAGATAGTTGAGTTTAAGCTACTTTACACTATTTTTTTGCTTTGAATTTGTAATTTATGTAATGCAAACGATTGCACAAATAAATATAAGATAATTAAATTGACATAGGTCAAAGGATTTATAGAAAATATGTATATTTGCGATATAAAAACCATTAGCAGACTAAAAACAAAGTTAAATCGCATGAGTGACTCAACCAACATAACAATGAAGGATATAGCCCGAGACCTTGGTGTTTCGGTCGCTACCGTCTCTCGTGCGCTCAAAGACAGTCCACGTATCTCTGCAGAAAAACGTGAGGCAATAAAGAAGTATGCACAAGAACATAACTTCTATCCTAACCTCCTTGCTGAGAGTCTGCGCAAAAGCAAGGTACAACCAATTAAGGTTATCGGTGTTATCATTCCACAGTTAGATCATTTCTACTTCTCATCTATTCTTTCTGGCATCGAAGAAAAGGCTTCTTCACGTGGCTATCGAATTATGGTTGCACAGAGCCGAGAGAACTATGAGGACGAAGTAAAAATCTGTCGAGCATTTTCAGAGAGTAAGGTTTGTGGCATCATCGTGTCTCAAGCGAAGAATACGACCAAATACGATCATTTCCAAACACTCATAGATAAGAGTATGCCTTTGGTTTTCTACGATCGTATCAGTACGGGTGTAAATGCAAGCCGAGTAGTTGTTGATGACTATATGGGTGCTTTCTCTGCTGTCACACACCTTATTAATACTGGTTGCAAGCGTATTGCTTATTACGGCACTTCGTTAACAATGCAAATCGCAAAGAATCGTTATAATGGATATCTTGACGCCTTACTGAAGAATGGTATGCAACCTAACGAACAACTGATAAAGAACTGCGACAACAGATCAGAAGCCGAGCTTATCACGCCAAGCGTAATGCGACTTCCAGAACCACCAGATGCCTTCTTTGCCGTCAATGATGATACGGCTATCGGTATTCTTTATTCCTGCAAACGATTAGGTTTCCGTGTTCCAGAAGACATCTCTATCTGTGGCTTCACTAATGGTCAACGTGCCATTGCCTGCGACCCAATGCTGACAACTGTGGAACAAAGAGGAGTCCGCGTGGGTGAAGAGGCTGCAAGTATTCTCATCGATCAAGTAGAGGGAAGACTTCCTAAGAATCGAGTTGAGAAACGTGTGGTAAGGACAAGGCTGATTATCAGAGGGACAACGAGGTGAGGAACCTCCCCCAATCCCTCCAAAGGAGGGGAGTGCTGGGAACTGAATTGGGCTTATTTGCCCTATTAGCCCTATCAGCTTAATAGCCCTCTCTTCAAAAGAAAACAAACAACACAAGCTTCACACTCCCTCGCAAGAGGGACTTAGGGAGCACAAAAACTAACATAACAATGAAACAAAAACCTAACTTAAGCTTTTGGCAACTTTGGAATCTCAGCTTTGGATTCTTTGGAGTGCAGATTGCGTACGCGCTGCAGAGTGCCAACATCTCACGCATCTTCGCAACATTAGGTGCTGACCCTCATAATCTTAGTTACTTCTGGATACTCCCTCCATTAATGGGTATCGTCGTACAACCAATTGTTGGAACACTCTCTGACATGACGTGGACACGCTTCGGACGTCGCATCCCTTACCTCTTCGTGGGTGCTGCCATGTCTGTTCTCGTGATGTGCCTACTTCCGAATGCGGGTTCTTTAGGTATGGCTGTCTCAACAGCTATGGTGTTTGGACTTATCTCATTGATGTTCCTCGACACAAGTATCAATATGGCTATGCAACCCTTTAAGATGTTAGTGGGAGACATGGTCAACGAGAAACAGAAGACACTCGCCTACTCTATTCAGAGTTTCCTCTGCAATGCAGGTTCTATCGCAGGCTATGTCTTCCCATTCTTCTTCACCTTCTTAGGCATCTCTAACCAAGCTCCATCGGGTGTTGTTCCAGACTCAGTGGTCTATTCTTTCTATATCGGTGCAGCCATCCTCATCCTCTGTGTTATCTATACCACAGCCAAGGTAAAGGAGATGCCACCAAAGGAATATGCCGAATACCATTCGGTAGAGAAGAAAGATGATACTTCAAAGTCTAATGTCTTCACCTTATTAAAGTTTGCACCACCTACCTTCTGGAAAGTAGGTTTAGTACAGTTCTTCTGCTGGTTCGCCTTTATGTATATGTGGACTTACACCAACGGAACCGTAGCAGCTAACTGTTGGGGCGTAGATATGCTTGCACATGATGCAACGATGACAAAAGGATATCAAGAAGCAGGCAACTGGGTAGGTATTCTCTTTGCTGTACAAGCTATTGGCTCAGTGCTTTGGGCAATGGTTCTTCCACAGTTTAAGAACGCAAAACTGGCATACGCATTCTCGCTTATCTTAGGTGCTATAGGCTTTATCCTCGCAGCCTTCGTACACGATCAGTATGTTATGTTCATCCCATTCCTCCTCATCGGATGTGCTTGGGCGGCTATATTGGCAATGCCATTCACCTTAGTGACCAATGCCCTCGAGGGTTATGGCCACTTGGGAACTTATCTCGGATTGTTCAACGGTACCATCTGTATTCCACAAATTATCGCTGCGGCAATTGGCGGAGTACTCCTTCAGATGGTTGGTTCCGTACAAAGTAATATGATGATTGTAGCAGGCGTTTCCCTCTTCCTCGGTGCAATGTCCGTTGGAATTATAAAGGTACGCCGTCCTGCAGAGCAAGGGTAACAATAACTTTTTATAATCTCTCTGATTTAAGGGTGTGCTGAAAAGTGTTTCAGCACACCTTTTCCTTTTCTATCAACGATTTCCTCGCCTCCTATCATCCAACCGATAAAGCCCGTTCTTAGCCTTTTTCATTCTTTCTCACCCATCATCTCCAAATTATTTTCATGAAAAAAATATTTTTCTTCATGAAAAATTATTTCTTTTCACGTAAATAAATATTTCTCATCGTGAAAAGAAATCATAAGTCACAGAAAGTTCTATGAAAGCAAACCGTAATTAAATATGGAGACAAACAAGTTTCAATAATTGATAAACATCCTCTCACGAATTCACTATTCGCAATTTACAAATCTTATAGTCCCAATCACAAAAATTCGTTTACCGTTTCAAACGACCGTGTTGCAGCCCCGCACCATTGGTGTTGGGCATGCCACCATTGGTGCTAAGCACTAACACGAAAAATAAAAGTAGCGTTAGAAAGCATCGAAAAAGAATTTATTTATACTTATAGAGCGTTAGTTGATTAGCCATGAATTATCACCAATTCAGCAATATGCAAACGATTGCATATAAATTGATATAAATCATGTAAAAGGGTATTGCTTTTTCTAATTAATATTATTATCTTTGAGGCAAAATAACTACCCAACTCTATGAACATACAGTTTCACATAGACTACCAGACCTACTATGGACAAGACCTTGTCCTGAATATTATCACAGGTCAACACAATGGGGCTGTAGAGGCCTCACAGTACAGAATGCGCACATCTGACGGCTACCACTGGGAGGTGGAAGTGAAGAAGGATGCAAAACCAGGAACGCATATCGAATATTTCTACAGCATTCTCTGTGGTGATAACGAACAGCGAAAAGAATGGGGCGTAATCAATCACCGACTGGATTTTGATACAGAACGCAGTCTTAATTATCGTGTTTACGACCATTGGAGTGACATTCCGGACAATGCTTATCTCTATACTTCTGCTATTACCGATTGTGTTGCGGGTAAGAAGTTAGTGAAGGGAAAACTCAATAACTACAACAAAGCTGTCACGCTGAAGGTGCGTGCGCCACAGTTAGGTGCAACGGATGAGCTTTATCTCGTAGGTGCTGAGCCTGCATTAGGGGCTTGGAACGTGAAGAAGGCACTGAAGATGGTACAGCATAATATCAACGAGTGGAGCTATACCTTAGATGCAACAAAGCTTGTTGGCGAACAGATTGAGCTAAAGTTCTTCGTCAAGAGCAATGATAGTAATGAGAATATCGTTTGGGAATATAGCGACAACCGTACCTTACTATTGCCAACAATGGATGAAGGCGACGTTGTTGTTTATGAGTTGACAGAGGCTACTTTCCCACTTCCTGCTATTCGCGTTGCTGGAACATTGGTACCAGTGTTCTCACTCCGTTCGGAGACAAGTTTCGGTATCGGTGACTTTGGTGATTTGAAGAAGATGATTGATTGGATTAGCATGACTAACCAGCGTGCGCTGCAGATTCTCCCTATCAACGACACAACTATCACACACACGTGGACAGACTCTTATCCATATAGCTGTATCTCTATCTTTGCCCTTCATCCACAGTATGCTGACCTTACAGCATTACCTGCGTTGAAGGACAAGAAACAGAGTGAGAAGTTCGAGAAACTGCGCAAAGAGCTCAACGCACTGCCACAGATTGACTATGAGCGTGTGAACGATGCCAAGAATGAATACCTCCGTCTGCTCTTTGAACAGGAAGGTGGGAAGGTGCTCGAAAGCACTGCTTTCAAAACCTTCTTTGCTGAGACAGAGAGTTGGCTTGTGCCTTACGCACAGTATTCTTATATGAGAGATAAGTTCGGAACAGCCGATTTCTCTCACTGGTCAGACCATAAACAATGGGATGAGGCTGACCGTAAGGCATTGTCTGATCCTAAGGACAAGGCTTACAAGGAGGTTGCTTTCTTCTATTACGTACAGTTCGTGTTGAGCAGTCAGCTGAAGGCGGTACACGAATATGCACAGGCTCATAAGATAATCCTCAAGGGTGACATTCCTATTGGTGTCAACCGCTATGGCTGTGACGTATGGACAGAGCCACGTTACTTCAACCTTAATGGTCAGGCGGGTGCTCCACCTGATGATTTCTCAGTGAATGGTCAAAACTGGGGTTTCCCTACTTACAACTGGGATGAGATGATTAAGGATGGCTGTCAGTGGTGGGTAAACCGCTTCCAGAACATGGCACAGTACTTTGATGCCTATCGTATTGACCACGTACTCGGCTTCTTCCGTATCTGGAGATTCCTATTCATTCGGTACACGGACTGCTTGGTCAGTTCTCTCCTTCACTCGGTATGAGCCGTGAGGAGATTGAAGGCTATGGTCTACACTGGCAGGAAGAACTCTTCACAGAGCCTTTCATTGCCGATTGGGTTCTCGACCGCATCTTCCGTGAGCATGCTGATGAGGTAAGACAGAAGTATGTGGAACACGTATGGGGTGACAGATACAAGATGCGTTCAGCGTATGATACACAGCGAAAGGTTGAAAAAGCCTTTGCTGGTAAGACCTCTGATGTTGACATCTGGCTGCGTGACGGACTCTATGCTTTGATTAGTAATGTACTTTTCGTTCGTGACCATAAGGATCCAAACCGCTTCCATCCACGTATTTGCGTACAGTTCGACTTCATTTACGAGAGTCTCTACGATAGCGATAAGGCTATATTCAATAAGCTTTACAACGATTACTACTATCGTCGTAATAACCAGTTCTGGTATCAGGAAGCTATGAAGAAACTTCCAAAGTTGGTCAATGCGACTCGTATGCTTGTCTGTGCAGAGGACTTGGGAATGGTTCCTGATTGCGTTGCATGGGTGATGAATGAGCTACGCATTCTCAGTCTTGAGATTCAGAGTATGCCAAAAGATCCTAAGGTACGTTTCGGGCATCTTGGTGAGAACCCTTACCGCAGTGTCAGCACCATCTCTACTCACGATATGGCAACGCTACGTCAGTGGTGGGATGAAGACTGGGAACGTGCGCAGGATTACTCCAATAGTATGTTACATCGTGGTGGTCCAGCCCCTCACCCATTACCAGGTTGGTTGGCAAGAGACATCGTTAGCCGTCACCTTACATCACCAAGTATGCTCTGCATCCTTGGTATTCAGGACTGGATGAGTATTGACGAGGAATTGCGTTTGGCTGATCCAAATGCCGAGCGTATCAATGTTCCGTCTAATCCAAAGCATTACTGGCGTTACCGTATGCACGTCAGCATTGAAGACTTGATGAAGAATGCGTCTTTCAATGAGCAGATAACAGACCTTATCAATCAGGCGGGTCGATAAAAGAATAGGTGATGATGGCTATTATAAATTATTATAACAACCCATCATCACCTAACATTCATCACCCCACACCTAACATTCATCACCCAACACCCCAACACCTACCACCCAATTCATCATCACCCAACATTCAACACCCATCACCCAACCCCTACAACCCAATGAAATTAAAATACACCCTTGCAGCATCTGTCGCTGCTTTCATACTCTCGCAGAACGTTGCTGCACAACAGCGATTCAACGAGATGTCCTATTCTCCGAGTGAAACAACCTTCCGTCTCAACGCTCCTTCTAAGCCAACGCTTCGCCTTTATGAGGCAGGACGAGGGTGGAAAAAAGCCTACAAGAAGGTGAAGCTTACACCGAGTGGAGACAACACTTGGACAGCTACTGTGAAGGGAGACCTCAAAGGTAAGTTCTATACCTTCGATATCGGACACGGCGAAACACCGGGTGTCTTTGCCAAAGCAGTCGGCTGTAATGGCGGACGTGGTGCCGTTGTTGACATGAAGGAGACTAACCCAACGGGCTGGGAGAGTGATCGTCGTGTACCGACTAAGAGTCCGGCAGATCTCATTATCTATGAGTTACACCACCGTGACTTCTCTATTGATCCTTCATCGGGCTTGATGCACAAGGGTAAATACCTTGCCTTAACTGAGCAGAAGGCTATTGATTACTTGAAGAAGTTGGGTATTAACGCTGTACATATCCTACCTTCGTTCGACTTTGCTTCGATAGATGAATCCAAACCAGACGTACCACAGTATAATTGGGGATATGATCCATTGAACTATAACGTACCAGAAGGTAGCTACTCATACGATGCTAACCTGCCTACACGCCGTATTATGGAGTTCAAACAGATGGTACAAGCATTGCACAAAGCGGGTATCAGAGTTATCCTTGACGTTGTTTACAACCATACTTTTGACCTCGCAAATAGCAACTTTGAGCGCACTTACCCCTAAGGCTTACTACCGATACAAAGCTGATGGTACACCATCAGATGGCTCAGGATGTGGCAATGAGACAGCAAGTGAGCGTCCTTTGATGCGCGATTATATGCTGGAGTCAATGAAGTATTGGGTAAATGAATATCATATTGATGGTTTCCGTGTAGACCTTATGGGTGTGCATGACATTCAAACAATGAACGAAATCCGCTGTGAACTCAATGCTATCGACCCAGAGATATTTGTCTATGGCGAGGGATGGAGTGCTGGTACGTGTGCTTATCCACATGAGAAGTTGGCGATGAAGGCAGCTGTTCCACAGATGCCGGGCATTGCAGCCTTCTCTGATGACATCCGTGATGCCTTGCGTGGACCCTTCTCAGACGACCATAAGCCCGGTTTCCTTGGTGGCGTTACAGGTTTGGAAGAGAGCTTGAAGGCGGGTATTGCGGGTATGATTGAGCACCCACAGGTAGACTACTCAAAGGTAAACTATTCTAAGAAACCATACGCTCTTGAGCCTACTCAGATGATTTCTTACGTCAGCTGTCACGATGATATGTGTCTCGTTGACCGTCTGAAGGCTTCTATTCCAGAGGCTGAATATGACGAGAATGAACTGATTCGTCTGAATGAACTTGCCCAAACAGCTATCTTCACATCACAGGGTGTACCTTTCATGCTCTCTGGTGAGGAGATGCTTCGCAATAAGAAAGGGGTGCATAACTCGTATAATTCACCTGATAGTATCAATCATCTCGACTGGAATAACCTCAATACTTATCCGCAGGTATTTAACTATTATAGTGGACTCATCAATCTCCGCAAGGCTCATCCAGCCTTCCGATTAGGCAAAGCCGACCTCGTTCGCAAGCATCTTGAGTTCCTTCCTGTACAGGACTGTTTGGTTGCTTTCCGTCTAAAAAGACCACGCTGGTGGTGACAAGTGGAAGAATATCTACGTTATTCTCAACGCCAACAAGGAGCTTTTCGCACCGTAAACATCCCTAAGGGTCAGTACACTATTGTATGTGCAAATGGTGAAGTGAATGAGGCTGGATTAGGCAAGATGGAAGGTGGCGAGGTCATGGTTGATGCCCAGTCAGCCCTTATCTTGCATGATTAAGGACCCATATCCTTCTCCACTTCTCCCTCGAAAAGAGGAGTACTGACCATTCAGCAGATTATTAATTGCTGTTAGGAATATTGGGCTTATTGGCCCTATTAGGCTAATAAGGCTAATAAGCCCAATACCACAGCAGAATAAATTACCTAAAATGAACCGCAAACAAAGAACCAACTATCCTAATCTTCCTCTCTTTCAAACGAGTTGGAAGATTCTTTTATTCTTACTTCTTTTATCATCTCCTATGACCGCTCAGAACAGTACGGCAGCTCAAAAGAAAGCCAATAATCGAACAGCTACACCAAACGTAACCCGCATGGACCCTACCAATTGGTTCGCTGACATGCAGGACCCAACGTTACAGCTGATGGTATATGGCAAGGATATCAAGTTTGCAGACGTTACAACGGACTACCCTAATGTAAAGATTGACTCGCTCGTACGCCTCGATTCACCTAATTATCTCCTTGTTTATCTTAACTTAAAAGGGGCGAAACCAGGTGAGATAACCCTCACTTTCTCTAATAAGAACGGTAAGAAGACAACAAAGAAGTTCCAACTAAAGGAGCGCGAGATGGCTGGAGCAGACCGCAAAGGCTTCGATATTTCGGATGTTTTGTATATGTTGATGCCTGATCGTTTTGCTAATGGAAATCCAAAGAACGATGTAATCAAAGGGATGGAAGACCAGCTATGCAACCGCAATGAGCCAAGTCTTAGACACGGAGGCGACCTCGAAGGACTCCGCCAGCACCTCGATTACTTCACTGACCTTGGTGTTACAGCCCTCTGGTTTACGCCAGTATTGGAGAATGATCGCCCCGCCGATGGTGGCAAACACAGTACTTATCACGGCTATGCTACAACCGACTACTATCGTGTTGACCCTCACTTCGGTACAAACGAGGAGTATAAAGCCCTCGTTGACGAATGTCATAAGAAGGGACTGAAGGTGGTAATGGATATGATTTTCAACCATTGCGGAGACTATCATCCATGGGCTAAGAACACACGCATTGATGAGAACGGCAAGACAATCAAAGACTATCCATCAAAGGATTGGTTTAACAGTCCTAACTATGGGCTGCAAACAAGCTATAAGCTTACACCAGTTCTCGACCCATACGCCAGCAAAGTGGACATGGCTGAGACTGTTGATGGATGGTTTGTTTCGTCAATGCCTGACCTCAACCAGCGCAACCCACACGTCATCAAGTATCTGATTCAGAACTCTATTTGGTGGATTGAGACCGTAGGTATCGATGGAATCCGTATGGATACTTATCCTTACGCAGACCGACAAGCCATGGCTGATTGGATGAAGGTGCTCAACAAGGAATATCCTAACTTCAACACCGTTGGCGAAACATGGGTAACAGAACCTGCTTATACAGCAGCTTGGCAGAAAGACAGCAAACTATCTGACATCAACAGCAATCTGAAAACGGTGATGGACTTCGCCTTCTTCGATCGTCTTTCGCAGGCAAAGAACGAGGAAACAGATGATTGGTGGAAGGGATGGAACCGCATTTACAACTCTCTCTGCTACGATTACCTCTATACTGACCCATCTTCTGTGATGGCATTCATTGAGAATCACGATACTGACCGCTACCTTGGCAATGGTAAAGACTCAACAGCTTTAAAGCAGGCGTACGCTCTCTTGCTGACAATGAAGCGTATTCCACAGCTTTATTATGGTACGGAGATTCTGATGAACGGTACAAAAGAGAAGACCGATGGCAATGTACGACAAGACTTCCCTGGTGGTTTCCCAAGCGATAAGGTCAACAAGTTTACACGTGAAGGCCGTACCAAAGCCGAGAATGCTATGTTTGATTGGACCAGCCGCCTCCTCCATTGGCGACAGAACAACGATGTAATCATCAATGGTTCTCAGACACAATTCATTCCTCAGCATGGTGTTTACGTTCTTGCCCGTCAACATAACGGAAAGACTGTCCTCACCATCCTCAATGGTAGAAAGCTGACAACCAAGTCGATGTAGCCCGCTATGCCGAAGTAATTGGTTCTCATACCACTGCAACCGATGTCCTTACAGGTGCTACTGTAGACCTCACAAAGAATATACCTTTGGAACAACGACAAGCAATGGTGCTCAGTTTCTAATTCTTCTGTAAGTAAGAAGGATTATTGAATAGTCACTTACGCATTAGACAATAGCCCAAAAACTTTTCATACACGCAATGTATAGGCAATGGCTACCAACTCTATTTGGTTGCTATTGCCTTTATTTTTCTTTCTTATCGAGTAAATATAGCCTTCAAACATACCAAGAACTTATTACAAACACAATCGATTTTTTAGGTACAAATTTAAAGAAACAAAAAAAGAAATGACCTATTAATAAAAAGGCTACACACTTGTTTTTATTCATAATAAAAGATTATCTTTGCATCGAATGGTAAAAACATTTATATATCATAGCAGGATGTAATGGGGCTGGAAAGACAACAGCTTCTATGACAATATTACCAAAAAGTTTCTTTTGGTAAAGGAGTTTGTCAACGCTGATGAAATAGCAAAAGGATTGTCACCACTCAACCCTGAAGGTGCAGCCATTGAAGCAGGAAGGTTGATGCTTCAACGAATAGATTACCTCTTAAGCAAAGATGAGTCATTTTCTATTGAAACAACACTTGCCACTCGCTCTTATATTAAACTCATAGAGAAGGCACATCAAAGAGGATTCGTAGTCAATCTCTTATTCTTTTGGCTACCATCACCAGAGCTTGCAAGCATACGTGTAACTGAAAGAGTAAGAAATGGTGGACACAACATTCCTAAAAGACACAATATACAGAAGATATGTATTGGGAATATCAAACCTATTTAACTTGTTTATGAATAAGGTTGATATATGGTCAATATATGATAATAGCATACAGCCTAAAGAGCGTATTGCTTTTGGAGGAAATAGTATAAGAACCAGAATTAGTAATGAAGTAAAATTTAGAAAGATAAGAAGTTATGTCAAATAAAGAAATAGAAGCCTATTTAAAAACAATTGAAGAAGGGTTTATTGAGTCGGAACGAATCTTGTTAAAAGAGAAAGCTGCCAAAAATGAACCTGTCATCAATTGTGATGAAAACGGTAATATTGTTAGCATTCCAGCGGAAGACATTATTGCCAGACACCGTCAGTATCAATAAAAAGACTATTATCATCCAATAAAGGCTATCGGAAACTTCGATAGCCTTTATTGTTTATTTACACACGTACTTCACCATTCTGACATTCAAATCACCACAAAATAATAGTGAATAAATAGCTTTAAAACGTAACAGTCAGACCCAGAGAGAGCGCTGTTTTGCCTTGATAGACGCGCCCATGTTCCACATCATCGCCAAAAGTCTTGAAGAGATTCTGCCGCACCTGCCCATAAAGTCCAAACGTCTCACTAAAATTATAGCGTACACCTGCCTGCAAACCAGCTGTTCGCAAGCCGACGGAAACACCACTATAAATATCCAGTACGGATGGTAGTTTCAGTACTTCAGCCCAATGATAGTTACCCGTCAAGCTGAAATCATACCCCATAAAGGCTCTATCACGTCCTTCGTCATAGTCCTTCACGTTGACATAAGTTAGCTGTCCACCTACTGAAACGAAGTCGCTAAGCGCATAATCGCTGCCCAACTCTATACCAGACCTTCCTCCAACATTGGCATAACCCGCATAAACTTTAATATCTCCTTCTCCGTCCCACGCCTGTGCCTGTACACTATGCGGAACACAAAGCAGACAGACAAACAGTAACAGCCACTGAAAAAGACTGAATTTATCTACATTTCTCATTATCTTCATAGCGCAGCTACTTTATTGTATACTTTGTAACAGCAAACACTTTACGACGTTCACCAGTCTTAGAATTCTTCACCACCTGCGTTCCATAGACAAGGAAGTTATCTCCATACCAGTGCTGAGAGTTAGAATAACGCATCTTCTTAACGTCTTCGTCATCATTATCCGTTTCTATAATCTCCGACGTACGGTCTTGAATTACATTTCCATCTGTATTTCTAAAGAGTTTTGAAACCAGTCGGTTCTTATCTGTAAAGAGAAGATTCACATTATTACCCTTCATACTTGCAGAAACAAAACGCTTCACATACATCGGCAATAAACGTGGTTCCATAGGGAAGCATTCATCCCAAAGCAGATTACCTGTAACATCAAACTTTACAAGAACGGCGTGTGTATAGTTATAACCAGCGAAGGTTGTCACCATCGTAGTACCAATCCAAGTCGTACGATAAACTGGATAGTAAGCCTCACCAAGATAGAAGTAATCCTTACCATCCGTCATAATACGATGAGAAGCCATCAGGTACTTCAGCGAATACTCCTTACCAGCCTTCTCTGCCTTTTCCTTTCTGCGTTCAATCTTGGCTTGCTTACGATCGCTCATATACTCCGTAAAGTTCTTCAACTTTAAGAAGTTGTAGAACTTGATATTATTAAACTTATCGTCTTTCAGCTCTGAGAAGAAAATACCTTCCGCCCCACCTTTCTTCGACTTTGAGTAAGTTCCTGTAACAAAGAACTTATTGCCAGCCTTTGAGACTGATGCCGAGATGATTCGTTCAGCAATATCAGCAGTGAGATTGTTTGCTCCTAACTGATTGCCTTGCATATCCATACGAAGCAGATAAACGTCGGTCTCTACTCCAACCAATGCATAGATAGTATTGTCTATCACGGTATTTTCAAGTACAAAAATATTCTTATCCTTCACTTTTGGGAAGTGAATATCAGTAAATCGACAGTTACCCGTCTTCAAATCAATGATACCAATGCGGTCTAACTTCTTTTGTGTTGAACTGAAAACGACTGATCCATTCGCAATAACGAGATTTCGCATCGACCCTTTACGGGTATATTCACCATCCGTTGTGGTTATTTTATGTGTTGCAGGATTGAAAGCAACGATCATAAACGAACCATCCTTCTGGCGCAAAACAGTATAAAGCACACCACTCTCAACCACATCTGAATAGAAATACATACCCTTATCAATCAATATTGAATCGGTACTTATCAGTTTCATGGCGGTTGAATAAAACTCAGTCTTGAAGTAACGCTTACCCTCTTTGCTGTCCTTAGCAAACGACTGAATGACCAGTCCCTTTGTCATCCACAGGCAACACGACCTGATCTTCATAGTCAGCACGGTGAGGATACTCTATTCTTCCTGTCACCTGAGCAGTCATACTCATCACCTGAGAGCACAACGCAATAACACATAATAGCAGAGTTCTCATAATTACTTTATCGTTAATAGTTAATGATTAAGATTGTCTTTATCTTTTAGAATTATCAAAAAGTTCGTTACACTATATAATTTTTAGGTTCTCGTCTTCCTCCTTTCAGACTTTTTAACTTACTGAACACAAAAGTACATTTTTATCGGATAATCACAAATAATTCAAAAGAAACTTTCATAGCCTACTATTATTTTCATACAAATCAACCTAATCTACTGAGCATAAAGAGCTTCAAAGGGATTATTATATATACTTTATTCACCCCAAAAGAAGGGTTATCAATAGATATAAGAATTGTTTTATCTACCAAACATTCCCAATTTAGGTGTAATGGACATTTGGTAGGCTGAAAAACTCTCGGGTTTTAGTAATGGACATTTGGTAGGCTGATTATTCCAGCCTACTTTTTTGTATTTATGAATCCATCTATAAACTTCTTCTTGTTAGCTTCATTCAATCCATTATGATTATGTAGTGCTCTTTTAAGTTGTGAGTTAAATCCTTCCAACAGGTTTGTTGTATTAGGTATTTGCATATCCGGATACTCCTCACACGTATAGATCCATGGCAGATGTGTCTTAATAGAACGTCTTGCCGTTCTCAGCCTTCTGTGTGTATAAGTTGTCTTACCCGAGATTAGGAGAGTTCGTTCGTTTAGGAACTCTTTCCATTTATCACACCATTTATTAAAAGCGGTTATAAACTCTTCTTTTCTCATAGAGAACATCCTTCTCATTAATGCCAACAGCTCAACGCCTGCAGGCAAATGTGGGTTGTTAGTAAGGAGTCTTCTAACTATCTGAAATTGGTGAAATTGACACATTTGTACGGGACAGAAACTTATAGCTTGTAAAAGTCCTACATGCCCATCACACACCACTGCTTTTATCATAGTTCCACGCTCCGCAATATACTGAAGTCCATCAAGATAATCTCTGTTAGTTTCGTTTTTGACAAACTTGCGATAGAGTATTTTGCCTGATGAAGCATCCTGAAACAGCATCACACCAAATGTCCTGGAAAAGTATGTTGTGTCCAATATTATTACTGCAGATTTGGGGTAAGTAGCAGTAAAGCTATCTACTACTAAGCTCAACCTACGTCGTATGGTTCGTTCTGAACATTTATAAAGAGTGGATAGATCAGATATCGTTCGATTTGCCGTCAGATAGTCGTTCCATAGAGAAATATTATTTATACGCAGACCACCTTGAAATTGTCTACCACAATCCTTGCAGGAATACATCTGAACAGAACGTCGATGCCCATTCTTTTTAACATTTGGTTTATTACAGAAGATACAGTTTTTATTCATAGATTTTCAAATGCTGCAAAGGTAGTAAATAAAAGAATTCCGAGAGTTTTTCAGCCTACCAAATGTCCATTACACCCCAATTTAAGATAGCCAGTAACATCTTACTATCTTCACGCTTAATGACCATAAAGTAGCTTTCTTACCATTTTCTATCGATGTATTGTAGCTTAACACATAGTGTGTTAGTGCTTAGCACATAGCGTGCGGAGGGTAAGCACCAATGGTGCGGAGCACTAACACAATGGGTGATGAGGCTGAGGTGGATTCAAAAAGAGCGTTTTTCAAGGGATAAAAAACACAAGGCTGCCCTCGTTAGGACAGCCTTGTACATCTTATTTAGAACTTAATTGTTGTCTAATTCGTCTATTACTGGAAGAGAATATTTACTGTTGTCTTACTCTTTACAGGGCGACCATTCTGCATAGCAGGGTTCCACTTAGGCATATTGTTCGTAAGACGAACTGCCTGCTCTTTGTAATATTCAACACAGTTGTTCAATACACGCTTCTGTTTCTCAGCATCCATCTTCATGAAGTGCTTGCTTGTGCCCTTCACATTCTTTACATCAACGACACGAGCACCAGTAACAGTACCATCCATTTCGACATTGAAAACAACGGTCATCTCTGCCTGTACCTTTGAACGGAATGACTGAATGCTGCGACGCTGATTCTGTGCAAAATAGTTATCAATAGCCTCCTGACCGCCTTCGAAGGTTGGGAGCACCTCTGTCTTGCTCACCTGTGGAGTGAGTGGAAGAGACTCTAACTTAGCTTTCAGCTTGTCAATCTCCACTGTTCCCATGACAATCTTGCCCTCTGGGTCGACAAGATACATTGAAGGAATCCAATCAACCTTATACAACTGGTCAATAACAGTATTCTTTCTAAACTTCTTGAGTTCGCTCACTTGTGTCCAGTGCATCTGGTACTTACCCCAATAAGCCTTCGCCCAAACCTCACGATCAGTGTCGAAAGAGATACCAATGAACTCCACTCCATAGTCACGGAACTGCTCGTAAAGGGCTTTCATTGCAGGAATATCACGACGACAATCAGGACACCAACTTGCCCAGAAGTCCAACACCACGTAGCTTCCACGATACTGGCTCAGACGTATATCCTTGCCATCGTATGTCTTCAACTTAAACTCAGGCGCACGCGTGCCCGGCTTCAGCATGTTTGTAGCATACTTAGCATCTAAATCTTTCGTCTGTTCTACGTTTGTTGTCTGCGCAAAAGCCACTGGTGCTGACATAAAAAGTGCACAAGCGGCTGCTAAAAGAATTCTTTTTCATATCTTATCTTATTCTATTTTCTTTTCCTATCTTCCACCAATAAAAATGGATTTTGCAGTTTTTAGGTCTCCTTTCAGTTTTCAGTCATGTTGCAAATATACGACCTTATTTTGAATAACGCAAATACATTATTGTATTTTTTCTATGGTCAACGTCTGGTCACAATAGTCAACAACAGCTGGACGATGGGTGATGAAAATCACGGTTTTATCGTGATTGGAGAGTATATTCTTCAAGAGTTCACGCTCTGTCTGCGGATCAAGAGCTGACGTTGCCTCATCGAATATCATGATACTACGGTCACGCAATAGCGAACGAGCAATAGCAATACGTTGTGCCTGTCCCTCGCTGAGTCCGCCTCCCTGCTCTGAACAGAGCGTATCGAGTCCCAAAGGGAGGTGGAAAACGAAGTCTGCACAACTCTTCTTTAATACAGCTATCATCTCTTCCTCCGTTGCATCGACCTTACCAAGCAGCAAGTTCTCACGAATTGTACCGCTAAGGAGTGTATTACCTTGTGGAACATAGACGAAATTGGTACGCATCAGCGGTGTCAACTCCTTACTTTCCTTTTCATTATAAATCTCTACCGAACCCTTATTAGGTTTCAACAAAGCAAGAAGCATACGTACAAGTGTTGTCTTTACCAGCACCTGTTTCACCAAGAATAGCTGTACAAGAGCCTGGATAGAAATCGAAGTCAGCTCCTTCAATATCTCTCGTTCGGCATCATCATATCGATAGTCGACATGATTCAAACGAATACCACAAGGTCCAGCGAGTTCGATTGGGTCTCCTTGTTCTTCCAAAGGGTTTTCCTCTAATTCCATCAGTCGCTCGGCAGCAGTGAACACTGAAACAAAAGCTGGTACTAATTTCGTTAATTGACGAGCAGGACTCTGAATCTTATTCACCAACTGCAAGAAGGCTGTCATACCACCAAAAGTCAGCGAATGAGCCGACATTCGGAGGGCTGCCCACGTAAAAGCTACAAGATAACCAAAGGCAAATCCAAAGTTCAGGACGAGGTTAGAGAACATAGAAAACTTTGTTCTACGCACTACCTTACGGCGCAATTCGTGTTGTGTTCCCTCTAACTTCCCAACAATCATCTCGTCACTTTCAAGTGTCTTAATGAGCATTCGGTGTTGAATTGTTTCTTGCAAAACACTCTGAACCTTTGAATCTGAATCACGAACCTCACGTGTCAGCCGTCTCATCTGGCGTACATACACCTTGCTGATGAGGACAAACAGTGGAATCATAACGACAATGATAATGGCAAGACGCCAATCCATCGACATCAAATAGAAGAAAGCACCGAGGAACATTGCCAATGTTGAGACAGAATTAGGTATCGTTTCTGTGAGGAAACTTACCACGTTAGCAACATCAATCTCTAATCGGTTAAGCACATCACCACTATGGTGACGCTCTTTTCCGTGCCACTCTGAACGCAGAATACGGTCGAGCATGCGCTGCTGCATACGGTTCTGAGCCTTGATACCCAACAGATTTCTCACCCACACAGAGGCGATGTTCAATGCGAAGTCACAGAGAATCAAAGCAGCCATGATGCTCACTGCTACATAGATACTGCCCTCTATGACATGAGACGCCACATCAATGGCATGCTGAACAGCCCATACTGTTGCCAAAGAAACGACTACGCTGAGAATACCTATCAAAGCATTCAGCACCGCCTGCTTACGATTACCACGCCAGCATTCCACAGCCAGCGGAATATCTCTTTGCTTGTGTAACGCGTTTCAGGGATTTGAAAGAGTTTCTTTATCTTGTTTAGCATTATTTTTTCTTATCTTTATTTTTATTGAAAGCCTTGGATTGCTGAGGATTCTGGTTATTAATAGAATCGTTTGCGTACCTGAGCTATATAGGAAAAACAGGCTAATCAGAAAGCTATTACCGACTTTCATGCCAACAATCAGCCTTTCTAAAACTGGCGCGTATCAGCTCCCCACATCAATTTCTCACGTAGTGTTGAGAAGAAACGCTGTCCATAGGCTTTCACGATGCGCACCTTATGTGGTGCTTTCTTGATTGTTAGCGTTACTCCCTCACTGAGTTTCTCTGACCTTCCGTCCACAGCTGCAAGGAAGTTGTGGCTTCGACTCTGCACTTCCAACTTTATCTCAGCCTCATCACTGATAACGATCGGACGAATATTCAGGCTATGTGGAGCAACAGGGGTCATACTTAAAATACCTGATTGAGGTACGATAATCGGACCACCAACCGACAATGAGTAAGCTGTTGAGCCTGTCGGTGTACTGATAACAAGTCCGTCAGCCAGATAAGTCACCAGATATTCACCATTCACACTTGCTTTTATGGATATCATTGCAGCATTGTCACGTTTCAAAATGGCAATATCGTTCAAGGCAAAAGGACAGTTTTCGAGGGCTGCTCCATCCGCTTTTAGCTGGATAACAGCACGCTCCTCTATTTCATACTTCCCTCATAGACATTCTCAAGTACGTTTCTTATTTCCTCAGGAGTCACATTTGCAAGGAAACCTAATCGTCCCATATTCACGCCAATGATAGGAGTTTGCTTGGGACCCACCTTACTGGCAGCCTTCAAAAAGGTACCATCGCCACCTAAGGAGATAACGTAATCAACATCAAAGTTTACCCCTTCGAATACACCTGCTATTGAAAAATCCTTTTTCAGTTCTTTTAGTAAAGTATGATAGAAGTTCTGTTCGATATATACATCAGCCCCACGCCCTACCAGATAGTCTAAAAATATCAACAATCTGAAGCGTATCAAAAGCCTTGGAAGTATTGCCGAAAATAGCAAAACTAAGTTTCTTTTCTGCCATAAAAACGTGCCTTTTTAAATTCTTTTAGTCTTACAAGCCACACGATACCATGAATATTTAGTATATTTGCAGACACTATTCATTTGCAAAATTAAAGATTTTTATTTGATTTATTACTTAAAAACAAAATAATTATGGCTAAGGTATATGAGTTTCTCGCTAATGGCTTTGAAGAAGTTGAGGCTTTGGCACCTGTAGATATCTTGCGTCGTGGAGGCGTAGAGGTCAAGATGGTCAGTATAACTGGAAGTAATCTCGTTGAGTCATCACATGGTGTAGTCGTTAAAGCCGACCTCCTTTTCGAAGACATAACCGATTTCTCTGATGCAGACCTTCTGATGTTACCGGGCGGTATGCCTGGTTCAAAGAACCTAAATGAGCACGATGGCGTTCGTAATGCACTCAAAGAGCAGTTTGAGAAGGGCAAACGCGTTGCTGCAATCTGTGCTGCACCATTGGTTTTGGCATCTGTTGGCTTGCTGAAAGGTAAGAAGGCAACAATCTATCCAGGTATGGAAAGCTACTTAGGTGAGGACGCTAAATACACTGGAGCACTTGTTCAGGAGGACGGAAACGTAACGACTGGTGCTGGTCCTGCTGCTTCTTTCCCTTACGGATATAAACTTCTGAGCTATTTCCTGCCTGCTGAGAAGGTGGAAGAGATACAGAAGGGTATGATTTACGACCGTCTTCTCAACTCATAACTCACATTCATAGCATAGAACTGTGACGCATAAAACATCAAAATATGCCATCATTATCGCTGGTGGAAAGGGATTGAGAATGGGAGCAGACATCCCCAAACAGTTTCTTCCTGTTGGTGGGAAGCCTGTCCTTATGCACACAATCAGCCGCTTTCATGCCTACGACAAGGATTTGAAAGTTATCCTCGTTCTACCGAAGGAGCAACAAGCTTATTGGCAGGAGCTATGTGAGCAGTATCATTTCAACGAGGAGTACCAGTTAGCTGATGGTGGTGCAAGTCGCTTTCAATCGTGCAAGAATGGTATCTCGATGATTCCTGCAGATACTATTGGACTTGTCGGCATCCATGATGGTGTACGTCCTTTCGTTTCTTGTGAGACCATTGCACGTTGTTTTGATACTGCCCAAACGTCGAAAGCAGTCATTCCTGTATTGCCAGTTACTGACACCCTACGTTTTATCGGTGATTCCCCAAGTGGAAGAAACGTACAGCGTAGCGATTATAAAGCCGTACAAACGCCACAAGTCTTTGATATCCAACTTATCAAAAAGGCTTACGAACAAGAAGAAAGTACCGATTTCACTGATGATGCCAGCGTTGTTGAACGACTCGGACAAGCAGTAACAATGGTGGAAGGAAACTGTGAGAATATTAAAATCACAACCCCATTTGACTTGAAAGTGGCAGAAGTTCTTTTAATTCAGAATTCATAATTCACAATTCATAATTATGATTACCATTGTTAATTCAGAATTCATAATTTAGAACTCACAATTATGATTACTAAGTTTGACGGAGTTATTAGATGAGAAAAGACGAAAGAGTGGAAACGTAAAAATGATGTTTTAAGTTGATAGATAGCACCATAAAAATAGCGTAGAGCATAGAGATAAGAAGTGTAAAGAGCGTTTTTTTCCGAATTATTTTCACGTAAAAAGAAATTATTTACATGAAAAGAAATATTTATTTTCACGAAGAAAAAAATATTTATTGTCATGAAAAATAATTCGCAATAGGCAAATTCTAACGTAAGAAAGGAGGCCGAAGAACGACTTTATTTACACACTATTGAAAGCTAAAAAGAGGGTCGAAAGCAAGTGAGAAAGTGAATGAGTAGACAAGCTAAGAAGTGAACGAGTAGACGAGTATACGAGTTTTTTTCAGTTATATGTTTTATAAAACAGCAACATCAGTAATCATAATTATAAATTCTAAATTATGAATTCTAATTTAACAATGGTAATCATAATTTTGAATTGTGAATTATGAATTCTAATTTAACAATGGTAATCATAATTTTGAATTGTGAATTATGAATTCTAATTTAACAATGGTAATCATAATTATGAATTGTGAATTATGAATTATGAATTAAACCAATGGATATACTATCGCAAGACATAATGTATTTACCGGGTGTAGGACCACACCGCAAGGAGATTCTGGGCAAAGAGCTTTGAATCCACACCTATCGTGACCTACTGGAGTACTTCCCTTACAAATATGTTGACCGAACCAAGCTATATCTTATCTCTGAACTTTCTCAAGATATGCCGTTTGTACAAATCAAAGGAAGGATTCTTAGCTTTGAGGAAGCAGAGATGGGAAAACGCAAGAAACGTATCATTGCACATTTCTCTGATGGACATGGGATCTGTGACATCGTGTGGTTTAATGGTACAAAGTATATCTATCAGAATTACAAGGTAAACAAAGAGTATATCATCTTTGGGAAACCTACTTTCTTCAACGGCAGATTTCAGTTTACTCATCCTGACATTGACGATGCATCCCAGTTGCAACTCAATGACATGGGGATGCAACCTTTCTATGTTACAACAGAGAAGATGAAGAAGGCGGGCATCACTTCACGTGCCATGGAGAAGCTAACTAAGATGCTCATTAGTAAACTTACCGAACCTTTAGAGGAGACGCTTCCACCCTTCATCACCACTCATTTGCATCTCATCTCACGGGATGCTGCGATGCGTAAGATTCATTATCCGAAGACGGTTGATGACACTCAGCGTGCCCGTGTACGTCTAAAATTCGAGGAACTTTTCTACGTACAACTTAATATCCTACGCTATGCCAGCGACCATCGTCGCAAATATCGTGGTTATATCTTCAATCGAATTGGGGCCCAGTTTAACTGGTTTTACACCCACAACCTACCCTTTGAACTTACTGGAGCACAGAAACGAGTAATGCACGAGATACGTGCAGACATGGCAAGTGGGCGTCAGATGAACCGTCTTTTACAAGGCGATGTAGGCTCAGGTAAGACCCTTGTTGCCCTGATGTCCATGCTTATTGCCATCGACAACGGCTATCAAGCTTGTATGATGGCACCTACAGAGATTCTTGCCGAGCAACATCTCCAGACCATCAAAGAGTTTCTTAAAGGAATGAACCTGCGCATTGAACTGCTGACAGGTATTGTGAAGGGTAAGAAGCGAAAGGAAGTATTAGACGGACTCATCGACGGTTCTATTAATATTGTTGTAGGAACGCACGCCATTATAGAGGATAAAGTACAGTTCCAACACCTCGGTATGGCTGTTATAGACGAGCAACACCGCTTTGGTGTAGAGCAACGTGCCAAGCTATGGAGTAAGAGTGAGAATCCTCCACACGTATTAGTTATGACCGCTACACCTATACCACGTACGCTTGCAATGACCATCTATGGTGATCTTGACGTCTCTATCATCGACGAGTTACCACCGGGACGTAAGCCAATACAGACAATTCATAAGTATGATGACCAAATGGCGAGCCTTTATAGTGGTATCCGACAGCAGATAAACTTGGGCCGTCAGGTCTATATTGTCTATCCACTCATCAAGGAAAGCGAGCGTATGGATCTCAAAAACCTTGAAGATGGCTTTGAAACCATGCGTAACATCTTCCCTGAATTTGAGTTAAGTAAGATTCATGGGAAGATGAAGGACAAGGACAAAGAGGCTGAAATGCAGAAATTTGTTAGTGGACAAACGCAGATACTCGTTGCCACAACAGTGATTGAGGTGGGTGTAAACGTACCTAACGCCAGCGTAATGGTTATCCTCGATGCCCAGCGTTTCGGTCTTTCTCAACTCCATCAGCTGCGCGGTCGCGTTGGTCGTGGTGCAGAACAGAGTTATTGTATTCTCGTTACCAACCACAAACTTACTAAGGAAACCAGCAAACGTATTGATATTATGTGCGAAACAAATGATGGTTTTGAGATAGCAGAAGCCGACCTCAAGTTACGTGGTCCTGGTGATTTGGAGGGTACACAACAAAGCGGTATAGCCTTCGACCTCAAAAATAGCCGACATTGCACGTGATGGACAAATAGTGCAAATGGCACGAGATGAGGCACAAAAGATTATCGACAACGACCCTACATGTCAAAAAATTGAGTATAAAATGCTATGGGATAGGCTAAAAGCGTTAAGAAAGACTAACATAAATTGGGCTGCTATTTCATAGAAAAAAACACCACAAAATTGGCTTCAAATGCCCTGTTTTAGCGACTTGACATAAATCATGTGTGGGTAAAAACATGTGCTATCTCTTTGTTAAACAGGCTAAAAAAATAGCGAAGCTGCAATTTATTCGATATTTTTTCGTTATCTTTGCGAAGTCTTTCGGTAAAAAGTTAGGTACCTTTTAGAAGTTCACCAACGACTTAACCGTTAGAAAGGGATATGAAAATCTGTCCCGTGCCTATATGGCATCTGAGTTTAGAAACAAAAATAACTTGATTATGACTTTTAAGAAAATAGTTAGGACTTTTGCACTAACATCTCTTAACCTTGACAGCTCATTCAGCAAATGCTCAGGACTTGCTTGCTCGCCAAGCACCTATCGATCGCCGTGCTAAGGCATTAGACACAATGGTTATTAACCGACTTCGTGAAGCTGAAGAGATTGAGGAACCATCATCAGAGCTCTATAACGATTGGAATAACAACTATGCACATCGTGGAGGTAACCTTCCAGATGTATATAAAATTGATCTTCGCGACTTCCACATGCCAACACCAAGCCGTGTTATCACAAGTAACTTCGGACGTCGTTGGGGTCGTCGTCACCAAGGATTGGATATCAAGGTGTATATCGGTGATACCATCCGCGCAGCCTTCTCAGGTAAGGTTCGTGTAGTAAAATACGATGGAAACGGATATGGCAAGTACATTGTAATCCGTCACAATAATGGACTTGAGACCATCTATGGTCACCTTTCAAAAGCAGATTGTAACTCCAAACCAGACTGTTCGTGCTGGTCAGCCTATCGGATTGGGTGGTAACACTGGTCGTTCTACTGGTTCTCACCTCCACTTCGAGACTCGTTTGGCAGGTGTAGCTTTGAACCCAGCACTCTTCTTCGACTTCGCTAATCAAGACGTTACAGGCGACTACTATGTTTATCGTCGCAACACCGTAGCACAGGAATCTGAACGTGCAACTGCTGTTCGTGGTACTTCTTCAAGCCCAGGTTACTCTCGTGAGAACATTCAGGGCAAAGGCAACCAGAGTTACAGCCCACGTCAGGAGAGAAACTACAATACTGATTTCTCAAACCATACGCCACGCACTGAACCAAGTGCTGATAATGGAAAGATTTTTCTATCATAAGGTTGCGTCTGGTGAAAGCTTAGAAACGATAGCCAGACAATATGGTATCAGTGTCGAACAGCTATGCCGCCAGAATCGTATAGGCAAATTGACACGCGTGGCAGAAGGACAACTACTCTCGATTACGAAGTAAACATTCTACACATTATACAAACAGCTCCGATGGACATCGTCTATCGGAGCTGTTTTCGTTTATGAATCTTTCCACTTATAAGAACACAGGGAAAGAGTATTAAGTTGGATATGCAATAAACTTAAAAGGACTTACTTCCCGAACACTTGATTCATTACATTAGCAGGTGGACGCTGATTCTCCAGCTCGTTCTTCATAAAGTCCATATAAGGCGCTACATGATCGAAGAACTGATAATAGCCCTTGCAAAGGTAGTTAAGGCCAGGATTACCGTAACGATCGCGAATAAAACGATTCTTAGGGCACTCACCATGACAAGCAAACTGATACTTACACTCCTTACACTGTTGTGGAAGAAGTCTATACTTCATCTTGGAGAACTCCTTCTGTCGGTCGCTATTCATCATCTCGTAGATGGTATGTTTCGACAAGTTTCCAAGTTTATGCTCAGGATAAACGAAGTGGTCACAAGAGTAAACGTCACCATTATACTCCATTACACCAGCATGACCGCACTCCTTTGCCATTGTACAAATACCCGGTGCAACGCCAACCCAATTAGCCAACGTGGCATCAAATAGCTGTATATAGTACTCGCCTACGTCATGATGCACCCACTCATCAAAGATAGTACAGAGGAAATTACCCCATTGCTCGGCTGTAACAGAGAAGTCTGTAAGCTCACCACCCTCCTGCATACCAGGTGCTAAGGTTAAACCATCATTGCGATCAACAATTCGTTCAACGATAGGAGTAAACTGGATATAACGGCACCCAATCTCCTTAAAGAAGTGATAGAAATCTAATGGGTAGTCTGCATTGAAGTCGTTGACAACAGCAAGTGCATTCCACTCTACCCCATGCTTATTCAACAAGTTAATACCTTTCATCACCTGATGGAAGGATGGTTTGCCCATTGCATTGCGACGATATTCATCATGAAACTCTTGTGGACCATCAATAGAAACGCCAACAAGGAAGTTATTCTCCTTAAAGAAGCGGCACCACTCATCGTTTAAAAGAACACCATTCGTCTGAATACTGTTATCAATCTGACGACCACGAGCATAATAGCGTTGTAGTTCCAATGCACGACGATAGAAGGATATAGGGCGCATTAAGGTCTCACCACCATGCCATGTAAAGAGAACTTGTGGTGTTGTCTGTGCCTCGATGTATTCCTTGATAAACTTCTCAAGTAACGCATCAGTAATTACATGATTCTTGTTATCGTCATATAGCTTACTCTTCTCCAAGTAATAACAATACTTACACCGCAGGTTACAAAGCGAACCAGCAGGCTTCAGCATGATATACATGGGATGACTAAAGGGAACTATGGTATTCATAATAATCTTGTTTCGAGCGGCAAAGGTAGTCAATTATTTACTAATGGCAAAACATTCCAGATGACTTATTCCTCCCTTTATCACCTATTAGACGCAAACAATAAGTAAGTATGACCTCGTATGACTTCATCTAAGAAGTCTTTTAACGTCCAGCACCATTGGTGTTCATCATCAGCACAACACGTGCGAAGCATCCGCACAACATGTGCGGAGCAATAACACTACGATTAAAAACGATAAAATAAGCTCGTTAAGTTTGTTTTCATGTATCGTAATGATACCATAACCGAGTTGTATAGAGAATTACCTATTATATAAGACGAATAAAAATGTTCCAAGACTATCAACCGTAAATGGTCTTAGTCTTGGAACACGCTTTATAAAATATGAAACGAAATTTTACTTAGACGTTGTTGTGTCTGATTTAAAGGAGTCGGAGATACCTTTACCAAGCTTCTGAAAGAACTTCTTGCCATCAGCACCAATCTTACGGGTTACCTCTCCCATTGTCTTTGTCTCACGCTTAATAACCTTACCCATACCACGTGAGAAGGTCTTAAAGCCGTCTCTTACCTCCGTTTCACCAGACTCATTATTGTCTGGAAGCGGTGCATAAGTTGAGTTATAACTATTCGTATTGCCATCGTTTGAAGTCTTAGGCTTCGATGCCGTAGATGTATAACGTGCCTTAGAACTACGATTAGCCTGCTTAGCTGCAGCCTGCTTGTTCGCTCTTACCAATCCTGGTGAGGCTCCAGCAATACCACTATACTCTGTCTGAGCTGACACCGAGAGGCACAGCAACAACAAAGCAACTAACATTTTAATTCTCATTCTTTTCATTTTCGTACGTTTTATTAGGTGAAAGGGACTAATCATAGACTTCATCTAAACGTCCCCACAATAATACTACCTACTGAATAAAACGAATTAACAGCGTAGAAATTGCTACCCTTAACAATCAATAGGACGTATTAAGGGCATTTAAACCATAAAGAACTACCCTATTTAATTAAACTACGCACAGCAAACCATGCATGAAGTAATAGCGTTTGAATAAATCCGTAATGCTTAGACATCACATCAAAACGCTCACGAAGCGACTCTTTATGATGAAGAGTTGTCTGCCCTTCTCGTACATAATTCGCGACAACAGCATGGATATTGCGTAAAAGGAGTTGCTGACGTTCGCCCTCTTTCATTACACGTATACACCAATCTACATCTGCTGAATAGCGATAAGTAGTATCATAGAGCAGCGAGCGAGCTATATCCAAACGAGCATAAAACGCCTGATGGCATACCAACATTCCATAACGAAAAGAACGCCAAGTAAGTCGTTCAGATGGACTGAGTCTGCGATGGCAAAGGAAATTGCCCTTTTCATCAATGATGTCTGTATCGCCAAAGAGGACGGCAGGGCGCTCCTCACCGTCTCCGACAACCGCAGCAAGTACTACCTTATCTAATGTATCGGGATTAGGAAAACGGTCACCCGCATTCATAAAGACGATGTAATCGCCTGTTGCCTGCTGTAAACCTTTGTTCATTGCATCATAAAGCCCATCGTCAGGTTCGCTTTGAATGCGCACGACATGCTCGTTCTCAGCCTCATCAGACTGCTGCTGATAGGCTTTTGCAATCTCTAAAGTATCATCTGTAGAAGCCCCATCAATGATGATATGCTCCACATGAGGATAGTTCTGCATGAGCACACTGTCAAGTGTCGGCTGTAAAACCGAAGCGGCATTATAGGTTATAGTGACTACTGAAAATGTGATCATAATCGAAAATTCTTATAGGCAAGAGCCTCATTATATACTTCAAGATATTGCATTGCAACGCTTCGTTGTGAATAACAGCGCAGAACTTTACCCACAGCTGCCTCTGAAAGTGCTGTATAGTCGGCTTCATCAAGTACCCAGTGCATACCCTTTGCAAGGTCTTCTGCATTACGTTCTGCCGCAACATAGCCATTCTTACGATGGTCAATCATCTCTGGTATTCCTCCAACCTTAAAGCCTACGCATGGCACACCACACGCCATTGCTTCCATAATTGTATTAGGGAGGTTATCTTCAAGAGATGGAAGAACGAAGACGTCTGCAGCATTATAGACATCACGAATTCGCTGTTGGTCACTTACATAACCGAGCGGATAAACTGGTAAAGCAAGTTTTCCCTCCAATTCTTCAGCGTGTCCACCAAGAATAGCTATACCTGTATTCTCCTTTATTTCTGGATGCTCGACAACCATCTTTTCAATGGCTTCAATAAAATAATCCATTCCCTTACGCTGATCTGTCACACGCTGAGAAACGAAGAGTATAAGTCGCTTGTCCTCTGGGAGCTGTAAACGCTGTCGTGCAACTTGCTTGTCTTGTGGCTCAAAAACATGCGTATCTATTGGATTAGGAATACTTGTAACACTCAAGCCATTCAAGAGTCCACTCTGCTTTGCCTGACGAGCAAGCCATTGGCTGCATGTGACAAACCACATATTACCATGATTATAGATAGCTTTCTTACGTTTCCAAACTTTTGAAGACAAATCATTCGACTTTCCTCTACCTGGGAGAAGTGGACAATGCCACAACCATTCTCGTAACGATAGCAGCCATGCGCATAATGACAAATACTGGATGCAGGCCAAAGGTCGTGCATTGTCCACACAACAGGCTTACCAGAACATAAAATCTTTTTGATACTATTCAATGAAAGCATCCCCTGATTGATCCAAGAAAGATGAATAATATCAGCTTCCTTGAACTCACGTAGCTTTGTGATATCGGCTCCTGAGTTTGCTAAATCAATCTCAAAGAGATGGTTTCGAGAGAAGCGGAGGTTCCAAAAAACACAAAAACGCTCCCATAGTAGGTGCCACTGATTCTTCCACTCATGCCCAAGACTAACCACAGTAATGTCGTCCGTCAACTTATCACGTACCAACATCTTAGCCTTCACTCCGCTATTGTTCAGAGCATCTTTGAGTCGGTTGGCTGCAACAGCTGCACCACCGGTTTTCTCACTGGTATTTACAATCAGTATTCTCATTGATATATCATTTGCAGCAAAGTTACAAGAAAACAGATAAAAAGCCAAGAAAAGTAAGCAAATATTAATTGTTTGCGCACACAAAGAGTTGATTTGTATCAAGAAAAAACTATTTTTAAAAGCAAAAGTTCGATGAAATATTGCACAAGACTTGAAATCTTTCTAACTTTGCATTGTCAAAAGGTTAATAGATTGTTTAGGTTAGTAGTAATAGATTTAGGTTTTTAGTTATTTTATTAAGGTAAAAGTTTAACGATTAATCTGGATGACAAAGGCAACCGTGAGGTTCCCTTTCATTGAGAAAAGATTTCTTAGTTAAACATACTGATAGCGCCGAAGCTCGTTGAGAGTCTCGGCGTTTTTTTCTTCGAATACTGAACTTTGTAATTTACCTTTAAGCATCACTCAGTAATCATAATTGCGAATTATGAATTAAGAAATATAAATTAAGAACTATGAGTTTCAGCATAAGAAGAGCTGACACTCATTTAGAGTATCGGCTCTTCTACGTTAGTATGTTATGAAAAATTTGAGAGAATTGAGACTTCACAGCCTCGAGTTGTTTTACTTAAAATGATTATTTATATAGAGAAAGCATAGAAATTGTCTACTTTGTGATGGTTGATACAGATGACTGTATCTTATGTTGTAAGGTATCGCTCACCACTGAATCGGCCTTAGCAACAGATGGACCCTCCTGAGGTTTATCTACAGCTGCAGTGCTTGGACTAATCTGATGAACATCACCATCAAAGAAAGCAACCTGCATTGCATTACCTAAGGTAAGGAAGATTGCTACCACAGCGGCTGCCTTGAAGAGTGGCATAAGACGGTGGCGCATTGTTATCACACGTGCCTTTACAGGCTCGTCTTCCTGTATCAGTCCGAGGACTCTCTGGTCAAAGTCATCGCCCAAGACGTCCATCTCCTTCTCATTCTGCTCATAAACGAACAAAGAACGATAAGGCAGCAACGCAGCTGGGATGTCCTCCTGTGAGAAGAACATACGCAAGATTTCCTCTTCTTGGAGAGAAGTCTCGCAACGCCAGTAGCGCTCCAGTAATTGTTCGATGTACTTATAATCCATAATTGTCTAATTTCAAATATTTTTGTTTGACCGTCTGTCGAGCTCTAAAGATATTAACTTTCACTTGCTCTTCGCTGATTTCGAGTATTTCAGCAATCTCTTTGTATGATTTTCCTTCAAAATCCCTTAGCTGCATGCAACTACGTTGTTTCTCTGGAAGAGCGTCTACAATCTGTTTTACGAGACTGATTTTATCCTCTTCAATCATTCGGTCTTGAGGATTAGATGAAGCAAGAGGCTCAGCAACTTTCACATCTTCTAAAGAATCATTGTTATTCTCCTTCTTCTTGATGCGGTCGAGCGAAAGGTTGCGACATACGGTGAGGCTAAAAGCTTCGATGGAGTCTATATTTTCCCACTCGTATCGGCGGTTCCAGACCTTTATCAGCGTATCCTGCACGATGTCCTCAGCCTCAGCTCGATTGAGCGTGATTCGGAGTGCAAGCCTGAAGAGTTCATTCTTCAATGGCAACACATCGTTACGGAAACTGACTTTCTTCATCTTCTCTCTGTTTAAATGACGTTTATTTATGGGGGAAAGTTACAAGCATAGGGCGAAAAACCTTATTATTTAACTTTCATTAAGACCTTTATTCTTCTAATTATGCTGCCCTAAACAGCTTTACTACTTGGCATTTTGTCCTATTAAAGAACCTTTATCACGAATTATCTTCACGAAGAAAAGAATTATTTTTCATGAAAAAGAAATATTTATTTTCATGAAGAGAAAGAATTATTTTCATGAAAATAATTCGATAAAGAGTATGCTGTTACGACTAAGAGCGAGTATAAACTCATAGGACAGACATCCTTACCAATCTTTTTAAACACCACCTGTTGACTCACTATATAAATAAACGTAGGGACGCACAATTCGTGCGTCCGATACGAAATATTCAAGGTTGACGCACGAGCTATGCGCCCCTACAGTTTGTCAATGATTGTGTTTATTGTCCCTTACGGACAAACTTCTTATCCCGAAGACTTACAGTTTACTCCAAATAGGTGTAACCATAGAGGCCGCTGCGGTAGTTACTGAGGAATTCTTTACCCTCCTCAAGTGAAATCTTACCCTGCTTTACGCTCTTTGTAACCCATATCTCAAGTTGGCGAACAAGCTTCTTAGGATTATACTGAACATACTCCAACACCTCTTCTACCGTCTCACCATCAAAGATTTGATCAATATGATAGCTACCATCCTTTACTGAAATATGTACAGCGTTGGTATCTCCGAAGAGGTTGTGCATATCACCTAAAATCTCTTGATAAGCTCCAACGAGGAAGACTCCAAGGTAATAAGGCTCATTCTTTTTCAATGCGTGGATAGGAAGAACATGACTGCTACGTCCCATTGCAACGAAGTTTGAAATCTTACCGTCGCTATCGCAGGTGATATCCTGCAGGGTTGCGTTACGCGATGGACGCTCATTAAGTCTCTGAATTGGCATTACTGGGAAGAGTTGATCAATCGCCCAGCTGTCTGGAAGAGACTGGAAGAGTGAGAAATTACAGAAATATTTGTCTGCAAGAAGTTTGTCCATATTACGCAACTCGTCTGGCACATGCTTCATATTCTTTGCCAGATTGTTGATTTCATGGCATACACTCCAATACATTGCTTCAATTTCAGCACGTGTCTTTAGATCTACTAAGCCATGAGAGAACAACTCTAAGGCTTCCTCACGAATCTGCTCAGCATCGTGCCAGTCCTCTAACATATTACGAGAATCAAGATTATCCCAGATATCGTAGAGGTCTTTTACCAACTGATGGTCGGTATCCTTTGCCTCAAAGTCATCTGACATTTCTGGTAGAGAAGCCGTTTCAAGTACATCAATCACAAGGACAGAATGGTGAGCAGAAAGACTTCTACCACTCTCGGTGATGATGTTTGGATGTGGAATATCATTCTTATTAGCTGCATCAACAAAGGTGTAAACACAGTCGTTGACGTATTCTTGGATGCTATAGTTAACAGAACTTTCGCTACTTGCAGAACGAGTACCATCGTAGTCGACACCTAAACCACCGCCACAGTCAACAAAATCGACATTATAACCCATCTTTCTGAGGTTCACATAATACTGTGCAGCCTCATTGAGAGCAGTCTGTATACGACGAATCTTCGTAATCTGCGAACCTATATGAAAGTGGATAAGATGCAAACAATCGTGCAATCCCTTGTTATCAAGCGTCTCTAAAGCCTGCAAGAGTTCAGAAGAAGTAAGACCAAACTTAGAAGCGTCGCCACCACTATCAGCCCACTTACCAGAACCACTTGAAGCAAGTTTGATGCGAATACCAAGGTTTGGCTTTACATTCAATTTCTTTGCAGCACGCGCAATAAGGTCAATTTCATTGAGTTTCTCCACTACAATGAAGATACGCTTACCCATCTTCTGTGCTAACAGAGCCAGTTCGATATAGCTCTGATCCTTATATCCGTTACAGATAATGAGCGAATCGCTCTGACACTGTACGGCAATCACAGCGTGCAACTCAGGCTTTGAACCAGCTTCCAAACCCAAGTTGAACTTACGTCCATGGGAGATAATCTCCTCAACTACCGGCTGCATCTGGTTTACCTTAATAGGATAGATGATGAAGTTCTCAGCTTTAAAGTCGTATTCCTTCTTTGCTTTCTCAAAGCAAGAGGATGTTTTCTCGATACGATTATCGAGAATATCTGGGAAACGGAGCAACACTGGAGGTGTCACATCGCGCAGGGCGAGTTCATCCATAACGTCACGCAAGTCAACTTGTGTATTATCCTTACAAGGCGTTACATACACATCACCCGAGTCGTTAATACCAAAGTAAGATGTACCCCATCCTGAGATGTTGTACAGCTCTTGAGAATCTTCAATCGTCCACTTTTTCATTTCTATTCTTCTGTCCCTATATATATTCTTGAATTAATCAATTATTTGCTTTGAACTTTTAATTTCTATCTATCTATTAATAGCTATTTTATTTCAGACTGTTGGCTTTATTCAACTTTAATAGTTGACAAAGCTGATTAACTGAAATCTGTATCTTGTCGTAACTATCCATAAGACTCACGTCAAGAACGTGCTTTGCCTTTGTATAAAAAGGCTCACGATGCTTCAGTTGTTCACGAATAAACAGGCTTACTTCATCAGGTGTTTTGTTAAGCAAGAGGGGTCGTACAGACTTCCCCATCAGCAGATGCTTGTACAGAACATCTGTCTCTGCTTTCAAATAGACCGTCTCAGCTTGCCCATTCATATACTCCATATTATCAAAGAAACATGGAGTTCCACCCCCACAAGAGATAATGACATTCTCAAATTCAGCCACCTCGTGAAGCATTGACTGTTCTATCATACGGAAGCCTTCCTCTCCCCTTTCATCGAAGATTTGCTTCACCGTCTTGCGCATTCGGCTCTCTATGTACCAGTCTAAATCATAGAACGGAATATTCAACTCTTTTGACAAGGCTCTGCCTACGGTAGTCTTGCCCGCACCCATATAACCAATGAGAATAATGCGAAGCGGTTTGTATTCTTCTGTATATTCTGTCATACTCACGATATATTTATCATCCACCCTATAGCCTGACATTATCAGACTACGTGGTGGATGTCTTCCTTTCCCTTATAGGTGAGTCTATATTCAATTACTTCTTACGTTTTGGCTCCGGAGCATTCTTTACGATGTCCATACACTGTTCGTAAGTAAGTTCTGCAGCCTTCTCATGAAGTGCCTTTGGCATACGGTAGTTCTTGCCATCATAAGCAATATAAGGACCGTAACGACCATTCATCACCTCCATCTTAGCATCTTCTTCGAAGGTCTTTAAGTGACGCTGTGCATCCTGCAGACGCTTCTTCTGGATAAGGTTGATAGCTGCATCAAGACTGATTGTAAGTGGGTCTTCCTCCTTTGGTAGCGATGTGTACTTCTTATCATGAAGCACGTATGGACCAAATCGACCTGCACCAATTACGACGTCTGTACCCTCAAACTGTCCAAGGTTGCGTGGCAACTTAAACAACTCCAAAGCCTCATCAAGGGTAATGGTTTCCATACTCTTATCTGAAGGGAGCTGTGAGAAACGTGGTTTGTCCTCATCGTCAGCACTACCGATCTGGACCACTGGACCAAAACGACCAATCTTAACAAATACAGGCTTACCTGAAACAGATCAAGACCAAGTTCGCGTTCACCTGCCTTATGCTCAGAACGGGCATTCATAACCTTCTCCACCTCTGGTTCAAAGCTCTGGTAGAAGGTCTTCATTTCCTTATTCCACTCTGCTTTTCCCTCTGCAATCTTATCAAACTCCTGCTCAACCTTAGCGGTAAAGTTGTAGTCCATGATATCAGGGAAGTTCTCCATAAGGAAGTCGTTTACAACGATACCGATGTCGGTTGGGATAAGCTTACCCTTATCAGCACCAGCCATCTCCTTCTTTGTCTTAGAAGTAATCTTCAGACCGAGCAATGAGTCAACTGCATACTTGCGCTCTTCGCCCTTGCGATCTCCCTTCTGCACATATTCACGTTGCTGAATCGTTGAAATCGTTGGAGCGTAAGTTGATGGACGACCGATACCGAGTTCTTCGAGTTTACGCACAAGACTTGCTTCCGTATAGCGGTTAGGACCTTGTGAATAACGCTCTGTTGACACAATTTCACGGCGTTCCAACTCCTCACCTTCACGCATTATAGGCAGTGCATGTGAGAACTCCTCACTGTTTTCATCATCATCAGTTGACTCGTGATATACCTTCAAGAAGCCTTCGAAAGCAACAACTTCACCATTCGCAACGAACTGCAAATCAGTTGTACTCTTACCATCCTCTGACTCAAGTGATATATTCACTGTGGTCTTTTCAATCTGTGCATCCGCCATCTGTGAAGCAATAGTGCGCTTCCAAATAAGGTCGTACAAACGCTTTTCTTGGCTTGTACCATCGATAGAAACATTGTCGATATACGTAGGACGAATAGCCTCGTGTGCTTCCTGTGCACCCTTGCTATGTGTCTGATACTTTCTTACTTTGCCGTAATCTGCTCCATAGAGTCGTTCAATCTCTGCCTTACAAGTATTGATAGCCAATGCTGAAAGATTCACACTATCGGTACGCATGTAGGTAATACGACCAGCCTCATACAATCGCTGGGCAACCATCATGGTCTGACTAACGGTAAATCCGAGCTTTCTTGCAGCTTCCTGCTGAAGGGTTGAGGTAGTAAATGGAGGAGCAGGAGTACGTTTCAAAGGTTTCTTTGCAATCGATGAAACCTTGAATTTTGAGGTCTTACACAGTTCAAGGAACTCTATAGCTTCCTCGTGTGTCTTAAAGCGCTTGCTCAACTCTGCCTTCACCTCATTCTTTGAACCGTCCTCGTTGGTAACAGCGAAGACTGCATTCAAACGGTAGTAAGGCTCTGAATTAAAGTTCTGTATCTCACGCTCACGCTCAACAATCAATCTAACAGCTACGCTCTGCACACGTCCTGCACTCAAAGCAGGCTTCACCTTGCGCCACAACACAGGTGAAAGACGGAAACCAACCAAGCGGTCGAGTACACGACGAGCCTGCTGTGCGTTCACAAGATTCATGTCCAAACGACGTGGTGACTCGATAGCTTTCAATATAGCAGGCTTGGTAATCTCGTGGAAAACAATACGATTAGTTTTCTCTTCGTCCAATCCCAGCACCTCACAAAGGTGCCAGCTGATAGCCTCTCCCTCACGGTCCTCATCGGAAGCTAACCAAACTTTCTCAGCAGCTTTTGCACTCTTCTTCAGTTCGCTGACTACTTTCTTCTTCTCATCAGGGATTTCGTAGTCAGGATTTAACGTGTCGAGATCAATGCTAAGTTCCTTTTTCTTCAAGTCACGGATATGTCCATAAGATGACATCACCTTATAGTCCTTACCGAGAAACTTCTCAATGGTCTTAGCCTTTGCCGGGCTCTCTACTATTACCAAGTTTTCTTGCATAATCAATCTTGTACATTTTTTCAAGGGCGCAAAAGTACTTAAACTTTTTGCTTACACCTTATATAATAGGCAAAATTTCTACTTTTTTAAGTTTTTCGACTCTATTTGTAGAAAATCATATAGTGCCTGACGGATAGAACGAAGCCCAAACTGCTCTGTATGAACCTCTGACAAAGGCAACCATATTGCCTCTTCTACATCGTCAGCAGCCTTGAGTGCTGTCTCATCCTCTACCTTACAGACAAAGAATGCATCAAGTGTTGGAACATCAAAATCACTATAACGATACTTATTCGGTAGTGAACAGAAATAACGTTTCTCTTTGATAATGAGATTAGTTTCCTCTTTCACCTCGCGTATTAATGCTTCTCCGATAGTCTCTCCAATATCACAGAAGCCACCAGGAAGATCCAACGTGCCACGTCCTGGCTCAAACTTTCTACGTGTAACAAGCAGTATCTCCCTGCTCATTCAGAATAAATGCAGCAACAGCAGAGCTTGGATTTAAGAAATACTCAAAAGCCACAACTCTCGCAGCGTTTGCTTTTTCATTCTGTTCAACAAAGTGTTTACTTCCACATACTGGGGCAATACCGAAATTTATATAATACGTGCATCTTGAGATTGTATATTGTTCTTGTATATTGATGTTGCTATTTTAGCAGCTTACTAAAAGGAAGTTGTTAACAGTAATACGAAATTATTAAAATTCGTTTATACTTCATCCCTTTTATTATTTCTGCTTGCAAATATACTAAAAAAACTCTAAACATCTACTATTGAAATCGTATCTTTTTGTTAACTTTGCAACTATACGTTCAAAAATCTTACGCTTTATTCCTCTTCTGATGACAGTAACGTGCTGTTTTCTGTAAATCAACTAACTAACATAACATAGTAGAAAAGGGAGAGAGAGTAAACGTACAAAAACAACTAAACAGAGAATAGAATGAATTTTAAGAAAACTTTTCCTCGCAATCGAGTTGGCTACTGCCACTATGACAATGTCTGCTCAGAGCGTCTTCGACGTTAAAGCTTTATAACGGACGTCCACCTTACGATAATGGTGATGCAAACGACTCAGCAAAGGTTCGTGTATTCCTTCCTATGGAGAAACAAGCTACTGGTCGCGCTATAATTATCTGCCCTGGTGGTGCATACGAAACCCTTTCTATGGAGAAAGAAGGCTACGATTGGGGAGAGTTCTTCCAGAATCAAGGTATTGCAGCCATCGTTTTGAAGTATCGTATGCCACATGGTCAGCCTGAAGTCCCAGTTTCTGACGCAGAGCAGGCTGATGAAACTTGTACGCATGAATGCAACAAGTTGGAAAATTAACCGCAATGATGTAGGTATCATGGGCTTCTCTGCTGGTGGTCACCTTGCTGCAACCATCGCAACAAGAAGTCAGGGTGAGGCTAAACCTAACTTCCAGATTCTCTTCTATCCTGTTATCTCAATGATGGAAGGTTACGGACACGACAGAAGTCGTCAGAACTTCCTTGGTAGAAATCCAAGCAAGCGTGACGAGAAAAAATATAGTGCTGACATGAACGTGAGTCGTGTAACTCCACGTGCTTTCATTGCCCTCAGCGATGATGACGATTCTGTTCCACCAGCAAATGGTGTAAACTTCTACACCGAGTTGTACCGCAATGACGTTCGTGGTTCTCTCCACGTTTACCCTGGTGGTGGCCACGGTTGGGGTAGCAAGATTGGTTTCCGTTACCATGAGGAGATGATGATGGACTTGAAGGCATGGTTAAAGAGTTTCTAAACGGATTCTAACCTTATCCTTCAATGGGATAACCCCAATTTGATTCATTAGAATTTGAATGAATTATACACAATATAACAAAGGGATACACAGGCTGTGTATCCCTTTTTCTTGTCTTGCCTTTCCTTTCTAAAGGTGATAGATACTCGCTATACTAATGCTCCGCACCATTCGTGTTAACCCTCCGCACCAATGGTGTCAAGCCTCCGCACCAATGGTGTCAAGCCTCCGCACCAGTGGTGCGGAGCATTCTCCTCCCCATAATTCACAGCTAAAAAAGAAGGCTATCACAGACAATATACACCTTTATTGCCATAATACAGCAATAAAGGAGATTACACCATCTCCCTCATTATTAACATATCAAAAAGAGAGTCAAGTCACTCTTTCCCTGAAATCACACTAAGGAAAGAATTGACTTGACTCTCTATAACGTCTTTATATTCTACAACTCCTAAGCTATAAGAGTTTACAGAACATTAATATTCATCTATTTTCAGCTCCTTACGATAATCGTTCAGACGCTTCATCAGCTGCTTTGTAACCTTCTCTGTACCCTTCTTGCCGTAGATGTTATTCAACTCATCTGGGTCATTCTGTAGGTCATAAAGTTCATAGTAACTTACGTCAGGATCCTCGTTGAAGTAGTTTGTTGCATAGAGATAGCGCAAACAATTGTTCTCGCTTGTACCTGCAATATTCTGGTACTTATTCTCCTCCACGGCACGCATACCACCCTTACCATAGAAATAGATAAGTTTATAGCGGTCAGTACGTACACCATCGTGCTTACGAACGAGGTGATAAGTAGGATAGTCGTAGTAGTGATAATACAAATCCTTGCGCCAGTTCTTTGGCTTCTCACCTGCAAACAATGGCTGCAGAGGCTTACCCGTCATCTCCTTAGGTTGCTCTACACCAGCATAAGCAAGGAAAGTAGGTGCAAAGTCGATGTTCTGTACCATATCAGTATTCTCAACACCTTCCTTTATATGACCTGGGTAGCTAATAATCAATGGTGTATGGAACGACTCCTCATACATAAAACGCTTATCAAACCATCCATGCTCGCCCATATAGAAGCCCTGATCAGAGGTATAGATAACCACGGTATTCTTATCTAAGTCATGTGCTTTAAGATAATCCAACAGCTGACCAACGCTCTCGTCTACCGAAGCAATGACAGACATATAATCACGAATATAATTCTGATACTTCCATACGGCAAGTTCCTTACCAGAGAGTTTTGCCTCGATGAAACGGCGGTTTCTTGGCATATAATACTTATCCCAAGCCATTCTTTGTGCTGCTGTCATTCGTCCAAGTTCGCCCATCAAACCTTCATAAGAAGCCATACTCTCCACATCTGACGTATCGAGAAGTTCTGGGATTTTGAAGTCTAAGATTAACTCCATATCCTTTTTCAATATTCATCTTCTGTGTTTTAGCTGCCGAACCACGATTCTCATAGTTGTCCCAGAAGGTTTTTGGCAATGGGAAGTCTACCCCATCATACATTCCGATATGCTTTGGCTCAGCAAACCAACTGCGATGTGGTGCCTTATGATGCACATACAAACAGAAAAGGCTTATCCTTCTGACGATTATCAAGGAAACTCTATTGCATGCTTTGTGGTCAGTGTTGTAGCATATCCCATCTCCTGTTTATACTTGCCATAATTGCCTGTTGTGCAGAAATTTGGATTATAGTATTTTCCCTGACCATCAAGGATATGATAGTAATCAAAGCCCTTTGGCTTACACATCATGTGCCATTTACCAACGATTCCAGTCTCATATCCCGCCTTCTGCATCAACTCTGGGACAAAAGTCTTTGTCGTATCAATACCTTCCGCCAACTGTCTTTGCCCGTTCTGATGGCTATAAAGTCCTGTCATCAAGCAGGCACGACTTGGCGTTGACAATGAGTTCTCCACGAAACAGTTGCGGAAAAGCATTCCACGCTGTGCCAAACGATCGATGTTTGGTGTAGGAGCTAACTTCGATATAGGACTACCGTATGCACTAATTGCCTGCATAGCATGGTCGTCACACATAATGTAAAGGATGTTAGGACGTGCCGCGTCCTGTGCAAGCATCTTACCTTGAGCACATGAAAGTGCTGCCAATGGCAAGATTGCTTTTGCAATGTTCTGATTCATATAGAATGGTTTTAGATATTTGTGTCTTATTACGCCCTCCCCTTCGGCATTGTGATTGGGAACAAAGGATTGTCTACATGCTCCTGATAGATTATCTTTACCATCTGTTCAACAATCTCCGGATACTCCTGCGCAATGTCCTTATCTTCATGAAGATCGGTTGCAAGATTATAAAGATGCGGTACACCACGAATAACAATCAGTTTCCAATCGCCCATACGCACGGCAATCTGATTGGTTTCAGCAAACTCCCAATAAAGGTGCGGATGCTTCTTTTGTGCCTTTTCATCGCTCATCAAGGTTGGAAAAATAGAGATTCCATCGAAAGTAATCGACAGTCTTTTTCTTATTGATATAGTGCTTGGGGAAGTTGCGAACACCTGCCACATCACAGAAAGTTGGCATCAAATCATAGAAAGCAAATGGAAGGTCGCTGGTTACATCTTCCTTAATACGTCCCTTCCATCGAGCAATGAACGGAATACGAATACCACCTTCATAGCACTGACGCTTAACTCCACGCAACTTACCATCACGATTGAAGAATGCAGGATCTGCACCACCCTCCTCATGAGGACCATTATCACTGGTAAAGATAACGAGCGTGTTCTCAGCAAGTCCCTGCTCATCTAAGGTACGGAGGATTTCTCCCTACATAAGCATCAAGGCGAGTTATCATTGCAGCAAACTGTGCGTGTGTATGCACAACAGCGTTATAACGTGAGCCTTCCTGCCCTCCCCAAGTCTTATCTTCAAAGAACTTCTTCTTGTAGAAAGCTACGAGTGAGTCGTTGGGTTGCGTTAGCTCTGCATGAGGAAGCGTATAAGTGAAGATACCAAAGAATGGTTTTTCCTTGTTCTGACGCTTCAACCAATTCAAAGCGTGCTGATGTATGAGGTCGGCTGAGTAGTCTTTACGCTGCGCATACTGCTCACCAAACATTGGATAATCAATATTATTCTGCATCACAACACGTTTAACAGCACTGTCTCCACGCTCCCTGCTGTACTCATTAAGGAAGTTAGGATAATAAAGATGTGCTTGGAACTGACAGATATATCCATAGAATTCATCGACACCTCGCTTATCAGGTGTTGACTTAGAACCTTCGTAACCTCCAGCCCACTTACCAAACATACCCGTGCGATAGCCCTGCCCCTTCATAATCTCTGGCAAAATAACATGCTCTGGATCGTAAGGATGCTGACCAACAACGCTGAAATCGCGATTTTTTCCGTAATAAATAGGTTTACTTGGTGCCCAATATTCCTTGTTTCCTCTTACTTCCGTATGTCCAGAATGCTGTCCTGTCATAAAGCAGGCACGCGATGGAGCACTCACAGGTGCACCTGCATACGCTTGTGTAAAACGCATACCTTCCTTTGCCATACGGTCAATATTCGGTGTAAGGATGTACTGCTGACCATAGCATCCAAGGTCGCCATAGCCCATATCATCACACATGATATATATAATGTTAGGCTTTTGTTGTTTTTTAGGAGTCGCAGCATTGCCTTGTACACATCCAAAAGCAGTGAGTGGCAAGAGCGTTTTTACAAATGTTGAAGTCATATTTATAGGTTTTAGGTTTTCGTTATTTTAGGCTAAAAGAAACAGAAGTCCAACCTTAGCTGTACTTCTGTATAGTCTTTATTGCGCTATTTTAATCAACTGACAATCTAATGCAGTTTCTATCTTAGCGATAGTTTGCATTGTAAAGTTATGCCTTCCCGTAAGCCATTTAGATATTTCTGACTCACGTCTATGTAGTTGTTTTGCAAGGTCCTTTGTGTTAATCCTTTCTTAGATAACACTTCATGGATACGTTCTGCAATCCCAAAAGAAAGTTCAAATTGGGCTTTTTGTTCTGCAGGTACTGCTGCAAGACACTGTCTGAATAGCTCGTTCTTTATCATATATACCCTCCTTATCTATTAGAAGACTTATTCTTACAATTTGAATATCGTACCTTCTATATTGGTTATCATACTTTTCTCTATTGTAATCTGTCCCTTTTTAATTGCATTATGCAAAACCTTATCGAATGTTTGTAAATTCATTACATAACCACTTAAGGTCTCATCCTCTTGATATGTTCTTGTATTTTTTTATACCTCCATTACCAAGTATAAGGATTTGATCAGGATATTCGCAAAGCAATATAATCGCAATTTATGTGAATCTATAGCAAGAGCCTTTACATTGTCACTCATCTTTCCTTCATTTCTAAAAAAAGCGTTCCAAAAGCTCCTTTTTCGATAATCTTTGATAATGCTAAAAGAATGACATTAAAGTCTTTATTATATGTAGCATTGTCCTTAAACACATTTAAGAACTTTTTCAAACTCACTTTCTTCGTTGTTGTCAAAAACAGATAGAGAACATTCCAACCTGCTCACTCTGTTCAATGATTTTTTTAGAGAAATATTTGTCATAAGTAGATAGTTTAATCGGTTTTTGAAACTTTATCTATTCTTAGTAGATTTGCTTCTTTTTAGAGTTTCAAGAAGTATCTTATACCCCATAGAAACTGATACAAAGATAACAGTTAAAAGTTAGATTATTCACTTTTGAGTAAACTTTTTAATAAATTTTTTTACGCTCTATTTAAATTCTATCGGTTTATTTAAGAACAGAGTTTGTTATGTCATTGAATTGGATATTTCTCTTTGCAACGTAGGTAGAGTAAGTTATACCAGAGATACACCAAGGTATAAAACCTTATAAAACGCCTACAAGAATATAAAACATATCACCAAACCATAAAGTTAACAAGGCTTATCTATCTCTTTATCGTTTAATGTATATAAAGGTGTAATGGACATTTGGTAGGCTGAAAAACTCTCGGGTTTTAGTAATGGACATTTGGTAGGCTGATTATTCCAGCCTACTTTTTTGTATTTATGAATCCATCTATAAACTTCTTCTTGTTAGCTTCATTCAATCCATTATGATTATGTAGTGCTCTTTTAAGTTGTGAGTTAAATCCTTCCAACAGGTTTGTTGTATTAGGTATTTGCATATCCGGATACTCCTCACACGTATAGATCCATGGCAGATGTGTCTTAATAGAACGTCTTGCCGTTCTCAGCCTTCTGTGTGTATAAGTTGTCTTGCCCGAGATTAGGAGAGTTCGTTCGTTTAGGAACTCTTTCCATTTATCACACCATTTATCAAAAGCGGTTATAAACTCTTCTTTTCTCATAGAGAACATCCTTCTCATTAATGCCAACAGTTCAACGCCTGCAGGCAAATGTGGGTTGTTAGTAAGGAGTCTTCTAACTATCTGAAATTGGTGAAATTGACACATTTGTACGGGACAGAAACTTATAGCTTGTAAAAGTCCTACATGCCCATCACACACCACTGCTTTTATCATAGTTCCACGCTCCGCAATATACCGAAGTCCATCAAGATAATCTCTGTTAGTTTCGTTTTTGACAAACTTGCGATAGAGTATTTTGCCTGATGAAGCATCCTGAAACAGCATCACACCAAATGTCTTGGAAAAGTATGTTGTATCCAATATTATTACTGCAGATTTGGGGTAAGTAGCAGTAAAAGCTATCTACTACTAAAGCTCAACCTACGTCGTATGGTTCGTTCTGAACATTTATAAAGAGTGGATAGATCAGATATCGTTCGATTTGCCGTCAGATAGTCGTTCCATAAGAAATATTATTTATACGCAGACCACCTTGAAATTGTCTACCACAATCCTTGCAGGAATACATCTGAACAGAACGTCGATGCCCATTCTTTTTTTAACATTTGAGCTATTACAGAAGATACAGTTTTTTTATTCATAGATTTTCAAATGCTGCAAAGGTAGTAAATAAAAAGAATTCCGAGAGTTTTTCAGCCTACCAAATGTCCATTACACCTTAATGTAGGATAGAGATTTAAATATAAATTAAGTACCAATTCATACCCTTTTGAGATTACTTTCATGAAGAAAAATAATTATTTACGTGAAAAAGAAATATTTATCTTCATGAAAAAGATTTATTTTCATGAAAATAAATCGAAGGAAGAGACATTTAATGGAAAAGGAGGGCATAAATTACATATTAAGAACTCCAATATTAGTACATTAAAAAGCCCTGAATTAATCGAGAAAAAGTTATACTTTACTCCATCAATTCGGACCATATAGTTTATCTAAATGCCAATTATCCCTTACCTATTGAGATAAATACAACAAACAAATATTATCCCACACGGAAACAATATCACGTATAAAGGAAAGAAATAATTTACTTTATTCTATCTAATAACTTCTTTGGAAGCTTTGGCATAGCGCCATTCTGTGTGCAAACGTATGCACTTACATCTACTGCAAGTTTATGGGCATCAGTAATAGGCATACCCGCAAGAATAGCTGAAGCAAAGGCACCCGTAAAGGAATCACCTGCACCAACAGTAGTCAGCAACCTCAACCTTCGGTGTTTCTTGGAACGACTTGAGGTTTGGAGCAAAAACATACGAACCATTAACACCGCAGGTTAGCACGAGCATGTCAAGATTATACTTGCCTAAAAGCAGCCAACACTTATTCTCTATATCAAGACCTGGATAACCAAAGAGACGACCGATGAGCACAAGTTCCTCATCATTAATCTTAAGGATATTGGCATGCTGGAGCGAATTGGTAATAATCTCCTTTGTATAGAAGTTCTGGCGAAGGTTGATATCGAATATTTTGAGACAATCCTTAGGGGTTGCTTCGAGGAACTTCTGTATCGTCTGACGGCTTACACTACTGCGCTGTGCGAGTGAACCAAAGCATACTGCACGACAATTCTTAGCCGCAGCTTCAATCTCTGGGGTGAAGGGAATATTATCCCAAGCTACACCTTCCTTAATATCGTATGTAGGAATACCCTCACCATCGAGTTCAACCTGAACCGTTCCTGTTGGATAATCCACCTTTGGCATCAGGTATTTTACGCCTTTTTTATCGAATTCATCGAGTGTTTCCTGCCCTAACGCATCATCTCCAACAGCACTGATAGCAATAGAATCATGACCAAACTGATTTACATGATAAGCAAAATTTGCAGGTGCGCCACCCAACTTTCTACCTTCAGGAAGACAATCCCACAATGCCTCTCCGAGGCCAACGATTAACTGTTTCATATCTGTATTATTTGTTGTTCATTTTTGGAATATAAGAAAAGAGGTAGAGTACACCCACTGCCATTACGACAACAGCACCCATCTGACCGAATCCATCGCTGGCAAAACCCATCAAGAGTGGGAAGATGGTACCACCGAAAAGACCCATAATCATCAGTCCGCTCACCTCGTTCTGCTTGTCTGGAACACTCTGCAAAGCACGTGCGAAGACCATTGAGAAGATATTACTGTTACCATAACCCACAAGTGCTATCGCAACAAAGAGCACTGTCTTTGATGTTCCTACAGCCAAGCCACACATAGAGAGTGCCATCATCACAACTGAGATAATGAAGAACAACTTATTATTCATTACACGAAGGAAAAAGGAACCGGTCAGACATCCGATAGTACGGAAGATAAAATAGAGGGAAGTTGCAAAAGCTGCATCATTCAATGACATACCTAAACGCTCCATCAAAATCTTTGGAGCCGTTGTGTTTGTTCCTACATCAATACCAACATGGCACATAATACCCAAGAAACTCAGTAGAACTATAGGTTTACCCAATAGCCTAAAACATTCGGTAAAAGAGCTTGCCTTACCTTCGATTGGTTCTTCTTCGATAGGCGTTGAGAAAAGTAACAGCGTGGCAATTGTACCAATTATCAGATAAATTGGGAAGAGAACGCGCCATCCAAGACCAAAGGCTGGAATGCTTGCCTGCGCTCCCCATATAGCGAGATAAGGAGCCATAAAAGACGCTATAGCTTTAACAAACTGTCCGAAAGTAAGTGTTGAAGCTAAATTTCCACCTTTCATCACCGTTGAAACGAGCGGATTCAACGATGTTTGCATCAAAGCATTGCCTATTCCAAGCAATGAGAATGAAACAAGCATCAAACCGTAGGACTCACCGAATATCGGTAAAAGCAGGGAGAACAAGGTAACAATAAGACTAATAAGAACCGTTTTCTTGCGTCCTATCTTATTCATCAACATACCAGTCGGTACGGAAAAGATAAGGAACCAAAAGAAAACAAGGGACGGAAAAACATTTGCTGTTGAATCCGACAGTTGCAAATCGTTCTTTACATAATTGGAGGCAATACCCACCAAATCAACGAACCCCATCGCAAAGAAGCAAAGCATTACGGGCAGTAGTGCGAGTTTATTGGTTTTCGACATAATCTTTAAATTTTTAGTTTGTGTAGTTCTATTATTTTAATTATACTTGCAAAGTTACTTTTTTACGAAGAAAGAAACCTTGAAATTCCGTTCATTAATATCAACAAAATATCTCTAACAAGATTACATATAATTAATAGACAGAATTAGTATTTTTTTCTTTTTATTACTTTTGATCCTTCAATTCATAAATCTTTACTTTGCATCCCTTTACTATTATCTTATCATAAGGCTTTGACGGAAAAACGAGGTTAGTCATTGCTACTTTACCTTCAGTATCAAAAGCTTCAATACTACAACGGTCTATAAATATTTGCATTGATTTAATAACACCATTAGTTGGGCTACCGTCTTAGCCTTAAAGTCACTATGGAAATCAGTAACACCACTCTCTGTACGATCCATACTGAAAGTCGCATTCTTTCCATCATAAACCATTGTAACTCGTTCTCCCTTGTCATTACTTAACACTATAGAAGCATTACTCTTAATATTGGTCACTTCTATATAAGCAGCAGATTGAAGGCGTCCAGACGGTTTCTTCTCAAAGGCAGCAAAGACTTCAGGTGATGGCTTTACGCTAACATAATCTTCCCCATTGTAACTATAAAGCCCCAAGTCTCGTGGCAAACCATTGGCAGAACGGAACTGCTGTGTAGGAACTTGATTAGCATACTGCCAGTTACTCATCCACGGAAGAACGACAATTCTACCATCAGGAGCGTTACTAAACGATACGGTTGCATAGTGATCTTTTCCATAATCCATCCACTTTGTCACCTCAGGTTTTGATTCGCAAGTGAATTTATGACCATCAAATGAGCCTACAAAGTATTGAGTTGCACTACCACCAAAGGGACCTCCAGGGTTAATATTACAGATAAGCACCCACTTATCGCCCATCTTCAAGAGGTCAGGACACTCCCAAACACCTCCATGATTACCATATCCCTCTCCAAAAGAACTTTCATACTTCCAGTCTTTCAAGTTCTTTGAGCTATATATATTCATCTGCTGTCCTGCTGCAAGAATAAGATTCCATTGCTTCACTTCTTCATTCCAAAAAACATTAGGATCACGGAAGTCAGGTACATCACTTGTAAGAATTGGGTTGTTTACATACTTCTTAAAAGTCTCACCATTATCCGTACTATATGCAATACTTTGTGTTTGCGCAGCTCCTGCAGAAGTGTAAAAAGCAACAACAGCATCCTTTCCAAACCCTGCGGTATTTTCTTTATCAACGACACTACTACCACTGAAAACAGTTCCAAGTGCATCTGGCTGTATAGTTTCTCCTTGATTTTTCCAGTGTATGAGGTCTGTAGAGGTGCTATGTGCCCACGTCATATTCTCCCACTGCGAACCATAAGGGTTATACTGATAGTATAAATGCCATATACCATCTTTGTAGAACATACCATTAGGATCGTTCATCCAACCATAAGCTGGGGTATGGTGGTAGATTGGACGGAACTTCTCACGATTCTTGGAATCAAACACATTTGTTGCTTTTATATCTTTCCAGCAAACGAAATTATTGATTAAACCGATACTACGCTTATCTCCTGAGAACTGGATATCAAGCAACACATCACCACCATACTCACTGATATCAAGTGGAACATTATAATCAGTCTTGTTAATAGCAAGTTTACAATTGAATTCTTTTACAACTTGATTATCTTTGATAACGCGAATATGTGCATAACCTTCTTCCTCCTCTACTGGAAGAAGAACATACTTATCTGTTGTCTTCACACGTTTTATTGCGTGATTTGAACTTAAGAATGATTGCGCATGCATAAGCGTAGTAGTTATGAAAAGGCAAAAAGCCAATAAATTAATCTTTCTATTCATCGTAGGTTGTTTATATGTATTTTTAGTTTCAGATAGACAAAGATAGACATTTTATTGATAAGTTAGAAAGAAAAGTCGCTCATTCAATGATATTATTTGCAATGATAGGCAATTTCTCACGGAATGAACGACTAAATTTCAACTATATATTTATTCTATCTTCAGTGAAGAAAGGAACTATAATCTTAATACTGACTTACAGCGAGATTACTAATGGTAATGTTACCTCCATAGTTATTAATACTCCAACAGTTCTTCTGTATTTCGTAAATACGGTTAGTATAGCAACATACGTCATTAATATACATTACCACTATACTATTGTCTGTATAGATGGTCACATGATAGACGTTGTCTGTTGGACGAGCGAAGTTGTAGCCATCAATACCACTTATGAAACCACGACCCGCAGAACCTTCTTCCTCAAAGTTTATCTTACGTGTCTGTTCATTTTCAGGGTTTTACCACTAAAGAATAATACTTCTCAGAATCTGTGCCACGTACGAATGAAACACCAAACTTATCCCAGTTATTAGAAGTTGTTATAGTGAAGGAAATTTTATTGTGATAGCCAAGGCGATTGAAAAGTAGGTAAGAATCACCAGAAAGCTTATAGCCATCAGTTACATTCTCAACACCATTATCACTCTTTGCCATAACCTTTACTTCTTGTTTTTTGCCGTATTTATCGCTAATCCCTTTTACTTCTCCTAAGGTAAGAGTACCATCGGCATGTTGTATGAGACGGTGGACAACAAGGTTGCCAGCCCACTCAGGTTCATTAGGAGCAGCACCAACAGCAGCATTATCCTTACCTGGACGTGTTGGACACCATCCCCAAATATAGCGATTCTGACCATCACTCGCAGTTTTACCTGCATAGAAACCACGACTATCTAAGAATCCCTCATGTCCATCAGGCCATAAACCAGCATCATTCTGTGTACAAGCCTTCAGTTCATTAAGAGTCTTACCTTTGAAATACTGCACACGACGGATAGCTGAATGCTTTTCACTATAAACAAGATACCACCAATCACCCATCTTGAACACATCAGGACATTCATAGAATCGGTCCCACATCATGGTCATGAACGTTCCGGCATGGGTCCACGTTTTAAGATCATCTGATGTAAACTCAGCCAAATGACCTTTACTTCCCTTCAGAGTAGAAACAAGCATGTGCCATTTATTATCATCGCCCTTGAAGACAAAGGGATCACGGAAGTCATCTTTACTATATCCGTAATCATCACCTTTCAAACGGAAAACACGATTCTTAGTCCATGTTTTGAAGTCGGATGATGTTGCCATCATCACCATCTCACCATTATTGGTAGAAGATGTTTGATATCTATGACCTGTATAGAAGGTATAATACAACCCATCAGCATCATTATAAACGGTAGAACCTGTACCCAGTGCTGCATCCTGTTCATTGATACCACCACAATGAATCAACTCTCCAAGTGATTGGTAGTTGGCTCCATCTGATGTTTCTACAGCCCAGATAGGATGATAAGTACCTGCCTGATTTGGACGAAAAGTCCTGCAAATACATAACTTTAAAATTCTTTGTTTTAGGATCAAAGAAAGGCATTGGGTCTCCAACAAATCCAACAGTTGGCTTATAAAAGGTAGCTTGCCCCATTTCGTCTGTAGACTTGAAATAAGTTGTTGTATTCCAATCTTTTTCTTCAACCATGGTCTTATCATCGCTACAGCTCGTTAGTGAGACTGATAAAGATGCGATGAGAGCGAGAGAATATATCATAGTTCTCATATCAATTATACTTTATTTAATGATTCATTAGATAGTTGAATGCGTTCTGTGTCATCTTGGCAATGTTATTGTGGTAAAAGGCTGGGACATCATCTACACTGTACCAGTCATAACATCCAGAGCCAATACAGAGAATCTTGCCCTTTTGCTCCAGTTGTAGGAATTCCCATGCAACGACAGCACCATCACCACCATAAGCCAAATCTTGTGCTCCAGTCTCTGTACGCCATTTATTTAAGTTATCATATCCACCCCAATCGGTACCAATATGCCACTGAGCAGTTGAATTGGTGATACGGTAATTTGCATCACAAGTATAAATAGCGTTAGGCTCACCACTCTTCATTATAAGATTTTGGAAAAGAGGATGACTCGTATGCCCTTGAATAAAGAAGTTCCAAGGACCACTTACTCTCTCTGCATCAGCTTCATTCTGCCCCCAACAATTATTTGGAGCAGCATTGTTTGCTACTGCGCCAATCTCAGCTGGCATGTTTGTTGCATATCGAGTGAAGAGGAAAGAGCCACCATTATTATAATAGTCTCTTAAGGCAACAGCTGCATTGACAGCCTCAGGCGCACTTCTTTCGAAAGCTTCTTTTCCATCTACTCCTCCATCCTTATGATAATGCCACCATATCACTTTACACTCGCTAAGATCTACTGTGCCATTCTTAATATCAGTAAATGATGCATATAATGAATTTGGAATATTCTGAAGCATCCACTTACAAGCAGTTAATTCTTCAGAATTGAGTTCATTCATCGAAGCAGGCAAGCTAACAAAGACTGCAGTAGGCTTACCAATAGCTGTTACTTTTACTGTATAGATTGCAGAAGCAGTATTATTAGTGACAGTGAATGTAACAGGAATAGAAAAGTCTGTTGCAATACCATTAGATGGACTAACCGTCGCATTTGTACTCAAACCTATTGTAGGGATTAGAGAATGGAGGTCAAGTGTATTTGGCACATAGACAGAAATAGTCTTATTCGCTTCATCAATAACACCATTATATGTTCCATTAATCTTAAAAGAAGTTATCTTTGCCTCATCTCTCAACACATTGATAATCCAATCAAGGAAGACGTCACCATTCTTAACACTGAGCACCTGAGCCGTAAGCATATTAAGTTTGTCACCCTCTTTGAAATTACAGATGGCACCAGCACTTACCTTAAGTGTGCTAACAGTCATATTTGTGACATCGTAAGTCTCAGGGACACGCACAGTGATTGTACGTGAAGCCTGATCTACGACACCCTTATAATTATCCAATACGATAGAATCAACAGAGCATAATCCGTTTAATTGCAAATCAGAAATATTACTTTCGTTGCTGCAGCTACCTAATGCTAAGAAAGCAATAAGCGCTATGAATAGTGTTGTTATATTTGTTTTCATACTTTACCACTGACCAATATTTTGTTTATAATGTCCGTTTGAAGCAGCTATTTGTGCATATGGAATTGGTAAGTACTCATTCTTATTTTTAGTGAAGTGAGCACTACTATAGATAGAGCAGTCATTAGCTTCTTCTGCAAAATACTTGTTGAGTACGCGTTCTGACTCTCCCCATCTTACAAGGTCAAGAATCTTTCAGATTCCATCCCCATCTCTATACGACGCTCCATTTTAACAATATCAAGAGCCTCTACCTGACTGTAGGTTCCAGTATATGGCATAACATTCAATCTCACACCATAATCGCTCTGATAATTGCTGATAGTACTTGTACTTTGTTTAGCACGATTACGGATTTGATTAATGATATTGATTGCTTCGTTAATACGTCCATCATTTAACTGTACCAAAGCCTCAGCACGTTCAAGTAGGACATCTGCATAACGGAAGACAATACGATTCTCTGATGTACCCCACCATGCACCTTTCTTCAGATAAGGACTTTCTGGGTCTACATTCTGCTTTAAAGTTACATAATAGCCATACAATCCATTACTTCTACTCCATGTAGCAGTCCTATCCATCATGAACTTTGAATTAAATTCATAAGGTAAACCAGGAATACCAATGGTAAGGAATAAGCGTGGGTCTGCGTAATCTGTTGCTTTATTATAGTCTTGATTGTTAAATGTACCGATATATGGATGTCCATTGGCATCTGTACGATAAGCATTAACAAGGTTTTGACTTGGTTTATAAAAATCACATCCTCCGTCAGTCACACCAGGAATATTTGGTACAATTAGTCCATAACTCCAATTGAGATTACCATTCTTAGTTCCATCATTGATAGAATATTGCATTGCCCAAAGACTTTCCTTCCCATTCTCAAATTGTGGTTCTGGCCTAAAGTTATTATGGAAATCACTCTCTAAGCCATAGCCTCCAGCAGCATAAATAGATGGATCACTAAACTGAACAGCTTTCAAAAGATCGTCTTTTGATATACTTGTAACTTCATTCGTGTTCTCATTATCTTGATGATAAGCCTTATACATATATACCTTCGTAAGGAAAGCTGCAGCTGATGCTTTTGTTGGTCGTCCCTTGTCTGCTTGATGAACAGGAAGGTTATTGTAAGATTCCATCAAGTCATCAATAATAACTTGCCAACCTTGATCATTCGTATATTCACGATTAGAAAGCATGTTATATTGCTCTGACTTAAGATTAGGGTCTACAACAAAAGGTATATTCTTATACAAACGCTTTAACAAGAAGTGTCCATATGCACGTAGAAACTTCATCTCAGCCAAACGTTCATCCTTTCGAGGGTAGACAGTACTATTGACTTGTTCAAGAAGAACTATTGCCGTATTGACACGTGATATACAATTGTATAATCTTTGCCACATATCGCTAATATTCCAGTTTGTGGTCAAGACTCCTTGTTCTATTTCAAGTTGATGGAACACATCTCCATCACTTGTTCCGTTACCGCCTTTATAGGCATCATCACTGCGAACATCATAATTCCACATTGAAAACGAAGAATTGATATCTTCTGCTGAAATAAATATGGCATAAGCTGATGTTACGAGTTCATCAACATGATTAGCCTCCTTTACTTGCTCATCACTTAGTGTTGCCTGTGGAGTATGTTCATCCAAGAAGTCTGAACAACTTGTCATACTAAGGGTAGCGAGCACAAGTGCTGAATATATTATTTTTTTCATATTATATAGTCAGATGATAATTGTTAGAATGTAACGTTTATACCGAATGTGATATTGAGTGGAATTGGGTAACCATAGTTTGGATTCTCTGGATCAACACCGGTAAAAACTCTTACTATGTATAGTTAATAAATTCTGTGCACTGAGGTAGAAACGTAAACGCTGCATTGCAAGCCGGTTCGTCATACTCTTTGGCAGATTATATCCTAACTGAATAGTACGTAGTTTTTAAGTATGAGCCATTCTCCACCCAATAAGTAGAAACACGCTTCTCATTATTATTATCTGATAGTGAGAGCGCAGGAATATTACTATTAGGGTTGGTACTACTCCATGCATCTAACAAGCGTTGACCCTTATTTAGGAAACCAATATTTAAACCAGCCCAAATATCAGTCTGCTTCTTTAAATCAGAGATAATATCTACACCTTGTACACCTTGCCAAAACATTGTGAAATCAAAGTTTTTGTATTCAAGATACACATTAAGACCATAAGAAAAGTCTGGTGTTGGATTATAAATCCAGTCTTGGTCTGCTTCTGTAATGACGTTATTGCCATCCAGGTCTTTCCAACGCATACGTCCAAGTTTTGCACCATCCTGTTTCGCATGATTATCTATTTCATCTTGGCTCTTAAAGATGCCATCAGCAACATAGCCAACTTGTGCACCCATAGGATGACCAATAACACTCTTCACACCATTACCACCAAAGGTACCATTGGCAGCGACTGTTGCTGGCAAAGCTGTAATCTTATTACGATAAGTACTAAAGTTACCTGCTATGTCATAATGAAAACCACCATTGGTTGACTTGCGATAACCCAAGTTGAGTTCTACGCCACGATTCTCCATAGCACCAGCATTGATCCACTGTGTACTTCCTTCTCCCATAGCTGCGATACCAGCCATCTGTACGAGAATATCCTTAGTCTTTTTATAATACCAGTCAAAACTTCCATAAAGTGAAGATTTGAGCATAGAGAAGTCTATACCAAGATTAGTCTGATAGGTCGTTTCCCATTTGATATCATTATTACCGAGTTGGTCACGTTTAAATCCACTTGGCAATTGACGACCACCATTAGTACCTGCTATATCATATGATGTACCATAACTCTGACCACCATTTTCATTTACTCCATAGTTACTAACATATATGGTGTAACGTGCGATGTTAGAAATCTCCTGATTACCAGTTGCTCCCCACGATGCTCTAAGTTTTAAATCATTCAACCATTGTGCACTCTTTAAAAACTTCTCTTGATTAATGCGCCATCCCAAAGAAACAGAAGGGAATGTTGCATAACGATTATTCTTACCAAATCGTGATGAGCCATCATAACGAAGGGTGAATGAAGCTAAATACTTGTCAGCATAATTATAATTCAATTTACCGAAATAAGACACCAAAGAGTATCCACTTCCTCCACCATAGGCTTGTGCAGTGCCAGTACCAGCATCAGGCCACATGTAGGTAGGATTAAGAATCAAGAAGTCTTCTTTATAACCAGAAAAGTAGTTATCATCTTCACGATTCAACTCAATACCTGCCATTGCGTCTACACGGTGTAAACCAGCTTGCAAATTATAAGTTGCAACAGCATTCCACATCCACTTTGTCCAATGTTCTTGTTTTGCCTCAACAGCATTCTTTGAATTAGCAACCGTTCCTTCTGTTATAGGGTAAGTAAAGAATCTCTGTTGTTTCTGAGCATAATCCAATCCAAAGGTTGAACGCAAATTAAATCCCTTAAAAAGGTGAAGATTTATGTATGCGTCACCGAAGTACGCCAATAAATATAACGATTATCACTGTTACGATACAGACGTGCAACAGGATTCTCACGATCAGGATAACCACCGACAGGACCCGCATAAGTTCCGCTCTCTGTATAAACAGGGAGTGAAGGATTAAACTGTAGAACATTCTCAAAGGGAACCCGCCAGGTGCTTGAACCTCTGACGTACGACTTAACGTAAAATGCTCTCCAACGGTTAAAACATCTTTTATCAACTTATATTCAGTATTCATACGAGCTGAATAACGATCAAAATCAGATGTCTTAATGATACCTAAGTTCTTATAATAACCTAATGAGAAATAAGACGAATGACGATCTGAACCGCTACTTACCGCTACATTATAGTTCTGAACAACACCTGTACGTGTCGTTTTATCAAACCAGTCTGTATCAGCAGCAGGTGTTGTTCCTGCACCATCAAGATACTTACGCATGCTAATGCTATTCAACACAGGATTACCCTGTGCGTTGTACCCCCAGTCATAACGATACCCTAAACCATTAGTATTTGGATCCATACCATCGTTAACATAAGCTTGCCACATTACCTGTCCATATTGTTTCGCATTAAGAACTTTCATCTTATGGGCATACATTGACGCCGCAATAGAAGCATCAAGATCTACGTTTACTCTTCCCTCCTTACCTTTCTTTGTAGTAATAATGATAACACCATTAGCTGCACGGCTACCATAGATAGAAGCAGAAGAAGCATCTTTCAAAACTTGGATACTTTCTATATCACTACCATTTAACTCATGCATACCAGCCTTAGTCGGTACACCATCTATGATATAAAGAGGATCGTTATTATTCAGAGTTCCAATACCACGAATACGTACCGTAGCAGATCCTGAAGGTGAACCATCTGCAGAGATATTCATACCAGGAACCCTACCTTGTAGCGCCTTCATAGGATTGTTCTCATTCTGCTTAGCTAATTCGTCTACGCTTACAACCGACACAGCACCTGTAAGATCTGCTTTGCGTTGGGTTGTATAACCCGTAACAACGACTTCGTTTAGTTCACTCGCATTTGTTTGTAGCTGTACCTTTATTCCGACACCAGCCTTTACTTCTACACTTTTATAGCCTACATAGGAGACTACAAGTGTAGCACTTTTGTGGAGCCTTAAAGGTGAAATTACCATCAATATCGGTGACAGTACCATTTGATGTACCTTTCTGTACCACCGATGCTCCGATAACAGGTTCCCCCTGTTCGTCAATCACTTTACCGCTAACATCTGCTGTTTGTGCCATAACCCCAGCACAGTACATCAGAAGTAACAGACTCATGATTACTCGCAATACTTGTTTCATGACTTTCTGATAGTTAGTAATACTAAATAATATTCTTTTGGTTTTATGGCGCAAAGATAAGAAATGGTGATATCCTTTTCCAATAATAATCGTTCTCCGAATGTAATAAATGTTACATAACAAAGATATTAATAATAAATGAACGATTTGTCTATTCTCACGAATCTGACAAATCGTTCATTTTCTTAAGTGTTCAACACCTCACCTTACAGGAGATTTACACACCCACAAGTGCCTATATCACTTATTTAAAACAGATTTACATAATCCTATTATCATTTCTTGGGATTCTCCCCAAACTCGTCTTTATAGCACTTTTGAGAAATAACTGGGTGTAGAAGCCTACAGCATAAGCCACTTCTGACACCGTGCGCTCAGTCGTTTGAAGGAGATGACGAGCACGAGTGAGACAGGCTTTACGTACAATTTCTACAGGAGAATATCCGTAAGAGCCTTTTTACTTTCCGATAAAGTTGTACACGAGAAAGTCCGATTTCATCGCCAATCTGCTCTACACTTAAATCACTATTTGCAAGGTTTTCTTGTATTATCTTTCGCAATTGCTTTGAGGAAAGATTTATCAATTTCATTCGAAATATTACCGATTTCATCGTCCTCAACACCTTTTGACCATGTTTGATTTCAACTTTTTCCTACTTTCTATGAGATTGTCAATACGTGAAAGGAGTAGACGAAGTGAGAAATGGTTTGGACAAATAAGCATCTGCGCCATGCTCATACCCCTCAGCGCGTTGCTCATCAAGACTACGTGCTGTTAGTAAAATGACAGGTATATGACTGATAGCTTTATCCGTTTTCAGCTGTTGACAAAACGCTAATCCGTCCATCACAGGCATCATAATGTCCGACAACACTATATCTGGAACTATTTTCCGTGCAAGTTCCAAACCGACTTTTCCATCAGCGGCTTCACTCACATTATACTTTTCGGATAGTACCGACCTTAAATAAGTGCGAATATCGATATTATCATCAATGATTAACACCTCTGGTTTATCTGTTTGATAAGGCTGTATAAGTTCATCTATATGACGAGCTTGATTCGGAACTTCTTCTGCGGATGATGGCTCAACCAATTGTTCTATTTTCTCTGTAGGCTGGTTAGTTACCTCTCCTTTCTGTCTAACAGGAATATGAATAGTAAAGGTACTTCCTTTTCCCTCTATACTTGTAGCACTTACTTCTCCGTGATGCAATTCTGTGAAAGCTTTCACAATAGCCAACCCAATACCCGTACCACGTCCTGCATTCTTTGCTTGATAGAAACGATCAAAAATATAAGGAAGCTCATCACTTGAAATACCACAACCATTATCTGCCACACTAATCATAACACGTCCATTCTCTTCTTTAGCTGTCAAAGTGATTTCTCCACCTTCAGACGTATATTTTAGGGCATTACTAAGAAGATTATAACAGATTCGCTCTATCTTATCTTGATCTGCTCTAAGCATGATTGTATCAGGGGCATCCATACTAATGGTAATATGCTTCTTCTGTGCAGAGGCACTGAAAAGCTTAATCCATTGTTTCATACTTTCCGCAAGATTAAAGTCGGAGAGGCGTAGTTCCATCTTACCATTCTGCACCTTACGGAAGTCAAGAATCTCACTGACCAATTGTGTCAGGACAAGCACATTACGTTGTACTATCTGAAGCATACTTCGTTGTTGTGAATTAAGGTTATCATCATGGATAATATAGTTCACAGGATCAGCTATCAACGTAAGTGGTGTACGCAATTCATGACTTATATTTGTAAAAAACTGAAGTTTTGCTTTGTTGGCTTCTTCCTCTATTCTTCGCTTCATAAGGATGGTTCGATAGATATAAACCATAATACCTATCAGCAAGAGAAGGATTATACTAAAAAGCACAATATACATCTTTTGATGATTATATTGCACCAAATAAGTATCCACTTTCCCATGAAGTGCATTGAGACGAGCGGTTTGCTTATTCATCTCTTCATTTTGCATAAGTAAAACATTAGCGTTTGCCTTTGTTACCAATGCACCTTTTAGATAGTTGTCACGCTTATAAGGCTTCTTCTCAAGGATATTCAACGCGAGTTGCATAACCGAATCGCCTCGGGTAGGATAGATATAAGAAGCTTCTAAATTACCATCACGAACATTCTCCATACCTCCTCCTGGTACAGGAAGAGCATCTATTCCAACTATTTTTATTCCCTTAACCTTATGCTTCTTTATAGATTGCAAAGCACCTAAAGCCATGCGGTCATTTTGTGCAAAGACATATTGGAAAGACTCCTTAGACTGCACAAGTATACTATCCATAGCCGTGACACCACTTTCTTTTATCCAGTCTCCATACCCACGAGCCACTACCTTTACATTAGGGTAACTCTTCAGCGCATCCATAAAACCTCTGTTTCGTTCGATTGCAGGAGACGATGCTTGTAATCCACAAATCTCTGCTATATTCCCTTTACCCTCTAACTGCTGACCGATGAAATAGCCTATTTCGTGTCCTGCCTCATAGTTATCAGCCCCTATAAAGGCTGTATACTTTCTTGAATCGGTCTTACGGTCGAAGAGGATAACAGGGATTCCTGCATCGTATGCTTTATCGATGACCGATGAAATCGTATGAATTTGATTGGGAGAAACAATAAGAAGGTTGACCCCTTCCTTTATAAACTGTTCAATCTGTTGTTTCTGTAACCTGTCATTATCATTAGCTGAAGCAAATTTCAGTGTTACATTATCATGCTGATAGGTACTCATCACAAGTTCGTTGTTGAGCTTATCACGCCAAATATCTTCAGAACACTGAGATACTCCTATAACATATTTTTTTACGTTGTTATCCGAACAGGCTGAAAACACCAATGTAAGAAAAACGACATATAGCCATTGTTTCATCTGCATAATTATCAAGTAGATTATATATAATCCCAAAAACAATTGAGATAATACAGGTTTACCGCAACAAAGTTACATTCTTTCTTCTGTATTTGCAAGTATCGAAGTAAGTAATTCTGTATCTACTAAGCAAGCGTTGACTATCTTTTCAACCTTTCCGTTCTTGTCCGTTCTTAATAAAAAGCATATAACTACAGCCTCTACTTAAACCGCAATCGGTCATTAGAACAAAATGTGTTTAGCCTCTAATGATCGATATGGGTTAAATACTATATGTTAACGCTTCAATATTCCTAACTCGCACACCTTTATGTTTTTAAAGGAGGCTCTATTGCCGTCAGAATAGAACTTGATAGAGGTGTAAGGTTCGGTTGGGAAGACAAGATTGGTCATGGAGATACGACCGCCATCGACGAAGATTTCGATAGAACACTTGTCAACAAAGATGTTCAAGTGGTAGGTGTCGGAGTCGCAAAGGCTCAATGGTGCCCATGTACCGAGTGCAAAGTCGTTCTTATAATTAATGGAGTTCACCTTGCGCTTCTCGACCTAAAGCCTTCTGTTCCTGACGATCGTCATAGTCGGTTTCAATCTTATGAGGTTCTGACTTCTCACCAAACTTAACCTTTCCACTCTCCGTACGATCCATAACCAATCGCCCAGCCTTCATATCAAAGTAGATATCTACCTTCTCACCCTTATCATTATAAAGGACTATTCCCGTCTTAGAAGCCTTGTTTGGCGTTACATCCATCTCTACCTCAAAAGGCGTTCTCCTTACTGATCATGACGTTCTCTGCGTCCCTTTCCTTAGCTACAATAAGGTCGGGCAGACGCTTATAGGTCCTTCTTAGGTAGGCTACCTCTGGTGCAATATTAGAAGACATATATACTTGTCCATCTTTACCTGTGAAGAGTTTTAACTCACGTGGAAGCGTATTGGCACCACGATACTGACGGATAGGCGTAACGTTAGCATACTGCCAGTTGCTCATCCATGCTATTCCCAACACACGGTCTTTAACACCTGAGAAGGTAACTGTGGCATAATGATCCTTACCATAGTCGAGGAACTTAGCTACAGAAGGGTCGCTATCGCAGGTGAAGTTCGTCCCATCGAAGTCACCTACAAAGTACTCCGTAGCACTACCACCAAAGAGACAGCCCGGATTGATATTCACAATCATCACCCATTTCTTCTTATTCGGGTTACCATCAACGGGAAGTTCAAAGAAGTCGGGACATTCAAACTGGTTAGGTTGTGCACCATAGCCTGCACCGAAAGCACTTACATAGGTCCAGTTCTTCAAGTTTGGCGACGAATAGAAACGCATTTCTTTGTCGGCAGAAACGATCATATACCATTTCTGCAGTGGCTCATACCAGAAGACCTTTGGGTCGCGGAAGTCTTTCACACCATCGAAAGGCTTCAAAACTGGATTCTTCTCATACTTATGGAAGGTATAACCGCCATCGGTGCTATAAGCCATACATTGTGTCTGCGCATTCTCCTTGCTATCGGAGGTATAAAGGGAGATAACCGCATTCTTACCATAACCAGCCGTACCGTCCTTATCTATTACCGTACTACCAGAGAAGATATGTCCCATAGGGTCGCGCAGAAGTGTTGGTTCAACCTCTTTCCAATGGATAAGGTCACGACTGACAGCATGTCCCCAGTGCATATTTCCCCACATAGAGCCGTAAGGGTTATATTGATAACAGAGGTGGTAGACCCCATCTTTATAAAACATTCCAACAGGATCATTCATCCATCCGTAAGAAGGGGTATGATGATAAGAAGGACGATAGTAGTCGGTATTGGTAACGTCCCACACGTTTGAAAGTTTCAGTTGTCCTTTTTGAAGTGCCAGTACATCTGCCTTTAGGTTCAGAATCTTGACAACGGAAGTCTTACCCTTATTGAGTTTGAAAGGAACATAATAGTCGGTCTTCCCTTGTACTAATCTTACATCCATCCACGTATCGGTCTTCTTACCATTATCAAGTATCACCTGCGCCTCGTCTTTGCCCTCTTCAATCGGAAGGAGAAGATACTTTGGCGACTTTTCTATCTTCACAATCGTCGTATCTCTAACACGTGTAATCTTCATTGTCTGTGCCGTAGCCGATACAGAAAGAGCTGTCAAGGCTGCATAAAGGAAAAGACTTCTTTTGTTCATTGCTATTTTTAGTTATGGTGTTCCCATTAGGATGCTGCGTAATGGTTGCGCCTGAGTTACTGCAACAAAGATACATCCTTTCTTTTGTATTTGCAAGTAATTTGTCCCTTTATCGTCTATATATAACAATGTGTTTAACCCTCCGCACCATCCGTGCTAAGCCCCCGCACCATTCGTGCGGAGCATCAACACGATATGTGCGGAGCAACAACACGTCGACAAAAAACCCACATAAAAAATATCTGTGATACCCTTTCGGATACCACAGATACTTAATTATATAGATAATTCTAATGTTAGCGAATTAGTCTGCGTATGGAGTTGTCTTCCACAAACGTACAGGAGCCTTCATGATGAGGTTTTCAACAAATCGTGAGTCGTTTACATAAGGCTTCTTTTTCATTCTGATTTAATGGCGTACGTGTGTAAAGATAACAGCTTGAAGAATCCACTTATATCGTCGGCAACAACTGAATATCTAAATGTTGCAGACAACTTTGGTGCTTGGTGAGCATTATCTTGCATTGCACCACCGCCAGGAGCTTGAGTTGCATAACGTCCACCAACTGGTGCATCATCTGGTGTCCAATACTGTGCACACTTTACCAACGAACTGTTAGTATTAAAGTACCACCATGTCTGTCCTTCTGGTGAGTTAGCAGGTTTTTAGAAGGTCTTTAGTTGCTGCAACATCATATATACCTGTATAAGGAACGATACGCTCTACATCGGCAGGATAAGTTGTATCATAATTATTTGGTGCTGCCCAGAAATCTTCGTTAGCAATGTCATCCATATCAAGAACAAAACGTGGACCAAGATAACGCTGCTTAAGGATTGCATTGCCATTCTTGTCTTCCCAGCGCATAACATAACGATAGTCATTATTTTGAATCCATGGTGCTGATTCGAAAACACCAGAACTTGCTCTTGTTAGAGGATCCTTAGCATAACCTTGGTAAGCTTGTCCTTCACCTGTTTTGCTTATATCTATATAGCTTGGTTGCTTTGACAAACCAATCATATAAGCTATTAGGTTTCCTTGGCTATCTCTTACACCCTTAGAGTAAGATTGGAATACAAGCTTTTCGTTTCATTCCAACCTGGTAATTTTGCTGGTGAAACGATACCCATAGAGCAATTATATGTTGTTCCATTATTACGGAATCCAGAGAATCCATAGAATTGTGGAAGAATACTACGCCAATATTCGTGGTGTGCAAACATGTAACCAGCAGGAACCTTTGAAGGGTTATTAACGTAAGTCTCTATCTCACTGTATGAATATGTCTCTGTATGTGCAGCGTCTTGGGTAGCGGCATTTGACAATTCAGCATCTGTACCAAAGTTGCTGTGCTTAGCAATATAGCTCAATGGAGGGAAGTTGTAGACAACCTTTACCCTTTGCTGGATAGTTAGCACCTGAAACATAGTCTGCAAGTGTACCATACGCAGGAAGCATATTAATAGAAGTTGGAACAATCTTAGTACCAGCACTTGTCTCGGTTGGTACTGCCATCAACAAGAACTGTGTCTTAGAGATCATTTTTGTTTCTACAGGGTTTCCAACTCCTTCTTGCTTATTATATATCTTCACAGCCTGCTGCTGTGGTGCCATCCATACATAGATATAGCTTGGAGCAGGCTGACCATTTGGAACATTATCAAAGTTATTACCAGATTGCTTCTTCAAGAAAATATGATCGTAATAAGTAAGGGCAGTATTAAGAGCTCCAGCCTTTTCATCTGCGTAATCCTTAACATATGTACCATGAAGACGGAAGCCTTTTTTATTTATAAGACCATCATTACCCGTCATTGCAGCATCAGTCAGTGGGCGCTGATAGAACTTAAACGCCTTAAAAGCATTCTTGTAAGAAGCATCCTTAGCAGAAGCAATGTCACCATCCTCTGTATCCTTAAGGTCTGAAGTCGCAACATCATCAAAGCTCTTCAGGTCGAACTGACCGCAAAGAATATTACTTGTGATGATACGAACACCATTATACATGAAATCGAAACCAGTCTTATTGGTAACTTTCAAACGTACGATAGAACCAAACTGCTTGAACTTAACCGCCTTTTCAGCCTTAAAAGTCTTGTTTGCAGCATTGGTTGTCAACTGACGCCAGCTAAATACATAAGGAATGTTTGCACCCCACTGCAATTTCTCACCTGCACTGTTACGAGCTGTATGTCCTTCAGAGAAACCATTGAACTTTACCTGATTGTTACCAGGAAGCATCTCACCTCCTAAGATACCACATACATACCATGTACCCTTGCTAAGATCAGTACCCGCTGCCATCTCAAATTTTTCACTTGGCAACAAAGTTAAGTTACCACCCTTCTTGTAAATCCAATTAGTAACAACCTTTGTTACAGGCTGTGTGCCATCTGAACTTTTAAAGATAAGAAGCACTTCTACCTTACTACCATCAGCAATTTCTTTTCCTTCAGACGTACCTTTGTCGAAAATACCAACAGGAGTTGGAAAACCAGTATTATCATCTGTTTCGTAACCAATTGCGCGAGTAGCAGCAGTCTGCCCCATATCACCCTCCATTGACATAGACACAGTGACACCCGGCTGATTATCACCATTTGAGATAGCCTCAACAACATCTTTGTCTGCACAGCCAGTGAAAAGCAATGCAAAAACAGCGATGAATGAATAAAATAGTTTTTTCATTTATTTTTGTTTTCGTTATGTAGGTAATTATTCCCTACAGGTTTGTTTTCTAATTTCCTTAAATAACTTTGTTAAAACTAAAATGCAGTTGGATTTTCTTCCTCTGGATCTTTCTCATCGTCACCTTTATCAAGGCTACCCTTTATACTACTTTGTGCATGGAATCCACCCTCCATAAACTCGTCTGTGTAAAGGCTCAACACCTGTGCGTTAGGCTTTACATAATCTTTCTTCTTCATAAACCTTTATTGTAATATAGAATTTTGATAATAATCGTTGGTTAATTGTATTCCTTTTTTACACTGAATAGCCCTTAAAGATATCCTTTGAGAATCTGTTATTTTAGCAAGCTACCTCGAATACGTTTATTAAATTTTGTGCAAAAGTACATATTATTATTGATATAGTAGGTATACTTAAGCGAATATTTTAAATATTTAACACTTTCCTTATGTCTGAAAATTAAGGAGTTAAGGGGATTCTTGAAGGAGAATCCTGGAGGAGCTAAGGAGTGAAAGGGAGTTAAGGAGTTAAGACAATAGTAAAATAAAAGAGTAAAGGAATGAAAGGGAAAAGACTAATGTCTTAACTCCATTTCACTCCTTAACTCCTTAACTCCTCTTGAAATCTCCTTAACTCCTAAAGAGCCTTACTCCGGATAGAACTTCACGCAAACAGGGTGGCTGAGGACAATATCCTGATGAGTATTCTTAAGCAAGCCCGTATCCTTATCACGTGAATAAACCTGTATAGAGTTATCATCACGACAAGCAACGAGCAGGAAGTTGCCATTTGGGGTGATAGCAAAGTTGCGTGGATGTTTACCAGTAAGTTGCGCACCCACACGAGTCAAAGTACCCTTGTTACCTACACGGAAGATAGTGATACCATCACCCTTCAGACGTGTACTGGCATAAACAAACATTCCATCAGGACTGACATGGATATCAGCACCCCCACGTGCGTTAGCGTTATCAGCAGCGATAGACTGAAGTTCCTTTAACTTACCGTCACTATAACTATAAACAATCACCTTACCAGACAACTCGTTCATAAGGTAAGCATATCTACCATTAGGAGAGAAAACAAGATGACGTGGACCAGAACCTGGTTTTACATTAGCAGCAATACCATGATCCTCTAACTTCTTATCACGCTTGTTATAAGAGAAACAAAGAATACGGTCGCCACTAAAGTCCGTTGTAAGGATATAACCATCAGGCGCAAAGATAGCACAATGTGCATGAGGCGTGTTCTGACGTGAACAGTTAGGGACCACTCTTCACACTACCCAACTGCAACAAAGACTTATCGAGTGTTCCATTCTTAAGAATTGGGAAGACAGAGATAGTACCCCCAGAATAGTTAGCTGTAAGTGCAATCTTGCCATCTGTAGACACATAACAAGGATCGCCACCATGCGTCAGCTGTGAATTCTTAAAAGCGAAAGTACCATTTACAGGGTCGTAACCAATGCTATTAAGAACAGCTGTCGCATTATTCTTCTCGCTAACAGCATAGATATTACGACCATCCTTACTGAAAGTAAAAATAAGAAGGATTGTCAACCTTTAACGAAGTGATACCCGATGCCTTACCAGTAGACTGGTCGAAAGAGAAAGAATATAACCCCTGACTACCAGCATCAGTATAGGTTCCGACAACCATCTTGATATTACTGTCGGCAAAAACCGAACACAGGACTAACGGCCAAAACCGCACCTAATAAAAATAGATTTAAAAATTCATCTTTGTTTAATCTGTTATATTTGTTTATGTTTTATGTTTCACCTATTATAATATAATAAGCCACGGACTTATGCCCTTCTTTTCAGACATAAGAAGTAGCTTTATAGCGCTGCAAAAATAAATAAAACTATGATAAACCTCTATCTTTTTTACCATTTTTGACTTCCCCGCTTTGTTTTTAAGTTTTTAAAAACATTCGCAGAGAGATAAGACCAATATTTTGACTGTTTAGTAAGGCAGAAGTTCAAACATTAACGACAACGAATATTATAAGGTAAGATGTAAGAACAACATTAAACAAAACCTTGGAGAAACACAATAACAGACTCAAACGAGCGAGCGATTTAGTTAAATAATCATAAACTACATATAATCTTACTATCCAAAACAATTATATAAGGTTGAAAATAAGTACCTTTGCAGTCCGATTATTAAGGGGGATTTTCTTAGAACCCCATACGATACGTGTTAATAGTGTTGTCTTTGGCCGGGCAGCATGGTTAGGTCAAGCACAGTCGTAAAAATAGAAAACGTTTTTTAGTAGTAAAATTATTAATTTTTTAGAATGGACACTTTAAGTTACAAGACTATTTCCGTAAACAAGGAAACAGCTAAAAAAGAGTGGGTCGTTATTGACGCGAGCGATCAGGTTGTAGGTCGTCTTTGCTCTAAAGTAGCTAAGCTTCTTCGCGGAAAGTACAAGCCAACTTTCACCCCACACGTAGATTGTGGTGACAACGTAATCATTATCAATGCAGCTAAGGTTGTATTCTCTGGTAAGAAGGAGACTGATAAGGTTTACACACGTTATACTGGTTACCCTGGTGGTCAGCGTTTCAACACACCTGCACAGCTTCGTACTCGTAAGAACGGTATTGACAAGATGATTCGTCATGCTGTTAAGGGTATGTTACCAAAGGGTCCTTTAGGTCGTCATCTGTTGGATAACCTCTATGTTATCGAAGGTACAGAACTCAACGGTCTCGAGGCACAGAAGCCAAAAGGCAATTGATATTAACCAGTATAAATAATAAGGAGAAAGATGGAAGTAATTAATGCAATTGGTCGCCGTAAGAGCGCTGTAGCGCGTGTTTACCTCTCAGAGGGCACCGGTAAGATCACAATCAACAAGAAAGATTTAACTGAATTCTTCCCATCAGCTATCCTGCAGTACGTGGTTAAGCAGCCACTGCAGTTGCTCGGTGTAGAAGGTCAGTATGACATTAAGGCCAACCTCGATGGTGGTGGCTTTACTGGTCAGAGCCAGGCACTGCGTCTTGCTATCGCTCGTGCATTGGTTAAGGTTAACGCTGAAGATAAGAAAGCACTTAAGGACCAGGGATTCCTGACACGCGACAGCCGTACTGTTGAGCGTAAGAAGCCAGGTCAGCCAAAGGCTCGTGCTCACTTCCAGTTCAGTAAGCGTTAATATTTTCCTTGGAACTTGGAACATTGAACAATTGAAATTGAACATTGAACTTGGAACATTGAACTTTATGATATGTTTTGTTTGATAAAAGAATAAAACGAAGCAGAAAGGTAAAGTTCAAATTTCAAACCTCAAAGTTCAAAGTTAAGAGCAGAAAGGTAAAGTTCAAACCTCAAACCTCAAAGTTCAAAGGTAAAGAAAAGGTTTAGTATCTAAACTGACGCGATTCCTTATCGGGGGACTACCCGTCAGTTGATTCTAACAAAGCGTGGTGAAGCTCATTCGCCAAGAAAGAATTAAAAAGAAAGTAAACAAGTAAAAACAAACAAAATGTCAAGAACAAATTTTGACCAGTTATTGGAGGCAGGATGTCACTTTGGCCACCTCCGTCGCAAGTGGAATCCAGCTATGGCTCCTTACATCTTCATGGAGCGCAATGGTATCCACATCATCGATCTTCACAAGACTGTAGCTAAGGTAGACGAGGCAGCAGAGGCACTCAAGGGTATCGCTAAGAGTGGTAAGAAGATCTTGTTCGTCGCTACTAAAAACAGGCTAAGGAAGTTGTAGCTGAGAAGGCTGCAGCTGTTAACATGCCATACGTAAACGAGCGTTGGGCTGGCGGTATGCTGACCAACTTCCCAACCATCCGTAAGGCTGTGAAGAAAATGACGAACATCGACAAGTTGATGAACGACGGAACATTCTCTAACCTCTCTAAGCGTGAGCTTTTGCAGATTTCACGTCAGCGTGCTAAGCTCGAGAAGAACCTCGGTTCTATCTCAGACTTGACTCGTTTGCCATCTGCACTCTTCGTTGTAGACGTAATGAAGGAGCACATCGCTGTTAAGGAGGCTAACCGTCTCGGCATTCCTGTATTCGGTATCGTTGATACCAACTCTGATCCAAAGAACATCGACTATATCATTCCAGCTAATGATGATGCTAAGGATTCAGTAGAGGCTATCCTCGCTGCTTGCTGCGGTGCTATCGCAGAGGGTCTTGAGGAGCGTAAGGCTGAGAAGGCTGACGAGAAGGCTGCTGCAGAGCAGGCTGAAGAGGCTGCTGAGGCTAAGCCAAAGCGTGCTGCTCGTAAGGCAGAAGAGGCTTCAAAGGCAGAGAACGAGGCACCAGCTGCTGAGTAATTAAAAGAAACATAGTGGGCGCTGGTGAGTGCTAATGAGCTTCTATATTATTTATAATACGTGAAGTTTATTATCCCTCATCAACGCCCACAATATTTAATAATATTAGAAAGGAAAACAAAAAATGGCTATATCTATTGAAGATATCAAGAAGCTCCGCGCTATGACTGGCGCAGGTCTGGCTGACGTAAAGAAGGCTCTCACAGAGGCTGAAGGCGACTTCGACAAAGCAAAGGAATTGATTCGTGAGCGTGGTTTGGCTATCGCTGCTAAGCGTTCTGACCGTGAGACATCAAACGGTTGTGTACTCGTTAAGCAGGTAGATGGTTTTGCTGCTATGGTTGCTATCAAGTGTGAGACAGACTTCGTTGCTAATGGTCAGGACTTCATCGCCCTCGTTCAGGAGATTCTGGACGCTGCTGTTGCTAACAAGTGCAAGAGTCTTGATGAGGTTAAGACACTTAAGCTCGCTAATGGCGAGGATGCTGCTACAGCAGTTCAGCAGCGTTCTGGTGTTACTGGTGAGAAGATGGAGCTCGACGGCTACAACTTCCTTGAGGGTGAGAACTTGTCTGTTTATGACCACATGAACAAGCACACTCTCGCTACTATCGTTCAGCTCAACGAAAACAACGAAGAGGCTGGTCACAAGGTAGCTATGCAGGTTGCAGCTATGAAGCCAGTAGCTCTTGACGAGGCATCTATTCCACAGTCTGTTAAGGACGAGGAGTTCAAGGTTGCTGTTGAGAAGACTAAGGAAGAGCAGATTGAGAAGGCTGTTGTTGCTGCTATCAAGAAGGCAGGTATCAACGCTAACCTCGTTGACAGTGAAGACCACATCGAGTCTAACATCAAGAAGGGTTGGTTGACTCGTGAGGAAGCTGACAAGGCTATCGAGATTCGCAACACTGTTGCTGCTGAGAAGGCTGCAAACCTCAACGAGGATATGATTCAGAACATCGCTAAGGGTCGTCTGAACAAGTTCTTCAAGGAGAACTGTCTCGTTGATCAGGAGTTCCAGTTCGGTGATGGCGACAAGCAGAGCGTTAGCGAGTGGCTTAAGGCTCAGAGCAAGGATCTTAAGATTGTTGCTTACAAGCGCTTCACTCTCGCTGCAGAGTAATCACAGAGCTTCATTAGAAGAAAGATATGGGAGTTGTAGGATAGCCATTAGGCTCCTGCAACTCTCTTTTATTAGAAGTTAGGGCTTATTAGACTAATTGGGCTAATAAGGCTAATTGGGCTAATAAGGCTAATTGGGCCAATAAGCCCAATAATTTCCTAAAACTACCAACAATGAAAATCTTTGCAGTCGGCATGAATTATGCCGAACATAATAAATCGCTAAACGAAACGTTATCTAAAAAGGAAGGACCTGTTATCTTCACTAAGGCAGACTCTGCCCTACTGAAAGATAAAAAGCCTTTCTTCATTCCCGATGACTTGGGGAACGATTGAATATGAAACGGAACTCGTGGTACGCATCTGCCGATTGGGGAAGACCATCTCAGAGCGCTTTCGCTCATAGATACTACGATGCTGTGTCAGTTGGTATTGACTTCACAGCTCGCGAATTACAACAAAAACTAAGAGCGCAAGGACTACCTTGGGACCTCTGCAAAGGATTTGATGGTTCGGCTGCTTTAGGCGAATGGGTATCAAAGGATAAATTCCTTGATGTACAACGGCTCCGCTTCCACCTTGATATCAATGGACAGATGGTTCAGGAAGGATGTACAACTGACATGCTATATAAAGTAGATGAAATCATCAGTTACATTAGTCGCTACTTTACCCTCAAGACTGGCGACATCATCTATACAGGCTGTCCATCAGGTTGTGGACCTGTACATATCAATGACCACTTAGAAGGATACATTGAAGAGAGAAAGGTTCTCGACTTTAATTGCAAGTAAACTTAAGGAGAGTAAGTGAAAGACTTCTAAACGATTACGACATAGATTTCTATACTCTCCAATTAAGGAATTCAGATAATCAACCGAACAGAGGGAATAACTGATAAAAAGACTTAAGAAGGAATACATCAATAAAATGACGAAAGGAATCAACAAGCTGTTAATGAAACGTTCAGCAATACTCTGCCTTATACTTCTGTTGGGTTGCATAAAACTATCAGCTCAACAGCAAAGATTTTTCAACCTAACGGTTCAAGATGTGACAATAGACTCACTATTGCCACATTTCCGTTATGCTATCCCTGTTGGTGAACAGCACGCTGATTCTACCTACGAATTGGAGATACGCTATCCTGAGTTTATGGACATGAGTAAGACAGACATTGAACGCTACAATGCATTGACAAGTGTTGTCCCTCCTGCATTACCAGAGATACATCAGCAGATGACTGTGGAACGTAAGCATGGTGTATTAGAGATCTCTCTAATGCCTATCGTTCAGCGCAACGGAAAAAAGCAGTTCCTCGTCAGTTTCATGATAGCACTTACATCGCGTCCTAAGAAAACAACGACAAAGAAGACAAAAGGCATTGAAACTCGTACTGGTGCTGTAGCGACATCTGCAATAGCAAATCGCTATGCAGCGCATTCAATTCTTGCAAGTGGTAAGTGGGCAAAGATACGTGTTCCAGCTAATGGTGTCTATCAGTTGACCAATAATCTAATCCGTCGTGCCGGCTTCTCTAATATTGACAAAGTCAAAATCTATGGCTATGGTGGAAACTTGCAGAAGGAGGTTCTTACAGCTGACGACATCACTTCATTTGATGATTTAAAAGAGGTACCAACCTATAATAGTAATGGTAGACGGCTCTTCTATGCACGTGGTCCTGTTAGTTGGGAAAGCAACACATCGGTAAAGAGGATCCGCAACCCTTATTCTGACTATGGTTATTACTTCCTAACAGAAGACAACAACAGTGCTCCTGCAACTGTTGCAGATAGCACAACCTTCCTCAACAGTTTCTATCCATCAGCAGGTGACTATCATAGTCTGCATGAGATTGATAATTTCAGTTGGTATCACGGAGGTCGAAACCTCTTTGAAGAGACTCCATTAAATCTGAACGAAGGTAAGGTGTTCACCTTGGCAAACAAAGCACGTGCTACAAGTGCAAAACTAACTGTAGCCGTAACAACAGGTACTTATAATTCTATTGTAAAGGTAGAAGCTAATGGTCAGCGTCTTGGCGACATTAGAATCACACCTCAAGAATCTTTCGATAAAGGTTATGAAGAGGTTAGAACTTATACGCTCAACAACCTCCATGCTGTTGACAGCATCAAACTGACAACTATTTCAGGTGGTCCAGCACGTCTTGACTACCTCATCATGACCTACCCTACTCCTGCGCCAGCACCTTCTTTGAAGGCTTCTTTCCCTGCCCCAGAGTATGTTTACAACATAACCAATCAAGACCATCATGCTGACGAACCAGTCAACATGGTGATTATCATCCCTACAAGTCAGAAGTTATTAGCCCAGGCAGAACGTTTAGCCGACTTCCATCGTACACACGATAATATTTCTGTACGTATTGTCCCAGCAGACGAACTCTATAATGAATTCTCCAGTGGGACACCTGATGCAATGGCTTACCGCCGTTATATGAAGATGCTTTACGACCGTGCTACCAGTGACAATCTTCCACAGTCGCTCCTACTCTTTGGCGACTGCGTATGGGACAACCGTATGGTTACCAGTGCTTGTCGTAACCTTAACCCTGATGACTATCTTCTTGCCTACGAGAGTGAAAACTCATTCAGCGAGACCGACTGCTATGTCAATGATGGTTGGTTTACGTTGATGGATGATGGAGAAGGTGGAGACTTGTTAAGACGCGACAAAGAAGACCTTGGAGTTGGGCGCTTTCCTGTGACAGAGATATCAGATGCAAAGGTATTAGTTGATAAGACAATCGGCTATGCTGAGAACAAGAATGGCGGAAGTTGGGAGAATGTTATCATGTTCATGGGTGATGATGGAAACAATAATCTCCACATGCACGATGTCAATGAGACCGCAGAAACCATTATGTCGACCTATCCTGACTATCAAGTAAAGAAAGTGATGTGGGATGCTTACACCCGTGTATCGTCTGCAACTGGTAACACCTACCCTGAGGTAAGTGCTATTATCAAGCAGCAACAGGCACAAGGTGCACTCATCATGGATTATGCTGGTCACGGAAAGGAAGACCAGATCTCTCATGAAGCAGTACTCCGCCTCAACGACTATGCCAACTTTACCAACGCCAATCTACCACTTTGGATTACCGCCAGCTGTGATATTATGCCATACGATGGTACTATCCCAACTATCGGTGAAGCAGCAATGCTAAACAAGAAGGGTGGCTCTGTTGCTTTCTGGGGTACTACTCGTACGGTATACGCTTACTATAACAAGGCAATCAATACTGCCTTCCTCAAGCATGTACTTAGCTTTACAAATGGTAAACCAACCACATTGGGCGAAGCACAGCGTTTAGCTAAATGTGAGTTGATTAATTCTAACAGCGACCTCACACCAAATAAACTGCAATATGCTTTATTAGGCGACCCAGCTCTCTCACTGAACCTCCCAACATTAGAGGTAAAAGTGGAGACAATCAATGGACAAACGCCAAGTACGACAGGTTCTGTTGTACTCAAAGGTGGCTCCGTTGTAACTGTCAAAGGTTACATTGCAAAGAATGGTAGTAAGCAAGGTGACTTCAAGGGACTACTCAGTGCTACCGTACGTGACACAAAAGAACTTATTACCTGTAAGAAGCAAGAGGATACATCCGCAAGTGCGTTCCAATATTACGATCGACAGAAAGTGCTCTACAATGGTACAGATAGTATCAAGAATGGTGAGTTTACATTCACCTTCGCCGTACCACGTGACATCAACTATGCAGCAGGAACAGGCTTGATGAACCTATCTGCCATTAACGACAACCATACCCTCATGGCACAAGGACATGAAGATGGCTTCACGATTGATGGTTCAGAGATTGTATACAACGACTCTATTGGTCCATCAATCTATGCTTATCTCAATTCTCCTTCTTTTGTCAATGGTGGTGAGGTCAATAGTACTCCTTACTTCTTTGCACAGATAACGGATAAAGATGGTATCAACGCTTCTGGTAATGGTATCGGACATGACATGCAGTTGACCATCGACGGCAAGTTGACGCAGACCTATATTCTGAATGATAACTTCCGATATGACTTCGGTAGCTATACATCAGGAACAACAGGCTTTAGTCTGCCTGAGCTTTCTGAGGGACCACACACTCTGCAGTTCCGTGCGTGGGACATACAGAACAACCCTTCAACCGTTACATTACAGTTCAAGGTTGTAAAAGGACTGGCACCAGAAATCTATAGTGTCAATGCTTCTAAGAATCCTGCCACGACAGAGACGACATTCATTGTTACGCACAACTATATTGGTTCAGATGTCGATATTGACATTGAAGTATTCGATATGAGCGGTCGCCTCCTATGGCACCGCAGTGAGACTGGTGTTGCATCGGGCAATGCCATTACAGCCAACTGGGACCTTACCGTTGAGAGTGGAGCAAGACTCAAGACAGGTGTCTACCTCTATCGAGTACGCCTCAGCAGTAATGGTGCGACAAAGGTATCGAAAGCTAAGAAACTAATTATCTTAGACAATAAATAACACAGAACGAACGTTTCAATCCATATAGCAACATTTAATAAGCAATCCAATTAAAAATAGAATGATTAATAAGCTTCGTATAGCCATCCTCTCACTGACGGTATTTGCCTCATCTACCGTTTTCGCTCAGGATAAGAAAGACATTTTTAATCCAGTCAACACATCTGTTACCTCACAGACTATCGCTCCTGATGCACGTGCTGCAGGTATGGGTGACGTTGGTGCTGCTACCGACCCAGATGTGAATTCACAGTATTGGAACCCCTGCAAAATATCCTTTTAATATTTCTCGTGCGGGTGTTTCACTAAACTACACTCCTTGGCTTCGCCAGTTGGTGAGTGACATCGACTTGGCTTATCTTTCTGGTTACTATCGTATCGGTGATTACAGTGCAGTCTCAGCTTCTATGCGCTACTTCTCTTTGGGTGAAGTACAGATGACTGACGGATCTAACATGACCATTAACCCTTATGAGATGTCAATGGACGTAGCCTACTCTCTGATGTTGAGTGAGCATTTCTCATTAGGGTGCGGCTGTACGTTGGATTTACTCTGACCTTACTTATAATTATACAGATGATACTGCACCAGGTTCTGCCTTTGCAGCCGACTTGTCTTGCTATTATCAGAACTATATCAATATCGGTGAGCGTGAGTGCCAGTTGGGCTTAGGTATGAATATATCAAACATCGGTTCAAAGATTACCTTCGGTGGTGATAATCGCTCTGAGTTCATCCCAACCAACCTTCGTTTAGGTGCTTCGTTGATGATTCCTATCGATGAATTCAACCGTTTTACCATTGCTGCTGATGCTAATAAGTTATTAGTTCCTACCTATCCAAAGCGCAAGGCTGATGAAACACAGGTAGACTATGATAACCGTCTTCAGAAGGAATACTATGACGTATCTTCTATCTCTGGTATCTTCAAGAGCTTTCGGTGATGCACCCTAATGGTGCTTCTGAAGAGTTACAGGAGATTCAGTGGAGCTTAGGTGCTGAATATACTTATAATGATAAGTTCTCACTCCGTGCTGGTTACCACCACGAAAGCGAGAACAAAGGTAACCGCAAGTACTTCACTGTCGGTGCAGGCTTCAAGATGAATGTCTTCTCACTGGATGCGGATATGTTATTGCAACAGCTAAGAACAACCCACTTGATCAGACCCTCCGTTTCTCTTTATCATTTGACATGGATGGTATAAAAGATTTGTTTAAGAGGAGATAAACGACAACTGGCCCTCCCCAGCCCCCTCCCCCAAAGGGAGGGAGTGATTACTACCATTAGCCAAATCCTTGATAGTAATCTTCTTTACATAAGTATTATAAGACTTTTAATATAAACCAATAAGAACCTATCCCCCGCATAAAACATCTTCTATCTTAGAAGAGCCTGGGAAGGTCCCCATTATTATGAGCAATTCTACTCAACCTATCCCATCTTTCCGTGTCGGAATGGGATACGACGTACACAAACTCGTTGAAGGACGCGACCTATATTTAGGTGGTATCAAAATTGAGCATACCCTTGGACTCCTTGGACACAGTGATGCTGACGTACTCATTCACGCTATCTGTGATGCCCTACTCGGTGCCGCTAATATGCGCGATATTGGTTATCATTTCCCCGACACCTCTGCTGACACACTCGATATGGACTCAAAGGTCATTCTTCGCAAGACCATTGACCTCTTAGCAACAAAGGGTTATCGAGTAGGAAACATCGATGCTACGGTATGTGCCGAGCGTCCAAAGATAAACCCACATATCCCTGCTATGTGCAAATGTCTGTCTGATATCATCGGTTGTGACATCGATGCTGTATCTATTAAAGCTACCACTTCCGAGCGCATGGGGTTTGTTGGCCGTGAAGATGGTATGGCTGCATACGCTGTTTGCATGATTGTGAAGGCATAAGCATACAAAAACGTTGTGCAGAATATTCTACATAGAGAATCTACATAAGGACTGAGCAATGTTAACTACTCGTTAGAATGGGACGTTAAACTCAAGGCAAACCGTTGGACCTGCTATCAAAACACAAGTACCTATCGTGTACTTGGCATTTGGTCTCCACATTATAAGGGAAGTAAACCTGAATACATCACCATCAAGGAGCTTCAAGAGCGCACCGGTATAGACTTCTTCTGTAACCTTAAAGATGATATAGAGCAGGCCGTAGAAGAACAAATAGATGACACGTTTTGGGGGAAATAATATATAAAGCATAATAAAAGAGGGATGTGTTACATCCCTCTTTTATTATGCTTTATACTAATTAGTCATCCCTTAAAACTATATTTCAGCATAAAGCCTGTACTGACGATGGCTCTATGCTGATTCTTTTTATAAGGTCCAAAAGAACTCTCATAGCTCTTTTGAAGTTATATGCTGCCGCCGCTAATAATACATTGATAGCATCTCCTTTCACACCTTTATAAAAGTTGCGAGATAATCGATGGTCTGCTTTAAGATGTCCTATGGTTGGCTCTATACCTGCTCGTTTACAAAAATAGTTTGTGTTTCTTTTTTTCTTTTGGTAGTAGCTATCTTTAGCTTTTAGGAGTGTCTGGAATGAGTATCTTTGTCTGCCCAATCTGCTTTACACCTCTATACCCTCTATCTCCTGCTAACTTATCAACCTGCTTTCCTGTCATCCTTTGGGTTTGTTCCAACGTCTTTTCGATAGTATGCCCATCATATTCATTCCTAAAAGAACATGCACCCAAAATAAGTCCTGACCATGAGCGAAGAATAGATACTTTATTACCAAACTCATATTGCTTATGTTCCTTACCTTTGCTGAGGCAAACCACATCTGGTTCGTGCAGAGAATATACTTTGTTCTTTGACTTTCGATTCTGAGAAAGAACTCTATAATATAGTTCAAACATCTTCTCATATCCTTTCTTTCCCTCAAGATTACGCTCTAATTCTCTTACCAATCTTCCTGCTATGGTTCTTAGTTGTCTATCTGCCTTAAGAGCTTTCTTACGATTCTTGGGATGATTACGAAAACGTTGGGAACAGTAAATCCCTTTCAACGTGCGCGTGTAACTCTGTCGTAGAGGAAGACACTTGTCATGAACTATCTTCAGAACGTTTTTGATTATCTTTTTATGCAACTTCGCATCTGTAGGATAGGTTATATTCTTCTCCTGCACGGTAGAATCAATGAAAGCCGTATCAAAATGATCTTCGTCATCATGGTCGGTATTAACACGGATGCTCTCTGCTAATATTAACTCCATACCTTCCTCACCTATACGATTTCTGAAGTGAACTAACTCGGAAGCGTCACAGGGTTGTTTGGGCATAAATTCAAGTCCACCACAAAAAAATATTGATAGTAAGCATTCTCACTCCATTGAGAAACCACCATTTCATCTGAAACATTACGCAAATGTTTTAAGATTAAAAGACCACACATCAAGCGAATAGGATGAGCGGGGCGACCATTAGTATTGCAATACAATGGAGAAAAAGCATTTTCAAAACACTCCCAATTAATCTTATTACTAAGTTGGAAAAGGGGATGTTGATGACTAAGCATGTCCTCTAAAGAAGAGAACATAGAGACTGTTTGGATGTACGTTTAAGCATAAATATCTGCAAGATTTATAATGTAAAGGTACAAAAACTTGCAGATATAAGCAAATGATTTGTAGTATAATATACTGTGAATCAGAGGAATATTAGGCTTTTAAGGGTAGACTAATTAAGCCCTTACAAGATTCAACCGTTACAGCAATCTCTCAATCTCTTGCTGAAGATTCGTAATCTGTGAAGGGTTCTTCACTATGTTATTACCACGATCAATGAGATAAATGATTGGGAAAGACTGCGCAGGAGTGGTATAAGCTCTACTGATACCCGTATCATCATAAACATTAATCCATGGCAGATTAGCCACCTGCTCCTTCCAGAAGTGAGCATTATCATCTAATGATACCATATAGATTTCCAAACCTCGGTCATGATACTTATTGTAAAGTTCGCGTAGCTGCATAATGTATTCCGTAGAACCCTTTGCAGCAAAGACATGGAAGTCAAGCAAAACAACCTTACCCTTCAAATCTGTCAGATGACGTTCTACACCACGGTTGTCACGCAATGGAAGGTCAACAACCCCCAATTCCTTTGCTTCTATCTCCACAGGCCTATTCTGTGCCTTCACAATACGCTCGTCCTTCATCCCCTTAATGGTAATATTATGGAGGTTCTGCGTACGCTTTGACTCTGGATAATAAGTATCCCAACTGGTGGCAACAGCACCGAACACCTTATTATCTGCCACATCTCTGGATGGGTCAAAGATCAAATGTGCCTGATTGCCTATTACGATATACTGAAACAATGCAAAGTAGCTATAAGCACGCATTGGCTCCTTAAAGATATAGTTGCGTGATACATCCTGCTTATAGTCGCTCATCAACACAGTGATAATTGAGTCAGCAAGGTCAGGACGCTCAGCAAGAATTGTCTGACAACGTGCCTGCAAGTCAATTTGCTTCAATGCCAATTCCTTAATTTTCTCATTCTCATAGGAACCCTTCACTGTATAATCGGTAGCCATCTGCGGATAAGTAGCCTTCACATCAACAGTCTCTGTAGAATCAATACCAATATTGATGATCTGCCCAGCAATACGAAGACGATAGAACTCAGGGTTCTCAACCTTATCACCTGAAAATGAAAAATTCCCCTTTTCATCGAGTTTTACAGAGTCAACAGTAGAGAATCCATCGAGTCCATTATGCTCGAAATAGAGCAAAGAATCCTTGGCATTTGCAATAGAACCTGTCACATGGAACTTTCTCCCGCACAACTTGCCAGTGCAGCGAGTCCAACAATCGCAAAGCCTGCCGCCAAAATGTTTCCGATTTTATGCTTCATTGTTTAATAGATATTACGTTTTTATCTTATGTTTCCTGCAAAGGTAACGTAAAATGATAAAACTGCAAAGCAATTATCCTCAAATATTATCAAATTCGCTATACTTATATAAATCATCCTCCAACCGCCAAAATGATAATAGATTCTTCACTGATAGCCGCATTTTTAACACCTTTTTCAACACCCGAAAAAGCCTCCTTTACCCATCTACATGGAGTGTTAGTTATTGGGTGATAGATGTTTGATATTGGCTGATAGGTGTTTGATATTGGGTGATGAGTGTTAGATATTGGCTGATAGGTGTTTGATATTAGGTGGTGATGGATTCCTTTAAATAGTAATAGCCTACAAAGAATATTCACCCTACAGTGGTAATCGCTCCCCTCTCCTTTCGAAGAGGGGTTGGGGTGAGGCTAAGTTGGAGGTGAGGCTGGGATGCAACTTCATATCCCACAAAAGAAGAAAAGGCTTCGCATCACTGCGAAGCCTTTCGTTTAACATCAAACTTACTCACGTAAGTTTTGTGTCCTGTACTAACTCAAATAATTAACTTTAATAACGACTATTTTTTTCTATTTGACATTGCAAAGTTACAAAAAAACACATAAAAATGTAATTCACGAATATTCGATGACACTTTTAGACTTTATAACAGTACAAGTGTTTTCATAGTATTTTTTTAATAGCTTATGATAAAAATACTTAAATCTATCAACTTTTTAGAATTCTCATCGCCTCCTCTACCCTATATCCTTCTTTTTTTCTTCCATTCCGTTGATTTATAAAGAGTTTTATTTGCTCATTTCAACTTCTTAACGTACCTTTGCAGTCAATTAAAGGTAACATACCACCTGAGAGTCTGCGTACTGACTGGTTGAAGCCCGTCGCAGGCAAGTGTCTTTTTAGTGGGTTCGTTTGGTGGTGAGCTTACCTTTTATATAGGATAATAAATAATAAACAAACGAATTTGAAGACATTTGAAGAGTTAGGTGTGAGCGAAGAGATTCGTCGCGCCATTAGTGAGCTTGGATTTGAACATCCAATGCCTGTACAAGAAGAAGTAATCCCTTATTTACTTGGTAATCGTAACGACGTCATCGCACTGGCACAGACTGGTACGGGTAAGACGGCTGCATTCGGTTTGCCTTTGCTGCAACGTATTGATACAAGCAGCAAGGAGACGCAGGCTATCGTGCTGAGTCCTACGCGTGAACTTTGTTTGCAGATTGCCGATGACCTAAAGGAATTCAGTAAGTATATCCCTCATCTGCATATCGCAGCTGTCTATGGTGGTGCATCTATTGATACACAGATTCGCCAGTTGCGCCATGGTGTACAGATTATCGTGGCTACACCGGGCCGTCTGATTGACCTTATGCACCGCGGTAAGGCTCGTCTTGACAAGGTTAGAAACGTTGTCTTGGACGAGGCTGACGAGATGTTGAACATGGGTTTCCAAGAGAGTATCACTGAGATATTGACCGGTGTACCTGAAGATCGTAACACATTGTTGTTCTCGGCTACGATGAGTCGTGAGGTAGAGCGTGTTGCAAAGGGTTATCTACATGACTATAAAGAGATTGTAGTGGGTAGCCGTAACGAGGGTGCTGAGAGTGTAAACCATATTTATTATATGGTGAATGCACGCGACAAGTACCTTGCCTTGAAGCGATTGGTTGACTTCTATCCAAAGATTTATGCGATTGTATTCTGCCGTACAAAGGTTGAGACACAGGAAATTGCTGACAAGTTGATTAAGGACGGATACAATGCCGAGGCCTTGCATGGCGACCTCTCGCAGCAGCAGCGTGACCTCACAATGCAGAAGTTCCGCTCACATCTCACACAGATTCTCGTGGCAACAGACGTCGCAGCACGTGGATTGGATGTGAACGACTTGACACACGTTATCAACTATGGCTTGCCAGATGATATCGAGAACTATACCCACCGCTCTGGCCGTACAGGTCGTGCAGGAAAGAAGGGTACTTCTATCTCGATTATTCACTCACGTGAGAAGTATAAGGTACGTAATATTGAACGCGAAATCAGTAAGGACTTTGTTGACGGAACACTGCCTTCACCAGAGGAAATCTGCAAGAAGCAACTGTTTAAGACAATGGATGACATCCTGAAGACAGACGTTGATGAGGACCAGATTGCACCTTATATGAAGGATATCAACCGCCAATTCGAGTATATCGATAAGGAGGTTGTCATCAAGAAGATTGTTTCTGCAACCTTCGGTCGTTTCCTTGACTACTATAAGAATGCTCAGGAGATCGAGAAGCCATCATCACGTAGTGCACGTGAAGATAGCCGTGGCGCAAGAGGTGAAGGCAGAGGAAGCCGCAGCCGTGGTCCACGTAAGGCGGAGAGTGGTTATAAGCGACTCTTTATCAATCTCGGTAAGGCAGATGGTTTCTATCCGGGTGAGGTGATGCAGTTCATCAATAAGAATGTGCATGGCAAGCAGGCAGTAGGACATATCGACCTCCTTGCTAAGCAGAGCTACATCGAAGTACCAGAGCAGGATGCTCAGAAAGTGATGCAGTCATTGGACGGTGCAACCTACAAAGGCCGTAAGGTGCGTTGTAACGATGCCGAAGAAGGTGGTCACGGTCGCTCATCTAATGGTCGTTCAGCAGGTGGCAACAGCCGCTCTGCAGGCGGACGTGGTGGTTACGGCAGCCGTGGCGAGGGTCGTCAGGAGTCTCGTGAGCGCAAGGGTCGTAGTCGTCGCCAGTATGACGAGAACCCTTTCGGAGGTCAGCATAAGTTCAAGAAAGATGATTGGAAGGAACTTATGAAGGGTGGTCCTGCTAAGTTGAAAGGCGATGAACCAGACTTCTCTGAGGAAGGTTGGGCAAGACGCAGACCAAAGAAGTAAAAGACCCCTCCCGACCCTCCCCAAAGGGGAGGGAGACTTAGCGCATAACGTTGGAGAGACTTTCGATAAATAGGCTATACATTGATAATGTTTCGTATAGTTCATTGCCCCATTTATGAAGGGTGTTAGGCATCCGCACCATTGGTGCGAAGCATTAGCACCATTCGTGCGGAGCATCAGCACGAGTAGTGCGGAGCCTCAACACGATAACTAAAAGGGGGAAGAGAGAAGGCTATTACCGGTATCGTATATCGTGAGGTATCACTCATACGAAAGCAGTTTCTCAGTTTACCAGCAATAACTATGTACAAAATCATAGCCAGTTTATACCGTTTTAATATGAGAGGGTCTAACAGAAGCATTCCTTATTTTGCTACCTTGACAAACCTTCTCGCACTGTTTACACTTTGTTTCTTTATAATAATTGGTTTATTAAATATGCAGAGTGTATTAAAATTTTGGCATACAGGCTCAAAAGGAGGGGATTACCTGATAGGTGCAGTTATTGTCGTTCCCTTATACCTCTTAATGTTTCGTATGTTTCCCGAACGAAAGATGAAAGAACAAGAGGCATTACTGACAAAGAAAGAATATCAGTTGGGACTGTTTTCTTATGTATTCTTGGTAATAATATTAATGATTGCCCTTTTCGTTATTTCCAAATAAAAATGTAGGATGCTTATAGTAAAAGTCAATAAGCTGATAATATACCCATAAAGATACTACTTTTCAAAAGAAAAATAGGTATGCTCATTCTTGAACATACCTATTTTTAATATATTAAGAGTAACTCTTACTGTGGGTTGATTTCCTCCAAGAGGCGGTCAGCGTGACCCCACTTATCCATCAAGTAGAGAACGAAGCGGATGTCAACACCAATACAACGTGCGAGCTTGCGATCGAAATTGATGTCGCTTGAAAGGCTATCCCAGTTACCATCGAAAGCAAGACCAATAAGGCGACCCTTACCATCGAACATTGGAGAACCTGAGTTACCACCAGTGATATCATTGTTGGTAAGGAAGCAAAGCTGCATCTTACCTGTTGTCTTATCAGCATAACGACCGAAGTCCTTAGCACTCATAAGATCCATCATGATAGGCTCAACCTTATAGTCCTCAAGTTTCTTACCCTTCTTCATCTTCTCAACAATACTCTCAGCTGTGGTGTAGTAGTTGCTATCGAAGCCACCGATCATGTAGCCACCTACCTGACCATAAGACATACGCATCGTGAAGTTAGCGTCACTGTAATGTGGCATATCCATCTCCATCTGCACCTTTGCCTCGCAGAGTTTCTTCTCTTCCTGCTCGATAGCTTCTATCTTACTAACATAGTTGCTCATAACCTGCTGATAGAGCATTACGAGTTCTACTCCCAAGCTGTATACCTGGGTCGTTGAGAGTCTTCTCATCATTATAGAACTTGTGGTCCTTAACGAGTAGTTTACTATTTGCATAGAGCCAGTCAGTGTACTTCTTATAATTGTTACCGAACTTTGTTTTGATAACATTAAATACTTCTGGATGGTATGCAGCAGGTACGTGTTCGGCATAGTTCTTCAACATGGCAGCTGTCATTTCCTTATCAAGGGCTAAGTTCCACTCGCTACTATTGTCCTTAAATTGCATATACTGCGCTGATTCATCATCCTTTGGTCCCTGTGGTTCGATTGCACCACGAGTGATATCAAAGGCTCTCTGAATCATTTCAGACACCTTCCAGAATGACTCGTTCCAATAAGCCTGAACCAAAGCAGGCTCATTGCTCTCCTTATAAAGTTTTTCCAACTTCTTAAGATCAACGTTCACAGTTGGGTCCTTCACAGTCTTCTCGTCCAACCATCTCTGTATCTTAGCCTCATATTCAGTCTTCTGACGAATCAGACCGATGGAATCGATACATTTATTCATACCAATAGAGTTCTTCCAGTAGTTAGCAGAAGTAACGTACTTATTCTCATATTGGAGACGGGTCTTTCCATCCTTATCCATGTACTTCTTCATGATAGCAAGTTTGATATCGCGAGCTTGTACACGAACAGTGTTTTCAATGTCTCGACGCTGCTGTATACCGTATGACGACAAGTAACGACTTGTAGAACCCGGATAGCCTATTGTCATCGCAAAATCCTTGTCCTTGTAGCCCTGAAGACTTACAGGAGCCCAGTTAGCAGGCTGATAAGGAACGTTGTCCTTTGAGTAAGCAGCTGGTCCGTTGGTCTTAGGATCGGCATAGATACGGAAGACTGAGAAGTCACTTGTCTGTCGTGGCCACATCCAGTTGTCTGTTTCACCACCGAACTTACCCATACTCTTTGGTACTGTGAACACCAAACGTACGTCTTGGAAGTCCTGATAAGTAGTTGCATAATACTTATTTCCCTCGTAGAAAGCATCAACAGAGATATGTAAAGTCTTATCAATTGTCTTGATAGAGTCGGTCAAATGATTTGTAAGAGAATCAATGATAGCCTCTGTCTGTTCAGCATTCTTACCAGCAATAAGCTTATTAACGCGAGGAGTAATATCCTCCTGCTTCTTCATGAAGGAAACAAAAAGGTCTTTGCTTGGGAGTTCCTCTGCATAGCTTTTTGCATAGAATCCATCCTTCATATAGTCATGTTCAACAGTAGAAAGTGCATTAATAGCACCAAATCCACAGTGGTGATTGGTGAAAACGAGACCATTTGGTGAGACAACAACACCTGAGCAGAAGCCAGAGAAGTTGATAACTGAATTACTAATAGCGTTAGGTGCGCCATAAAGCATGTTGCGTGGCAACTGGAATCCCTCAGCTACCATTTGTTCGTAGACAGCATCTGGCAAGTTGTAGAGCGTCCACATACCCTCGTCGGCGTGCATGGTTGTACTACCCAATGCAAGAAGTCCGGCAACAAGTAAAGTCGATTTCTTCATATTGATATTATTTATTGATTGATATATATTTGTTCTTTGTTATAGAAGGGTGCTTTTAAGTCTTTGATAAAGAAGTAAAAGAGCAATGCTATTGTGGGCTTATAGCCTTTTAGTCGATTACTCATTAACATCTTATCATTCCTCGACTCCCTTTGTTTCTACTATTTCTTCGCTATACGATTGCGTAATTGTTGCAACGGAAGGTCGTGATAAACCACGTGTGCAATAAAGAAAATAATAACTATTGTATTAATTCCCAAGGCTGCAGGAACAGGAAGATTGGCGTTAGTATAGGTGATAATGGCAAAGAAGAAACCAGCTATCAGCAGATAGACAAAGATACTCTTCAATGGATAATTAATCGGATACTTACGCTGACCGACAAGATAAGAGAGCACCATTGCCGTAGCATTACCCAAGAAACCTGCCCAAGCACAGGCGATATAACCGTATTTGGGTACGAAAATCACATTAATTGCGATGATTACAGCACATCCAATGCCCGAGAAGTAGGCTCCCCAAATTGTCTTATCAATGAGTTTATACCAGAAACTAAGGTTGAAGTAAACACCTGTCATAATACCTCCTGCCATCACGATAGGCACAACCTTCAATCCTACCCAGTAGTCACGACCGATGATATGGCGCAGAATATCCATATAACCCATTACCACCAAGAAGGCAAGAAGCGTAAAGATAATAAAGAACTTCATAGCTCTCGCATAGGTTTCCTTATTATCCTTGTCGCGTGCCTTACCAAAGACGAATGGCTCGTAGGCATAGCGGAAAGCCTGCGTAATCATCGACATAATCATTGCAATCTTACTTGCAGCACCGAAGATACCCAACTGTGTATGCGCATCATTGTCCTTGTAGACGTATGGGAAGATGATATAACCCGCCGTCTGATTAAGAATACCAGCTATACCAAGGAAAAGAATTGGCCAAGTATAGGGACAACATCTTCTTTGCCAAAGGCATATCAAGCAACTTACCGCCTGAGAAGAAGCCATCTTTTAGCTCTTTCCAGAAGCAGAAGGTGATAGTCGTTGTACATACAAGGTTGATATAGAAGGCATAACCCACCTCATGTCCGTCAAGGATAAGATAGTAAACAAGATTCAAAATAATGTTCAACGCAATGAATAACAGTTTGAAAGTAGCAAACTTAATCGGGCGTTTCTTGTATCTGAGATAGGCGAAAGGGATAGCCTGAAAGGCATCAATCGCTACCGTGATGGCCATTACCCACACATACGACGGATGTTCTGAATAACCCATGAAGTCACAGATAGGCTGCAAGAAGACGAAGACCATTGCTATAAATAGCAGTGAAGAAAGACCTACCAAGGACAAGGTAGTAGAGTAAACCTTCTTCGGATCTTGGTCAGTCTTATTGGCATAACGGAAGAAAGTAGTCTCCATTCCATAAGTCAAAACGACCAACAGCAACGCAGTATAGGCATAGATGTTTGTGATAACACCATAGCCACCGCTCGCAGCACTAATTTTAGCTGTATAGAGGGGTACAAGAAGGTAGTTTAAGAACCTTCCGATGATACTGCTCATTCCGTAGATAGCAGTGTCTTTTGCAAGTGATTTTAAATTTGCCATTGTTGTATTGTAGTTTAGCTTATTTGCCTTATTAGGCTAATAAGGCTTATAGAGCTAATAGCCCAATAGCTTAATAGATTCAATGATCTCCTAAAAAGAAAAATATAGCAGATTGCGATTGCGGCAATTACACCAGCCAAATCAGCCAATAGTCCACAAGCTAATGCGTGGCGTGTATACCTTACGCTGATACTTCGAAGTAAACAGCTAAGATATAGAAAAGTAGTATCTGTTGAACCTTGGAAGATACAACTCAATCTACCAACGAATGAGTCTGGACCATAGTTCTTCATTGCTTCTAACATTAAGCCACGTGCACCACTACCTGAAAGCGGCTTCATAAAGGCGGTTGGGAGTGCTCCTACAAAATCTGTATTTAGTCCACACTGCTCCACACACCACTTAATCCCTTGTATCAAAAGGTCCATTGCACCCGAAGCACGGAACACTCCTACAGCCACAAGGATAGCAACCAGATAGGGAATAATGCGTACAGCAGTTTGAAATCCATCCTTCGCTCCTTCGATGAAAGCATCATAAACGTTCACTTTCTTTAGTAAGCCAGCGACGATGAATAGGACGATTATAGACAGAAGAATAAGATTTGAAGCAACAGAAGTTACCGTTCCCATCGTCTCTTTATCCATTTGTCCAAATCCCCAAATAACCAATCCGACAAAAGCCATTAGTCCCACGAGACCTGCAAGTAATATCGGTTGAAAGATATTGATACGCTGCCAACCTGCAGTAATGATAATACCAGCAAGTGTTGCAACAGTAGTTGCAAGCAAAATTGGAATAAATACGTCAGTAGGCTGTACCGCTCCGTACGAGCTTCGGAAAGCAAGAATCGTCGTTGGGATGATAGTCAAGCCTGAAGTATTCAGCACCAAGAACATAATCATTGGATTAGTTGCTGTATCCTTCTTAGTATTCAACTCTTGCATCTGCCCCATCGCCTTCAATCCAGTAGGCGTAGCAGCATTGTCAAGTCCTAACATGTTCGATGCAATATTCATAAAGATAGAACCCATAACAGGGTGATTCTTAGGAATATCGGGGAAAAGTTTAGAAAAGAAAGGACTGAGCATACGTGCAAGAACATTGACAACGCCTGCCCTTTCGCCTATCTTCATAATACCCAACCACAATGCCAATACTCCAGTCAAACCCAATGATGTTTCAAAGGCTGTCTTAGATGAATCAAAGGTTGAATCCACCATTTTCTGGAATATCGTTGTATCGCCCATCAACAGAGAGATAATGCCGAAGACGAAGGCTATTAGAAAGAATCCTATCCAAATATAGTTCAGTGCCATTTATCGCGTTTTTATAACTGTTTTAATATGTCTGTAATGTATCAGAAGCGGGGACAGACAGCCCCACAAAGGCACCATTCATTCCCAATGCAAAGATAAACAATTCTATGTGAACCTACGGCATAATAAACTAAAAAGATGTTGTTAGCCTCCGTGTTTCTAACTGTTTTGTCGATAATAAGCTGTAGGTTATTTTCGAAAGCGCTACCAAAACAACATTTATTAAGCCCTGTTTTTAGATGTTTTATCGATGATTAAACCGATTTGTATGTACAGTTTAGTCTTTTTAACACACGTAATTGTGTTTATGTTGTACGAAGTCTTTATCTTTGCAAACGTCTTTTTGGGATAGAATTTTATCTATTTCCGATTATTTTTATTACATAATTAGTCACTTTTGCGAATAAAGATAGTAACAGCAAGACTATATGGGTATATTCGATTTCTTTAATAAGAATAAGCGTAAGGCTCAGCAAAATGAACAATGTCTCTTAGGTGAAGAAGGGACAGGGGAGGCTGACCTATGGTCGAAGGCTTATGTGGCAGAGCCACAATGTTATGAAAAAGAGGGAAAAGAAAAGCTTTTGAGTTTTGTTATAACAGAGGGAGTTAACACCATTCTACCGATGTATCCCAACGAGTTATACAAAAGCGAAGAAGATAATTTCTCTGACATTCGACTTACATTTGTAAGTACAACAAAGAAAGGAGAGGTGGTTGACTTACCTTTCTTTCATTGTGTACCCGCTTTATCCAACTACGCTGTGGAGTATAGAGAGCCTAACGTCTTGATTAGAGGACTAAATGCTGCGGAAATGGGATTACTTATCTCTGGCGTAAAACAGTCACTAAAGCGTGTCTAAACACATAAGAAGGACTTAACAATACCTATCAATATAAACTCCGATTATGGTTGCAAGAGTATCTGCCCATAATCGGATTCTTCTTTTTACAACCTATGTTTGTAAACTATTTTCGCACAATTCAAAACCAATACATGCTCTTTTGGCTTCTAAAAGATGCCTAATTGACTTGCAAAAGATGCTCTTTTGAGGTCTTACTAACGCCCTTTTCAAGTCTAATTAAGCACCCCTTCGTTTCCCACTCTATAACTAACTGATTTCCTTTTTAGTTACAAATATGTTTTTAATACTTATTTTTGCCATTATTTATAGATATTTATTCGAGTTTTTGTAATTATTTTTCAGACACTTATCTGCAGATTTTCAGTATTACTTAGAACAAAAAGAGAGTAAGAATAAGTAGGCTTTTATGAGTAAGGAGCAATGAAAACAGAACGTGCGACAATCCAATATACAGGACATTGGTTTGTCGCACGAAGATATAAGTAGCCTATAAATTACAGAAAGAGATGTTACCGACTATAATTTTAGCACCATTTCATCGAATTTATCTGGGTCTATCGACTTCAAACGAACACGGGAACGATAAGCATAAACCGTTGCCTTTGAACAACGAAGGAAGGAGCAGATAAGTTCATTCTCTTTTACTCCAAGCCGAATAAGCGCAAAGATGCGTAAATCGGTAGAGAGATGTCCAGACTGTTTAGGAATAATCCTCTCATCTGGTTTGAGTAATGCGTTGAAATCATCTACGAAGTTTGGAAAAAGACCAAGGAAAGTTTCATCGAAACTGAGTAGAAAGACTCCAATTCACGGTCGATCACCTCTTGTGATTTTAACGTATTGAGTAGTTCCGTACGCTTATTTCCGGTGACAAGGCGATAAATCTGCTTGCGATAGCTATCGAGTTTGTCAATATAAGCAGAACATTCAGTGAGGAAGCGAGTAATATACTCGTCTTTAATATTATTTGACTCTTTCAGCAATTCGTTAGTGTTGGAGAGACGTGCACGGATAGCACGCAATTCTACTATGCGACGACGCGTATAGATAATCATAACGAATAGTACAACAGATAACAAGCTGATAACAACAATAATAGCTGTAAGCCTGAGTGTACGACTTTTTGTTTCACGCTCATGCGATTTCTCAATAGCAGGCCATACGTCAGCCATAGCAATAGTACGCTGTCGTGCATTACAGAACACAGCATCGTTCATGGCTTGATCCATATAGGCATAGGCACGTTTCGTATCGCCTTCTTCAAAAAGAATTACAGCCAACTGCTGTAGAGCAAGATACTCCTTTACAGAGTTACGAATATCGGAAATAGCAGCAGCAATAAGATATTGTTTCTGAGCTTCAACATTCTTCTCTCTACCATAAATATCTGCAAGCGAAATAGACACAAATGCTGTCTGACGGTCACCAGGCTTTAAATGTTGATAGGCATCAAGAAGTATTTTCTTTGCTTGCTCGTACTGATGGCGATTAACAAGTTGTTCAGCACGTGACCAACTATCAGGAGAAGCATTATTATCAACGACGGAATCGTTACAGTTCTTCTCCATCTGCTTGTATAGATTCCTCTGTGATGTGGTTAGAGCAGCTTCAGTAAGTGTACGATAAAGCGTCTTTCGGGTAGAAAAATAATAGAAAGACAATTCTTGACTTATCTCCTTTCGAGGAATAGAGTTAATAATATCACTTGCATCCTTAAGTTGTCCACCTCGTATCAAGAGATAAGCAAGATTAAGTTTGGCATCGTTTACCTTACTCTGATCTCCTATTTGCTTAGCTATATTCTGCTTTTCAATAGCATAGACAATGGCAGAATCAACAGAATAAGATGTATAAAGATTAAACAGTTTGTTAGATAGATCATAACGAGCCTCCTTGGTTTTAGCAGTACGAAGTTCCTTCTTTACACTGCTAATAACGTCTTCATATTTTTGTCATACTGGGGCGACATGGCAATCTCATTATCGAGATCGTCAAGAGTTGGTATTTGATTCTGTGCATTTACGAGTAAAGGCATACATAATATTACACAGATGAGGGCTATTATCTTCATTAGCTTCATTGTAATTTGGGGCATGATATCATCCTTAATATATAACGCTATAATCAGGTTATTTAGTATGTAGTAATGTAAGTAAGTACAACGCGCAGTATTGGAGATAAAAAGACCGCAGAGAAACGCAAGCTATCATTCAGAGAACATAACCCACTGAGATTCTGAATAGTTACGACTCTCTGCGGCAGTACATTTTATCTAACATAGAAATCGGATAAATACCGATAAAAATGTTAGCTTAAAGTGCTTTCAAACTGATGGCAAAACCACCTCCACGAACCTGCTGAAGTTTGAGAACATCACCCTTCTTTATAGTGCGCTTAGTAATAGTGTAAGCCTTTGGATTCTTTTCGTAATCAGCGTCCTTAGCATCAGCATAGATAGTTGCCTCATACTTACGACCCTTATCAAGGAAGTCGAATTTCAGGACACTAAGGTGTGGTGCGAGACCAGTCTTTCCACCAACAAACCAGTTGTTAGTACCTTTTGCCTTACGAGCAACAGTCACATAACGTGCTGGCTCAGCCTCAAGATAATGGCTATCGTCCCAGTCGCAAGCAACATCCTTGATGAATTGGAAGGCATCGTTATACTTCTGATAGTTCTCAGGAAGGTCGGCAGCCATCTGAAGTGGACTATACATCGTTAAATAAAGTGCGAGCTGGCCAACGAGTGTTGTATGTATATAGCTCTTGTTATCGCACCATGTTGAGAGTTGTGTCTCAAGAATACCTGGCGTATAGTCCATTGGTCCGCCCTGAAGACGAGTAAATGGAAGAATCACAGTATGGTTAGGATGACTTCCACCGAATGCTTCGTATTCTGTTCCACGTGCTGACTCGTTACCAACGAGGTTAGGCCATGTACGGCAAAGACCGGTAGGACGTGTTGCCTCATGTCCATTCACCATAATACGATGCTTAGCAGCTTCCTTGATAACATGCAGATAATGATTATTCATTGACTGTGAATAATGATGGTCGCCACGTGGGATAATATCACCAACATAACCTGTCTTCACTGCGTCATAACCATACTTATTCATCAATTGGAAAGCATTCTCCATGTGACGCTCATAGTTCTGTGTGCTTGATGAGGTCTCATGGTGCATCATCAACTTTACTCCCTTAGAGTGTGCATACTCATTCAAACCCTTGATATCGAAGTCTGGATAAGGAGTAACGAAGTCGAATACGTAGTCTTTCCAACGTCCAAACCAGTCTTCCCAACCGATATTCCAGCCTTCAACTAATACTGATCTAATCCGTTAGCAGCAGCAAAATCGATGTATTTCTTAACATTAGCGGTATTAGCAGGGTGACGTCCGTTTGGCTTTGCAGATGCATAATCAGTCTCGCCAAGCTTTACTGAACTAAATTCATCAGTATAAGCCCATGGCTTACCACCTGCAATCATCTCCCACCATACACCACAGTACTTAGTTGGGTGAATCCATGAAGTATCTTCTATCTTACAAGGTTCGTTGAGATTGAGGATGAGATTGTTTGCAGCATATCGCGTGCATCATCGCTCACCATCACCGTACGCCAAGGAGTTTCGCATGGAGTCTGCATGAATCCCTTCAAACCTGTAGCGTCAGGAGTAAGCCATGATTCGAAGGTCATTGTTTTGTCGTCCAGATTCAGATGCATTGTAGAGTAGTTTGCACATGCTGCTTCATGGATATTGATGTATAGACCATCAGCCGACTTCATCTGTAAAGAGGTCTGAATACCCGTATCAGAGAATACAGAAACAGATGAGTTGTCCCAGTTTACAGCCTCATGGAAACGCTTACGAATTTCAGAAAGCTTTGATTCCTGTGTCTCCTGCTCCTGTGTGTCATAGTCTCCAGGGAGCCACCATGCTGTATGATCGCCCGCCATAGCAAACTGTGTATGCTCCTCCTTTATAATAAAATAGTTCAGTTCTGGCTGCTGTGGGAATTCGTAACGAAGGCCCATTCCATCGTCATAAACACGGAAACGGATAACAATGTTACGCTTGCTACTTGGCTGTTTAAGGTCTACTTCCAACTCATTGTAGTGGTTACGAATGGTTGCAGTCTCACCCCAGACGGGTTTCCAAGTCTCATCAAAAGTGGATGTCTTGGTACCAGTCTTCTCAAAACCATCCATAAGGCTGGTTTCATCCATACCTTTGCTGGCATGTTTGTTCTTAGCCAATTCCAAACCTAAGTGTGAAGGCTTAACAACAGCCTTACCCTTATAAGTCATCTCATAAGTAGGTACTCCATTACCTGTCAATGAGAAGGTAACAGCAACATTACCATTCGGAGACTTTACAGTCTGCGCATTAGCAATGCTTGTCAACCCCATCAGTAGCCCTATAAGGGCAATATTGGTTTTCTTCATTGTTTTGTTAAAGTATAATATGGTTATTAATTTCTATTTGAAGATTGTAAGCGTAATTATATGATTTTATGCAAAGATAGTGAAAAAGAGTAGAAGTTATTGTCAATAGTAGTGCATAAGTAGACAATATTGCCTTGTTATTAAATATAAATAACTTAATATCAGTATTTTAATGATAAATAATAATTTGTTTAAGTAGATATCCTCTATTTCCGAGTAAAGTATTATCTTTGTACTCAATAGTAATTAAACGATGAAAAGAAGCTTATTATATATACTTTTCTTGCTACTGCCAACGACATTATCTGCTGGTAGTAAGACACAGCAGTTACGACAAAAGTTAGATAACCTTTTGGAGCAACGTGATGCACTTATCAATAACAAGAACAACGACATCAACCGCCTGAAAAAGCATCTTGCAACCAGTGAGAATGCCCTTAAGCGTCTGCAAACCTACGAGCAACTGTTTGAAGAATACTATGTCTTCCAGTTTGACTCGGCAATGACGTATTTAAACAAAGGTATCAAACTGGCTTTGGAGACACAGAACACCTATTATTACAATAGTAATGTGATACGAAAAGCAGAGCTATTGTCTATTGGTGGCTTATATAGTGAGGCTGTTCAAGAAATAGAACAGGTGGATACAACGGCACTTGATAAGGCTCAACGTTTTGAATATTACTTCTCACTCTTCCGCATTCACACCTATTGGGCAGACTTTTGCAATGATAAAACCTATACTCCTATACACCGTTCAAAGGCAAAGAACTACTTAAAGAAAGCCATGCCTTTTTGCGATGAAACCGATAAAAGTTACGAGTATTATCGCGGTGAATACTGTGTTTTTGTACAGAATAATCCCCTTTCAGCACGTTCTCATTACATCAAAGCCATAAAGCAGTTGCCACCAACCTCCCGATTCTACGCTATGTCGTGCTTTGCTCTCTCTGGCAGTTATGGCAACGAGGGGAATACTAATAAACAAGAAGAATTCCTTTTATTGTCGAGTATTGCAGATGTGGAGAACTGTACAATGGAGAACTTTGCACTGCAAAACTTGGCTATGTATATCTTTGAGCACAATAAAGACGACCTTGATTATGCACAACGATACATACAGACAGCACTCGAGGATGCACATTTCTATAATAACAGACTCCGTATTATTGAAATATCAAGCAAGCTACCAGTAATTGTTAGCAGCTATCAACAGACCCTCAATCAGCGTAATAAAGTGCAGATGACCGCAATCATAGTCATCTCACTCCTTCTACTCTTCCTACTTTTCGCAGTCTTTTATATTGTAAAACAGACTAAACGTCTTAGTATTCAGCAACAGGAGTTACAAAACAATAATAATCAACTCTCAGAACTCAACACCCAACAAAAAGAGTTGAATACACAGCTACACGACCTTAACGCATTGCTTGTCGATACCAACCGTAAGCGTGAAAGGTTGGCAAAGTTGTATATTGACCTTTGTGCAAAGTATATTGCTCGACTGAAAAAACAACAGACATTAGTTAAGAGAAAGATAAAAGCCAACCAAACCTCAGAATTGCTTAGTCAACTTTCATCTGAACGATTATCAGAGGAAGACGCTGCAACCTTTCTCTCTCGTTTTGACAAGGCTTTCCTCGATCTCTATCCAGGTTTTACTGAAGAGTTGAATAACTTACTCGTACCAGAAGGCAGAATTCAGAATAAAAACACTGATGAACTTACTACCGAGCAGCGTATTATGGCACTCATTCGACTGGGCGTAAAGGAAAGTGCAGAGATTGCCGACCTCCTTTTCTATTCTCCCCAGACCATCTATAACTATCGTTCTGTATTGAAGGAAAAAGCCATCAACAAAAGAGAACTTCGAGGAAGAAGTAATGAAACTCTGCCGAGTAATAGGTAAGTCTAATCCTAACTAACTCAAAACAAGAGTTAACAAAGCTATTTGTTATGTCAAAAACATTAACGAAGCCAGTTAAAAATCCTTAAACTTTCAATATCATAAAATAAATTTATCTCTTAATAAAAAAATAAGAGTATTAATTTTGCATTGATTATCAAATCCCTAAGTGGTAATAAGATAAATATTCACCAAATAAACTAATTTGAAAGTATGAAAACAAAAGGAATCAAGTCTATGGTTGCCCTCTTGCTTGGCGCAACACCTCATGAGTTCATGTGAGGTTCATTTGCTTTGTTCAACAAACTTGCAAAGTGGAATAAAGCGCGCAACTAAGTCTAAGTTCATCAATGAGATTATCTTCCTCGTGATTTCTCCTGCTTATGCATTCTGTAGTGCTGCTGATGCGCTCGTACTCAACAGTATCGAGTTCTGGACAGGTAAGAATCCTTTAGCAAATCGCGTTGGTAAGACACGCAATATCAAGGGTGATGACGGCTTGATTTATGCTGTAAAGTATCTCGAGAATGGTTATCAGATTACAAAGCCAGACGGTAGCGTATTCTACTTTACTTACAACAAGCAGGAGAATACATGGTACATGAATGCTGAAGGTAAGGAGCAGAAGATTATCCACTTCAACGGTGATGGTTCTGTAAAGGCTTTCCTCAGCAACGGATTGACAGCAGACGTTACACTTGATGCAGCTGGTGTATATGAGGTACGTCAGATGCAGGCTGGTACAAGCTACTTCATGGCAAGAAGATAAAATCCATTCTTGTTACATTGCAATATAAAAATAGGGACACAGACGTGTCCCTATTTTTATTTCTATAAGAGGCATCAGAAGTCATGCCAAGCGGTTTGTGCAACCTTGACAGACATCGTTCGTATGTCCATCATTAGTGTTTTCTGTAGAAATATACAACGACAAAGCCTCGACTTTCTCATCGATTTCAATCGTGTTAACCCTCCGCACCAATGGTGCGGAGGGTTAGCACACATCGTGCGGAGCCTTAACACCAATGGTGCGAAAGCCAAAACACGTTCTTACCAATTCTTATAATGACCACAATATGACGTGAGAAAAGAGCCGTACAAGCAAAGAGAAGTATTCTCTTATTTAATAAAAAGACCTAAGCATACTCTACGTAAAAAGGGCTTGCACAAGGTATTAAACCTTGGCAAGCCCCTTTATTTTAGTGTTGTGTTTACAGATTCTTCTTACTTCAACTTCAAGTCGTAGTTCATATCCTTTGTATTAACAGCTGGCTCCTCGAAGTCAGAGTTAACAAGACGAAGTGTAGAATCGTTTACTACGAGGAAGTTGGTCTTGTTGTCCTTACCCAACTCGAACTGGTAGTAAGTATTCTTCTTACCCTTAACGTCCTTCTCTACAACCTGATAAGTACCTGTATAGTTGTAAACAGTGTCAGCCTCAGAATCAGACTTCATGTAAGACTCAGAAACGCTGAAACCATTTGTTGAATCCTTTGCCAAAGCAACACGATACTTGATACCAGCAACATCAGCTGCAGGTGTCAAACCCTCGTAAACAGCAGAGTCACCAGCAGCAACTGAATCCTGAACAGTTGAATCTGCACCCTCGTTGTTTGCAGTAGTCTTGCCATTGTTACAAGCTACCATAGCTGCGCAAGCAGCTACCAAAAACTATAATCTTTTTTTCATAATCATTTTAGTTTTATATTGTAAACTCTATTTTAACTCTCGCGGTGCAAAGATATTGTATTTAGAATGAAAAACAAGAATGTTTTAACCTTTATTTATCTTTGTCGTGCAAGTTTTATTTTATTTTTATCGCCATAGCATGTATTTGTTGGTAACCAGCTTGATCTGTCAAACGAATGACAAAATGGTAATCACCTGGCTCGACGGTCGCTGGTATCTGAATTTCCTGACTGGCATCGTATGCTTTGCTGCCACGAGGAATAGAAAAGTATTGCTTCTAAAGCAAGTTTCCCTTGTTGGTAAACTGTATGGCTCATCACCTTCAGATGATTCACACTCTGGTAAGGTAAGTCAATGTCACGACGTGACTTATCATAGTCAATACTTGACAGTCTCACCTCCAAACCATGTGCATTAGCAAAGAAACCACTCTTTGTATAGGCATCTGTCAGCTTGAGTTCTGTGTGGAAATTAACACCCTTATAACCAAGTGTCACACTTCCATTACGTTCAAAACCTGCTGTATTACGAAGTCGCTTGTCCTTCAGAGGAATATCATAAGAGTAGTACTGGATTGTATTTGTCGGCACCTTATAATCGGCATAATCGATAAATGTTGTGTTGACTTTCCAGTAGAAGCGACCATTGATACCCTGTAAGCGAGCAGACAAACCAACGGACTCGTTGTTTGTACGGCTAAAAAGCGATACACCTCCTTGGAACTTCTTCGTAGGAATGTAGTTGCTATAAATATTGATGACACCACCAATGGCATCTGAACCATAGAGTAGAGCTGCCGGACCTTTGACAACATCAATGTGGTCGATAGCAAACTGGTCGATTTCCAGTCCGTGATCGTCACCCCACTGTTGTCCCTCATGCTTGATACCATCCTCAGTAACAACCATACGATTGAAGCCCAAACCACGTATTGTTGGCTTTGATTGTCCCGAACCAATACTCATTGCCTTTACGCCAGGGATACTGCTAAGGCTCTGCATCAAACTTCCTGAAAAGTTGTTCTGCAGGAATTCCTTGCCAATACTAATAGTATTGACTGATGATCTCATCTGAATGTCTTTCTGTCTGTTGCCTAATACTGTTACGTCTTGCATAACAATACTACTATCAACGCCAGTTTCAATAGGTTTTGAAATACCTTTTGACACATGATTGTCTGCAAATACAGCTATACATACAGGAGAAAGAACGAAAGCTAATAAAGCCTTATTCATTTCCAAATGTTGTAGAATGTTGATAAAATTGTGGATCGTCAGCCTAATGTTATACTTGAAAATAAACGTGTACAACAAAGCTGGAATGGACGCATTGGCGACATAAAGAGGAGTTTTCTATGGAAATTTATACTTCTCCTAATGCTACTTTCGACCATTACGGTCAAAACTAACAAGGTACAATTATCCTCTTATAGTACCTGCGTCAGAGGTTTTATCACCGATTAGTTTGTCTGTCTTGGTAATGCAGGCGTAGCGAACTATGTCAAGTCATAAAGTTTTTAATACCTCAAAAAACACAGATAACGACTTGAAAAAATCATTACACAATTTCGAATAAATCATCTATAAATAAGGAGAAAAACACGTATAAAAAAAGTAGGTTGGTAACTAAAAAGGAAATCAATTAGTTATAAAGTAGTAAAGAAAAAGGTGCCTAATTGGACTCCAAAAGGGCGTTAATAAGACCTCAAAAGGGCATCTTTTGCAAGTCAATTAGGCGTCTTTTAGAAGCCAAAAGAGCATGTATTGGTTTTGGACCACGTGAAAATAGTTTACAAACATCTGTAACATGGAAATACATTGTTTACAGAAGACGGATGAGACATAATATCAACTTAGATATTAAAGGAAGGAATAATAGGATAGCTGGTGAGCATTAATACAGTCTTAGAAGTTATTTACCCCCAATCGGACATTAGATTACTTCTTGCATGTAGAATAGTAAGTAGGACTAATGCCCCATTGGGGGTAATTAAGAATTAGTAATTTATTACTTGCTTATCAGTTTCTTACCTTTATGGATATATACCCCTTTCGCAGGCTTATCAACCTTGATACCAGACACAGTGTAATAATCATCACGTCCGTTATCAGTTACATTGGCAATCCCTGCGGTAACAGGAACCAAAGGTAACAATGGCTGCAAGGTCTTTCCTATATTAGCAGGAAAAGAGAGATAAGCCTCGCCTGCAGGTACAGTATTGTTCGAAGCCTCTATAAAGGATTCACCACGGAGAATGTAATTACGTACTTCTGCCATGCTATTATCCACCTTATTGCCGTGTTCAACGACTACCATCGTCCAATATTCCAAAGAAGGTAGAGTGAATGTTACCTTACCATTATTCTGTGTGAAGACAACTTCTTGCGGAGCACCACCGAAGCAATCAGGACTTGCTACCCATATACGGGCAACAGGGGCAGCATCGTCAAGAACAATCTTCTTATTAAGTAAGACATTAGGCTCTGGCATTGTTTCCTTTATATCTCGGATATTAAAGTTGTCTCTTGAGAAGTTACTGTAATTCAACAACTGGATTGCAGTCACGTTTCCCTTCGTAGTGCTATAAGTATTCACACTATAAGGCTTTGGACCAATCGTCTGGTCTTCTGCCTTCTCCTTAGTTGGATCTGGTTCTGAGAAATCCCATGCTGCAACATTAACACCCTCCATTGTCATATTAACAGAGGTTTCAGCATTGCCATCTCGTAAGTAGTTTTCGTAAGCAACAGGAAGTCATAATAGTGAATGATTGACTTTTGCAACTCGTTCGACATACTTCGTTTGTTATCAGGGAAGTACTCTGTATAAAGCATGTGGTCACCACTCAACTCAATACGAGAACCACCGAGTGCAAAGATAGTTGCATTACCAAACAGAGCACTGCTTGTACGGAACTGACCTTCCTTACCATTGCGACAGTGTTGATAAGCAGCAAAGACAGTATTAAAGGTATTCTTACCATTATTACGACGGTTATCCTGTATGATTTTACGGTAGTTCCACAAATAGTCGTCAGCACTCCACATCTCATTATAGCCGAATTCAACGTTATTAGTGCCAACTATCTTAGATCCACCGAAGTTAGAAACAGCATTCATAACAAGGGACTTGTCTTTACTATCGGATTTCATACGATTGATAAAGTTTGCATAATAGCCTTCGAAGTCATGAGTATCACGGCGGTCTCCACCAGTATAAACCTTTTGACCATCTTCTGTCTTACTCTGCAGATTGACATAATAAGCCTCGCGCTGACGACCTAACTGGTCGATATGATAACCATCAAACTTAAGATGCTGATATACCTTCTTTATCTCTTTAGAGAGAGATAGTTCACCCAGTCCTGATTGCCAGGATTCATCACGTAGATACTTGGCCATGACCCTAAAAGGATACTGTACCTGATGAAGATCATAGCCACCCTTATCGTTTGCATGTAAGTCTATCCAGCCCCAATCACTGCTGATACCATCTTTTCCGTCAAGATTTGCTGGTGTTTCTGGCTTTCCATCGACAATATTACCCGTTACACCATAGAGCAAGTCATAGAACATACACTTGCTTCCAACCTCATGTAGCTTGGTAATATAATTTTCTATAGAAGATTTGAAGACATCGCGTAAGCCAACATCCTTCCATTGTGAAGCGCCTTCAGGAATTAGTTTGTGATGTTGCCACTGCCAATCATAAAACTGAATGCCAGTCATGTGGTAACGATTAAGCATATCTACCTCCTTTTTAACCTGCTCAACAGTCTTGTCAGAGCCATAGTGTGAGACGAAACCATAGCGTGGAAAGCGGCCCCATTCGGTAGAAACATCAATACCAATCGTGGCAAGTGTCTGCTCAGCAATACCATCAGTAACATAGATTTCAGCCAGATAACCAGTAAAATTCTGTGCTGGAACCTTCCAAGACCAACTCTGTTTTTCACCGATTTCATCGGTTTTTATAACAGTATTGCCATGTAAGTAACGTACTTTGGCATTATCAGGAAGAAGATACTTTGATGTGAAGCGAACTGTGGACTCAGGCTCATAACGTACCTTGTCTGTTGTCAGTTCTACAGGAGCATAGCGAGAAGTGATATCTTCTCTTAGTTTTAAAGTTGTAGCACCAATAGTTTCTCCTGTTGAAACACGCAGTGCATTGTCATCATAATGAGCTGCATTATCAGCTAAACGAAGTTGATAAACTGTGTTTGGAACAGCCTCTATGATAAGTCCTGTGCCTGCACTCGCTGTTGTTATAGGTATCAGGGAAACCGAAGTTCTTCCATTACTTTCCTTTGCTATATAGGCTTTTAGACCCGTAGCAGTGGTAAAGTCAATATCAAAAGAACGAGAAAAAGTGGTGTACTTACTGCTTTGCTGATAAGGAAAACTGTCCTTTACCTTATCAGAAACAAATGCAATTCCTTGCAAAGCAGGTAGGGCTGATGGCTTTACATAGAAGCCAAAAGTGCCGGAAACATCGGCAAAAGTATATTGTCCAAGGCTTGGGCAACTGCTGCCTAAGTAATAAACGGCAGACAAGTTACGACATCCATTGAAGGTTCTGTCATTGAAGTTCGTGAGAGTAGTTGGTATAACAACTGACTCTAAGACTGTACAATAATAGAAAGCACCCATTCCTAAAGCTTGTTACAGACGGAGGAATTTGAACTGCTTTTAGGCTTGCACAGCCTTCAAAAGACCATTCCCCAATCTCCTTTATGTCATTAGGAAGCTCTAAAGATACCAAGCCACTATTCTTAAAAGCATGGTCCTTTATGTTCTGAAGACCTGTATTAAACTGCACATTTCTTAGTTGATGGCAATCCTCAAAAGCACTGCTACCAATCTCTCTCATGCTTGCAGGTAATACAAGATGTGCTAAAGCGCTACCAGCAAAAGAGCGATAACCAATCTTTTGTAGTGTTCCTGATAAGGTTACAGAGGTTAAATTCGTACAATCAGTGTACTCAAAGCCTTGCATCTCAGTGACACGTGAGGCATCCATCACTCGTCGTAAGTTCTTACAACTATTGAATGCACTGTAGCCAATAGTACTAACCGAACTTGGAATTGTCACAGCAGTAATAGCATTGTTACCCTCAAAGGCGTTGTGTTCAATGGCTGTAACGACATAAACTTTGTTTTTGTTGCGAACGTCAGAAGGGATAATTACATCCCCATTCGCACTCTTTCCATCCACCAATGTCACCGAATTGTCGGAGTTGGTAGCATACTTGAGGTTGTCATACACAAAGTCATCAGCAAATGAAAAGGCTGCTGACGACAGCGTTACCCACAGAATAAGAAATCGTTTTTAATCTCATGGTGTTTGTTTTTTTAGTTATTATTAATGTGCCTTATACAGCAACTTCAATTCTTTAGGTTAATATAGAAAGGCACTACCACAGCCTGACTTTCTCAAGCCAAGACTTAGCAATGCCTTACCTGTAAACAATATTAGTAATTATTCATCCCAAAGTGAGTTTCTTCCAATGCTTATCTCACCATAAGATGTAACTCTCAACGCATCATCTGCCTCATCTTCGTCAGAATTAAATGTATTCTTCTTTGACAGTGCAGTTCCTGGATCTACAATGGTATCATCGAAAGATAAGTCCAATAAATGCTGCTCTACCTTAACTGCTATTTGCTCTGTTGCAGGAGCTATATAGTTCCGTTTCATCGTATAATAACTTTTTTGCCGTTCTTAATATATACACCTTTCTCCGTTGGGTTGATTACCCGTACTCCAGACAGTGTGTAATAAACATTCTCTTCATCATCCTTCTTATTCTCAACTTTGTCAATACCAGTAGTATTGTTTTCTTCATTGAGAGCGAAAGAGAGGTAAATTCCCTTTGCACCAAAGCTTGTGTCGCCATCATTCGTCTCATGAACATAAGCACGACCGCTCTTAATTGTTCCATTACTAACCAAGTGAAGCTTATAATCTGGCTGTAAAACCCAGTTGCTCTTACCATCAGCCTCGGTCTGTACAAGCGTTGTATCTTCACGTACACCGATAACACGATTACCAGCATAAAGCCCTGGATCAACCTCTGCAATCTGATAAGTATAGGTTCTACCAACCTCACCTTTGAGAAGAACACCTTCATTGGCTGTGGTTGAAGTAACCTTAACCATCTTCAAAATCTTCTGTACCTTGGTTGGCTGTGTCACTCTATAAGTGCTTGGACCAACGTATGCTTCCAACGCTTCATGACCATTCTTTGCTACGAAAGAAACAGGGAAAGTCGTGGTCGAAACTTGCATACTTTGTAGCGAGTGTCTGCTCGTAAGTATCCTTAGGGCTATAAGCATTCCAAGCTGCATTTGCCTGATAAGCTGAAAGCTTGCTTGGTTTTACATATACACCAGCAGTTGTTGGGAAAGCATTAGCACCCAATGTTGCTGGTGTTTCAGCCAAGATATTAACGTAATTCAAGTTTGAACAACCATTGAAGGCGTTAGCCTTTATCTCTGTTACAGTAGATGGAAGAGTGATGAAAGGCAGACTTGTACAACCAGCAAACATGCTTTCTGCCACATAAGTCAATGGCTGAGTAGCTGAAGATGTAGCAGGGAACTCTACGTACTTCAAGCTTTTACAGTCCATGAAAGCCTCTTTACCGATAGTCATATCACCTTTGAGGTGAACACAAGTAAAGTCCACTCTCTCGAAAGCATCAGCACCAAGTGTCTTAACAGAACCCTTGAAGAAGAATTTCTTCAAAGCACCAGTAGACCAGAAAGCACCGTCACCGATAGTTTCAACCTTAGTACCATAGTCTACTGCAGCTAAATGATCACAGCTTCGGAAAGCCTGCGCATCAATTGTCTTAAGCTCTGCTGGCAACTTAATAGTAGTCAAAGCAGTACACATATTGAATGCATTTGCACCAATCTTAGTGATGTTATCCCATGCACCTGGCTGCCCAGGAATACCCTTGATAGTTGTTAGTTTGCCACAAGCCCAGAATGTATTTGCAGGAATTTCAGTTACAGCTGCAGGCCATTCAACAGATGTTAAAGGTGTCGCCCAGAACACACCTGTGTCCATCTTCTTGATTTTTGAGAGGTCAACAGATGTCAAAGCATCACAGTGATAGAAGCAGTTATCGCCTAACTCCTCTACAGATTGAGGAACTTGAGACCATGTGATTTTATCGCAATCCCAGAATGCGCAGCTGTTTAAACGCTTTGGATTATAACCATTCCAATCGATAGTTGCTAAGTTCTTACAATTCTTGAAGGTAAAACTTGGCAAGTTTTTTGAAGCATAACTACTTGGGAATTTAAAAAGAGGTAAGCGACTCACAGCCTTCAAACACACCACTACCTTCAATAGAATTAGGATCATCATCACCTAAGTAAGTAACTGAATTAGGAAGCGTGATAGACGCCAACTTCTTACAGTTTAAGAATGCATGTGAATCAATCTCCTTCAACTGAGAAGTACCATCAGTAGCACCTTCAATTACAAACTCAGTCATGTTTACACACTCATCAAAACAACGTGATTCAATGTGCTCAACTGTCTTTGGGATTGTAATCTTAGTAATCTGGCTTGTAACACCAGAGTCTGCTGCACGAAAGAGGTTAGCGCGGAGCATAATAACCTTATAGGTTGCATTACCTTGAGTACTGCCCATTATAAGTAACAGCTGCTTGAACTGTTTCTGGGATAGTAACCTCTCCAACCTTACGAATTGCATTATACTGAGCATCAGCCAGAACTTCGTCCTTTTTTGCATCAGTACTCAAATCAGTTTTAGTTGTCCATCCGCAGAACTCAACAGTATTGTTTTGTGAGGTAACACTCTCAAAATGCTGAATACTAAACAGCATACCATTGTAAACAAACAAGTTTACTTTTTCGTTCACTATTTGTTGGTTGAGAGTCTGCAAAAGCATCCTAACGAGATGATTGCTAACAAGACCAGAAGTAATTTTCGTCTCATATCTTTTTTTATTAATTAATTTGGTTCATACCATATTATCATAGACTATCTGACTGGATATCTCGAATTAAATATAAGTCTTATTAAACTCCGTCACTTCGTCATCCTTAGATACTCTTTTGTCTTCTGCTTTTGCTATACGAAATAAAAAGCAATTTTTAGATTTAACCATCAAACAGAAAAAACTGATGCAAAGATAGACAAATAAACTACTCCATAAATTTCTACTACGATAAATACAAGTTTTTAATGTATGTATCAACCCTGAAATCAATAGGTTACAGATATTAGTTATGAGTGATAATACAAACAAAATATAAAAGCAAATAAAGGCTTTTGTTAGATAGGGATCGAGCTAAAAGTTACAACGCTTGTATGTATATATGTGTTTTTTTACAAATCTAATAAGCGGCGATAAAATCGAAAAATATAATAAAAAGACATCGAACAAAACCCTAAGTAAAGCTTTATATGAATATTTTAGCATAACACTACCAGAACAAAAACCATCCCCATCGATGTGTTTTTATGAAAAAGAATTTATTGAAGAATACTTAAATGGAGATAAATAAAGGTTCTTCTGTTAAATGTATGGATGTTTTTGTATAGTTTTAACGAAAAGAACCGAAGTTAATCATTAAATCAAAAACACAACTTAGACAGTCAACTGTCTATTCTATTATAAAGCTTCCGACACAGCAAATCTTTTCATTCTTAATACGTCGAAGATGTAAATAAGGGCTTGAAAAATCATTACATGAATTCGAATAAAACATCTATAAATAAGGACAAAAACACGTATAATAATCAGGTTTTGTAACTAAAAAGCAAATCAATTAGTTATAAAGTAGTAAACGAAAAGGTGCTTAATTGGACTTCAAAAGGGCGTTAGTAAGACCTCAAAAGGGCATCTTTTGCAAGTCAATTAGGCGTCTTTTAGAAGCCAAAAGAGCATGTATTGTTTTTGGACCACGTGAAAATAGTTTACAAATATCTGTAACATGGAAATACATTGTTTACAGAAGACGAATAGACATAGTATCTATTTTCATTTAATCTTATAATTTTTTTCCCTTTTGTAAGGTCACTTAATTGAGGGATAGTTATACCATACAATTATATAGTCTTTATTCTATTTCCAAACTATGTACTTAACAAAGGGACCATAAAAAGGCAGAAATACACGTAGTATCCCTGCCTATGTTTATGTAAACGATGTGCTTATAATCAAAGAATCTTCACTCTCTATGCTTATGGAAGATGAATGATATTGGTGTAATAAGACATATCACGGTAGCGTTCTGCTTTAGTAAAATTACCTCCATCCTTATTATCCACGAATGGTATGAACCTACTATCATAATCATTAAAGGTTCCAAGGAAGTTTAATCCGCTTGTTTCTATCGGCATGTAATACCATCCTTTTGGATTAAATCCATTATAAGGAGCATTAAAAGGTGTCTCCTTTGAACGAATAAAATCTCTCTCTCCTAAATAATAATTATAATAGAAACCATTGCTGCCATTCAACAAATAGGCCACTTCAACACCAAAATTGTCTACTATATTATTGTTAGGGTTTTTCAAGTCGATGTTCCAACCGTCTTTACAAATATACTTTGAATAGCGTACACCACCCGTAACAGCCGATGGAGTAGACACTCCTGACCCCGTATTGATTACTTGATAAGCCTTATTCTTAGCAACAACTTCTGCATAGCCTGTGCCCGCAGCTAAACAAATAGACTTTCCAGCAGGTATCGATGTTGTTGAATTTCCTGGCATACCAACACTACTGCTGCCTCGGCTCAATGCTTTGAGGTCAGTCAGGTTAGCGACATATAATGCTCCGTAAGGAGGTACATTCCATGGGTTTGGACTCACAAGATAATAGCCTTTCAACGATACTGTCTCTCTTGAAGCGTTTGTTATTTCAATCCAACTGTTCTCTCCGTTTTCAGCAGAAGAGTGGTAATACTCTGTTATCATCAATGCTCCACGTGTCTCTTTCAGACTTGCATTGATACTAAAGTTATACGTATCACCATCTTTGAAGTCTACAATAGCTTTCGCTTCACGGTAGAATCGATTACGCATAGACAAGAAATCAATCTGTGGAGCTACTGCGCCTGTCTTGCTATCAGCCTCACTACGGAGGATAACTCTTGTTTTTGTCGTACTGGTCGCGCCTGGCGTAGCCTTTACCCAAATATAGAAAGGCTTGGTATACTTGGTTGTTCCTGCTCCATCAGCCTCACCACCGATAGCGAAATTATTGACTCTAATCGTATCACACTCGTCCAAAACTTTTCCTTGTCGTTTATCTATATTAATTCTGTATGAACTTGGTTTCCATACAGGAGAAGCTTGTGAGAGGTCAAATGTACCATCCATGTGGAGCACGTCAGACTTCAAAGCTATAGAATAAACGTTGCTCTTGTAATACATATCCGACTTTGCTCTAACGCCAATCCAGCTTCCTATCATTAAAAACTGAACTTTAGCGTGCTTTGTAGCAGGGTCTACTTTCGTTAACTTAGAATAGAGTGGGATGTTATAATCGTATGAACTTGCATCTATAACCTCTGGTCCGAAAACCCTCATGATGCCATTTGCGCCAATGCCTTGTGTCCATGCACCATTTTCTACACCGTCTTCCTTACCCGTAGCTGATGCCACTTGCAGTTTAGATAAGTCAAAATCAGATGGTACGGAGAACGTAAAGTAACCCTTATTGGCTGAGATAATCTGCAAACCCTTGGCTACCTTTCTACTTATTTGGCGTGTTCCATCAGTGATATAGACAAATAAAGGAATCGTACTTCCAACCCTCCAGTTATAAGTCAATGACCCTTGCTTATCGTAAGTAATAGGTGTACGGGTCGCAGCAGGCTGTTCAGCATCCCATACATTTGTCATCTGTTTTGCGTTCACCATGTCTTCTACATTCTTGTCTAACGTAACATCAACGGTGAAAGTAATTTCTTCTGTTGCTTTCTGTTGCTCAGTTAAATTGATATCTTCCTGCGAGCAGGCAACAAGTCCAAGTGTTATTGTTGCGTAAATGAATGCTTTTACAATGTAATTCATAATTTCAGTTATTTCAAGATAAGATTGATTTATGTTTAGCTGGGACACTGGGAGTAGCTGGAGTATCCGTTTCATACTCCTCATCTTCATCATCCATGCTATGCCCTTCGGAACCTTCAGGGAGATTACCAGTGGCTGAATATAAGATAGAAAGTTCCTCTATGATTGGAATTACAACCATAGTGGGGGAAAGATAATCTTTCTTCATTTTAGTGTTAATTGTTTGGTTAAATTAAAAATAGGTTCTATGCTATCTCACTCGATGCAAGATAGATGTGGTTTTTACCATTTAGGCTATATGGTTTGTACAGTCAGGTAGAATTGGGTTTGTAGTCTACTTGGCTTTGTAGATAGAGAAATAAATCCCCCAGCAAGCTTATAGGCTGCTTCTGGGGGATTATAGTATTATAACAAACGATTAATCGTTGTTCTCAGATTCATTGTTCTCACGACGTGGACGACGCTCATCAAAGCGACGCTCACCGTCACGACGTGGACGACGATCACCACGTGGACGACGCTGTGGCTCAACATATCCCTCTGGTTTCTCAAGCAAAACGCGACGTGAAAGTTTGTACTTACCTGTCTTAGGATCAATCTCGAGGAGTTTAACCTTAATCTTATCGCCTTCCTTGATACCTGCCTCTTCAACAGTCTCAAGACGCTTCCAGTCGATTTCTGAGATGTGAAGCAAGCCGTCCTTACCTGGTAGAATCTCTACGAAGCAGCCATATGGCATGATAGAACGTACTGTACCCTCGTAAACCTCACCAATCTCTGGAACTGCAACGATAGCCTTGATCTTACCCAAAGCAGCGTCGATTGAATCCTTATTAGGTGCAGAAACCTGTACTTTACCAACACCATCGGTCTCCTCGATAGTGATAGTAGCACCTGTTTCCTCCTGCATCTGCTGGATAATCTTACCACCAGGACCGATAACAGCACCGATGAACTCCTTAGGAATCTCCAACTGAACGATACGTGGAACCTGTGGTTTCATCTCAGCACGTGGCTCTGCAATAGTCTCAGTCATGATGTTGAGGATGTGCTCACGAGCAGCCTTTGCCTGCATAAGCGCCTTCTCAAGAATCTCGAATGACAAACCGTCACACTTGATATCCATCTGAGTTGCAGTCAAACCGTCCTTTGTACCAGTTGTCTTGAAGTCCATATCGCCCAAGTGGTCCTCATCACCGAGGATGTCACTCAGTACAGCATACTTATCTTCTCCTGGGTTCTTGATAAGACCCATAGCGATACCTGACACTGGTTTCTTCATTGGAACACCTGCATCCATCAATGCAAGTGTACCTGCACATACGGTTGCCATAGAAGAAGAACCATTAGATTCGAGAATCTGACTTACCAAACGAACAGTGTAAGGGAAGTCAGCAGGAATCTGACCCTTCAAGCCACGCCATGCAAGATGACCATGACCAATCTCGCGACGGCCTACACCACGCTGAGCCTTAGCCTCACCTGTACAGAATGGAGGGAAGTTATAGTGAAGGAGGAAGCGCTGGTAGCTCTTCTCCAAAACGTTATCAACCATCTTCTCGTCCATCTTTGTACCGAGAGTACAAGTAGAGAGAGACATTGTTTCACCACGCTGGAAGAGAGAACTTCCGTGTGGCATTGGTAGTGTATCAATCTCGCACCAAATAGGACGAATCTCATCTGTTGCACGACCGTCCATACGCTTACCCGTATCAAGTACGCTACGGCGCATTGAGTCACGCTGAACATCAGCAAAGTAACGGTCAATAAGAGTGTGTTTTTCTTCGAGGTCGTCTTCTGAAAGGTCTGTGTGAGCTGCGTCATAAGCCTCGGTGAAATCAGACTTAATCTTGTCATAAGTCTCCTCACGGTGCTTCTTATCATCGTCACCGCTCTGAGCCTGAGCGTAGCAAGCGTCGTATGTAGCCTTGCGGAGCTCCTCACGCAACTCCTCATCATTGACTTCATCTTCGTATGCACGCTTAACATCTGTACCGCAAGCCTTTGAAAGCTCTTCCTGCATTTCACACATAGGCTTGATTGCCTCGTGTGCAGCCTTCAAAGCACCGATGAGATCCTGCTCAGAAACCTCGTCCATCTCACCTCTACCATCATGATATTGTCCTTAGTAGCACCAACCATGAGGTCCATATCAGCTTCCTTCATCTGCTCGAAAGTAGGGTTGATAACGTACTCGCCGTTAACACGTGCAACACGAACCTCTGAAGTAGTATGCTCGATTGGAATATCTGAAGCTGCAAGCGCTGCAGAAGCTGCCAAACCAGCAAGTGCATCAGGCTGATCAACGCCGTCAGCTGACAGCAACATTACCTGTACATAAACTTCACAGTGATAATCTGATGGGAAAAGTGGACGAAGAACACGGTCCACAAGGCGTGATGTTAGGATTTCGTCGTCATTGGCTTTGCCTTCGCGCTTGGTGAAACCACCTGGGTAACGACCTGCGGCAGCATACTGCTCGCGATAATCAACTTGCAAAGGCATGAAGTCTGTTCCCGGAACTGCCTCTTTAGCTGCACAAACAGTGGCAAGAAGTACTGTGTTACCCATGCGGAGAACTGCTGCACCATCGGCCTGCTTTGCAACCTTTCCGGTTTCAATTGAGATGGTTCTTCCATCTGGCAATTGAACTGTTTTCGTAATTACGTTCATCTAAAATTTTAAAATACTTATTGTTTTGACCAACATCTTTGGGAACCAAAAGTGGTAACTCTTTATAGGCTCGAATGCCTTGACGTTTACCTTCTCACACGTCCCGAAAAAATTAATCCGTGCAAATTTACCTATTATATATGTAACACACAAATAAAAACGAATTTATTTTAGGTCTGCTAATTATCAGATGTTAAATCGCTTAACTTGCTTTTCTTTTCCTTTTAATCTCCTTTTATCATTTTGGGAGGTCATTTTCCGTTCAATGTGTAGATTGTACTTCGTATAGTCTTAACGGAAGAACAGAAGTTACTCATTAAACAAAAAACATTGCTAAGACACTCAGCGATCTATTCTATGATTATCTTCTGCCATAGAAAAACTCCTTTCAGTTTAATACTGCAAGATCACAGATAAGGCGCAGAAAAAAATCATTACAAAACTTCAAGTAAAAAAAGCTATAAATAACGACAAAAAAACACGAACAAGAGGCAGACTTATAACCAACAGAAAAATCAACTGATTACAAAGTAGTGAAAGAAAAGATGCTTAATTAGACATCAAAAGGGCGTTAGTAAGGGGCTTAAAGGGCGTCTTTTGCAAGTCAATTAGGCGTCTTTTAGAAGTCAAAAGAGCATGTTTTGGTTTTGAGTTGCGTAAAAATAGTTTACAAACATTGGTTATAAAAATCCGATTATGGGCAGATACTCTTGCACCATAATCGGAGTTTATATTGATTGGTATTGTTTAGTTTTTTTCTTTGGTGCTGCAAGACAATCTATAATATTAAATAGACTGAGCATTATCTTGCTACCCACTTCTTTATTTTACCAAAACCTTCTTGCCATTGATAATGTAAATACCAGGAGCTAATTTTCCTTTATCATTAGCATCTCTAACCTTCACACCATTAACATTATATACTGCACCATCATTCTGATCTGTGGTTTCAACCTTATCAATAGAGGTAATTACTTTGGTCATCGGCCTGCCTACGATGTTGACACTACGTAAGAAGTATCCCAGTCCGGTTACTACCAAACCATTCTGTTTTAACTCTTCGATAACCTTAGGCTCAAGGTCAAGGGTATAGGCCTTTTCGTCTTTCTCATTATCCAAGTTGATAATATTACCATACTGTACGCTAAATGAGAACTTAGGTCTTTTTGAATCAGTAGGATTCTTTTTATTCTGGCGTAAGAAGATCTTTGCACCAGGAGTAGCACCTCTCACCACAAATTCAAGTTTCTGACCTTCTACTAAGTGCGCAAACAACTCTGCAGGGATAATTGTTTCACCCCACTGGAGTTCCTTGAATCCTGTCCAAATAGCATCCTTCTTTGATGAATGACATACGGTGTATAAACGAATATTCTCACCTCGCAATACGCAGCCCTCAGTCCTTAGTTTCTTACTAAGTTCTTCTGTCACAACAAAGGTTACCTGAGCATCCTTATTTGTGAACTCTGGCTTTAGAGTAGTGATAGACTGTCCACTTTTATTAAAAATATCAAGGCTTGCTTGCTTTGTAGGATCACAAACCTCAAGGTCCATAACCAACTGATCTCCTACATTAATATTAGCAAACTTCTCTTTAGCAAGGTCAAGACTTATCTTCTGGTTTTTTCTGTATTCTGGACGGCTACCTATCCATAGTAGTGTATTTGCACGTTTAAACACACGCAACCAGTCTACTTCTGTAACAAACTGATTAGGAACCTTATTAATATCACCTCCATACTTCGGGTTTAATTCAGGATAGAGGGTACCACCAAATCCTGTATATGGATACATACTTGGTAGTATTTCTGTATTAGCTTTCCACGCCTTACCTCCTACTTGTCCTGTGATGGCTACGTCCCAAACACGATCTTCTCCATACTTTGAAAAGTTTTCTGCTAAGAGTGCATTATACCGATATGGGTACTTAGAGTTGTTTAATTTGTGTCGATCATCCTTTGTACGGAAAACGGATCTAACTCTTCCATCTAAGAGGAAAGTTACGGCTAAGTGCATAGGATCGCCTGGTTCTGGATCGATCTGTGCACCATAAACATGAAAGTCTTTTCCTGGATCAAAGTCAATCTCCCTTACACGATCTCCATAGTCATTAATATTATAAGAGCTATTAAACTTACCGTTTTTCATTCCAGCACCATAATCCATGCCATGAGTTGTCTGATGCAGATAAAAGCCTTTCTCCTTCATTGCATCTTTTCGGTCCTCATTTACAAAGAACTCTTGCAAATCGATTTCAAAGGTACTTGCACCACTACAATGACGAAGCCAGAGTGCCATCCAAGTTCCGAACTCGTATGGAATCTTTGCTTTTACTTCTATACGGGAGTAAAGAGGATAATAAACTCCGTGTTCTAATCCTTTGCCAGTTACCATGCCAGCTCCATTAGCATTACGACTGAGAGGGCTCCAGACCACCAACCATACTTTCCAAAATCGTGCTTTGGCTTAAAAGGTGGCTGTACCTTTACTTTATAATCGGTTCCAGCTGGGTCTTTTTTAGGATCAGGACGACGTCCTGTCAAAAGAGGTTCACGTGAAGCGGTTATATATGCCACTCCATTTCTTACCTTAACCATATCGGCACGATAATACTGAACACCTCCTTGCCCTTCTGTATTACCATAATCATCAAACTTATAATTATACTTTGGATTACCATAGATACCCCATCGGGATTCGTCAATCTTGTTTCCATTAAACTCATCACCTCCATAGTAATTCCAACCAGCCATTGGCGGTACGGCATTCTGTGTTACTTGTGCAGATAGGTTAGAGAGTCCTAAGCATAATCCACAAAGTAATAATCCTGTTTTTTTCATGTTGTTTTGATTAATGAGCAGTTTAAAAACTACTCGTCGTTATTTAATAAAAATCAAGGCGGCTCAATATTAAACAGGAAAGCTGATATCATCTTGCAAAGCTAACCTGTCGTGATTTTTCAATCTAATATGAACAAACCTTCGGCTGCAAAATTACACTATTTCCCGCATATTTACTCACTTCGTGGCTCGGGTAGAGTGCAAAATAACTGTAAGGTATTGTAAACGTATTCATTTTATGTTGAAGAATATGAAATGAACACGCCTAATGTTTATTTTTGTTTCAATCAAACGAGTTGTACAACATTGCTACCTTTTTACACGGAATAATTATGGATAGCAAATGATACAAAGAAAATTGGATAGTTTAAATTTTATCTTATAAATAAGAAAAGGGTATATAAGAAAATACAATATGTCCCCATTTTCATGCGAAGAAAAAAAGTTCGTTTTCAATAAACGATTTCTATAAATCTACTTTTCCTGTCACTCCTATCACTCCTTTTACACAAGTAAAAAGCTGATTATAAATTGATTACACTAAATGTTAAAAGTGACAGCAAATTAAATTGAAAAATAAACTTGTAGAAAAAAAGTATTCTCGTGCTAATTTTAAGTGCCGATTATGAAGCCAAAAAAATAGGAAGAAACTTATTTATATTTTGTTCTTGTTTTCTGAACTGTTGTAAAACTGTTCTTTAGAAAACAATCACTTCCTTAAATCATCTATCGTCTTTACATCTATATAGTCGTTGAGAGAGCCACGTAACATTTCTTTCCTTAAAAGGTCATTCAGCAGGGCTATAAGACTATCCCAGAAGCCTTCTACGTTAACCAAAGTTACCTTCTTACGATGATAACCAATAGAAGCTGAGGCTGCAACGGTGAAAATTTCATCAATGGTTCCTATACCGCCAGGCAACGCATAGAACTCATCAGATCGTTCCATGATAATTGCTTTGCGATCAGTGAGGTCTTCACAAGGAATCTCTACATCTACATAGTCACTAACTCTGCGCCCTTCTTCTAAGATGCGAGGAATAACTCCAATAGTACGTCCACCAGCTTCGTGTACAGCCTTACCAATACACTCCATCAATCCACTACTAGCTCCACCATAAACAAGTGTATGTCCATTCTCTCCAATCCATCGTCCCAACTCTTCCGCAGCACGGAAGTAGTCGGGAGCAATGTTATTGTTTGCAGAGCAAAATACGGCTATATTCATTTTATTCTTCTAAGAGTTTAGCTGCCATTTCGCGTCCTAAGCGGTTGCATTCTTCCTTTATTTCAGGTGTCAGCGCCTGCTTCATCTCTACTGGCTCACCCACTTTTTCGAAGTGGAGATGATTCTCATTCCATTCACCAATTGCTGCAACAGCCTTTGATGCCCATGAATAAGAACCAAACCAGCCGATAAGGTGATTCTTAATATCACGGTTAGCAACCTCCTGCAAGAGTACATCCATCTCGTGATAGAGTCCTGCATTATAAGTAGGAGCACCAACGATTAAGCCACGGAAGCGGAAGACATCTTGAAGGATATAGCTATGATGAGTCTTAGAGACGTTATACAGACGAATATTCTTCACACCAGCAAGAGATGCTGAACGTGCAATCTGCTCTGCCATACGCTCTGTATTGCCATACATTGTACCATAGCAAATCACCAAACCAGGCTCTGTTTCATACTTAGACATACGGTCATACAGTCTGATAACTTTGTCAACATACTTATGCCATACTGGTCCATGAGTAGAGCAGATATAATCGATATGAATACCAGCAAGCTTCTTCAATGCGTTCTGAACAGGTGTTCCGTACTTTCCAACAATGTTAGAATAGTAACGAACCATCTCCAACCAACACCAATCTGTATCAATCTCTTGATCGATGAGACCGCCATTTAATGCACCAAAACAACCGAATGCATCGCCTGTAAAGAGGTGGCTGACCTCACCTTTGCAGAGTGTCATCATTGTCTCTGGCCAGTGAACCATTGGAGTCATAAAGAACTGTAAGGTATGATTACCTAAGCTCAACTCTTCACCATTCTTAACCTCTAACGTATTATCCTTGACACCGTAGAATCCTGACATCATATCAAAGGTCTTCTTATTACCGATAACCTGAATATTAGGATAATATTTACGCAGCAAACCAATTGAACCAGAGTGATCGGGGCTCCATGTGGTTGATAACTAAGTAGTCAATCTGTCGGTCGCCCAACACCTCACGAAGTTTCTCAATAAACTGAGTAAAGAAGTCTACTTCTACTGTATCAATAAGGCAAACCTTCTCATCATCAATGAGGTAAGAATTGTAGGTAACACCATAAGGCAGTGGCCATAATCCTTCAAAAAGGTTCTTATTACGATCGTTAACTCCTACGTAATAAACTTTATTGGCAATTTCTATCATTTTATTTTTGAATTTATGTAGTTTCTTTTAAAAGTTTATTGGGCTTATTTGGCAAATTGGGCTTATTTGGTAAATAAGACTAATTATAAAAGCCCCTTCTCTCATCTTCTCACCAAACTCCTTACTTACATAGTTGAAGATATCCTTACAGCAATCTGCAGAGAACACCAAAGCATAATTGATGAGTTTATCCCACTGCTCTTCTGTCAGTCCTCTTTCGAGGTCAACACGAGTGATTCCATACTTCAACATACCGAAGATAAAGCCTGCATTAAAGTTATCGCCAGCTCCGATAGTACTAACAATATTAGTATCAAGTACTGGATATGACTTTTTCAATTCCTTACCACTACGCACCTCCACAGGTTGACTTCCCTGTGTATAGATAAACTGTTTGCAATAGAAGGAAATCTCTGCATTATAGACTTTATCAGCATCCTCCTTCTTGTAAAGTGTCGCAAAGTCCTCGTGACTACCACGTACAATATCAGCATAATCAAGGTTCTCTATCAGATTAGGTGTTATCTTGATAACCTCATCTTTGTGTGCTGGGCGAAATTAACATCATAGTAGATGATGGCACCACGTGAGCGAGCATAATCGAGCAATCCTACTACCTGTGGACGAATCACAGGATTCACCGCATAGAAGGAACTAAAAAGCACGATATCATCGGGCTGGATGTCAGGAAAAGTAAAATCTAACTGATCGTGTGGGTGATCTTTGTAGAAGATATATTCTGCATCATTCTTCTCATTGAGGAAGGCAAGCGACACAGGCGACTTTGAATCAGGGAAAGTAGAAACGCTATCAGCATTCACACCATTGTTCTTCAAGAAATCAATGATGTATTTTCCAACATGGTCATTACCCGCTTCAGAAATAAACGATGCGTTAACTCCGCAACGTCCTAACGATGTAATGGCGTTAAAGGTGAGACCCTCCCGGAACTGCCTCAACTGGTTTATTATCCTTAAAGATGATGTCTAAAACGGTTTCACCTATACCTATTACTTTCCGCATTTTATTGTGAATTATATTGTGTCTCACTTTAGTTGTGCAAATATACTGAAATTTAGGCGGATTACAAAATGAAATGAGTTCTTTTTTCTTTGTCGATTAAAGTCTATTACTTTTCATTCTTTTTTCTTAATTTTGCACCCTATGACAAGATATCAAACTGCAGTCTTGGAGAATGGACTGCGAATCATAGCCCTTCCATCGACCTCACCTGTGGTTTACTGTGGGTATCAACTCAATGTCGGGACAGCCAACGAACTGCCTGATGAGGAGGGGATAGCTCATTTCTGTGAGCACGTTACATTCAAGGGTACTACTCGCCGCACAGCAATAGATGTTATTCACTGTCTTGAACAAGTGGGAGGCGACCTCAATGCCTTTACAACTAAGACCAATACGGTTTATTATTCTGCTATTCTAAAAGACCATCTCCCACGAGCAATAGACCTTCTGACAGATATTGTTTTCCATAGTGTCTATCCACAAAAGGAGATAGATAAGGAAGTCGAAGTTATCTGCGATGAAATCGAATCCTACAATGATAGTCCTGCAGAGTTGATCTTATGATGAATTTGAAAATATCATCTTCCGTGGGCACCCTTTAGGACATAGTATCCTTGGAACGGCAGAGCGTGTTCGGAAGTTCACAACTGAGGATGCACTTCGATTCACAAAAAAGCATTACCAATCGATGAATTCGGTGTTTTTTGCGTATGGTAATATCGATTTTGATAATCTGCTCAGTCTTTTAGAGAAAGAGAATGGCTGTAAAGTAAAGGTAAAGGGAGAAACTGAAAAACCAATAGAAATTCCGCTTCCTGCATTGAGTGAATACCAACCTCAAACGGTTAAGATTAATAAGCATACTCATCAAGCTCACGTAATGATTGGTAATCGTGCCTACAGCATACATGACAAAAGACGTATGACACTTTATCTATTGAATAACATCTTAGGGGGTCCTGGTATGAGTGCCCGTTTGAATCTTGCACTTTCGCGAACGTCGTGGACTTGTCTATACGGTAGATAGTTCTATGGTGAGCTATTCGTTAACGGGTATTTGGGCTATATACTTCGGTTGTGATGCCGATGATTTGGACGAATGTATGAGCCTTGTACGTGCAGAACTTGACCATTTCATCGACATTCCATTGACAGATGACGAGTTGTCTGTAGCTAAACAGCAGATCAAAGGACAGATTGGCATAGCTTGTGACAACCGAGAGAACCTTGCTTTAGACTTCGGTAAAGGTTTTCTCCACTATGGATGGAAGAAGGATATATCAGCACTCTATCGCAACATTGACGCTATCACGGCAGAGGAAGTGCAAGCCGTTGCACGCAAACTCTTCCCAGAAGAACGACTTACAAAACTGATTTATATATAAACAGCATAACTTTTCCTTTAACAAAGAATACCTCTGGCACGATTTTCTCTGTAAAAAGAAAAGAAATAGACATATAAAAGAAAACAAACATAAATAAAAAGCAGGATAATGAAAGCAAACATTGAACGCACTGACAAAAAGAGAATCGTTATTGTTGGTGGTGGATTAGGAGGTTTGGAATTAGCCTTCAAATTAGTAGATGATGATTATCAAGTAGTATTGGTAGATAAGAATAACTATCATCAGTTCCCCCCATTGATTTATCAAGTGGCTTCGGGTGGTCTCGAACCAAGTAGTATCTCTTTTCCTTTCCGTCGACTTTTCCAAGGTAAAAAGGACTTTTTCTTCCGAATGGCAGAGGTAGAGTCGGTGAATACGGCTAAAAAGTCAATCAACACGACGGTGGGCGAGATAGAATACGACTATCTTGTATTGGCATTTGGAGCAAAGACTAACTTCTTTGGGAATAAGGATATTGAAGCAACAACCCTCCCGATGAAATCGGTTAGTGAGGCTATGAAACTCCGTAATACAATCCTGCGTAATCTTGAACTTGCTTTAACAGAGGAAGACCCAGCACGCAAACAGGCATTGATGAATATCGTTGTTGTCGGTGGTGGTGCTTCGGGTGTTGAAATTGCAGGAGCTGTGGCTGAGATGAAGAAGAACATCATTGCTCGTGATTATCCCGACCTTGACTCTTCACAGATGCATATCTACCTTGTTAATGCAGGTGACCGTCTTCTTGCAGCTATGGATCCAGTATCATCAAAACGGGCAGAACGAGATCTGAAAGACTTACATGTTCATATCCGTCAGCCTCAGTTTGCAACAGAATATAAAGATGGCATACTGAAGACCAGTGCAGGCTTGGAAATCCCTACACAGACTGTTATTTGGGTGAGTGGTATCTGTGCGAATACCATCGAAGGTTTTCCTGCAGAGAGTATTGGGCATGCTGGTAGACTCCTTACCGACCGTTTTTGTCGTGTAAAGGGTGTAGAAGACGTCTATGCAATTGGAGATGTGAGCCTTGTAGAAGGCGATGAGGAATATCCACTTGGTCATCCTCAGTTAGCACAAGTAGCTATGCAGCAGGCAAAGACCGTTGCAAAGAACTTCAAAGCAATGTTGAAAGGAAAAGAGCCAAAGCCTTTTAGATACAAAAACCTCGGTGTAATGGCAACTATTGGACGTAACCATGCTGTTGCTGAAATCTCAGGAAATAAGTTTGGAGGCTTCCCTGCGTGGGCATTGTGGCTCGTTGTCCATCTCCGTTCTATCCTTGGCGTAAAGAATAAAACGTTTATCCTGCTCAACTGGGTATGGAACTATATTAATTATAAACAAAGCCTTCGTTTGATTTTGAAGGCAAAATAAAGCCCCTGTTCCCTACTATTGGGAACAGAGTCTTTTCTGATTCTTTCGTTAAAAACATAGATTGGAAATAGAATAAAGGCTTATACACATTATAAAGACAGCACCACTTATCCCCTCATTGCTCCACGTTTGTAAACTATTTTCACACAGTTCAAAAACAATACATGCTCTTTTAGCTTCTAAAAGATGCTTAATTGACTTTGCAAAAGATGCTCTTTAGAGCTCTTACTAACGCCCTTTTTCAAGTCCAATTAAGCACCTTTTCGTTTACTACTTTATAACTAATTGATTTCCTTTTTAGTTACAAACCTGCTTTTTATACGTATTTTTTTCTCCTTATTTATTGATGTCTTATTTGAAATTATGTCATTATTTTTCAAACCATTATCTTCGAATTTTCAAAGTGCTAACATGAAAAAGGTTTTTCTATGACAGAGGGTAATAATACAATAAATTGTAGATGGTCTTGACTATGTTTTTGCTTTATGAAGAACCTTTTTCTGCCTATTAATTAATGCCTATTTACCAATAGAAGAACTTTTTATATGCATAAAATAAATTATTATTATCCTATTTATAGACTATTATTATACTAATTAATCCGATTTCCCCTTCTTTCTTATACTTATTTACTGACCCTCCTCTTATTATTTCATGAGAAGAATTTAGAGAAGATGAAGGGGTTAATACAGAGAGAAAGTGCGATAATCGCTTATTGAAGTCAAAACAAGCCTCATCTGATGAACACGTTGATGACATAGTACTACTTTACTTTTTTTCTATATAGTCATCCCTTAAAACTATATTTCAGCATAAAGCCTGTACTGACAAAGGCTCTATGCTGATTCTTTTTATAAGGTCCAAAAGAACTCTCATAGCTCTTTTGAAGTTATATGCTGCCGCCGCTAATAATACATTGATAGCATCTCCTTTCACACCTTTATAAAAGTTGCGAGATAATCGATGGTCTGCTTTAAGATGTCCTATGGTTGGCTCTATACCTGCTCGTTTACAAAATAGTTTGTGTTTCTTTTCTTTTGGTAGTAGCTATCTTTAGCTTTTAGGAGTGTCTGGAATGAGTATCTTTGTCTGCCCAATCTGCTTTACACCTCTATACCCTCTATCTCCTGCTAACTTATCAACCTGCTTTCCTGTCATCCTTTGGGTTTGTTCCAACGTCTTTTTCGATAGTATGCCCATCATATTCATTCCTAAAAAGAACATGCACCCAAAATAAGTCCTGACCATGAGCGAAGAATAGATACTTTATTACCAAACTCATATTGCTTATGTTCCTTACCTTTGCTGAGGCAAACCACATCTGGTTCGTGCAGAGAATATACTTTGTTCTTTGACTTTCGATTCTGAGAAAAGAACTCTATAATATAGTTCAAACATCTTCTCATATCCTTTCTTTCCCTCAAGATTACGCTCTAATTCTCTTACCAATCTTCCTGCTATGGTTCTTAGTTGTCTATCTGCCTTAAGAGCTTTTCTTACGATTCTTGGGATGATTACGAAAACGTTGGGAGACAGTAAATCCCTTTCAACGTACGCGTGTAACTCTGTCGTAGAGGAAGACACTTGTCATGAACTATCTTCAGAACGTTTTTGATTATCTTTTTATGCAACTTCGCATCTGTAGGGATAGGTTATATTCTTCTCCTGCACGGTAGAATCAATGAAAGCCGTATCAAAATGATCTTCGTCATCATGGTCGGTATTAACACGGATGCTCTCTGCTAATATTAACTCCATACCTTCCTCACCTATACGATTTCTGAAGTGAACTAACTCGGAAGCGTCACAGGGTTGTTTGGGCATAAATTCAAGTCCACCACAAAAAAATATTGATAGTAAGCATTCTCACTCCATTGAGAAACCACCATTTCATCTGAAACATTACGCAAATGTTTTAAGATTAAAAGACCACACATCAAGCGAATAGGATGAGCAGGGGCGACCATTAGTATTGCAATACAATGGAGAAAAAAAGCATTTTCAAAACACTCCCAATTAATCTTATTACTAAGTTGGAAAAGGGGATGTTGATGACTAAGCATGTCCTCTAAAGAAGAGAACATAGAGAAATTTGTTTGGATGTACGTTTAAGCATAAATATCTGCAAGATTTATAATGTAAAGGTACAAAAACTTGCAGATATAAGCAAATGATTTGTAGTATAATATACTGTGAATCAGAGGAATATTAGGCTTTTAAGGGTAGACTATATAATTGTTAGTAGGTTAAAACCAAATCGGTCATTAGTTCCTAAACATATTTTTGTTTTATTATCGAGCAGATTATTTGTTTTTGGAACACAGGCGTAGCGAGTACGTCAAGTTACAAAGACAGACAAGATGCAGAGAAGAAAAATAAAAGATGTTAGGAAATAATACCATAACAAGAAGAACTATACATATCGTGTCTAATAACCAACTTGAATTAAAAAAAGAAACAAAAATAATAAAGGCTGGAATCCACGATAGGGTCCAGCCTTTTATCATTAACAAAAGTAATAAAACTCCCCCTCTCCACCCTGAGAGGGTTTGGTATGATACTTTATTTCTTACAGCGTGTACAAGACCTGTATAACGGTCTGACCGACTGCCTGCAACGTATTCTTGTCGATATGCTCCATAGTATCATTGACAGTATGCCATGTTGGACCGAAAGAGCTTTGCTGACAATCAGGATAGTAAGGTATGATATCAATTGTAGGAATACCTGCAAATTGATTCACTGGGACATGATCATCGGTAACCATGCCACCAACAGCATCAGGGAAGTAAGAACCAAAGCCTGCGTTCTTTGCAGCCTCCCACACACGATTTACGACATCAGAAGCAAACTGAATAGACATTCCTTCACGATAGAACTGGGCACCTTCACCTCCTACCATATCGAGAAGAATACCGAACTCAGGCTTAACAGCCGTTGGGAAGTTCTTTGCGTAGTATTGTGCACCAAGTGCCCAAGAGTCGCCAGTGTCTTGATATCGGGTCTCCCAACGTGGTATTCCCCAGTCTTCAGCATCAAAACAAACGAAGTCAACACCTACTTTTAACTTCTTATCAGCCTGCAACTGACGTGCTAACTCAAGCATTACAGCCACACCGCTGGCACCATCATTCGCAGCCATAACAGGCTTCTTGTGGTTAGTAGAGTCTGGATCATTGTCTGCCCAAGGACGACTATCCCAGTGCGCACAGATTAAGATACGCTTCTTTGCTTCTGGATTAAAGCGTGCAATGATATTAGTTGCCTTCAACACCGTACCGTCATAGGCTTTTAAATCAGCTTTCTGCTCCTGCACTTCACAGCCATACTCTTTGAATTTCTCTACTATCCATTTGCCGCACTTATCATGTGCTTCAGAGTTCATCACACGTGGTCCGAAGTCGCACTGTGCTGCCGTGAAGGCGTATGCAGAGTCTGGATTAAACGTAGGGCCGACAGGCTTAACTGTAGCCACAGTATCAGCAGCATTATCAGCATTGCTTGCTTTCCCCTTACAGCCGTATGCTACGGTTGCAAGAGACACTGCCAAGAGGCAGCCGAAAATGAGTTTTATATTCGTTTTCATTGTTGATTGATTTCTTTTTCACTCCCACACTATCCCAAAGAGATGGTGGAAAACCTTCTTACTACTTATTTTCTAACGCTCTGTACCTGCGCCATTACACGCAGCCAGTTGCCTCCCCATATCTTTTCGATATCTTTTTCGCTATACTTACGACGCAAAAGATGGAGGGTGAAGTTGATCATTTCACTCGCATCAGCCATACCACGTACGGTTCCGTCACCATCGAAGTCGGTACCAATACCTACATGGTCGATGCCCATAATGTTGATAGCATGCTCAAGATGGGTAATTGCATCCATCACAGTAGCCTCACCACCCTTCTTCAAGAAGCCTTGGAACATTGTGATATGTGCTACACCACCCTTCTTTGCCAACGCCCGCATCTGGTCGTCGGTAAGGTTGCGAGGAACGTCACAGAGTGCTTTGCTATTAGAATGGCTACATACGATTGGCATCGTACTAAGCTCCAACGCATCATAAAAACTCTTCTCTCCGCCATGGCTTAAGTCAACCATAATACCGTTACGATTCATCTCCTTGATAACCTCTTCACCAAACTTACTTACTCCACCGTGGGTGTTGCAGCCTCGTGCAGAGTCACAAATATCGTTATCTCCATTGTGACAAAGGGTTATATAGGTCACACCACGCTGTGCAAAGTGCTTTACATTCTCAAGCTTATGCTCCAACGCAAGACCGTTCTCAATAGCAAACATGATGCTCTTACGTCCCTTGCGCTTATCTTCGTAAAGGTCAGAAGGTGTACGAGCAATACTGATATAGCGTTGGTTTTGCTTAACAATTTCCTCTATTTTGTCGAAGATAAGGTTGGCATAGACGGCTGGTGAGAGATGATCCAACGTCTCAACGAGATGAGGATTAAAGCGTTTCAGACCTTCAACGTCTATCTTTGACGAGAAAGACTCGCCTATCTTCGGTTGTGGAAGGTAAGCAGCCATGGTCACTGCATCCTGCCTTCCCTCCGTCATCTTATGGAGATCGTAGAGAATACGTGAATCACGCTGATCGAAGTTGACACCTTGTGGGAAGAACATCGGCGTATCACAGTGTGTATCAAGTGTTAAGATACGCTGATGAAGTTGCTTAGCAAGGTAGAAGTTATTAGACTGTCCGACCAACCACTGGAAGAGTTTTCCTCCCTCTTGCCCCATCCATTCGGGATGCCATTGCACACCCATGATAGGCTTAAACTCGCTACTCTCAATGGCTTCTATCACTCCATCGGGCGAAAGAGCCGTTACACGGAAACGCTTTCCAGGGTCTTTCACCGCCTGATGGTGGAAGCTATTGACCATAAGACGCTCTTCCTTATAGAGCGCATAGAGGACAGATGACTTGTTAAGGGTCACGCTATGCGTAGCTTCACAGCGTTCAGCGTCCTGTGAATGCTTTAATGTTGCAGCATGATAGGTTGTTATCGTCTTGTCTTTACTGAGTTTCTTTTCAACCGTTTCATCCTCTCTAATATAATCTTCATAGATATCTTGCTGTACCTTTCCACCCAAAGCGACAGCAAGGGCTTGCGCTCCACGGCAGATACCGAGGATAGGCAACTGACGATTAAACGCCAAACGGATAAGCATCAGTTCGGGTAAATCACGCTCAGCATTGATATTATGAAGTTTGGGAGAAGGCTCCTCACCAAGCCACAGAGGATTGATATCAGCACCACCAGTAAGGAGAAGACCGTCAAGATGGTCAAGGGTGTTAATAAGCACATCCTTATCAGCCACAGGAGGAACAAGCATTGGGATTCCACCCGCTGCTACTACCTGCTTATAATAGACATCCCTTATCGCAGCATCACCGTCTATATAATTGGTAGTGATACCAATTATAGGCTTACGCTTTGCTTCTGGGAAAGTTGCATACACCTTATCAAGATGTGACTGAAGATCGTATTGCATTCTTATTCTTTTTTGAAAGATCGGTTTATCGTTGACTTCTTTAGAGCAATTCTTCTGCTATTGGTATCTCACGCTTGATACTTTGTTCAAGAGAAATAAGTGTTTCGGTTGATACAACACCAGAGATACCTTGCAACTGATTGTTAAGAAGGTCCATCAACTGCTCGTTGTCTTTAGCATAAAGCTTCACAAGCATTGTATAAGGACCCGTTGTAAAATGACACTCAACTACCTCTGGAATAGCACTGATGCGTTCAACAACTTTCTTATACATAGAGCCACGCTCGAGATTAAGTCCTACATAAGTACAAGTTGTATAGCCTAAACTCTTAGGATTAACGTCGAAGCCGCTACCTGTTATAACTCCATTCTCTATGAGATGTTGTACACGCTGATGAATAGCAGCGCGTGATACGCCACACTGGGCAGCAACATCCTTGAAAGGCATACGCGCATTCTGTGAGAGGATACCCAATATTTTCTTGTCTAAACGATCTACTTTTTCCATGTTCTGCAGTTGATATTATTTCTTAATTCTATGTTTCTGAAGCTTTAATTGATTACGAGCAAAAGTAGGGAATAATTATGGAACAAACAACAAAATGACATAAAAAATGCGCCACTTGGGCGCATTTTGTTTTTATTTTAAGCAAGAGAACAGTATTTCACTGCTTTTATCTTACTTTTTTACATTCTTCTTTGCCTTCTGAGCAGGAACTTTCTTTGCAGGTACGAGCTTTGCAGCATCAATCGTCTTTGACTCCTTTTCAGGTGCTGCCTCAATACCTTTCAACTCAAGGGTGAAGATAAGTGTTGAGAAAGGACCGATGTCACGACCTGCGCCACGCTCACCGTATGCGAGGTGCTGTGGGATAACAATCTCCCACTTTGAGCCAACAGGCATCATCTGCAGTGCCTCTGTCCAACCCTTAATAAGTCCACCAACATTGAAGGTATCGAACTCTACGCCATGACGCGAAGTTGCATCGAATACCTTTCCATCAATAGTCTTACCTTCATAGATAACCTGAACACGGTCAGCTTCTGTTGGCATAGGTCCGTCACCCTTCTTAATAATACGATACTGAAGACCATTAGCCATTGTTACAACACCTTCCTTCTTCTTGTTCTCTTCCAAGTAAGCCTCGTTCTTAGCCTTTATCTCAGCATCTTTCTGTGCCTTCAACTCTACTTCCTTCTTCTCGAAGATTTGCTCAGCAGTAGCCTGCTTGAGCACTGTAGAATCCTTTGCCAAAGCTGCTACAAAGCCCTTGTAAAACACATCAGGGTTAATTGGAGCCGATGTGCCTTCGAACTTAGATGCAACATTAGGCAACATGGTCCTATCTACCTGTGAACTAATAAGCAATCCGGCTACATAAGCAGCAAAAGCAGAGTCTTTGCGATTATCAATACCCTGACGCAAGCCACGCAGGAAGTCTGGCATCTGTGCTGAAGTTACACCAAACTGATTTGCAAGATACTCGTCCAAACCACGTGTCATAGACATACCTGCAGCATAGCTCAATGTATCAGAAGGTGAAGTCAGTACTACTGTGCCTTCTTTACATTCTACTGGACACTTTGTATTCTGCTTTCCTTTCTTCTTGCTCTGTGCACTTGCAGTATTAAAGACTGAACCTGCTGCAACGAGCAGAGCCAGCATTATAAGTTTCTTCATTGTTTTGTCGTTTTTAAAGAACAGGTTTTTCTATATTAAAAAGGATGTAGATTCGATGATTACTAAGCTTTAAGAAGTATATATGTGTCTTCCTTTCCTATAAGACAAGAGTATCATTACTGAATTATTCTCATGAAAATAAAGAATTACTTTCATGAGAATAAATATTTATTTTCATGACAATAATATTTTCTTTCATGAAAAATAATTCGCTATCATCGTGAAAATGGATTACAGCTGATGCTCTTCCATATAAGAAAGGAAGACTCATCGAACCATTTATCAAGCCCTTTAGTTGATTACATACCTGGCTTACCCTGTGGCATACCTGACATACCCTGAGGCATACCTGACTGACCCTCTGGAGCCTTCTCGATACTGAGTAACTCAACAGTAAAGATAAGTGTTGAGAATGGCTTGAGGTCTGGACTTGGCTGCTCAGCACCGTAACCAGCTGTATAAGGAATTGTAATCTCCCACTTAGCACCAACAGGCATCTTTGTCAAAGCCTCTGTGAAACCTGGGATAACACCACCTACAGGCATTGTTGCACCATCACGCTGGTCGAAAACCTTACCATCAATAGTCTTACCAACATAGTTAATCTTAACAACATCAGAAGCCTTTGGTGCAGCACCAGAGCCAGCCTTGAGTTCCTTAACCTGTACACCCTGACCGATAGTCTTCACACCTTCCTTCTTAGCATTGGCTGCCATGTAAGCGTCACTCTTCTTCTTATTAGCACCATAAGTCTTCTCAGCGGCCTTCATCTGAATAGTCTTTGAAGTCTTCTGCTCAACTTCACGAGCCTGCTCTACAGTCATCTTCTGACCATGACCCTTTGCACTTGCTGCGAAACCAGCGAGGAAGTTGCCCAAAGAAACAGACTTTGTAGAGTCTTCACCAAAGATCTGACGGTTGATCTGATTCTTGATAATCATGTTCATCTGCATACCTACGCCGATACCAGCATTGTAAGCAGCACGCTTCTTATCATCAGCATTCTGCGCACCATCGTTCATACCCTTGATAAACTCATCGATGTAAGCTGTATCAATCTGCATCTGCTGGAGATACTGCTTAACACTCTGACCCTGATCAATACCGAAAGCATAGCTCAAAGAGTCAACATCAGACTTCAAATCCTCCTTTGGAGCTGAGTTACCACAAGCTGTGAAGCCTGCAGCTGCGATAGCCATAGCGGCTAAAAAATAAATTTTCTTCATTATTTTAATTGTTTAGTTTCTTAATCAATATTATTAGAGTAGGCGATGATGGACGTATATTGCAGTCTATTATCGCCTACATACCTTTCTTACTTTACCTCAATCAACTCTACGTCGAATACAAGTGCTGCGAATGGAGGTATCTGTGCACCAGCACCACGCTCACCGTATGCAAGGTTATAAGGGATGAAGAAGCGATACTTAGCACCTTCCTGCATGAGCTGCACACCCTCTGTCCAACCTGCGATAACCTGATTCAAGCCGAAAGTAGCTGGCTGGTTACGCTGATAAGAACTATCAAATACAGTACCATCAATCAGTGTTCCCTCATAATGACATACTACTTGGTCTGTAGCTGAAGGCTTCTTACCATTGCCCTCTTTCAACACCTGATACTGCAAACCTGATGGTAAGGTTACAACACCGTCCTTCTTACCGTTCTCAGCAAGGAAAGCCTCACCAGCAGCCTTTGCTGCCTTACCAGCCTCAGCGGCTGCAGCCTGCTGCTTAGCCTCCTGCTCTTGGAAGAAGTTTTGTACGAGAGTCTGTGCCTCTGCATTGTCAACTTTCAGTTCTGAACCTGAAATTACATCCTTGATAGCCTGTGCGAAGTCGTCAATATTCAGTTCCTTTGCGCCCATTCCTGCGAGCTGTGAACCGATACCGATTCCCAGTGCATAGCTTAATTTGTCCATTATCGTTCTTAATATTATTAATAATTAATGTGCAAAGATACTATTTTTAAGGTATAGTTTTGCATTAATCGGATTAAAATTACTAAATTTGTCAAAGAGAATGGAGGATTACAGTGCAAGTTAAAGGTATCGACAAAAAACAAGAAGTAGATTATAAGAACTTCTTTTGTCCGAAACTCTATTTGTAAGTGTTTTTGAAATTAATGCCTATAACCTCGTCTATCTCCTTCAAGCCTCAACTCATAAAAAGACAGACGTATGAAGAAAAATCGTATTCTTAACAGGTGCTGGAATGTCCGTAGAAAGTGGCTTCAAGACCTTTCGCGGCAACGATGGATTATGGGAGGATTATCCTGTTGAACAGGTAGCTACGCACGAAGGCTGGGTAGCCAACCCCACACTCGTCAACAACTTCTACAACAATCTACGCAAAAAGCTCTATGCTGCCAAGCCTAATGAGGGGCATCGCCTTATCAAGGAACTTGAGAAAAGACTATGATGTGACGGTGATTACGCAGAATGTTGACGACCTTCACGAGAAAGCTGGCTCTTTAAAGGTTATCCATCTACATGGAGAACTGACAAAGGTATGCTCAAGTAAGGCTCCTTACGATAGCCGATACATACAGGAACTACCTAAAGACAACTGCGAAGTAGCCCCTGGAGCACTTGGCTGAAGACGGTAGTCTATTGCGCCCTTTCATTGTCTTTTTCGGCGAATCAGTCCCAATGATTGAACCCAGCTGCTGAGGTTGTGGCACAAGCAGATATCCTTGTTATCATCGGGACATCGCTGGTTGTTTATCCAGCTGCGGGTCTTGTGCAATACACCCGACCAGGAACTCCTATCTATCTGATTGACCCAGACGATACGCCAGCACATGCTTCTGGACGAATAACACATATCAAAAAGGGTGCAAGCGAAGGTATGAAAAGAGTTGATTAAGCTATTGTAAAAGCTGATTATAGCATCATAGGAACTGATTACATCGCATTCACGACAGAAACAACTCTATTTCATAATAAACTCAGAACATATAAACCCACAAAAGCTTTTTCATTCCCTATATTCTCATTTGAGCAATAAACGAAAGCATGGATATCAATAAATGAAACAAATGAAGAAACTATTTTCACTCCTCTTCTTTAGCCCTCATGACACTGCCAATCATGGCTCAGAAGAATGTTTACAAGTTTAGTGTAAAGGACGGAAACGAACATACCGTCAAAGTTGAAGGACTATAAGGGTAAGGTTCTGCTCATCGTCAATACAGCGACAAAATGTGGATTTACGCCACAGTATGAAGCCTTACAAAAACTCTATGAAACCTATAAGAACCAAGGACTTGTCATCCTTGACTTCCCTTGTAATCAGTTTGGCGCACAGGCTCCAGGCTCTTTCCGTGACATTCACACTTTCTGTACAGGCAACTATGGAACTACTTTCCCACAGTTTGCAAAGATTAATGTCAATGGTCGTAACGAATCACCGCTTTACACTTACCTAAAGGCTCAACAGCCATTTAAGGGCTTTGACATGAATAATAACATCGGTAAGTTCCTCGATGAGAAGTTCCGTGCGGAGAATCCTGATTATGCTAAGGATCCAAGTATCAAATGGAACTTCACAAAGTTCCTCATAGACCGACAGGGACATGTCATCGACCGCTTTGAGCCAACAGCCGATATGAAAGACGTTGAGGCTGGTATAAAGGCAGCATTGAAGATGAAATAAAAGCTAATGGAACTATTAGCCTTATTAGGGCTAATGGGGCTTATAAGGCTAATAAGACAATTAGTCTTATGGGGCTAATAAGCCTAATTAGTCTACCCTTAAAAGCCTAATATTCCTCTGATTCACAGTATATTATACTACAAATCATTTGCTTATATCTGCAAGTTTTTGTACCTTTTACATTATAAATCTTGCAGATATTTATGTTAAACGTACATCCAAACAAAGCTCTCTATGTTCTCTTCTTTAGAGGACATGCTTAGTCATCAACATCCCTTTTTCCAACTTAGTAATAAGATTAATTGGGAGTGTTTTTGAAAATGCTTTTTCTCCATTGTATTGCAATACTAATGGTCGCCCCTGCTCATCCTATTCGCTTGATGTGTGGTCTTTTAATCTTAAAAACATTTGCGTAATGTTTCAGATGAAATGGTGGTTTCTCAATGGAGTGAGAATGCTTACTATCAATATTTTTTTGTGGTGGACTTGAATTTATGCCCAAACAACCCTGTGACGCTTCCGAGTTAGTTCACTTCAGAAATCGTATAGGGTGAGGAAGGTATGGAGTTAATATTAGCAGAGAGCATCCGTGTTAATACCGACCATGATGACGAAGATCGTTTTTGATACGGCTTTCATTGATTCTACCGTGCAGGAGAAGAATATAACCCTATCCTACAGATGCGAAGTTGCATAAAAAGATAATCAAAAAAACGTTCTGAAGATAGTTCATGACAAGTGTCTTCCTCTACGACAGAGTTACACGCGTACGTTGAAAGGGATTTACCGTTCTCAACGTTTTCGTAATCATCCCAAGAATCGTAAGAAAGTCTCTTAAGGCAGATAGACAACTAAGAACCATAGCAGGAAGATTGGTAAGAGAATTAGAGCGTAATCTTGAGGGAAAGAAAGGATATGAGAAGATGTTTGAACTATATTATAGAGTTCTTTCTCAGAATCGAAAGTCAAAGAACAAAAGTATATTCTCTGCACGAACCAGATGTGGTTTGCCTCAGCAAAGGTAAGGAACATAAGCAATATGAGTTTGGTAATAAAGTATCTATTCTTCGCTCATGGTCAGGACTTATTTTGGGTGCATGTTCTTTTTAGGAATGAATATGATGGGCATACTATCGAAAAGACGTTGGAACAAACCCAAAGGATGACAGGAAAGCAGGTTGATAAGTTAGCAGGAGATAGAGGGTATAGAGGTGTAAAAGCAGATTGGGCAGACAAAGATACTCATTCCAGACACTCCTAAAGCTAAAGATAGCTACTACCAAAAGAAAAAGAAACACAAACTATTTTGTAAACGAGCAGGTATAGAGCCAACCATAGGACATCTTAAAGCAGACCATCGATTATCTCGCAACTTTTATAAAGGTGTGAAAGGAGATGCTATCAATGTATTATTAGCGGCGGCAGCATATAACTTCAAAAAGAGCTATGAGAGTTCTTTTTGGACCTTATAAAAAAGAATCAGCATAGAACTTTGTCAGTACAGGCTTTATGCTGAAATATAGTTTTTAAGGGATGACTAATTAGGCTAATAAGCCCAATAATAACAAAGCAAATCCGGCTGACACGTAACCACGTATCAGCCGGATTTCTTTCGTTTATTCAGCAGCAAGCTTAACAGCCTTCTGCTTATTCTTATTAGATGATTTCTTCTTCACTTTAAATTTATCAAATCCCTTACCGAACACACCCATTACATGGCTCTGTGTTACAAAAGCATCTGGGTCAATATCATCAATCATACGATAAACGTATGATGCCTCACGCTGGCGAGTCACAACAATAACAATCTTTATATTGTTACCAGTATAATAACCCTTTGCGTCGATAATCGTACTACTACGGTGTGGCTGCCCCTGCGATATCATATCGCAAATCTCCTTATAACGCTCAGAAATAATAAGGAACTGCACCGAACGACGACTGGAGTTGATAACTTGATCAAGTACAAAAGAGGTGACAATCAGGTTAACATATCCATAGATAACCTGCTCCCAACTATGAAGAACAAGATAACTACCCGTTACGATGGTCATATCCACTAACAAGATAACACGTCCAAGAGAGATATCACGGTATTTATTGACAATAGCTGCAACGATATCAGAGCCACCAGAACTACCATTATAGGAAAGTCCAAAAGCTAAACCAACACCACAAAACGATGCACCGATGATAGCTGCCATAAAAGGCTCATCATGTAAGAGGCCTGGAGAAGGACAAAACGGACCAATAAGCCTCGTCATAATGGTCAACATTACAACGCCATAGATGGTACGAATGCAAAACTTTAATCCCAATACTTTCAAGGCAATAGCCAGCAGAATAGCATTCAGAACAAAGTAAGTGTTGCTGACAGGGATATTTTGTCCCCATTGTAAGATGGATGCCAAACCTGCAACTCCACCATTACCGATGTGATTAGGTAGTAGAAAAACCATCCAGCCGATAGCATAGGACAGCATACCTACGGCTATCATTACATAGTCTAAGATTTCCCGATAAAGGACCTTCTTATTAATCTTGTTAATCATACATTTAAGGATATGAGTGAAATGACGCTACAAATTTAGATAAATTTTCCGAAACAAAGCACTTGCACAGAAAAAATAGAGTACCTTTGCAGAAAATAATATATACCCTAAGGATGTAGAAGAAAAGCCACACATGGCAATTCATAGGGAAGCACAGCATATATATCCATAAAAGATTGCTTTTTGACGGATATATTGACGAGTGGCAAAGACATCGTCCACATCCTCCCACTTGCATCTTTTTGCAGAAAAATTAGCAACATGCCAGAAGATTTTTGACATACATGAAGAAAGGCTGAATTCCGTTGAGAAGGATTTCGAAAATGCCCTGCGCCCACTGAAATTTGATGATTTCAGCGGACAGCAGAAGGTTGTCGAAAACCTCAGCGTCTTTGTTGAAGCCGCTAAGTTCCGTGGCGAACCGCTCGACCACTCCCTCTTGCACGGTCCTCCGGGATTGGGTAAGACGACGTTGAGTAATATCATTGCCAACGAATTGGGCGTCGGTTTCAAGATTACCTCAGGTCCAGTGCTCGACAAACCGGGCGACCTTGCAGGTATTCTTACCTCCTTAGAGCCTAACGATGTCTTGTTTATTGACGAGATACACCGCCTTTCTCCTGTCGTAGAAGAGTATCTTTACTCTGCGATGGAGGACTATCGTATCGATATTATGATTGATAAGGGACCATCTGCACGTTCTATCCAGATTGACCTCAACCCATTCACTCTCGTTGGTGCTACGACACGAAGCGGACTGCTCACTGCCCCACTCCGTGCTCGTTTTGGTATTAATCTCCATTTGGAATATTATGATCCAGAGACTTTAAAGCGCATTATCAAGCGTTCGGCAGCCCTATTAAAAGTGCCTATCGTGGACGAAGCTGCGGATGAAATTGCACGCCGTTCACGTGGTACGCCACGTATCTGTAACGCCCTACTCCGCCGTGTACGCGACTTCGCACAGGTGAAGGGTAATGGTACTATCACACCCGAAATTGCAACGATGTCACTGCAATCATTGAACATTGACAAATATGGTTTGGACGAGATAGATAATAAGATTCTACTCACCATTATCGATAAGTTCCGTGGTGGACCAGTAGGTGTTTCTACCATTGCCACTGCTATCGGTGAGGATTCTGGTACGGTAGAAGAGGTTTACGAACCTTTCCTTATCATGGAAGGTTTTATCAAACGAACCCCACGCGGACGTGTGGCAACACAGCTTGCCTACGACCATCTCGGACGAAACTCATATCAAGACAATCCTCTACAACCGGGATTATTCGACTAAAAAACACTCCATTGCAAACGTTCACTATGAACAATGCAATGGAGTTTTTCTTTTATTCGTTCCTTTATGTACCGACATTTGTAAACTATTTTCGTGCAATTCAAAAACAACACATGCTCTTTTGGCTTCTAAAAGACGCCTAATTGACTTGCAAAAGACGCCCTTTAAGCCCCTTACTAACGCCCTTTTTGGAGTCCAATTAGCACCTTTTTACTTTACTACTTTATAACTAACTGATTTACCGATGATTACAAACTCACATTTTACACGTGTTTTTATCCTTGTTTATTGATGTTTTACCCGATTTTTATGTAATGATTTTTCAAAAACCTTATCTATGGATTTTCAAGGTTTTTAAAAAGAAAAAGGTTTTCTGTGGTGAAGAAGGATTATAAATTGCTAACACCTATCAAACCACGATTTTTAAGAGGCTAATTATTCTTTTACAACAACATCTTTTTGAAGTGTCCTACTAATTTCCTAACTTTGTCGCCATGATTATTCAAATGCATAAACCAAAGGCAAGAATGGAAGAACTGGACTTTCTTAAGTTCGTCTTCATCACATTGATGATTGCCTTCCACCTTACTTATATCGGCGACACCTACCCTGTTGCTAAACAGTTGGTCTATACTTTTCACATGCCGGGCTTCCTATTGGTGTCTGGTTATCTGTTTAATGTGAATAAGTCGTGGGCTGCTTTTAGGAAAACAATGCTTTGGATATTCATTCCATACGCAGTGATGGAAAGCGGATATACCGTAATGGCTTCGCTACTCCCTATCCGTGAACACATTGATCATCTAACCGCAGGAGTACTGATTGACCATATCTTCCTTCATCCGATGGGACCTTATTGGTATTTACATACCTTAATGATTTGCGGTATCTTTTATTATATTGCATTCAAGAAACCTGAAGGACGCTTTTCATCGGTATTAAAACAGGAGAAACCACTGCTGCCTATCAAAATGCTGAGTTTGGAAAATCAGGTGCTATTAGGTAGGTTTACCCTTCTTGCTCTGTTCCTTTGGCTACTCTCTTACGGCTGTGGACTACTCTCAATAGCCAATGCAGCCTACTTTCTTGTAGGTGCTATTGTGCGCCAAGTTGTGGGCAATTTTCGTCTGGCTTTCCCTGCACGTTGGTGGACAATAGGACTTTTAGTAGTATGGTGTATCGCCCCTAATCACTATGATAAGGCATCATTTGCAGGGGCGTGTTTGGTTTTCTTAGTTATTGGTTCGTTGTTGTGGATTTATCAATTAGGGATTCCTCAACCTCTGCGCGACCTCTTTCTCTTTATCGGGCGTAACACTTTGCCCCTCTTACTCTTCTCTCCTATCTTCACGATTCTTGCCAAATTCTATCAGCCTTTGCTGCTTCGTGTAGAGCCAACGGGAATGTTCTTCCTTGCGGTCAGTGTGGTATTTGCCATTGCAGGCTCGTTTGCCATAACATGGTTGATGGATGTTACGGGCTTCTCTAAGCTATTCTTTGGAAAGAAAGGGCTGATATAAGGAGGGCGCTTAGATAGTTATTGTTTATTAGCCTTATTAGGCTAATTAGGCTAATTGGGCTAATAAGGCTAATAAAACCAATAACTTCTCCCTAAATTCTTTCCTGCTTTAGCGGTGTTCCGTCGAGCATATAAGCTGTGAAGACACCATGCTCGTAAGTCATGAAGGTTGCCACATTCCCTCCTTTTGGGAAAGTGATAGAACCGAGATTACAAACAAGCGTACCCTCCTGCTGAGTGAGTTCCCAGAGATGAGTATGTCCATAGACAATCGCATCGACATTCCCTTTTGGCATTGAGGATTTGTTATAGATATGTCCGTGAGTCAAGAAGAGTTTTCGCCCTTCATCAACCAACATCAAATAGTCGGACATCATTGGGAAATCAAGTAACATCTGGTCTACCTCAGCATCACAGTTTCCACGCACAGCCACAATGTTTTTAGCACGTTTGTTCAGTGCTTCCACAATCCCTTTGGCATCTATTCCTTCTGGGATAGAATTGCGTGGACCATAATTCAGTATGTCTCCAAGTACACAAAGCATATCACAATGCTCGCGATCATAGAATTGTAGCACCTTCTCCAGTGCTGGCAGACATCCGTGGATATCTGATACCAATAGATATTTCATATCACTTTGATTGTTTGTTTCTATGGCAAAGGTAATGTTATTTTCTCATATATCCTTTTTAATTTAATACCTACTAACAAATTGTTGATTGTTTGACCGACTCTTTCCTCACCTTGGCAGGCTGTAAGAATGAAATATATTTTGGATGGTAACAACGCTCTACAGATTATGTAAAAAGATGACATTGATATTCAATAGTTTCCTTGTATAAATAACACTTACACACAAATTCAATACTAAATGTTATTTTTTTCAATTATTCACACAAAATTATTTGATTGTTTTGAAACTTTTTAGTTATATTTGCGACATAAACATCTATTACAGATAACCTTAACTGAAAGTTACATTATGACCAGCCTTATGAATATGAAAAGACTCTTATTTTCTACCTTATTTATGCTGTCGGCAATCGTCAGCTTTGCCCAACAAGTATTCACTGCCTCGGGTGTTGTTGTCGACGAAACAGGTGAAACGATTATCGGTGCAACGGTTCAGGTAGTCGGTGACAGCAAACTGATTACTGCAACAGACATGGACGGTAAGTTTACACTTGCCAATATCAAGCCTGGTGCTAAGTTGGAAGTATCTTATGTCGGTATGAAAACCTTCACTGGTCCTGCCAAACCGACAATGAAGATTACGATGATTAACGACAACTCTGCGTTGGACGAGGTGGTTGTAACTGCCTTCGGTGAACAAAAGCGTTCGGCTTTTACAGGCTCTGCTGCCATTGTTGACTCTAAAAAGATTGAACATAAGCAAGTCAATAACGTAATGAGTAGTTTGAAAGGTGAGGCTGCTGGTGTTCAGATTGTAGACAACAGCGGTGAACCTGGTTCAACCCCTTCTATCCGTGTACGTGGCTTTAGTAGTATTAGCGCAGGACAAAGTCCTCTGATTATTGTAGATGGTGCGCCTTACGATGGTGGTTGGAACAACCTTAACCCTGCCGATGTGGCATCTGTAACCGTATTGAAAGATGCGTCTTCTACCGCACTCTATGGAGCACGAGGAGCCAATGGTGTTATCATGGTGACAACAAAACATGCACAAGTTGGTAATGCGCATATTTCTGTTGATATGAGATGGGGTACGAATAGTCGTATTAAACGCTACTATGAGACTATCGATGATCCTGTTAAATACTATGAGGTTTACTATAATGCACTGTATAATTATCAACTGAAAGGACTCGGATTGACCCCTGCTCAAGCTACTATTGAGGCTAACAAACAACTCGTTGCACCTGGTGCAGCGGGTGGATTGGGATATCCAATATTTACTGTTCCAAACGGAGAACAGCTCATTGGGGAAGATGGTCGTATGAATCCACATGCCACTTTAGGACGTGTTATTGAGCATAATGGTAAACGTTATACTATCTTACCAGACGATTGGAAGAGTCTTGCCTTTCGTAACGGATTACGCAAAGAGTATGATGTAAACCTGACTGGAGGTAGCGACAAGATGCAATACTACCTTTCTTTGGGTTACTTAAACAATGAAGGTGTGGCATATCATTCGGACTTTGAACGTATTACCGTTCGTGCCAAAGCGGACTATGAAGCACGTAAATGGTTGAAGGTGGGTACAAACATGAACTTCTCTCGGGCTAAATACCATGTGATACCATCGGATGATAATGGTCTTTTCTATCAGTTGAATAATGTCGCACCTATCTATCCAGCCTTCATTCGTGATGAGCAAGGGAACATCATGACAGATGATAATGGACAGATGTATGACTATGGCAATGGTGCAGTTATTGGACTAAGACGTCCTATGTTACCTAACATCAACCCATTACAAGAGAATGCGTTGAATACGAATAGTTCGAAAGTTAATATGTATTCGCTCTATGGCTATGCGAATATCATGCCTCTTGAGGGATTGAAGATTACCCTTAATGGTACGGTGACCGTCAACAACTCACGTGGAACAGAGACAAAACAGCCTTTCTATGGATACAGTCATACGGCTTATCCAACGGGTGTTGTGACCAGAACAAGTGATCAAACCTTCTCTTATAACTTCCAACAACTCGTGAATTACAACCATGACTTTGGTCATCATCACATGGAATTGCTCCTTGGTCATGAGTTCTATCGCTACAACTACGAAAGTTTGTGGGGTAGTAAACTTGGTATGGCATCCTACTTTACCAACCAAACTCTTGCTGGAGCAATAAAGATGGATAACACAGGAGAGTCTGGTAATAGTGAATATGAGTCTGAAGGCTTCTTCTTCCGTGGGCAATACGACTACGATCAGAAGTACTTTGGAAGTCTTTCTTTCCGTCGTGACGCTTCCAGTCGCTTTGATCCTAATCATCGTTGGGGTAACTTCTACTCCTTTGGTGGTGCTTGGACTATTACGAAAGAGCCTTTCATGAAGCCTTTCAAATGGTTGAATATGTTGAAACTAAAGGCTTCTTTCGGTCAGCAAGGTAATGATAATATTGGTGATTTCCACTATCTTGATACTTATAGTATCGTAAACACGAACAATAAGGTTGGATTAGTTCTGTCTGAAAAGGGCAACCCTAATATTACTTGGGAGACCAATAACAACTTCAATGCAGGCTTCGATTTTGAATTGTTCAATAGCCGTTTGCGTGGTAGTATTGAGTATTTCTATAAGAAAACAACTGATATGCTCTGCTTTGTCTTTGCTCCTTACTCTGCTGGTTACAAAGGAACGTATGACAATATTGGTGATATGACGAACAAAGGTGTGGAGGTTGACCTCGCTGCTACCGTCTTAAAAACTAAAAATATCTCATGGGATGTCAACGTGAATGCAACTACTTACAAGAATGAAATCATCAAACTCGCTGACGTCCTCAAAGCTGATCTCGTTGTAGATGGGCACCCTGGCTATAGTAGTGGCGAACGAATCTATGCCGAGGGACTTCCTATTTACGAGTGGTATATGCCTCGTTATGCTGGTGTTTCTAATGAAGGAAAGGCTATGTGGTACTACACGGATACCGATGGAACACTTAAGACGACAGATGTCTATGGTAATGCGGGTTATTACTCATGTGGAAGTCCACACCCAGACCTCTATGGTGGCTTTGGAACAACGCTGAATGCGTATGGTTTCGACTTCTCTATCTCCTTCGCTTATTCGTTAGAGGACTCTCATACGACTATGGTTATGCAGGTTATATGGGTCCACCAAGTGGCACCTTAGGAGGAACAACTATCCATAAAGACGTTCTCAACGCATGGTCAGTAGACAATCCAAACAGTAATATCCCACGTTGGCAATACGACGACCCAAGCATTAGTTCTCTTTGCGACCGTTTCCTCATCAGCGGTAGCTATCTAAGCTTACAGAATATCAACCTTGGCTACACCCTACCTAAGCTATGGGTAAACAAGATTGGATTGGAGAATGTACGCATATATGTGGCTGCTGACAACGTATACTTTTGGAGTAAGCGTAAGGGATTCGACCCACGTGGTTCCTTCTCAGGAAGTAGTAGTACATCCATCTATAGCCCAACGAGAACCATCTCTGGTGGTATTAAACTAACATTCTAACCATCTTCTTACATTAATAGTACGTCATTATGAAACGCTTAATATCAAATCACATCATAACGTTGGCTATCGTTGCTATTACCTTTGGCTTTACTTCTTGTATCGATAGCATTGAACCGTCGGAAGTATTAACTTCTGACCAAGTAAGAAAGATGCCTTCTTCACAAGAAGGACTCATCAATGGTATCCTTTCTTATATGATAACCTTTGACTCTTGGGGCTCTGGTGACCCTCTCAACGACTGGGGTTATCCTTGTCAGATGCACTATAGGGATGTATTAGGAAGTGATTTCCCTGTTTATAGTAGTAACTATAGCTATTGGACAACAGTGGAAAGCGGTGTCAACACCCGTTTCAAAGCTTATTACACCTATCGTTTCTACTACGATTTCATTGCTACCTGTAACAACGTAACAAGTGTAATAGATCCTGCCACAGCCTCAACAACCTCTAAAAACTACTTAGGTATAGCTATGGCTTATCGTGCAATGGCTTATCTTGACATAGCTCGTCAGTTCGAATTCAAGAAGACTGGCATTGCAAGTTTGGATGATAAAGCGACAAAAAATGGAATATGGGGCCTCACAGTTCCTATCGTTACCGAAAAGACAACGAAAGAAATGCAACGCCACAATCCACGTGCTCCGTTCTATAAAATGTATCGCTTCATCCTTACTGACCTCAACCATGCCGAGGAGTATCTGGCTAATTATACACGTCCCGACAAGAACTTGCCTAACCTTAGTGTAGTCTATGGACTCAAGGCACGCCTTTGGATGGAAATGGCAAGTCGTTTTGATCAGAGCAGCGCAGACCTTAATGCAGCCATAGCAGCAGAAGACTCTGCAAGCATTGAGTATGATAAGTTAGGTATAACCACAGCTCGTGAGTGCTATGAGAAGGCACGCACCTATGCTCGTAAGGCTGCCAGCGGCTACAGTCCTGTTACCGAAGCACAGTGGCATAGCACACAAGACGGCTTTAATAAGGAAAACCAAGCATGGATGTGGAAGTTAGGCTATACCACACGTGAGCAAATCAGCTATATCTACTATACCTTCACCAGCACCATGTCATCAGAGACTACTTGGGGACTTGCTGGCGCATACGGTGCTACTCGTATGATTGGTAGTGCGCTATACGATAAGATGCCTGAGGGTGACTGGCGTCGCTATTCATGGATTGATCCGACCGCTGCTGGTACACATGAGGGTTACGAGAAATATGATTCTATCACCATTGGCACTAAGAAGGAGAGACTTTCCCTCTTAGATGAGGAGGCTTGGAAACAGCTACCAGCCTATGCTAACATCAAGTTCCGTCCTGCCAAGGGTAATATCACTGATACCTACGAGGGACAATTCATCAGTCTTCCTTTGATGCGCATGGAGGAAATGGTATTTATCGACATTGAAGCAACCGCTCACCTTGATGGTGTTGCAGCAGGTGTTACGGCTTTGAAGGACTTTATGAATACTTATCGTTACACCGACAACTCCTATCAGGCAGCCAATGCCACTACAATGGAGGACTTTATAAAAGAATTGATGGTACAGAAACGTATAGAGTTCTGGGGCGAAGGAATCACTTACTTCGACTACAAGCGTCTTGCTCTTCAGGTTCGTAGAAAGGACAACACCAACTATGAAGCTTCTGCCCGAATCAATTCAAAGGAAGGTTATGTATGCCCATGGATGAACTTCTTTATCCTTGAATACGAAACCCACAACAATGTGGCATGTAAACCAAACCCTGATACATCCGGAAGTTTGACGGTTACAAATCAGTAATAACTGAGGTTGAAAAGGAATATTATTAAATAAAAAGCAGACGCTAAAAGACGAACCTATTGTTTCGGCTTTGGCGTCTGCTTTCTTTAATTTAGGAAAGATGGAGATAAGAGATATCTTTAAGCTTCGCAAGCAGGGACGAACGGAGGAGGCATACGCTGCCATTCTGCCAATGTACGCTGTACACAAGGGGCATTATACAACAATAGCTATGTTCTGGGTGGGCGTAGACATGATGAAACTACGCTATCAACAACGTCAGTTAGAAGAAGCCTATAAGATATTCAGAAGTTTGCTAAGGCTCTATCCTACAATGGACGACAAGGACTTAAAAGGGCAAAGTGCCTTAATGCGTGCAGCCTTATTGGTCTTCGACCACCATCCTGCCTTCTCTATGCTCGACTTTATCTCTCAATGGGATATCACTCGTCTGACAGATGAAGACTGGACAATGGAGCAAGGCAACGGTCATCCTATTCCCTCAATAGGAATGCGTATCGTGGGAAAAGTCTTTAAGGAAGTGGAAAGTAAGCCAACAGTTGACATGGCTTTAAAGGCTGCACCAATATTGGCAGAAGCCCTAAAGCATAGCCCTTACAATATGCACAACCAACGTTACAAAGCAATGCTTTATCGAATTATGGGCAAAAAAGATAAGGCTATCAACATCTATACCCACCTGATTAAGAACCACCGACAGTCCTATCTCTTTCATGAACTGTCAGAACTCATTGATGACGAACGCTACAAGATTGCACTTCTCTGTAAAGCGATTTCCACACAACGAGAGGAAAAGTTCCGCCAACGTATGCGCTTCACCCTTGCTGGCTTACTCTTTAGAAAGGACAAAGCCCGCGCCCGCTATGAATTAGATAAATGTATTGCCATGCGTAAGCAGTTAGGCTATTCCATTACATGGGAGATGCAGAACCTCGCAGCGAGTCTAAAAGAAATAGAACCCGTAACAGAAGGTGACGAAAAAAGCTTTTATAGAGAGCAAGAAGTGGTATTAAAAGAACTTGTTAGGTAGATTTTCTGCATAATCTAACGATTTATCCTTATCTTTGTAGCACATTTTATTGAATAATTAAATCTACCTTATGAAACATTTATTTCTATCAGCTTTAATACTCTTGGGACTCTCATCATGCCAAATTGCAGGCTTAACTTCTGGTTATTCTCATCTATCGGATGCACAAAAGGAGAGAGTTATAACGCTTGAAGAAAACATTGATGACATTCATGACTTCTCAAAAGTATACAAAGTCAGCCTTAATCAGGTAAAACAATATATCGAAACGCACGATAAAGTACTGCTATATAATTATACTCCATTCTGTCATTCTACCTATTGTGTGTCGCCTGCAGCCTTAGTATCTCAATGCAAAGACAAGGGAATTAACGTCCTTGTCATCTCGAATATATATGATGACATATTCAAACAAAAGCATACTACGTTCCCCATGCTGATGATTGATACAAAGCAGTTCCCGACTAAATGGAGGGCAAAATACCTTGATCTTTTCTATTCACCCTTGACCGGACATACAGACAAGGAACTGAACTACGCAAATTTCCATTACTTTGAGAAAGGGAAGTATATAAAGAGTTACAAGAACTCAAATGATATTTGATGTTCCTATCATGGTAGAATAAAAGCCACCGTAATCTCTGACTCCGTCTGAAATTACACAAAAAGATAAAGAAATATATTGACAAAATATTCTAAGAAGAGGTGGAAAAATAGCTTAAAAACGGCTTGTTTTAACTCCTTCGTAAGTTACTTGTTATCAAACAGTTGCAAAGAGGGATTTCAAAAGGTGCTTAATAAGGTTTCAAAAGGGCGTTAGTTAGACCTCAAAAGAGCATCTTTTGCAAGCCAAAAGGACGTTAATTGCAAGCCATTTAGTGGTCTTTACAAAAATCAGTATGTGAAAAAAATTCGGACAAACAGAACGAAACAAAACTCTAAAAAGATAGAGTAACTAAACAGGGAGATTCTCCACATCTAATTCTATTCTTTTTCATCATGAAAAACGTCAAAGCAGATCTATAAGGAGAAAAGGAACAATCGAACACAGTGGTTTTAAGCTGTAGAGAACGTCATATCAGTGGGATATTAGACAACTTCCACAGCCACCATAAAAAGAAAGATGCCATATCCAACGTATGGATACAGCATCTTCATTATTGTTAGTATGCGAAAAGCAGCTTTTTTACTGCTAATCAACACAACCCAAAAAAGATTTTTTTTACTTCACTCTCTCCTCTGGTGCAAGCATGTGCTCTGGTGACAAGATAGCATCAAGTTTCTCCTTAGAAAGGAGGTTATGCTCAAGTACGAGGTCATAAACAGATCCACCAGTCTCGAGGGCTTCCTTAGCAATCTTCGTACTGTTCTTATATCCGATGTATGGATTCAGTGCTGTCACAATACCGATAGAGTGTTTCACCATCTCAAGGCAGCGATCCTTATTCACCGTGATACCATCAATACACTTCTCACGCAGCGTGTCCATAGCATTTGGCAACCAAGTAAGGTCTTCAATGAGACATTCTGTGATGATTGGCTCCATTACGTTCAGCTGCAACTGTCCAGCCTCAGCAGCAATCATAATGGTTGTATCGTACCGATAACCTTGAAACATGTCTGATTTGTTACCTCAGGAATAACTGGGTTCACCTTACCCGGCATAATACTTGAGCCTGGTGCCATCGGTGGGAGATTGATTTCATTCAGACCGCAACGAGGACCAGAAGCTAACAAACGAAGGTCGTTACAAATCTTAGAAAGCTTAACAGCCAGACGCTTCAAAGCACTTGAATAGCTTACATAAGCACCTGTGTCAGGGGTAGCCTCAACAAGGTCAGCACCTGCAACGAACTCCATTCCTGTCAATTCGCTGAGTTTCTCTGCACAAATCTTTGGGAAACCAGGAGCAGCGTTCAGACCCGTTCCGATAGCAGTACCACCCATATTAATCTCGTGCAAGAGAGCAGCATTACGATTAAGGTTGGCAATCTCCTCTTCCAACGTATTGGCAAAGGCATTGAACTCCTGACCGCTTGTCATAGGAACAGCATCCTGAAGCTGTGTACGACCCATCTTAATAACGTGCTTAAACTCCTCACCCTTTCTGCGGAAAGCAGCAATGAGTTCGCTCAAAGAAGCCACAAGTTTCTTGTTTAGAAGGATCATTGTCAGACGAATAGTAGTTGGGTAGACATCATTCGTTGACTGACCACAGTTAGCATGGTCGTTAGGGGAGAACAGTACTGGAACTCACCTTTCTTGTGACCCATAATCTCACAAGCACGGTTAGCAATTACTTCATTGGCATTCATGTTGACAGATGTGCCCGCACCTCCTTGTACCATATCGGTCACAAAGTTCTCGTGCATCTTGCCATCAATCAACTCACGGCATGCCTGAGCCATCGCATCAGCCACCTCGTCACTGATTTCACCGAGCTGACGGTTAGTTTCTACGGCAGCCAATTTAACGTAAGCAATCGCAACAACATAGTCTGGATAATCACACATACGCTTACGCGAGATGTGATAGTTGTTGATAGCACGCTGAGTCTGCACACCATAATAAGCCTCTTCTGGAACTTGAAGTTCACCTAAGAGGTCGCTTTCTACACGAAATTTCTTTTCTTCCATGATTTGATTTTGATAAAGTTAGCGTTGTTCTCTTTCACTAACGGGAAGAGAATGGATTGTTTCTTTTATTGATAAGAATACCTTTCAGTATCTTTCCTATCTCTTTTCTTTTCTCGTTTTAATAGGCCTTGATTCTGTACATAAAGCCCAATTCGATGCGATTAGTATTGTACTTATCCAAGCCTACATCATCCTTATAGGTTACTTTCTTACCCACATAGGCTAAGAAGACACGGAGGTCTTGACTCTTGACAGGGTAATACTCCACACTACCCACATAGCCATAGCTCTTACGGAAGTCCTTGAAGCGGTCAATCTTTGTGACACTTGCTGTCTCATACATTCCTTTCAGCATCAAATTCCAGCGTGAGACAAACTGCCAGTTGAGCTTTGTTACGAAGGAATTATAATGTATATCGCTCATCCATACATTACCAGTATATCCAGAGAATGAACTCCCCAATTCGTTTGTCGCTATGCCCAAACGGTCGATTCCATCGTTTTGAGCCATGTAATCAAAGTAACATTGCAGTCTGTCTAACTGTAGTTTCTGTCCCAAGATGAGAATATGACTATACTTATGTTTCGCCTCTCCTTGTATTCCCCATGACCAACGTGTATGCAATCTGTCGTTCAGAAAACTTCCATTCCAGTTCAGACAGTAAGCAAGTGGGTTACGTGGCTTCTCCAACAGTCTACTATATGTACCGTCACCCTCGATGGATACGGCATTATTACCATATACCTCACTGAACTTTTCGTTGTGAGAATTGGTAATACCAAGTACAAACTCTTGTGACGGAACAGGCTTATATACGGCTGTAACACCTGCCATATAACAATCCATAGAGCCCGTCATATCAGAGAACTGATAGATATAGACAGGATTTTCATCCACTTCAAAACCGCCAAGACTCTGACAAACCTTTCCAGCTTCAAGGCGGAACTTATCAGAGAACTTATAACCAATCATCATGATATCGGTTGCCTTAGCAAGATTATCCTCACTTCTCGCCTCTGTTGTATTGTTCAGACGATGACACAAACGATAGTAGAACTTTATCGGTTAGGTTACCTTTGACTTCTAAACGGAGGTGCTTATTCGTGAAACCTGTACTCCACTGGTGGTCTGCATCCGATACTACCTGCGCATTAGCAGCATAGTTAATGTAGACATTAAACATATCGTTGCTTTTTTTTAGGTGCGCTACCTCTTCAGCAAGCGACTTAAATCGACTATCATCGATACCATAACCGTGGTTGTCCTGTGCGTTTGCACCAAGAGAAAGAGCAAGCAAACAGGTACACAACAGCGTCTTCTTCATCTTGATATATGTTTTTATTTCGTTCTTTTTAAGGATAAACTCAAATAATAAAATGGGCTGACTCAACCCACAGTCACACTCACCAAACTTCATATAGCTGGAAAAACCGAAGTAACCCTGCTAAAAACTAAGGCTATAAGCCTATTCTGTGAGCGTTGTGTTCTACGTAATGGTTTGTATCACAAAAAGTAGAAAAAAATATTGATAGGTTTTACAAATACCATAAACAAAAAAACAAGGCGTTTAACTTTCTTTAGTATCATATCGCAAGTCAAAGATATAGTTATCGTGAATGTAGGCGGAACTAAGGTGACATTATGACAAGTAAAGCTATAAGCTAAGACCGTATGAAGATGACAAAAACTATACTTTATCAACTCTGTCAAATAGCACTGAGTTGTCTCAAAATAATTGCTTTTATCAGTAAAAACATTGGTTATAAAGACGATAAGTAGTGGGAAATGACAAATTATTATGAATTTCCTAACACACTTCAGAAATAATCGCTACTTTTGCAGAAGGTAAACTGCACCCACCGAAAGGACTGGGTAATAAATTAGTTATGAGTAAACGATTGCTTTTCACACTTGGAACACTGCTATTGCTTTCTACAACTGCAACGGCGCAAGACCATATCAACCCCGAAGATCGTGTGGTAGATATGGACTCTCCTACGTTTGTACCCTATGGTCCACATCGGGAAGGCAAAGGTGGGAGCCGACAGCATTCAATATGTCAGAACAAGCAAAGTTTACGTCTTCCCACCGCTCGAATTCAAGAATAAGTCGCAAGAAACAGCTTACTATCGATTGGTTTATAACATCAAAAAGGTATTGCCAATAGCCAAGGAGTGTAACCAGATTATTCTCGAAACGGGTGCTTATCTTGAGACGATTCCTACTAAGAAAGAGCGTGACGAACACATGAAGAAGGTGGAGAAAGAAATCTGGAACACCTATAAGCCACGTATGAAGAAACTGACTTTCACGCAAGGAAAACTGCTTATCAAGCTCATCGATCGTGAGTGTAATTCAACTTCATACGAACTTGTACAAGCTTTCCTCGGTCCTGTGCGAGCAGGTTTCTATCAGGCTTTGCTTGGGCTTTCGGTAGTAGTTTGAAGAAACGCTACGAGCCAAATGGAGCTGACAGACTTGTAGAGCGTATTGTCTTGCAGGTTGAGGCTGGACAGTTATAATCCAATCTCCCTCTATTTTGGTTTAAGAAGATACAAAATAAAACGCTGAAAAGGCTGAATAAAAAAGGCGTAGAGCTGTTCTAAAATAACAACTCTACGCCTTTTTCTATTTAGTCTACCCTTAAAAGCCTAATATTCCTCTGATTCACAGTATATTATACTACAAATCATTTGCTTATATCTGCAAGTTTTTGTACCTTTACATTATAAATCTTGCAGATATTTATGCTAAACGTACATCCAAACGAAATTCTCTATGTTCTCTTCTTTAGAGGACATGCTGATCATCAACATCCCCTTTTTCCAACTTAGTAATAAGATTAATTGGGAGTGTTTTGAAAATGCTTTTTTTCTCCATTGTATTGCAATACTAATGGTCGCCCCGCTCATCCTATTCGCTTGATGTGTGGTCTTTTAATCTTAAAAACATTTGCGTAATGTTTCAGATGAAATGGTGGTTTCTCAATGGAGTGAGAATGCTTACTATCAATATTTTTTGTGGTGGACTTGAATTTATGCCCAAACAACCCTGTGACGCTTCCGAGTTAGTTCACTTCAGAAATCGTATAGGTGAGGAAGGTATGGAGTTAATATTAGCAGAGAGCATCCGTGTTAATACCGACCATGATGACGAAAGATCATTTTGATACGGCTTTCATTGATTCTACCGTGCAGGAGAAGAATATAACCTATCCTACAGATGCGAAGTTGCATAAAAAGATAATCAAAAACGTTCTGAAGATAGTTCATGACAAGTGTCTTCCTCTACGACAGAGTTACACGCGTACGTTGAAAGGGATTTACTCGTTCCCAACGTTTTCGTAATCATCCCAAGAATCGTAAGAAAAGTTCTTAAGGCAGATAGACAACTAAGAACCATAGCAGGAAGATTGGTAAGAGAATTAGAGCGTAATCTTGAGGGAAAGAAAGGATATGAGAAGATGTTTGAACTATATTATAGAGTTCTTTCTCAGAATCGAAAGTCAAAGAACAAAGTATATTCTCTGCACGAACCAGATGTGGTTTGCCTCAGCAAAGGTAAGGAACATAAGCAATATGAGTTTGGTAATAAAGTATCTATTCTTCGCTCATGGTCAGGACTTATTTTGGGTGCATGTTCTTTTAGGAATGAATATGATGGGCATACTATCGAAAAGACGTTGGAACAAACCCAAAGGATGACAGGAAAGCAGGTTGATAAGTTAGCAGGAGATAGAGGGTATAGAGGGTGTAAAAGCAGATTGGGCAGACAAAGATACTCATTCCAGACACTCCTAAAGCTAAAGATAGCTACTACCAAAAGAAAAAGAAACACAAACTATTTTGTAAACGAGCAGGTATAGAGCCAACCATAGGACATCTTAAAGCAGACCATCGATTATCTCGCAACTTTTATAAAGGTGTGAAAGGAGATGCTATCAATGTATTATTAGCGGCGGCAGCATATAACTTCAAAAAGAGATGATGAGAGTTCTTTTTGGACCTTATAAAAAGAATCAGCATAGAGCTTTGTCAGTACAGGCTTTATGCTGAAATATAGTTTTCATAGGGATGACTATTTATTTTTCATGAAAATAAATATTTTTCTTCATGAAAATAAATATTTCTTTTTCACGTAAATAATTTCTTTTTTTCATGAAAATAATTCTCAAGACATACCTTTTTAAAGAATTGAGAAGAGAGATAAAAGGCGATTATTACAGCCTAAAAACATTGCATTTACGGTCTCTTATAAGTATAGTACACTCTCATTTCCTTCATTGAAAAGTAAGTCAAGAATACTAAGGTTAGGCAAGAAGCCAAACTTCTGTTGATAAACTTGATAGTAACGACGAGGAACAAAGTCGGTATCGACACCCGGATGCTTCGGACGAATTATCTCTCTGAAATCAACGGTTCCATCGGGGATATCCATCTGATAGACATCTGTGCGACGCATACAAGGCATAATGTCGATGAGTTCACATATTTTCAGCGTTATCTCCCAATTGAAATCATAGAGATACTTCCACTTTCGCTCGAAGAACGGGCGTATATCATCTTCATAATATTCAAAGAACGGACTCTCGCCATAAGACGACAGCAGCGCATTCCAGTGCTGGTGACGCCAATTGTCATGGTCGCTGATACGCACATCCTTCATCGGACACTTCAGACTCTCAAACTTCTCGACAGGAATAGAGAGGGTCTGCGGACCATTCGCAGAAGCAATTACGCAACGATTGCGGTAAGTCTGCTTAACGAAGTTGTCGTGTTGCTCTATCAGACAGCTGTCATAGCAGTTCAACTTCTGATACCATTGAATAGGCGCAAAGTAAGCAGAGGAGAGTAAAACCTCTCCAAGCCCCTCCGAAGGAGGGGGTGTCAAGTTACCGATGTCGGTCTTATTTGAATTGACAATGTTATTGTTATCAGAATATGCCATAACAGTTTTACGTATAATATGATTGAACGATGACAAAAAAGGAGGGGATGTGTAACGTTTACCAAACACAGGGTAACTTGCACATCCCCTCCTTTGGAGGGAAAACTTAGGGGAGGTTCTTATTAGTACTTACTTTATATTGTCCACCCAGTTAAACAGTCTGTGCCAGCGGATTCCACCAAAGCCCTTACGGTCTGGATCACTTGACCACCAGATGAAGATAGGCTTACCTACGACATGATCCTCTGGTACAAAACCCCAAAAACGGCTATCGGCAGAGTTGTGACGGTTGTCACCCATCATCCAGTAATAGTCCATCTTAAAGGTGTAGCTATTAGCTGGCTTACCATTAATATATATCATTCCGTTCTTTACCTGCAAGTCGTTGTTCTCATAAATCTTGATACAACGCTCATAAACAGGGAGGTTCTCTAATGTCAACTTAATCGACTTGCCCTTTGCTGGAATCCAAATAGGGACCATAATTATCGCGTGTCCAACCAGTAAAACCATTGAGCGGATAGATAAGCCCAGAGTAGAGATCCTTGTCTGTTACAGGACGGATAGACTGTACAATACCCTGACGCTTCAGCTCAGCAACAGCTCGTTTAGTCAATGGCATATAACCATCATAAGACAGAATATCCTTATTAAGCACGTTACCTTGGCTCAAGTCATATCCTTTCAGACGACTGAGCGTCTGTACATCTTCATCACTGATTTCTAAATCCTTACGAAGTTCGTCGTAACGTTCTCCTATAAAATCAGAAACAGAACCGTTTTTAAACTTAACAAAATAGGTATATTCAACTTTCTCTGGCTCTTTATTTGCCTTTCCGTCAATATAAACAATCTTGTTCTTAATCTGCAAGGTCTGTCCTGGAAGACCCACACAACGCTTCACATAGTTCTCACGACGATCGGTAGGACGCCAATCCAAAGCGCCAAAAGTACCTACATTTCTTACGATATAAGCTCTACCCGTAGCGTATGCCTTATCGAAGAAAGCACGCTGTTGGAGTGTATTCATCGCTGACAGATTGATATTAGGGTTCTGTTGTGCAAGGAAGTTCGTACCCATTGTATAGACATCATGATAGTAATCATTGCCCTGATAAGCAGGCTCACTCATGATAGTATCACCTGCAGGGAAGTTGAATACAACGATATCATTCAACTGAACCTTACCCAAACCCTTCACGCGACGATAGTCCCAATGTGGCCAAGAGATATAGCTCTTAGTATTGATAATAGGTAAGGTGTGCTGTGTCAGCGGCATTGTCAATGGTGTCTCAGGAATACGAGGACCATAGCTTACCTTCGACACAAAGAGGTAATCGCCCGTAAGGAGCGACTTCTCAAGGGAAGAAGAAGGAATAACGTAGTTCTGGAAGAAGAAAAGATTGATGAAATACACTGCTACCAATGCGAATACCAGTGCGTCTACCCATCCCATAATGAAGCGGATAGGTCCTTCAGAATCCTTCCACCACTGCCAACGAATCTTCTTTGTGATATACACATCAAAGATAAATGGAACTACTAACAATCCCCACCAACTCTTTACCCAGAACAGGAAAAGGAGGTAGAGTACAAGAACACAAATAAACTTTGCCCATTGCTTCTTTGGATTCAGGGCTGCTTTTTCTTTATCAATCATGATGGTGATAGGTGGTGGATGGTGAGTGATGGGTGGTGATAAAATGTTGGAAGTTCAAATACTGGATAATGAGATATATGATGGTGCATGATAAATAACTATTAGTTTTGAAAACTATCAGTAATCATCAACACCCAACACCCAACACTCAGCACCCAATATTAAAACTTAAATAAATCGCTCGTTGTAAGCAAGCCGGTATGGTCTTTGGTATATTCAGCTGCTAAGACTGCACCGAGGGCAAAGCCCTTACGGCTGTGAGCATCGTGAGTAATGGTGATCTTATCAGCCTCAGAGTCATAACTAATACTATGAATACCGGGCACTTCGTCGCGACGAATAGACGCGATAGGCAACTCGTTGGCTGCAACCTCATTGCTACCCGACTCCGTACCATCAGCTGCGTGCTGGAAGCCCTTAACCCACTTATCTTTGCGGTCAAGGTCGTTAAGAATCTCTTCTGCAAGGGTTATGGCTGTTCCTGATGGTGCATCGAGTTTGTGAACATGGTGTACTTCCTCCATCTCAACGCTATACTGTGGAAAACCATTCATTATCTTTGCCAAATAACGGTTGACAGCTGAGAAAATAGCAACGCCAATAGAGAAGTTACTTGCCCAGAACAAAGTCTGCCCTCCTTCGGTACACATACGCTCAACCTCAGCCTTATGCTCCTGCATCCAGCCCGTAGAGCCACTGACAACTTTCACATTATGCGCAAAAGCACGCTGATAATTAGCAAAGGCAGCCGTAGGATTTGTAAATTCAATGGCTACATCAGCCGATGCAAAGGCAGGAGAATCGAAGTCCTCTATATTGTCAACATCAATAATACTTACAATTTCGTGGCCACGCTCAAGGGCTATCTGTTCTATCATACGTCCCATCTTGCCGTAGCCTATCAATGCTATTTTCATAATTAATCTGAATTAAAACATTGCAAAGGTAGCTGATTTGCGGCATAAAACAAAATAAGTTCACGTATTTTTAAATAAGGTATAGGCAAGTCAAGAGGTGACTTTTACGTATAGAGCAATAGGCAAGATGCAACCTATCTTCTCTTTTTCTATTGATGTGTTGACGCCCCGCACGTCTGGTGCGGAGGCTCAACACCAATAGTGCGAAGGCTTAACACCACTGGTGCTGAGCACTAAGGAGAGAGAAACTATGATGCGAAATAATAAGAAAAATACCTTGATAATACTACTGACTTTATCAATTTCTTTGTATATTTGCGTACTGTTACAAACCAAGAATCTTTTATGGAACAACTCATCCACTACGTATGGAAACACAAGCTGTTTCCGTTGACGGGGCTTAAAACTACTGACGGACAGGAGGTGGAGGTAATTGACTCCGGACTACATAATCATAACGCTGGACCAGACTTCTTCAATGCAAAGGTGAAGATTGGCGGTACACTGTGGGTGGGGAATGTGGAGATACACGATCGTGCGTCCGACTGGTTTCTACACAGACACGACCGCGACCCGAACTATAACAATGTTATTCTTCACGTGGCTGAGTCTATTGACGTTGATGTTAAGACACGAGAGGGCGATTATCCGCCACAGATGCGACTGCAAGTGCCAACGACTGTGCGAGAACATTACGAAGAACTGCTCACAACTGACGAATATCCTGCTTGTTATCGTATCATTCCAAGTCTGTCAAAACTAATGGTTCATTCGTGGATGAGTGCCTTACAGACAGAAAGGTTGGAACAGAAGACAAAGGCGATAGCCCAACGAGTGAAGGATTGTGACGGCTCTTGGGAAGCAGCTTACTTCGTTACACTTGCCCGCAACTATGGTTTCGGCATCAATGGAGACGCTTTCGAGGCATGGGCTAAGTTGATTCCTTTGCAGAGTGTGGCTCATCATCGGGACAATCTCATGCAGATTGAAGCCTTCTTCTTGGGGCAAGCTGGATTGTTAGATACAGCAGCTATCCCCGAAAGATATCAACAGCAGGCACTGAACGACAGCTATTTCACAGAGTTGAAAAGTGAATATCAGTACTTAGCACATAAGTTTGGACTACAAGCGATGGACGCTAATCAATGGCGATTCCTCCGCTTACGACCACAGAACTTTCCGCATATCCGCATCGCACAACTTGCTCGACTCTACTATGAACAGCGGGCAGGATTGTCACAGTTGTTGGAGTGTGAGAGTGTTAAGCAGGTGAGAGAACTGTTGGCAACACAGGTAACTCGCTATTGGGAAACGCATTATGTCTTTGGTGAAGAGAGCGTAAAGAGCGAGAAAAAACTATCAGCAGGATCTTTGAATCTGCTGATTATCAACACTGTCGCACCGATCCTCTTCGCCTACGGTAACACAAGAACGCAGAGAAATACTGTGAACGTGCCTTCGACTTCCTCGAAGCATTAAAAGCAGAGGATAATCACATCGTAAGGATGTGGAAAGAAGTGGGGCTAATGGTAGAAACTGCGGGTGATTCACAAGCCCTTATACAACTTAAGAAGGAGTATTGCGACCGAAAAGATTGCCTCCGCTGTAGGATAGGTTATGAGTATTTGAAGGGGAACTCATCATTAAAGGGTTAAGAGAATTGGGATAATTAGGCTAATGGGGCATATAAGGCTAATAGGCCTAATAAGCCCAATAAAATCCTAAAAATAACATAGATTATGGAAAAGAAGAAATACATCTTTGAGACAAGACTGGATGTTCGCGACTATGAGTGCGATATCCAAGGTATCGTTAACAATGCAAACTATCTGCATTACACCGAACATACACGCCATAGATTCCTTTAAATCATTGGGCGTGAGACTCTCTGAACTACACGCAAAAAGGCGTTGATGCTGTTGTTGCACGAATGCAACTCACATATAAAGTGCCATTTACTTGCGATGACGAGATTATCTCACGTATGTCATTAAAGAAGAACGGACTACGCTGGGTGTTCTCTCTCACGACCTCTTCCGTGCCAGTGATGAACGCCTCTGTTTCCATGCAGATGTAGACCTTGTGACACTCATCAATGGTAGATTGGGCAGTAGCAAGGAATACGATGAAGCGTTTGCAAGAGTATTGTAAAAGTTTATTTACTCCCTAAGTCTTCCCCTCTTTCGGGGAAGGTGGGGAGCTACTACCTACCATTACCTACACCATGGAAGCCTTAAACTCAATCCTACTGACCCGACTTACTCGCTTTAACCTCAGTGAACTGGCTGAACTTTACAAGCGAGCAGGCTCTGCTACGGCTGTCATAGAACATAAAAGAGACATCAGAGAGATTCTTCCTGAAGCCTCAACGCATCTCATACAAGCCTTGAAAGACATTGATAACCTGAGAGAATGGGCTGAACAAGAATTAGAATACGATCATCTGCATAATATTGAGCCTATCTGTATGAATGATGAACGCTATCCGCAACGGCTCAAAGAGTGCACAGATGCACCTATCCTACTCTATTATCTCGGTAATGCCGACCTCAACAATCGACACGTTATCAATATTATCGGCACACGACACTGCACCACCTACGGACAAGATATTATCCATTCGTTTGTCAGAGAACTAAAAGTACTTTGTCCAGATGTGCTCATCCTCAGTGGACTGGCTTACGGAGTAGATATTCATGCACACCGAGCAGCCTTAGAGAATGGCTTTGAAACCGTAGGAGTATTGGCTCACGGACTCGATAACATTTACCCACGTGGACACAGAGATACAGCCTTAAAGATGATTAAACAAGGTGGATTACTGTCGGAATATACCACGCATACGCAGCCCGTTGCCCGCAACTTCGTACAGCGTAACCGCATTGTGGCAGGTTGTGCAGATGCAACAATTCTCGTAGAATCGGCTGCGAAGGGTGGAGGACTTATCACCTGCAGTATCGCTCGTAGCTATGGACGGGAAGTATTTGCCTTTCCTGGCGCTGTTTATTCTGATTATAGCGAGGGCTGTAATAATCTTATTCGTGACAATGGGGCTGCTCTCATCACATCAGCAACAGATTTTGTAAAAGGCGATGGGATGGGACGATGATATCAAATTGGAGCAGGCACAGCAACGAGGAATTGAACGAACGCTTTTCCCTGATTTGTCTTCAGAAGAGGAAGCAATTGTTCGCGTGCTCGCTAAAAAACAATGACCTGCAGATTAATCTCTTGTCGATTCAAGCGAATATTCCTATCTCAAGGCTCATAGGAATCCTCTTTACATTAGAAATGAAAAGGGGTTATTAGGGCTATGGCTGGCGGTTGTTATCATCTTTTAGCATAGGATCTTAATACTATAAAAGTAGATAATACTGAAAAAAAGGCATTTCTTTTGCCACAAATCTATCCCTATCTTCCGTCTCTTTAGATGTGAACGAAAACTGAATCACCAACCTAATTAATTATCAAGACAATGAGAACAACAATCTTTTCTATCGCATTCGCTGTAGCTATTCTATGCTCAAGCTGCACCGTAAAAGCCAACCCAACGAGTCTCATCACACAACCTAAGAATGATGAGATAGGGTCTATTTTCAAAGAGTTTAAGAGTGGAAATAACGTCACTTACGTCAACTTGCCTAAGACTCTCATAAAGCTTGGATTGAAGGCTGCCGACGACGAGACCGCTAATGCACTCGCTGAGCAAATCGACGGACTGCAAATTTTTAACTTTTGAGAAGGCTGATCAAAGGCTAAAAGACAACTTATACAACCGTATCAGTAAGTTGGAATCACAGGGATATGAGCCTATGGTGAAGGCAAATGAGGACGGCGAAAAGGTCAGAATCTTCATTAAAGGCAACGAGAAGGAAGTGCAGAGTCTTGTTGTCTTCGCTATGGACAAAGAAGACTGCTCACTCATCAATATCGTAGGACATATCAATCCTGCTAATATTGATGATGTCGTAAAGTCACAGACCAAGTAAACAAAGACACATTATGAAACGGTTTATCATCATAGGCATCCTTGCTCTCAGTACATTATCAGCCTCAGCGCAGAGTGTAAAAGGGCTAATTGAGCAATATAGGCACGAGAAAAACGTTATTCACCTTCATATAACACCTGCCTTAATGTCGTTCTTGAAGGTGCTTGCTAAAAGCCATTCGGACGATTCCAAGGCTCTGAAAGCGGTGTCTTCCTTTCGTATACTTGTCTTTGATGACTGTGATTCGATTGTAAAAAGTCGTTTTAGAAACACGGTTCAGACCTTCCATCCTAAGGGATATACGCCAATCATCTACAATAAGCAGGCAGATGAGACTAATTATGTTTACCTCAAAGAAAAGAAAGGGTGCATTCGTGAAGTGCTCATCCTTGCTATTGACAAACAAGATGGCGCCATTGTACGGATTAAAGGTAAGATAAGTCCTAACGATGTCGACTCAGTTGTGAAAGAAAGTACCAACAAGAAGAATCTGAAAAGCTACAAGTTATAGGGCGGACAACCTTACATCATTGCCGATTATTGTATAAAGCGCACATCTGCCTATGCAAGCAAGCGATTTTAAACAGCTATTCCTACCCTGCCATCGGAAACTCTTTTCGGTGGCATATAGGCTGATGAGCAACGCTCAAGCTGCTGAAGATATGGTGCAAGAAACCTTCTTAAAACTCTGGATGCAGCGTGATAAGATGGGAATGGTGGATAATCCCGAGGCTTATAGCATAACAGTACTACGCCGACTCTTCTATGACAAGATGAGAGCAGGACATCTTCAAAAAGTCGACAAAGATGTGGGAAGTCTGCAAGTAAGCTCCTCACAGAACATAAGTAAGCAATTAGAGGAAGCTGACGAATACCAACGAGTAAGACGGTTAATTAACCATCTGCCCGAACCACAAGCTAAAATCATGCTGATGCGTGATGTTGAAGACCGCAGTTTTGAGGAAATCAGCATCGAAACAGGGCTTACGGAGGTGAATGTAAGAAGTATTCTCAGCCGTGCCCGAAAGAAGATTAGAGAACAGATAAAAGCAATGAGATATGATAAAGACTGAAGAAATAAAGCGTTTACTTGACCGATACTACGATGGAAAGACCACCGAAGAGGAGGAGAAGGCGCTGCACACCTACTTCAACGGCAGTGATATCGATGCCAGTTTGACGGAGGAACGCATCTTCTTCACGGTTCTTCAGTCATCTGAATGCCCTACACCAGCAGGAATAGAGGAACGACTTAATCGTCAGATTAGCCAGTGGAACATCTTAGAAGTCACTAATCGTCGTGCGATAAGGCATATTAACCTGCGCTGGGTAGTAGGGATAGCAGCCAGTTTGTTGCTTCTCTTTGCTGCTGGTGCTATCGTTTACCAAAACGAGAATAAGTCGCCACAAACTGAACAAGATACCTATACTAACGCTAAAGACGCTTACGCCGAGACGTCAAAAGCACTGATGAAATTCTCAAAGACGCTCAATAAGGGTATTGACGCTACCGAGAACATCACTAATAAAACAAGGGATTAGATTATGAAGAGAATTATTTTAACGCTTTGTATGACTATGATAGCCTGTATAACGGCATTTGCTCAAAAGGCATTGTTCGAAAAATACAGCGAAACAGATGGTGTCTCCACTGTCTACATATCACGTAATATGATGCGAATGATGGGCAATGTGAAAGCAGGTAACAAGGATATCAGTAAGGTTGCAGGCCGTCTCGATTATCTGCAGATACTCTCCTGCGAGCGTCCTTCACTGATTCCTTCTATCAAGAAGTCTGCCCAAAGTATCTTCAATCAACAAAAGTATTCAATTGTAATGCAAGTCAATGAGGGAGGCGAACATACTACTATCTACGAGCGGCATTACCCAAATGGAAAGAATGAGTTTTCCCTACTCGCCATAGAACGCAATGAAATTACAATTATCAACCTACTTGGTAATATCTCGTTACAGGATATTCAAGGAATAGCTGGTGGAAATAATCCCCAGCTTTTTTTGGTTATGTAACAGAAATAGAGTACTTTTTGCAGAAAAATAAGGAGGTATAATTATGAATAGGACCATAAATATTCCAAGTGCAGACAACGCCTTCTTGGAGATGTTAGCACAAAAGATGGGATGGACTATAAGTCAAATCAACTCTCATACAGAGAACGATAAAAAGCCAGACTTAAACACACCAGAGAAAAGGAAAAAAGCAATAGAGTTGCTTCAATCCATCGCTGGTAAACTGCCAAACAGTCGTTTAGAAAGCTGGAAACAAGCAAAAGAAGAGTATCTAAGAACAAAACACTTATGAGAATCTTCTTAGATACCAATGCAATACTTTGCTGCTCTTAATGCAAATGCTGATATCATTGTCACAAGAAACAAGAAAGATTTTGCTACCAGTGAGATAAGTGTTGTAACTCCTTTGGAATATATAGAAGGTAAAAACAAATGAAAATAGGTATATTCGTTGGAAGCTTTGATCCATTTACAATAGGGCACGACTCTATTGTACGCCGTGCACTGCCCCTCTTTGACAAGGTTGTGATTGGTGTTGGTGTCAACGAGCGGAAGAAATATATGTTCAGTACGGAGGAACGGACCGAACGTATAGCACGACTCTATGCTGACGAGCCAAAGATTGAAGTAAAGGCATACAGCGACCTCACCATAGACTTTGCTCGAAGAGAGGGAGCCGAATATATCATTAAGGGTGTGCGTAGCGTAAAAGACTTCGAATATGAGCGCGAACAAGCCGATATCAACCGACGCTTGAGCCGTATTGAAACCATCTTATTCTACGCAGAACCACAATTAGAAAGTATCAGCTCAAGCGTTGTAAGAGAGCTGAAAAACTTTGGAAGAGACATCACTGAGTTCCTACCAAAGGGATATTAACGATTAGAAAGATGCTCACAAAGCACATTGATAAAACAAGAACACGATGATAACATATAGTGCTGAAGGCGTTAAGATGCCTAAAATCAAGAAGCGAGAGATTTCTCGTTGGATTAAAGCTGTTGCTGCAACCCATGGACGAAAGGTTGGAGAAATTGGTTATATGTTCGTAGATGACGAGAAGATTCTCGAAGTTAACAACGAGTATCTTGGACATGATTACTATACAGACATCATCACCTTCGACTATGATGAGGATGATGTGCTCAATGGCGACCTCGTTATCTCGCTTGACACGGTCCGCACTAATGCCGAATTGTTCAAGAAGTCATACGAAGACGAGCTTAACCGAGTTATCATTCATGGCATTCTTCACCTCTGTGGTATCAACGACAAGGGTCCTGGTGAACGTGAGATTATGGAAGAAAACGAAAATAAAGCACTCGCTCTATTAAAGGAAATGAGTGGCGAATTATAAGCTTTTTATTATATTATAGGTAATGTTTCCCACATTAAAAAGTAAAGGGCTGGAATCCAATTTTGGGTTTCAGCCCTTATTGTTTATCTGCTCTTCTTTGTCAAAAGCCATATCTAAATCCAAATCAATCATTAGACCACAATATTCATGATTCTTACTTTGAATATTGTTTCCTACAACTTTAATTTCTTTTCGACATCGTGTCTATCTTTGTAAGTTGACATTGTTCGCTACGCCTGCGTTGCAAAGACAGTTTAATCTGCACGACAACAAAACAAAAATATGTTTATGCTCTGATGACTGATTTAGGATAAACAAGAGAAAGGAATAGTGTTAGGACCTAACAAACCTCTTCTTGCCGTGCTTAGCATTACTTATAAGCTATCTATTCATGCTCCGCACGTGATGTGCGGAGCATTAGCACGTATGGTGCGGAGGCTTAGCACATGTTGTGCGGAAGCTTAGCTCTCTGTGAAAAAGATGTATTGTGATGGAGAATAACTTATAAATTTACGTGTGAGTTAGTCTAAGTTGCAGAGTAATTATAGGGATAATTTACCCCAGTCTGTTCGATAATAAATAAAATCTGTTTAGACACTAACGGCTAATTGGGGTTTAGATAGAAACCAAAAAGGTGCTTAGTTGTAAGTCCAATTAAGCACCTTTTCTTATATTATTAGCCAAACAAGGCATATTACAAAACAGACTAAACCCTTTAAAGAGCGTATGATGCTGCCTTTCTATTTACCCGTAGCAAGTTCAACAGCTTTGGTGACAATATCACTCTGCTCATTCCATATACGGAAATACTCGTTCATATCCCAGATATCACGGGCAGTAAGAGCCTTTAGTTGTAAAGCTATATGAGGAAGTGTTTCCTTTAATTCGGCAGCATCCTTAGGCTCTACCTTTTCTTTCTTTCCCTCTGCTACGATTTCATCGAGTAACGACTGTGGTACCACATAACCCTTATTAAACGCGTCAAATGAGCTGTATTGCGCCTTCAAAGCCTGACGATTCGCATCAGCATACTTCAAATAAGCATTGATGATAATACTCTTTGTTGCCAACATACGATGATAACGTGTAAACTTTGCGGTATCAAGTGGAACGAAGTAATCAGGCATAATACCACCGCCACCATAGACAACACGATGCTTGCGGATGGTGTAATACTTCAAAGAATCAGAGAATTGAATACTGTCTGGATTGGTCAACTCTCCATGCTTAAATCGTTTCTCGATATCCATCTCGTAATCCTTCAGGTCGCCTTTTGTATAAGGCTTCTGAATACAACGTCCACTTGGCGTATAATAATGGGCTATCGTCAGACGAATCATACTACCATCAGGGAGGTCGAACGGACGCTGTACAAGTCCCTTACCAAAGGTTCTACGACCAACAACCGTTCCGCGATCATTATCTTGGATAGCACCAGTGACAATCTCAGCAGCCGAAGCCGAAAGCTCGTTCACCATTACATAGACCTTTACATCCTGCAAACGTCCGTTACCAATTGCTTTGAAATTCTGGCGACGAGCACGACGTCCTTCGGTGTAAACAATCATGTCATTGTCCTTGAGAAACTCATTTGATATCTGAACAGCCGACTGAAGATAACCGCCACCATTGTCTTGTAGGTCAAGAAGTAGGGTCTTCATTCCCTTCTTTTTCAGTGAGTCAACAGCCGACATGAACTCGTCATGGGTCTTCATTCCGAAGCTTTCAATTCGGATATACCCTACATTAGGACGAATCATATAAGAAGCATTGATGGTATGAATAGGTATCTTAGCACGTGTAACAACAAAGGTCAACACACCTTTTACGCCACGACGCACAATACCCAACTTCACTTTCGTACCCTTCTTACCACGAAGCATCTTCATGATGTCGATACGTGCCATCTTCACACCAGCGATAGTAGAGTCGTTCACACTGACGATACGGTCGCCAGCAAGGATGCCCACCTTCTGAGATGGTCCGTTGACAACAGGTTGGATAACGACAAGTGTATCCTCAATCATGTTAAATTGTACGCCAATACCCTCAAAGTCGCCCTGCAATGGTTCGTTCATCGCTTTGGTTTCCTTTGCATCTGTATAGGTAGAATGTGGGTCGAGCTTCTCGAGCATACCCCTGATAGCATCCTCCGCTAACTTCTGCTCGTTCACAGAGTCCACATAAAAAGTTCTTAATAGCCATCTCTGCCAACTGCAGTTTGCGTAAAGGAGAGTCGTTGCTCTGCTGCGCCGACAAAAGGTAAAAAGGTAAAAAGGTAAAAAAAGTAAAAGACAAATATACTTTCTCATATCCTAATCTTATGTTTTAATAGTTTTGTTATATGCTTGAAGAAAGCAATAAAAGCCCTTTTAAAACAGCCTTTTGCTCTTCAATTTTAGTTATATTATTTACAGATGTACCAACAATCGTACGGACATCATTTGGAAATTCTATCCCTTTTACCGACTTTCTTTATTATTTTTCCACGTCAGGAAGATCCTCTTCGATAACAAGGTTGTCAATAATAAAGTTCTGGCGTTCCATCGTATTCTTACCCATATAATACTCCAAGAGCTTAGCTACTTGGTCATTCTTATGTAACGTAACCTGCTCTAAACGCATATCTGGACCGATAAAATGGGCAAATTCGTCAGGAGAAATCTCACCAAGGCCCTTGAATCGGGTGATTTCTGGATCTGGTCCAAGCTCACTGATAGCTGCCACACGCTCCTCCTCAGAGTAGCAGTAGCGTGTAATAAAGTCGTTCTTTTTCTCTCCTTTCACACGACGAGCGTCCGCTTCGGCAATCACCTCTTTGTTCTTTATCTTTGTTCGACGGTTACGAACACGGAAAAGTGGTGTTTGAAGGACATATACATGCCCTTTCTTTATCAGCTCTGGGAAGAACTGAAGGAAGAAAGTTATGATGAGTAAACGGATGTGCATACCGTCAACATCGGCATCCGTTGCCACTATCACCTTGTTATATCTGAGTGAATCGAGTCCGTCTTCAATGTCGAGCGCAGCCTGAAGGAGGTTGAACTCCTCATTCTCATACACCACCTTCTTGGTCAAACCGAAGCAGTTAAGCGGCTTTCCACGCAATGAGAAGACCGCTTGTGTGTTGACATCACGACTCTTAGTGATGCTTCCGCTGGCAGAATCACCCTCTGTAATGAAGATTGAGCTCTCCTCCTTTCGATTATTCTTTACGTCACAATAGTGTACACGACAGTCACGCAACTTACGGTTATGGAGGTTGGCTTTCTTCGCTCTCTCGCGTGCCAACTTCGTAACACCAGCCATTGCCTTACGCTCGCGTTCGGTTTCCTTGATTTTATTCTCAAGTATATCGGTGAAGTCTTCTTTGTGGATATGGAGATAGTTGTCGACGTTTGTCTTGATAAAGTCGCCCACATACTTATTGATAGATTCACCATCAGGTGACATCTGAGTGGAACCTAACTTAATCTTTGTTTGTGACTCGAATACTGGCTCTTCAACGTTTACAGCGATAGCAGCTACTAATCCGTTACGAATGTCACCATACTCATACTTGCCAAAGAACTCTTTTATTGTCTTAGCAATATGCTCTTTGAAAGCTGTCTGGTGTGTACCGCCCTGTGTTGTATGCTGACCATTCACGAAAGAGTAATACTCCTCGCCATATTGATTGGTATGAGTGAAAGCGATTTCGATATCCTCTCCCTTCATGTGAACAATAGGATACAATGGATCAACAGTCATATTATCAGTCAAAAGGTCCTTCAAACCATGTCGACTAAGTATACGACGACCATTGTACATAATGGTCAATCCTGTGTTTAGATAGGTATAGTTACGAAGCATCTCCTCCACAATATCATCATGGAAGCTATAATTCTTGAAGAGCGTTGCATCTGGTTCAAAGTAGATATAAGTACCATTCTCATCCGCAGACTTCTTTGTTTTGTCGCTTTGAAGGTTACCTTTCTCAAACGATAGTTCACGTACCTTACCATCACGATAGCTCTTTACCTCGAAACGAGAACTGAGAGCGTTAACAGCTTTGATACCGACACCATTCAAACCGACACTCTTCTTAAATGCCTTAGAGTCATACTTACCACCCGTATTCAGTACAGACACAGCCTCAACAAGCTTTCCCTGTGGAATACCACGACCATAGTCGCGCACACTAACACGAAGGTTATCCTCCACATCAATCTCAATGCGGTCGCCAGCATTCATCTTAAACTCGTCAATAGAGTTATCAATGACCTCCTTCAAGAGTACATAAATACCATCTTCAGGCAACTTTCCATCGCCCAAACGACCAATATACATACCCGGACGGGTACGTACATGCTCCATATCCGATAGATGTCGGATATTATCATCGGTGTAAGATACGGGTGTTGGGTGTTGGGTGTTGGGTGTTGATGAATTGTCCATGTGTTGGGTTGTTGGCTGTGAATTATTGGTTATTGAGGGTTAATTATTAGGTGATAAGGGCTTAACTATTTTATGATATTGAGTGTTCATTAATGAGTAATTAGGTGTTGAAATAGAAGAAACACGTGAAAATATAGAAAAAACACATGTTAAAGCTGTCCATCAACACCCAACACTCATCACCCATCACCCAATAGCTTTCCTATAGCATCTGCGCTTCTTGTGCATAGTTGGGTCTAATGGGCCCCACTGACTCTGTACGCTTTCGTTGGTTTCCATCTCCACGTGCGTTTCACCCCACTTGAAGCCGTACTTCACATAACGTGGAATGAGGTCAGCAAAGACAAGAGCATTCGCTCCCTTTGAACGATATTCTGGCAGAACACCTATCAAAAGAAGGTCTACTACTTCTGTCTTATGGAACTTTATTGCACGTAACAAATGCCACCATCCGAATGGGAACAGACGTCCACGACGACACTTCTGCAAGGCACGTGTCAGTGATGGAATCGTAATAGCAAGACCAACTAACTGGTTATCCTTATTGCCATCCTCAATAACAGTGATGAGATCGAGGTCGGCAAGTGGGAAATACATCTTTACATACTGGTCTATCTGGCGATCAGTTAACTCTGAGAAGCCATAGAGATGAGAGTAAGTCACATTGATTAAGTCAAAGAGTTTCTTGCCATAACCACCCTCGAAGATTTCCTTCTTGGTCAGCTTACGAGCATGGAGATTATAACGTTTCTCCACCATCTCTGCAATCTTTGTGTATTTCTCTGGAGCTGTTTCTGGAACATCAAGACGGTATTCTACATAGTCATTATCCTTCTCCCAGCCACCAAGTTTCTCCATGTGCTTTGGATAATAATCGTAGTTGTAAATGGTTGCCATTGTACCGAGCTGATCAAAGCCCCATGTCAACATACCCTCTGGGTCCATATCTGTGAAACCAAGTGGCCCCACAATAGAGGTCATGCCCTTCTCTTTGCCGTAGTCTTCAACAGCCTTCAACAGAGCATTTGACACTTCGATATCGTCAATGAAGTCTATCCAACCGAAGCGAACATCCTTCTTTTCCCATTTTCGTTTGCCTTATGATTAATGATGGCAGCTACACGCCCCACCACTTTCCCCTCCTTCAAGGCGAGGAAATACTCAGCTTCGCAGAAGTCAAAAGCAGCATTCTTGTCTCTTGACAGCGTATTCAACTCATCGCTATAGAGGTTTGGGGCATCATAGTGATCGCCCTCGTAGAGGTCATAATGACACTCGATGAAAGCCTTTAGGTCTTTCTTCGTCTCTACTCTCTTTATCTGAACTGATGACATTTAGTATTTTTAATTTCGTTATTTTCCTAATCTTAAACATGCAAAAGTACTAAAAAAAAGGTAGATTGGCAAATTTACGCTCCTTTTTATTGACTATCACTACCCTACTACTCAGTCATAAGGACTCGTGTTAGGCATCCGCACCACACGTGCTAAGCATCCGCACCACACGTGCTAACCATTCGCACTATACGTGTCTGACGTCAACAGAAAAGTTGTTCAGCCTTATCAAAGGCTGCAAGATACTATCATTCGACCATTAAAAAAGGCTTCATAATCCCTTTTTCACAAGGAATTATGAAGCCATTTATTATCAATAACTTCGCTTATTATTCTGGATTATTTATCTCACAATAAACTTCTTACCACCACGGATATAGATACCAGGAGCAAGTTGTGCATCAGCTGGCATACGAACGCCCTGCAAGTTATAAACAGCATCATCTGTGGTTGTTACAGTCCACACGGTTCCAATGCCTGCTGTCGTGTCCTCTACATAGAGCATTGGATAGATTCCATTAGCTGAAGCTGGCTTGTAAGCACCAAATGTCTTATATTTGGTATCGTACTGAAGTACGTGACCCGTAGAAGAGGTGATTGTGAATGTACCATCTGCCTTTGGCTCTAATGTCCACTCTACCGCCTTATCTTTAGTCACAAACTGAACAGTCTTGTACTTATCCTCCTGTCCGAAATACTTGTCGTTAGCATCCTTGATATAGAAACCTGTTGTTCCCTGCTCCAAAGTAAGAACCGACTGGTCATCAGCAACATTCACCTTTTCATTATTATCAGTGATGCCCTTTGCTGGCAGATAACCAAAACTCTTGCCCTTCAAAGTAGATGCTATAACAAAATTGCTACCAGTTTTAGCTATAAGAACATAACGCTTGCCTGCTACTGGGGCTGTGGTTGTCTTTACGAAAGTGCCACCCTGCGGTGTTACCTGCGGATCGTCTGGCGTTATTGGGTCTTCAGGAACTATCACGCTTGTGTATCGTGCATCGTCTGAAGCTGTTGTTATAGCGTAATAAGGGTTAAACTCTACATCCATACTATCACCCCATACGTACTCAGCAAGGTTAGGATAGTCGATGAAGAGGTTACGGTTATTCTGAATCTTATAGACAGCTTCGTTACGTTTGATTTCCATCTCGTCAACACGGTCGTTCATACTCCACTGGCGGAAGAGGTCTGATGACCACTTTTTCAGCGTTGGATAAGCTCCCGTCTGCAATTGATTGGCACCTTCTGAAACAAAGCTTAAGTTCTGATAGGTGGTAGCCATATACATATAGCTGCGTGAGAACTCACCTTTAAAACGATCGCCCGGCTCCCACATCTTCACAAGCTGACCATCAGCATAACCCGTTCCGACCTTGTCATAGCCTGCTCCAGCTTCCTCTTTTACGTTGACAACAACGCCCATAACGTAGTTACTCTTTGAACTGTTAGCATGAGAGTCGGATGGATAAAGGTTATAGAGATCACACCAAGCATCATTCTTATGACCACCCCACCAGCTTTTTGGGAAAGAATGTTCAATATTCATACCAGCAATAGCATTACCAGTATTTGTGCTTTCAAAGTAAAACTTCTTGTCGCTATAACGATTATAACACTCGTTGGTCTGTGGGTCTCGGTCAGTGTACCAGAAGCCATGCCATGTATAACCTGGACCTCTACCACCATACTTTAGTACTTTCTTCTTGTCCATCAGCTTGTGTAAAGCTGCCTTTAACTGCTCTTTCTTCAGTCCTTGTAACGAAGAAGCGTACTGCGCTAATGTCTTACGATCAATCGCATTAGCCGATGTTGTTACACCAATCAACGCTGTAGCGATGACCATCTTAAAATACCTGTTCATTGTTTTAATAGGTTTTATCGGTAATTATTTATCATATATTTCTATTTAAAAGTCGTTATGCTATTAATCAAACAGTGTCTGACCAGTCACATTCAGCGGACAAAAAACATAGCTTCTGTTACGCAACGAAAAAGACTACAAAAGTTAGGTAAAATTTATTGAGAGTCACAAGTTGGTATCGCTGTTTTCTTGCAAACGAAAAGCAGGTGATTGCTTTCTGCATCAGTAGTAGCAAAGAGGTAGACGTTTCCTCCTTCTTTTATCTTCAGCCGTTTGCGCAAATCCGCAACACTCATAGGGAAGTTGCGCACGGCAAGATTGGCTTTTTCTATCCTCGAAAGACTACGTCTCAATTCCTTCTTATTGAACGATGAAACCGCTGTTATTTCAAACTTTCGGCCTGGAAATTCATTGATAGCCTCATCAGAGACAAAAAGATGAGAATTAAGACTGAGTGCTGAAAGTGGATAACGGGCAGTAAGCAAAGCAAAACAGCCTGCTTTCATCAATGAAGTATTGGGCTCATAGAGATACTGACCAGCTTTAGGAACAGCCGAAAGAAGTCGCTGTGATGTACTTAAAGCCTCATCAAGAGAATAAGAAACGATACTTTCATCATTCACACAGAACACTTGTAGGGCTTTTTCCGTAGCCATCTTGTCATCTTTTTCACCTTTCGTTCTCTGCAATACCAGTAGCAATTCCTTACATTCATTGCGTACAGAGACGATATGTACCTCTCGAACAACATTGCCCAAGCGATTGAGTTCGTCCACAGCACGATGCCAATCGAGCATTGGAGAAAGCTTGATAACAACCGTATCAGCCTTCTCTAAGAGTTCTTCTTCTAATGCCAAGACATCGGGTGTACAATCACTTATGAGCACAGTCTTACCTCCTTGTTCATTACGACGCGCAGGATCGAGGAATAACACAGACACATGGTCAAGCTGATGGAGGTAAGCTGTACCATCATCATTAACTACTTCTGCTTGTGTTAAACCTAAAGCGTGGAAATTATGACGTGCCAATTCGCACAACTTCTTCTGCTGTTCGACATAAATAGCACGTTTGAAGCTATGCGCGATAAAGGAGAAATCAACGCCAAAGCCGCCTGTTAGGTCGCAGAACGACCCTTCAAAACTGTTCCGAACATGATTTTCTTGCTGCTTAGGAGTAGTTTCTTCTCCTGCAGAAGGTCTACTACAATCGTTATTAAGGTCAGAAGATACTAAATTATCTACCCCTACAAGGCGTGCAACGAGCCGTGCCTTATACTCCGCAGTCTGCTCACTTGAACATTGTTCCATCGATAAATGCGGTGGATAGATAATATCCTCATTCGCTGCCCATGACGGCAGTTTCGTGCGCGCAGTTTGCCATCCTGCCAACTGGTCGAGCAAGAAGGGCATATCAATATCAGGGTAGCGGTGGGATTGAAGGGCAAGAAGCCTCACCCCCGCCCCCTCTCCGAGTGGAGAGGGGAGTGAAATGTTATTTTTGCTTAGAACGTCCCGCACATATCTTGGCAGTAGTAGTTCTGAATGACTTATATCGTTTTTTTGCTTCATCTAATCCTATATTTGCATTACCTTAATAGTCCTTAGAATTTTATTCTTACCATGCTAATACTGTAGCAAAGTCGGTAATCACTCCCCTCTCCATTCGGAGAGGGGCGGGGGTGAGGCTTCTTTTTACCTCACTACCTTCAAATTCTGCTTTGCCCAAGCCCTTGTACAAAGGTTAAAGTGCCACCACTCGGTACGTAAAGGCATGAAACCAGCAGCACTCATCACCTCACGAAGAAGGCGGCGGTTGGCTAATGCCTCACGAGAGATAAGACGACGAGCAACGAGGTCATTCTCTTTATCAATATGACTGGCTATCCCCATGTGGTCAACCTTCACACCCATTGGGATCGTATCTATCAAACAACGTGTGGCACCATCACGCCATGTAGCATCATTCCAAGAGGCCTTACAGATACTAATATCTACTGCCATCCCATAGTTATGCATACCTCCTCCGTGCGCAGGATTAGACACATAGAAATACTTTGGAGTATCTTTCACTGCGTCCCACATCGTTTGTTGTACGCTCATCGGTCGTGTAGCATCAAAGATACAAAGGCTCAAATCGGGTCGACGACGCTTCAACTCCGCCTGCGCTTTACGCAATGCATCAGCACAAGCGGGCAGCACGTAGGCATCACGCAAGTCATGATAAAGCACCCGATTACAGAAGTTATCTGTACGAGCATACATCAAAGCCACCTTGATAGAAGGGTCCACATGCTTTATATTTACCAACCCCTGCTGCTCCATTGATCGTCCAGCAGCCTGCCGACGACTCATTGTTGGTGTCTGTGCCTGCACACTGCTAACAAACAGCAAGCCAGCAAAGAATATATAAAAGATTCGTTTCATTCCGTTTGTTTATTATCTATCCTACAGCTATCTATGAATTGCAGCCGCAGTAGTCCTCATTCATTTGTCGACTATAATGCACATACCTATATACGAAAGCTAACAAGGGCAGACACTGTCTTCCTCTCACGCCCTCTCAAGGTTCTGAAAGAAAGCACAGCCTCTGCCCCTGCCTTCTATAAACACATCTTCCGAGTAGAGCAAACATCACGTCAACGTGACTTAACCCTTACCTCTGTTGTGTTTGGATTTTATTAGTTTAATGCTGCCTTTTTCTGCTTTACATAATCGCCAAATACGCGATCAACCTCAGCACGCTGCTCATTATCGAGTGTGTCGTTAGCATGAATCAGACCACGATAGTAAGTTTTGATAGCCTTCGTCAACTGTGCTTTATCTGCAGAGTTCTGCTCGAATATCATCAAGGTCCTTATAAAGGGCTGGTTTCATCTTATTCATAAAGGCAAGCTTACCTGTAGCAGGAGCCTCAGCTTCAGTAGAGAGACTATCAGCCTGCTCTGTTACATTAACCTTTACAGTATCCTCTGAGCTGTTTCTGCACCTGAGCTAAACATAGATGACACATCTATCTTACCAACTTGATCAACCAATGCACCGCCATAGTTATAAAGCAATGCACCAACTCCAATAACAACAGCAATAATCAAGCCTAAGACAACAGTGCCCTTACCAATCTTTGGCATACTAAACGAGGAGCCTTCATGGTTCAAATCAGCAAAGAGTTCATCAATATTGCTATAACGATCGCTACGCTTGAAAGCACAACAACGCTTGATTACCTCACTGTAAGCTAATGTAAGCCCCATCACCTTCATAATAGTACCAAGCGAATAGATATCAGCTGTACCGTCTGCTGCCATCGTTTGGTCTTTCAACTCTGGTGCCATAAAGCGAGTTGTATCAGCTGTAGGCTTAACATCTTCAGGTGAAAGAACACTGAAATCAATGAGTTTCACATAATCACCCTGCTTTGTAATAAGCACGTTTGAAGGCTTCAGGTTGCGATGAGTAGTACCTTGCTGATGAGCATAACGCAATGCATCGGCAATCTGATTGATGATAGCTATTTTCTCATCATCAGTATGATTTTCCTTGAGATAAGCCTGCAAAGTACGTCCTTCAACATACTCTTCCTCTATACAAAGTCCGTAACCATCAACTTCTACCAAACCTTGATAGCGCACAATACCCGAATGATTGAGTCTTTGGCACTGCTTAAACTCACGCTTCAATGCGTTACGAAGCAATACACGCTCACGGTATTCTTCCTTTAGAGTCTTCAATACGACTGTCTGGTCGCCCTTGCGACACTTCACAATCATACAATATCCCTGTGATGGAATAACTTTACATTCAGTATAACTGGCCTTTTACTGGAGCATCAGCAGTTGGCGCCTGTTCATTAGTGGAAAGTTTGTTCTCACTCATTGATATTCGTAGGTTTTAATTAACTTTACGTCTTTTTGTGTACAAAAATAGTACGAGATAAGATAGAGTTTTAAGAGGTAAAGAATAAAAAGGTTAGAAGGTAAAACAAAATAAGCCATGTTACTCTTCAAACTTTATTCCAATATTACTATATCTTTTAAAAACTATGTCTCGACTAAAGTCATCCTCTTTATAGATAATAATACCCCTCTAATACTATCCTTTACATTACCTTTCCTACGACAAAACAAGTACTTCTGCGAATTATTTTCATGAAGAAAAAAATATTTATTTTTCACGAGTGAAATATTTATTTTCATGAAAAAATATTTTTCTTCATGAAAATAATTCGTAAAAAGGGCTATTCAAGCAAACTGAGAAATAGGTATATTCAAGTATTTTAGAACATAAACTATGGTGCTTCAGAGCTATATTCTCATCGTCTTGATACGTTATATACCATTGAAAAGCTAATCGATACAACGCCTACAATACCTCATTTTTACACTGTCAGAAGACTCAGAATCACTTCTCTTCTTCATCCCTTCTAATAATGCTTTTACTTTATTATAGTCCATATTCTCGATTAACTGGTTTCGTTCTTCCTCATTGATTGTCGTATCTAACTTCCAACCATAGCTCTTAAACAATTCCGTAATTTGACTTACCTTGTATGAAGCATCAGAAGTAACGGCATTACTCTCGACAAACGAAGTATTTGAACAAGCCATTGTACAAAATAAAACAACGATAGAAAACACTCCTAAAATTAAGTTCCGTCTCATAAGTAAACCTCCTTTCAATCAGATAGATAATATAACACTGCAAATATAGGCAATATTCTCGTTTAAGACAAACAATAAAGGGATAAAAAAATACCTAATAACGGCTCAGTAGGAAAAAGGTGGGGATTATGCATATAGGTTTTTGATTCTAAACAAAAAGAAACTTTTTGTCCCTGACTCTCTCAGATTCGTTCTGAATAATTTTATTTTTGAGTTGAAAGATTCTGCTGCATTTGATGCTCTATTGTTGTAAAAATTAAGGATATCATCATAATGCTCATAGAATGTAGCTGCAATAACATTGAAAGAATCAAACCCTGCCTCTTCCACCTTATTGTACCATTTAGCCATTGATAACCTTGCTGCATTTTTAATGGTATTCTTGGCAAAAATCATTCTTAAGGAAATGACACAGACCATAGGCCGTCTGAAGCTTAGGATAAAGTTCGAAGAGTATCTTAGGTTCTCTGTTTCTGTGAATCTGTCCATTTCTCTGAAGACTTGAACAGAAGATATCTACTCCTGGCTAGCAGTTCCTTCTTCGTATCTCCATTCTCAAAGGTGCGAGGTTGATACTTCTTTCCTATAAGTTTGGCTTCCTCCATTTCATCATTTGCCTCCTGTATGGCTCTCCAACGATAGTCTATCCTCATCTGCTGTACAGCATCACAGGCAAGCTTTTGAACATGAAACCTATCAATGACTCTTTTGGCTTTAGGGAAGCTATGGCGTACTATCTTACGCATACTGTCTGACAAGTCTAGTGTTACCTCCTCGACCTTCTCACGCTTTTGTTCATCTATCCTATCGAGTGCCTCACATACCTTCTCAGACTTTGTTCCAGCAACTACTGCTACAAGGCAGCCCTTCTTGCCATGTCTATCCCTATTAGTTACTATCGTATAAAGTTCTCCGTTGGAGAGAGCGGTCTCATCTATAGCAAGATGTGAACCAATATTATCAGGAAACAGAAGCCAGGCCCTCAGCGTGATCTAGCTCGATCCCAATCCCTATAGCCGCTAAGCACCTCCTTATATTGTTTCTCAAACTGATGTCCATCGATATGATAAAATTCCTCAAGCGTACGGCAGGTCACTGGGGATGTCTCCATACGTTTCTTTTAAAAAAGCTCCGAACTCTTTGGAATAACGAGTACCGGAGGCTGTAATATCAATCTGTAAAGGAAGAGAGAAACTCTTGCCTGTACGCGTATCTAACCAACGACGACGGCGAAGAACAAGAATAACTTTATGGTCACGAATAGGGAAAGTCGGTAACCTCAACAGCGTCCATAAAGCCTTTAGACTCAAAATGAAGGTCATCGGAAAGTTCTTTCTCCATCTTCTCATCAAGATGGATACGCAATAATGAAGGACTAGGTTCTATTTTAACTACAGAGAAGTATTTCAATACATCCTTAGGGAGAACCAACGATGCTAAATGATATAGATAAGTATCTTCCATAATGCAAAGGAAAGAAAAAGATATCAAATAAAGAAATTTCCACACCTTTTTTTCCTACTGAGCCCTAATAACTCATACAAAAATGTAGGCGAAGATATCAATAAAAATCCCACAACTCCTATACAGAGCTATGGGATTTCTATTCTGAATAAAGCTGGTAGTAGCCTATCAGACCAC
>BNJU01000786.1_pt1 | contig 211150 bp, 285 predicted proteins | sample 8539281 | NCBI WGS metagenome assembly BNJU01 (sample SAMD00202456, study PRJDB9452) | human saliva metagenome | isolation source: human saliva | place: Japan | reverse complement strand
GTGATTTCATATGGTGCCTTTCTTTTGGCTTAATTAACTTACCGTGGACTTGTAACTTATTCTTGAATGAAAAACTAAATAAATTGTGGTTTCGTAATGCTTTTGTGGTTATCACAAATGGATAACGTACCATCCATGCAAAGCTTTTCATACAATTCATTAAGATCCATCTCCATAAATCTGCCTACGCTATACAAACAATGCAGTATATCGAGTTGATGTACTTCGTTGCTACTCCTCGATATTGAGCAAGTTTATTCTTGATGACAGAGTGAATATGGTTTACAACGTTTAGATGTTCTACTTGATTGTAGCTTTGGTGTCCTTTTAGATGTACTACTTTACACTTCTTACATTCTGCCAAAGAGTTATAACAATCTGTTCCGTCTGTGTAGATGATAGAGCGTTGTATAATATTGTTTTTGAAGGTATCCTGTATAATATCTTTGGTTGGTCGGAATTGGCCAACTGCTAAGAATATCTCGTGTGCATTTCTATCTGTTGTGGTGACGATACATATTTGTTCATGGGATATTCCTCTAAACTTTGAAGGTTCGCCTCTATGGCGAGCTTTTCTGTGTTTTAAGAGAGGAACCTTTGGAAGATTCAAGAACGTATGTTTCATCACACTATATCGTTCCAGATAGTTGTATCTTTTCTGATTCCAAATACTTTTCAAGCATGCTAAGAAACTTATGACGATTTTGAAATACACATTTGATAGAACGATTTAGACGTGCTGGAGTATTATGGATTGGAACCATCGTCAATGTGTCGATACAGATTTCTATAAACTTATCTACATCGATCTTCAAAAAGGAAGTTATCATATGTGAATCATAGGTAAACTTGTGATAACACTCCATACAGAGATATCGTTGTTTTCCACGGGCATAGCCGTTCTTAATCATCTTAGTCTTCTTGTGACAATAAGGACATTGAGATGGTTTGTTATCACCCAAGCAAACATTTAGATTACAGAAATCGATGATTTCTCGTTGGATACGGTCCTGTTGTGATTGTGTTAGTTTATTAAAGTTAGTGATTAATTCTTTTCTCATGCATAATAGATTTCTCCTTTATCATGAGACTATTATGTATTTTTAACATTGATGTGCATATGAACGCTCATCAATGATATAAAGTCCACTTTCAGTTAATTAAGCCTTCTAAAAAAGGATACCTTAGTCACCAGCCATGATGACATAGATATCCTTATTTTGTATATGATTAACCACAACTGATTTCGCTTAAGCCTATAAAATTTACTTAATCGTTACAGCCCTTTTCTATTCCATAGAAAAAGCATCATTCTCTGTATGCTAACACGCGTAGCACTAAAGGAAGATGCTTAGCATTTCATTTCTCGTTATACTTTCTTTAGTTCACGTGTAACACATTCGGTATCAGAGATGATTCTCACAAGTTTTCCATTTCGCTTCTGACAAGTTTCAGAACCCTTACCCGCAACTAAAATTACAGAATTCTCTTCCAATTGTATGGCATCTTGCATTGCACGGACAATCGCTTGTTCTCGATCCACAATAATTTCATATAGTGTAGATTCCATCTTTACTGCAAGAGCAATTTCCTCTGAGATTGCAATTATATCTTCATCTCCGGGATCATCCTCTGTCAGATAAACATACTCCGCATTTTTTCCGGCAATTTCCCCTAAATCATGTCTACGTTCCTGTGCTTTATTGCCTGGACATCCAAAGACAATTGAAACATGATGTTTAGGATATTCTGTCCGTACAGACTCAAATAGTTTCTGAAATGATAATTGATTATGCGCATAATCAACGATTACTGTAATCTTTTTGTCATTGGAAGTGTAAATTTCCATGCGTCCAGGAACCTTTGCGTGATGGAGGCCTGTTTGAATGTCACTAACGGAAATATCATACAAACGTGCTATCGCAATCGCACATAGCGCATTCGATACATTGAATAACCCCGGCATAGATAGTTTAAACTCTTCATCAAAGTCACTTCCACGTACTTTAAAGACAATATCATTTCCGACTTTATGAACATCGTAGCCATAGAAGTCGGCAGTATCATTTGCTTCGGAGAATGTAATTACCTTCTCAGCAGCTTTGGCTGCTTCTAGAATCTCTTCACAGTGATCTGAATCTAGATTCACTAGTCCATATGTGCATTGCTCAAAGATACGTAGTTTAGACGCAAAGTAATCTTCCCATGTTGGATGTTCCACGGAAGATATGTGGTCATAGCCAATATTTAGAAATGCCGCAACAGAGAAATTCACACCTACGACACGGTCATATTTCAACGCTTGCGAAGATACTTCCATCGTTACAAAATCAATCTTCGATTCAACCGCATTTCTGAAGTGTCTTTCAAGGTCGAGTGGCTCTGGTGTTGTTAAGTGTGATTCAAAACGCTCAACACCATCATAGGTGCCAATCGAAGAGATCACTGCACTTTCATTTTTACCAATACGTTCAAGATATGTATCTAGAATTGCCTTTATATAGTATGTAGTCGTTGACTTTCCTTTTGTGCCAGTAAGTCCAATCACATTTAATTCCTTCCATGGATCGTTGTAGTACATCGTCGCAAGGTTTGCCATCGCATAACGCACATCTGTTAGTGGAATCCATGGAATATTCACTTCTGGATATTCTACTTCACTGAGATATGCAAAGGCACCTTTATCAACCGCATCCTGTAGATACTGTGCTTTAAAGTGTACGCCTTTGCACAAGAATAATGTATTCCTAACAACCTGTTGTGAGTCACAAGACACAAGTTCTACAACAGTATTCATGCATGTATCAGATAAGCGAACATCTCCTAATACATTCTCCTCTTGTAAAAAAGAGATATAATCCTTTAATAAATATTTTTTCATCTAAACCTCCTATACATGCAATGGTTCACGGTCAAAGAAGCGAATACATTCCTCTGCCAAAACCTCCATCGCATCGATATAGAATGAAGGTAGTCCATGGTATTCACGGTATACAGATAATTCTGTACAGCCAAGAATTGCACAGTCACAGCCAGCATCTCTAACTGCTCTATCAATTGTCGCAAAAGTATGACGGTTGCCCTTTTCTCCACGTTTGATTTCATCATAGATTAAAGACATTACCTTCTTTTGAATCTCAGCATCCGGTTGCCATGCTTGCATACCTGCCGCTTCGATTTCACGACGATAAACACCAGTCATAATCGTACCATCAGTCGCAAGAATCGCCACCTTCTTATGATTTGTTTTTACCAAACGCTTTACTGTTTCGCGTGGCATATGAATAATTGGAATAGAGATTTCCTTTTGCAAACGATCTGCGAAGTAGTGCGATGTATTACATGGAATCGCAATACAACAACTACCACAACCCTCTAATAAATGACAATCATGCAACATGCGTTCATATACGACATTCTCATTACCAGATAGAATCGCAGCTGTACGATCTGGCATCTTTGTATCAGATAGTATCATAGTTGGAATATGATCTTGATCACAAACCGCATCGGTGCGGTCTAGAATCCATTGATATAAGATTTGTGTTGCCTGTGGACCCATTCCACCTAAGATACCTAATTTATCTTTTATCTGTTCCATACATGACACCTCTATGATTTCTTTACTGCATATGTCTCGTAATTCTTTCTTTGTCGTTTTAAATCATACCAAACCCATAAACGATGGAAGATATTCTTTTCACCTTTATATACAAGGGAGTTTGTCATCTTGCCTTCTTTTTCTAGTTGTCTCATCTTGTCATGGTAAGAAGATACGATAAAGTCTCTTGCGACATCGGATGGTACAACTTGCCATAAGCTTTCATTCTCGCAAATTTCAAATGGAAGTTCTTTGTCTTCAATGTAATCTTCCACTAGGTAACGTGCGATATTAAAACCTGCACCTGTTACATAGTAATTACTTCTCCCTTGGCGGCAGTTAATTTCAAATAGTTTTAACTTGCCATCACGTTCATCATACTTCATATCGAAGTTAGAGAATCCAACGTAGTGAATATCTTCTAAGAACTTCTTTAGCTCATACAGATTTCTTCATTCTTCTCTGTCATGATAACCGCATGGTTTCCTAATCCATGTGGTGTATGTTCCTCAAGTAAGACATGACCTAAGCACATCATCTTCACCTGGCCATTCTTATCAGAATAGTTTGTTAATACACGCATGTAGGAATCATCGCCAGGAATACAATCCTGAATAATCATCGTATCTGGATAACCAGCCGCATAACAACGATCCAATACATCGTATAATTCTTCCATTGTCTGTAAGAGAAACACCTTGTCATTCCCTTCAAACGGATGTTCCCAATAGGTTACAGAATTAGATGGTTTACAAATGAATGGTCCTGTAAATGGCAGAGTAAAATCATGACCCATCTCTTTATGATAGATAAATGTTGCTGGATGGTCTAAGCCATACTGATCACACATCTCATAAAACTTTTCTTTGTTGATGAGGGTATTTAAAAGTTCAGCGTTAATTCCTGCTACGATACAATTCTTTGGAAATAAATGTTTATTTTCAGCAGCTAACTTTACATACGCATCACCACAACCAATCACAAATACTTTTCCATCTTGATGACTGTTCGCAAATGTCACAACATTCTTTACATACGCATCCGCATCTTCATTATTTTCACATGCATGATAATCGATGATAGAACTACGATATGCCGGGCCAGATAAATATTTACCAAAACATGTAGAACGTAAACCATATGCCTCATGGAATGCTCTAGCGACTGAATATACGTTTATATCTCCACCAAATAACAATGGATAGATTTTTTTCCTTCATAAATAGCCTCTTTTTCTTTTCAATGTACTTTTGTCTATTATACTACACAGTTGTTTCAGATGCTTAAAATCAGTCCAGTAAGCATAAATATAGATAGTAAAATATAATTGCATACTTATGACCAAATACTACAATTCCAACTGCAATCATAGCTGAATTTGATTCTCTTTGCGATAAACACACTACAAACGATCTAGTGGCGGCTCATCAACCTTAAATAGACGATCAATCAAAGGGACATTCTCTAAATTTGTATCACGTTGGATTGTCATTAGATAATTCCCTGGTTCTGCCTCAAACCAAAAATGTTGCCGAGCATAATAGGAGAATGAACTTCTTTTTCAACTTTGAAAACGTTGTCATGATGCAATGGGATTTCTCTACCAGTTTCCACCTCATTTACCACAACATTCAATCTCGGATAGGCAAATGTACCTCTTGATACTCTAAACCAAATCGCATAGCTACCTTTTTCGGTGATTGTAAACTCATCACAATCAAGCGTAGCTTGCATTTCAAAAAGACTCTTTCCAATCCTCTTAAAATATATTACAAACGCAATTGTACCAATCAAACACAATATGCCTACTACTATCATTACTATCACAAGAATCTTCATCATTCCTCCATAATCATCTTCTCTATTTTATCAGTTTTATGCCCTTGTTTCATAGTTATTAGAAGAGATATTTTCATACATCTATGCTATACTTGTTCTGTATATCTAAAGCATATTGAGATGACGAGGTGAATATATGTCTGCCAGATCAAAACAAGAAAAAAAGAAAGGTGGCATCGGTAAGGTCTTACTCATACTCCTAGCAGTTGTGAGTATCATCGCTATCGGTGTTTATATAGCAGGTGTTATCTATTTCCAACAACACTTCTTCTACCGTACAACAGTTGGTAATACAGATGTCAGTTTCATGGATGTAGATACAAGTGTTAATACACTGAGCAATGCCACAAACACGTATAAAATTAAAATTACAGCCCCTGGAGATAAGGTTTACGAAGTAAAGGGTAAAGATATCTCAATGAGTCTTGCAAGTAATGCGAAGGCTACAGTTGAAAAAGAAATTAAATCACAAAATGTATTCACTTGGCCACTCTCTTTGATACAACCAGAACATAAAGAAATCAAAGTAGAATACAGTGACTCAAAGCTTCACAAACAACTAGAAGACTTATTATCACTCACAAAAGATCCAGTTAACGCAACAATTACGATTAACGATGATAACTACAAGGTTGTCGAAGCTAAGTATGGCGCTGATACAGCAGCTGTACAAAAAGAGATTGATGATGCGATCAATCATCAGAATTATCAATTAACACTAAATACCGCAAACTTCACTGCCCCAGAAATCACATCAAACTCTGAACAGATTACAAACGCAGTAAAGAAGATTGAAAGTTACTTAAAGAGTGCCGTTTCCTATACAATCGGTTCCTCCAAAAAAGTCATGGATAAAGCATCTGTATTAAAAGTATTAAGTATCTCTGATACATACGATGTAACTGTTGATGACACAAAGTTACAGGCTTACGTAGAAGAGCTTGCCTCAAACTTTAATACCTACGGTAAGTTCGTACATTTAGAACACAAGCTGGCGATGATATTCAAATCGGTGGTGGTGACTACGGCTACATCCTAGATAAAGATTCTGAATTTACACAATTAAAGTCTGATCTTGAATCTGGAAAGATGGTTGAAAGACAACCAATGTGGTCACAAACAGCACAAGGCACTTTAGAGAATGATATTGGTGATACTTACGTAGAACTTGATTACACAAACCAAGTAATGTACTACGTGCTACATGGCGAACGTGTATTTACATCCGATATCGTATCGGGAAATATCAATATGGGTAGCGGTTCTCCAGATGGAGTCTTCCGTATTAAATACCGTGTCACAAACACAAGATTAAAAGGTACAGATTACGATGGCTCAGAATATGATTCCCCAGTCAATTACTTCATCGTATTCGCATACAACATTGGCTTCCACGACGCTCCATGGCAACCATGGTTCGGTGGTAACCGTTATACATATGCAGGATCACATGGCTGTATCAACTTACCAAACGACTCCGCCGCATATATGAATGCAAACGTTCCAAATGATATTGCGGTTGTAGCGTACTATCGTTATCCAGTAAATCTAACAGGTACCGCAAACGCTAACTCAAACGCATATTCTTATCACGGATAGTATAAATGCCACTACGTAGTGGCATTTTTTATTTCCCATAATTAAAAGTTCTCACTTTGTGAGAACCTCTTAATATAGATTTAGTTCAGCTTCCTGCTTATCCCAGATAGCGTAATCCGCTTCTCCACGATGGTCAGGAATATGATACTTCTCTTTTAAAATCTTACCAAAATAAGCATTAACCTTCTTTGAACCATTCATATTCAAATGATCTCCACGGTCCAAAGTATCTGTTGTCCAATCGAGGGCGAGCACGTTATCTAATTTATTTAAATCATAATACGTAACATCATACTGATTGCATAACTCCAGAATCGTATCATGTCTTGCGTCACTCCAGTTCTTTGGAGATGGGACACTTACCACAATAAGTTCAACGTTATTTTCCTTACACAGCTTCGCAATCTTTTCAAAGTATTCTAGTGTTTCCGGATAGAGTGTCGTATCACGCTTGTTGGTCTTCATATACTGATCAGAGCCACGATATGGACGAATTCTCACACGCGCATAGTAGCCTTTACATTGATCCGCATATGCGTTTTCCTTGGTTGCGCCAAGTAAATTAACACTAAGATTGATTGTCTTATAGATATTGTGATGATGCAGTACAGGGAATAACTGTTCTGCCCACATCAACACGGAATCATCCTGGTTATAAACCGCATTCTTGCGGAATAAAGTGTTGGCTTCTAACACCAATAGTTTTGGTTTCTGATGTTTCAATACGTCTTCCAGAACGGTATAGCAGTCATTTAAACGTTGTGCACTACCACCTAGATTATAGGAAGCGATACCCTGTTCTTTCCAATACTGGAAAGGAGAGAATGTATTACTGGCCTCACTGTCACCCGTAAATAGAACATCCAGTGTATTCTCTTTTTCTTGGCTTACTGCATTAATTTTTCGATTTACCAACTGAATGTCATATACATTTTCATATCCTTTTGGTGTTACAAGATATGAAAGTAACCATCAGTAAACATATCAAAACCAATAGAAACGCAACTGGTTTCAATGCTTTCTTCATACATACTCCTTACTGTTTAAAAAATGAGATACAACTTATTCAGCTTGTAATCTTTGTACCATCGCAAGTAACGCAGCGGCACTGTTAAAGTTTGCTGGTACGATGTCAGATGCTGGAATCTGAATGTCATAATGATCATTCAAAGCACTGATGATTGATAAAATATCAAATGAATCTAATACAGCATCGTCAATCAATGTTGTGCAGTTTTCAAAATCCGCATCATCTTTAATATCGTTTAAAATTCTCTAATAGTTCTTCCATGTTTTTTCTCCTTTTGACGCTAGAATCCAGCGTACATCATTTTGATAATATCATATCCCGGTCCATACGCACCAAAGAATATAATATAGAATATCACAAGATACAAAATACTCCATCGTATAACGAGTGGTTTTGTTTCAAATACTTTACGAATTGGATAACCAATTTCTTTTAAGACATCCACAATCACCACAATCACAAACGCAACCCCAACGGTGATGTAATCCCACGCATCCATGCCAAGATATGGAATGGTTGACCAAGCATCCGCCCAATCAAAGCGTGTAAACAGTGATTGAATCATCGTGATAATCTGTGCTCCAGAAGAAGCCGCAAATACCATCTCACCAAAACATACGATAATCATTAACTTTACAAAACGGAAGATACGATAGCCAAATCCGTTTTGGTTGATATGGAACTTCTTACAGAAGTTCTCAGTTGGTTTCTCCATAAATAATTCTGCGAATATCAAGATGAAGTAATAAATACCATACAAAATGTAATTCCATTGTGGACCATGCCACAAACCATTTGATATCCACACACAGAATAACGCAATCGCAGGTCCAATATATTTTGCGACCGTCTTACCTAGATGCTTTTTACACCACTTTCGTCAGCTTCATCACTGGCTTTGAAAGGGATACTGGATAAAAGATATAGTCTCTAAAGAATGTACCTAATGTTATATGCCAGCGATGCCAGAAATCCGAAGCACCTTTGGCAAAGAATGGCTGTGTAAAGTTCTCTGGTAATACGATACCGAAGATTCTTGCACTACCAATCGCAATATCAATTGATCCTGAAAAGTCCATATACAACTGAATCGTACAGAAGATTGCGACAACTAGTACAAGCCCACCAGATGAATCATGTGAGGCAAAGATGGAAGATACGACAGGTGCCAAATGATCCGCAATCGCAACCTTCTTAAACATACCCCAAAGAATACGCTCAAATCCAATAATCATATTCTCCTGTTCAATCGGCTTTCCTTCTGTCAAAGTTTCACCAATCTCAGAGAAACGCGCAATAGGACCTTCCACCAACGTTGGAAAGAATGTCGCAAACAACAATAACTTTGCATAACATTGTACCGGTTCAATCTTTCCACTATTGATATCCGCAAGATAAGAAACAAGTTGTAATGTATAATAACTAATTCCAATTGGAACCAAAATCTTTAATGGTGTAAATGACTGTTGGAACACCGCGAAAGATTCCTGTCGCAAAAAAGTTTGTATACTTGAGGGCTAATAACACCGCAAGGTTTAACAAAATTCCAGCTGTTAAAATACGACTCTTCTTTTTCTTAAATACTTTTTTATCTACACCTTCCGGTGCCTTTTTCATCTCACCTAATTTCTTACCGATGAAAAAGGTAATGAGTGTTGTAACCAAACAATATACTACCAACCACTGTGACCAGACCCCGAAGAAGATAAGATTTGCCAGTAACAACACAATCCATCGATACTTCTGTTTTACAATCTGGTATAACAACATCGTAATCGGCAGAAATATAACTAAATAACCTAAAGCGTTATACGATAAATTCATAAGTTAATATCTTTCCATTCCTACAGAATAACATTCAATATTATAAAAGTAGTTTTACAAAAATTACACTATTTTCTACTGAAAAAAATTATTATTTTTTTGCAGATTTTCACATGTTTCCCACTGTCATCACATATTTTGAACTATTTTATAAAAAAAGGGACTATAATATATAGTAGTGTTAGTTAAATACTAACTAGGAGGTAAGATAATGAATCAACAACAACTAGAACGAATGCATTCAGATTTAGGATTTATTGCTGCCTTGGACCAATCTGGCGGATCAACACCAAAAGCTTTACTCGCATATGGATTAGACCAAACAGCTTATGCAAATGACGAGGAGATGTTCGACTGTGTACATCAAATGCGCACACGTATTATCAAAACACCATCCTTCAACAAAGACGGTATCTTAGCCGCAATTCTATTTGAAAATACAATGGACCGTACAATTGATGGCAAAGTATACCGCTGACTATTTATGGCAAGAGAAAGGAATCGTTCCAATCTTAAAGATCGATAAAGGCTTGGCTGAAGAAAAGAACCACGTCAAACTGATGAAGCCAATCCCAAATCTTGCAGAAACACTCAAACACGCCGTTGAAGATCGTCATATCTTTGGAACGAAAGAGCGTTCTGTTATCTACGACTACGATGAACAAGGTATTCGCGATGTCATCGCACAACAGTTTGATATTGCTCTACAAGTATGGCATGCTGGTGCAGTCGCAATCATTGAACCAGAAGTCGATATTCATAACCCACATAAAGCAGAATCTGAAGCCTTTATGTTAGAAGTCATCAAGGAACATCTAGCAAAACTAGGTTCAGATGTAAAAGTGATGTTTAAGTTAACAATTCCAACTGTGAATAACTTATATGCGGATTTAATGAAAGATCCACATGTAGTACGTGTTGTTGCTCTATCGGGTGGATACTCACAAGATGAAGCTTGTCACCTACTATCACTCAACCACGGTATGATTGCGTCCTTCTCACGTGCTTTTGCACAAGATCTACGCTATCAACAGACAGATGAAGAATTTGACGCAACTGTAAAAGCAGCCATCGCCAAAATCTACGCAGCTTCTATTGCATAGTCATCTATTCTATCAGAAACAAAAAGAACTATGGCACAGTTTTGTGTAATAGCTCTTTTTTCATATATGCATGTATAAACTATTTAATCAGTTCTATATAACTGCCATATCCTTCCGCTTCCATCTTCTCAATTGGAATAAAGCGCAAGGAAGAACTGTTGATACAGTAACGTAAGCCACCCTTATCACGCGGTCCATCATCAAAGACATGACCTAAATGACTATCCGCATAACGGCTACGCACTTCCGTACGAACCATGCCAAACTGTAAATCAATCTTCTCAGTAATCACATCTGGAAATAATTGGCTTAGAGAATGCTGGCCATCCACAACCAGACTGAAACTTATCCGTGGACAAAAATAATGGTTCTCCTGAAACAATATCCACATAGATGCCCTTCTGAAATAAATCATCATACTCATTTTGATAAGGATGTTCTGTCTTTGCATTCTGTGTTACTTCATACTGTAACGCAGTTAACTTCTCTTTCAACTCTTCTTTTGAAGGTTTGTTATATTCCGTTTCTAATATATTTTTTCTAATTTCTTCGTTCATAGGATTACCTATCACTTTCTAACTAATTTTTTGTATAATGAAAATACGAGGTATGATATGGAACTGATTACAGAACTCATGGATCAAGCACAAATCGAGCGTTCCCTAACACGTATCGCTCATGAGATTATCGAACGAGATAGTTCATCTCCAAATGTATGTTTAGTCGGCATCAAGCGTCGCGGTATTCCACTCGCACAAAAGCTAGCTGAAAATATAAAAAAATATACAAGTGTAGAACTTCCTGTTGGGGAAGTGGACATCTCTTTATATCGCGATGATTTAACGGAACTAAGCGAAACCCCAAAAACAACCAACATCATTTTGCCCGAGAATATTCAAGATTATGTTGTAATCCTTGTGGATGATGTTATTTACACTGGCAGAACGATTCGTGCAGCGATTGATGCAGTATTCTCGCATGGTCGTCCAAAGGCAATCCAACTTGCGGTACTAATTGACCGCGGTCATCGTGAATTACCAATACGACCAGACTTCGTAGGCAAAAATGTACCTACCTCTCGTGATGAACTCATTGATGTTTCCATCGATGGTATCGATGATGAAACAGTTGTAAAACTCTATAAACTATAAAACATCGGCGAACCGATGTTTTCTTTTTGTTATAACGCCGCAATTGCAGACTTGATCTTAGCGTGGTCTTCTTCCGTTCCCTGAACATCAACCTTAGCGATTAATACACCACCAAAGTCCTTTACAATCTTATCCCCAGCCAAAGCGAATGTATCCGCATGTCGAGCCATAGAACCAGTCGCCACAACACCCTTTAGGCCAGCCTTATTGTTTTCTAGGAAGCTTTCAACTACACCTGGAACTTCACCATAACCATCCGTATATGTGAAGAGCACATAGTCTCCATCAACCTTTTCACTACCATCAACGATTAACATCGCATCTGTATAACCTAACTTCTGTCTTACTAATTCATCTGTATTTCCCATTCTTGTCACAAAAACGATTTTCATTTTATATTTCTCCTTTTGTAAGTTATCACTAACTGATGTCTATAACGTACCATCACTCATGAATCTTTGCAAAATATATGCTCATGCCTTCTGGAGAACGATAACTTGTTTTGTACAAATATGATATTGTTTTACAAATGCCTCTACATCCTTAAAATAGTTTGACAAATAATTTGTATAATCCGATTGATAATATGCGCACTGGCTAACTAGCTTAATATTTTGATTCCCATTAAGAATAAACTGTTTGATGGATGACTGATCAACCAAATAGGATTCATTACTTTCACGTAAGATAGACTGTTGACCCCAAGTTACGTGTAATAAGATGTTGTATAAATCATCTACACTTGCTTGAATTATATTTTTCCCTCCACAACAACTTCAGATAAAAAAACCGCATGTTCAGAAAGTTCCTTGATCCATTGTTTCACTTCTTCTATCTTTTCTGGAATCACTTCAACTCTAGCAAATGTTTTATCTTCTGGTGCACACCAATCACGAATAATTAACTTTCCATGTTCATTCAAATGAGAAAGTACTACATTCATCGTGCTAGCTGCTTCATTACGAGAAAGATACGAAAGTAATTCATGAAATACGCTCGACATAAAGATAATATCAAACTTTATATCAGTACTCTTCAAAAAAGTAAGGTCGATACAACGAATCCCTTTTTCCTCTAGTAATATCTGTACTTGTCTTGAATTATCTAATGCATAATACTCCGCTTCAAAATAATGTACATATTCATAAACATCTTCACTTGGTCCTGAGCCAAAGTCCAATACACGCATTCCCTTTTTAACTTGCCCATCCAAAGCACGCAACTTATCACTCATCGTTGAACGCATGCGTGCATAGTATGATTGTTCATTATGCATGTACTGATTTTCCTAACTCTAATTTATCTAAAACTGGACGAAGTACACGCATCATTGTCGGAATGATAATACCTGCCACTATCATCTCCAAAATACCATTACTTGTAATGACAGTAATAATCACAGTCGATACCGCTAAACCTGTTACACTAGCGTAAACTTGCCCAAAGAATAACCAAATTAATCCCATGACCATTAGTGTATGCAATAGTGTCATACCAATCGCAATCAATGATTCTACAACAAAGTTATTCTTCTTCGCTTTCTTAAATGCGTTATACAACAAACCAGAAAGATACCCAAGTAGAATACGTGGCGCAAACGCAATGAGTAAGCTCCAGAAATTGCCATGAATATCACCAACGGAATAGAATGGTGAAAAGCAAAAACTCGTTATCGTTGGCGCAAAGGTCGCCTTTAAAAAACTAGTCATTCCAAAGACAAATCCTAAGATTGCGCCTTCTGTTGGCCCAAGCAAGATACCCGCAAAGATAACAGGTATATGCATTGTCGTAATGGAAATTGCACCTAAACTAAGATAACCAATTGGTGTCATGGCCATGATGAGCTCAATCGCAATAAACATACTGAGAATCGTCATTTTTTGAATTCTTGTTTTATTACCCATTTGAATGCCTTTCTATATCTTATACTCCACCCATTTCCCTTGATGGAAACGAATTCGTAATAATGTAAACCTTGTCAACTGATCTGATAATACACTAACCAAATACCCACTAAACCGAGCGAGAATACAGAGGTCAATACCCAAGTTAAAATTGGTCGGATAATTGTGACACTGATCAATGCCACAACCAATGTATATTTTACATCACCGGCACCTCTTAAGCATCCACCATAAATAATTTGTGATATCTGAAATAGTACGATAACTGCCACAAAGCGAGCAATCATAACACCCATTTCAATTACGGATTCATCCGCAAAGAAGAACTGATTTAGTGTTCTTCCACCAACGAATAAGACCATCGCAAATATAACCGATATCACCACACCAATTAACTGACATGCATGTCCATAGGTCTTTGCTAAGTCTGGTTTCTGTTGTCCAAGACTCTTTCCAATTAACGATACTGCCGCTACTTGCATACCATCCCCAAACGCAAATCCCAACGACAAGATATTCATACCAACCTGATATGCCGCAAACTGGTCAGTGCCTAGTCTTGCCGCAAGTACAGCAGTCGTCATAAAACCCACACGCATAGCCCAGTTTTCAAACAGAATATTCGCACCCAACTTTTGAATCGCATTAAATGCTTCAAAATCTGGTTTAATCTTCTCTTCAAGAATATAGGGAATCGAAACATAACTATCTTTCTTAAATAATGACTGGATACTCATACCACAAGCAAATACAGTACCAAGTACTGTCGCAAAGGCCGCCCCAAATAATCCCCATTTTGGAAAACCAAAGTTACCACCAATCAATAGATAGTTAAAGATGATATTCACGATGGAGGATGTAACATTTGTGACCATCGCAATCTTTGTGTTACCGGCACCACGTTGTGCAGCGTTAATCACCAGTGATAATACATTGAATATCATTCCGATCTGTATCACCCTAAAATAAATTACTGCACCCTCATGCGTATCCACATTGGAACCACATATCACAATTAACGGATCGGCAAAAATCACTGTTATAACAGTTAACGCAATACATAACAGTATAACGACCGCTATTGATGTCACTAATACCTGATTTGCGTTTCGTCGATTATTCTGTCCAAGTCTTCGTGCAACTAAGGCAGATACTGCGACGTTAATCGCAAAGAAGAAACTAAGACTGAGAAACTTCGGTTGAAGAATCAACCCTGTAGCCGCTACTGCATATGTACCCATAGAGGAAACCATAAGTGTATCGATAATACCCGCAAGAGACACAAAAACACTTTCCAGCACAGCTGGCCATGCCATACGTATCGCTTCTGTATACTGTTCTCTGGCGATGTTCTTCAACATTTCTCATTCCCCCATTGACTTGAAACCTCACTCCAAATGAAGTGAGGTTTTCAATTATGCATTTAATTTCTTTTCGATATCTTCAATATCGTTCTTTAACTTCTCTAAGAAAGCCTTCTTTTCTTCAACTTGACGTTGAATACTGCGAATTCTCTCATAGTCACTTGTTTCATATTCTTGTTCTTGAAGTCGATTGATTTCTTCTCTTACGACTGGAAGTTGTGACTTCTTGTAGTCGAAGGCTTCCTGAAGACGCTTTTGACTATCTTCACGCTTACCATTCCAGAATACTTCTTTTGCCTGTGTGAATGTTTCCCATAATGCGTCATTCTGTTCACTACCAGAATATCCAGCAGCACGCCATTCCTTATCAAGTGCCTTCATACGATCTGTCTTCTCACGACCATAATCCTTTTGTAGCAGCGATTGTCTTTCGCTTCTTCAATTAAGGCATTCTTGATACGGATACTTTCCTTCTGCTTTTCATCACGCTCTGTAAAGAACGCTGTTCTTTCATCATAGAAGCCCTGACGTGATGCGTTAAACGCATTCCAAAGTTCATCATCCTTATCACGACCTGCACTACCGATTGCCTTCCATGCGTCCATGAGACCATTCATCTTTTCAGATGTCTCACGGAAGTTATCAGTCTTCTTTGCTAGCTCTTTTGCCTGCTTGATTAAATCAAGTTTCTTCTCTTCATTTTTCAGAATGTACTTGTGTTAGATTATCAAAAATAGTTACGACGCTTATCATTGAATTGGTTACGATAGCCCTTAAACTGTTCCCATAAGGAATCATCTTCTACACCTGCATTACCAAGTGTTTCCCATTCATCCTGTAGGTTTCTAAATTCTGCCTGTGTTTCTTTCCAGTTTGTGGAATCTGCTAAACTAGCAGCCTTTTCAATTAACTTCTTCTTTTCTTCTGCGTTTGCGCTTTGACGCTGGCTTCTAGCATTGAACTTTTCTAAAGTCTTACCAAACCAAATTGCATACTCTTCATCCTTTGGCGTATTCCAGTTTCTCGATTGTTTCGAATTGCTTACGAATTTCTTCGAACTCTTCTACTGTAGAAATATTCTCTGCTTGACGGCATAATTCCTGCTTCTTACGAAGATCATTTTCCATATCTTCAAGTGCAGTATCATTATGAGAAGTACCGTATTCTACGCCACCTCCTAAATATGCAGGCTTTTGCCAAGAGAACATTCTGTATTCTCCATTTGTTTCGATACCAAACCATCTACCATGGCCATCATTTTGATCCTCTTTTGGTAATACAAAATTACCATTTTTCGTCCTTTTGCACCGTATAGAACTTCCACTACCTTACCATCAAAAAGTCTTATGTGCTTTAAAAGCTGACCTTTGCTAATTTCTCATCAAATCCTTCTAACGTTTTTCCAATTCATTGTAATTCCTCCTGTTTGTCGTGTAATACGAAAAATCTCTATTAAATATTATACATGATAATTAAAGTGTTTGATGTTCGCGTTTTTACATGTTCATAAACAATTTTCGCGATATCCTCAACATTTTCTTTCTTACCATTGCGCATCCACACAGTATAGATGTTAAATAACGCACCAGAATAATAATACAAGTGATATCTACGTAACTCATCTTCACCCTGTTCAAATACGTAACTGTCGATATAGTAATTTAATCCATCCTGTAAGATTGAAGATAGATTTGATTGGTCCAAACACTCAATAAAACGTTCATAATTACAGAAATATAAAAATCCTGCAAGAATCATCTCATACGAACGTACTTTTAAATCCTTTGCACGTTGTACACGAACGAATTCATCCACAATCATCTTCATGTAATCACTGAATATCTCGCGCTTACTACTATAGTTTCGATAATACGTCATACGCGATACACCTGCCATACGGCATATTTCCGTTACTGTAATATCATCATATGCTTTGGTTTCCATCAAACGTATCAGTGCCTCACTAATACATTGACGATTAAATGCATTTTGTTGTTCCTGTTGCATAAATTCTCCTGATAGTTGTATTTTAACATATTTCGATATCTTCCTACTATGTCCAATCCCCATCAAGCATAAACAAAAAGAATATTGAAACCAATCGATTCCAATATTCTCTCGTTTATTTATAACCAAGAACCATGTTTCTTGATATAGAACTTCTTCACGATTTCAATCGTAGTACTATAGAGTGCCAAGATAATAATCAAATATACAAAGTATTCAAATGGCATTTCTGTAAATACAGTATTCTTTAGATTATCAAATAAATATGGAATTGAAATACCTACAAAGATACCAAACGCAGATGCTAGAGCTAGTCTAGAATCACACTTTTGAATCAATGATAGGACGCTTTGATGTACGGATAAACTGTACAATCAAAATCTGAGAAATCAGACCTTCAATAAACCAACCAGTCTGGAAGTAATTCTGCATGGCTAGTGTATTGTATCCTAAGATAAACCACAATACCAAGAACGTCAGTACATCAAATACAGATGAGAAACCACCCATGACATTCATGAATGACACAAGCGAAGCACTATTCCACTTATGTGGTGTCTGTAAGAATTCATCATCGACGTTATCCCATGGAATCGCAATCTGTGTAAAGTCGTAAATCAAATTCTGAATCAAAATCTGTAATGGTAACATCGGTAAGAATGGTAAGAAGATTGACGCAATGAGTACCGAGAAAACATTACCAAAGTTACTGGATAATGCCATCTTCATATACTTCAAGATATTTCCATAAATACGTCTACCTTCATAAATACCATTGAGAATAACCGTCAAACTCTTCTCCAACAGGATAATATCCGCACTCGCTTTCGCAACGTCAGTACCATTATCCACGGAAATACCCACATCCGCATCGTGTAGACTAGGCGCATCATTTACACCATCACCCATATAGCCAACTACATGACCATTATTGCGTAACGCATCCACAACACGCTTCTTTTGCATTGGCGATAAGCGCGCAAAGATATCATTCTTCTCCACAACAGAAGATAATTCCGCATCACTCATATTCTCTAAATCAGAACCCTGTAACAGCACTTTGATCGCCAACCTTCATACCAACAAGCTTGCATACATGTTCGACGACAACAGGCGCATCACCAGAGATAACCTTTACATGTACACCAGCATCATACAAACCATGAATTGCTTCTTTTGCGTCTGGTTTTGGTGGATCAAGGAAGGCAATGATTCCTAAGAATGTCATATTTGTTTCATCTTCCGCATGGAAGACTGTTGTATCACCTACGCTCTTCTTCTTTGCGGCAACACCGATGACATGCATACCTTCTTTATTTAATTCTTCCGCAAGATCGTTGATTTTCGCAAGATCTTCTTCGTGAATATCCATGTATTCCTTCTTCACGCGAATACGACTGCAACACTCTAATACAGACTCCAAAGCACCCTTTGTAATAAGTACCTCATCCTGTGGCATCGGAAGAATTTCTTCAACATTTCCACCCTAAGTGTTCACCACCAGGATTAGAAATCAAAACACTCATTCTACGACGTTCAAAGTCATATGGAATCTCATCAGACTTCACATAACCACCAGCGTATTTATGCGCATCATTCTCTTCGCCATAGGCTAAGATTGCACGGTCAATCAGATTCTTAACTCCCGTAGAGTAGTATGCATTCATCCATGCATAATTCAATACTAAATGTGAATCCTCACCATTTACATCAAGATACTTCTGCAATACAACATGATCCATCGTTAGTGTACCGGTCTTATCGGTACATAGAACATCAATGGCACCTAAATTTCTGAATCGCAGACATATTCTTAACAATTGTCTTCTTCTTCGCTAGGAATTTAGCACCCTTGGCAAGTGTTCCGTTAACAATCATCGGTAACATACCTGGTGTAATACCTACCGCAACAGAGATAGAGAATAAGAACGCTTCTAACCAATTCTTCTTCACCAAACCATTAATCAATAACACGAAGATAACTACTACAACCATGTAAGTAATTAAGATTCTTGTAATCTTCGACAAACTCTTATCAAAATCCGTCTCTTTCTTCTTTGTATGAATTGTAGAAGAAATCTTACCTAGATAAGAACTTTTCCCGGTACGTACTACAACACCAACACCTGTACCGGAATTCACAGTAGAACCACCCAAACAGATATTGTTTAACTCTGCCGCATTGACAGTTCTATCATCAACACCTTTATATTTTTCAACTGGAATGGATTCCCCTGTAAAGGCAGAAACAGAAACGAATAAGTCCTTACTTTCAAGAAGATATAAGTCACCACTGACAATATCTCCAGAACCAATCAATTGAATATCACCAGGAACCACTTCTTCCACCGGTACTTCTCTTACCTCAGTACCATCTTCCGTTGGAACTTGAATTCTAACCGTATCATGCTCCATCTCTTTTAACTTCTGCATATCACGGTAAGAACCATAGTCTTGGAAGAAACGAATTACTGCACTCATACATGCTAGTGCAAGAATAATTGTTCCAGATAAGATATCCGACTCCACAACAAAAGTCACAATCGCTAATACAAGTAAAACGATAATAAACGCATCCGCAAAACTATGTACAAGGAAATACGCCCAACTATGTTTCTGCATCGCAGATAAATCATTATAGCCGTACTTCTCTAATCTCTCTTCTCTTTCTTCATCGCTAATACCATTTCGTGTACAAGCTAATTCCTGTAGAAGACTAGATTCCTCTGTTTTCGCAATCTGTTGAAACTCTTGTTCAACACCAGTCGATTTAGGTGTAGGGCCTAACTTCTTCTCATTATTTAGAATCATATCTCCACCTCCTTTTTCATTTACACAACAATCTTAGTCACTTTCACACTGTACGTCAATGAATAATCCATCAAAAAAGCCACAACAAAGTTGTGACAAATAACGCTATTTTAATGACTCTAAATACTGGTTAGCATCTAAACGAGAGCGGAAGATATGAGGTGACCCCTAAAAGTTAGACTTTTTACGAGATGACTTTGGTCATCTCTTTTTTATGAAGTTAGAAGATGTTGTCTGTATTGAACAGGACTCATCCATCCTAACTTTTCTTTATTCGTTGCTCATTGTAATAATTTATAAATCTTTCTATTTTAACTCAGTTCATCGAAACTATAGTACATGACTCCATAGTATATTTCTTGTTTAATCAGTCCAAAGAAATTTTCCATAACTGAGTTATCAAGACAGTTTCCTTTTCGAGACATACTCTGGAAGATTCTTTCTTCTTTTTAATCTACGTGTATAAGCGTTCATCTGATATGCCCATCCTTGATCAGAATGAAATGTTCTTCTATATGGGCAGTCTGTAGTGATTGTAATAGCTTTCTCAAAGGCATTCATCACGTTTTTCTGCAGAAGGTCTCTTACCAATTTCGTAACTAGTATCTCACCACTACACATATCCATAAATGGATCTAGATAAAAACTTATGTGTGTCATATGCCCCTTTTTATCGACTTCATAATACTTGAATTCAGTTGTATCAGTTGTTATTTTCTGATGCGGTATAGTGTCTTGAAGCGTCTGTAGATTCTAATAGGTGCAACTCTTCCAACTGTTCCTCTATAAGAACTGTATTTTTCTGCTTTTTGCAGTATAAGACGTTACCTGTAGGTGAAGCTTTTGTATGATTCTCTGTACTTTCTTTTTATTAATGGTATATCCATTGTTGCGAAGTTCTCCAACGATTCTACGGTATCCATAATCCTTATTGTTTATACGAATTTCTTGTATGTTTTCTTCAAGCTCTTTATCAGGATTTTCTCTATCAAATCTCTTTTGCCAATACATATATGTCGCTTTTGGCATTCCGCTATAAGAGAGAAGGTCTTTTAGCTTGAACTTTTGTCGGAGACTGTTGATGACGAGTGCCATTCTCTCATTTTTTCCTCGTCCTCTAAACGCAGCCTCCTCAGTTCTTTTAAAAATGCATTCTCTATTCTTAACCGAAGAAGTTCATCTTCTAATTTCTTTATATGTTCTACACTTGTATTAACGGATTCCTCTTCTACGAGTTTGTTTTGAGTCTTCCTATCTGTCTTATCCATAGCTTTCCTTCGACCCTTTCGACGTGATTTTAACGCATCAGGACCTGCTATACGAAAGCGATTAACCCAGTTGCCAATCGTAGCTGGGTTCTTAATGCCATTCTGTATAGCTAACTCTTGATATGTGATTTCACTTGTTAAATACAACTCTACAATAGAAAGTTTCATTTCGAAAAGAATAAACTACATTTTCTCGTGAGCGCAATAAACCATCATTTCCAAATGCTTTTATAGTTTTCACCCATTTTGTGTAGCTGGGATTTAGATTTTAATCCATATTTTTAGAAAGATATAAAATTCCTCCTTTACCATTCAAATATTCTAAAACTATTTTTCTTGAATTCAAAACTATGTTTTTGTCATAAAAAATGAACCTCCATTCGTTAGATTCTTGGTCTAACTTTTTGGGGGTCGGTACAATATCGAATGTCCTTTTCTTATATTTTTGAAAGAAGATTTAAAACTTCCGGTCTATCTTCCTTCTCATAATTTTTGACAAATTCAATTAAATCTTCATCAACTTCATCTTCTACCCATGGCATATCAGTACGAACCTTACCAACGCGTCCATAAATGCCTTGTATACACATCCACTGGATAATCCAAGAAGAATACAGTATCACATGCTTGCATACGCATTTCCATAGAAGAACCATAGTTACCATCAATGATCCATGTATCTTTTTGAATCACTTCTTTAACACGTTTCAAGAATACCGTCTTTTTCTACCGTTGTTTTATCCGCATTCCAATTTAACTGATCCAAGTGAAAAAGTGGAATTCCAGTACATGCATGCAGATGTCTTGCAAATGTACTTTTACCACTACCGCAACATCCAATTACAATTACTTTCTTCATCTTACCTACTCATCTTTATCCTTATAATAACATAATAGATCAATTGGACCATAAACCGCATGATTCAATCCCTTATGTTCCTTCCCCTCATACACAAAGCCTAGCTTTTCAATTAATTTTAGAGAGGCTTTGTTGTAAGGAAAACAGGATACACTAAACATCTGTACTAAATTATGCTCAAAGTAATAATCTATCACAGCCTGTACTGCTTCATATGTATATCCTTTTCTTCGATAGTTTGGATTCATCACAAAACCTAACTCATAAGAAGAAACTGCTCTATCGTCATCTTGAAGGTTAATCATTCCTATCATCTTTTGATTATCCTTCAAGATGATACTGAAATCTTTGTTGCCGACATAGAATTTCCATTAAAGCTAGATACTGCTTATCTTGCGACTTACTTGCATGATAACCACCATCATCTAAACTGGTCTGCTCATCCGACATGATTTCAAATAAATCATCTTTATCAGAGAATTCAAACTGGCGAAGAATTAAACGTTCTGTTTCAATTCTATCCATGTTACTTTCCTTTCGCACTTTCATAGCCAGTCTCAAAACTGAAGACACCAGTATTAATCTTAAAGTTCACGTTGAATTTACGTTGGCTAGAACCTTCTTTATTTTCTCTTTCCATTAGCGCCTTGCCACGTGAGGTAATTTTAGCATTTGGAAGTTCTTCCTCCAGTTGACGTACATCAAAAGAAGAAACCATCGCATTTTCAATCAGATACTGATAACCATCTTGTAATTCTTTTTCACTAATGCCCCATTTAACCTGTTGAAAGATTACGCCTTCTTTAAGTTGGTTAATCATATCCATCAGAAAACAAAGACGAAAACGAGAGACTGGTGGTTTTTCGCATTCATCAGGAATTACCCATCTACCTCTTTCATCCTTCTCTGCTAACGGAATCACACCATCCGCACATAACTTCGTCACTGTCTTTACAGAACATCCCCATTTTTGAGCAGCTTGTTTTGTGTTCATACTAAACTCTCCTGTATATTCAAATTATAGCATTTCCCAGGAAAACAAAAGATACTCTCTCGAGTATCTTAAGTAAGATTATTATTTAGCTTCAGGAAGAGCTACAAGATTCTTTGTAGTGCCTGTAGTTAGAATCTCATTGAAAGTTATCCATTGAGTATTCAATCATATTTGCTAAAGCTTCATCTGTATTAGAGCCAATATGTGGTGTTACCAATACCTTTGGATACATCTGTACAAGTTCACGAACAGTAGGGATCCGAAAATCTCTGCAGCACTAGCTAACTTCTTGAAGAAGAATGATGTTTCGTTAGCGAATACGTCTGTTCCATATCCATCTAACTTACCAGACTTAAGAGCAGCTAAGATTGCTTCGTTATCCTGTAATTCACCACGAGCAGTATTTAAGAAGATTGAACCATCCTTCATCTTGCTGAAGAATTCAGCGTTAGCCATCTTATCGTTTTTGACCAGGGAAGTAAAGGAACGTGCAAGCTAACGATATCAGACTGTGCAAGTAATTCATCCAGAGTTACATAGTCAAGTACTTCTCTGCATGCATCATTTTCATACACATCATAGCCAATAACCTTAGCACCTAAGCCCTTATACATCTTAGCTTCTGTGAAACCAATTCTACCTGTACCGATGATACCTACTGTACAGTTACGAATTTCCTTAGAGAAATATGTTGGTGAAACAACGAAGTCACCAGCAGCAGTTGCACTAGTAGCAGCAGCTGTATGACGTAATAACATCATACCTAATGTTAAGGATAATTCAGCGATAGCGTTTGGAGAATATCCAGGAACACGTGCAACGATTAAACCTAAATCTGCAGCAGCCTGTAAATCAATATGGTTGAACCCTACAGTACGTGTAAATACATACTTGATTCCATATCCCTTTAACTTCTCTAAGTTCTGACGATCCGCAACACAGTTACCACGTAATAAGACTGCGTCAGCACCTTCACACTCAGTGATATTCTCATGAGTTGTTAAACCCTCAACAAGCTTTAAGTCATAGTTATACTTATTATACTTGTGGAAAAACTCTACTTCATTTGGACGAACACCATAACATACTACTTTAAATGACATAATTTTACTCCTTCTGTTTATTATTTATGAAAGCGGGATATTTATCCCGCTTTATTATAATACTATTCTTAATTAAAAGATTCCTAAATGTCCAATTAATTCAACGATAACGATCCAAATAGGAGCCATAATAACAGCTGCTAATGTCGCAATCAATGAAGTGTTAGACGCAACGAGGGCACCCTTATCAAAACGAATTGCATAAGAAGCCGCAACTGTTGCTGGAGGTGTAGCCATCATAATAACTGTTGTACCTAAAGAAACAAGATTAACTGGTAAGATATGAGTTACTGTTAAGATTGCTAATACAACGATGTTGAATGCAGGGATAATCAATAACTTAATAAATGTATAGTACAATGCCTTCTTGTCTGTCATCGCATCCTTGAAGTTTACTGAACCAAGTGTAGAACCAATTGCTAACCAAGCAAGTGGAGAAGCTAAACCAGCCAAGTAAGTTAAAATCTGAGTAATCTGTGGAGATGTAAGGTCTAAACGCATGAATGAAACTGACTTATTCACCATTTCACCTGACGTTGCATCCTTAACAGCTACAGTAACCTGTGGTAAATATGCTTGTGCTAACCACAAGAATAGTCCTAAGAATGTAGCGATAACGATTGGATTTAAGAACATAGACTTGATGTTCTTAGAAGTCATCTTTAATCCACTCATCTTGATATATCCATAAGAATATAAGAAGATTCTGTAACCAATGTTGAAGATAGAAGCGTATAACGCACCTTCTGCACCATAGATTGCACTTACAATAGGAATTCCGAAGAATGTTGTAGAACCGAAAATACTTAGTACACGTAAAGCATCCTGTTCATCACCTTCAAACTTCGCATAGAGCGGAATCGTTAAGAAGATGAGTAAGATATAAATTACGATACCCCAGATTAATACATTTAAACCTTGTGTAAATGTTTCTGGTTTGATTGGCGCCATAAATGACTTAAATGCCAATGCAGCAATTGATACTGAAAGTACAACCTGTGTTAATACTTTCGCTGTGCGATCATCGAATACCTTCTTGCGACGCATAACATAACCTAATAGGATAATAGCTACGCTAGAAATAATAGCCGAATTGATCTTTTCATTTGATAATGTCTTTACAAAGATATCAAAGAAATTCATGTAATAGTCCCCTTCTTTCAAATATATATTTCAATATTTACGCGACTTAGTATAGCAAACCTCGACTTCCATTTCAATCCCTCATATAAAGTTGAATATCACACAATCTAATAACCAATATTTTATGATTGTTTTTCCATACATTGTAAACATGCATGCATAAAAATCCCATTCTTCGTATCAGAATGGGATAGTTTCACAAACTTATAGTACCTTGCCGCCTGGGACATATTCATCTTTCATGATTGTCTTCGATATCTTGTCATGGAAGAATCGATACTTTTCCCTTTTATCCATCAATGCCATAATTAGCGAAAGAACACTACTAATTGCACTAACGATATAAATGATACGACTGATATCTTCTGCCATAAAGATGCCGAAAGAAGATTCCACTCAGAATAACACCAAAAGCATCATAGAATAAACCCTCACATAAAACGGAGCCTACGAAGTAACGTAACGCAAAGTCCTTCATTGTCGCTGGTTTATCATCTTCACGCACAACTTTAATCTGCATTACCTTCTGCATCATTGTTGAACCACCCTGTAATCTTGGCAGGCACAAAGACAAAGTAGAAACCATGTGCAATAAGCACGCTGAACAACAACACAAGAATCTGTGTTGTTTGGATACCTTCAAAACCATTGAGAATCTGAATATTTCCATTATTCATCAATCCATATACAATTCCCGTCACAAATAGTGACAAACGATTTGTGATAATAAAATCGATGACAAACGCAAATCCTCTTCTTGCAAGAAAGGCATTTTGATTATTTTGTGTAGTTTCTGTTGTTTTCTTTCTTAGTTGCTTATTTTTACTCATGCTTATAATCCTTCCGCAAATAAGATCTCCTCTTCCGCGATGATCTTAAGTGTTTCAATACTCATTAACTGATCTTCCGCATGAACCAACAACAAATTCACACTGATGTTCTCATCATTTGCTTCTTGTGTAATCAGCTCCGCATGTGCTTGGTGTGCTTTATTGAAAAACTCCTCTGCCTCCTGCATACACTTCTTGGCTTCCTCCATATTTTTTCTCTTCGCATGACGATATGCATTCAAAAGAGAATTTCTTGCTTCTCCTACCGACGCAATAATTTTAAAGCAGATTAACTCTAAGCCTTCCATTTTACTTACCTCTCAATTCCTGTACGATACTTTTTACCTTTTTCCAAACTGACACAATCATAGTCATCACTTTCGTGATAGGCATAACTTACATTTCCAACTGTTGTAGTAGGGATCTTTTACACCATTCCTTACAGCTACCATGGAATTGATGTAATCCTGTTTGTTCTTTTTAACGCTCTAATATTATTCGTATTGATTCCACTACCCGCAAGTAGTTCAATCTGATCACCAAACTCACTCTGTAATTTTTGAGCACTGATGCTCCCTGCATCGCAGTAGGTTGTAAACCCGCTTGTTAAGATACGATCAACACCACAATCAATTAGTTGCTTGATCGCATGCATAGGGTCATCCACACAATCAAATGCACGATGGAACACTGCTTCCTTTTGATACTGATGGATTAACTCCACCATCTTTTTGTTTCTGTCACATTGATTGTCGCATCAGAATTTAGAAAAACCAAAAGAAATTCCATCTGCTCCATTCTCCAATAAGATTTTAGCATCTTCAAACATCGTCTCTATTTCGACATCATCATAACAAAAATCCAGCTGCTCGAGGGTCTATCCATGCAGATAACCTTAGTGATGTCTTTTTCTTTTTACAAGTTTTAACATCGCAAGACTAGGTGTTAATCCACCAAGATGTAAAGCACTATTTAATTCAACACGGTCTGCACCACCAAGTTGTGCATTGATACAGTCCTGCACACTTCCAGCACATACTTCAAATAAATCTCTTTTCATTCTGAAATCGGTGCCATCCTTTCTTGCATGTATGATTCATCCACTCTTGACTAGCAGCTGTAATCACCGTCTTACCATCGATACAATTTGCGAGATATACTTTCGCTTCTTCGTTTTCACGATATATCACAAACGAGAAGTTTTGAATATTCGTAGCACAACCGTAATTACCATCTTTATCAATCGCCACAACACTAAGGTCACCCGCAAAACCACGGCTCTTTTTTTCAGTTTTGCATCTAACTCATCGACCGTTCTTTGACAAGCTTCTTGTAGTCCCATTCCTTCTTTCATCTTACGAACGATTTCATAAGAGATACATCCCTTCATCAAATCTTCCCCAAGACCTGTTGCAGTAGCTCCACCAACTTCAGAGTCTGCATAGAAACCACCACCAACGATAGGAGAATCTCCAATACGCCCAGCTTTTTTCATAAATAAACCACTCGTAGAAGTTCCTGCAACAATCTTTCCTGCACGATCAAGTGCAACTTCACCAACAGTATCATGACCATCATATGGTTTTTAGCTCCTGCTCGCGTACTTCTTTTGACACGTTTACGATAATGTTGCTTTAGCTCTATCTGTTAACATTGTCTTTCTTTCAAAGCCTTTTTTGCTTGCATACTTTTCAGCACCTTCTGCGACAAGTACGCAATTGACAGTATCTTTCGATAACTCTTTGGCAATGGAAATTGGATTTGCAAAATCCTTAATACCAGCTACAGCACCCATCGCCATTGTATTTCCATCCATATATCCTGCATCAAGTTCGACAATCATCTCTTCATTTGGCAAACCACCATATCCAACTGATTTATAGTATGGAAAATCCTCTACACAGCGTATTGCATGTTCAACTGCTTCCCCACTGCTCTTACCTTCTTTTAATAAGTTACCTGCTTCCTGTACACCTTCCAGTGCCATTCGCCAAGTCGCAATTATCGCCCACATTCAAACATCCTCCTAGTCTATCGGTTTCCGATAGAAACCACCATAGAAATCATCCGTTCTATATACATTTATGATTGCACGAGGATCAACACTTAATATCAGATGTGCAATCTCCTTCACCTCTAATGTCGAAACAACAGTATTCAACATGTAATTCTTTTGATGAGAATATCCTCCATAGCTTTCCCAAACCGAAATACCATGACGATACTTCTTTGTATATGCAGCTATAATTTCTTCAGGCATCTTACTTGTTATCTGTATCGTACTACGGTCATATCTTCGATACAGACTTTCAATAACTTTGGTCGATACAAACTGCATAATAATAGAATACCCTGCACGCTCCCATCCAGACACAAAACCAAAGATACATAACAAGATACAGTTATATACAAAGACATATGTCCAAATACTCTTACCTGTCTTATTCGAAACATATAAGGCAATAAAATCTGTACCACCTGTACTTGCATTACCTACTAACGCAGCCACAATTCCTAAGCCGTATACCGCACCACCAATAACGATGTTTAACATGATATCATCAAACAAAATATCAAATTGAAATACAGTTAAGAATATTGACACACATGCAAATTGCAATGATGATAGTATAGTAAACTTTGTTGAAATAGACTTACCACAGAGTATCGCTACTGGTAGATTCAGTAATACTATCATTAGCGCAACTGGTATTTGTATTTGATGTTGACTGCCTATCACATTGATTAATATTGCAAGACCCGTAAATCCACTCGACAGCAATCCGGCAGGTCTTAAAAAAACTTTTAAAGCATAAGTTTGCAACAAAGCCGAAAAGATGACACAGAGAATACTGAATAATAAATGGATCGATTGTTTCTGCTTAAAATCGATGAGTTTCTTTTCATTCCATCCCTCTTTTTTTCTATTACTATTTTTAATCAATTCTCAGTTAGATTCCTATGTTTTGTTTTCCTACTATTAGGAAAATATTATTCTACGCTACGAAAGGTGATTATCATGAATAAACGACAAGAAAAAGATTCTTCACATTCTAGGTGAAGAAAACAAATGGTTCACTGCAAATGAACTCGCTAAATTATTATCTGTATCTAATCGTACGATTCGCTCTGATATTGATACAATCAATAAAGTTTACTCTGAGAAGCTAATCACCTCAAATCTTCGAAGTGGATATGCACTCATCCCTGAAAACTATAAACAATTTCAATCAAAACGACAAAACTTATTGCAGAGTTCCCTCGAAAGAAATTTATATATTTTAAAGTCACTTCTCTTATCGCGTGATTCTATCTATATTCCTGATTTATTAGAACAGTTATGCATCTCTGAATACACTCTCGATGCACATCTCAAAGAGATTCGTAAACAACTAGCAAATTATCAAAATCTCAAGCTCAAGAAATCATCAAATCATCTCGTCCTATTAGGCTCTGAAAATGAACTACGTAAATTATACAAACATCTTCTCATGGACGAGACCAAGCAAAATTTCTTAAATATCAACGAGCTAGCAAATCTATATCAAAGCTTTGATTTACTCAGATGTAAAAGTGAGTTGGAAAACTTACTGCAAGAACACAACTATGTAATTAACGCAAATGCATTACCATCCATTCTACTACACATCAGTATTTCCATCGATCGTATTCTCAGCGGAAAATACATTGAATCAACATACCAAGTTCCAAGATCCACGATGCGATCGAATATAAGATTGCCAAAAGAATTCTACGAACGAATCGCAATCTTATACCAAGCACATGTTATTGAAAGTGAAGTTAATATCCTTGCATTATTACTGATGGGAAACAATCCCTGCTCAAATCAGTGATGCAGAAATCTCCAACTATATGCCAGATGGATTACTCTGTAGTGATATTGTCAATGAGTTGATTGCGTTTATATACGGTCATCATGGTATCGACTTCTCGAAAGATGATGACTTTAAACTTGGTTTAACACTCCATCTTCAATCATTAATTGAACGTAGTATCAGTCAAACCCACACAACCAACTTATACCTGCAAGAAATTAAACGTAAGTTCCCATTAATTTTTGAGGTGGGCGTAAGTACTGCAACCTTCCTTGCAAATAGGCTACACATCAATATCAATGAAGATGAAATTGGTTTTATTACTCTACATCTAGGACTAGCCTACGAGCGTATCTATCACTCTAAAAAACTCAGAGCGGTATGGATTTATCCGTTGGGTGAAAAAGCATTCTATACCCAACGCAAAAAGATTGAAACGATATTCTATGAGCACATCGAGATTGTCAAAGTGTATGCATACTTCCAGGAAGAACTCATCCTTGCGGATGAGCCAGACTTATTGATATGCTCAATTCCACTACGTCACAACCTGAAGATTCCAACTGTTGAAGTATCATTACTGTGCGGTAAAGATGATGAAGCTAAACTTTTCGAAATGATTCACAAAATCGAAAGAACACGTACGCAAAAAGAATTCTACACAAATCTAAAAGGATTGATTTCAAAACAGTTCTTCTATAACCATCAACTCTTCAATACACCACAAGAGATTCTAGAGTTCATGTCAAAAGAACTCCAAAAAAGTCCTCTATTGTGACAGATGCATTCTATCCATCTGTAATGCGACGTGAAGCACTATCACCAACATCGTTTAATTTTAACTTTGCAACACCACACCCAATTGACTCCTCCTGTCTAAAATCCGCAATTTCAATCATGTTATTAGATAAGCCAGTTCTATGGGGCAAGTATGAGGTACAGCTTATTTTCTTACTAGCAATCGATAAACCGGATACCACAACACTGAAACCATTCTTCGATTGGGTTGCCTCTCTTACAGAAGATTACGAAAAGTTATCGCACTTAATTTCAAGTAACACATATGAGGAATTCATTAGTTATCTCATCTCATAAACTCAAAAAGAAGATGCAACAAGGATAATTCTCCTGGTACATCTTCTTTTTTCATATCTCAAACAAAAATTCTAAAAATACTACAAAGTAAATCTAAACTTCTGCCAAGGTTTTAGACTATCAAGAATAAAGAGTTCTTCTTCACGAATATGTCCAACCACATTAGTTCTTCCACTATTCTTCATATCCTGTAATGCAACCTGCAGTTCACCAGCATATGTTCCATATTCACTACTATCAATCAATACATCACCACGATGAATCATATCTGGCGTATGGAATACATCAAAGTGATGACCTTTGTATTTCACTCTACTTTGACTAGAGCGAATCATGCATGGATTTAAATCTCCACGATTTAAATGCAGTTCTTCTAATACAATCTTCTTTTCTGTTTCAGGAATATTTGGTTCAAGTTCAACTTTGAAATTTACAATATCTGAAGAAACATGCTTTAATGCTTCTTTCTCTGCTGCACTTGGATAACAGTTTGCGATAATAATATCATCAATCATATCTAATGCGACTAGATGTTTTAATTGAATATCAATCGGCATATGACGATGCATCTCTAATGTACATAAACCATCTGTTGTAGGCCATGGTCCATACGCATCTTTTACCAAAGAGCCGATAAACGCAGCTGTTCTCAATCCATAGTGTCTAAACTTTTCAGAACATTTCAAGAAGAAATCTAAATCCAATCCTGTATAATTGTGTGGATAAAAATTATGACATGCACACAACTGATAACGATTTGGTTGATAGTCCATGATTGTGTCGATTGTATGTGTACTTGAACTCATGTTAATTTCTACTTTCAATCCATATGGATTGTATGTCATAAGTGCTTCTTCAAAACCGCTAAAACCTCCATCCATACGGATACCATCCGCATGAATATCATGGAAGAATTTTAAATCTGTATAACTAACGTCCCAATTCTTTAAATACAGATGGATTCACATCCAAGATGATTTCATAACCAAGACTCTTTGCGTAATCATGAATCTTTGTAAACTCTTCCTTAATTTCATTAGCTGGCTTTCTTACAGATAATAAGCAAGAAAATATTCTCTTTGCACCAATTTCACTCATTTCTTTTAAATATGCAAAGATCTCTTCAATACTACTTTTTCTGGATAAATAGAAACTCCTAGTCTTCTCATAATTTCTCCTCCTCTAATGGATTTTCAGGTATCTGTTCTGTACATAATTTATATAGTGTCCATGCATAAATTTTTGCACACGCAACTAAATCATCAATATTGACCCATTCATTTGGCTGATGTGCAATTCCATTTTGTCCTGGGAAACTTGGCCCATACGGAATAATGGAATCACAAACATGGGCATATGTTCCGCCTGTTGTTGTCGTTGGTTTAACACTAGTATCCGTCGCCTCTTCATATGCCTTCTGCATTGTCTTTACAAGCCATGAATCTTTATGGTGTAGCACTACTGGGGAATTCGATACTAACTTCACCTCTAAACCTACTGCTTTTGTTTGAATCTGTTGCATAATCTTATCCATATCACAAGTTGGATAACTAAGCGAGAAACGAATTCCCATCTTATTATTTGCATACAATAAAAGTTTATTGCGAATCTTCATTTCACCAAAATGTTCATCCTTTACGGCAATGCCCAATCTATCACCATTGATATTTGCATTCATAAAATACTCATTCGCAAATTCAATGACTTTCTGTTCATCACCCCAGACCTCAATGACCGCTCTACCACGTTCACCATAAATGGCTGGAAATTTATTATCCGGTGTAAAACCAACAAGAGGTTTTTTCTCATGTTTCAAGAAGTAATGCATGTCTTCCATGCCAGTTTCTTCATTTGTCCCAAAAATGATATGTATCGCTGTCTTTGGCTGAATCCCTAAATCTTTCAATGCAATCATGCCATACATTGCCGCAAAAGTACTCCTTATCATCTAACGCACCGCGTCCCCAGATTCTTCCATCGTGGATTGCGGCAGAAAAAGGTGGATCAATCCAGCCATCACCAACTTCAACAACATCTACATGTCCAACAATACCAATATATTCTTCACTATTTCCGAAACTACCATAACCCATATATCCATCTACATTTTTCGTTGGCAGTCCCTCTCGTTTACAAATTTCAAGTGCTTTTTCCAAAGCGTTTGCAGGTCCAATTCCAAAAGGCATTCTATCTTGTGGCTCACCACGTCTTGAATCAATTTGTACCATCGTACAAATATCATCAATCATATCTTGTTTCCGTCTTTCAACCTGCGCAAATATCTCTTCCTTATTCACAATTGATCTCTTTTCTTTTAATCTTATATACATGCATGTATATTAATTTTTTTATTTTTTAAAATAAGCCCGAACAGATAGAGTTTGTCCGGGCTTGACTTATTCTAATAACAAATTGTTTCTTTTAATGCTTCAAGATTTTCCGGATGATTTACGGATGCATCAATGAACTTTGCCATATTTTCAAATGACTCACTCAATCCTGTTCCACCTTTCTTAGGCATCTTTAGGATTGTAATATCATTCTTATATTGTGCAATCACTTCTGATTTTCAATTGCCATCATACTTGCGACTTTTTGCTGTTGTTTTTTTCTGCAATTAATTTTGCACAACGAGCAGCCATCTCACTGTATTCAGGGAAGTTAAAGCATGGCCCACACAAGACAAAATCTGGTTCCAATTTCTTCACCATCGCAGTCATCTTCATAACCACTTCATCTTTATTCTGCTTGTAGTAATCCATTCCACAATAAAGTGTTGCACTAATCTGACCGCCTATCTCTTTCAAATATGGTTCTAAAAAGCATTGCAGTCCCAGCAATCTCTCGCGTTGCACTTAGTGTACAATCAGGGTTGCTCTTACCACCTGCTCCAGCTAAGCCGGAATCAAAATCAATATTACTTTCATATTAGTCTAACTTCAAATCATCGAAGGACAATTCATCAAGTTCATCCTTCTTCTTCCTTTTGCTAACTTCTCTTCCTCTAAATACTTACTATCTTGCATCTTGAAGAATGGATAGTAGAGAGCCATGTCTGCAAGTAGCATAAATAGCTGTAAGATTACAGCATTAATCGAACCAGTCGTCAGATAACCTGAAATAAAGATTGGCGTTGTCCATGATAACTGAACACCAGATGTAACTGGAATGAATTTAATTGCAGTTGCAAGCTGTCCAATAATTGTATTCATAACTGGCGCTAAGATAAATGGAATTACCATGATAACATTCAATACCATTGGGAAACCAAAAATAATTGGTTCATTGATACCGAAGATACCAGCAGGAAGTGCCATTCTTCCTAATGTCTTTAAACGCTTGGACTTTGCCATAAATGTCATCATCAATACAAGACCTAATGTAGATCCTCCACCACCAAAGTTGCAGAAGAAATCTGAGAATGCTGATGTAAATACATTTGTCATTGGTAAACTCAGCCTTCGCCAATTCATAGTTCTCTAATGTTAATGCCTTATGAATTGGAGAGAAGATTGTATTTGTAACAGCAGGTCCATTGATACCAAAGAACCAGAACAATGTACTTAAGAACTGATAGATAACTTCAAATGCTTGAGACTTACCTAAGCCAACTAAAGGAGCTTGTAATACTTGATAAATAAATGTATGCACATTTCCAAATGGAGTATTTACAAAAATCATGTTAACGAAGAAGAATACAAGCATGGATAATCCTGCAGGAATTAACGCAGCAAATGAATCCATAACTGCTGGTGGAACACCATCAGGTAACTTAATAACAAGTTTCTTCTTAACTGCAAATGCAAAAATTTCTGTAGAAATAATGGCTACAATCATTGCCAAGAAGATACCCTTTGTACCTAAATGGCCGAATGAGAAACCAGAGAACATCTTTGCCATCTGCATTCATGAACGCAGCATGTTTCATTGGAGTAATCATCAAGAATGTAACAAGAGCAACAACCGCAGATTCAATCTTATCTACACCCTTTTCACGTGCATATGCATATGCAATACCCATAACAGATAGTAATGCATAGCAATCAAATGTAACTGCAGTTACTGCATCAAAATATTTCTCCCATCCTTCGCCAGCAAATGTCGCAATCATCTCTGACCAACCTTCGATTGGGAAGTTGGAGATTAATAGAAAATAGATCCAACGATAACTACTGGCACTGCATACATAAAGCCATCGCGGATAGCCACTAATACCTTATTCTTAGATAAGGCATCAGCGATTGGGATAAGGAACTTTTCTAAAGCCTTAATCATAATAATTATTTACCTTCGCTTTCTGCTTTCTTCTTTTTAATTTCTAAAATTGCACGTTTGAGAACTCTCTCCGTCCATGTTACCGTACTCTTCAGTATCAATAACGAAAATAGGTTTTCCTAGATGTCCATAACGGTCTACAACCTTGTCATATAGATATCTTAACCTGCAGCATCTAAAGAGAATAGCATCTGGATTTTGTTCCGTAATGATTTTATCTAATAAATTATCAGAGAATGCTTTTACTTCAATATCTAAAGAATGTTGATCTGCAACCTTCTGCATTTTACTTGCCATCATAGAAGTAGACATCCCCGCATTACAGAACAGATAGATTTTATGCATAACTTTCCCTCCTTTCTATCGTTCTATCATTATGTTAATCGCAAATCCAACTCGTATTCCTTAATTTATCTGCCGCATGCTAGGAAACTTTACTTGCTTTCACTTGATCCAGCCATAATAAAAGGATAACTACATCAGAATGCCAGTACTAGCACTCTATAGTCATCCTCTTTTACTATTCAAAAACCCATTACTGATTTTTAGAGCAGATTTTATGAAACTTACGACATATTTCACTTAAATATTTTATTTACACATCTTTCTCTTGTTATAGATAATTAATATCGAGAATAATAATGATGTAATAAATATAATACTGAATAGAAGAATATTCGTATTATCAGATGTTCTCGGAGTATGTACTATGTTGGTATTTGTAACCGTGAAGCCATTTGTGGCATCCCCTGTTACAGAACTTGTGTAATTCGTAACTTCATCCTCTTTCACAGTATAAGCAATCGCTGTTCCATCTGCTTTATACTTCGCTAGATTGCTGAATGTATCTTCCCAGTTATTTCCGTTATTTAATGTGACTGTTTTACCTGTGTCGGCTCCATCTGCTAACAAGTGAATTGTAACAGGTCCTCCCTTTGGTCCTACCCATTCTTTCTTTACCTTGACAGTGGTTTTATTTGATTTATCCTTAACCGTGATTGTACCACCAACATCATCAAAAACCTGTACAGTATATTCGTTTTCATCAATATCATATCCATTAGGAGCTGCAATTTCTTTCACTTTATATTTCCCTTGTATTAGTTCTTGAGAAATAATCGTACCATCAGTACCTGTTGTTAGATAAAATTCTGTGCCATCTGATTGTTTAACTCTAAATACTGCTCCTGCAAGACCTACTCCAGTATCAATATCAACTTTACGTATTTTTTTAATTTCTTAGCAAGAATACCATTGGCACTACCACCAGCAATACGATACTTCCATGAACCATCGTATGTTTGTGTTTCAAATGTATCTGATGTAATCTTTACACTATTTGTTTGTACGATATCATTATTCTCCACTGTTGATTTATAAGATAAAAAGTATGCTTGTGTACCGATATCGCCAAGCGTTAAGGTAAATTCCGTCTTGTCTGCATTAAATGTGATTTTATCTGAAATATCAACAACTTCGCCATTCCAATCCTGTACTTTACCAGAAGAATCATAGGTAGCTTTCATGAGTTTAAATTGTTCTGTCGTTTTTACAGCCGGGTATGATGATGGTTCAAAAATGACCATTATTTGAAGTAATCTTATCCGTAATAACAACATTCTTCAAATTCTGATTAGTCCTATTGATACGAACACCCCAAGCAGCAACATTAGGTACCGTTGGCGATTTGCCCCATTTAACAATAATTTCTTTTATCAGAAAGTGCTCCATCCAGCTTAACCTTAATTGGAATTGGATCTGGTGTATTTTTAGCGTCTCCATTAACTTCTGTTTTAATGTTAGTAATTTTATTTTTCCTGAACAACATTTTTATTCAATTTAGCATAAAAGAATATGTTTCCTTCTACTTCATGCTTTCTATTTACTTTTATCAGTAAATGTAATATGAACATTACCACCACCGGTAGTAGTTGCTGAATTTGGCGTTATCGTAGCTTTTGCAATAATATCTCCAGTCCGATCTGTAAGATCAAAACTCAAAGGATATGTAGTTGCTGTGATAAGTCAACTTCTTTTTGGAATTGTTATATCAAAATAATCATCTTTATTCACCATCGTTGAAGAAGGTGCTTTAAAATCAAAAATTCATCTTAATTGTATCAGATTTGTTAAATTCAATCGCAGGGGTTTCCTGATTCTGTTAAAATCTCCAGTTTAGTAATCTTGACATCTATTGCCATTCCCGCAGCAAGAACTGTTGTATTTATTATTTGAAAAACATTGTATTAAATAGCAATAATATTGAAATAATCGTCCGATAAACTACTACATTCCATTTTTCTTATAAAAGTTATCTTCCTTCCCTAATTAAATGCATGAAAATTTTAATAAAACGGATAAATTAAACTAGATATATTAGTGGGTTAATTATACTCTATACAAACTGTATTTTTCAAATACAAAGTTGCTGTAGTTATTTGCAGTTAGTTTTCAACATAAACGCAACACTCTGTTGCGTTAACTTGTGACATGTTATCTTTATTCCTGTGTATCCGTTTTGACTCCTTTTTAGATATCAGGAGAAAAACATTTATGTCAGGTAAACATTTCACACTTGAAGACCGTATCAATATCCTTATGCATGTTAAACAAAATCATTCCATGCGTATGATAGCTACCGCTTTGAATGCCTCTGCTTCAACTGTTTCCAGAGAACTTAAAAAACATAGGATCCTTGATGAATACTCGTCATTTCATTCCATCACTCCTACCTGCAGTCGAATCATGAAGGCCCCTTGGATATGCAATGGCTGTCCACGTTTCTCTGCATGTAGAAAGAGAAAGTATCGCTACATCCCTGCACAGGCACATAGTACTTATGAATCTACTCTTCATCTATCTAGAGAGAAGATCCGAACCGGGGAAAAAGGTCTGAGATTTCTCGATAATCTCGTCACGCCTTTGATTCGTGACCAAAGGCAAACTGTCGCTCACGTGTTCTCCACTCATGGTGAACAGATGGGAATATCCCGTTCTACTTTTTACCGCTATGTCAATGACAATAAACTCACCATTCGCAATATAGATCTTCCCAAGCGTGTTCGCTATCCGCTCTCCAAAAAGAATATCAAACGTGGCAATAACACTACGATAGACAACCAATCGTGCCGTGTGGGACGCGATTATACTGCCTTTCAGGAATTCATTGCCCAGCATCCGAAAGCTAATATCGCTGAGATGGATTCCGTCATCGGTAAGAAAGGTGTCGGCGAAAAGGTGCTTCTAACTCTACTATTACGTAAGAGTAAATTTATGTTTGCCTTCCTAAGGAATAGAAATACACAAGCTTCTGTAACAGAAGTATTCGACCACATCCAAAGGAAGATTGGCTTTGCAAGGTTCGCTACTATGTTCCGTGTAGTGCTTTACAGACAACCATTCTGAATTCACGACTCCCATTTCCTTGGAACGTGGTACACGCAACGTACAGCGCTGTCATATATTTTATTGTGATTCCCGTGCCTCCCAACAGAAGGGGCGCATTGAAAAGAATCATGAATATATTCGAAAATATCTGCCTCAAGGGACATCCTTTAACGGCCTTACACAAGAAAAAGGTAAATCTAATGATGAGCCATATCAATTCCGTCAAGCGTGACTCATTGAATGGCCGTTCACCATTTTGAATGTCTCACTAGGGCAGAACTCAAAACTATAAAAAAAGCTTGGATTAACACCGATCGAACCAGACGAAGTTAATCTAAGCCTCAGACCTAATTCAATAGATCTCAAAGTCCAACGGATACTCGACTTACACAACTAAACTGTTGCGTTTTAGTTGACACCCTAAACCCTTCAGTTATTTTCATTGCGCCAAAAAGCGAGTATTCCCTACATAAAAAGATACCATATTACCATTAAAAAGAGTCATTATAGATCAAAAATTCATCTGATAATGACTACATTAGTTCGTTATCTGTTGCCTTTATTTATCGTGTTGCGTTAACTTTGAAACTTAAGCTGTAGTTATTTGCGTATATGAATCATGTCTATAGTCTTAGGTCCATAGAAGAAAAATGTAAAACGGATATCCGCTTTATGTATCTATGCCAAGATGAAAGACCATCTTTCATGGCCTTTCAAAGATTCATATCAAATCAAATCAAAGGAAACGCTTCCGATATATTTACAGAGATCATGTTGGTCATCTGTAAGAAGATGAAATACACGTATCTTATACATTGATGGAACTTCCATGGAAGCAAACGCTAAAAACGATACAAAACATTCATTCTTTCTATAGACAACTATGAGAAAGAAAGATGGGAGGCAATATTCACCCCATCCTTCTTTACAACCTATTTTCGGCACCCCATCTAATTTTGGAACGCCAAATCTTCCGACCTCTCATACCACCGTACGTACCGTTCGCTATTCAGCTTTCCATTGAGATAGATTTGCTACGTATCGTCAACTCGTGCAGTTTTGTTTTCAACTTCTCCACCGACTTAATGTGTAAATTTTTCTACAAACTCCAAGAAAGTTATTTTTACATTACCTCTACAAATAATTGCTACTCTCCAGAAAAATGATTATTCAGTAAATTTAGAATCATAATCGCAACTTATTATTTTTGAGATTTTTGTTTCTCTTTTGTTCTGTCTCTTTATTATAGTTTTCAATTATAGACTCATTCACTCTCTGTTGAGAATTATCTTCGGAAACGTCGGGGTTGATTCTATCCATAGATATCACATCACGTGCTGGTTTCACCATTAATCCACCCTTTCCAAACACAGCTCCAATTAGCATGCAAATCATTGAAATTATCATAGAAATCATCAGCATACCAAGATATTTCTTCACATGAAGCGAGTCGCTTGTCTTTGGTATCGGAACATTCGGTTGAATTGAATCGCTTGTCTTTGGTGTCGGAACATTCGGTTGAATTGAATCGCTTGTCTTTGGTGTCGGAACATTCGGTTGAATTGAATCGCTTGTCTTTGGTGTCGGAACATTCGGTTGAATTGAATCGTTTGGCTTTGGTGTCGGAACTTCTGGCGAACAATTCTGAACGAACTTTCCTTTGATAATAACATCTTGGTCTGGCATTGAGAACGTCTGACCAGCTTGTACATAAACATCATCAGATGCCCATCCGCTGAAACTATATCCTTCTAACTTCGGATTCTCAGCAACTGTCACAACATCTTCATAAATATGTGTTTCCGGTGCTGGAACAAGTGCTTGGCTTTCCTCTGGGCCTTCAATAACATAGGTCACTTTATATTGAATAGGTTCCCAGACTGCTGTTAATGTAATATCCTTTTTCACAATTCCTGTTTTGAAAGTGTCGTTTTCTTTATATACGTTACCATCTTCATCTTTCCAGCCCGCCAATCGATAACCCGTCTTCTTCATTGTACCCGCACCTAGCACGGTTACTCGATCCGTATTGGAATCATCAATACTTGGGTAGTATGGTGTTGTATCCACCGGTGCATCACCAGTAACACCCGCCGTATCATTCTTATACAATACGTTTGCATAAACAGCTGCGTTAAATTTACCCTCAACGACATCACCAAGTGTATTCGCCGTTGAAACCTGAATATCCTTCACCAAACCTGTTTGCTTTGGTATTACCTTACCGCTTGCATCCGAATCAAGAATATCTTCCGAAACCGGAACATACGTTAATGCCGGTTTCAAATTGTTCGGATTTTCGCTGCTTGCATTTTGGTTAAATGCGGATGGTGATTCCGTCACATGGATCATTTGCATCGTCAAATTCAGCTCAGGAAGCTTAATAAGTCCTGCCGCAACATTTTGTGCATTTCCTGCTGCATCAAATCCATTGAAGGTTGCCGTCTTAATTGTTGTTCTATCAAAATCAGAATCTGCATCACTTACTGTCGGATCGCCTGTTCCAGTTTGTTTTGTAGCTTTGACACCAGCCGGTAACGTTCCTTGTACAGAATAACTTGTTGACTGTGTATTCGTACGTATTGAGAAATTTCCGTGTCCATCAATAATTCCTTCTTCTCCCGATGTTGATCCAACAACACTTCCATTGGCATCTTCCAAATTCATCACAATATCGGTATTCTCTACTGCCGGCTCATCCGCATCAACGACTCCATCTTCGTTCTTGTCCCACCACAATTTACCTTTCAATGTATATGGCTTCCAAATATATTGGGCTGAAGATGTATTTGCTGAGAGCACTTCACTACCTGTCTTAAAGGTATATGTACCTGTGATATAACTGCTTAAGTCATCCGCTTTAGCCGGTGTATCTTCCGCATTAACAGGAATATTCACATCAATATTTGCATCACTTCCTGGATTCGGTTGATGTACAATTTTAGCCTTAATATAGCGGTAATCCTTCCAATCCGCAGATGAAATTGCACTTTCATCTACATAGTTTTGTCCATCTTTTACTATACGTGTATGTAACCGTATCCGTACTTCCTAATCCGGAGATGTGATTGCTCTTTTGCTAGATAGGTTAAACGCATGGTAAAGTCACATGTCTTTGAAGTCTCTATTTCTTTACCTTCGCTGTCAAAGGATATCACATTAATTTGATTTCCTTTTCAGGAAGTTTTACAACAACTTCACCTTCATTGAGAGACCCTGGAATATGCACTTGCTCACTTACCATTAAATTCTCTTTTTCGCGTGCCAAGAATGTTACTGGCCCATTTTCTATCGACAATATTATTCTTTCCTGGGTATAACTGACACCGTTAAGAACATGCTGTAAAAACTCTAACTGTAAATTTACTCATGTCACCGACTTCAAAATAAAGTTGGTGTCGTCGTATCACCTGTCTTACGAATATCATCTACATCCGGAACAGCACCTTCAAACTCATATTTCTTATAAGCCGCTGCTTCTGATCCATCATACTTTGTTAATAAAACCGGAAACATCATAATATACCTTTCCAAACGGATGATGGTCTCCTAAAGTAGCACCATTCCAAACCTGTAAGTTGATCTTGCCTAACTCATATGCCAAATATCCTTGGAGTTTCGCAAAATGACCCAAAGAACCTCCACTAGAAATCTTAAGATATCGTTTCCCATTTGCATGAACGACGGATATATCTTCGGCACTCAGATTATATCCATTTAAATAACCATGTTCTCTCGTCACTTCCGAAACAACGGAAGCAACATCAAACTCATCATCCTTCAATTCAACATACACCGCTTCCGGCACATCCATTGGAGCATTGCCTGTAGACGATCTCTCATCATTCAACAGATCTTTGCGTTTTGTTTGGAAGCTTCCGTTAAATACTCCAGATTTTCCCTGAACATATGCGTTGTATCTTTGCTTGCTTCTGCCGCTGCAATACCACCCTGATAAGCAACAACAGTGCGATCATCGCTCTTAAAATCTATGCTCTTTAACGCCCAACGTTCTCCTTGTGGCTTATATCTCAAAGCCATTCCGTCTCCATATCTGACTTTGCTTTCAATTCCGTTCGGATCCGTATAGACTGTTCCGGAGCAAGGATCGTCACATTTGAAATATCCATCAAAATAGATCTGCCCACGATTTGTTTCTGGGCCATTCACCTTTACATCCTGATTGTGATATAAAGATTTATTTCTTGATGCATCACCCAATATACGAACCATTCTAAATTCGATTTGGTGATTGTACAAGTAATCAATATCACTATCGTACTCCAAATGGAAAACTCCATCATACTTCAGCTGTAGAGATGTAAAATACTCGTTTTCATCTAATCCTAAAGTCTCTTTACTGATAACAGTATCGCTACCGCTTGGATCCATATTCGCAACGGTATACTCTTGATCATTCTTTGTTACACCGGTAGATTTGTTGTATGTTGAATAAACAACTTTCCAACCTTTCATGCGCTTGCTTAAAGTAATCGCCTTAATATAACTGATTGGCTCTTCAATGCCTGCAATATTATTTGCACGTGCCTTTATTGTAATAACAGGGTTCGTATATGTACTTCCGTAATTTGTCTCATCACCTTTAAAATAGATTGCACCGGCATTTGGCTCATCATACCAAAATTTTGCCTCATCCTTCTGTCCGAAGAAATATACATCTTTGGTTCCAATATAGCCCTGTTCCATAAATTCGTTACATTTTTCTTCACCGACCTTCACATATAAATAATCGGTATCCGTATCTGTATCGTATGTATATGGTGCACTATCTTTTTTCGGATGTTCTACATGATATCCGATTTGAATTAACTCATCCTTAACAAGTGGTGTTCCATCGGCATGCGTTCTCGCTACCGCATAATTAAATGTTCCTGGCGCTTTTCCACCATCTGAAGAATTTGTAAGAGCACTCCATTCTATCTTTACTTCACTTACTCTGTCTCCGTCTTCCAAATATTTTGCAAACGAGAAATTCGTATCATCCGAATTATATCGTATATCATTTTCATCAACCGCTTTGTCACAGTTGTTCCGTCTGCTTTTACAACCGTTAAAATAATATTTTTCAATTTTGACCCTGATCCATACGAATCGCTACGTTTAAATGACGTAGGTCTTATTTCATAAGGGAAACGATATGTTTCCGTATATTCACCTTCAGACATAATCAAATCACCATTTGCATCATAATTTGATAAGTATCGATGATTATACACCTCTACAAATTTTTGCTCAGATTTGGAGTGACCAGGAATGACTTCCTCAATATTTGCGGAATCCTTTTTGAAATTAGAACGTGGTGTTACCTTAAATCGATCATCATAAACGCCCTTTAAAACCTTCATCTTTGTACCGGTTACACTCTTAACAATTTCTTTTCCGCCTTCGCTTTCAAAAGTAATTTCCGTATCTGCAGCCTCACACAAAGTTCCACTTGGAAGGGATGCTCCCTCTTTGAATTTCCAAATTGCCCTAATCTTTTTCAACTGATCTCTATTATATGTCAGCCCTTGAAATCTTGAATCAGTTCCCTTTGAATCCGCTTCTAAATCGTACTCGAATACATCATAGGTTCCCTTGGCATCTACCTGTGGAGTCGTATTCACCTTTTTGAATGATCCACCGCCGATTACATTTCCGGTTTCAACATCAAGCGAGTCTGGCCAGCATAAATCTTCCAATCCCTTTGGACGATAAACCTTGACTTGTTTGATTCGCATCAACTTATTATCGTCTGTTCCCACAGAAGGAATATCTAATTTTGCAAGAGGATATAAATGATCTCGGAAATACCAAACTTTTTCCACAGAATTATTTATATCGTTACTTATTGTGACATTTGCCGTATCCGTATCAAAAATGGAAGTTGCATTAATTTTCTCAGAGTTTCCCGTCTTTGGGCTGACAACATAGTTCTTGTTTTCGCCCATTAAATTTCCGTTCCTGTCAAGTAAGCGGAAATAAATAGTTTCCTTAGGAATACCATTTTTTATGATGCTATCCAAATCATCGGTCGACATATACTTTATATCCGTATTCACCGCCAATGCAGTAGCAAGATTATCCAATGCACCTGCATCTCCCTTAAAAGGTGACTGTAACCGAAGTTAAATCATTCGGATCATATTCACACTTTTCACTTCCGTCTTATCCTTTAAACCATGCTAAATCCTGCTTGATCAAACTTCATTCCTTTTGGAAGTGTTGCTGTCAACCTGAAATCGCCGCTGTGAAATGCCTCTTTTGGAATGGTAATGTTAAATACACCATTTGTCCTAGGAGTAACTTGATAATGATATACACCCTCACTATCTTTTTCCAACATCATTTAACATCTTACAATCAACCGTCAAAGGTACATTTGTGATGCTTGGCGGTATCGGAGCGCCCAGCACACCTAAATAGAATGGACTAAATGAAGAAGCAGTAAATGTGATTTGTCCTCTTCATTCACTTTTTAAATCAACCTTTTCCATCTTACCGTCAGTATAATGAACCAACTGGTATTGTTCTCCTTCAGGTAGCTTTTTCTCCATCTTTTTCTCGTTAATGTTATCTTTACCTGCTTATCTTCAGCCGGTTCAACTTCATTATTACCCCATTGATTTCGAAAAAGATATTCATTCCATAAATATTTTTTTAATTGAAATCTCTTCCTCTGTTTTTTTCCAGATTGTTTAATAAAGGCTTCCTTTGCCAATTCCATTCTTGCAGTAGATAAGTCCGAACTTACCTGTAACGTTGTGGACAAAGGAAATGTATTTTCACTATATTCTGCTTTAATCGTGAATATGCCACTAATATCGCCTTCAAAACTACCGGCCTCCATATATTGAGGGGTATTCTGTACAGCCTGAATGTCATCATTTCGTACAGCCTGAATATCATCATTTCCCAATTCTTCTACCTTATCTGTATTTTCTTCCTTAGTAGAAGGCTGGTTATCAGGAACGCTTGTTTTTCCGAAGATTCATTCACTTCATCCGAAGAACTTTTCGCATCTAGAGAATCCTCTGTTGCTGTTTCATTTCTTTCTATAACATTTGTTGTCTCACTTTGATCGGCAGATGCTTCATCTGTTTCAGCACCAGTCGTTTTAGATGTTGTGCTTATATCAGTGTCATTTGCCGTCTCTGCATAAGTTGCCAAAGTATATTGACTAACCATACTGAATATAACCAGTAAACTAGTTATAAATGTTTTGAAATTCCTTTATTGCTCGTTTTTGTGTTTTTCTTCATACTTTCTTTCCTATCTTCTTTTCTTTCAAATACCCTTAAATAATTGCTTCCATATTTCATTTTTTGACCATGATTTATTCCACAAAATCCTTCATAACAGTCTGATTTTTCCTGATTAGCCATATCCACGATAGTATTAGAATCAATTTCTTCTGCCTTTACTACGAATCAAGGTGATAATAGCAACATTATCACTGAACCTATTAATACTATTTTATATTTACTCATAGATTCCTCTTTCTACATTAATAGTTTTTTTAATAGTATATTTTATTTTTTTATTATAACACAAATTTTTTTCATAAACGACATCTATTGTGGGTAAACAACAGTCTAAGTATATAACTCAGGATCTCTACAGTTAAAAAAACTCCTATGCTAAAATTCAGTCTTGCAAGTGATTGAAATTAAACATAGGAGGTGCCAAATGGCTATAAATGATTTTATCATATCCACACTTAATATTAGTGACGATATGATTTTTTTCGATTGATACACATAAATCATCTGACAAATTACACATCTTAATAAAACTGAATGATACTCACCCTACCTGTCCCTGTTGTGGAGGTCATACAAAAAAATAAAGGATTATTCTTCATACAGCTATAACCACCTTTGACGTTGCAGGGATTCCATCCATCATAGATTGGACAAGAAGACGCTATGTCTGTAAAGAATGTGGAAGTCCTTCTCCGAGCCAAGTCCATTTTGGCCCAGAGAACTTCCATCAGTCATACGCAGTACTCAATGCGATTGCCTTGGATCTGCACAATGTTCGTATGACATACAAGGATATTGCGCATAAATACCACGTATCCGACACAATCGTAAGAATGTATGCCGATAGTTTCATCCGTGCACCTAGATTAACACTTCCTGAGAACCTTGGTATCGATGAGATATCTTCTTCTATGGCAAAATACGGTGGTTCATACTTGTGTGTATTCGTAGACAACAATCACAGGACATTAAACGAGATACTGCCAAATCGTTCGAAAGTAACGCTGTCGAAACACTTTGAAATGATTCCACAATCGGAGAGAGACAAGGTAAAGTACGTGACAATCGATATGTGGGAACCTTATAGAGATGTGTGTAAAAAGTACCTAAGACATTGCGAAATAGCAGTAGACCCTTTCCATGTTATCAAACACCTTACAGAGTGCTTTACACGCATACGTGTAGGAATCATGAAACAGTGTGTTTATGATAGCCCCAGTTACTATCTGTTGAAGACCTGGCATAAACTATTAGAATCCGATTCATTTGACCTAGATAACGAGCCAAGATATAATTCAAAATTTCGTCAGAAGATGAATTACAGGGACCTTTACAACATGTTGTTGGAGATAAGTCCTGATCTAAAGCTTGCGCATGAATTAAAGGAACTATATAGAGACTTCAATAAACGCTGCTCTTTTGAAGAAGCTGGCGCACAACTTGATTATCTGATTGAACTATTTGAACACTCTAAGTTAGACTGCTATAAGGAATTCATATCTTTACTGAAACACTGGAAACCAGAAATTATCAATAGCTTTAGAAGGCCTTATGATGATAGACGACAATCCAATGCATTAGCTGAAAACATCAATCAGAAACTTCGATTACTGATTGAGGTATCCAATGGATATACTAACGAACAACCAATCACTTGCACCCAAAAAGATGACTACATCAGAATGCCAGTACTAGCATTCTATAGTCATCCTCTCTTACTATTCAAAACCTATTTCTGATTTTAGAGCGGAGTTTAATGACCCCCCCGACTGATTTTACTTAAGTCTATTTCTGAATGACTTAAGTTATCAAGTTTTTATGCATGATTAGCACGAGACCTATTTTGCTTAAGACTAACTAAGCCTCACTCTGCTGATGTAACCTTTTTGCAACATCAACAATACTATTTCTTCCAATCTCCCTACATACAACAACTTCACGACTTGTTTCAACACCTTCTAAGCAGGTTTGAAGAGTCATTATATGATCATCGTAAGTAATTGGTTTAGCTCCAGTATCATAATACTGATATTTGTCGATTGCTGCAATATAAGATTCAAATTCATCCTTTGTATAATCGGTAAAGTTATAAAGGAACATCCTTAACAGGATATGAAACTCCATCAATTTCATCTAATGGACATTCAAATACCTTTGAAACTTCATAATAGCGAACTTCTTTATCTGTCACTAAGGCTACATACTTGTTTTTGTTCATAATTTTCCTGATGCTTAAACAATTCTAAAGGTGTAAACATAATCGAACGATCAGATGTAAGATATTCGTAAATATAGTGGCCATAAATAATAGTATTTTTTTATCATCTGCATTCAAATTATTCCACGAATCCATAAAAAAATAGACCCATAACTATCATAACTCATATCTGTCCAATTAGTTCTTAGATATGTATCATTAGTTTCACCCTGAACAACCGGTTGATGAATAATATCATTATTAAATGCTATAATTGCCTTTGCATCCGAATTAGTTTGTTTTGCCTTTTGAAGCTCACTGTACATAAGCAACACCTTCTTTGGGTCTATAGCATTTTCGTATTCCTTATATCCACTAACAACTTTTTGGCTGCTCAACTTCAGTAACATTGTTTGATGGTTCCTGATGAACAATAGGCTTACGCTTTATAAGCTGAAGTACCGCAACAATAGCAAGTACTAAAACCGCAAAGATTATCCCTAATTTAAATGATTTCTTTAAGCGACGCTTTTCCATAAATATTTCCTCCCTAATATGAGTAAAGGGACATTTTACAATGCCCCTTTATTTATCTCTACTATAATTTGAGATTTTAAGAATTACTTTACTGATGTGCTTACAGCAGCTTTTCTACCGTCAGCAGTCTTTTCATTAACCTTAACTTCAGGCTTAACTTCAGGATTAACCTTCTGGGTTTTCCTGAGCTGTCAACTTCTCCAATGCTGCAACAGCTGCATCGTGAGCTGCATCTGCCTTAGCAACATTTTTCTTCAGCTCTCTTAACAGAATTTTCTAAAAGAGTCAACATTTCCTCAGCTTCTTTCTCAGCTTCCTTTGCTTCTTCAAGTCTCTCACTAGCCTCAACAATCGAATATCCATCTCCTGATATACGAGCATCGTCATACGCTTGCTGGGCTGCTGCAGTAGCTGCCTTCTTACCTTCTAAACCATAAGTAATTTGACCTTCTGTCAAATTAGCAACAACGTTGCTAATTCAACCTCAACTCTTTCAAGAGTTTCAGCCGTTTCCTTTTTCGGCAGCCTGTGCCTGTTCAAGTGTTAATACTGGTTGTTCTTCAGCATATACCGGTGAAACTACTCCACTAGTTAATACTGCGGCTAGAGCTAAGCTTCCAGCCATCTTAAAAAGTTTATTCATATCTATCTCTCCTTTTTATATACTGATAATACTACATCTCCACTATTTGTCAATTAGTATCTCTCTCAATTATTTTTCCACTCAAGTGAAAAGTTAAATTCTCATCTTTAGAAGTTAGCACCATTAATCTTTAGAGCACAATTTTAATAAAGTAATTCAAGTCCAGTATTGATGGGCTTTTTATTGTTCGAAAAACTTGACAAATTCATTTTTATCTATTTCTTTTAATGGTGTAATGGTATGTATGTAGAGGGGTGTTTTATGGCTTATTTCCTTAAGGTTGCTAAACAACAAAACAATACGTATCTCGCTATTTATGAATCTTTTTATTCTCCTGCTACCAAAAGGTACCAAAACATCGTTGTATCAAGTCTCTTGGTTCTGTTTCTAAACTGAAAGCTGCCGGTATTGATGATCCTGTTGCTTTCTACAGGGATGAAGTCGATAAAATGAATCTGGATAACAAGCAAGATAAAATCAAGAAAATTACTTCTGTTTCTCCAAGAAGGTATCTTGGCTATTTCCCTTTGAAATCTATTCTCGAAAAGCTTGATATCAAGAAATTTATTGATCTGTATAAATTCACTACCGATTTTGAATTTGAACTTTATGAAGTTCTTTCTCTTCTTGTATATGCCCGTTGTGTTTCTCCTGCAGTAAATACAAAAACATATTATGAAATCCTTCCTCAGCTTCATATTCCTTATTCATTCAACTACGATCAACTGTTGAGTGCTCTAGCATTTTATGGAAATGACTATGAGAAAATCGTTGAACTGTTCACTTCGAGAGTCAAAGACAAATATTCCATAGATACTGCAGTCACCTATTTTGACTGTACAAACTTCTACTTTGAAATTGACAGAGAAGATGACTTCAGAAGAAAGGGTCCAAGCAAAGAAAATAGGAAAGATCCTGTCATTGGGCTGGGCTTATTGCTGGATGCGAATCAGATTCCTGTCGGCATGAAGATGTATCCTGGAAATGAATCGGAAAAGCCTGTATTGAAAGATGTACTGAAAGACTTGAAGGAAAGACATGAAGTACACGGAAAAACGATACGGGTAGCTGACAAGGGACTGAACTGTTCAGAGAATATACTTTCAGCTTTGGCAAACGGCGATGGATATCTCTTTTCCAAATCAGTCAAGCAGCTACCTGAAACAGAAAAGGTATGGGTTCTACTACCTAATGACTACAAAGCAATCAAGGACAGAAACGGTGAGATCATTTATTACTACAAAAGAATGTATCGATGAATTTCCATACACATATACAGATGAAAGCGGAAAAAAAGAAAAAAAGTAAACATTAAAGAAAAAAAGAATCGTCACATACAATCCGACACTGGCAAGAAAACGCAAATATGAAATAAACAAGCTTGTAGAAAAAAAGCCAAAGGTCTATCCGTATCACTTGCAAAGAAAAATGAATATGGGGAAAGTGCAAAATATGTCACTTTCAAATCTACTTCAAACGGAAAAGAAACAGAAGATAAAGTAAAGGCCATCATCAATCAGGAAACGATAGATAATGACTTGGAGCTTGCCGGTTACAATATGCTTGTCACATCTGAAACAAAGGTGGATGCCAGACAGATATATGAAACATACCACAACTTGTGGAGGATAGAAGAATCATTCAGAATAATGAAATCCGACCTAGATGCAAGGCCTGTTTATTTACAGCTTGAGAATACAATTAAGGGACATTTCTTAATATGTTATCTTACTGTACTGCTGCAGAGAATATTTCAATTTAAAAGTCTTGGAAAACAAATATTCCTCTTCAGAACTGAATGAATTCTACAAAGGATTCCAGTTCGTTGAAGGAGAAGACAGCTATACAAACATATCCATAGGGACTAACTTCATTACCGAATTATCAGACATGACAGGATTACCTTTAGACAATTATTTTTTATCTCCAACAAAACTAAAAATGGTGTTGAACTATAGATTCTAATCTGTAGTTTTACACCATTTTTTTAATGTTTAACTCTAAAGTCAGGTTTTATATACTGATAATACTACATCTCCACTATTTGTCAATTAGTAAAAAATCCTCCTCAATTATTTTCCACTCAAGTGAAAAGTTAAATTCCACTTCTAAAGAATAAAAAAATAAAGTGGAAGTAAGTTATTCAGAAATAGTACTATCAAGGGTCAATAATCTAAGATGGTACTATTTTTTTATAGTCCTTGAATAATAGTTCATAGGTAAACGCTAAATAGGTAGTACCTGTATATCAATCTTAAACCATGTCATAATCACCCTAGAACCCTTAAGAATCGTGAGGGTTTGGGGGTGATTATTTTATGATAATGACAGCGGCAGAGCTAAAGGCACAGCGATGGGTATCAATTATTATGGAATGCAAAACAAGTGGTCAATCTGTTCCTCAGTGGTGTAACGAACATGGAATCAACGAAAAACAATATTGGTATTATCACCGAAAGTTGCGTAACCACTTGGCGCAAGAAGTCGGTAATCACACGGATATCTTTCCTGCAACTTTACCGCCATCATCAGATGTTACATTTCAAGAATTGAAGAAACCTATTCGACATGGTTCTGCACACATTCAACTGGGCAATCATCAGATAGAGATCGACGAGGATATTTCAGATGAACTATTACTAAAGATCATTCAGGCGGTATCCCATGCTTAAAGAGTATTGTGGTTTTAAGAAGATCTATATTGCATGTGGATATACAGATCTAAGAAATGGAATAGATGGGTTGGCTTCGATCATTCAGAACCATTTCTCCCTAGATCCTTTTGATGAAGGAACGTTATTCTTGTTTTTGTGGAAGAAAAGACTAATCGTGTGAAGGGACTGCTTTGGGAGACAGATGGATTCCTATTATTGTATAAACGATTGGAGGAAGGAAGATTCCAATGGCCCAGAAAGACAGAAGACATAGAGAACATTAGTATCGAACAGTATCATTGGCTACTCGAAGGCATGGCAATCACACAGAGGAAGACAATTCAAAAAAAGTAGAACGAAAGATGATACTGTAAAAAAGTTATCCACAACTTTTATTAAGAAGATAGGCCTATAGATGGCGTATCAGGCACATAAAAAGCAGCAGATGAATTTCTACACTCCAGACTCCAAACTGCTTGATACGTGCCTTTTTATTACGCCATAGATATGCGCTAGTACCAGTAAAATATTTGTGTGGAAAATCAAAGTTATCCACATTTGACGACACTCTCATAATGGTTTTATACATAAGCTATGGAAATGAAAAACTAAGTGAGGAAGAAGTAGAAAGCCTGCCAAAGGACATCATCATAAAGCTCTTTATGAGTATGCAAAGTAGCGTAGAGAGTCTGGAAGCTACTATCAAACTTCTTAGTGAACAGATCAAGATCATGAATCAAAGAAGCTTTGGCAGAAGTACAGAGAAACAGAGTTCTGGAATCTTTGAACAGTTGGAACTCGGTTTTAATGAACCTGAAGTATTGTTTGATTTACTACAACCAGAGCCAACGTTAGAGGAAGCCGCTCCAAGGAAGAAGGCAAAAGGAAAGCGGGCATCAGACATCCAGAAGATCACGAACCACCGTGAAGAATATATCGAACTATCCGAAGAAGAATTGAATGAAAGCTTTGGCAAGAGCGGATGGAAGAGACTGCCATATCAGATCATAACTAAGTTGGAACATATACCAGCATCTTTCGAAGCGGTCACTTATAAAATTGGTGTATACGCCGCAAAGGATAACCAGACAATCATACGAGCACAGAAGCCTGTAGAACTATGGCCAAACAGTATCGCTACCCCATCACTGGTGTCATCTATCATATGGGGCAAATATGTCAATGCCGTACCGTTATATAGACAAGAAAAGACATACCAAGAAAACCAGATCAACATTTCGCGTTCCACCATGGCCAATTGGATGATCCAAGCATCCGATAACTATTTGATACATTTCTACGATAGGTTGAAAGAAGAGATGATCAAACAGGATATACTGCATGCGGACGAAACGCCATTCGAGGTAAGCAGAGATGGCAGAAAAGCTGGCAGTAAGTCCTATATGTGGGTATATCGTACAGGGGCACATGAGGAAGAAAAGCGGATCGTCCTGTATGATTATCGAAGTACGCGGTCCCACGAACATCCACAAAGATTCCTAGAGGGATTTAGAGGGACACTTGTATGTGATGGCTACAGTGCTTATCACCAGTTAGCTAAGGAAGATCCCGAAAGCTTTACCGTAGCTGGGTGCTGGACGCATCTCAAAAGAAAGTTCACGACGCTCATCAAAGCAGTGAAGACGAGTCAGACACTTGCCCAGGAAGCAGTAGATAGGATCAATAGAATCTATCACGAAGATAATAAATTGAAGGGATTGGGCGAACAAGAAAAGCTAAAACAGAGGAAAGAGAAAGTAGCACCCCTAGTGGATGAATTTTTCACATGGGTAAAAAGATATCGGGAGAATGTATCAAGAGAATCAGAAACGGGGAAAGGCTTTGAAGTGAACCCCAAAAGTTGGACAACAACTTAGGAGGTTCGCTTTTATTATGAAATTTACATTTGAAGACAAAGTCCAGATCTATAAGGAACGTAAACGTGGATTTTCACTTTCACAACTCCATTTTAAATGGAATATAGCACAATCTAAAATTGTATATATTGTGAGGCTAGTTGATAGACATGGAATTGATATTCTACGCCATATTCATCATGATTACTCTGCTGACTTTAAAGAAGCAGCCATCTATAGAGTATTGACTCTTCATGAGTCAATAACGAGCGTATCAATAGATTTAGGGTTATCTACCGACAGTCTTCTGCTTAGATGGATTAAAGAATATAAAGAAAAATGGATATAATGTCGTTGTAAGGAAGCGAGGACGACATGCCAAAGAAGAAAAACAATCGAGGAGTTAGAGAAAGAAAACAAGTTCCTACGCGAGCAGAACTTGAGGCTATTAATAGAGAACGAATTCATAAAAAAATTAGATGCCTTAGTTACGGAAAGAGAAGCACGAGAAAAGAAGAAATAGTTAGAGCGATATCGGAGCTAAGGCAAGAACTACAAGTGCCTGTTAGATTTATCATTCAAACAATCAATGGCAGCACACTTGCCTTATCATATCAGCCGCTCTGACTACTATTATTGGAAAGACAAACAAGACAATGATTTCAAATATGATGACGTAATGAATGATATCATCATTATTTACTATACCCATAAGGGAAGATATGGATATCGACGCATTTATCTTGAAATCAGAAAGCTGTATCCAACAATCAATCATAAGACAGTACAAAGACTCATGCATAAGATGAGTCTGTTTGGAAATACACCTAAAGCTAAATACAAATCATACAAAGGCAATATGAATGGTACAGTAAAGAATCACTTACTAGATGTCGTTATTGATGAAGAGAATCATAATACATATTACAAACGTAACTTCTCAACAAACACAGTAAATGAGAAATGGACAACAGATGTATCAGAGTTCCATATCACTGCAGGTAAGCTGTATCTATCACCTATTCTCGACATGCATAATAGAGAAATTATATCTTGGAACATATCTAAGACCCCAAACTATGAACAGATTTCTAATATGCTTACTATCGCATTTCAGAAACATCCATATATAGAAGGACTGATATTCCATTCTGATCAAGGGATGGCAATATCAAATGAATCAATACCATAAGACTCTACATGAACATGGAATCATCCAATCGATGTCACGCAAAGGAAACTGCTTAGACAACTGTGTCATGGAGAACTTCTTTGGAAAGATGAAGAATGAGATGTTCTATGGACATGAATATGAATTCAAAACCTTAGATGAGCTAGAAAGTACCATGAATGAATACATACACTATTACAACGAAGAAAGAATACAGACAAAATTAAAAGGCCTGACTCCTTGCCAGGCAAGGAATCAAGCCTTATCATGTCTGTAAATTACAGTGTCCAAGAAATTGGGTTCACTTCACTTTACCTATGCCCTGAATCAAGAATCCTATCTCAGAGCATTTCTAAAGGACGCAAGAATACCTCTAGATAACAATGCGGCAGAAAGAGCGATACGACCATTTACAGTAGGAAGAAAGAACTGGATCATGATTGATACGATAAAAGGAGCACAGGCCAGTGCGGTACTCTATAGTATCGTAGAAACATGTAAAGCAAATGATATCAAGATATACGAATATATTCGCTATCTGTTAGAAGAACTTCCTAAAACGATACATGACCTAACGGTGGAGGTGCCAGATAGATTACTACCTTGGTCAAAAGAACTGCCAGATAACATTTATAAAAATCGTACTTGAGATACTTTTAAAAACACTATCTCAAATACGATTTTATTTTTATCTATATGGTACAACTGGTTTTAGCGTTTACTTTTTATTCTTTATAAATTAGGTGTTCTTCCCATTTATACCCAAGAACTTTATCTTTTTAGTTCTTTTCCTAATTCAAATGCCGTTTTTTTCTCCGCTTGTTATTGAATCAAAAATATATTTTTGCAACAGCGCTACTTTCCGGATCTATTATTAATCTTTTTATTATTTTTTTAGGATTTCTTTTATATCCAATTGGTGCACCTGGTTTACAATAATTTCCTTGTTTTTGCAGATTCGATTAATCCTCTTTCCGTTCTCCATGTTATTGAGTCTTCCTCCCATTGTGATATTACTCCAGTCATTAAAAATAAACATTCTCCCTGATGGAGAAGTAGTATCAATATTTTCTGTAATACTAATTAATTCCACTTTATTTTCTTCTAATTTTTTTCAATTAAAAACTCAAATCAGAAACGCTTCTCGTAAGCCTATCCAAATTATGAATGATTAGAATATCTATTTTTCGATTTTCAATCATCTCAATTACTTTTTAATTTGAGGTCTCTTTAAACTTCTAGCAGAAACTCCTCTTTCTTGTACTATTTCTAAAGAATATTCTATTGATTTATAATAATTACAATATTCGTTTATTTTTTTCTAGTTTGTTCTTCTAAATTATATCCATTATTTATTTGTTTCATCGTTGATTCTCGAACGTATCAATTATTTTAATTTCTTTTTCATTATTGCCTCCATCTGTTATTTATATTCATTTTTAATATACAATTTAAAAAAATAAAAAAACTTGATAACTTAAGTCAAGAAGAAATTTCTAATCTTTAGTGATTTCTTCATTTTTTCGTGTGTGCCAGACATGGCATATATCTTGGAGGTTGAAAGGTACCTCTAACCAAGGGATGTAGTCCCTAAGGTTTAGCTGAATTCAAGGGTGTCCATCGTGAGGTGGAATCTGAAGGAAGAACTAGGCAAACTACTGGCCTGAGGGTCACGAATCTCAATTGAGGCCACTCATACGGATAAGCGTGCACTACAACGTAAAGTCCAAATAACTACAATAGTATGAGTGGTAAATGAGGCAGGTAGATGACAGGAAAGATGTATGTCTTACTCTGGGAGGTCTTATCAGTGTCAAAGATGAGGTAGAGAACGCTACGCAGTCGACAGGCATAGTAACAACGAATGATAAGAAGTCAGCAGAGGCCATAGTAGTCCGAAAGGATGAAGGGCCGAACAGAACTTAAGTTTTACGAGTTTCAAAATTGTATGACCGATTCCACGAAACAGTCTGTGTTGTCCTAGGGATGGACTTAAGACTGGGAATGGTCAAGCGAAGGAAAGGAGAAAACAAACTATGACGACGAAACTATTGGAGGAAATCCTAAGTAAGGAGAATCTAGAAAAGGCATGTATAGCCGTAGTTAGAAACAAGGTAATAATGCAAAAATAAAGATAACCAAAAAATGTTGCTGGAAAAATTCACCAATATTGGTAAATACAGCTGACAAAGTATGGTTATTTTTTCATAGGTATTCATATACTCAAATGAAAGGATCATGAATATCTATGAAATGCAAAAATCTGATAGGAGAATTGAGGATCATGAAAGACTTTGAGATCAAACCAAATTTTTCAGAATTACAAAGAGAATACCAAGTAGATCGTCACACGATCAAAAAATACTATGAGCATAATGGTATCCCAGTAAGAAAGATAAAAAAATCCGTTTCAAAATGGGAGCCGTTTATGGATGAAATCAAACAGATACTTGAGAAGCCACATGTATCGTATCGTGCTTTATGGCAATATCTGGCACATGTGCATGGTGACGAGAATCTTCCTGGTGATTACGATTCGTTGAGAAATCATTTATGGAAAACCGGAATCAAAAAACATGTCAAATCCAATTCACATGTGTTGTATGAAACGCCGCCCGGAAAACAGGCGCAGTTTGATTGGAAGGAAGATTTAAAAATACATCTAGTAAACGGTCAGGAGATCACATTCAATGTATTTTCAATGACTTTAGGTTATTCACGGGAACATGTATTTATATATTCAAGTCATAAAACAACAAGTGATCTGATTCGATGTTTTATTCAGGCAAACAGAAAAAGTCGGCGGAATCTGCAAAGAATATTTAACAGATAACATGTCAGCCATCGTTTCCATCAAAGGAACCGGGAAGAAAAATATATCCGCAGATAAATCAACTATTTCAAGATATCGGTGCAAAGCTAAATCTAGCTAAAGTACATACACCACAAAACCAAGGAAAAAAGATGAAAATGCGAATAAATTTGTCAAATGGATCTATGCATACGACTACCAGGTTAAAGACGAACTGGAACTGATCAATCTTATCGAAGAAGAGATCACATCAAGTGCGAACCGGCAAATCAATACAGGTACGGGATTACCTCCGGCAGCATTATTTGAAAAAAGAAAAAGAATATCTGCTCCCCTTGCCAAATAGGATCTTATTAGAATCCTATTTGAAAGAACATGTCAGACAAACGGTGCCTGCAACACAGCTTGTCTATTACAAAGGGTGCAGATATTCAGTATCCAGCAGATACATCAATGAAACAGTAGATTTATATCCAATTGGCGAGGAACTATATATCTATCTGAATCAGAGACTGATCGCTAAACACACTATATCACAGCAGTATATCAATTATAAGCAAGCCGATTATGAAGAAAGGATTGCGGCAAAGGGTTTCCGGCAAAACAGCGGACGATATCACTGAAATGGCAACAGAAAATCTAAAGCGTCTATCGCAATTAAGGAGTAAATAGCAAATGGCAGATCTGACAAATTACAATAAGCTCATCAACAATTTAGATGAGTTAAGAATGTTTCAGATGAAAGATACCGTGGCAAATTATATTCAAATGGTCTCGGCAGGAGATAAAAATTTCACGGATGCATTATATGAATTGACCGAAAAAGAAAAAAAGCTACAGAAAAAGAAGTGGCAATGAATGCTTGTGTAAAAACAGCAGGATTCCCGTTTATCAGAAGGCTAAATGACTATGACTTCTCCTTTCAACCCTCACTAAATAAAGCCGAGGTGGAAGATCTATTGTCATTGAGTTTTATACCAAACTACGAAAATATACTTTTCATAGGCTCTCCCGGAGTTGGGAAAACACATTTAGCAACAGCAATTGGGATAGAAGCAGCACTGCATCGATACTCAGTACACTTCATGACATGTCAGCAAATGATCAACCAATTGAAGACAGCAGAAAATGAAAACAGATTAGAAAAACTACTAAAACAGTTTTCCAGGTACAAGGTTCTGATCATTGATGAAGTTGGTTATTTAAATCTAGACAAACGATCCGCAAATTTATTTTTTCAACTCATTTCCATGCGATATGAAAAAAAGAGCACGTTCATCACAACAAATAAGCCATTATCCCAATGGGCAGAAATATTCACAGATCCTGTTATTACAAACGCAATATTGGATAGATTATTACACCATTCGAAAATCTTCAATATCATCGGACCTTCTTACAGGACAAAAGATATACTCGAAGAAATAACCGGTGACGGATCATCAACATAATTGGTGAATTTTAAATTTGCATTTTTGGTTACTATTTGATTGACATTATTAAATCCCTTATACGGAGAATACTGCAGAGTGGAGTAATGGTAGAAGGTGTATTCCAAGAGACCAAGATTGGAACACCACAAGGTGGTAACCTCAGTCCTCTTCTAGCAAACATCTATCTAAATGAATTGGATGTAGAACTAATGAGACGAGGATTAAGATTTACAAGATACGCAGATGACATCATCATATGTGTAAGAAGTGAGGTGGCCGCTAACAGAGTCATGCGTACTGTAACAGAATGGCTTGAGAAACATTTGAGAGCCAAGGTAAACATGACGAAGACAAAGGTGTGCAGACCAAATGGTCTAAAATATCTAGGATACTCATTCTTTCAAAGAAATGGATGGAAACCAAAGCCACATATTAAATCGGTGGAGAAGTTGAAAGCAAAGCTGCATGAACTAACGATACGTAGCAAATCCGTCTCAATGGAAAGCAGAATAGCGAAAATCAATTCAGTGATAAGAGGATGGGTAAATTACTTTCGGATATGCATATGGAAACAGTGGAAGACCATACGGAAAAGGAGAAGAGCACTCATGATACTAGGAGCACCAAGATGGCTAGCGGAGGGACTGTCGAACTCACGCAAAGGATGCATGGCAATCGCCAAAGGTGGACTAGGGTCATTAATCAGTGCGAAGATTCTAAAATTAAAAGGTCTGCTATCACTAACAGACCACTACCAAGAAGTGCATAGTTATTAAGTTGTGAACCGCCGTATATCGAACGGTACGTACGGTGGTGTGAGAGGTCGGAAGTTTTAAAACACTTTAAAACTTCCTCCTACTCGATTTTGTGCATTATTAAAACAAGAGAAATTATATCTCCCATTTTGCTAGATTAGGTTTATACTGTTGCTAAGAATGATATAGAGTACCATTCTTACATAGGCTATAGATTATGACCAGTAATTTATGAGCACTAGCAGTATAGGCAGCTTTAGACGACAATGGGCATTGGGTCTGCTGTCTTTTCTTTTTGGTGAATCCATATAGTGGATCTTCTTTGCGCAATCGATAATTACATTGTGCACCAAGATATAAAAGACATCGCAAATGCTTATTACCTTTCTTTGATATCTTGAGATGCAGTCCATCGATATCACCGGATTGTTGTATCTTTGGATTCAAGCCTGTATATGCCACGATGGCCGCTCTGTTATCAAATCGGTTCACATCTCCAAGCTCTGCTATGATACGGGCTGCTAGATTCTCTCCGATTCCAACAATACTAACAACAGATGCGAAATAAGGACATGTTCGTGCTATCTCTATCATTTCCTTCAATAGTGAATCGCATTTTTTCTTCTGTTCCTGTACGTTCTCTATCAAGCTTGGCAACTTGACTACTTCTATATCATCGATATCACATCCTGAATAGCACTCTTTTGCCTTCTCGTAGATTTTATGTACGATTCTTTCTGTATATCCTTTTAAATGACCTGTACGATGCCCAACGGCCTTAACGATGGTATCCTCTCTATGGCTCAAAGTAAGGATGGATGAGGATATCTTTTCAATATCTCCATTGGGATTGGATCATACAGATTTTGATTCCCTTTAAAGGTCTTGTCAATCCTTGGATATATGATATCCAGCATGGATCTCAAACTCACTTTGCGTTTCCGAAGATGAACCAACTCACTTTCATATAGACGGCTCAATTGATAGAGTCTTTTGTACTCTTGTGGTTGTGCTTGATATTGTCTTAGTTCCTTCTCACAATAGTATGCTTTGGCGATATGTGCACAGTCTAATGCGTCTGTCTTATTACTATGTAGGTCGGTCTTACGATAGGTCGCAGATAATAATGGCGAAATGATGTAGTACCTTATCTTGTGGTCTTCAAGATATTTTTTTGTAGTGGTCGATGATAGACACCTGTAGCCTCAAAGATAACTGGTATATCTTCTCGTTCTGTCTTAGCTTCAAGGTCTTTGATAGTTTGTCCCAACTTCTGGAAACCATCGATCGTAGCTGAAAGCTGCTTTGGTTTTCTCATTGGATGCCCATTCTCGATGAAGGGCTGGTAATGACAGGAACCCTTTGATACATCCACTGTAATGATTGGTCCTTCCATAATGTGATACTCCTTTCTTTCTGATATGCATAATGTCTTGGTAAACTTCCCCATCCCCACATCCGACTATTTTTCTGGTTTATATACGACATATCTAACTATTTCCTGGATTGTCATCTTGATAAAGCAGCCTAAGAATATAGGAGGGAAGCAGAACGTTTTTTGTGACGGACTCAATGATATCACTGGTCTAAAAGGAAGTACGTTCTCACTTTACCCAGACCAATTCCCATACATGCCTGTAATCGAGTAGGAGGAAGTTTTAAAGAGTTTTAAAACTTCCGACCTCTCACACCACCGTACGTACCGTTCGGTATACGGCGGTTCACAACTTAATAACTATGCCCTTCTTGGTAGTGGTCTGTTAGTGATAGCAGACCTTTTAATTTTAGAATCTTCTCACTGATGAGTTTCCCTAGTCCACCTTTAGCGATTGCCATACAGCCTTTGCGTGAGTTCGAAAGTCCCTCCGCTAGCCATCTTGGTGCTCCTAGTTTCATCAGTGCTCTTCTTCTTTTTCGTATGGTCTTCCACTGTTTCCATATGCACATCCGAATACGTACTCTCAACCACATATCGATTGTTCTTAATACTGTTTTCATCTTGCATATCCGAAAGTAATTTACCCATCCTCTTATCACTGAATTGATTTTCGCTATTCTGCTTTCCATTGAGACGGATTTGCTACGTATCGTTAGTTCATGCAGCTTTGCTTTCAACTTCTCCACCGATTTAATATGTGGCTTTGGTTTCCATCCATTTCTTTGAAAGAATGAGTATCCTAGATATTTTAGACCATTTGGTCTGCACACCTTTGTCTTCGTCATGTTTACCTTGGCTCTCAAATGTTTCTCAAGCCATTCTGTTACAGTACGCATGACTCTGTTAGCGGCCACCTCACTTCTTACACATATGATGATGTCATCTGCGTATCTTGTAAATCTTAATCCTCGTCTCATTAGTTCTACATCCAATTCATTTAGATAGATGTTTGCTAGAAGAGGACTGAGGTTACCACCTTGTGGTGTTCCAATCTTGGTCTCTTGGAATACACCTTCTACCATTACTCCACTCTGCAGTATTCTCCGTATAAGGGATTCTGTATCTGGGTCTTTGATGACCTTATGTACCAATATCATGAGGATGTCTTGATTAACGTTGTCGAAGAACTTCGATAAGTCTATATCGACTATCCAATCATATCCATCGTTCATATACTCTAGTGCTTTGATGACCGCACTCTCACAACTTCTTCTTGGTCTGAATCCGTAACTATGTTCTGAAAATACTTCTTCAAACTTCGGATTCAGTACCTGATAGATTGCTTGTTGTATCCATCTGTCTTTTACCGCAGATATCCCAAGGTCTCTTTTGGTTCCGTCTGACTTTGGTATCTGTACTCTTCTGACTGCTAGTGGCTTATACTTCCTTTGTCGTATCTTTTGTGTGATACTATCGCCATACTTGCATACGTATTCTTTGAGTTCATCTACCTTCATCCCGTCAATCCCACTGGCTCCCTTGTTAATAATGTCAATCAAATAGTAACCAAAAATGCAAATTTAAAATTCACCAATTATGTTGATGATCCGTCACCGGTTATTTCTTCGAGTATATCTTTTGTCCTGTAAGAAGGTCCGATGATATTGAAGATTTTCGAATGGTGTAATAATCTATCCAATATTGCGTTTGTAATAACAGGATCTGTGAATATTTCTGCCCATTGGGATAATGGCTTATTTTGTTGTGATGAACGTGCTCTTTTTCATATCGCATGGAAATGAGTTGAAAAAAATAAATTTGCGGATCGTTTGTCTAGATTTAAATAACCAACTTCATCAATGATCAGAACCTTGTACCTGGAAAACTGTTTTTAGTAGTTTTTTTCTAATCTGTTTTTCATTTTCTGCTGTCTTCAATTGGTTGATCATTTGCTGACATGTCATGAAGTGTACTGAGTATCGATGCAGTGCTGCTTTCTATCCCAATTGCTGTTGCTAAATGTGTTTTCCCAACTCCGGGAGAGCCTATGAAAAGTATATTTTCGTAGTTTGGTATAAAACTCAATGACAATAGATCTTCCACCTCGGCTTTATTTAGTGAGGGTTGAAAGGAGAAGTCATAGTCATTTAGCCTTCTGATAAACGGGAATCCTGCTGTTTTTACACAAGCATTCATTGCCACTTCTTTTCTGTAAGCTTTTTCTTTTTCGGTCAATTCATATAATGCATCCGTGAAATTTTTATCTCCTGCCGAGACCATTTGAATATAATTTGCCACGGTATCTTTCATCTGAAACATTCTTAACTCATCTAAATTGTTGATGAGCTTATTGTAATTTGTCAGATCTGCCATTTGCTATTTACTCCTTAATTGCGATAGACGCTTTAGATTTTCTGTTGCCATTTCAGTGATATCGTCCGCTGTTTTGCCGGAAACCCTTTGCCGCAATCCTTCTTCATAATCGGCTTGCTTATAATTGATATACTGCTGTGATATAGTGTGTTTAGCGATCAGTCTCTGATTCAGATAGATATATAGTTCCTCGCCAATTGGATATAAATCTACTGTTTCATTGATGTATCTGCTGGATACTGAATATCTGCACCCTTTGTAATAGACAAGCTGTGTTGCAGGCACCGTTTGTCTGACATGTTCTTTCAAATAGGATTCTAATAAGATCCTATTTTGGCAAGGGAAAGCAGATATTCTTTTTCTTTTTCAAATAATGCTGCCGGAGGTAATCCCGTACCTGTATTGATTTGCCGGTTCGCACTTGATGTGATCTCTTCTTCGATAAGATTGATCAGTTCCAGTTCGTCTTTAACCTGGTAGTCGTATGCATAGATCCATTTGACAAATTTATTCGCATTTTCATCTTTTCCCTTGGTTTGTGGTGTATGTACTTTAGCTAGATTTAGCTTTGCACCGATATCTTGAAATAGTTGATTTATCTGCGGATATATTTTCTTCCCGGTTCCTTTGATGGAAACGATGGCTGACATGTTATCTGTTAAATATTCTTTGCAGATTCCGCCGACTTTTCTGTTTGCCTGAATAAAACATCGAATCAGATCACTTGTTGTTTTATGACTTGAATATATAAATACATGTTCCCGTGAATAACCTAAAGTCATTGAAAATACATTGAATGTGATCTCCTGACCGTTTACTAGATGTATTTTTAAATCTTCCTTCCAATCAAACTGCGCCTGTTTTCCGGGCGGCGTTTCATACAACACATGTGAATTGGATTTGACATGTTTTTTGATTCCGGTTTTCCATAAATGATTTCTCAACGAATCGTAATCACCAGGAAGATTCTCGTCACCATGCACATGTGCCAGATATTGCCATAAAAGCACGATACGATACATGTGGCTTCTCAAGTATCTGTTTGATTTTCATCCATAAACGGCTCCCATTTTTGAAACGGATTTTTATCTTTCTTACTGGGATACCATTATGCTCATAGTATTTTTTTGATCGTGTGACGATCTACTTGGTATTCTCTTTGTAATTCTGAAAAATTTGGTTTGATCTCAAAGTCTTTTCATGATCCTCAATTCTCCTATCAGATTTTTTTGCATTTCATAGATATTCATGATCCTTTCATTTGAGTATATGAATACCTATGAAAAAAATAACCATACTTTGTCAGCTGTATTTACCAATATTGGTGAATTTTCCAGCAACATTTTTGGTTATCTTTATTTTTTTGCATTATTAGGATTCTGTATCTGGGTCTTTGATGACCTTATGTACCAATATCATGAGGATGTCTTGATTAACGTTGTCGAAGAACTTCGATAAGTCTATATCGACTATCCAATCATATCCATCGTTCATATACTCTAGTGCTTTGATGACCGCACTCTCACAACTTCTTCTTGGTCTGAATCCGTAACTATGTTCTGAAAAATACTTCTTCAAACTTCGGATTCAGTACCTGATAGATTGCTTGTTGTATCCATCTGTCTTTTACCGCAGATATCCCAAGGTCTCTTTTGGTTCCGTCTGACTTTGGTATCTGTACTCTTCTGACTGCTAGTGGCTTATACTTCCTTTGTCGTATCTTTTGTGTGATACTATCGCCATACTTGCATACGTATTCTTTGAGTTCATCTACCTTCATCCCGTCAATCCCACTGGCTCCCTTGTTTCTAACTACGGCTGTACATGCCTTTTCTAGATTCTCCTTACTTAGGATTTCCTCCAATAGTTTCGTCGTCATAGTTTGTTTTCTCCTTTCCTTCGCTTGACCATTCCCAGTCTTAAGTCCATCCTTGGGACAGCACAGACTGTTTTGAGGAGTCGGTCATACAATTTTGAAACTCGTAAAACTCAAGTTCTGTTCGGCCCTTCATCCTTTCGGACTACTATGGCCTCTGCTGACTTCTTATCATTCGTTGTTACTATGTCTTTCAACTGCGTAGCGTTCTCTACCTCATCTTTGACACTGATAAGACCTCCCAGAGTAAGACATACATCTTTCCTGCCATCTGCCCGTCTCATTTACCAATCATACGATTGTAGTTATTTGGACTTTACGTTGTTCGGCACGCTTATCCGTATGAGTGGCCTCAATTGAGATTCGTGACCCTCAGGCCAGCAGTTTGCCTAGTTCTTCCTTCAGATTCCACCTCACGATGGACACCCTTGAATTCAGCTAAACCTTAAGGACTACATCCCTTGGTTAGAGGTACCTTTCAACCTCCAAGATATATACCATGTCTGGCACACCGAGAAAGGCCAGAAACATTCTAGTGTTCCTGACCTCTATATCATATTCTTCTTCTGAAGTTTTTTTCTCTATGATCAGGACTAGATTATTCCTGATTTCATAATAGAAAAATCTGTACAATTTAACCTTTTAACTTATAGCTTCTGTACAGATTATTCATAATTTTTTTAATTTTTCTTTATTTAAAAACTCTAATATTCAATTCAAGAAGTTTTTTTCTTTATTATTTTTTTCAATAAATGGAAAAATAATATTTTTCTCCCCTCTTTCCGTGCTTGAACTGCATCTTTAAGAAAAATCAAATGTCCCTAAATTATATCTTTTTCTTGAAAGTAATACATGATTTAAACTTACCGTTTGAAAGTTTATATACTCCCGTAAAGCCAGATGTGTTATCTATTCTCTGCTTTCGTGTAATATATTCTAAACAAGTTCCTTCTTCAAAAATGTAAATAGCTACTTAGTCGCTTTCCACTTTCAATTTTTAAATGTCCACAACTTCTAGTATTACCCTGAACTAATTGTTCTTCTGTGAAGTCTTTTTCGGTTCCACACGAACAACGACAACGCCAAATCAGTGAACCTTTACTACTCTTTTTAGTTTTATATAAAACAGATAATTCGCCAAAATGCATACCTGTTAAGTCTGTGTAGTACGGATTTTTCATTCTTCTTTCTTAAGCAACCGCAATGAGTAGTAAATCCTCTGATTAGATTTCTCTCATTTGTATCAAATTCATTTCCACAATCACATTTTACATGCCATAAATAATTGCCATTTGACCTTTTTATCTAATTTATACATCGCAACAACTTTTCCAAATCTTTTTCCACAAATTTTTATCGCTTTTTATATTTTTTTCCTTTGATATACATCCACAACTTTTTGTAGCTCCATTATTTAAATTACTATATAGAATTTTTTTCTTTTTCCACATTGACATTCACATATACAAATGATTTTCCCACTATCTCTATACGCACTTAAAATTTTCAATCTTCCAAATTTTCTTCCTTGCAATTCATCTAAATCTATTTTTTTCAATTGTTATCTCTCCTTAAACTAGATAGAGCAGACTATTTACTAGCCTGCTCATTAATCTAATTTTTAATTATTTTGAATAATTTCTTTTCGCAATTATTGCAATAACAAAAACCTGCTAATGCAATTAACGAACATCCAATATATAGTGCTGTATTTGTTGTATCACTTGTTTGTGGTGATGCCTTATGTGTTATACTTTGTTGGGTTGATGAAGAATTATTTTTGAGTTTCTTCTTTTTGCTAAATATTTTACAGTAAATGTAATATCTTTACTTGTAGGATTTATTGCATCTGCACCTTCAGTTGATTGCTCCGCATTCCAGTCAAGGTTAAAGATTATACTATTTCCACTTAATGAATTTGTTGCTTTGGCTTTTAAATTTCCTGTCATTGTTCCTGTAATAGTATAGTTTGTATTTGGTTTGTGCTTTACTATTGAAAAGAAGCGCCGTCTACAACAACATTTAATTTATCCTCCATTCCATTTACCGCATCACTTAATTCTGCAAATGTTGTAACCGTTTTATTTACAGTCATAACAACAGTAATGGTTTTTCCAGATACAGAATAATTTACAACCTTAAACTTTCCATTGTCATCTAAAAGAGTAACTATTGGATCTGAATCAAAATCCATTTCTTCTGGTAAGGTTAATGTTGCGATGAAAGTAGAACTATAGTCAGAAATTGATATTAATGTAGAATCTAATCCAGCTTTGTTATAAAGTGATTCAACTTCTTTTTAATTGGTTTTTACAGGTGTTACATCTAATGATCCAGTAAATGCAACTTTCGTACCCTGTGCAACTTCATAAACTTGAACATGTTCTGTATTTGAACCAACTAATATATCACCTTCTAGTGTTTGAGACGCATTGTAAACAGACTCCTTTGGCTCACTATACTTCAAAGATAATTTTATTAGATTAGTTGTTGGATCATAAGCATCTTCTCCGCCATCTAATTGTTCTCCTGTCCAGTCATATTTAAAATTCATTACATCTCCGGACTGTACATATGTTGCTTTCGCACTAAAGTTTCCAGAAACAATTCCATTTATTGTATAGATATTATCTGGCTTCGAAATGGAAGTATTAAACTTTACTCCTGTTACATTGCTTTTAGTTGATCATCGGCACCATCTACAGCATTCTTAACATCCTCGAATGTTTGTATGTCCCCTTTTACAGACATAGTTACTGTTAATGTATTTCCTTCAAGCTTATTCTCTGTAATTTCAAATTTATCATTAGAGCCAGCTAATTCAACAGAATAATTATCTGCATACATCATTGAAGAAGGAAGCGTCATTATTGCGGTGAAACTCGTACTTACATTTTCAACTTTGATGTCTGTAGCCAATTTGTTTTGACCATATGTATCTTCAATTTCTTGCATTTGCTTTTTGATTGGTGTTACATCCAATAAACCTGTAAGTGTTAAAGAGTCATCTTTATTTGCCACATAAACATTATCATGTTCCGTGTCTCCATTTATTAATAAATCTCCTTGTAGATTACCAGAAGCTGTAATATCTTTGGTGCTTGCAGCAGGATAATTCACTGATAATGCAATTAGACTTGGATTACTTAAACTCTTTCCACTATCTGATTGTTTACCATTCCAACCTAAATTAAAATTGACAATCGTTCCACTTACACGGTTAGTAGCCTTTGCAGTTAATGATCCTGTAAATGTACCTAGAGTTTCATAATTAGTTCCACCTGCAGAAGTACTGTTAAAGTTTACCGAGCTAAATTCAACTGATAGTTCATCATCAATTTTATTTATTGCATCTTTAAGTTGAGTATATGTTGTAATCTTATCAGCATTAACTAAATTAAATGTAACTGTTGCTGTTTGTCCTGAAATTGTTGAGCTAGCAATTTCAAAAATACCATTGCGCCAGTTAATACAGGTTCATTATTTGTAAAACTTAGTTCTGAAGGTAACATTAATTGAGCCGTAAAAACTAGTTGCTAGCCCACTTAAGTCAATATTATTAATTTGTGTAGAAATTTGTGTAGAATAGTATTTTTCAATAGCTAACATTTCATCTTTGATAGCTTTTTGCATCCAAAAACTCCCACAAAATTTATCTGATCATTCTTATTTAATGTTATCGGAGAATTTCCTGTATTCGTGCAATCTTTAAATCCGCATCTAAATCAATTGCTCGGCTATAAATTGGGCAAGCTGGTGCATTCGCAAAACCCTTGGCTACAGGTTTGTTGCTTACATCTGTATTAGTTACAACTTTAGTCCATGAATACATTGACCCTGATGCATGAGTCTCGAAATTACCCGAAGCAGTAATCACCTGTTTTTCCCGGTTTTTGCTTCAGTCAAGTTCTTAGCAGTTACTGAATAAGGTATTGAAATATTAATTGTTTTTAGTAGACGATGCACCACCATCGTTTAGATATCTTGCATAAATCCCTGCCCAGTTTTCATCATATAATGGGAATTTAAATGTTACTGCTTGCCCATTTACAGTAGTTGAAAATTTAGCTGAATTGAAGATTGTTGTATCATTTGAAGTGGAAATATTACCAGTTCCTATAGTTACATTTGCTGGAAAAAGTAACTGTATATTCTACGTATGCAATTGTATATGCTCCATCTTTTCCGTGTGGATAATATCCTGAGCTAGCTGCTTTCTTCATTTGATCCTCTAAACTCGACATTACTTGCCCCATAGGAATTGCGGCAACCCAATTTCCATTATATGTTGCAGAATAATTATCCTCACAGCCTGAGGCATTTGTTACTGTACCGTTTGTATCCGTATATTGTGCTATAGATAATGTTGTTGCTGCTTTTACTGTTTTGATGTTAGGAAGTAATGTTGCAATAGTCACTAATAAAGTGGTAAATATCGCTATTAGTTTACTGCCTAAATTCGAAGTTTTCTTTTTGCATTTTTCTTTCTCCTTACCAACTAGATATATAATACACTAATTTGAATTATCTATCATTGTTTTATTTACCTCAATTATTTTTTTGAAAGTTCCTCTTTTCACTATTTTCTTAGTGAAAGTTCCTTTTTATGATAATGGTACAAGGGATATGTGCCATTTAAGTGGAGAAAAGGAGGAATATTTTATGACTAGCACATACAAACAACTTTCTTTTGATGAACGACTCATCATTTAAAAACTATTGTCTGATCCTAATATCACACTCAAGATGATTGCCTTTACTCTTAACAGAAGCCCCAAGGCTATTCGCTATGTGATAACACATTATCTTAGAATTGTCATCCGTGCCAATACTCCTAATAAGTGCGGTAGACAAAATCAATGTGATCGCACACTGTTATATACTCACTGTGTACAAGGTCGTTGTAAGTTCTGTAAACATGATAACTGCAATGATCTATGCCCTGATTTCATATCTACACCGATATGAAATCATACATCTCGTTTTCCCTATGTCTGCAATAATTGCCCAGATGCCAAAATCTGCAAGTTGCCTAAAGTATTCTATGTGGCAGACATTGCCCAAAAACAGAGGGACGATAATGTCAGTAGTTGGAAGGAAAGTCCAAAGAAATCAGATGCAGAAATGAAGACTATCTCGAACGTATCGAGAACGAAGACGTTTCCATCAATATATGGCAAATGGATACAATACTCGACAAGCAAGGCGATGAAGAGAAATGTGTCCTTTCACTCCTGCATACAAGATCGAATCTACAGCTATATTTTCTGTTAAAGGGAAAAAGCATGTTGGCTGTCCAGCGTGTATTCGAAATAATCAAAGATGTACTGGGACCTGAACTATTCTCCATGACCTTTCCAATCATTCTTACCGATAATGGTTCTGAGTTCCACGATCCTCTGAGTCTAGAGACCGATGCATGTACAGGAGAAAATTAGTATCAATCTATTACTGCAAGCCTAGAAGAAGCGATCAGAAAGGTAAATCTGAGAAGAACCATGAACACTTTAGAGAATGTGTTCCAAAGGGCAAGAGTATGAATACATTGACCCAGAAGGACATCAACTATGTCTCCGACATGGTAAACAATTACCCTCGTAAGTCATTAAACTACAATTCACCTATCGATATCGCTACTCTATCACTAAATAAAAAGGTGTTAAGTCTTAACAAGTTGACTCACCTCAACATAGAACAAGTTAAGCTTACACCTATCATCCACTAGCCGATCCGGCACATATCCTAACCTACAAAAAGGAACTTTCGATGAGAAAAAAATTTTTAAATCATCATTGAAGGCCGAGTTTTCGTATGCCCAAATCGACTAACTACACATATCCAATATTACAAAAAATCTTATAAGTACACTACTTAAGTAAAATATTTCTTCTCTTTAGCCCTAAAAATGGGGAACTTTCGTTAAAAATTGAGCTAATTTATGCATGTTTAGTCGTTTTTTCTTATATGTGCATCAAAAAAGCCACATAGCATATAAACTATGTGACCTTATCTTTATTCGCTGATTGTTTCTTCTGAAGTTGGTTCTAATGGTTCTTTCTCTGCATACTTGAAGTCTGCAGAAATATCTTCACCCTTTACAACTCTTTGAATCTGCTCAGCTGTTAATGTTTCATATTCCATTAATGCATGGGCGATTGTTTCAAGTTCTGTCTTATGTGCTTCGATGATCTGTCTTGCCTTTGTGTGGCATGTATTAATAATCTTACGTACTTCCTGATCAATTTCATATGCAACTTCACCAGAAACGTTATTTGGTTGGTTATAATCTCTACCCAAGAACACATTTTCATTACCAGCGTTGTATTTGATAGGTCCAAGATCACTCATACCATAGAGTGTAACCATATCCTTTGCGATATTTGTCGCATTTTGAATATCGTTACTTGCTCCAGTTGTAATGTCATCAAAGAATAATTCTTCTGCAGTACGTCCACCCATATAGGAAGTGATTGTATCGAGTAAATCGTTCTTTGTATGCATCATCTTTTCTTCCTTCGGTGTCATGAGGTTATATCCACCTGCTTGACCACGAGGAATGATTGTGACTTTCTGTACTACCTGTGCATTCTCTAGGAACAAGCCGATAATTGCGTGTCCACTTTCATGGTAAGCAACTAACTTCTTTGTCTTATCATCATATGTACGACTCACTTTTGCAGGTCCCATCATGACACGATCGATTGCTTCATCAATCTGTTTCATGCCAATTTCATCTTTGTTTTCACGTACCGCAAGAATCGCAGCTTCATTCAATACGTTCTCTAAATCGGCACCGGAGAAGCCTGGAGTACGCTTTGCTAAAGAGCCTAAATCTAAGTCCTTTACAAACTTCTTATTGCGAGCATGTACATGTAGAATCGCTTCTCTACCCTTACGGTCTGGAAGTGCTACTGTAATCTGACGGTCGAAACGTCCTGCACGTAATAATGCTGGGTCTAGTACATCAGGTCTATTTGTTGCCGCAATGACAACAACACCTGTGTTTTCTTCCATACCATCCATTTCAACGAGCAATTGGTTCAGTGTCTGTTCACGTTCATCGTGTCCGCCACCAAAGCCAGCACCGCGTTGTCGACCTACCGCATCGATTTCATCGATGAAGATAATGCATGGTGCGGTTTGTTGTGCCTTCTTGAACATGTCACGAACACGGCTTGCACCTACACCGACAAACATCTCTACGAAGTCAGAGCCAGAAATACTATAGAATGGTACATTTGCTTCACCGGCAACTGCCTTGGCAAGCAATGTCTTACCAGTACCTGGATGACCACTTAGTAGGATACCCTTTGGAATACGAGCACCCATCTTCTCAAACTTCTTAGGATATTTGAGGTAGTCGATGATTTCTGCCATTTCTTGCTTTTCTTCATCACAACCTGCCACATCACTAAAGCGAACACGAATCTTACCTTCTAATTTCGCTCTTGATTTTGAGAATTCAAATGCCTTCGCATTAGCACCGTTTGCGCCATTCATACGGTTTAACATCCAAACCGCAAATACCGCAAATAAGATAAATGGAATAATGGATGCCACTGTCTCTAAGAAGATATTGGATGCGTCCGCATCCACAATTATCAACTTAGTGGATTCATTTCCAAGATTTTTTTAATCACCTGTCAATTTGATCGAAAGTAGATGGAATTGTCGCAGTAAATGTTACTTTTTGTTTATCCTTTTTCGTAAAGCACCCTTTACGACTGTCACATTCGTCCCGATTGAGACAGATACTTCATCTACCTTTTCTTTTTCAATGACATTCTGTAGTTCATAGTATGTGATGCGTTCTGATGAAGCACCCATGTTTTAATCCTAATAAGCTGATAACCGCAAGAATGACCACAAGATAAGGGAGAAAGTTTGCTAATTTATTTCTCTGCATTTATTTACTCCTCATTGCATTGATAACATTCGTCCTTCAATACACCAATGTATGGAAGACAACGATATCTCTGGTCGAAATCCATACCAAATCCAATTACAGATTCATTTTCGATTTCAAAACCAACATAATCTGCTTTAATATCTACGACACGACGACTGAAAAGCTTATCTAATAGTGTAATGATTTTAACGCTATTAGCACCCTTTATGTAATAGTGTTTCACGTACAGTCTGAATTGTTCTTCCTGTATCAACGATATCCTCTACAAGTAAGATATCTAGTCCTTTTACAGATGTATCTAAATCCTTTAAGATACGAATATCGCCAATCGATTCTGTACCTTCATAACTACTAACATCCATAAAAATCATACTGAATGTCTAAATCAATATGTTTAATTAGCTCAGCTAAGAAAGGAACTGATCCACGTAACAACGCAACTAATAGTGGTTGTTTTCCAGTATAGTCTTCTGTAATCTTAGCGCCTAGTTCCTTAGAACGGTCACTAATCTGTTGCTCACTAACTAACACTTTCTTTATATCTTTTCTACCCACATGAAATAACTCCTTTTATAACATTAGTATTGTATCACATTCAAATTAGGCATTGTAGAGTAATGCTGCACATTACAGCCAAGTCCAGGCACAAGAATAATCTCTCCTGCAGCGTTCTCAACAACCGGCCAAGTTTGTCGTTGATATTTTGGAATATGACGGTCAATAAAGAAACGATGCACTTCTTTACAGCCAAAACGCATTTGAATCTTATCTCCTGCTTGAAAAGAGCGAATCCGAATTGGAAGAGTCTGCCTCTTCTAGCGTTAGCGCAAAGACGCCAGGACTTCCATTTTTCTGTATAGAAATGTTCTTTACGAATATCTTGTAATTCCTCCATTGATTCAAACACATAACAATATGGTTTTTCTGAAACATACTTCAAAAGATATGTCCCATCACTCACTAACGAAAACTCACCCAATGGAATTATAAAATCACATGCATGCATGATAGTTTCATCAATCCCCTGCAAATGTTTTAAAGAATAGTGTGGTGTCTTTTCCACAAACATTCTTAGCATTGTTACTCTATCCTCTTGCGCTAATGCACGATATGTCGCTAACAGAATCTTATCTTGTCGAATATAGGTTTTACACGACATCTTCTTTCCTGCATAATAGCGTTTTTCTGTTTGATTTCACGTAGATATAGGCTACTTTCGAAGGAAGTCATCGGTTCTACAATTTGATGGCGAATCTGATTTCGCGTATATTCATCACTTAGATTTGTCACATCGATATAATAGCGTAATTCATGTTCCTTACAGTATGTAACAAGTTCTTCCTTCGTCATTTGCAGTAAAGGCCTTTTAAACAATACACCATGCATTAACATCTCTTCACGCAAGCCATAATACTCTGGCACAATATTCTTACTTTCCTGCATGATATACGTCTCTAATAAATCATCTTGATGATGCCCAATCAATACACCCTGAAATCCTTCACGTCTTACAATCTCCACAAAAAAGCGATAGCGTAACTCACGTGCCGCAGCCTCAAAGTTCCCCGTATAAACAAATGGATCATTATGCACAAAGATTGAAATTCCTCTTTCCACACAAAAACTGCGGATATAGTTTTCTTCTTCATCCGCTTCTGGACGATGATGATAGTTTACATGTGCAACCGCACAATCAATACCCGCATCAATACACATTTGTAAAAGTGCCATAGAATCTGGTCCAGATGAAACCGCAATTAACCACTTTCCTTGTAGTTTTTCCATGTCAGTATAATAACATATCCCATCACTCTGTGCTGAACATCACTCTCAACATTCTTTTCTGAACTTCTTTAAACATAGGTGCTGTAACAGGAATATGTGCTTTAATATCAATCACTCTAGCTGTATTGATAAAACGTATATCATTTAAAAACAACACCGATGGTTTGTTTAAACCATTTATTAAACCAATCTTCATTAAGTGATATTTCCCCTGTGGATGATAGATAGAATCATAAGCTTTTTGATATGTTGCCTCATTGGAAGTCATCGGAACAACCAAAGCTTTCTTGCACACACAGATACGACTAAACCAAAATGTTGATAACCCATTTCATTAAGGTATGATTGACCAAATTCGATATAACAAATATCACCTGGTTTTACACTGATACCAATATCCTTCCCCGATTGATAACGTGAACGTATCACCCAGTTTGCTTCAGATATCATACCCGCTTCAATATTATGAGGTTGTATAATCCGATAGAGATCCTTGCGGTAGGACATATAATGATGCCATAAATCATACTTTTCTGCCTTATCTTTCATATCATTGTTTCCCCTTTACTTCTATATTCAAAGGGAAACTAGAAACTCCACATCATTTCTCAAAGTTTATGAATATAACTACAAAAGACCAAATGCATATCCTCAAATGGTCGAATGATACAGTCATTTATTATCTTAAGTCAAAAATATAATTATTCTTCATTTTTCACTACTAAAACAATTGAATAAAACAAGGATTATTCTCAATTCATTTTTAGTTTCTTCTTTTCCTTTTACAGTCTGCTAAATATAAATTAATTAATGTTTGATAAGGAATACCCGTATGCATCGACTCATTTTTAAAATAGTCAATCACAGATTTATTAATATTAATCGTAACTTGCCGCTTTTAATTCCTTCACATATGGATTTTTTTAATCGCTTTTTCAAAAATTAAACTCTTTCTCTAGATATTCATCTTTTTGTCATACTCAAATACCCTTTCGTAATTCCGTCTTTCTGTTAACGTTGCTTTTCGAGATGATATGATTCTAATTATTTTCTCCTCTCTAATGCAGTGAACAACCAACAATATATTTCCTAATTCACTACTTCCTAAGATACGAAATCTATCCTCATCATTTGAATGCAAATTATCATATTCTAATAATGCATTTTTCATCATAAAAACACTGTCATTGCTTCTTCAAATGTCACACCATGTTTAGATTGGTTAATTTTACTTTTATGTTGATCCCATTCAAACGAATACATCAAGACACCATCTACATCTGTGTAATAGTATATTGTAATTATTACATAATTCAATATTTTAATTAAATTGGCGCTAATTATATAACAGAACAGGCAACCACAAATTATTGTGATTGCCCGCTTACTTTATCCAAAATGGAAAAAACTTAATATAAATGAACCTGCTAGATATGCGACCGCCATCACTAGGATGAAGTATAGCACCTGTGCTTGATTCACCTTATTTTTGCGCAATAATTTTTCGTAATTGATTGCGTCCATCGCAAACCACGTCACAATGAACATCAACAGATACACAATAGAGCGCAAGATAAAATGCAGATTGGACATGACTTACTTTGTACCGAAGATACGGTCGCCAGCGTCTCCTAATCCAGGTACGATATAACCATTTTCATTGAGATGGTCATCCAATGCAGCGATATATACGTCTACATCTGGATGACTCTTTTGAATTACCTTAACACCTTCTGGTGCAGCTACTAAGCATACAAGCTTAATATTCTTTGCGCCACGCTTCTTAATTTGCGCAATCGCATCCTTTGCACTACCACCAGTCGCCAGCATTGGGTCAACAACCATAACGATAGTGTCTTCTAAATGACTTGGGAACTTCGCAAAATATTCTACAGGTTCTAAAGTTGTTTCATCACGATACATACCGATAAAACCTACCTTTGCTGTAGGGAACCAGACGTCTAATACCATCTAATAAACCAATACCTGCACGCAAGATTGGAACGATGACTACTTCTTTACTTAATTCACTAACCAGTACACTTCGCAACCGGTGTTTCAATTTCAATTGGATTTGTTGGTAAATCACGGCATACTTCATATGCCATTAATTCCACAATCTCGTCAAGATTCTCACGGAAATCCTTTGTTCCCCACTCTTTACGACGCATCTGTGTCAACTTATGTGTAATTAGGGGATGATTCAATACTTCTAACATTATCTTCTTTCCTCCATATTTCCTGTTCTAAATGATATAAGAAGATACCCATACATGCAAGGATATCACGAGTTATTTCAATAATTTTTCTATGATGTCCCTGCATGGTGATTGAATATAGTCTTAAAATAGCTAATTCTTCTTTTGTGCAATCTACAATGGTACTTGCTTCACCAAAGGACACATCACCTTCTAGCATTCCATCTAAATCAGGACAACTCTTTTCAATCTCATCTAACGATGTACAAGTTGGCTCTCCCGATTGATTCGCACTGTCATAAAGATTGGTCTTCCTAAACCTTTGATAATCTTCGCAAGTGTATCAGACGTTGCCATACGAATCGCAATCGTATCTAAGTTTTCTTGGGATAGATTGACTTCATCTTTACGCTTTAATATGACGGTTGGCGATCCTGGCATAAAAGCCTTCAATGACCTTCTTGGCTCTATCATCTACTTCCGCAATCTCTTGAATCTGTTCAAGATCTGCACACATCACTGGAAAAAGCCTTTGTTAGAGGCGATGTTTTTCATTTCTAAGGTTCTCTTCTGCTTGATGGCTTGATACCTGCGAACATACACCATATACCGTATCTGTCGGTACACTAATAACTCCATCCTTTTTTAATATCTCAATGATTTCTTGAATCTCTTCTGCTTTAAAACGACGCATATACTTCCTCTTTTTCTACTTTTTATCTCTATGCTTTATAATTATAGCGCGAAATATGGAGGTTATTAGATGATTCGATTCGATAGTGACTATACAGAGGGTTGTATCCCTGAAATACTAACAGCCTTAACAAATACAAATGATGAACAAACCATTGGCTATGGTAAAGATAACCATTGTTTCAACGCCGCAAATTTAATCAAACAAACCATCAAGCGTGAAGATGCGGATATTCACTTCATGGTTGGTGGCACACAAACCAATATCGCCGTTATCACATCTATCTTAAAAGCACCACCAAGGCGCAATCTGTGCGGAAAGCGGTCATATTAACGCACATGAAACAGGTGCACTTGATCCGTAGGACATAAATGTCTAACATTACCAACATCCAACGGAAAAAAATCACAGCCAAAGCAAGTCGATACACTGATTCAAAGAACACTATAGTGACGCCAGTTCTGAGCACACAGTACAACCAGGTATTGTATATTTCATTTCCACAGAAAGTGGTACTCTATACTCTAAACAAGAACTCACAGAGTTATATACAGTATGTCAAAACCACAACATTCCCCTCTTTATCGATGGCGCAAGACTTGGTTATGGTCTAGTGGCCAAAAAGAATGATGTGACATTTGAAGATATCATAAAATCTATGCGATGTATGTTATATCAGTGGTACAAAGGTTGGTGCCCTATTTGTGAATGCATTGTCATCTTAAATGATTTATACAAGAAAGATTTCCGCTACGCCATCAAACAACACGGCGGAATGCTAGCCAAGGGTAGAATGCTTGGCATCCAATTTGAAGAACTCTTTAAAGATAATCGCTACCTCACAATCTCAAAACATGCTATCGATATGGCAGATATACTCACCGAAGGATTTCAATCAAAGGGATATCACTTCTACTTCCCCGCTGAAACAAACCAACTTTTTCCAATCTTTGAAAACGCAAAGCTAGAAGAACTTTCCAAAGAGTTTGCCTTTACCCTTGGGCAAAGATTGATGAAACACATACTGCTGTACGCTTTGTGACATCCTTTTGCGACAAAAGCGCGAAAACGTTGAATACCTACTAACAAAAATATGGTTGCGTATAATCGCAACTCATATTTTATTTATTCATGAATTGAAATAACGGTACCATCATTCTTCCAGATACTATTTTCGTGTACTACACCTCTTACACAAGATGTTGGATATACACGAGGTGTCTACCAATCACAGTGCCTGGATTAAGTACTGAGTTACATCCCTACCTCAACATAATCTCCAAGCATTGCACCAAACTTCTTAAGACCCGTATCAATACGATGATCATCCTCTCGAATCGTAACCAGTCTCTTATCACTCTTTACATTCGATGTAACAGAACCTGCGCCCATATGAGAATAATATCCTAAGATAGAATCTCCTACGTAGTTGTAGTGCGGAGTTTGAACATGGTCAAATAGAATAACGTTCTTTAGCTCACAGCTATTTCCAACCACACAATCTGATCCAACAAGTGCTGCAGAGCGAATGAACGCACAATGACGCACTTCTGCATGTGCCCAATAATACATGGTGCACCAATATGCGCAGATGGAAATACTGTCGCTGTCTTATGAATCCAAACATGTTCAGATACTTCTGTATATTCTTCCTTATCTAAGCTTTCACCTAGCTTTAGGATGAAATCCTTAATCCCAGAAAGAGCTTCCCATGGGTACGTAAATTGTAATAAATAGTCTTTCGCAGCTGTGTGTTCTAAATCATATAACTCATTAATACGGTACATAAACCCTCCTAATTTGTGGGAATTATTGTTAGTTCCCTCAGGCAACGTTTCCTGGGAAAATGATTTCATCATTCATCACTTTATCAATCTCAGTATTAATAAAGTCTACTTGATTTTTGGTACAGGTATACAACGGATAATACTTGATCCGGTGCGGATGCACAGTATTCGTTACCAGTATCACCATCAAGATGATACTTCACAATATTCCATTGGATATTCTGATCCAACTGTTTCTTACATAATGCATAAATCGAATCCGTAGAAACATTGGTCAAGAACTTTGCCTTGCAAGGCGCTCAAAATATTATTAAACGAACTAATTAGCTCTGGACTTAACAACTTATGAATAATCGCAGAGAGTACAATTTGTTGGTGGAGGTTACGATCAAAGTCCCCGTTAGGCAAACTATAACGTTCACGTACATACTCTAATGCTAGTTCACCATCAAGATGTAATGCACCCTGTGGATACGTACGGCCTGTAAAGTGGGTTGTAAATTCAAATGGATTATCAATATCAACACCATCAATTGCGTTAATAATATCTTCAAATGTCGTAAAGTTTACTAACATGTAGTAATTCACATCTGTTCCAAGTAAGTTACTAGCACCCTTTAATGTATTCTGAATACCATTTTAAGCCAAGATGCGTTAATTTATCTTTTCTGATTCTTATATGCAGGATTTGGAATATAAGAGTCGCGTGGCAAGTTCGCAATCAAAATCTGATGTGTATTTGGATTTACCGTTACTGCGATATCTACGTCTGTTCTACCTTCCAAGCTTAACTCACCAGGCTGGTCATTTCCCGCAATAAAGAATGTAAATGGTGTATTCGCAAGGTTTGTCTTATCTTCTGTTGCTTGGGTTGTTTCTACCTTGCGGAAATAACTACCTATCAGTTTTGTATCTGTCTTAAAATTCTTAAATTCATCCGTCTCTAAAACTGTCGATAAATACGAATCACTCAATAATAATACATCACCTTGATTTGTATATAAGTTCTTTACAGCAGACTGCACAGAACTACTGTTGATGGTCTTTAGATTATCATTCTTTAAATCCGTACGCAGTTTCTCTAATGTATAGTTTTGATTATTTCCATCAACGCCTAAAGCAGTGATAAATTTTGCGTTTTGATATTCCGCTAACTTCATACTCTCTTTATACTGAGAGTTAGCGAAAGCATCTTTATGCTTGTCTTTATACGCATCTGTCATAACATAGATGCCAATTCTAACCTCATTACCTAACACAGAAGAGAAGACATTACTCAAGCGGTCTGTATAGTACGGTAGTGCAATATTTACGATAATAAGCGCTACCGCAAGCACTGTGTTTACTACCTGTGCAAATACGTTATTCGGCTTCACCTTCGATGTTAGTAAGAATGTTAACCAATCAATCACCACAAGTACAAGTACTACGATAATACTCCACTTCGTCGGAAACATTGGCATACGCCAGAATGTAATCACAAATACAATACTCGCAAGGAAAAGTATCAACCATAAAAATCTTGCGCTGATATATCTCTTCTTACGTTTTTTCTTCTTTCGAATTACTCTGTTTGGATTTTGTTCCGTCATAAATGTTTTCCTTATTTATGAAGCCTTTACCAGCTTTCCAACTAATACATATCTACCATCATCAACATCATAGGAACATGTCGACAACATTACAATTTGGTCTGTTGCCAAAACTGTCTCATCACTCTTAAATGTTGAGGCAGACACGAAACGATCAACGTAACTTAAAAATTCACTATCACTACCAAAGTCATATTGTACATAGTTACCCGTACCCGTTGTAGAATATCCTGCAATCGGATAAATCTTGTATGTACCATTTGGTGTCTGGAAAACCATTTCCTTATGACTATCATAGTAAGACTGTTCCTTATACTTTTCGATATCCGCAAACATCGATCATTTAACATATGGTGACCATAAATCACAGTATTCTTATGACTGAAATCTCTTCCGTTGTTGTAATCAATAAATACTGTTCCACTTAGATTGTATGTGCCATCAAATAAGTGGTCCAAGTAATAGCTATTGCCATACTTATTTTCATCTGTACTAGCACCAAACACAACCGGATAATCTACATTGGAGTTTGGAAGTGTAATCCAACCAGCACAATCTGGATTCTGCTCTAACAACTTCTGAAAGTCTAATGTAGAAGCTGTATCATCTTTATCTGTGTCCTTCTTTGTTGTAACGGCATCTTTGCGTAAGTTATCATACGCATTTCCTGCTTGGTTATAACTTGCTGAGACCTTTATATAACTGATAGCCAGAAAAAATCGCAACACCTAAACAAACTACCGTGATGATGTCGAGTACGATTCTTCCCACTCTAGATAATTTCTTTTTATTCTTCTTTTCTTTCATATTAACCTCTGCAATATTTTACAGTCGATTGACTGACTGTGCAAGCATTCGCCAAATGCACGCAACTATGTAATAATAATACCATGTTAGGCGTAGACATCGTAGATATGCATCGTATTGACTTAGAAAAACCCATCATTTCACACGTTTTAACACAATCTGAAATGGTGGAATTCTCCTTAAAGCATACTACCACACAGAAAAAACAATACTTTGCGGGACGCTTTGCGGCGAAAGAGGCTATCTTCAAGGCAACCCAGGATAAAGATTACCTACAGTACAGTATCCTAAATGATGAAAGTGGAAAACCTTACATCAAAGACCATCCTGAACTTGAAGTGAGTATCTCCCATGACGCAAATATCGCAATCGCGATTGTTCAAGATGCACTACAGAAATAATATGATGTACCCAATAACAATCCGCACGTATAACGTGCGGTTTTTAGGCTACCCTATAAGGGCCTTTACCACACTTCGACCCTTAAGGGTCTTGTGTAAAAGACCGACAACCGTGTTGGCACACTATGGCCTACCCTTTAAAAGGGTCTACATATTCTTTTTTACTTAGGTTATCCTGTATCATATCTTCTTTTTCTTGATTTCGGATATACTCTTCTACTACCTTTGTATTCAGTCCTACCGTACTTACATAATAACCCTTTGCCCAAAAGTTTCGATTGCCATATTTATATTTTAAATTTGCATGTTTCTCAAATATCATCAACGATGATTTGCCTTTTCAAGTATCCCATGAAACTTGATACAGCTATCTTTGGTGGTATCTTTACCAACATATGTATATGATCTCTCATTGCATGTGCTTCTATAATTTCTACATCTTTATATGCACACAACTGTCTCAATATCCCTCCTATATCTGCTCTTAATTTTCCGTAAATTGCCTTTCTTCTATACTTTGGTATGAACACAATATGATACTTACAGTTCCATCTCGTATGTGATAGACTTGAATCGTCATTTGGCTTTGTTGCCATTGATATCTCCTCCTTATATTTTGAATTTCGGTTGTCAGCCTTATTCAATTATATACGGAGGCTTTTTTCATCGCTTAAGCTTTTCCATTCTCATACGCATAGCGTATGGTTTTTATAGGAAACTTCGTTTTTCCTATAATAAAAAGTTCTCTTGTACAAAAGAGAACTTTTTATTCATGATCTTTCGGTATTTTTCGATAAATTAAATAAGCCCTAACAAACAATATAATTGTGATCAAAAATGAAAGCTGTAAGGGTGCTGATACCCAGGTATCATTCATATAAATTCCTGCCAAGTAGATCTTAGTAAAAAATTGTATTGTGATACCCATCAAAGTTAAAAGCTGTTAAATAGAAACATAGAAATAATAACTTTTTGTTTACTCATAAAAACTCCCTTTCCAATTGTTTAAAATTCGACAAGTACTGGATGAATGACGCATAGAATGTAATTGTGGTTGATTCAAGTAAGTGTTATCTGTACCCATATTATACGCTCAAAAAAAGGAAAGCATATAACTTTCCTTTTTAACTAAGCTTTCTATTTAATGAGTCCGCTATTCTTTAACAGAATTTCAATATCCGTTCCCTTTGCGCGATTCAACACTTGATTGAGCACAAATTTTTCGATAAAGGATAATTCCTTTACTTCGGTAATTGGCTTCTTATCAATCGCATAGTAACATGCGCGCAATAATTCACGTACATCATACTTACTAGCCCAAACTTCAGGCACACCACGGTCAATATCTAAGAGTGTATAAACAGACTCCATACCTGTACGCATGGAATATTCCGTTGTAAAGATCGTATCTCTTGGTGTCTCCGCAAATTGACCGATAAAGGCAAAGTTTACTGCTCCATCTGGCACAACCTTTGGACGATCGGATTCTTTACGTGGTTGGAAGAACGCATTGATATATGGCATGAAACATGTCGTTGTATTACATGCGTCTTGTGCAAGAGAGGGCAATCTTATCAGTTGGAACACCAATATGATATAACCACTCTTCACATACCTCGATACCTGTACAATCACGCATTGGCTTCTTGATATAGTTACCTTCTTTATTCGTATTTAATGCATATAGCCAAATTAATACGAGGCCCTTATCCTGAGACTTAAACTGTGGTTGACGGTTGATAGTCCAAGATAGATACCAGTTATCCGTACTATCTTTTACTGTAACAATACCACCTGTTGTAACTTTTCCTGTACGTGGGTCACGCTTGCAGATGTTTGTGATATAGCGAATGATTTCTTCATTGGAAGTAGCGACTGTCGCACTCATCCAGTTTGTTGCATTTACATCGGTACAGAAAGCTTCTGGGTTACCATATTCGCCATGCATTGCTTGCGCTGCGATTGCCTTCCACATATCCCAGGATTCTCCATAACCATTCTTTACATTTGATAAATCCGGAACATGTGTCTGATCGCCATAACAGGAAGTATCCGTACAACATCCATTGGTAATAAACACAAGATCATCTTCAATTAAGTCAATGGATTGTTCAATTCCATCTTTCTTATATACGATTTGTCTAGCTATCTTCTTATTGCCACGTGTTTCAATCACAACGTTCTTTACATCCATTCCGTATTCAATATGAACCCCATGATTCTCCAAATACTTCACAAGTGGTAAAATCATGCTTTCATATTGGTTATACTTTGTAAAACGCAAAGCGCTAAAGTCAGGCAATCCGTCAATATGGTGTACAAAGCGGCAAAGATAACGTTTCATCTCTAGTGCACTAGACCACTTTTGGAAGGCGAACATCGTCTGCCAATATAACCAGAAATTTGTATCCCAGAAAGAAGCTGGTAATACATCAGAAATCTTCTTTCCTTCCAGGTCCTTTCAGGTGTTAAGAATAGTTTTGATAATGCCATTGCAGACTTCTTATCAAGTTTAAACTGCTTATCCGTGTGTGCATCCTCACCACAATTTACAGTTGCTCTACATAGTGAATAGTTTGGATCACGCTTATTTAACCAATAATACTCATCTAAGACAGATACATCCGGTGTCTCGATGGAAGGTACATCACGGAAGGTATCCCACATTACTTCAAAGTGGTTATCCATTTCACGACCGCCACGCATGAAGAAACCTTTTGTGACATCCTTACGTCCATCACAACTACCACCCGCAAGTGTAGCTTTTTCTAGTAAGTGAATATGTTCTCCACTCATCTGTCCATCACGGACAAGATAAAACGCTGTTGTTAAACCAGCTAGTCCTGTACCAATGATATACGCTGATTTCTTATCAACATCCTTTGGTTTTAAAGGTCTAGCAAATGACTCATAAGTTCCTGCTGAATAATACATATGAAATCCTCCTTCATCCATATGCATCATATCAACTCTATACACTTTTTCATTTAGCAGGGAGCTAAAAAGATAAAAAGTTTTATCACTTTTTCTCATTGTGATAAAACTTCATGCTGATAAAAATTTTAATATTGAAATCTAGTTAGCGAAGCCCGAATAGAACCTTTAATCAGCTTATTCAAGCGTTCTACAATTTCCTGTGGGTTCTCTTGCATATCCTCTTTGATCCAATCTAACATGATACCGATGAAGATATAAGAATATGCTTGTACGATAAAGGTTTTATCTTCATCCCGTACGTTTAAGCCTTCCGCTTCTTCATTTACCACATTTAAAATTAAATCTTCCACAAGCGGTCGCAAATACATTTCTACCTGTTCACGATGAACACAGTGATAGACATTCATGATAAACGGTTTATTTGCCTGTACAGCTTCTAATATCTGTAAGAAACCTTGTTGCCAAGTATCATAGGTCTTCTTTTCATCTAATGCACGCTTTGCGTCTGTTAGACAAGCCCATTCAACCAAATCATAGATATCTTTGAAGTGATAGTAGAATGTCATACGATTCATACCACAGTCTTCCGTTAAATCACTGATTGTGATTTTCGATAATGGCTTTTTCAACAACAAATTCTTAAGTGATTGTTCTAAGGCACGTTTCGTTACTTGTGACATACTACCTCCTTTACAATCAGATGATAACTAGTAATTTTGAATCGTATTGATTGGATAAGATTCTTGCATTTCTCTTGCGACGATGTATTCATTCTCTGCTGTACGCAATAGAATTAGTGGCATCGTACGGCTTAAGAATAAGTGGATACCTTCAGTGACAGAGTATGCACCACAGTTATTGAAGGCTAAATAATCACCCTCATGCAAGCCTTGCAGCGTTACATCTCTGACTAGCACATCTGCAGTTGTACAAAGGCTACCACATAAACACCAATTCATTTCTGTTCTATCATCACATGCATGCAAGTGCTGAATGTGTGGCACTTTCATACCCATCATCTGGCCATAGTAGTTAAGATGATTCATACCCCATCTACGATGCAGTAATTCACACCTTCATTAGACTTACAATCCATTGCACGTGTGAGGTATGTTCCACAGAATGTGGAATAGAATCTACCCATCTCAATTGTTAAATCAACAACCTCAGATAGCTCTTTTAACTTTGCATGGATATTCTCAAGAGGTTTTAGTGTATCGCTAAAATCATCCCCTTCAAATAACGGAACAGAGAGTCCTGGTCCATATTCAATCTGTTCTACTTTACGATTGAATGTTGTTTGAATCTCTTTGATTAATTCAACAACATATCCAACTCTTTTGATTTGTTTATCGTTCTTCTTACGTTGTGTACCCGCAAAGTAGTGAATCCCCTTTACAATCACATTTGGATAGTTTTCTTCATTTGCATAGATTGAGAATAAATCTTCCTTGGACATACCAAACTGACTACCTGCATTCAAACGTGGTAGAATTTCCACTTTCTTTTGGTACTTTCCAGCAATACGATTGACAATATCCATATGTAGTAGAGATTCCGCTGTGTAATGAATCACACCATATTCCATCGCATCTGTGACATCCACTTCTGTCTTATTGACACCAGAATATAAAATCTTAGTTGGTTCTACACGAAGTGCTTTACAGATAGATAACTCACCTGGACTACATACTTCTAACTTATCAGTAATCTCTGCCATTGTCGGAATCAAGAATGGATTTGCCTTGATGGAATAACATAGATGGTACGCACCACCTACAATTTCCCTCATCTTTTTAACACGTTCTTTTACCGCTTCTAAATCAAAGATAAAACAAGGTGTTTGATAGTGTTCTGCGATATACTTTAGTTCTTTCTCTTGCATTATTCGATTCCTTCCATCTTCTTTAATACGGCACGATCAATCTTACCATTCTTTGTCATTGGCATTTCATCCAAGTGTACTAACTTGTTAGGTACCATATAGCTTGGCATAACGACCTTTAGTTCGTTATGTAATTCTTTTTGATCACGCTCACCTAACCAGAATAAATAAATACGTTTCTTGTTGTGGTCATAGATTGCACATGCACGCACAACACCACTACGTCCTTGTACTAGACTTTCAATTTCACCTAGCTCAATACGGTGTCCTAAGTGCTTGATTTGGAAGTCTTTACGTCCGATATAAACAAGTTCTCCTTGCTCATTGTATTTCGCAAGGTCACCTGTACGATACATGCGTTCATAGTACACAGTATTTAATGGATTCTGTACAAATACAGCTGCTGTCTTTTCGCCGTCGTGATAATATCCTAACGCAAGACAAGCACCTGCCACACAGATTTCTCCACTTTCATTTGGTGTATCAACCAATTTATTATCATCAGAAAGTAGGAATACCTTCTCATTATCAAACGCTGAGCCAATTGGAATGATTTCATCCGCCGCATATTCGCGATTCTCTAAACGATAATATGTGCAGTTACATGTAATCTCAGTAGGTCCATACAGGTTGATAAACTCTGCCTTTGGACAATTCTTCATCCAGATATTCAAGTGCTTGATTGGCATAACTTCTCCACTGAACATCACCAAACGAATTGTCTCAGGATTACGATAACCAAATCCATTCATAATGGACACAAAGCACATTGCACTAACAGCCCATGTTAGTACAGTTACCTGATGGTCACATAAAAAATCCATCAAGTGTGTTGGGTTACTAAAGAATTCACGTGGAATCAGTTCTACTCTAGCACCCACGTAGATACTACTGTAGATATCTTTAACAGACACATCAAAATCAAACGGTGCTTGGTTGGCAATACGATCATCAGTACAAATTCCAGATACCTTTACAAATTCTGGAATAAAGTCAATAACAGATCCATGTCCAACAACAACACCCTTTGGCACACCAGTGGAACCACTGGTAAAGTTTACGTAAAGAGGGTCTGTACTAGCAGCTTGTTTACGAATCCCTGCAAGCATGTTTTCATCAATGATACCTTCATTGATGATATCTTCAACCTTTAAAATAGTAACTGCAGTCCCTAATTTTTCACGTGCTTCCTCATAGAAACGTTCATTACTCAAGATTACTTTCGGACTTAATACTTCAATGATTTTTTCCACACGACCAATTGGTTGTCTTGTGTCAATCAGAGAATAAAATCCACCTGCATATACCGCACCATACATTGCGGCTAGCGTTGTATTACTCTTTTTCCATATACATCGCAACTGCCTGGCGAGGTTGAATATATCTCGCAAGTTTTGATTCCAAGAATCTTGGCATCTTTACTAACTCTTCGTATGTCATCTCTGCGGTTTTCATCTGCGACCGCAATCTTACCTGGATGTTTTTGGCAAGAGGCTTCTAGCCACTCAAGAATATTCTTTGTCATAGTTTTTACTCCTAACGTATCTATTTTACTATGTTCATTGATTTTTGAATGTAAAATTTATCTGAAAACACAAAAATGGAGTATTCCTCCATTTTTAGCAATTAAAATAAACAAATAACATGCGGTCTTTACCGTTCATGTCTTTGAGTATTTCATAGCGAGCATCCGGTAACATCTCTTCTACCAGCTTACTCATACGTTCACGCTGATCCCAACCCATCTCAAAAAGCCATAAATGCTTTCTCGTTGAGAACTTTCTTACAATCCTTAAAGATCATGCGATAGAACTTTAGCCCATCCTCACCACCAAATAAGGCCACATGAGGTTCAAAGTCCACAACAGAACTTTCCATCTGTTCATCCTGTGGGATGTATGGAGATTGAAATTAATACATCAAATGACGCTTTGCGTCAAGTAATGGTTGTAACATATCCCCCGCCGTAAAGTCGATTTCCACTTCGTTATTTTTTTCGCATTCTGACGTGCAGTGACTAACGCTTCTTCACTGATATCCGTAGCGTGCATCTTTACACGGCTCTCTTCTTTTGCGACTGTAATCGCAATGGCACAGAACCCGTTCCAACATCCGCACATTCTACCGTTTTTCTGTGTTGGGAAAGATTTCATCAATACGAGATAATATCAAGGCACATAGTTCCTCTGTTTCACAACGTGGAATTAATACATCTTCATTGACAATCATCTTATATCCATAGAACCAAGAATAGCCTAATACATGTGCCATTGGTTCCTGTTTTAAGATTCTTTCCATGCCTGCATGAATTCATTTGCGAGGCTTCTGGCATCTCATCATCGATATGCATAAACAAATCATAGCGTTCACGTTGAGAGATTTCAAAAAGATAGGCCATAACAGTTTCCGCAGAATATCATTTTTAGACACTCTTTTTCGTATTGCTTGATTGTTTTCGCAAATGTACTCACACTGCTGTCTCCTCGAGTTTTCTCTTTTCTTCTTCTGCTAATAAGCCCTCAATAACACCATCAAGTTTACCTTCCATGATACGGTCTAACTGTGTAATTGTTAAACCAATACGGTGGTCCGTTACACGGTTTTGTGGGTAGTTATACGTTCTAATCTTTTCCGAACGATCGCCAGTACCAATCTTGGCACGGCGAATCTTACCAGCCTCTTCTTCCTGAATACGCTTGAGTTCTTCGTATACACGTGCACGAATTAAGCGCATCGCCGTCTCACGGTTTTCAATCTGTGAACGTCCATCTTGGCAGTTTACCGTAATACCTGTTGGAACGTGCACAATACGTACTGCAGAATCTGTCTTATTGATATGCTGACCACCGGCACCAGAAGCACGGTGTGTTTCAATTGTTAAGTCCTTTGGATCGATTTCGATATCGGTATCTTCCGCTTCAGGTTGACATAGTACTGTTGCGGTAGAAGTATGAATACGTCCCTGTGTCTCTGTCTTTGGAACACGCTGTACACGGTGTACACCTGATTCAAACTTTAATTCTTTGTATACATCTGTTCCCTTTACAGAGAAGATAATCTGCGTATATCCACCTGCTTCACTGACAGAAGCTTCCAGAACCTGCACCTTCCAACCCTTGCTTTCTGCATACTTACTATACATACGATATAAGTCACCAGCGAAGATATTACCTTCATCTCCACCTGCACCACCACGGATTTCCATAAATAACATCATGGTCATCATCTGGATCACGTGGCACAAGTAAGTGCTGAATTCTTTCTAACAAGGCTTCACGTTCTGGTTCACACTCATCTTTTTCCATACGTGCCATCTCTTTGAGTTCAGGATCATTCTCCTTTAACATCTCATCTGCTTGCGCAATACGAGAGTCTAACTCTAAAAGTTGGTGATACGCATCAACAGGCTGTGTTAATCTAGCCTGTTCTTTGGATAATTTTGTTAGGAGCTTAGGGTCTGACATTACCTTTTCATCCATAAGCTTCTCTACGATTTCTTTATATTGTTTTTCTATTTCACTTAATTTTGTTCTAACTGCGTCCATAGTATTCTCCACATATTTTCCATAACAACTTTAACATAGATTATATTCTTTGTATTCAAAAGAAAAAGGTCGGGAATTATACCGAATCGGCTTTATTTCATACCGTACTTCTTATTGAACTTCTCGATACGTCCTTGAGCCTGTGCGAATCTCTGACGTCCAGTATAGAATGGATGGCAGTTTGAGCATGTATCTACTTTGATTTCAGATAATACAGAACCTGTTTCGAATTCTGCACCACAGCTTGTGCATACTACCTTCGCCTTGTGATAAGTTGGATGAATATCTTTTTTCATTTTTTTATCTCCCTTCTGCCTTAAGCCTCTGATTGGCTTAAAGAAAGTGCTAAATTGCCTATTTATACTACCATAACAATTTTTTTCGTGCAATCTTTTTATTCAATAGTTTCACGCCAAATCACTGCACCCAGATTTTTTAACTTCTGATCGATTTCAGCGTAACCACGATCGATGTGATATACATCGTGGATTTCTGTAACACCCTCTGCCAGTAAGCCTGCCACTAGCATCGCTGCACCACAACGTAAATCGGTCGCAACGACCTTCGTTCCAAATAAGGAACTAGGGCCCTTGATACTAGCAGAACCTGTCGATACTTCAATATCTGCGCCCATACGTTGTAATTCTCCACAATGCTTAAAGCGCTCTACATAGATTGTCTCAACAACCTTAGACTCACCATGTGCTTGTGTCATCAGTGTTGTAAGTGGTTGTTGTAAGTCAGTCGCAAAACCAGGGTATGGTCTTGTAGTAACATCCGTCGCAACTAGTTTATCTGTATGACGGATCGTAATACGGTCTACATCGATATCCATATCAACACCCATTTCCTGTAACTTAGAAGTTAAGGCATCCAAGTGTTGTGGGATGATGTTCTTGATAACCATCTTCTTAGCACAAGCAGCTGCGATAACTAAGAATGTGCCCGCTTCGATACGGTCTGGGATAATTTCATGGAAACAACCCATCAATTTATCAACACCATCAATTGTAATAACATTTGTACCGGCGCCACGAATATGTGCACCCATCTTATTTAATAATGTCGCAACGTCGATGATTTCCGGTTCCTTCGCAGCATTTTCAATCGTCGTACGACCCTTTGCGTATACAGCAGCCATCATAATATTAATGGTTGCGCCAACACTAGCGATATCCAAGAAAAATCTTCGCACCCTTTAATTCCTTAGCTTCAATTGTATAACAAGCCTTATCATACGTAACTTTAGCACCCAAGGCTTCAAAAACCCTTTAGATGTAAGTCGATTGGTCTTGGGACCTCAGTAACATCCACCAGGCATCTTCATACATACACGACCAAATCTACCTAATAAAGCACCCATGAAGTAGTATGATGCACGAAGTTTTGTAACTGCATCATCTACCAAATCAATGTTTTGGATATTCGTAGGGTCAATAATTAAATGATCAGAAGAACGTGCTTCAACTTGAACTCCTAATAAATTTAGAATCTTTGTGAGGATTCAACGTCCGCAATCTGCGGAACCCTCAACAATTGTGACTGATCCATGAGCCAGTACGGTAGCAGGAATCAAAGCTACTGTCGCATTCTTCGCACTAGAGATTGTGACTTCTCCCTCTAGCGTATGTCCACCTTCAATTTTAATTACTTCCGGCATAGTTATTTTCCTTTCTGATCAGCTCTGTCAGCTCGTGTATATCCTTTACAAGTATATCTGCTTTTGATTGATCCTGGTAGAAGCGATCATCAATTCTCGCAACGGTTCTTATTCCAGCTGAGATACCAGCTTGTATCCCTGCTGTACTATCTTCATATACCAAGCACTCTTCTTTGCGCACTTGTAACTCTTCTTGAGCTAGTAAATAGATATCTGGATATGGTTTTGAACGTTTGCAGTTTTCACCACTTTCGATAAAGTCGAAATATTCCAAGATTCCCATCTCTTTTAAACTTGTGACAATCAAGTCATACGAGGATGCAGAACATACCGCTAACTTCAAGCCCATCTTCTTCATTTGTTGTAATGCTTGCGGTACACCTGGAAACATAATTTCCTTAAAATGGATTGGATGTTCTACATTGAAGTATCTTTCGTTATTCTCACGAATCACATCAAGAGGAACTTTTCCATCTAACATGTCATACAACATCTCATAGGTTGTCTGCATTGTTGTACCGATGATTCGGTAAATATTCTTAGCAGACCCATCATAACCATACGCACGCATCTGCGCAACTGTTCCCTGCATATAAAAGTATTCACTATCGTAAAGAATACCATCCATGTCAAATAATACCGCTTTTATCATATACAGCATTTTACATGAATTTTCGTATCCATTCTAGATGTATGCAAAAGTTTGCGTCACCATTATACAACGAGATATAAAAAAGAGGCCCATGTGAGCCTCTATATCACTCAATTTGTAATTAAGCTTTGTCAGCGGAACCGAATTGGTTAACCATTTCGATTACCTTAGCAACGATTGCGTCAGCACCTGGTTTGAGTAACTTACGTGGGTCAAAGCCCTTACCCTGTTGGTCCTTACCAGCTTCGATGTATTCACGAGTCGCCTTAGCAAATACAATCTGTAAGTCTGTATTTACGTTGATCTTAGATACACCCATTGTGATAGCCTTGTGTACTTGGTCAAATGGGATACCAGAACCACCGTGTAATACTAATGGCTTACCATTTACAGCAGCATCAATTTCTGATAATCTTTCGAAATTTAATCCTGCCCAGTCTGCTGGATAAACACCGTGGATGTTACCGATACCTGCAGCTAAGAAATCAACACCTAAAGAAGCGATTTCTGCACATTCCTTTGGATCAGCTAATTCACCATTAGATGTAACGCCATCCTCTGTACCACCGATACCACCAACTTCACATTCTACAGAAACACCCTGTGAATGAGCTAACTTGATGATTTCCTTTGACTTCTCTAAGTTCTCTGCGAAATCGTAGTGAGAACCATCAAACATTACAGATGTGAAACCTGCTTCGATGCAAGCCTTAGCACCTTCAAATGTTCCGTGATCCAAGTGTAAAGCAACTGGAACTGTAATACCCATATGGTCATGAATGTTCTTAACCATATCTGCACACTGCTTGAAACCACACATATACTTCGCTGCACCTTCAGAAACCTGAAGAATGACAGGAGAGTTTGCCTGCTGGCAAGGCGCTAAGATAGCCTTTGTCCATTCCATGTTATTGATGTTGAAAGCACCAATTGCATAATGACCTTCATGAGCCTTTTCAATCATTTCTTTTGCTGAAACTAATACCATGAGATTATTCCTCCTTATTTAGCGTTTCCATATTAAACTATTTCCAAACATTTTTAAAGTAGCATGATAAAAAAAGGCTGTTTTTTCAGCCTTTTCTCATTTAATTATCGAATGCGTCATCGCCCTTTGGTAAATCTAGACCAGCAACTTCAATTGGCTCATCTAATTCATCATCCTCAAGTTCGATTTCAGAAGTATCGATATGAACTTCCTCAAACTTACGACGGTTACGTAAATCCCACTTGTTATTTTCTAAAGAAGCAAACCTATTATCCAACATCAAGTCACTATAGAATTGTGCCTTTTTACGTCTGATTTTATCCTCAGGAATATCCATTGTCTTTGCAACTTCATCCCAGATTTTTTAGAAATCTACTTCTCTTTTTCTTTTTTTCAGCCAATTGTAGGCTACGTCCGTCATAGTCTCATTATTAACCATTGTAAATCTCCTTTATACAAATGCATGTTATGCTTGCTTCGCCATGGCACTATACCCCAAGTTCCAAATAAAGTCAAATATTTTTTATTGGGGTAAATTCCCAACATAATTTTTGGTGAAGTATGACCTCGTCATTCGATAATAACTGATACTCAACAGACCAGTACTCATCGCATTTTTCCGCATGACAAAGCCTTGTCTGCATGTACATTTTCCCATACTGCGAATCCACAGTACTTTCCCCATCCTTGTTATCATAGAGGGTGATTTTTGTATGAACATCTGCTTTACGCTCAAAAGAAATCAAGTCATCCCCAAAATACACTTGATGAACTCCACCATTATCCCCTTCGCAATAGCGTAATGTATTTCCATCATATAATGCGTTCGTTTCCAATAAAATCTGTTTCTTATCTTCCAACAAATCATGTTGTGTTAGTTTAACTGATATTCGCATATTCACCTTCCGTGAATGATTATATGCGAACTTGCCCCCCTGTCAACCTTTGAGCACATTAAAAAACTCCCACAGAAATCCATGGAAGTCAGTGTATCAAATTATTCGTAAGTAGCGATGAGATATAGTGTTCTTGAACTAAAGCCATCGACTGCGAGCGGAAGAGACAGGATTACCTTTTCGTTATTTTCATTTTCCTTATAAATACCTACGTGATATGTCTTGCTCATCTCTACATCAAACGCAAAATTAATGTCTGTAGCGTAATAATTCTTGTGCTTTGCTACGATACCATTTTCCGTTATTTGGAAACTGCCAACGAATGTATGATGACCCGGTTCTAACGCTACGATTGTATCTAGCATTTGGCCCTTAACTGGATGATATAAAGCCGCATCTTGACCATCAATTTTCGAAACATTTCCATACAAGTGCACGATTGCCTTCGTTGTATTTTTCTCAACAAGTTGTGCTTCCACCTTCTTACGCATCATCTGAATCGTAATAGATACCACAAAAGCTACCGCCCAAATAATAACCACGGCGATTATCATATACATTTGGTTCATATTTCACCTCGCAAAAAAATTCTAAAGTATTTTTATAAGTATCATTATACAAGAACCCTTCTGATATTTATATACAAAATGTAGTAATTTATTTGTACTTGTTGTTATTTTGAAACAATTTATTATTTTGAAACCTCAATTCCTTTCGGATAATATACGCTAAATACATCATGGACAGGTCCATGTACTAAACTATATACAATATTGGATGCGTTCGACATTTCCACAATCGTTCCATCCTTTTTCTTCACCCAAACCGCATCGCCTCTACTGTCTGTATAAGGCTCATATGGCATTTGATATACCTCATCCTTTGACCAATAGTAGTTGAGATTATATCCAGCTTTCTTCAGCTGATGACGTAACTTCCGGTTGTTAGATGGATTACTTTCAGAGTATGCAAATAATTTACGATCACGGATACGTAAGGCAAAGTCACGCACGATAGGATCCTTATGTTCACATAACATCGAAAAGCCATAACTAAATGCATATTCATCCAACATAAAGTACTGTTTTAAGGAAATCTTCTTGCCTGTTAAAACAGGTTTAAATAATGGAATGATTGAAGGATCACTCACACTCTTTAAATCCCTCAAACGCTTAAACAGTAAATGTAAAATGGTCTCAAAACTGCGTGCTACTGGATGATAATAAATCTGCCAATACATGTGATATCTTGCCATGATGTAATTTTCAACTGCGTAGACACCACTCTCTTTAACTACCAGACGATTCCCATCTACCACACGAAGCGTACGTAAGATTCTCTCCAAATCAAACTCACCATACTTCGTCCCCGTAAAGTATGCATCACGCAACAAATAATCCATACGGTCCGCATCCAATTGTGAACTAATCATCTGTACCAATAATGGATTCTTACTCTTATGACGAATGACATCCGCAACATCCTTCGCTAGACCCTTAGCACTAGCTTCTAGTATCTTCGTAATCTCCGTATTCTCTTCGATGATGCGACAGGTGAATACTTCATGCGATGTTCCACTAACAGCTTCAAACGCATGGCTATAAGGGCCATGACCAATATCATGCAACAGACCTGCTAACATGATTGTTACCTTATCATATTCATTTAATGCATTCACAATATCCGGAACTTCCGTCACCATACGGCGCACGATTTCATACACCCCAAGGGAGTGAGAAAAACGAGTATGTTCTGCACAATGATATACAACATATGCTCCACCCAATTGACGGATGCGACGTAAGCGTTGAAACCAACTGCTATTGACGATATCCCATACTACCTGTAAATCAATATGTACATAGCCATGTACCGGATCACGTAACACTTTCACTTCTGATGTTTTCGCAAACATGAGCTAGCCCTCCTTTACAAGGAGTACAACTGCCTGTGCTTGTACACCTTCCGATTTTCCAACAAATCCTAAACCTTCTCCACGTGTTGCTTTCACACTAACACTATCCAAATCACATACAAGTGCTCTAGCTATGTTCTCTCGCATTGCCATAATATGTGGTGCCATTTTTGGCTTTTCAATCATAATAAGACTATCAACATTTCCAATCGTATAACCACGCTCGCGCATCATTACACCAACCTGCGCAAGAATCTTGATAGAATTGGCACCTTCCCATTTAGGGTCAGTATCTGGGAACCATTTTCCAAGATCACCTAACGCAAGTGCACCAAGGATAGCTTCCGCAACCGCATGACATAACGCATCCGCATCACTATGGCCAACAAGACCCAAGTCTGATGGAATCTCCACACCACCCAAAATGAGTTTACGTCCTTCTGCGAGACGATGAATATCCGTTGATTGTCCTATTCTCATATAATCCCCCTTGTATCGGATTGTTATTTACCAAAAATATTTTGCCTATAATAATCATAAGATGTTGTGGATTGAAATTAAAGGAAAAATCTGATAAACAGCCATATTTTATGCGATTATTCCTATGTTCATGAGGATTTCTATCCATTTCTTTAACAATCTAACTATAATAGAATTATGAAAAATTCAGATTCCAGATTACATCCAAGTTCTCATTGACTTGTTAAATCAAAATCACTACAGCGCCTATGTTGTCGGTGGTGCAATTCGTAATGCATTACTAGGACTACCGATTCACGACTATGACCTAACAACAGACGCAACACCTGATGAGATGTTGCAGGTATTCTCATCATATAGAGTATTTAAGACAGGCATTCAACATGGTACGATTACCGTTCTTTCCAAAGGACAGCCTGTTGAAATCACAACATTCCGTAGCGAGAATACCTATGAAGACCACCGTCATCCATCCACAGTCTCATTCTCCGACAACATCGAAGAAGACTGTAAACGACGTGACTTTACGATTAACGCACTCTGTTATAACAAAAGCGAAGGCTTAATTGATTTCTTTGGTGGTATTGAAGATTTACAACATAAAATTATACGTTGTATTGGTAATCCTCATGAACGCATTGACGAAGATGCACTACGCATTCTACGCGCATTACGCTTTGCGGGAAGACTCTCATTTACAATTGAGGAAAACACCACAACTGCGATACATAAACAAAAACAATTACTACACTATATCTCAGAAGAACGCATTCATAATGAATGGGTTGGCATCCTAGAGACAAATGCCCTCTCTTCTATCCTTACAGAATATAGTGATATCATACAGGTATTTATTCCTGAGTTAAAAGAATATATCATCCAGGACAGTTTAGCCTCAATCAATCAATCTCCGCTTAACGCAAATATCCGTATGGCAATTCTACTCAAAGATATTTCTAACGCAAATGAAATCTTAGAACGCCTGAAATACTCAGGTGCAGAACAAACTGTCATCCTGAGTTGTATTCGAAATTCAGAATACAAACTTTCTTCAAAGATTGAACTAAAACAATTCTTATCTACTCTCAATATCCCATTTAATACCTATCACCAATATCGCACAGCAATTGATTCTAATTATCAAATAGAAAACATTCATGCATACTATCAAGAAATACAGAACATGCATGAACCATATCAATTAAAAGATCTTTTCGATCGATGGAAATACCGTTAAAGAACTCGGCTACTAAGGAAAAGATATCAAAGATATCTTACAAAGATGCTTAAATGCAGTTATTGAGAACCCAGAAAATAATACAATTGAATATTTAATTAATATGATAAAACGCACCTCATAGTGCGTTTTTTAAAATGATTTTTGATATGCAATACGTTTATCACCATTATTAAGATAAACCGTTCCACATGCATGATAACCTAACTTCGATAAGAACTTACGCATTGGAAGATTCTGATGGTGTGTATCAATACGAATGTCATGGAGTTGAGAATTAGTAGCCAAACTCTCCGCAAACGCCATCAGTTGGTGAGAACAATCTTTGCCTTTGTAGTTTTTCGAAATCGCAATGCGATGTACAACAACATAAGGATGATCATTGAGCCACTTTCCCTCTTCGATATAGTCATAGTTTGGCTCGTGTCCAGCAACAATATATGCAGTACCAATGACGTTTTCATCTTCTACAAGTACATAACTATTTCCTGTTTTTATATCCTGGGAAATAACCTCTTCATTTGGATAACCATCTTGCCATTGCGGGATTCCGTTAGCACGCATACTTTCTTGCGCCTCATGAATCACACACATTATTCTTTCAATGTCTTCCATTCTACTTTTGCGAATTTCCATACTGTTCAACTACAGCCTCTAACTTTGAATTCACGTCTGCCCCAACAAGATCAATACCATCGGCGCAATAATACCTTATATCATCAATCTTCCAGAACTCTTTGCATAAAGTTCGGATATAGGAGATTGCACAATCATTTTCAGGCACATATCCACCAGCTGTCATTATAAGCACTAGTTTCTTTGCCTGACAAAGACTATAGTACTCTCCCGCTTTATCCAAATCAAAAGTTAATCCTTGTGTACAGACAAGTTCAAGATAATCATGCAGTACTGCAGGTAATCCAAAATTCCAAAACGGCGCCGCAATCACAATTTCATCAGCTTTAGCAAATTGCTTTGCATAACGATACATCTCATCACCAAAATCATGATTCCGTGAATTCTTACAGTATTTTTCTAGCGAAGCTTTCTGAAAAGGATGAATATCTTCCTCCCCTAAGTTTACAGTTTCAATCTCATCAGTCAGTATCGATAAATATTGTTGCGCTAATACGTATGTCCTGGAATTCTCGCGAAATGCGGCATTTACGAATAATACTTTCATACTTTCTTCCTTTCCTTCATAACAAAAGAAAGCAGGTTAGCCTGCTTTATAGTTTCTTGAATTGTTCAATATCCATTACAAAGATTGTCGCTCCACCAATTTGTACTTCAACTGGGAAAGACGCATATCTACCAACGTCATATGATGCGGTGGATGGAACGATTTCTGTACGGCGTTTTGCTTCTTCGCCGATGACTGCGATACATTTATCTACAAGCTCATCTTCCGTACCAACGATAATCGTTGTATTTCCAGCACGTAGGAATCCACCAGTCGTTGCTAAACGTGTCATATAGAAATTATTCTTCGTAAGTGCAGCAGAAACTGCAGATGCATCATCATTGGATACAATTGCCAAGATTAGTTTCATAAGAGCCTCCTATTGTTACCCCTATTTTATCATGATTCACTGTGAAAATGAGATGAATTATACATTGAAACGGAAGAAGACAACATCTCCATCCTTCATTAAGTACTCTTTACCCTCTAAGCGCATTTTACCATGTTCCTTAACAGATTGTTCTGTACGATATTCCATTAAGTCTTCATAGCTATAGATTTCCGCACGAATAAATCCCTTTTCAAAGTCTGTGTGGATAACACCTGCACATTGTGGTGCTTTCATACCTTCGTGGAAAGTCCATGCGCGGCACTCTGGTTCACCAACCGTGAAGAATGTTCTTAGACCTAACAAGTGATAAGCAGCACGAATAATCTTATCCAAACCAGATTGCGCAATTCCTAAGTCCTGCATGAATGCAATCTTCTCTTCTTTATCAAGACTAGAAAGCTCTTCTTCCATCTTTGCACAGATAGCAATACACTCACTACCTTCATTTGCCGCAAATGCTTTTACCTTTTGGTAGTATGCATTACTTTCAGGATCACCGATTTCTTCATCACTCATATTCGCAACATAGATAACTGGCTTCGATGTAAGTAAACCATAGTTCTTTAAAACCTCGCGGTCAGAATCTTCTAAGTCACCTAGACGTACTGGTGTTCCTGCCTCTAATAACTTTTCAAACTTCTGCAATGATGTATATTCAGCTACTGCATCTTTATCCTTGGATGTCTGTGCCTTTTTAGCAACCTTACTAATACGATTCTGAACTGTATCCAAATCACTTAAGCAAAGCTCTAAGTTAATTTCTTCAATATCACGAATTGGGTCAACAGAACCTTCTACATGCTCGATATTACTATCATCAAAACATCTTACAACGTGAACAATTGCGTCTGTCTCACGAATATTCGCTAAGAATTGGTTTCCTAAACCTTCACCCTTTGATGCACCTTTCACAAGACCTGCGATATCTGTAAATTCGAATGTTGTGTAGATTGTCTTCTTTGGATGGAAGAGTTCTACGAAGTCATCCATTCTCTTATCAGGAACTTCTACCACACCAACGTTTGGATTAATGGTTGCGAATGGATAGTTCTCCGCTAGGACCTGGCTGTTTGTAATTGCATTAAACAAAGTTGATTTACCAACATTTGGTAGGCCAACGATACCTGCTGTTAATGACATATATGAAATCCTCTTTTCTTTTCTCTTATTCCTGTGGTGCTTTTTCAATAATCTTCTTTAGCTTACGCTCAAATTCATGTCTTGGAAACATCACGACCGCACCACAACCTAAACACTTGATTTTAATATCCGCACCCATACGAATCACTTTCCAATACTTGGACTTCTTGCATGGATGTTCCTTTTTCATTTCAACTGTATCATTTAGATTAAAATCACTGATCATAGTCCCTGCCTCTTTTCATATGCAGTAATTGTATTTTGCAATAACATGCAAATAGTCATCGGACCAACACCCTTTGGTACAGGTGTAATCGCACCTGCCTTAGGAGCTACAGATTCAAAATCTACATCACCGCATAAATGACCATCAACACTATTTACGCCAACATCGATGACATACGCACCTTCTTTAACATATTGCGCATCAATCATCTTTGGCTTGCCCACTGCAACAATCAAGATATCTGCTAAGTTGGTAAGTTCTTTTAAGTTCGCTGTATGTGAGTGACAGATTGTGACTGTCGCATTGGCATTTTGTAATAGACGTGCAACTGGTGTTCCTACTAATTTAGAACGACCAATCACCACTGCGTGTTTCCCCTTAGGATTACATCCCATACGCTTGAGAAGCTCCATAATACCGAGTGGTGTACAAGGTACGAAGGATAGCTGATTCATAAAGAATCTTCCAAAGTTCAATGGGTGTAGTCCATCCACATCCTTTTGTGGGTCAATACAAGCTATCACCCTATCCTCATCAAACCCTTCAGGTAATGGTAGTTGAATCAAGATACCATCAACTGTATCATCACTCGTGCAATTACAGATTGTCTTCTCTAGTTCCTCTTGAGAGATAGAAGAAGATAAACGAATGGTATTAGTTTTAATTCCAACTGCTGCACACGCCTTCTCTTTTCCACGTACATAAGACTCAGACGCTGGATTATCTCCTACAAGGATAACCGCAAGACATGGCGTTCTCATACCTGCAGATACCCAAGTCTCAACCTTTGAACGCATATTTTCTTTTAGTTCGGCAGATAATTCACTACCATAGATAATTTTTGTCATTTTAAATCCTCCGAATCCAGCCATATTGTGATTGGTCCATCGTTGAGCAGTTCAACTTTCATATCTGCCGCAAAGATACCCTCTTCCACTTGTAGACCATAACGTCTTAATACTTTATTGAAGTACAGATACATCGCTTTGGCATGCTCAGGCTTTCCAGCCCCATCAAAACTTGGGCGATTACCCTTTTTGCAGTTTGCGAATAACGTAAACTGTGAAATTGACAGAATCGCACCTCCTACTTGTTGTAATGCTAGATTCATCTTTCCGTTTTCATCATCGAAAATACGCATTTTGGCAATCTTATCTGCCATTTTTTCTACAACTGCTTCCGTGTCATCATCCTTGATTCCAACCAACAATAGGAAACCCTGTTCAATTTTCCCATTTACTACGCCATCAATGGTAACACTGGCATGTTTTACTCTTTGAATTACTGTTCTCATATCGATAAAAATTATATCAGATATTGTAATAATGTTGCCGCATAATCACAAAAAGAGCATATATTTTCTTATATGCTCCTATAAATAATCAAAAATTTATCCACTTATACAGTTATTACTAAATTTTTAGAAACTATGGTTTCGTCTTTCCCATTCCATAATTCATATGTCACATCCGCAAAAGGAATATATTCTCTATCATGTGTAACGCTAATAATTGTCTTTCCATCTTTTGATAGTTCTTTGAAATACGATAAAAATCAACTGCGTATTTTTCATGATCTACATTTGAAGTAATTTCATCCAATAAATATATCTCTACATTTCTCAATAACGATCTTGCGATACACAAACGCTGTTTCTGTCCAGTAGACATAATTTTACCTGCTTCATAAATATCAGTATCCAAAGCATCATCCAACGAGGAAACATAGTCTTTCATATTCACCGTTTTTAATACTTCCCAAATCATTTCATCTGTAATTGTATCGCTACTAACCATTAAATTACTGCGAATACTACCTGGAAATAAAGAAGGTGATTGTGATAAATAAGCTACTTTACTTCTTAAATCATGATTATCAATATCCTTCAGTGAGATATCATCAACCATGATTTTCCCTTCATACTCTGTATAGAACTTTTCTATCAGTTTTAAAATTGTACTCTTTCCAACACCACTTTCACCCAATATGACAGTCCATTTATGTGCCTGTAATTCTAGTGTCAAATTTTTAGGACAGGTGTATTCGTATATTGAAAAATTCACTTTATGAAAATGAATTGCTTGTTCAAGTGAAAATGGATGCTGATTTGTAGAGATATCAGAATCTAATTCAAAATAATTCCTTTGTCTTTGTAAATTCACCTTCAAACTTTCCTTTTTCAACTTCTGTTGAGAATATTGTATGTAAATAGGAATACAACAACTCACAATAGCTTACAACAGAAATAATCGTTCCGACTGTAAGTTTTTGTTGTGTACATCATAAGTAAAGCTACGATGCCAAATGATAGTCCGGTAAATAGAGAGGTCATAAAAACCATTGATCCATACACCTGCTAGAGATTCCATCGACGCTACGCTTCCCCAAACAGAAACAATTCCATCATTATTCTTTTTAATCTGATTGATATAAAATGTCTCAAGGTTGTTACTCTTGATATAGTCGATATTCTTAAACATGTCTGCTTTTTAACTGATTGTTCTTTGCATTCTTTTCAAGAACGTTATTTACTAAACTCTCCAACTTGCTATGAATATATCTAACCGGAATAATACTAAGCGGTAAGAATAATATTTGGAATATTCCTATCACAGGGGTGATAAGAACACAAAATTATGAAGATGATGATTGAAGATAGAATTGCACTATAGTAACTAGGAATATCTTTGATATAGAACAATAATAAGTTAGAGTTCTCGACCTGATTCCGTCAGTAACTCAATAGAATTATGCGTATCAAAAACGGAGTGGTTGATGAATAATCTTTTCCATCAGTTGAATTTGCATACTCATTTCCTTTGTTTCTTGCAAATACAATCGTAAAGTAATTAAAAATTGATTTTACACATATATGCAATAGTGGTATTGACACAAATATTAGAATACTAATGATAATTGTATGCATGTTTTTCTGCGGAATGACTGTATCAATGATATATTGCATTAATCTTGGGGATACTAGACTAATGATTTCTGATAAAAACGCAAAAACCAAATGCAACTACTGCATATTTCAACGTGGATTTTTTATGATCCTTTCTAGTTGTGACATGTCTACTCTTATTATCTAATTCTTTCATTATCATTATTATATTTTTATGTAAGATAATACAACCCAGAAAAAAACATCGCACTTCTTCGTACGATGTTATTCAATATAAGAATTTATTGCAGAATTGGCAATCGATAAGAGAATACTTGCGATAAACGCTGATGGAAATCCCGTAATATACGAACCCGGCGCAAAACTAAACGCTGTTGCGAGTACAACCGCATTGATGACCAATGAAAATAATCCAAAACTCAAGAATGTAACTGGTAAGAAGATTAACTTCATTAGCGGCTTCAGAGTCGCATTTAAAATCATTAGTACAAAAGCAATCGCAAATAACGCATTCGGTGTTGCGATGTATATAGATCTCATAAGGTAATCAATTACCCAAAGCGAAATTACATTCACGAGTAAAGCCGTTATAAATTTCTTCATTTTTTGCTCCTTTTCATCTGAAAATATAGAACGCCTAATGCAGCTACGAGTATCAGGATAATTACCGATACAATATCTAATATACGCATAACATAAGCTCCTTTACAATATGATTATTTTACCATACTTGCAAATATAGGAATACTAGTTATTCCTTAACATGAAGAAGTCGAACTGCGTTAATAACACATAACATTGCTACTCCTGTATCCGCAAAAATTGCCATCCACATATTCGCAATACCAAGTGCGCCCAATACTAATGCAAGCACTTTAATCGCAATTGCGAAGACAATATTTTGATTTGCAATACGTATAATTCTCTTTGCCTGTCGAATAGTTGTGTCAATCTTATTTAGATTATCATCCGTAATGATGACATCTGCTGCTTCAATTGCCGCATCACTGCCAAGAGAACCCATCGCAAAACCAATATCTGCACTTCTCATCACCGGCACATCATTAACACCATCACCCACAAATGCGACCACGCCATCTTTCTTGACAGTATTCACGCATGTAATCTTATCTTCTGGTAAACACCCACCATATATAGAATCGATATCCAGTTCTTTACCTACTTCTTGACAGATTTCTTTCGCATCACCAGACACTATCATGCAAGCATGGTTCTTATTTAAGTTCCGTATTGCATTGGCTGCATTTTTCTTAACTGTATCCTTCAATAAAATACAGCCTAAGAAGATACCATCCTCTGCTACATATACATAGGTTCCAGGTTCCATGTATTGTTTACAATCTACACCGTTTTCTGCCATCATTTTATAATTACCAACAAGAACATGATGGTTTTCTAAAGTAATAGAAATACCTCTTCCAGCAATTTCTTGCATATCAGAAATTTTTGTTTGATCTACTTCGTTTTGATATGCATACTGTATCGCTTTTGCGATTGGATGATTTGAATAACTTTCTGCATACGCTGCAAGTTTCATCAGCTTTGTGTCATCTAAGCTATCCAGTAACTGGCTTGCCTCAAACTGTCCTGTTGTTAGAGTCCCTGTTTTATCGAAAACAATTGTACGAATCTCCGCAATCTTTTCAACGTAATTGGCTCCCTTTAACATGATGCCATGCATGGATAATCCACCAATACCAGTAAAGAAAGAAAGTGGAATAGAAATGACTAATGCACATGGACAAGAGATAACTAGGAATGTACAAGCACGATAGATACCCTCATTCACATCACCAGTTACTAAACTTACTACAATTGCCACAATCACTGCTAATGCGACCACGATAGGTGTGTAGTAATGAGAAAACTTTGTAATGAACTTTTCTTGTTTTGACTTTGTTTCATTATTCTCTTCAATAATACTCAGAATTCTTGATACTGTTGATTGTGCAAATTCCTTTGTTGTACGAATTAATAGTACACCACTTGTATTTACAACACCCGATATAACTTCATCATCCACATCCACATCACGTAAATTGGATTCTCCTGTTAGAGATGCAGTATCCAAAGAAGAACTTCCTGACACAACAATACCATCTAATGGAATCCGTTCTCCTGGTTTCACTTGGATAATTTCACCAATCTGCACTTCTGTAGGATCAACTTTGATAAACTCTGTTCCACTTTGTACAGATGCATAGTCAGGTCGAATATCCATCAAAGCTGCGATGGACTTACGAGAATGGTCTACTGCTAAATCTTGGAAGAACTCTCCAATCTGGTAGAATAACATGACGCCAGTCGCTTCTTTCCAATCACTCAGATACAATGCCGCAAATGTAGCAATTGTCATTAAGAAATGCTCGTCTAATAAATTTCCTCGTCTTAGATTATTAAAGGCTTTGTAAATAACATCATATCCCAAAATAATATAAGCAACTAATGTTGAAATATTACTTGTAATCCCCGTCAGGATGAATGATAGTCCAAATAAGATTGCTCCTAGCACTAATCTAGCCATCATGATTTGAGTACTGTAATCCTTTTTCGTTTCATTTTTGCTCCGCAAAATAGCGCGAGAATTCCACATCAGGTTCTAGTCTTGCAATCATTTCACGTAGTGCATTTTTCAATACGTGTATATTCACTTGTCGCAAACTGTACGCGTAAAATTGCATGCATGAAATCAGCTTCCGCATGTTCTACGCCTTCAATTTCCATTACCTTCTCTGCTATTTCATTTGCACAATCTGCACAATCAATATTCTTAATATTAAATTTAAAGAGATGTTTTGTCTCTTCACTTAGAGCGGTAATCACTGCATCAGGTTCATCATCATGAATAATATCAAAAACCTTCTGCTCAATTATAGAATGTTTTTCTTCATCACATGCAAAGTATAGTTTTTGTTGCAGAAAATGGATATCTGCACTTAGTACACCCTCTATTTTTCTGATTTCCTCTGCTAATTCTGCGGCACAATCTGCACAATCAATGCCTACAACACGATATTGATATTCCATCTTAACACCTCTTACACATATAACACTTGAACAATTATTCAGCTATTATGATATTACTTTTGGATATTTTGTCAAACTATATTAGGAATGATATAATTTCATCGTTTTGGAGGTATACCCCAATGATTAAAGCAAACTATCATACGCATACAACTCGTTGTGGTCATGCAATCGGTACAGATGAAGAGTATGTTCAAGCTGCGATTCAAGCAGGTCTAACGACCCTTGGTTTCAGTGACCACGCTGCATATCCTACACCATGTCCTGGATTACGTATGAATATTGAACAAATTCCTGATTATTATCAATCTATTCGTTCTTTACAGGAAAAATACGCATCTCAAATCGATATTCATCTAGGTATGGAAGTGGAGTATTATCCAAGCCAATGGGATACCATTCGTGAATATCGAAAGACATTAGATTATATTATTTTAGGACAACACAATTTAACCATTGATAAAGATAGCGTATATGAATTTGACAACAAAGACCAAGTTGAACGCTACGTAACATGCTTAGAGGAAGCTTGCCAACATTATATGTGTGATTATATTGCTCATCCGGATGTATTTCTCTGGAAATATCCAAGAATTGATGAGAGTGTACTAAACGCTGCAAAGAAGATTGCAGACATATCACGCTACTATGACATTCCACTCGAACTAAACTGTGGTAGTGGTGTACGCATAGGAAAGAAGGAATATCTTGATGGAGAACGTTATGCCTATCCAACAAGAGAATTTTTTGAGATTTTTGCTAAAAAGAAATGTCCTATTATCATCGGCCTTGATATTCATAATCCACAACATTTCCTAACAGAAGAAAATCTAAATCGTGCTTTATCAGTTGTGGAAGGTCTTCCACTAAACTTTCTGACAGACTACGACTTAGTCTCCAAAGCAAAAGAACGTAAAAAACTATTCTGGTAACATCTAAAAGCCTAACTAAATTCATATCAGTTAGGGCTTTTATCATAATTAGTAATTGCTAGTACTCCTAAATTTACTCTTAGAGTAAGTCAAAAAGCAGTTGTAAACGCCACAATATTAAGAGACTCTTCTCACATAATCAAATAATTTATTGAGAAAAAAATCTTCTCAAATTATAAATAAAATACTCATTTTCATTTAAATAACTAATTGCATTATACTCATCAAAGATGGTATGACAACTACTAACAGTACCGTGCTTAACATCACAATATTGGTTGCGTACTCAACGTCTCCATTTCCTTGATGTGCAAGAATTGGCATTACAGCAAGAGATGAAACTGCCGATTGCAACATGAATGTTTGTACCTCTAAATTTGGTAAATTTGTGCCAATTGTCTTTAAGACTATCATCATTAATAAAGGTGCTATTAGAAAACGTCCACAAAGTGCATAAACAGAATCTTTATCAAACTTCACACTTGCTAGTCCAGCTTTCGCTAGAACAATCCCAATATAAATAAGTGAAAGTGGTGTCACAATATTCCCAACATAAGTTAGTGTTTTTGTCATTACCTGCGGTACTGGAATCTTAGCAAGTAGGAATATGATTGCCACAAGGAATCCAATAAGTGGTGGTGGAAATAATTTTTTCCAGTCAAACGATACTGTTGTTTTAGATTGCACCTGACTATCTGTTGTCATCAAATAGATGCCCAATGTCCAAGTAGATATCGTATTAATGATGTAATAAACAAGAAAGTATTCTGTTGCCTTATCACCAAACAATGCAATGTTTAAAGGTAGACCAATGAAAATAGTATTTGCATTGACAAAAAGTATTAATAAACGTACCTCGTCTACCAGCTCTAATTTTCAAAGCCTTAACAAGTATATAGGCAATAATATATCCAAAGATTGTTGCTAGAGCCACATAAAACCAATCCACTTGAAAGTTTAATGAGGCGATCTACTGTTAGATATTCCATTACCGAGACAAATATAGATGCTGGTAAAGCAATATTCATAATTAACTTTGAGATGTTATCACTAAAACTAATATCAAACCATTTTTTTATCTGTAGGATATATCCTAGCGAAATTAAAATAATGACGGGCAATATACTCTCTAAAGATTGTAGGAAGACCATAAAGATCACCTAGTATTTTGGATACCACTTTAAATCACGAACAGCCTTTGCCATATCTGGTTCTTTCGCACGTGCAAGACCTTGTTCCTGTGCCTTTTTAGCAACCGCCTCCGCAACCTTAATAGAAACATCTGCGACATACTTGAATGGTGGTAGTACAGGTGCACCAGGTTGAGATTGGTCGATGATACCACTTAAGGAGTGTGCTGCAGCACCAATCATTTCATCTGTTAAAAGACTAGCTTCCGATGCAAGCATACCAAGTCCAAGACCTGGATAAATCAATGCATTATTTGCCTGACCGATTACATAATCAACTCCCTTATAGGATACTGTATCTGCAGGGATACCTGTTGCGACAAATGCTTTTCCATCTGACCATGTGATAAGATCTTCAGCACTGGCTTCTGCTAATACAGTTGGATTTGATAATGGGAAAATCATTGGACGCTCTGTAATCTTGCACATTTCTTCAACAATTTCCTTTGTGAATGTATTTGGTTGTGTTGAGGTACCAACTAAAATTGTTGGTTTAACGGTCTTAACAACTTCTAATAAGTCCGTTAGCTTATCTGCGTTAGGATAGTCTGAACACTTTTTAGCAAATGGTCTTTGTTGAGGTGTTAAATCATCCATATCATCAAAGAGTAGTCCTTGTTTATCAACCATGAAGAAACGCTTATACGCTTCTTCCTCAGGTACACCTTCTGTAACCATTTCACGTAGTACACGAGATGCGATACCGGCACCAGCAGTACCTCCTCCAAAGCAAAGATAAACCTGATCAGCCAACTTACCGCCAGTAATTGCTAGTGAGCCGAAGATACCACCAAGTGTTACGATACCTGTGCCTTGAATGTCATCATTAAATGTAGGAATTTGCTTACGATATTTCAAGGATGTTTGCGGCATTAGAACGACCAAAGTCTTCCCAGTGTAAATATAGTTTAGGGAACAGCCGTTCAGCAGTCTGCACGAATTGATCTACAAAGTCATAATAACGATCCCCACGTACACGTTCATGACGGTTGCCGAGATAGTTAGGATTTTCAAGTAATTCTTTACGGTTTGTACCTGCATCGATAACAAGAGGTAATACCATAGATGGGTCAATTCCAGCAGCTGCTGTATATACCATTAACTTACCAACAGAAATATCCACACCATTTGTGCCCCAGTCACCGATACCTAAGATACCCTCTGCATCCGTAACGACAATTAAACGAATTTCACGATCACCAGCCGCATTCTTTAATGTGGCTTCAATATTTTCCGGATGGTTAATATCCAAATACGCAGCGTATTGTGTGTCTATAAATAGATCACTATAGTTTTCAATTGTATCTGCAATTGTTGGATCGTAAACGATAGGATTAAATTCTGCTAGATGTTGAGAGAACATATAGTAGAAAAGTGTACGATTTGTATTAAAAATCTGCATCAGAAACAAACGTTTCTCTAGACTATTTGCCTTTGTCTGCATCTGTGCATAAGTCTGCTTTGCCTGTTCTTCAATTGTTTGGACGTATGGTGGTAACATACCCACTAGTCCTAATTTTTCACGTTCTTCTAATGTAAAAGCAGTTCCTTTGTTTAAAAATGGATTATTTAAAATATCATGTGCACTCATATGTACACCTCCTTCTATAATTAAATTCATTTTAACATATAGTGTCAAATATCGTACTTAGTATTATTAATCAGGGTTATACATTTTCGTAAATTACAGTATGCTTGGAACATGAGTGATTTCATATATCTTACAAACTATATCGCACGAAAAATACGCTATCATCGGCAAATACGAGGACTTAGCCAAGAAATGCTATCCGAAAAAAAGCCGGTTTGGGGTTAAAGTACATCAATCAGATTGAGAATAAGAAACAAAATCTCAACGTTCAAACACTCGAAAAAAATTATTAAAGCTCTGGATTTGACGGTCGAAGAGTTTTTCAATTTTAACAGTTTGGAGGGAGACTTAAATTCAAACAATTCCCTTAATCTGAAACGATTGACGATGAAGCTGAAACAGCTTCCAAAACAACAACAAGCTACTTTTATCCGTATTTTCGAAGATATCATCGACAACCTTGACTAAGCTATGTATCTGCCATACTTTCTTGCATAGAAAGCACATTTACTATAGCTAAGTATTTTGTTATAGTCAAATACCTTAGTTATGATAAGATTTATTCATAACGAAAGAAGAAAAACAGATGAATATACGTGATTTAAACTATTTTTATCAACTATCACAATTAAAATCATTTACGCAGGTTGCTAAACGATATCATGTTAGTCAACCTACGATTTCTTACGCCATTAAACGAATTGAAGAGTATTACCAATGTAGTCTTATTGAGAAAAATAGTATAAATCGTGTTGTTAAATTGACAAAACAGGGCGAAATACTAGCGTCTCATTGTAAACAGTTATTAAATGACTTTTCATTAACTCAACAAGATATTATACGTTCCCTTGAGTCTAAATGCACAGTCGGTTTTCCACCAATTATCATCAACTATTTAACCGCAAAATATCATGATTGTAGTGACTTTTCATTCTTCAAGGATATTTATCCGATTCGTGGTGGTTCAATTACACTTTGGGAGGAGTTACTGAGTGGTAAATTAGATTTTTCGTTACTTGGTAGTATCGATCATTTACAACACAGAGATTTTATAATTAAAGAATTATTCCATGAAGAACTCTTTATTCTCGTCTCGAAAAGCAACCCTTTATCTAGTAAATTAGAACTATCTTTCGAAGATATTCTCCAGCAGCCTTTCATCTTACTGGATGAACATAATGTGCACCTAAAGGCTTTTGATTTACTTAATGCAAGATATGATTATCAAGCAAATATCTATTTTTAAATCAGATGATATCGACCTTATCAAGCAAATGGTTTCACACAACCTAGAATCTCACTTCTAACAGAGATGTCGACTGATGATTCAGATAATTCATTAATCAAAATCCCTTTCGTTAAGAAGGATAAGTTAAATTTTTATATTAGTTATGCTTTACCCGAAGATCAATCAATTGCGTCCATCCGTTATACAACTAATGCATTTCTTAGATAAATTAACAGACAAAAAAAGGATATGAATGTTAAAATTTCATATCTTTTCACTTTTATTCTAACTCAAACGCACCTGTATATAGCTGGTAGTACTGACCTTTTTGAGCAAGTAATTCTTCATGCGTACCACGTTCAATAATACGTCCATGGTCTAATACAATAATTACATTTGAATTCTTAACGGTAGATAAACGGTGTGCAATCACAAATACAGTACGTCCATTCATCAAACGATCCATACCAGTTTGTACAATCTGTTCTGTACGTGTATCAATGGAAGAAGTAGCCTCATCCATGATCATAACTGGCGGGTCAGCAACTGCTGCTCTAGCAATTGCCAATAACTGGCATTGACCTTGTGATAGGTTTGAGCCATCACCATTCAACATTGTTTGATAGCCTTCTGGTAAATGGCGAATAAAGCCATCTGCACCCGCAAGTTTTGCGGCTGCGATACATTCCTCATCTGATGCACTTAAGCGTCCATAGCGGATGTTATCCATAACAGTGCCTGTGAACAATACAGTATCCTGCAGCACAATTCCTAAAGACTTACGTAAGGAAGACTTCTTAATCTTATTGATATTAATACCGTCATAACGAATCTTTCCATCTGCGATGTCATAGAAACGGTTAATCAGATTTGTGATTGTTGTCTTACCAGCACCTGTCGCACCAACAAAGGCAATCTTTTGACCAGGTTTACCAAATAGGGTTACATCATGCAAAATCATCTTATCTGGATTATATGCAAAGTCTACACTTGCGAAACGAACATCACCCACAACCTTTGTATATGTTACTGTGCCATCTTCATGTGGATACTTCCAAGCCCAAATTTCAGTCTGTTCATTTGTTTCTTTTAGCTCGCCATCTTTTTCTGTTGCGTTAACAAGTGTAACGATTCCATCATCTACTTCAGGCTCTTGATCAAGGAGTTCAAATACACGCTCTGCACCTGCCAAGCCCATTACTATTGAGTTAATCTGTGGAGAAATCTGCTGAATCATACCAGCAAACTGACGTGACATTCCTAAGAATGGCACTACAACCGCAATCGAAAATGGCAATCCTGAAATTGAGAAGTTCGCAAATTTCTCTTGAATAAAGATACCACCTGCCACTGCTACAAATACATAGATTAGGTAGTTTACGTTATTTAATACCGGCATCAAGATATTAGAATATCGGTTTGCGGTATTAGAAGCCTCAAAGAGTTCATCATTTGCTCGATTGAAGGCTTCTTCTGCCTCTGCTTGGTGGTTGAAGACTTTAATTACCTTTTGTCCATTCACCATCTCTTCAATGACACCTTCCGTCTTGCCTGTTGCCTTTTGTTGTAAGATAAAGTACTTCGCAGAAAGACCACCAAGCTTACGTGTAATTTCAATGGAAATTGCAGCACCAATTAAGATAACTAATGCCATTGGAATACTGTAATAGAACATGATAGCGATAATTGTGATGATTGTAACGATTGAAATCAATAGCTGTGGGAAACTCTGAGAAATCATCTGACGCATTGCATCGATATCGTTTGTATAGTGAGACATGATGTCGCCGTGCGGATGTGTATCAAAATAACGAATAGGCAGTTTCTGCATATGTGCAAATACTTCTTTACGTATCTTGTGTAGAACGCCCTGTGTAAAGAACGCCATTAACTGTGTATATACAATGCCGATAATTAATGCAATAAGATACACTAGCGCAAGTGTTCCAACTAACTCGACAATATATGGTTTTGTAACTTCCCAAGTCCAACCTTGCTCCCATGCTTGTTGTAATACAGCGATAACATTCTGCTGGAAAATGGAAGGTAGTGCACCCAAAATTGCATTGGTAATAATTAATACTACAATAAGAGGAAATAGAACTGGATAGTAGGATACTACCATCTTCATAATTCTCTTGAAGGACTTTTTACGATTCGTTTGTTTCTGATTCATATTAACGAACACCTCCTTCTTCCACAATTTTCTCAGTACCTTGTTTATTCTGAGATAGATAAACTTCACGGTAGATTTGATTTGTCTTTAGTAATTCTTCGCTTGTGCCAATCGCATCAATCTTACCGCCATCTAAGACGATAATACGGTCTGCATCTTCTACAGATGAAGTTCTTTGGGCAATAATAATCTTTGTTGTTTCTGGAATATATTCTTTCATTGCTTTACGGATGATTGCGTCTGTCTTTGTATCTACAGCAGAGGTTGAATCATCCATAATTAAAATCTTAGGTTGTTTTAAGAGTGCTCTTGCGATACAGAGTCTTTGTTTCTGACCACCGGAGACGTTTGTGCCACCCTGTTCAATCCAAGTATCATACCCATCTGGCATCTGCTCAATAAACTCATCTGCACAAGCTAAATGACATACATGCTTCACTTCTTCTAATGTTGCATCCTTATTACCCCAACGGATATTATCCGCAATCGTACCTGAGAATAATACGTTCTTCTGTAATACCATCGCAACAGAATCACGTAATGTCACAAGGTCATAGTCTCTAACATCTTCTTTACCAACACGTACCGTACCCTCAGTAACGTCATATAAACGTGGAATCAACTGTACAAAAGAAGATTTTGCGGAACCTGTTCCACCAATGATACCAATCGTTTCACCAGATTTAATATGGACATCGATATTTTCAAGAACTGGTCTTTCTGCTATAGGTGAATATTTGAAACGAACATGGTCGAAGTCAATAGAACCATCCTTCACTTCTGTAATCGCATTTTCCTTTGAAGTGATAGAACTCTTCTCATTTAATACCTCAACAATACGCTTGCTTGATTCTTCAGAGAATGTAATCATCACAAATACCATCGATAACATCATTAAGGAAACCATGATTTGGAATCCATAAGTCATCAAAGTAGATAACTGTCCTACATCTAAGCTTGTCGCATTTGTTTTGATTATCATTTCAGAGCCAAACATCAATACAAACAACATAACCGCATAAATACTTATCTGCATTAATGGATTATTCAATGCGATAATCTGTTCTGCACGTGTAAACATTTTACGAATGTCATTTGATGTCTCATCAAATTTCTCGATTTCATAGTCCTCACGTACAAAGGATTTCACGACACGAATACCCTTTACATTTTCTTCTACGATGCGTGTAATCTTATCGAAGAGAGGAAATCCCTTTTTGAAGACTGGCATAACTGTTCTTACAATCAAATATAACCCAATTCCCAAGAATGGAATAATGATTAAGAATATGACTGCCATTGATCCACCCATAATATATGCCATTGTAAAGGAGAATATTAAATTGAGTGGAGCACGTACAGCAGTACGAATAATCATCATAAATGCCATCTGTACATTTTTGAATGTCAGTCGTTAATCGCGTAACGAGTGATGCAGATGAGAACTTATCAATATTTGAAAATGAAAATTTCTGGATATTAGAGAAGATATCATAACGTAAGTTACGCGCAAATCCTGTACTAGCCTTTGCACAATAGATACCTGATAAGTATCCACATAATAGTGAAAGCAGTGATAAGGCAACTAACTTCCATGCATATCCTAAAAATCACTGATAAATCACAACCTGCTTTAATATCATTGATTAATAAGGATATTAAAAATGGAATCAATGCCTCAATGATTACTTCACCCTACGACAAAGGTCGGTGTCAGTATTGTTGCCAGTTTAAACTCACGAATACTTTTCAATAACTGCTTAACCATTTATACCTCCTTCAATTTACTTGAATAGTCTACACTAATTTTTAAAAAATTATAAAGGAAAGATATTCTATCTTTCCTTATTAATTTACTTTGTAAAACTCTTCTAATGTAAGCCCTGAATCATAGACTTTCTTAGCTTCTTCAATTCCGATATATCTAAAACTCCACGGATTATACGCAATACCTGTAATCGCTTCTTTTCCACGAGGGAAACGGAAGATATACCCGTATTCGTAACTATGCTTTAATAACCACTGATACGCAGCTGTTGTTTCAAATGAATCATCAATATCATGGTCACGATTATCATCAGATAAATCAACTGCCAAACCAAGTTGATGTTCACAAGCACCAGGAATCGCATCATATTGATCAGCTAAAGCTTTACCATCAGTACGTACATATGTGTTATATAGTTCTAATTGTTGAGCATACGAACGATAGCCACTTACTAAGTATAAATTAATATTATCCCTACGTGCAGTTTCAAACATGTTCACTAATGCACTCGCCGCTTCACTACGTAAGTATTGTGTACCGTTGGAATTCACATTGACTATAGTCAAGTCAGCTGGAACATAATCAGAATCAATCGGATGATTCTTATTTGTAATCTTCTGAATAGAAGATACAGTCGTCGTATCGATTGTTGATTCAGGAGTTGGTGATGGTGTAGGACTAGGACTTGGCGTAGTTTCTACTGAACTATTCTGACTCGACTGAATAACGGATAAACAATCTTGACAATCTTTTTCAGATAAAGTACGTGGTGTAAGGAACATTAGCTTAAATAATAAGATAAATAAAACACCAAATAAAATTGAAAAAAGACCAATCAGTATGCGGATTCGTGATTGATATTTATCTGTGCTTTTCATGGATAATATTATAACATCTAAACCCATAAAAAGAATAAAAAAAGGGAGAGCGATGGAAAACCATGCTCTCGATGACCCGGCAACGTGCTAGATTTGCTTGCGCTATTTTCGCCGCTACAGTGCTTAACTTCTGTGTTCGGGATGGGTACAGGTGTGGCCACTGCGCCATCATCACCGGATCTTGCTTCTTTTGGAACCTCTGTTCCCTGAAAACTAAATAACAGTTTCTGACTTCGTCTTTCTCAAACAGTCGTGTGTGCGTTCTCTCGTGAATAAATCTTCGACCTATTAGTATCAGTCAACTGAATGTATCGCTACACTTACATCTCTGACCTATCAACCTCGTCGTCTTCAAGGGGTCTTATTCATTTTGAAATGATGGGAAATCTAATCTTGGAGTCGGTTTCACGCTTAGATGCCTTCAGCGTTTATCCGGTCCGTTCTCAGCTATCCAGCTATGCCACTGGCGTGACAACTGGTGCACCGTAGGAACGTCCACCCTGGTCCTCTCGTACTAGGGGCAGCTCTCCTCAAATTTCCAACGCCCACAACAGATAGGGACCGGAACTGTCTCACGACGTTCTGAACCCAGCTCGCGTACCGCTTTAATGGGCGGACAGCCCAACCCTGGAAGCGAATTCACCTCCAGGATGCGATGAGCCGACATCGAGGTGCCAAACCTCGCCGTCGATGTGAACTCTTGGGCGAGATCAGCCTGTTATCCCCAGGGTAGCTTTTATCCGTTAAGCGACGGCCATTCCATTCTGCACCGCCGGATCACTAACACCGACTTTCGTCCCTGCTCGACTTGTTTGTCTCGCAGTCAAGCACTCTTCTGCGTTTGCGCTCGTTGAATGATTTCCAACCATTCTGAGAGTACCTTTGTGCGCCTCCGTTACTCTTTTGGGAGGCGACCGCCCCAGTCAAACTGCCCATCTGCCACGGTCCTCTAGCCGGATCACGGCTTAGAGTTAGAATTTCAATTAAGTAAGAGTGGTATCCCAACAGTGACTCCTCTGATCCCGAAAGACCAGTCTCATCGTCTCCCACCTATCCTGTGCATACTTAACTGAAACTCAATAGCAGACTACAGTAAAAGCTCCATGGGGTCTTTCCGTCTAGTTGCGGGTAACCTGCATCTTCACAGGTACTAAGATTTCACCGAGTCTGCTGCCGAGACAGTGCCCAAATCATTACACCTTTCGTGCGGGTCAGAACTTACCTGACAAGGAATTTCGCTACCTTAGGACTGTTATAGTTACGGCCGCCGTTCACTGGGGCTTCGGTTCAATGCTTCGACTTGCGTCTGACAAATCCCTTGACCTTCCAGCACCGGGCAGGGTGTCACCCCTATACTTCGTCTTGCGACTTCGCAGAAGCTATGTTTTAGTTAAACAGTTGCTAGGGCCTATTCACTGCGGCTCTTTCGAGCACCCCTTATTGCTAACGTACGGGGTCAATTTGCCGAGTTCCTGGCAACAGTTCTCTCGCTCACCTTAGGCTACTCGCCTCAACCACCTGTGTCGGTTTTGGTACGGGCCGCTAGTAAATTATCGCTAGAAGCTTTTCTTGAGACCTGGTATTGCCCTCTTCACTACTTGCTCGCGCGTTCGCTTGAGTCAAGCCTTTGAGTATCCGGCGCGGATTTGCCTACGCCACTCTCCTGCTTGCCTTGCCCAATCCATTAAGGACTAGGGCTAACCCTATCTGTCACTCCATCACTTTACTCGCGGGTGCAGGAATATCAACCTGCTGTCCATCGACTACGCCTTTCGGCCTGGCCTTAGGGTCCCGACTTACCCAGGGCGGACGAACCTTCCCTGGAAACCTTGGTTTTTCGGTGTGTGGGATTCTCACCCACATCTCGCTACTCACACCGGCATTCTCACTTCCATACGCTCCAGCACTCCTTACGGTATACCTTCAATGCTGTATGGAACGCTCCCCTACCACTTATACCTAAGTATAAATCCATAGATTCGGTATTACGCTTAGCCCCGGTTAATTTTCGGCGCAGAGATACTCGACTAGTGAGCTGTTACGCACTCTTTGAAGGATGGCTGCTTCTGAGCCAACCTCCTAGCTGTTTGCGCGTCTCCACATCCTTTTCCACTTAGCGTAAATTTTGGGACCTTATCTGATGATCTGGGCTGTTTCCTTTTGACCATGGACCTTATCACCCACAGTCTGACTGCTGAATATTCTTGCCCGGCATTCGGAGTTTGATATCATTTGGTACGGCGAGATGCCGCCCGCATGATTTCAGTGCTCTACCTCCGGGTAGATTCGTTCAACGCTAGCCCTAAAGCTATTTTCGGGGAGAACCAGCTATCGCCGTGTTCGATTGGAATTTCTCCGCTAATCACAAGTCATCCGCCAACTTTTCAACGGGGGTCGGTTCGGTCCTCCAGCTGGATTCACCCAGCCTTCAACCTGCTCATGACTAGATCACTACGGCTTCGGGTCTATCTCTACATACTTACCACCCTATTAAGATTCGCTTTCGCTACGGCTCCGCATTGTCTGCTTAACCTCGCATGTAAAGATAACTCGCCGGTTCATTCTACAAAAAGGCACGCCATCACACCTTAATGTGCTCTGACTTTTTTGTAAGCATACGGTTTCAGGATCTATTTCACTCCGCTCCCGCAGTTCTTTTCATCTTTCCCTCATGGTACTGGTTCACTATCGGTCATATAGGAGTATTTAGCCTTACCGGATGGTCCCGGTTGATTCCGTCAGAGTTTCACGTGCTCCGACGTACTCAGGATTCCCACTCGCGTGAATCAGGGATTTCGCCTACAGGGCTTGCACCTTCTGCGGCTGACCTTTCAATGCCATTCGGCTATCTCTTTTCAATCACTTTCGTGGTCCTACTACCCCAGCTCGTTGCTGGTTTGGGCTGCTCCGATTTTCGCTCGCCACTACTCTCGGAATCATTGTTATTTTCTTCTCCTCCAGGTACTAAGATGTTTCAATTCCTGGGTTGCCTTCTCTTAAGTTATGTATTGGCTTAAGGATGATAAAGCTTTTTCAACTTTATCGGGTTTCCCCATTCGGATACCCCCGGATCGTTGCCTGTGTACGACTCCCCGAGGCGTTTCGCCGTTATCTGCGTCCTTCTTCTGCTCTATATGCCAAGACATCCACCGTACGCTCTTACTAATTTAATCACTTATATACGTTTATGCTTTACGAGAACTGTTAACTATTTCGTTTTAGACTTTTTAGTTAATCTTGTTATCACAACTTTTCGAAAAAGACCCTATCTATTGTCTTCTTCTGTTATTCAGTTTTCAAAGAACAGATGCTCCATATGAGTTACCTCTTGCGAGATCCCTCAAAACTAAACAGGTAATAAAACTCTTTAAACAACTTTTTACTTCACATCTTTCTCCTTAGAAAGGAGGTGATCCATCCCCACGTTCTCGTAGGGATACCTTGTTACGACTTGACCCCAATCACTAGTCCCTACCTTCGACGGCTCCTTCCTTGCGGTTAGGGCCACCGGCTTCGGGTATTACCAGCTCTCATGGTATGACGGGCGGTGTGTACAAGGCCGAGAACGTATTCACCGCGGCATTCTGATCCGCGATTACTAGCGATTCCAGCTTCATGAAGTCGAGTTGCAGACTTCAATCCGAACTGAGACTGTCTTTTTAGTGATTCGCTTCCTATCGCTAGGGTCGCTGCACGTTGTAACAGCCATTGTAGTACGTGTGTAGCCCAGGCCATAAGGGGCATGATGATTTGACGTCATCCCCACCTTCCTCCGGTTTATCACCGGCAGTCCCTCCAGAGTCCCCAACTAAATGCTGGTAACTGAAGGCAAGGGTTGCGCTCGTTGCGGGACTTAACCCAACATCTCACGACACGAGCTGACGACAACCATGCACCACCTGTCTCCTTGATAACCTCTACTGTATCTCTACAGCTTTGCAAGGGATGTCAAGGCCTGGTAAGGTTCTTCGCGTTGCGTCGAATTAAACCACATACTCCACCGCTTGTGCGGGCCCCCGTCAATTCCTTTATGTTTCACACTTGCGTGCATACTCCACAGGCGGAATACTTATTGCGTTAGCTGCAGCACTGAGTTTCCCCAATACTTAGTATTCATCGTTTACGGCGTGGACTACTAGGGTATCTAATCCTATTTGCTCCCCACGCTTTCGTGCATGAGCGTCAGTCTTTGGCTAGCAAGCCGCCTTCGCCACTGGTGTTCCTCCATATATCTACGCATTTTACCGCTACACATGGAATTCCACTTGCCTCTCCAATACTCTAGCCTGCCAGTTTAAGTGGCTGGATTGGGTTGAGCCCAACAATTTAACCACTTACTTAACAGGCCGCCTACGCACCCTTTACGCCCAATAATTCCGGATAACGCTCGCCACCTACGTATTACCGCGGCTGCTGGCACGTAGTTAGCCGTGGCTTTCTGGTAAGGTACCGTCACTTAGATATTCTCTATCTACCGTTCTTCCCTTACAACAGAGCTTTACAACCCGAAGGCCGTCATCACTCACGCGGCGTTGCTCGGTCAGGGTTTCCCCCATTGCCGAAAATTCCCTACTGCTGCCTCCCGTAGGAGTCTGGGCCGTGTCTCAGTCCCAATGTGGCCGTTCACCCTCTCAGGCCGGCTACGCATCATCGTCTTGGTGGGCCGTTACCTCACCAACTAACTAATGCGCCATAAGCCCATCCACCAGTGTTTTTAACCTTTAATAACCAGAAGATGCCTTCCGATTACCTATCCGGTATTAGTCCCCGTTTCCAGAGATTATCCCAGTCTTCGTGGGTAGGTTGCTTATGTATTACTCACCCGTTCGCCACTCCTTCGATCTAGCAAGCTAGATCTCCAGCGTTCGACTTGCATGTATTAGGGCACGCCGCCAGCGTTCATCCTGAGCCAGGATCAAACTCTTCATTTGATTGACTCTTTTATTTTACGAAGTCTCTTGCTTCGTATTCTTTTGCTTGACGTTGTTTATGTGTCTTATTCCTGTTCAGTTTTCAAAGATCTCTGCATCTCTCCTTCCGAAGAGTGCTGTATTAATATACCAAGTATCTATTTCTATGTCAATGTTTTTTTATCATTTTTTTCAATATTTTTCAATGCCTCAAGTGAAAAGTTAAATTCCACTTCTAAGGTATGAAAGTTGAATTTAGTTATTCACCAAATTCTAGTTGAATTTACTCTTCCACTTCTAGTTCAATATAAGTGCCGATCCTTCGTGTTTTTAGGAGGAAAACTTTATGTTAACGAAGAATGCACATGTCTTATTCAGATAGACAGATCATCGAAACTGGTATCGAAAATGGTTCTACCAAACAAGCTATCGCAACTATCCTTGGTAAAGACAAATCTACCATAGGAAAAGAAATCAAATTACATCGTGTCCTTACTTACAAAATGTAATCTACCTCTAGAGTGTGCTAACTACAAACGCTGTAAACCCATCTTTAGAAGTTAGCACCATTAATCTTTAGGAGCACAATTTTAATAAAGTAATTCAAGTCCAGTATTGATGGGCTTTTTTTATTGTTCGAAAACTTGACAAATTCATTTTTATCTATTTCTTTTAATGGTGTAATGGTGTATTATGTAGAGGGGTGTTTTATGGCTTATTTCCTTAAGGTTGCTAAACAACAAAACAATACGTATCTCGCTATTTATGAATCTTTTTATTCTCCTGCTACCAAAGGTACCAAACATCGTTGTATCAAGTCTCTTGGTTCTGTTTCTAAACTGAAAGCTGCCGGTATTGATGATCCTGTTGCTTTCTACAGGGATGAAGTCGATAAAATGAATCTGGATAACAAGCAAGATAAAATCAAGAAAATTACTTCTGTTTCTCCAAGAAGGTATCTTGGCTATTTCCCTTTGAAATCTATTCTCGAAAAGCTTGATATCAAGAAATTTATTGATCTGTATAAATTCACTACCGATTTTGAATTTGAGCTTTATGAAGTTCTTTCTCTTCTTGTATATGCCCGTTGTGTTTCTCCCTGCAGTAAATACAAAACATATTATGAAATCCTTCCTCAGCTTCATATTCCTTATTCATTCAACTACGATCAACTGTTGAGTGCTCTAGCATTTTATGGAAATGACTATGAGAAAATCGTTGAACTGTTCACTTCGAGAGTCAAAGACAAATATTCCATAGATACTGCAGTCACCTATTTTGACTGTACAAACTTCTACTTTGAAATTGACAGAGAAGATGACTTCAGAAGAAAGGGTCCCAAGCAAAGAAAATAGGAAAGATCCTGTCATTGGGCTGGGCTTATTGCTGGATGCGAATCAGATTCCTGTCGGCATGAAGATGTATCCTGGAAATGAATCGGAAAAGCCTGTATTGAAAGATGTACTGAAAGACTTGAAGGAAAGACATGAAGTACACGGAAAAACGATACGGGTAGCTGACAAGGGACTGAACTGTTCAGAGAATATACTTTCAGCTTTGGCAAACGGCGATGGATATCTCTTTTCCAAATCAGTCAAGCAGCTACCTGAAACAGAAAAGGTATGGGTTCTACTACCTAATGACTACAAAGCAATCAAGGACAGAAACGGTGAGATCATTTATTACTACAAAGAATGTATCGATGAATTTCCATACACATATACAGATGAAAGCGGAAAAAAGAAAAAAGTAAACATTAAAGAAAAAAGAATCGTCACATACAATCCGACACTGGCAAGAAAACGCAAATATGAAATAAACAAGCTTGTAGAAAAAGCCAAAGGTCTATCCGTATCACTTGCAAAGAAAAATGAATATGGGGAAAGTGCAAAATATGTCACTTTCAAATCTACTTCAAACGGAAAAGAAACAGAAGATAAAGTAAAGGCCATCATCAATCAGGAAACGATAGATAATGACTTGGAGCTTGCCGGTTACAATATGCTTGTCACATCTGAAACAAAGGTGGATGCCAGACAGATATATGAAACATACCACAACTTGTGGAGGATAGAAGAATCATTCAGAATAATGAAATCCGACCTAGATGCAAGGCCTGTTTATTTACAGCTTGAGAATACAATTAAGGGACATTTCTTAATATGTTATCTTACTGTACTGCTGCAGAGAATATTTCAATTTAAAGTCTTGGAAAACAAATATTCCTCTTCAGAACTGAATGAATTCTACAAAGGATTCCAGTTCGTTGAAGGAGAAGACAGCTATACAAACATATCCATAGGGACTAACTTCATTACCGAATTATCAGACATGACAGGATTACCTTTTAGACAATTATTTTTTTATCTCCAACAAAACTAAAAATGGTGTTGAACTATAGATTCTAATCTGTAGTTTTACACCATTTTTAATGTTTAACTCTAAAGTCAGGTAATATACCAAGTATCTATTTCTATGTCAATGTTTTTTTATCATTTTTCAATATTTTTCAATGCCTCAAGTGAAAAGTTAAATTCCACTTCTAAGGTATGAAAGTTGAATTTAGTTATTCACCAAATTCTAGTTGAATTTACTCTTCACTTCTAGTTCAATATAAGTGCCGATCCTTCGTGTTTTTTTAGGGAGGAAAAACTTTATGTTAACGAAGAATTCGCACATGTCTTATTCAGATAGACAGATCATCGAAACTGGTATCGAAAAATGGTTCTACTAAACAAGCTATCGCTACTACCCTTGGTAAAGACAAAGTCAACCATAGGAAAAGAAATCAAATTACATCGTGTCCTTACTTACAAATGTAATCTGCCTCTAGAGTGTGCTAACTACAAACGCTGTAAACATGAACGCTATTGTACGCTGAATTGTATCGATTATATCCCTTTCAAATGTACTCGCAGAGATAAGTCACCAGGAGCTTGTAATGGATGTGGAAACTATCGCTCTTGTCGCTATGACAAATATCGATACTCCGCCCTTGATGCACAGAACGACTATAAAGCGACACTTACATCTTCACGAGAAGGTATCAATGCGACAGTAAACGATATCAGACAGCTGGGTGAACTCTTATTACCACTACTCAAGAAAGGTCAATCCATCTACTCTATTCTTCAGAGTCATAAAGAAATCAAATTATCAGAAAAGACAATATACAACTATATCGAAAATGGTGTCTTCCAAGATGTAGGCGTATCAATCAGCACAATCGATTTGAAACGTGTCGTTAGACGAAAGATATCCAAACAAAAGCGCAATACATATAAGCCACGCAAAGATAATCGATACCTGATAGGAAGAAAGTACTCCGACTTCTTGATATATATGGAAAAGAATCCCGATGCCAAGGTCATAGAAATGGATACGGTATACAACGATGTGTCCAATGGTCCTTTCCTACAGACCTTCAAATTCAGAGAGTATGACCTCTTGATATGTATCTATCAAACAGTAAAGGACTCCTTACATATGTTGGATGGAATCCTATTATTGGAAAAGATACTAGGAAAAGAAATGTTTGAAAAAGAAGTTGAGGTCATATTAACAGACAGAGGAAGTGAATTCATTCTAGCTGAAGAAGCTGAGATACGTGAAGATGGAACGCGTAGGACACGTATGTTCTACTGTGATTCGATGGCCTCTTGGCAGAAAGGAAGTTTAGAGAACGTGCATTTATTAGTAAGAGAGATATGTCCAAAGGGATGCGATCTCCATGCATTGGGACTTACATCACAAGAAAAGGCAAATCTCATCAGTACCAATATCAACTCATATCCAAAAGAAAAACTGCACGGAAGATCATCCATAGCTGCTCCATTTCTACAACGAAGAAATGGCTAAGAGACTTTCATGATTTTGGAATTACCGAAATCGCTGCAGACGAAGTAATTCTAAAACCATATCTTCTAAAGTAAGAAGATAACTCAGAAGTTTCAAAATCAATCACACACGAAGGGTCGGCATTTAACTTTCATCAGACAACGAAGTAGAATCAACTCTTACAAATTTTTTTGAACAGTAGATTCTGCCTACCTTTCATGCGCTCATTTTTTTCTGTAACTTCATCTTCATTCTAACTAAAATATAATCATTTTTCAACTTAAAAAAATAGTACCATCTTAGGTTATTGATCCTTGATAGTACTATTTCTGAATAACTTACTTCCACTTTATTTTTTTATTCTTTTAGAAGTGGAATTTAACTTTTCACTTGAGCATATTTTTCAATGTCTGTATAGAAAAAGCAGTCTGTTTCAGACTGCTCCATTTCATGTATTTATTAGAAATCAAAATTATGTTCTAACTTCATGCGTTCAGCTAACGCTAGAGCAGATTCTGCACTACTTACATGCACATCTGCGTTGCTTCCGAGAATCTCATCAGGCAATCTATTTGCAGTTGCTTCTGCGAGTTCTCTAGCTTTTTCTTCGCGAATTTCCTTGAGTTCCATTGCACGTTCTTCAATACGACGTGATGTTTTCACGGTCAAAGTTTCTACCTGTTCCGGCTGGAATAAGTTTACCGATGATAACATTTTCCTTAAGACCTTCAAGTTTATCAACTTTACCTCTAACTGCAGCTTCTGTAAGAACTCTTGTTGTTTCCTGGAAGGATGCAGCAGATAAGAATGAATCTGTTTCAACAGCTGACTTGGAGATACCTAAGAGTAATGGACCAAACTTCGCTGGCTTCTTTCCATCAAACAATAGATCTTCGTTAATTGCGTTCATATTGGCGAGTGATAATGTCTGTCCAGCACTTAAACCTGAGTCATTTCCTTCGATAACGATGACTTTCTTTAACATCTGCTTGATCATTACTTCCAAGTGCTTATCAGAAATATCGATGGATTGAGAAGAGTAAACCTTCTTAACTTCCTTCAAGATATATTCCTGTACAGCTCTTACACCAGCTACTTCCAATAGTTCCTTAGGAGCGATTGGACCTTCAGTTAGCTTATCACCAGCAGATACACGATCACCGATATTTAAGTTCTGACGCTTCACCTGTGTTAAGTCACACTTGTGTTCGATAGATTCATTTTCATTCGATACAACAATAACTGTACCTGTCTTGTTTTCATTGTCATGTACATCAGTGATTTCACCATCAATCTTAGAGATGACAGCTAATCCCTTAGGTGCACGTGCTTCGAACAATTCTTCTCACGAGGAAGACCCTGTGTAATATCACCGTTCTGTGTCGCAACACCACCAGTGTGGAAGTTACGCATGGTTAGCTGTGTACCAGGTTCACCGATCGCCTGAGCGGCCATGATACCGATGGCTTCGCCTTCTTCAACGAGGTTACCTGTTGCCATATTACGGCCATAGCACTTACGGCAGATACCATTTGTAGATTCGCATGTGAATACGTTGCGGATGTAAACTTCTTCTACACCTGCCGCAACAACCTTCTGTGCTAAATCTTCATCTACTAGCGTATCACCATCAACAATCACTTCGCCTGTCTTAGGATCTAAGATTGGCTTTTGTGTGTAACGTCCAACGATACGATCGAATAAACCTTCAATTAATACTGGCTTTTCATCTGGGCGTAGAATCTTATCTTCGTAAATATTCTTAACAAGATATCCACGTTCTGTTCCACAGTCCTCTTCTCCGATAATTACTTCTTGAGCAACATCGACAAGACGACGTGTTAAATATCCAGATTCAGCTGTCTTCAAGGCTGTATCTGTTAATCCCTTACGTACACCGTGAGTGGAGATAAAGAACTCTGATACGCTCATACCTTCACGGAAACATGAGTAAATTGGAACTTCGATAATAGATGGTTGGTATTCCTTACGGGACTTAGACTGTGTAGGACGAGCCATCAATCCACGCATACCAGCTAACTGTGTAAAGTGGTTCTTGTTACCACGGGCACCAGATACCGCCATCATGTTGATTGGATTCATACGAGCCATGGATTCCATCAAGTTGTTACCAACATCGTTCTTAACATCGTTCCAGAGTGAGGAGAACTTAGCTTCCCATTCTTGAGGTGTTAATAGACCTCTGTCACGTAACATGTTGAACTGTTCAGCCTTCTTACGACCTTCAGCTACCAATGCTTCCTTATTCGGCGCAACAGAGATATCGCTGAGGGCTACAGTCATACCTGCTAATGTTGAGTAGAGGTATCCCATATCCTTCAAGCTATCTAAGATGTCGGATGTGCCATTTGTCTTATAGTGGTCAAAGACAGCCGCAATCAAGTTTCCTAAGTCCTTCTTCTTGAATTCAGATGCTACCTTACGGCTTGCAAATTCCTTCTTGATATCTGTACCTAGTGGAACAAACTCTGAATCTGGTGTTGCCTTTAGATTTTTCTGGAGTTACCTCATTGAGATATGGGAAATCTGCCGGGAATACACCATTAAAGATAATCTTACCAACTGTTGTTAATAAGTATTTGTTATTTTGTTCTTCTGTAAAGCCAGTCTTGTTAACTGCTCTAGCAGGAAGAGCGATACGATTATGTAAGTGAACAACACCCTGTCTGGTATGCCATCATTACTTCGTTGACATCCTTGAATACGTGTCCTTCATTCTCACTATATCTTCTCCATCTTGCTGCTTCAGTCTTTTCACCGAGCTGTTCTAGAGCGTCTGCCTTCTTCTTGAACTCTTCCGCTGTTTCTTCCATGTTCAAGTAGAAGTTACCTAATACTAAGTCCTGTCCAGGTGTAACGATAGGCTTACCATCCTTAGGACCTAAGATATTGTTAGAACCTAACATCAAGACTTCAGTTTCAGCTCTTGCCATCTCACTTAATGGGAGATGGACAGCCATCTGGTCACCGTCGAAGTCCGCATTGAACGCAGGACATACTAACGGGATGCACACGGATTGCACGACCTTCAACTAAGCGTGGGAAGAATGCCTGAATACCTAAACGGTGAAGTGTAGGTGCACGGTTTAAGAATACTGGGTGGTTCGCAATTACCTTTTCCACAACATCCCAAACACGTGGGATCTTGACGACCAATTAACTTCTCAGCTGTCTTTAGGGTTAGACGCAATCTGTAAGTTTACTAATTCATTAATTACAAATGGCTTATATAAGTTAATTGCCATTTCCTTAGGGTAATCCCACTGCCACATCTTAAGGTATGGTCAATTGCGATAACGGAACGACCAGAGAAGTCGACACGCTTACCTAATAAGTTCTGACGGAAACGTCCCTGCTTACCCTTTAAGGAGTGAGATAGAGACTTAGTGCGTCCACCAGCACCTGTAATTGCCTTGGAACGACGACCGTTATCAATTAACGCATCGACAGCTTCCTGTAACATACGCTTTTCGTTTTGAACGATGATTGCAGGAGTTCCAAGTTCAAGTAGCTTCTTTAAACGGTTATTACGAGTAATAACACGACGATATAAATCATTTAAGTCAGAAGTAGCGAAACGACCACCATCCAACTGTAACATTGGGCGAAGATCTGGTGGGATAACTGGTAATACAGTTAATACCATCCACTCTGGCTTGTTTTCAGAATTACGGAATGCTTCTACTGTTTCTAAACGCTTGATTAGCTTCTTGCGCTTATCACCAGTAGACTTTTCAAGCTCTGCCATAATTGCTGTATACTCTGCTTCAACATCACACTGTTCAAGTAATGTCTTAATCGCTTCTGCACCTGTTTGTGCAACGAAACTACCAGCACCATAAATAGCGTTATTTTCACGGTATTCTCTTTCAGAAAGAATCTGCTTGTATTCAAGTTTTGTATCACCTGGGTCTGTTACAATCCAAGATACAAAGTATACAACTTCTTCTAATGATTTAGGCGCTACGTTTCAATAGTAGTGCCATACGGGAAGGAATTCACGTAAATACCAAATATGTGCTACTGGGGCAGCAAGTTCAATATGACCCATACGTTCACGACGTACGCTAGCCTTTGTGATTTCAACACCACAACGATCGCAGACTACGCCTTGGTAACGAATCTTCTTGAACTTTCCGCAAGCGCACTCCCAGTCCTTTGTAGGACCGAAAATGCGTTCGCAGAATAAACCATCACGCTCAGGCTTCTGAGAACGATAGTTGATTGTTTCTGGCTTCTTTACTTCGCCATATGACCAAGCAAGGATTTTCTCTGGTGATGCCAGACCGACTTTAATCGCTGTAAAGTTATTAATATTCATCTAAGCATCCTCCTTATTGATCTTCTTCCCCAAAGTCATCGAACCCTACGGTCGCTGCTTCAGGAATTTCTTCATCTAATTCATCTTTAATTGTTAAATCTTCGTTTGATTCCGCGTCATTTACAAGTGTTGATGGGTCGAAATCAAGTGTTGTTTCTTCCTTAAGTTCTTCCTGTTCCATCTGCTTGAGATCCATCTCATTGCCAGCGTCATCCATCATACGTACATCAATCGCAAGAGCCTGCAATTCGTGTACTAATACACGGAATGATTCAGGAATACCAGGTTCTGGCATATCCTTGCCCTTCACAATTGCTTCGTATGTCTTTGTACGTCCAGCAATATCATCTGACTTCACAGTCAAGATTTCTTGTAATACATGAGATGCACCATATGCTTCAAGAGCCCAAACTTCCATCTCACCAAATCTCTGACCACCATTTTGTGCCTTACCACCTAATGGCTGTTGTGTAACAAGTGAGTATGGACCAGTTGCACGTGCATGTAACTTATCATCGACCATGTGCGCAAGCTTAATCATATACATGACACCAACAGAGATACGGTCATCATACGCTTCACCTGTACGTCCATCATATAGAACATACTTACCATCTGGTGAAGAGTTGGATTCCTTCATGATGTCACGTAAGTCTGTGTTAGATACACCGTCAAATACTGGAGTCGCAAATTTCACACCTAACTGCTTCGCAGCGAAACCAAGATGAACTTCTAATACCTGTCCGATGTTCATACGAGATGGTACACCGAATGGGTTTAACATAATGTCGATAGGAGTTCCATCTGACATATATGGCATATCTTCAACTGGGTTGATACGAGAGATGACACCCTTATTACCGTGACGTCCAGCCATCTTATCACCCTCAGAAATCTTACGCTTCTGAACGATATAAACCTTAACAACTTCATTTAACTCCTGGTGGAAGTTCATGGTCTTCCTTACGCTTGAATACGCGGATACTGTGAACAATACCAGCACCACCATGTGGTACCTTGAGCGAGTTATCACGTACTTCACGTGACTTCTCACCGAAGATAGCCATCAATAACTTCTCTTCTGGAGTTTGGTCTGTTTTGACCCTTTAGGGAGTAACCTTGCCAACAAGGATATCTCCTTCCTTCACTTCTGCACCGACCATGACGATACCACGACCATCAAGGTTGCGACATGCACTTTCAGCGACGTTAGGAATATCACGAGTAATCTCTTCTGGACCTAACTTCGTTTCACGGCATTCAATGTCATATTCTTCAATATGTACAGATGTGTAGTAATCCTGCGATTGCATCTTTTCAGACATGATAATCGCATCTTCATAGTTATAACCATGCCATGTCATAAACGCGATTGTAACGTTTTGACCTAAAGCAAGTTCACCATTTTCCATCGCTGGACCATCTGCAAGATTGTGCCACGTTCAACACGTTCACCATCCCAAACGATAGGTCTTTGATTTAAGCAAGTAGAAGCGTTAGAACGACGATACTTCGTTAGTTCATATGTCTTCTCATTACCATTATCTTCAGCCACAACAACCTTTGTTGCGTCAACATATGTAACAACACCTGGACCTGTCGCAACACAAGCAGAACCTGAGTCACGTGCAATCACATGTTCCATACCTGTACCAACAAATGGACTGTGTGGATTCATAAGAGGTACGGCCTGACGCTGCATGTTGGCACCCATGAGGGCACGAGTACAGTCATCGTTTTCCAAGAATGGAACGCACGCAGTCGCTACAGAAACGATCTGACGTGGAGATACGTCGGCGTAGTCAACTTGGCTACGGTCAACCATCACAGTTTCACCCTTTGATACGAGCGATAATCTTATCGCCAACAAGCTGACCATCCTTGATCTCGTTTGCCTGAGCGATTACGTGATCATTTTCTTCGTCTGCTGGCATGTACTTAATTTCATCTGTAACTTTGCCATCCACAACCTTACGGTATGGAGTTTCGATGAAGCCATATTCATTTACCTTTGCATAAGTTGTAAGGTAAGAAATCAAACCGATGTTTTGGTCCTTCAGGTGTCTCAATTGGACGAGATACGTCCATAGTGAGAGTTGTGAATATCACGTACTTCGAAGCCTGCGCGTTCACGTGTAAGACCACCAGGTCCCTAACGCAGAAATACGACGCTTGTTTGATAACTCCGCAAGTGGGTTTTCCTGATCCATGAACTGAGATAACTGAGATGAGGAGAAGAACTCCTTAATCGCAGCTGTTAATGGACGAATATTTGTTAGTTGCTTTGGTGTTAAGTTTGCTGTATCTGCGATAGACATTCTTTCCTTAACAACACGTTCCATACGCGATAAACCAATACGGAATTGGTTCTGAATTAATTCACCAACTGTACGGATACGACGGTTGCCAAGCATATCGATATCATCTTGAGAACCCACACCATCGAACATTGTAAGTTCGTAGTTATATAAAGCATACATATCACTCATCGTGATTGTGTGTCTATCATTTAATGGGTCAATACCAATCAAGTTCACTGGGTGGCCTTCCTGCATTACAGTTACTTCCTGTACGCAAGCGCCTACTAACCAAACAGTTACTTCTCCAGAATGGTTTGTGGCTTCAGCTACGATTGTTTCTTGATCAGCCGTAGAAAGCTTAGTCAGTTCAACTTCCGGTAAGTAAGTTGGACACATTACTTCGCCATCAGCGTTGGTTAGATCTTCACCGTTTAATGTAACACGGCCGATCTCAAACATACGAGAACCGTAATCAAGAACAGCGTTAACATTATCGTTTGTCACCTTAACAGGGGAAGCGATAATACCGGCATAAACAGTTACCTGTTTGAATTCCTTAGCGATTGCCTTTACATCTTCTTCTGTTAGAACTGTACCCATTTCTAGTGTTGTACGTTCTGTCTTACCATCTAAATCAACTGCTAAGATACGTCCTACTAAACTATTCTTCCAAGATGTATCCATTACTGCTGTCGATGGGTGTGAGAATGTATGTGTAAATGGTAATGCACGGCAATTGATACCCTTATCAATTTCAGCACGTAACTCATTTCTTAATTCCTTATCGATAACAACACCCTTCTTTACAAGAGTCTTGCCTTCAGCACTTACTAAATCCTTCTCAAGAGATAAGCCTTCCATGCGGTCTAAAATGCTTAACTTCTTATGAACCTTATAACGGCCTGCCTTTGTTAAGTCATATCTTCTATAGTCAAAGAACTTTAGCGTCCATTAAAGTAATCGCACCATCGATGGTTGCGATTTCATCCAGCACGCTGATTTTCATACACTGTTAAGAGTGCTTCGTTCTTAGTCTTTGTCTTATCAGCCGCAAGTGTATTGCGAACTTCTTCGTAGTTTCCGAAAATCGCCGTATACAATAACATGTAATCGTTCTGGAATTCACGTTCTTCTTCTGGCACGATAACATCAGAATTTACAGGCAAGTTTAATGCCTTTAAGAACTTCTTCATGTTTGTTGTATCAAATGCATTTTCACCACGTTCAAGGTTCAAGGATAAACCAATTGCCTTGAATAGGATTGAGCTTAATACTTTTCTTCTGCGGTCAATTGATACGTTTAAAAATACGGCCAAGTGCAGCTTTCTTGTCATCACTCATGAATTCTAGCCATGTTCCACGGCTTGGAATCAACTCGCATTTATATGTATCACGACCTGTGCGCTCTTCTGATTCAATATCAAAGTACGCACCTGGAGAACGAACAATCTGAGATACGATAATACGCTCAGCACCATTGATAATAAATGTGCCTGTTGGCGTCATTAAAGGAAGTCTCCCTAAGAAGACCTCTTCATTCTTTGTGATTACTTCACCAGTTTCTGGATCCATAACTTCTAACTCCATCTTACCCTTTAAGAGGAGCGCTGTAATTTACTTCTCTGTATTTGCATTCACTAATTGAATACTTTGGTTCCCCAAATTCATAATCTAGGAACTTCAAACGAATGTTACCCGCATAGTTTGAAATTGGATATACATCGTTAAATACTTCTTTAATACCGTCTCTTAGAAAACCAGTCAAAAGCTGCAGTCTGAATTTCTACTAAATCAGGTGAGATCTAGACCACTGCTAACTTTAGAATAATCTCTACGAGTTGCCTTGTTGCCATAATGCACAACGTGGTATGTCTGCTTATTTTCCATTTGTTCGCCATCCTTTCGCCTGCACCGCCAGAAATGTCGAAAAAGGGTAGAATAACCCCATCCCTATTCGACTCTTTTGCAATTTACTATAATAGAACAACTTTTTTATTCCGTCAACTTCCTACTTTGCAAAATATAGTATCCTCGATCCTTAGAAATAACCTCACAATTTCCAAACACTTCCGCAAACTTCTTCTTAGCACTTTCCGCACCTTGCTGTTTACGGATAACCGCATAGATAGAGCCACCCACTTCTAGGTGATTATACGCATCTTCAAACATTTTATAGATAACTTTCTTGCCCGTTCGGATCGGAGGGTTGGTGATAATAAAATGATATTGCCCATTTATTTCAGCATATCCATCCGAAACAAGCACAGTACACTCTACTTGATTCAAATTGCAGTTTAATTGTGTTAGTTCTACCGCACGTGGGTTGATATCCGCCATTGTAATTTCACTACTAGGAAATAGAGATTTTGTAATAATGCCTAGCGTTCCGTATCCGCAACCCATATCTAGGATCTTGCCATGAAGTTCTTCTTTGCTGATAGCTTTCAGCAAGACATAGCTTCCATAGTCCACACCTGTTTTCGAGAAAACGCCATTATCAGTCGTAAAGATATATAAACGGTCTAAAAACCGGAAAGTATGTTCCTTCCGGTTCTCATCCAGATTTCGGTTATCGGTAAAATAATGTGCCATTAACCGTTCCTTTCTAATACCCGAAAAGCCGAACAATTTATTATTCGGCTTTTCATGTGTTTTCTGTTATTTTCTAGATTACTTGAATTCAACAGTTGCACCAGCATCTGTGAGCTTCTTCTTGAGTTCTTCAGCTTCTTCAGCAGCAACGTTTTCCTTGATTGTTGCAGGAGCTCCATCAACGAGCTTCTTAGCGTCAACAAGTCCAAGACCTGTGATTTCACGAACAGCCTTAATTACGCCTACCTTAGAGTCGCCAACGGCAGCTAATACAACATTAACTGTTGTAGGAGCAGCTGCAGCAGCTTCTGTTGGAGCAGCAGCTGCTACTGGAGCAGCAGCAGAAACGCCGTACTTCTCTTCAATAGCCTTTACGAGTTCATTTAGTTCAAGAATTGTAGCTTCATCAAGATATGCTAGGATATCTTCCTGTGTTAACTTTGCCATGGATTAATTTCTCCTCTTCTATTTCTTTCTTAGGCAGCTGCCTCAGCAGCTTCTTTTACTTCTTCAGCAACCGGAGCAGCTCCGTTAGCTGGTTTTGCTTCAGCAACAGCATTCACAACACGTGCGAATGAAGATACTGGAGCGTTCAATACAGATAGCAACATGCTGAGCATGCCTTCTCTGTTTGGTAATGCAGAGAGTTCATTTACTGTGTTGAGGGTCAACAACCTTGCCTTCAACAATACCACCCTAAGAACTAATGCCTTGTGCTTCTTAGCAAACTTAGCCATTACACGAGCAGCACCAGTTTCATCACCACCGAATGCCAATGCGTTAGGACCTGTTAAGCAATCCTTAAGATCACCATATCCTGCATCTTCAGCAGCCTTACTAGCTAATGTGTTCTTATAAACCTTAAATTCAACACCTTCAGCACGTAATGCTCTACGGAGTTCAGTAACCTCAGCAACTGAGAGGCCACGGTACTCGGCAACGATAGTGGATGAAGAGTTAGTGAATTTTTCCTTAATTTCGGAAACAACACCCTGCTTAGACTCTAATACAGTCTGATTCATACTTCACCTTCCTATTCTCTGTTATCGAATACACATTTAGAAAGAAAGCCCTCGCAGACAGCGAGACAAAAGTACATTGATATGAACTTTCATCTACCTCGGTAACCTTATTAAGCATACGCCGTTACTGTCTGTGGTATTTGATAACGATGATATGATACCATGCATTTTTATAATGTCAAGTTCCATTTGCATTATTGTATTCTCAACCCGATTCCCCCTATCAACACCACAAAAATTTCAAAGTCTACGCAAAGGAAAATATACACCTTAAACTCCATGACGTTATATACTAAGGAAGATAGTTTCAAATGAATACAAGATTTCATTACAAATATAGATTTTAGAAGGAGCCTACCCTATGAATCCAGAGAATATTTAGAGATATTGCATATTGCAGAAAGATTGAAAGATACCACACGTCACTGTACGACGAGTAAAAGACGCATCGAGGTGTTGCCGAACATAGTTGGAGAATTTCCCTCATGGCCTTTCTTTTAAAGGATGAGTTTCCCTAATGCAGATATTGATAAAGTAATCAGTATGTGCTTTAATTCATGATTTAGGCGAATGTTTTACCGGCGATATCCCAACATTCCTCAAAACGGATCATGACCGTGATATTGAAGATTCATTATTATCGCAATGGGTTAACACTCTCCCTGAAAACATCTCAACACGAATGACAGAACTATATAACGAGATGAGCCAACAAGAAACACTAGAATCCAAAATATATAAAGCCTTAGATAAACTAGAAGCAGTTATCCAGCATAACGAATCACCGATTGATACATGGTCAGAGAATGAATATGAACTCAACCAAACCTATGCATTTGATGTTGTACGATTCTCTTCATGGCTAACTTCGCTTAGAAAAGAGATACTATCTGATACACTGCATAAAATTGATTCTGAAACCAAAGAATCGTAATTTTATACCTATAGACGTATTTTAGATATCCTCAAAACACTTTAGATACTAAAATGAAATCTAAAGTGTTTTTATTTCTATTCAAATGAAAGTATCTAATTACCAGAACTTAAAATTGGTTTCTTAAAATAGTAAAGGATGTGACACTAATCACATCCCTTTATCGCATAATTGCGGTTATACTTTCTTGATTATTTATTACCTTCTGCCAATTCTTCTTCTGTTAATGGTTTCTTTGTGACTGCTAAGATTGCCACGATGATTAGTGCACCGATTAACATATCTACTACATACCAAACTTGTCCTTCAATAACACCAGTAATCGCAACGATACCACCAAACGCCACAACGGAAGATACACCATGTACCATACCTAATGCTCCAGCGATTGCTGTACCGATTGCACATGCAATCAAAGTATGCTTGAAGTCCTTGCCTGCAAATGGCTAAGCACCTTCTGTGATGCCACCTGAGGATAGCAAGAATGCAGAGATACCTACAGAGCGATCTGCCTTTGTATAATGCTTTCTTAAGATAAATGACGCAAGACCCATACCGAGTGGAGGAATTACACAACACATACGGAATACACCGTTAGGTCCATAAATACCTTCAGCCATTAATGCAAGTGTAAATGCTGTGGCAGCCTTTGAACATGGACCGCCAAAGTCAGCTGCTGCTAATAGTCCAATTCCAAGTCCTAACAAGATTGCATTTGTTCCACTTAGGTCATTCATTACATCAACGATAACCTGTACAAACGCATTGATAGGTCCTGTTAAAACATAGATGTAGAAAGATACCAACGACAAATGTCGTTAATAGAGGAATAAAGAATGTAGGCATCATTGGTTTCAAGGGATCAATAACCTTCCAAGTCTTCATCCACTTAACGAAGTAACCTACGATGAAAACCCTAATAGTAATGCGCCAATAAATCCTGTAGATAATTGTTCTTCTCCGATAGGATTATTTGCAACATAACCCATAATCAAACCTGGAGCTAATGCAGGTTTTCCAGCGATAGCGTAAGCGATATATCCGCAGATAACCGGAACCATCATGGAGAAGCCGGCAATACCTAAGCTATACACGTTCTGCCAGAACTGGTTGCTTGGAATGATTGCGCCATTTTCAATATGACCTGTAAATAAAGTAAATGAGAATAACATACCACCAGCGATAATGACTGGTAAGAAATATGAGATACCCGTATTAAATGCTTTAAATATACTACGTCCAGTTTCTTTCAACTTATTATTCATCTCACTCATTTGCCAAAGCCTCCGCTCTATCAATTAATTTCTTGATATCTTTGATTGCTTGTGTTGGATCAACTTCGATAACCTTACCCTCATCACGTTTTTCATCAAAGCGTTCATCGCCTTCAATACCAATTGCGATAGCTAAAATAACGACATCAGCCGCATCGACTTCATCTTGTTCCAACTCATTATTGATGCCCATACCACCTTGTGTTTCAACCTTGCAGTCAATGCCTCTCTTCTTGCATTCCTGCTCGATTGCTTCTTGTGTCATGTACGTATGTGCGATACCTGCTGTACATGCACCCTGCTACTAATTTCATGCTTCCATCTCCTTTTTCAATCGATTTCAAAAAGTTCGTAAGACTCTTCAGGGCTCTTTGTATTTAAGAATTTCTCGCGAAAATCTTCATGCATTAAATTCTTACTAAGCTCTGCAGAATCTTCAAATGTTGCGTGAGATCCTTTATCAGCAGGTACACAATCATCATCATGTGATCCACTCTGTCTTCGCCATCTTCATTTGTCCATGGACATCCATTCAAGAATTTCACATAGATAACAAATGCTTGATTGACTGCAGCTGAGATTGCATGCGGGATTGCAATACCATAACCAATATAGGTTGCGATTACGTTTTTCACGGTCAATAACAGCCTTAGCATACTCATCGTTATTATTTACAAATTCATTTTGGTAAATGTGCAATGTCTTCAATTGCCTCATACTTATCACGATAAACTTTATCCGTGAAAATCGTTAATTCTTTTGCAAACATTTTTGTCTCCTTTCGCCTGTATCTACATTGTCCATCTATTCAACAATCGAGAACAGTTCACTTTTTCAATTTAGAAATGGAAATTCATTATACGGATTCTTCTTCAATCTTCAGAATAATTTCATGTAACTTATCAAAACTCTGTGTACGGATCAATTCCTTTGTATATTCATCAGAACTTACAATCTGACTGAGCATCTTATAAAATGCAGGCAGGGTATCATCACCCTTCTCCTTCATGGATAATAGAAAGATAATTTGCACTGTATCCTTATCCCATTGAATTGGTTTTTGTAAGATGCCAATCTCACAAAACTCTCTTTACCCATTAGGGTGGATTGGGATGTGGTATCGCAACCATGTTTCCAAATGCAGTTGCTCAACGCTTTCTCTTTCAAGCACAGCTTTCTCAAATTCATTTGAGATATCTACTTTCTTCTGTGCTTGCATACACAGAAAATGAATTACTTCTTCTTTATCGTTATATGGTAAATCCCCAAAGAACATATCCTCACGGAAGTAGTTGAAAGATTTGTAAGTCGTGCGTCTTTTGGATCATCGCATGAACATTTTCAATTGCACTCTTGCCTAAAAAGGCATTGACTTCAATGACTGGTATATTCAGTTTTTCTTCAATTGGCACAGTTGTCAGAATGTAATCAATACCCTCAAGATTCTGACTATGCAGTGTATTTAAACTAGCTGTACCAACTACCTCTAGATTCTTACCAAACTTTTCCTCAATCTGATAGCGCAACAGTTCTGAACTTGCTCGTCCACTTCCACAGACAATTAATACTTTTTCTTTCGTCTGTTTTTCACGCTTCTTTTCTAGCGCAACGTTGAAATGCAATGCAATATACGCAATCTCATCTTTGCAGATACATCTGTTGTACATTTTCTTTAACACACCACAAGCAACGGTAGCCATTGAGTATGCTAGCACAAAGTGTTCACGAATCTGATTTGCTAGCGGATTATAACTTGCAATGTGATTCTGCAATCTAACTTTAAATGGTATAACGTGTAGAGATAACAATGTCGCAAGTTCAAAATCATAACGCAAATCAATACGGAAGGTTTCGTTGACCGCTTCCAACATTGCCAAAACAATTTCAAATGTTTCTTCATCCACAACCGAGTTACTCTGCTGTCCATTATTTAGTCGGATAATCTTTTTACTACTCAAATGCATTAGCACGTAATACACTTCACTATCCGGAAACTTTACATCAAATTCTTTTTCAATATCTTGAATAATAGCCTTGGTCATCACAAGGTCACTATCATTTTCCATCTGCTGTTCTGTTTCTTTGCCAAGAGAAATCACTTTACCATCTAGGATGCGTTGAGTGCGATATAGATGTGGAAGGTTAAAGTTATTGAGTGATAGATCAGATATCATAAAATTGTATTCTACAACTTTATCTGAAATAATTTTATGGATGACTATCAATTGATTATTTTTCTGGTAGTTGTTGCGTATAGAATGGTTCTTCCATTTTGGATTCGAGTTAAACATAGACGATACTGCTGTTCACTACCAATTGCACGCATACCTTGATATGCACGATAGTCAATCTCAATACCAAAATCCGCAAGAATATTGCGGACAATCTTCATATCATTTTTTAGTGTTGCACGACTGATAAACATCGCATCCGCAAAGGTCATCCATACGCACGCTTTCATCGAAGTAAGTAATGTTTCTATAATCTGGCGAACACGGTCTTGGGTTGTCAAAACTCTTTCACGATTATTTTCGATAGACTGCAAATAATCCTCTAACTTTTCTTTATCTTGGATTTCAATTGAAATACCCTTACGTTCCGTCTTGATACTTGCCCCATTACAAACAAGCACATCATTGAGTGCTTCAATATCATTACGAATTGTACGAGCAGTCACACCAAAAAGATCTGCAATTTCTCGAATAGATTTACTGTGATCATTTTCCTTCACTAATAAGAAAAGTAATCTATCCTGTCTATCCATGCTATAAACCCTCTATTCTAATTATACGTATTGTCCAAAAAACCTTCAGACAATATGTTTCCCACAAAAATGTGAAATTGATTATCTCTTGCATGATATACTAAACATATGAAAATTACAGAAGGCTACATGCCATTTTTAAACTATCAAACCTACTACCGTATTGTCGGTGATATTACCAAACCTGCTTTAGTTCTATTACATGGCGGTCCTGGTTCTACGCATAACTACTTTGAACTACTTGATTCGCTTGCATCTGATGACTATTGTATTGTCATGTATGACCAGCTTGGTTGTGGAAATTCCTACGTTGAAGGTCACCCTGAACTATGGACACCCTGAAACTTGGGTCAATGAGCTAATCGCATTACGCAAGCACCTTAACTTAACAAAGGTTCATCTTTTAGGTCAATCTTGGGGTGGCATGCTTGCGCTAGACTATGTATTACATTACAACCCCACTGGTATTGAATCACTGATACTATCTAGCACATTATCTTCCGCTTCTCTTTGGGCAAGTGAACAACATCGCATGATTCGTTTCATGTCTGAATCTGATCAACGCGCAATAGAGATTGCGGAAAAAACAGGTAATTATGAAAGTGAAGACTACATCACCGCAAATACTCATTTCATGCATGCACATTGTGCAGGTGTCTACGAAGTTGGCAAAGCACCCGATTGCTTAACACGTCTAAAGAAGACAGGAAAAGAAGCGTACCTCTATGGTTGGGGGCCAAATGAATATACACCAACCGGAAGTCTTGCGGGTTTTGAAGTAACAGATGAATTAAAGCATATCAATATTCCTACTCTTATTATATCTGGAACTAATGACTTATGCACTCCACTTGTTGCTAAGACAATGTATGACAATATCAAACATGCAACATGGCACTTGTTCCCTAACTGTCGTCATATGGTCTTTGCCGAGGCAACTGATCAATACATCCAACTACTACATTCATGGTTAAAACAAACTAAAAGTGTATCCCATTAACGCAGGATACACTTTTTAAAAATATCCTATTTGTATAAAGCTGGCGGTCATCAATTGCAATGATATCAACTTTTTGCATTATTTGAAGGCTTCCATATTCACTCGTTCCTAAATCACGATTAACAATTTCATTATCTTTTTCATAAGTAGAAGTTGTTTCTATGATTGATTTCATTTGTACTTTGATTTAGTTCTGCATAGACAAGACCTTTGTTACCTTCTAACAAAGATAACATACCAGTACCCTCAGGGTCACTTGTTGAATTTTGTGATGGGTTTGTTGTTTGAAATATCCGATTGAGAGCCATACATTTTTTGGTTGACGATTCATACCAGAAAAATCATATTCACTGCAATAAATTGATCTATCATAGACATCTTTGTCACAAGTAATTGTGGGAACTTCAGAATCAGGTACACAACACTATATGTGTAGCACTTTTCCTTTACATCACCCATACCAAAATCATATGCATCAATGTTATCTAACAATTCATTGTATGCCTGGAGTGCTTCTGTTACCTCTGGAGAAACTGTTTCCTTTGGCTCAGAAGTTTCTTTCTTTTGTTCTGTAACGGACGTAGAAGTTATTTGTGTAATACGGTTGTTTGATACTGTGCATGCTGTAAGTAATAATGTACCTACACATGCTAAGATTCTACACATTTTCTTCATGAGTATTCTCCCCCCCATGTGTAAAAATATGCAATCACTCCATCAGTTATCTACAATCGTTCAATTTACTATTTCTCTACAATTAGTAAATCCGCAAAATCGGTTTCCCAACATGTATTTTCTGATAGAGGAATTGTAATACTCTTTTGTAGAGTTAATGTATCCGCATCAAATTCTAGGATCTTTCCTAATTCAGTTGTTGTTTCCGTATTTGGTGTTACAATTGCAGCTGACTTATTTCCTAAATACCGAATTCCATGCAACTTATAATCTGTATTTGTAAATAGGTTCGCAAAATCAGTTCCAGATAAATCCTTATCCGATACTAGTTCTAGGTCAGTTGTGTATTCCAATAGATGATTATCTTCTGTCACGACACGGATAGAATCACCATACGTATAAGCGGTAATGATTCTCTTTGCTTCTAGAGAGATTGTCGTTGCCTCTAACGTATCTGGGTCCATACTTGTTAAACTAGCCATCTCTGGAATGTCCTCGTCGCCCATAAATCGACTATGATAAGGATTTTTCAACTGTGATAATTTTTGCCATTTACGTATAAGAGCTCTTCAAATTCAACGGAAGTATGATACCAATAATCAACAAATTGAACTTCATTTGTTTCTTCATCTAGGTAATACAATTCATATCTATCTTGAACCATGTCATACCCTACAAAGTAAAGCTTTGTACCAATTTCAACCGCATGATAAATCGCCGCATAAATTACTGGCGATGTAACCAACTTATGATTTGGATTTGTGTATTGGATAGTATTACGTATTTCACCTGTTGATCCATCATCGATTGTAATGACTTCAATTCTTCCATTCATTCCATTGAGCGCAAGATTTACAGTATATATATTTGAATCAAACGCACCCTTGGACATAGAGAATGTTGAATATCCAGATGAAGATTCAAAAAGTAGAGATTTATTTCCACCGAAAGAATATGCACGGAAGGTATTGCCTTCTTGGAAGAATCTACCTGCTGTGTTTACTTTATCGCTGAATTCTAGTTGTTCTTGGTCATTACTTACAAAAATAATCTTTGTTTGCGGATTCATCTTTCCATTTTGATGAATGGAGTAGAAACTTACTACATAATCATATTTTGTTAAATCTTCGCCTGACTTCTTGCTCTGATGATTCCAAGTGTATATTCCCAGGGAAATAACGATAATTCCGATGATTGATAGAATTAAAATTCTGCTCTTGTTCATGTTGTGAATCAATGAATGTTCCTCCTTAATGAATTTACTCAATCACTTCTATCTCATGAGGATAGTGGTTTAAAACCTCACAACCATCCTTTGTAATCAAAACTAAATCTTCAATACGACAGCCCAAAATACTTGGATGATAGACTCCCGGTTCAATTGAGAAGGTATTTCCTTCTACCGTTAAATCTGTAAATGCTTGTGATACATCTCCATATTCATGTGTTTCTGTGCCAATAAAGTGTCCAAGTCTATGTGTAAAATCTTCCCCAAAGCCACCTTCTGTGATGATGTTTCGAGCAACCGCATCGATATCGCAAAGTCTTACACTAGGTTTACAATAGCGTTCTGCACTTTCATTCGCTTTACGAACAAGGTTATAGACTTCTACTTGTTCTGCATTTGGATACTTCTTATAGAAGAAGGTTCTTGTCATATCTGAACAGTACCCATTTACCACACAACCAACATCGAAAAGTACCGTATCACCTTCCTGTAACACCGTATCATCTGGCATGTGATGTGGATCAGCCGCATTCTTACCAAGGCAACGATAGGCTCAAATGAATATCCACTTGCGCCAAGTCTTTGGTAGATATCTAACATCTGTGAGGCCACTTCTACTTCTGTTACACCATCGTGTATCAGTTTCTTAAACTCCGCCATTGCTAGGTCATTGATATGAGACGCAGCCCGCATAAGTTCTTGTTCGCGAGCGTCCTTAATAGCACGTGTATGATCAACTGCATATGATCCAAGTTTAAATTCTGCCGCAATCTTCGCTTCCATCATTGGAATTAGGAATCTAGCTGGCATGATTTTTATCTACGCCTAAGCTACCATTTTTATCGATAAACTGCGAAATGATATTTGTAATAGTATCTGTATCTTTATAATACTCTACTCTTACACCAATCGCATCTGAGAAAACGGAAGAGCTGATTTAAAAATCAATACCGGTTCAATCCCTTCCCAATCAATAATCCCAGAAATCTTTCTCCCGGTTCTATTTTTCTTTCCACAAAGATACGCAATAGAAAACCGGATCTGTAATCAATAAACAATCTGTTGTCATCTTCTCAATGACACGACTTAGTCTTCCTTCATCTAACATAGTATCACCTCTACTTTATTTCTATTTTATCACGTTTTTTGATATTCAAATTTGACGTTCTATGGTTGAAGAGTATTGGAATCAACACTATAATTCTCTTATAACTAGTAATAAAGGAGATTTTATATGAACATTCTTGGTTTATTCAAAAAGGCACTAACGGGCGCATCTGACGAGGATAATGCCAAAAACAAAGCTCGTATGCGCGAAATTTTTAATGAAGCTGTTTTCAAATGGTGATGATTATCAACTGGTATATTGTCATTCCGAAAATTACCATAGTGCTGTTATTGCGTCGGTCACTCATCATTACAACTTTATCGTGGGATATAAGACTGGTGAAGTAGTTGTTATCTATGTTGACCCATCTCTTTCTACATATGACCAACCAATATTCTTTAATAAAGAAAACGGTTCATCGATACGTACATCTATGGGCTACTGCTTTGCGGAAAGTCCTGCGGCATCCTTCAAACTTGAACCAATCACTTATGAACCAGGGATTGGTGAGCGTGCAAAGTACTGTGTATCTGTAACACAATCTACCGAAGAAGTATCCACATTCCGCAAGTTCTTTAAACAAGGCTTCTAATCTAATCATTGCATATAAAAAAATCTCACATCGCTGTGAGATTTTTAAATTACTTATTCAACTGTAACTTTAATACCAGGACCCATAGTTGTGGATACTGTTACACCCTTGAGGTATGTACCCTTAACTGTTACAGGTCTAGCCTTTAAGATACGGTCATATAAAGCCTTGAAGTTTTCAACAAGAGCTTCTTCAGTGAAAGATACCTTACCGAATAATACGTTGATGTTTCCATCCTTGTCTACACGGTATTCAACCTTACCCTTCTTGATTTCATCAATTGCCTTCGCAACATCCATTGTTACTGTACCTGTCTTAGGGTTTGGCATTAATCCCTTAGACCTAAGAGCTTACCTAACTTACCTAACTGACCCATCATGTCTGGAGTAGCTACGATGATGTCAAAGTCGAACCAGCCACCTTGGATCTGCTGAATCATATCAGCGCCACCAACAAAGTCAGCACCTGCTGCCTTAGCTTCATCTTCCTTAGCACCCTGTGTAATTACTAATACACGCTGTGTCTTACCAGTACCGTGTGGTAATACCATTGCGCCACGAATGTTCTGTTCAGCCTGACGTGGGTCAACGTTTAATACGAAGCTAGCTTCTAATGAAGAATCAAACTTAGTTGTGCTGATCTTCTTAGCTAAAGCAATCGCTTCCTTGTAATCATAAACTTTAGCGCTATCTACTTGTTCTAACGCTGCTCTGTACTTCTTTCCTGCCATTGTTACTTAGCCTCGCCTTCTACTACGATACCCATGTTACGTGCTGTACCAGCAATGATGTTCATTGCTGCTTCAACGTCATTAGCGTTGAGGTCAGGCATCTTATACTCAGCGATTTCTCTTAACTGAGCCATTGTAATCTTACCGGCTTTAACTGTCTTTGGTGTTCCAGAAGCCTTGTTAATACCAGCAGCCTTCTTTAATAAGATAGCAGCTGGAGTTGTCTTGATGACGAAGTCGAATGACTTATCTTCGTAAGCTGTAATAATTACAGGAACGATGTCACCGTGACGGTCCTTAGTCTTTGTCGTTAAATTCTGTACAGAATTTAGGGCGTATTGATACCTGCAGATGCTAGAGCTGGTCCTGGTTTAGCTCCACCAGCAGGGAATTGTAGCTTAGCTACTTTTGCAATTTTCTTTGCCATGTGGTTTTCCTCCTTATATTAGAATCCACATGCAGTGGTCAGCGGACATTGCTATCCTCCCACGCATGAGCGCACTAAAAGTGCTTTTATATAATAGGCTAATATAGGTTTAGCGTCAAGATAAAAGATGCCAAACAAGCCTATTAATCTGAATCGAAAGTTGATATTGTCTTAATGAACCGAAAGGGAAAATGTCCCATTTATAGAAAGGAATTGTTATGATTCATTCCATTAGATTGGATTGAATATGAAAAAGATTATATTAACCCCTATGGAAGAAAACAAATACAACATTATTAAAGAACTGGTTGATCATTCTGGCAATAAACGCCGTGCGGCATTAAAACTAAATTGTTCTATCCGTACTATCAACCGCCTGATTACACGTTATAAGTCTGAAGGCAAATCCTCATTTTCACATGGCAATCGTGGACGATTACCATCGAACACATTCTCACTGGAAACGAAAAACAAAATCATTGAACTCTATCTTAACGAGTATCTTGATGCCAACATCACTCATTTCAGTGAAATCGTCCAGATGGACCTCGGCATCTCCATCAGTGACACCACTATTAGAAACTGGTTATCAGAACACAATGTCTTGTCCCCAAAGGCTCATCGAAAAACTAAGAAACAATTAAAGGAACGTTTGACAGAACGATTAGACCAAACAACATCTACAAAGGCCAGAAACGCAATCAATGAACAAATTGAATCAATTGAAGATGATACGCCTCATTCACGAAGATCTAGATCCAAATATATGGGAGAGATGATTCAAATGGACGCTTCAAGCTACGAATGGATTCCTGGCAAGATATGGCATCTACACCTAGCTGTAGATGATGCGACTGGTACTGCTGTGGGAGCCTATTTTGATATACAAGAGACCCTACGTGGCTATTACAACGTTTTCCATCAGATACTAGTCGACTATGGCATACCCGCTCTATTCTATACGGATAAACGAACCGTATTTGAATACAGAAAGAAACCAAGGCCTTCGACAACGAGGATACCTTCACACAGTTCTCCTACGCCTGCCATAACCTTGGTGTCGAAATCAAAACAACGAGCATCGCACAAGCCAAAGGACGCATCGAACGTCTCAACCAGACTTTCCAATCACGTTTGCCAGTTGAACTTAGACGTGCTCGTATTACTTGTATGGCGGACGCGAATAAGTTCCTAAAATCCTACCTAAAGGAATTCAATGCAAGGTTCGCCCTACACTTGAATAGTACCAATTCTGTATTTGAAGTACAACCAGATATAGAAACAATCAATCAAACATTGGCAATCATTTCATCGAGAATAGTCGATCAAGGCAACTGTATCAAGTTCAAAAACAAGTATTGGATGGCCTATGACAAGGAACACAATAGAATTCCACTAAGACCTAAGATGGAGGTATTGGTGATTGAATCATTTGATCAAAAGATTTTTGTCAATGCGATGGATACACTATACATTTTAGAAGAAGTACCAGTGTTTGAAGAAAATTCGGCTGAGTTCGATAATATCATTGAAACTCCTGAGAAAAAGAAAATATATATTCCGCCGATATCTCACCCTTGGAGGAAGTATTCATATCAATTATTTACAAAAAAGCAGAACTATTATAGCTCCGCTAATGTTCGTTGATTTTTAAGACATTTTCCTTTTTGATTGACAGATAAAAGATGCCAAACAAGCCTATTAATCGCTAATCTACGCAGCTTTATTCATTTGTTGTCACAAATTGAGAGTTATATAACTTACTATAGAATCCATTTTGTGCCATTAGTGTATCATGATTGCCCTGTTCAATGATTCTACCGGCATTCATGACAATAATTTGGTCAGCATTACGAATCGTTGATAAACGATGCGCAACCACAAAACTAGTATGTCCCTTCATAAGATTGTTAAAAGCTGCTTGAATTTCAAGCTCCGTACGTGTATCGATAGAAGATGTCGCTTCATCAAGGATTAACATATTTGGCTTACTTAGCAATACTCTAGTGATACAAAGCAACTGTTTCTGTCCTTGGCTTAAACTATCATCTGTTACAATCGTATCCAGACCTTCTGGCATACGACGGATAAACTCCCAACTATGTGCTTCCTTTGCGGCTTCGATGATTTCCTCATCGCTAGCGTTCTCGACACCAAAGGCGATATTATCACGAATACTTGCATTCTTTAACCATGTATCCTGGAGAACCATACCGAAGTTTTTACGAATTGATTTTCGACTTACATCATAGATATTCTGCCCATCAATCATAATGGCACCTTGATTTGCGTCATAGAATCTCATCAACAAGTTAATAAATGTCGTCTTGCCACAACCTGTTGGTCCTACAATAGCAGTCGTCGTACCTGGTTTTGCACTAAAGTTAAAATTCTCAATTAACTTTTGATCTGGAAGATATGAGAAGAATACATCTTGAATATCAATTGCACCATTCTTTTCAACCAAATCCTGTTCTGGATCTGCACTTTCAGCCGGAGCCTCTATCAATGTAAATACACGATCAGCACAAGCCATCGCATTCTGTAACTCTGTTACGACAGAACTAATGTCATTAAATGGCTTCATATATTGGTTGGCATAAGATAGTAATACAGTCAATCCACCAACTGTTAAATTACCTTTCATAATGCTATAAGAGCCAAGCACTGCCACAATCGCATAAATTATATTATTTACTGCACGTGTGGATGGATTTGTTAAAGAACTTATAAACAATGCGTTCTGCGTATATTCTTGTAGTTCTACATTCAGCTTCTTGAACCGTTTCGATGCACGTCTCTCATACCCAAACGCCTTTACAATCTTCTCACTACCAATCATCTCATTGATTAGTGCCGTCTGTTTTCCACGTGTACTTGTCTGTTTTTGAAATAAACGATACGAACGTGTCGAAATAAATCTTGCCACAAAGAAACTAACTGGTGTTAATACAATCACACAACAGGTAATAAGTATATTCATCGAAAGCATGAATACTAACGTTGCGATGATAGTCACCACACCCATAAATAATTGTGTAAAGCCTAACAACAAACCATCAGATAATTGGTCTACATCCGCAATAACACTTTGAACAATATCCCCTGTACTATGTACATCTAGATAAGAGAGGGGGATATGTTGTATGTGTCGCATTGCCTTAGCACGAATCTCTTTAACAGTCTGATATGTTAGACGATTATTGATTAGATTCATCACCCAAAGGCTAATCGATGCAACCGCAATACAGATTCCAATATTAATTAAAACTGAAAGAAGTTGTGAATAATGTACTTCACCTTGTTTGATAACTGTATCAATTGCGGCACCAAACAAGATTGGCACATACAACTGTAATATCGCCGCTATAGTCGATAACACAATACTCAATACAAGTAATATTTTATACTTTCCAATAAACTTTAAGACTTTCCCTAGGGTTTGGAATGATGTGTTCTTTTTCATGCCATAACCTCCTTTGGTTTTTCTTCTGGGAATTGAGAATAATAGATTTCCTGATATACCTGACAATTCTTCATCAATTCATCATGTGTTCCTATTCCAACAAGATTGCCATCATCCGATACTAATATTTGGTTGGCAGCACGTACAGTAGAAGCACGCTGCGAAACGATAAAGACTGTCATTTGATTTCCTAAATTGTGAATTGCTCGGCGTAACTTTAGGTCTGTCGCAAAGTCTAATGCACTTGCGGAATCATCCATGATTAATATTTCCGGATTCTTTAATAATGCACGCGCAATTGTAAGACGCTGTTTCTGACCACCAGATAGGTTACGACCATTCTGCTCAATTATCGCATCTAATCCATTCTTACTTCTTACTACATCTGCAGCCTGTGCGATTTCTAATGCATGCCAGATTTCTTCATCCGTCGCATCCTCTTTGCCCCACTGCATGTTCTCTCGAATTGTACCTTCAAATAGAACTGCCTTTTGTGGAATCATTCCCACTTTCGATATAAGCTCTCCTTGTGGATAGTCCTTTACATTTACACCATTCACGCATACTTTCCACTTTGCACATCATAGTAACGTGGTATTAATTGTGCAACGGTTGATTTACCACAACCCGTTCCACCAATGATACCAATTGTTTCACCACGATTCGCCACAAAACTAATATTCGATATCGCATCTGCACCAGCTTGTGGATAAGAGAAGGAAACTTGATCAAAGATAACCGCTGGAGCACTTTCATCTTCTTTTACAGGTTCTATCGGATAGACCATCTGACGCTTTACCATAAGTACTGCTTCAATACGTTCTAGACATGCAAGTGATTTATTGATTGTGATGATAAGAGAAGATAGTTTAATTAGTTCAATAATAATCAGTGCCATTAAGTTGTATAACGCAACAACATCCGCCTGTGCGATGATGCCACCATCGACACGAATCGCGCCTACGTAGATTAATGTAATAATCGCAACATTAATTAAGATATATGTTAGTGGATTCATTAACGCGGATAAGCGACCCACATATTCGTTATATTGTGTTAAAGTATCATTCTCTTGGTTAAACTGTTGAACCTCAGCATCTTCCTTACGGAATGCACGGATAACTCTGACACCCAATAAGTTTTCACGCAATGTTCCAAGTAATTTATCCAAGGCACTCTGTACTTTTTTATACAGTGGAATGCTAAGCCACATAATAGTAAATACAGCAACCGCAAGGACCGGTATCGCTACCACAAAGATAAGTGCCGATTTTACATCAATTGTAAATGCAACAATCATTGCACCAAACACAATAAACGGACTTCTTAATAATAGACGTAAAGCTAGATTCAGACCTGTCTGTACCTGTAATACATCACTTGTCATACGAGTGATTAAAGTGTCTGTACCAAGTTGATCTAACTCTGCATACGTCAAATTCTGGATGTTATCGAATAACTCTTGTCTTAAGTCCGTCGCATAGCCAGTACTTGCTTTAGCCGCAAACCACTGTGCCGTAAAGGAGAATGCCATTCCCAATATCGCAAGCAATAATAAGAGTCCAAACATCTTTAAGACATACCTCATATCATTTTGCCCAATTCCATTTTTAATAATTTGGGCAATGACCAATGGAACTGTCAAATCCATGAGCGCCTCTAATAATTTAAATAATGGTGCAAGGATACTTTCTTTCTGATATTTTTTTAAAAACTTTAAACTAATCTTCTGCTTCTTCATTACATGTCCTCCAAAATAACAATCCGCACGTATAACGTGCGGTTTTTAGGCTACCCTATAAGGGCCTTTACCACACTTCGACCCTTAAGGGTCTTGTGTAAAAGACCGACAACCGTGTTGGCACACTATGGCCTACCCTTTAAAAGGGTCTACATATTCTTTTTTACTTAGGTTATCCTGTATCATATCTTCTTTTTTTCTTGATTTCGGATATACTCTTCTACTACCTTTGTATTCAGTCCTACCGTACTTACATAATAACCCTTTTGCCCAAAAAGTTTCGATTGCCATATTTATATTTTAAATTTGCATGTTTCTCAAATATCATCAACGATGATTTGCCTTTCAAGTATCCCATGAAACTTGATACAGCTATCTTCGGTGGTATCTTTACCAACATATGTATATGATCTCTCATTGCATGTGCTTCTATAATTTCTACATCTTTATATGCACACAACTGTCTCAATATCCTCCTATATCTGCTCTTAATTTTCCGTAAATTGCCTTTCTTCTATACTTTGGTATAAACACAATATGATACTTACAGTTCCATCTCGTATGTGATAAACTTGAATCGTCATTTGGCTTTGTTGCCATTGATATCTCCTCCTTATATTTTTGAATTTCGGTTGTCAGCCTTATTCAATTATATACGGAGGCTTTTTTCATCGCTTAAGCTTTTCTATTCTCATACGCATAGCGTATGGTTTTTATAGGAAAGAGTGTAGTTTCTGAGGTGACCCCTAAAAGTTAGACTTTTTACGAGATGACTTTGGTCATCTCTTTTTATGAAGTTAGAAGATGTTGTCTGTATTGAACAGGACTCATCCATCCTAACTTTTTCTTTTTATTCGTTGCTCATTGTAATAATTTATAAATCTTTCTATTTTTAACTTCAGTTCATCGAAACTATAGTACATGACTCCATAGTATATTTCTTGTTTAATCAGTCCAAAGAAATTTTCCATAACTGAGTTATCAAGGCAGTTTCCTTTTCGAGACATACTCTGGAAGATTCTTTCTTCTTTTAATCTACGTGTATAAGCGTTCATCTGATATGCCCATCCTTGATCAGAATGAAATGTTCTTCTATATGGGCAGTCTGTAGTGATTGTAATAGCTTTCTCCAAGGCATTCATCACGTTTTCTGCAGAAGGTCTCTTACCAATTTCGTAACTAAGTATCTCACCACTACACATATCCATAAATGGATCTAGATAAAGCTTATGTATTGTCATATGCCCCTTTTTATCGACTTCATAATACTTGAATTCAGTTGTATCAGTTGTTATTTTCTGATGCGGTATATGTGTCTTGAAGCGTCTGTGAATTCTATTAGGTGCAACTCTTCCAACTGTTCCTCTATAAGAACTGTATTTTCTGCTTTTGCGAGTATAAGACGTTACCTGTAGGTGAAGCTTTTGTATGATTCTCTGTACTTTCTTTTTATTAATGGTATATCCATTGTTGCGAAGTTCTCCAACGATTCTACGGTATCCATAATCCTTATTGTTTATACGAATTTCTTGTATGTTTTCTTCAAGCTCTTTATCAGGATTTTCTCTATCAAATCTCTTTTGCCAATACATATATGTCGCTTTTGGCATTCCGCTATAAGAGAGAAGGTCTTTTAGCTTGAACTTTTGTCGGAGACTGTTGATGACGAGTGCCATTCTCTCATTTTTTCCTCGTCCTCTAAACGCAGCCTCCTCAGTTCTTTTAAAAATGCATTCTCTATTCTTAACCGAAGAAGTTCATCTTCTAATTTCTTTATATGTTCTACACTTGTATTAACGGATTCCTCTTCTACGAGTTTGTTTTGAGTCTTCCTATCTGTCTTATCCATAGCTTTCCTTCGACCCTTTCGACGTGATTTTAACGCATCAGGACCTGCTATACGAAAGCGATTAACCCAGTTGCCAATCGTAGCTGGGTTCTTAATGCCATTCTGTATAGCTAACTCTTGATATGTGATTTCACTTGTTAAATACAACTCTACAATAGAAAGTTTCATTTCGAAAGAATAAACTACATTTTCTCGTGAGCGCAATAAACCATCATTTCCAAATGCTTTATAGTTTTTCACCCATTTGTGTAGCTGGGATTTAGATTTTAATCCATATTTTTTAGAAAGATATAGAATTCCTCCTTTACCATTCAAATATTCTAAAACTATTTTTTTCTTGAATTCAAAACTATGTTTTGTCATAAAAATACCGACCTCCATTCGTTAGATTCTTGGTCTAACTTTTGGGGGTCGGTACATTTCCTACACTCTTATTTCTGCACCTTTATATTCAGCTTGTCCCATACCAATCACGATATTTCCAATTGGATTAACGAAAATCAATAATGTTGTAATTCCACCACTTAAGTTGAATGACTTTGACTGCTTACGAGATCTCTTGATATGAATTACGATAGACGCAATCATCATCACAAGACCAAGCCAACCAACAATCTGTAAACCTGTACTAGCAGAAACTAAGAATAATGCTAAACCACCGACTGCACATACAAACCAGATGATTCCAGCAAACTTAGATTTCCAAACTAATTTGAACATCACTAGTTCACGTACCACAGGAATAAATGCAAGTACCTTATTCGCTGGTGTCTTACGTAAGAGCCTAAAATATCCGAAGGTCTGTAGGACATACCAAATTACTGCGAAAACCGCATAATTTGTTAGGATTTTTGTTAATTCTACTGTCATCTGAACCTCCTAGAACAATTCTACTTTTTCTAGATCACCATAGTTGATGTCTGTTGGTGTCTCACGACCAAACAACATAATCAATACATTAGCTGTCTGTGTCTGATCATTCAATGAGGCAACTCTTCCTTCCATTCCACTGAATGGACCAGCAAGAATCTTCACTGTATCACCAATCTCGAAATCAATTGAAATCTTCCTATCACTTTGACCAATACGGCGTAAGATAGCTTCCATTTCATCTGGTGCAACTGGGAATGGCTTCGCACCACCACCAGAGGAACCGATAAATCCTGTAACACCTGGAGTATTACGTACAACGTACCAAGCTTCATCTGTCATCTTCATTTCAACGAAGAGATAACCTGGGAATACATTTGTCTTAACATCCTTTGGCTTTCCATCTTTGCCAATAACAGTCTCTGTTTCTTCTGCTACTACAATACGGAATAAGGAATCCTGAATGCCCATTGTTTCAACACGCTTTTCAAGATTTTTCCTTAACTCTATTTTTCATGACCAGCGTATGTATTTACAACATACCATCTAGTTTCATGTTCATCATCAATTGCAGAAATTACTGCTTTATCATTTGTTGTCATATATTGTTACGCTCCAATCCCGAAAAATTTCATTAGATATGCAACACCTAAATCACACAACACAAAGAATAGTGCAAAGAAGATCGTAAACACCAATACTTCACCAGTATTTTGTAGTGTTCCTTCTTCGCTACCTTGGTTAGTCCAATGTGGCCAACGAACACGCTTTGCTTCTTTTGTAATACCACTGATTGTAAACCAATGGTCTTTTGCCGGTTTATTCTTCTTAGCTAACTTCTTAGCTTCTTTAGCCTGCTGCTTCTCAGACTTCGCAGCCTTTTTATCCTTCATCTCTTCAGACATCGCCTTGCCTACTTTCTATTTTGTTTCTTTGTGGAGCGTCATCTTACCACATTTCGGGCAAAACTTTTTGAGCTCCAATCTCTTTGTGCTGTTTTTCGAACCATTTGTTGTATAGTTGCGTGCAAGACATTCTTCACACGCAAGAATAATTTTTCTCGCCTCTTTTGCCATTACGAAAAACTCCTTCAAAGTCTTGATTACAATAGCACATAATTCGCAAACTCGCAACGAGCCAACCGCCTGTTTCATATTAAAATCACAAATCAGTTTCATTTTGATATATGATAATAATAGTTAGGATATTAATATGAGAAAAATCATCCCGAATACTACATATCATTTTAACCTGTATCATTAGTTTCCTAGTTTTTCTATTATGTTACTAGTAATTTTTTTGGACTCTCACTTCCAAGGATTATATGTAATCGAACCCCTTTTTATATCTTTTGATTTTTATTTGGTCAAACTCTCATATTTTATGGCAGTAGCTATTTATTATTGAATCCATCTCATCGTATTCCAACATTTGTATTGCGACTACTCTGGGTAATTTATTTTTCTTGTGATGATTTTATTACTATTTTTTTAGAGTCTATCATGACAACAACATTAACCTAAATATTCTTGAACTCTTTAATTTTTGAAACAACAAATCTTTCTCAAACTATATTAAATTTGATCTTATTTATTCCTATCGGATACTGGCTCAAACATTTAAAGATTAGTTCTGTACTACTTCTATCCTTATTACTGATAACTTCTATTGAGTTATTACAATTCGTTAGTCATCGAGGGATCTTTGATGTTGTAGACATTTTTGATCAATACAATTGGAATTATGATTGGATATATCATATTCAAAACAGTTCATATCAAATTACATTAATATTTCTGATTGCTGTTGCATAATTAAATCATGGGGGTATTATGCGTAACTTTAGAAAGTTATTTTATCTTCTAGTATCATCTACACTATTACTTGGCTGTAAACCCACACCTGAAAGTCAAAAACTCTAATACTAAAAAGATATTCAACTTAGAGTATGTTGATCAAAAAGATTCCGATATAAAAGAATATTCATTATTGACGGATGACAACCCTGCATTTAAGGAAATCACATTTGAAAGTTCAATCAAGTTTTTTTACAGAAGGATATTCAGGAATTTCTATACTATGGAAAAGTTGGCTGTCCGTGGTGTGAACGAGCTGTACCTATTTTGAATGCCATCGCAAAAGATAATAATATTTCGATTTATTATATTGACGCAAACAAAGGTATGGGAGAAACAAAAGAGAAAGAGAAGAAAACTACGCAAATCTTTCAAAGTATATTTCAGACAGTTTCCAAGAAGATGACAATGGTAAAAAAGGCATGTTTGTTCCTGATGTAATTGCCGTAAAGAATGGAAAAATGCTAGCCTATCACGTATCTTTAGTAGATGATTACGACATTCACAAAAATGACCAACTATCCGAAAGTCAAAAACAGGAACTGTATAATATCTATCAACAAATGGTAAATCAGATAAAATAGACTTCATACAAAAAGGCGGGCTATTAACCCACCTTCATTTCTGCATTCTTTAATAATAAGGAAACGATGTTTCCATCCTTTTGATAACTGAAAGTTCCTACAACTGTAATCTCTGTCCCTAAATCTGGATAATCATCTGGATATTTATGATTTCCTTCCCATTGGAATTAGAATACCCTGTTGGCAACAACTCAACGCATCTTTAATAATACAACCATACATCGTATTACCATCTTTATCTTTTCCTAACGCAAAGACACCAGAGATTTTAAATGTTTTATCCACATACTCTTCTGGGTTTGTCATCATCGCATATACTTGCGAATACACAACATTTCCACTGAGCTTAGATAAATCATAATCCACTTCGGTCTCTTTACTCTGCTCTGGTTTTACCGCGTTTGGTTGGTGTGTATATAGAAAAGCTAATGTAATAATTCCTACACTAAGAAAGATTAGGATAAATTTCTTGATATATTTCATTACTACTTACGCTTTCATCGCACGAATCAACCAACAGATAATAAACGCAATAATATCAACCGTTACAATTGTAGCACCTACAGGTGTACTGCAAAGTATCGCTACAAGCATACCAGTAACCGTACAAATTTCTGATAGAACTGCTGCACCAATCAATACAGCTTTAAAACTCTTAAATAACTGCATTACCGATAATGCAGGGAAGATTACGAGTGCAGAAATCAATAAGGAACCTACAAGATTCATTGCTAGTACGACGATAACTGCAATAATAACTGCCAAGATTAAATTAATCTGATCTGCTTTTAGACCAGTTGCCTTGGAGAAGTTTTCATCAAACGTTACCGCAAAAATCTTTGGATATAACATCACAAATATAATTAGAACGATAATTGATGCGATGACACATAACCAAACCTCTGCTTTGGAGAGTGTAAGGATTGATGTAGATCCAAAGAGTGTACTACATACATCTCCACTGATATTGGCAGTCGGTGGAAATAGATTCATCAAGAGATAGCCAAGTGCAAGTGCACCGGTAGAAACCATTCCGACTATCGCATCACCTTGGACTCTTTTATTTTGTCCTGATTTGAGAATTAAGATAGCTGCTACGGTTGTAATCGGAAAGACGAGATACATCTTCTGTTGAATCATCCCAAGTACAAGTGCGATTGACATTGCGCCAAAGGCAACGTGTGATAATCCATCCCCAATATAAGAATATCTCTTTAATACAAGGATAACTCCCACAAGGGCAGAGCACAGGGATATTAGCATCGCCGCAACGATGGCATATCGTACAAAGGGATATTCAAGATAGCGTAATAATTCAGCTAGCATTTTTCCACCACCTTTCGATATTCATCTGTGGATACTTCTTTCACTGTTCCATCCACAAAGCGAACGATGCGGTTTGCATACTGCACCACTGCAGGCACATCATGTGTAATCATCACAATTGTCATGCCTTCTTTGTTTAGTTTAGCAATCAAATCATACATATACTGCATCGCTTCTGGATCAAGTCCTGCTGCTGGCTCATCTAATAGAATCATCTTATCTGCAGCACAGAGTGCTCTAGCGAGTAATGTACGCTGTTGTTGGCCACCAGATAAATCTCGATAACAATGCTTCGCAAGTTTATCGACGCCCGTCTTTGCCATGTACTCCTTAGCAAGTTCTTTTTCTTTCTTATTATAGAACCAACGATGACCAAGATGACCTACAAAGCCAGATAAAACAACTTCTTCAACTGAAGATGGGAAATCTTTTTGAACTTGTGTCTGTTGTGCAAGGTAACCAATTTCTTTTGCGTTGAAGGAATCATCATGTTCAATACTTCCTTCAATAGGAGTAATTAAACCTAAGATAGTTTTCATGAATGTGGATTTACCAGATCCATTCTCTCCGATTACACATAAATAATCCCCACTGTTGATTTCCAAGCTAAAAGGTCCCGCAACTTTATTGCGTTCATGTCCAACGGATAGATTTTTACATGTAATCAAATGTGTCATCTTATTTAACCTCCGTGTTAAAGCTTTGTGCTAGTACCTTTAGATTCTCTTCCATTGCGCCATAGTATGTTAAGCCCTTATCGATATCTGATTGGCTAACGGACTGTAGAAATTCAATGTTAGTATATCTTGATTCTTATCTGTTGTGTTTTCAATGACTGCTTTTGCGAGTTTCTTATCAGAGCCTTCAATTGTCATAATATGTTTGATACCCAACTCATCTGCGTATTTTGCTAGACTAACGATAGTCGCAAAACTAGCATTTGTTTCCGTTGAACAACCATTGAATGCGGCGTATGTAGTAATGCCATAATCTTTTGCTAAATAGTGGAAAGGCATACGGTCCGCGAAGATCCACGTCTTATTTTCAACTGTATCAACTGTAGATTGATAAGACTTATCTAATGTTGAAAGTTTTGCGATGTACGCTTCCGCATTTGCCTGATATTCTTTGGCATTTGTTGGATCTAGTTCTACCAATTCATCTGTAATTGCTTTTACAATCTTCTGTGCACGTTTGAGTGATAACCAAACATGTTCATCGTATTCGATTTCTTCATGGTCATGGTCGTGATCTTTATCATCATGATCGTGGTCATGGTCTTCGCTTTCTTTTTCTAAGCCTTCCTCTTCTTCGTCGATGTCATCGCCAAGCGTCTGCATCATATTTACAACCTTCATATCCTTGTTGCTCTTTTCTTCTAATGCATCATCTACCCATTCATCAGACTCACCACCAACGTATACAAATAGATTTGCATCAGAGATGTTTGCGATATCCCCTGCTGTTGGTTGATAACTGTGCAAGTCTCCACCATTCTTCATCAATAATTGTAGGTCTACATTTGGATTTCCTTTTTCCAACAATCTCACGAATCCAATCATACTGTGGGAATGTTGTAGCTACGATCTTTAATTTTGTCTGATTCTTTTGTTGTTTTGGAGCGCAACCTGCAAGCATGAATGTCGCAAGTACTCCCGTAATGATTTTTTTGAGTTTCATACTATTCTCCTTTTCAAACTCTACTGAAGCAGTTTATTTTTATAAGCGCACACTTGAGCGAATATTCAAATCTTCTATAAAACAACAAAATGCATGCCATCGACAAATCATCGCTGACATGCATTTACTATTTCTGTTTCAGTTTACTTTATTATCATACACTATCTGTCAAGTTTTATCATTGATTATGATATATGTAATCTTTAATTTTGGCTCGTACTCTCTGCAAACGACCATCATATGCCTTTACAGTACAGTTCTGATTCCGGGCTGCCTCTTCATAACAATCCTCATCATACCAAGAACGTATTACATCTACTTCCCGTTTTGATAATGACATGATACCTTGTGTCATTTGTTTAAATGCATCGACATACTGGTAATAATATTCTGGATTAAACATCTTATTTTGTTGTTCCACAACATCATAGAATGTTTCATCTTCATTCATCATCGCATCTAACGCCAGTACATCTGCACCTTCATTTCTTCCGATTGTTGAAAGCTGTCGTAGGACATTCCAAACCCTTCTCTTTGCGATGATACACAAGAAGGTCTTAAAACTAGCTTGATTATCTTCCCGATAACAATGTATCGCTACAAGTAAACCAAGACGCGCCTCCTGCAATAAATCATCTTTATAGTTCTTCACTGGCGGATACACCTGTATTGTTTGATTCACCAGCGATGTAAGTAAACCTTCATACTGAGCAAATAAGCGATATTGCGCATGCGCATCACCCATTCTACACATATATAATAGTTCACTCGGATTGTCCTTTTCCATACAACACTCCCCCTATAGTGGGAAACGCATGTTGTAAATCGAATACATTAGAATACCAGCAGATACTGCCGCATTCAACGATTCAATCTTTCCTCTCATTGGTAGTGATACCACAAAGTCACACTTCTCACGCAGGAGTCTTGAGATACCCTTACCTTCATTTCCAATAATCAAAACAGTATTGAAATCATACTTTACAGAACGATAGTCCTGTCCATCCATATCCGTTCCAACAGCCCACCAGCCTTTTTTCTGAAGGTCTTCTAGTGTCCTGGAAAGATTAGTAACAGACGCACATTTCACGGTATCAATTGCGCCAGCACTAACCTTCGCAACGGTAGGCGTTAAGCCTACTGCATTGGTCTTCTTAAAGATGACACCAGTAGCACCGATTGCATCAGCTGTACGCAATATCGCTCCCAAGTTATGTGGATCTTCTAATTCATCTAACATGATGATAAGACCCTTACCATCCTCGGAAACACTCTGCACGATTTCATCTACACTATATAGACGATATGGATCAACTTCAGCCACAACACCTTGATGACGGTCTGTCTTTGTCATCTGGGTTAATGTCTTCTTATCCACTCTTTTGAGTTGTACTCGTTGTTTTCTAGCCAACTGTTCTACATCTCTATCGTCTACTGACATGTAAATCTGTTTGATCTTGGAGTTATCCATCAACATCTGTTTTACAACATTTTTCCCGTACACAAATTGTGCCATAGAAGTCCTCCCTAAAGTGTCCGTACTTTGTCCCAAATCTGTCTTATTCTTTCTTGATTATTCTCAAGATATAAAGCACCTAAGATTGCCTCAAATCCTGTCGACATACGATATGTCACAACATCTGTATTGTTTGGAACACTACCTGTATTCCCATTACGCCCACGACGATACGTCGCTTCTTCCTCTTCAGTAAAGAAGTTTTCCTCATGAAGAAGCGAATAGAATCTTGCTTGTGATTTTGCGGAAACATAAGAAATACTAAGTTTTTGTAGCATCTTTCCTTTGCCTTGTCCTTCTTGAACCAAGAAGTCACGTACCGCAAGAGACCAAACCGCATCACCAAGAAAGGCTAGTGTTCTACCATTACATTCTAATGGGTTCATTACAATAAGCCCTTTTCCACTAATTCATTACGGTATTTATCAGCACTATCGAAGTCTTTATCTGCCTTAGCTTGATTCCACTTCGCAAATAATTCTTTCTCAGTTTCACCTATCACCGGTTTATCCACAACAATACCCAAAACATTCAACATCTTTTCCACAGCGTTACGGTAAAGAGCTACTTGCGCAAAGTCGATTTCTCTTTGGCGTAGTGTCTGGTTTAATTTCTTCACAGTTTCAAAGATAACTGCGTATGCATTTGGTGTATTCATATCATCATCTAGGCAATCCAAGAATGCACGATAAGATTCCTTGTCATAATCATCACCCATGACATAATCCGCAAGTGCAGCTTTGATATATGCCTGCTTGAGTGGTGTTAATACCTTATCTAATTCCTTGCGTGCAGTTTCGATTGTCTCATCAGAGAAGTTTAATTCCTTACGATAATGTACTGAAGATACTAACCATCTTGTTAGATTTGTACCTAAAAGATAACACAACATCCTTTGCCCACATCGTATTCCCTAATGACTTAGACATCTTTTGTCCATCGATATTTACCATGGCATTATGTACCCAATAGTTAGCCAGTGTATTGCCATGCATAGCTTCTGTTGAGCTGCTTCATTTTCGTGGTGAGGGAACTTCAAGTCCATACCACCACCATGAATATCGATGCAATCACCGATATTGTCGTTGATCATGACAACACATTCCGTATGCCAACCTGGACGACCTTCTCCCCATGGAGAATTCCACTTGATACCCATATCTGTCTTCTTCCAAAGCGCAAAATCATATGGATTTTTCTTTTGGTCATTTGTTTCAATACGTGCACCAGCCTCTAGTTGGTCCAAGTGCTGATGAGAAATCTCACCATACGTTGGTACAGATTCAACCGAGAAATATACATCACCATTTGCTTCATAGGCATGACCTGTCTTAACAAGTTTGTCGATGAAGTCAATAATCTTATCCATTGTTTCTGTAACACGTGGTGTAATATCTGGCAATTCTGTATTGAGTAATGTACGTACTTCCTGATACGCATCAATGTAACGCTGTGCAATCACTGCTTCTGTTGTATTTTCTTCAGCAGCTTTCTTAATAATCTTGTCATCCACATCCGTGAAGTTAGATACATACGTAACGCTATATCCTTCTGCTTCAAATAAACGCTTCAACACATCAAACACAATCATTGGTCGTGCATTACCAATATGTGCATAGTTATACACAGTTGGTCCCCACACACATACATGTCCACATGTCCCTCGTGAATTGGCTTGAACTCTTCGATTTGTAAAGTCTTTGTATTATACAGTCTGATCATATTCTTCCTCCTGTTAAAAAAGCGTCTTTCTTAAAAAGACGCTATGCGTATCCACTCTTTAGAATTTCACTGATAACATTAGTGCAACGTTCTTCTCTACATATCAAGAAGACCCTCTCGGAGGCATTCCCATCAATACCATCTGCCAAAGCACTCTCACCAAATGTGCCCTCTCTCTTAAGCCGGTATATTGTAGTACTATTTCCGATCAACGGTTTATTTGATTATAGCGTAATTCTAGAAAGCTTAAAAGTAGAATACTGCTCAATTTTCAGTGAAAGCTCCCTTTTAACGAAAGTGCCCTTTAATTAGGGCGCTTTTCCATTTACAGGTTTTGAATTGGTATATTTTAAGCTATAATCTAAATAGATATTGGGCATTTTGACCGCACGAAAAGTATACTTTCAAATGAGATTTTTTTGAATTTCTCTTGAAAGCTCCCTTTGAATATAAAGAGATGGTGCTGTTAGGGCCTGATGCTAATGGAGGATAGGTGTTAGATCAACTGCCTTGGGTGGAATGGAATGTAGGCGGTTTAGTTCTAACACCTTTTCGTTTAGTACTAGCTTGGCAATGATGTAGGGTGATTGGTAATTTAACTTCCTGCGTACATAATTATTTACCTGATTTGATACGAAATTGATGTCGTGTTTTGTAAGTCCGTTCATACTGTATCCTTTTGGAATCTTCTCTCTGAAGTGCTCATGGTTCTTCTCACATTTACCTTTGTCATCAGAGCGCCTAGGTCTTGCGAAATAGATACTGATGAGTTTCTCTCCTGTTTCAGGGTCTGTCTCAAGCGATAGAGGGTCATGGAACTCAGTGCCATTATCGGTGAGTATGATAGTGAATGTTTCTCTGAATAGTTCGATACCCAAGAAAGTTTTTATAGTATCGAATAGATACGTTACCTCAAACATGTTCTTGTTTCGTAAGAGAAAATATAACTGAAGATTGGAACGTCTGTGTAACAGGCTCAGTACACTTCTCATCGCTCTCTTTTTCCCGATAATCGTATCCATTTCCCATACGTTTACATCCGGTCCTGCTGTTTCTAGTGCTGCTAGAAAGTCCTCATATTTGCGACCTTCGAGGAAATCATAGTCAATCGATATAGGATGATGCCTTGAAGAACTTCGCTGTGTATATCGTACCTGACGTTTTAGGTCGATGTTTGCGATTCCTGGAATCTGGTGATCACGAATGTATCTATATGCAGTAGAGGTAGATATATTCAGGCCATTGGTATGGATGATTGTATCGATGGATTGCTTTTTAGGAATATTATTTTGAAATGCCTCCACGATAGATTTCATTTCTGCTTCGCTCTTGCGAGGTCCGGACCTCCATTCTAATTTGTCTTGCGTATATTTATCCTGTGCTATTCGTGCGATGTAGAAGTACTTAGGAAGATGACATTTATGTATGTCGGGACAACCTGAACAGACATAAGGGAATCGCTCTATTCTCTCGCAGACGGGATATGAGACGAAGTCATCACATAGCTCGTTACAATCCTTGTGCCTACAAGACCTACAATCACCGCTTATGCAATATGTGCATAGGCGATGTTTCTTACAAGAATCTTGCCGTCCACATTTGTTCGTCTTATTCGAGTGGATACGTACGACCCTGTGTGCTTTGATTTCTTCACGTACGCATTTCGGTGAATGATTGATAGAAAGTGCTATCTGTTTTAGTTTAATGTTGGAATGATTCAATAGAACTTCTATAGATTTACGCTCTTCTAAAGATAGATGTTTATAACCGCTGGCAACCATATGATTGCCTCCTTTCTAGAAACTGCCAGCACCATCTCTAAAGACATCATATTAAAAAAGGGAACCTTCACCAACAATAAAATTAAAAGAGGAACTTTCAAAAATAATTGAGGAAAGTAGAATACTAAGCTGTTTTTAATATTATTCACACACAGATACTTTTATTCATGTTACTATTTTTGCTATGTTTACATTCATGAATTATATTCTTACACCAGAATTTATGGCGATCATATCACTAGCGATATTCTTATACTCCTTCTTTAAGGATTCTAGACGCTTTCGTAATGCAGTATTTTTATTAATCCTACTATTTGCACTCTTTGTTTTCTCTGTGCAGTATTCAGGTATATCCAGGATTGCGACTATATATTCCAGTATATTTGTCACTACCTTTATGTTCTTGATATTTATCATTCCATTCTTATTGATGGTAAATAGTGTACAGATGCTTCTTAAGGAAGGGTTTCATATTACAAGTTTCCTATCCATAGCGTTTGGAATCTTTATCTTAGTTGGCGAATTTTATTTCATAACTTCAATGATAGTGGCTGTTAACAACTATATAGATCATTCGATTCATCTAATACAAGATTTTCCAACTCTGCTTAAAATGGGATTTGGCTTTAGTGTCTTATATATCTCACTTGTATTCGTCGCATTTATGTTCTATTCCATATTCATCCAAGTACTCCCAAGACATGTTGATTTTGACTACATTGTTGTATTAGGTGCTGGATTAATTGATGGTTTAACACCAACAAAACTGCTTGCCAATCGACTTGATAAGGCGATACGCGTATTTAATAAGTCGGTATCCTCTTGTTATATTGTTGTCTCTGGTGGCCAAGGTGCTGACGAAAGGTATCCGAAGCAGAGGCCATGCATACATACCTTATTGATAAGGGAATAAAGAACCATCAAATTATCATGGAAGATAAGAGTGTCAATACATTTGAAAACATGCGTAATTCTTTTGAAATCATAAAGCGTAGAGGTGGTCGCATGCGTATTGCGGTAGTTACTTCCAACTTCCATGTTTATCGTGCACTTCTACTATGCCGTTCATTAAACATTCCAGCAATTGGTATCGGTGCTCCTATCGCATTCTACTTCTGGCCTAGCGCAATGATCCGTGAATATGTCGCGTTATGCAAGCATTATCTTAAGAGTTATCTATTAGGTTGGTTTGTGTTTGTAGGTTTCTTTCTCACTGTATTTTCATTCTTCTTATAATAGAAAAATACAGTTTTCTTTTTCTCAAAAATAAAAAATGCCTCTATCACAGAGACATTTTTACTATTCCTATAAAGTTAATAATAAAGCCATCTTGAACTTTTCGTTTGCTTTTACTGCGTGTAAGCCACCTTTTGCAAAGCAGAACTGTTCACCTGCATGAATTTCATGTGCTACACCTTCATAGATAATTGTTGCACTACCATCTAACGCAAATACTAGTGCTTCGCCTGGTGCTGCATGTTCAGATAAGCCTGTACCTGCGTCGAATGCCATCACAACAAACTTCATCTTTTCGTTGTGTGCAACATCCATGTTTACGATCTTACCATCCTGATATGGTACTAAATCCTTTAATCCAAATACTTCACCTGGTTTTACTGCGCTGTTCATCATACTATTTTCTCCTATCATGATTTCTGTATAAATGGTTCCTTGATCTGTTTTGATTCCTACAGGGATATTAATATGTGCGATAATTGCTTCACCGACATTAACAGCTTTCTCATCGTCATTTGTATAGACGATTGCTTTCCCCGTATGAACATAGATCAACTTGTAATATGGGTAGATTTCTGCACTGATATCTGTATTCTCCGCAAGTGAGTAATAACTGACCTGACTCATTACTTCTTTTGAGACAGTACAGCTTGTTACCCATGGATTATCCTGTGCAATTGAATAAACTGAACCAACTTTTTCTTTCATATTTATCACCCAGCTTTACTATAGCATCGTTTCCTAATAACCTTGTGAATTACTATCTCTTTTATTTTGATAAATCTGTATTCTAATATGCATTTCCTCAATAATACTTTATGAAAAAGAATGTGTTGATAGGATTTCCTACAAACACATTCTTTTCTTTATATTTCTACTGTTGTATCTGAAGCTGGCAAATAGATTGCATAGATTGAATTTGATATTTCCAACCAATTCTTCAAATCAGGCATCCAGATATAATCATCCTTGCAAAGAATTTCTTGTTTGATGAACTGCACTAATTCAGCATCAGTAAATGGGCCAAATTTTTTTCTGTGCTACCTCGTTTTTGTATAATACCAAAGTCTGTCCATGTGTTTCTCCTTGCCTTAGTTTGCTTCTAATTTAATCGTTACTTCTGTCGTCTGACCATTCATAACTTCCGCAGAAACTGGTTCTTGCGGTAGTTTATATCCATTTGGAATATCACTAGGTTTGATAATATTTTGAACATAGTATGAACCTACATTGAGTTCATATGTCTTAGAACCAGCGCCACTACCATCTGGCTTTTCAAGATTAACCTTAATCTTACCTTTGCTGATAGTATACTTCATCTTTGCCTTCGTTGGCACACTTTCAGTGTATGCAGGGTTAGATGAGAGTGCTGTAATACTAATCTCATGCTCGGAACCTTCCGCAAATGAGATACCATCAATTGTAACGGATGTTCCATCAACATTTGATGCTGCTACTGTTCCATCGATTGAGATATTATACTTATCCGCATTCTCTACTGGCGACCACGCAAAGTGCCATGCATTCTGCAATCCTGTCGCAGTAATATCTGTTGGTGAGTTGAGCTGTACTGTCTTTGCATTATAGGCAAAGTTGATAGATGTCTTCTCACTTGTCTTATACTTATCTTCCTTCTTGGAATGTGCCGTAATTGTTACAACGTATGTCTCTCCATCCTTTAAAGATGAGGATGCGATACTATCACTATTAGAAATAATATTCTTATGTTCAGTGATTGGATTTGTATTAACTGTTAATTCATAGTAATCCGCATTTTCAACTGGATCCCAAGCAATATTTACGTTCGCTGTTGTAACTGTGAATGTAATGTTCTTCACTTGTGATAGTTTCTTAGCATCTGACTTGAACGAATTATCATACTGGTTACTAGAGTTATCACCATAACCATACATCTTACCAGAACGATTGAACGCAACGAGTGTATCGTTGTAGGCTGCGATATACTTCACATCTGTCCAAGCTTCAACAGCTTCCTTTAAATCTTTATCATCTGAAACAACACTCACCGTACCATCTTCATGTACACCAACTACATAGTTTTTACCAACTGCAATGGATGAAATCTTTGTCCAACTAGACACATCACTTGTACTGTTTCCCTTTAGGGATACAGCAGATACACTGCCATCTTTCTTTAATACTAGTACTTGTGAATCTCCAACAGCTAACTTCTTCGCATTACTAACTGCACTGAAGTTTGCGGAATTACCAGATACTTTTACCTGTCCATTTACAATCGCAAATGTCACATCATCGCCAGCGTAAATACTATCCACATCTGACCAATCACTGACCTGACATGCAAGATCACTACCGGCACAAACAACCTTACCATCATTTGTTAGACCAACCGTATGGTCTTTGCCAGCAGCGATAGCCTTGATATTCTTCCACTTTGCAACTTCCTCATTCCTATCGGTTGTTACGACTGTACCGTCTTTCTTAAGGCCAACCGCATGACTTCCATAAGCACTGACCTGTACAATATCCCGAATTCATTCTTATATTGAAAATCACCATAGACTTCTAAAGAATTATTCTTATCAATAAATAATGTAAAGGTATCACCTTCCGCTATACGGTTTTAAATCTGAAGTTTCAACTGTAAAGCCAGACTTACCACCGGTTGTAAAACGAAGGATAATTGCGATAACCACCACTACCGCAACCAAGCATCCCGCCATAATGGCATAAGAAATCTTCTTGCGATTCTTTTGGTTATCTTCTTTCTTAGTTTCCTTTGGTTCTGTTACCTTAGCGGCTGTCTTGATTTTACCTGCATCCATTACACGTGTACTGCCTAAGTCATTTTTAACAGAATTGACTCTTTGCGTATGGATTGTATCAGCTTTAACTGTTTCATCTGGCTTTTGTTCGGTTGTTGGTTGTTGCGGTTGTACTTGTGGTACCACCTTTACCTCAGGTAATTCAATTACCTTTCGATTATCGATAAATGTTTCAACCGGAACGCCAAACAATACTGATAACTTACGAATATTTGATATTGATGGGATACTGTTGCCATTTTCCCAGTTCATATAATCGGTAAATTTCACATTGATTTTTGTTGCGACATCACCCTGTGAAAGACCGTAATGCTTTCGAAGAAGTGTTAATTTTTCTGGAAATTTATTTAGCATTCGTATTTACCTCCTGCCTTTCTATTTTAATGGTTAAAAGTATAGTTTTCAATATACTCCGCCCAAAGGGTTAGCGAATGCTACGCCATGCGCAAGTGAAAAGTTAAATTCTTAATTACTACTTATCAAAAAAATTTAAAACTATTCTATTAAAAATCAGAAACTCTTGATGTACTGCATGACCAGAGTTTTCAAAAAAATAATTTTCTGACAATTAATTTTTCAGCGAGTTCATTAGAAAAATTCTACTGGTATAACTTGATCCAATGCAGCACCTATAACCAGAGTTTTAGATTGAATTTTATCTAATTTATCAAAAACATTAAATTTTTAAGCATGATTTAGCTAAAAATAATAAATCTATTAAGCTGATCTAATCTTGGCTTAAATAGAAATTTTACTAAAATAGATAACCACTTATTTTTGCTATATATCTTTTTGAATAAACAGTTTCAAGCATATTTTTTTGCAGTTCTTGTAACTCACCATTTTCAGCTAAAACAATCCATCTATCTACGACCTTGTTTGTTGTAGGATTATTTCTTGATGTAGTTGCCACTAAAACTAGTTTTTCTAACAATATCAGGGTAATTTATAGCTAATAGTTGAGCAATCATTCCCCTTGAGATACCCCTACAACATCTACTTTATCTAAATTCAACTTTTTTTGATACAATATGCAATCTCTTCCGCCATATCGCTAATCTCATAATTTTCATTGAGATGTTCTTTATGATCAAATATAAAAAAACTTTATAATCCCTCAAAAAAATTTCTATAGTAAAAAGCAAATTGTAGAGCTTTTTCCTTTTATTCGCTCGGTATTTAAAACCTGGTATCAATAATAAATTCTTATTTCCATAACCAAATGAAACATAATTGATTGTGTCATCGTAGAATTTAATTTGACTATTTTTTTGCATCATACATAATATCTCTCTTGATGAATTACTTATACAACAAATTGTATCATATTGATAAATCACATACATTAGCATCCGTATCCTAAGCTACACGCTTAGCCACTATTAAGATTTATCACTCATTTTGATTCGCAATTGTAATAATGTAGTCTCGATACTCAAAAGTTATCTCGGTTGGAGTACCATCTTTATTCCATTTTGGTGGGTTTAGTTTTGGTTTTAGATACTTACCATTCTGTCCATACTTACAATAACCAATAAACACTGCATTCTGTTGTGCTAATTTCGCAGCTAGTGTTGGAAGATCTACATTTTCTTTTGCATCCTTTCCTTTCTATCTAACAGACTTGTATTCATAAGTAATTAAGCCTAATATAAGACTTGAACTTTCTAGGAATGATTTAAGGATGGTGACCCATGAAAGAACAACAAATGTCAGATGCATTTATCACTTCTGCTTTTCTCGCTTTTAGCGGCGGATTACAAGATGCCTATACTTTTAATACTAGAGACCATGTATTCGCAAATGCACAAACCGGTAACCTAGTCTTAATGACGCAGAATTTGATGGAGGGCAATATCGCACATAGCCCTAAAATTATCTATTGCCTATCTTCGCTTTTATCGTCGGTGTATTTGTCGCTGAACAACTACAAGGTCGACTAAAAGAAAAGAAATCTCTTCACTGGAGACAATTTATTGTACTCATTGAGATTATCACGTTATTACTTGTTGGTTTTATCCCTGGTAGTCTTAACAATATCGCAAATATGCTTGTTTCATTCTCTTGTGCCTTACAAGTACAATCTTTCCGTAAGGTAAACGGAAACACATATGCTAGTACCATGTGCATCGGTAATATCAAGAGTGCTACCGCAAGATTATCCGCTTTCTTTCGTACAAATGATAAAACATACTTTCACCAATCCATGCATTACTTCGGAATTATCGTAATATTCGCAATTGGTGCTGGTCTTGGTGGTGTAATATCCAAACAGTTAGGTTATCCAACTATCTGGATTTCTTGTGCTGTTCTATTGATTCCATTTATTCTAATGCATGAACGTAAAGCCTAAATATTAAAAATACCGCAGCTGCGGTATTTTTAATTTCTAAAGCTCTTTACCCAGTTAATCAATGAATCATGATAAACATTATTTGTGACATCACGTTTCATTTGTTCTGTTACAGGACCATTCTTCGCAAGTTTTTCTAGAACACATGCTTGTAGTTCTTCAATACTCATTTCTTCATAAGATTTACTATAATCTACAGTTACCTGATTGATTGTTTCCTCTTTTACTGCAACTTGCTTGATTTCCGGAATCTTAACTTTTCTTTTCCTAGTTACTGTTTCATCATAGTCTTTCATCCAGATTTGTCCTGAACATGCATGCAGATGAACATGTAGATTTCCATCAACACTCTGGATCTCTCCACTCAGCAGTTCCGTATAAGTTCCAGTTGTCGGAATATCTAACGATGAATCTACTTCATCGTTATTCACTACAACGATTGACTGTGTTATATCGTTTGTACGTGAGAAAGCATACTGACGATTTGTTAATCGTAGTTCTTGATAAATACCATCTGAAAATACAGAATTCTTCTGTCGAATTTCACCAAGTCTTGCAATGATATTGGTACAGCCATTCTCATCTAGTGCATTTGGATAATCTTCCAAGTTAATTGCAGGACGTAAAACCGCATCGGAATATTTCTCTTTTCTTCCTTCAATACCAAACTCACTTCCATAATAAACAGAAGGAATACCCGGTAGTGTATACATCAAAATATGTACTGGTACAAATTCGTGTTTGTTGAGTAGTCTTGTATAAATACGTTCCACATCATGATTATCCACAAAGTTATAAAGATGATATGGTAGATTACCTTTATCTAATAGATAACGCACTGTATGGGCAATCTCAAAATAGTTATGTTCATTATGCCCAGAATATAACGCTTTATATAATTGATAGTTTGTCACAGAATGTAACATATCAGAATTTACCCAACGACTATAGTCGCCATGAATCACTTCCCCCATCAACCAGAATTCAGGCTTGATTTCATTTGCCAACATACGTAACTTATGCATAAAACCAAAGTCTAATACATCTGCCGCATCTAATCGAATTCCATCCACATCAAACTCACTTACCCAATATTTCACCACATCCAATAGGTATTTTTCTAACCGCAGGATTTTGTTGATTGAGTTTTACGAGCAAGTTATAACCACCCCAGTTATCATAGGAGAAGCCATCATTATATTCATTATTCCCCTGGAAATTCACATTACAATACCAATCTCTATATTGAGAGCTTTCACGATTGTGTTGAATATCCTTAAAAGCAAAGAAATCTCTTCCCGTATGATTAAAGACACCATCAAAGATTACGTGAATACCTTGATGATGACACTCTTTTACAAACTTCTTTTAGATCCTCATTATCACCAAGTCTAGAATCCAACTTATAGTAATCTGTTGTTTTCATATCCATGTCCAACTGATTCAAATAATGGTCCAATATACAACGCATTACAGCCAATTTGTTTAATATGTTTGATCCAGGGTCCCAATTGATTCAAACGATGTTCAGTAATTTGATAATCATTATACTTCGGTGCATCCGTTAATCCTAATGGATATATATGATAGAACACCGCATTCTCATACCACTTCATAATAAATCTCCTTTAAAGCACTTTACTATCATAATATGTAATTGATAATTTATCATCCCAAATCAAAAAATAACGGCCTACTTATGATAGACCGTTAAACTATTCATAATTTATTTATTTCTTTCACTCGTTGATTCATCTGTTTTACTAGTTTCTTTTGTTGTAGATAAAAATAGAAACCAAATAACAAATGCAAGTGCAATCTCTTCTAAAAGTATCGCAATCATCAGTAGTGGTCCACGACGCATAGGAATCCAACCTACAACGAAAGCTGTAACTGTCATAATAATACAACCAGTCCCCATATGAATAATTGTCTGTGTAAAAAGGGATAACTTCTCATTGTCATAAACTATTGCAGGTAGCCCAAAGCCAAGTCCAATTACGACGGTTGCAATTGCCATCTTAGAAAATGCGTAATTTGTCATTTCCATATTTCCATGGAAGATACAGTCAATAATAACTCCAACAATTAAAAACATCATTGCGGCAATACCCATTGATACGAATATGTTAAATAGCAGTGTTTGTTTCTTTGTTTTCATGTTAAACCTCCTTAAATGCCTAGGTATCTTTTTAGATCAGGCAGATATTTTCTTGATACATAATCAGAAGAACCATTCTTTAACTTTAGTAATAATGTCCCACCAAATCCTGTCTCTATACTTTTTATACAAGAAAGATTAATAACAGTTTGTTTCGATATTTGCATAAAGCCAGTCCCGATCTGCTCAAACATCTCATACAAACGTTTTCGGGAATAATACCTCTCATTTTCCGTATAGATAACAGTATCTCCACCCTCTACACGTATCATATATACCTCTTCCGCTTTCAAGATTATCATCTTATTTTCGCGCTGTACTATCAGTGGTATATCGTTTGCATCGAGTACATCAATAACTCTCTGCACTTCATCGGTAATTACATCCGCATAAATCGTTACGTGTGGCGGGGAAAAACTCTTTTGATAGTTCTACATTTACTTTCATCTTCGATTCTCCTTTCGTATCTTTTCTACTGTGATATTACCGCAAGCATTTTATACTGTCTCGCCGTTTTCGCTAAGATGCATAATTTACAATGTAAGATACATATATTCAATATTGAAAGAGAAAATGTAAAAAAATCACACTTCATGCGAAGTATGATTTACTAGGGCTAATTCATTTAAGTCGAATATAGAGAACATAGATTGGATATGTCATCTCAACATCTATCTCTAGCTATTCTAACCCATCACCCAACATTGTATTTCTATCCTTTATGATTTATTATTCAACTTTTTATACTTCCTATAAGGATTTCGCTACTTCAATGAACTCTTTTGCTCTATCATAATCTATTGGATTATATAAATATCCATCTTTCTTTTATTGAAGTTCCAACGATTACCCCATCTGCATATTTAAGAAGTGTCTTAATATTATCTTTATTTGCCCCAGAACCAAGTATAAGCGGAATTGAAGGAAATTTTTTTCTTTTATTTTAATAAAATGTGACTCTTCAGGCGGTAATCCCGCATGCATTCACTCGATTAACATACCTGATAATGGCATAACTCCAAAACCTGCTTCAATTTGCTCTTCCGTTTTCCTTGAATCCAAACATATTCCTCCGTGAGCCTCAAAATATGTATATATATTAACTTCTTCGGCATCAATCTGCTTACGATACCTAAAAATTTCTCCCGGATTGAATGATTGTGCATTCAAAAAGATCCCACATAACTATTAGATACATATGTACGTATAAATTTTGCACCAATCGCATGTGCTACAGCAATGGAAGCAATTGGATCAATTAGCACTCCACAACCATAAGGAATCGTTAATATTTTAGACACTTCTACAGCGATGCGAGTATAGTTTGCAATAACCTCTGGTCCAACTTTCGTTAGGTATGGTCGATCTCCTTCGTTCGCAAAGACCACAGCATCATATCCTAAGTCCATTAGTATTTGTGCATCATGTTTTAATCGTTCAATTTGTTTTTCAATCGTATTTTCTTTCACATAATATGGTGTGCCAGGTAAAGCCATCATATGTAGGCATCCAATTATTGGTTTGTCTGTATTGAAAATTTTCTTATGATTTTCTATTAATGTCTTCATTTTATAGTCCTCCCTAAGCCAATATACCAGTTAACGAAAAGAATAATGCTCATAACCATGATATAAATCATAACTGTTGTAGGTTTTTTTCCCATCTTTTAATAACTTATAAGATGATAGAAAAATTAATAATGGAATTAAACTAGGAACAATAGAATTTAGAATATCTTGAATGACAATCGACATAGAACCTATATTAAATGTAAGAGGGTTGTCACACCAATATTTTTTTACAACTAGAGCTCCTAATACAATCATACCGATTACCCCTAATGACTCAGTGATGGTTTTAACCATTCCACCCGACAATAGTGTAACAATAGATTTTTCCCTAACTTATATCCATTAAAGAATAAGAAATAACTTGTTCCTATTGTATATTGAAAATAAAAAGAACAAATAAAATTTGTATCTGAACACATTACCATTTAAGGCCATATCAATTCCAATTCCTAATAAAAATAACTTTTATGAGACTTTTGTGTAACTGTATCTCCAATTCCTGCAATTGGCCCCATCAAAGCTGTTTTTTTAGATTTTTTTAATCACATCTGGATCAATATCTTTCCCATTTGCACGTTCTTCTTCTAATGAACATACAATTCCAGGAACTAATGCACCCCAGGTATTTTCTGTATTGTAGTACTCATATGTCTGGTTAAAAGCTGATTTCTTTTCATCTAAATCATCCTTATATAATTTTTCGATAGCGGTTGTCATCGTGTGACAAAATCCGAGCCCCATTAGTCTTTCCCAGTTATAACATATCTGCCCCCAACAAATCCATGTCCACCAGGTCTTTTTTTAAATCTGATTTAGATAAAAATCTTATCATTTAATTTTGCCATCATTTACTCCTCCTCTATTTTTAGTTGTGTAATAATAATGCATTATAGCCAAAGCTACACCGATTATTGCGATGGCTGTCGTACTTAACTGTAAATATGCAGCTAAAACAAAACCTATGATTAAGAAAGGGATTAATGTCTTTTTAAATAATGATTGCATTAACATTGCTAATCCCAAGGCAGGCATCATACGGCCAATTAATTGTAAAAATCTTTGTTATCTGAGATGGTATCACTTGCATAAATGCTTCAAAATATGGGCCTCCTAGATATACGCACAAGAATGCCGGAATAAAATAGAAGATAAACGGGAAAATCTGTGATGCAAATAAATTCATCATTTTAATACCATGGATATTCCCTTCAGCTGCATAAAAATCTGCTTTATGTACCCATATTGGATTCAATGACATTTTTGCATTTTGTGCTAAAACACCTAATAACCCTAAAGGGACAGATAGTGCTAAACCGGTAGATGCATCTGCTTTAGCTATCATTGTCATTGCTACACCAAGATAACCAGCAACCGCCATTTCATTAGGTAATGAACCCCCTATAGCAAGTAAACCTACATATGCCATCATTATAGTGGCACCCACTTCCAAACCATAAGTGATATTTCCCAGCAACAAACCGCATACTAATCCAGCCACTAATGGTGCACCAAAGTATAGAGACCATCGTAACCACATTGGACAAGCTGACGAAACTAACCAACATAACAACCCAATACAAACAGCAACCCCTAACATAAACTCATTCTCCTTTAATATCCTTAAAATCAATTTTTGGATCAGCTGATAACATTTGTAAGTAAACAAATACATTCAATTTTTGTAATTCTTTAACAATATTTACTTCATCATCTGACATAAATACTCGCCGTGTTATAGGCTTTCTAGTAGGGCCAGAACCAATATTTCCAATATCCAATTCTGTAAGGGCGAAACCTAACTTCCTTAGTTTTAACGGTGCCTCCACTCCTTTAAACAGTAACATTGTTTTTATATTATTGGAGCTTGATGACAATTCGTTAAATGCCTCTTCGCACGTAATCACCTTTTGCCTCTACACCTGTTGGTGAAGTCATTTCAAGAACCTGCTTCATGAACGGATCAATTGCAATCTTATCATCTACTACCAAAATTTTTTTAATCTCTAAAATTCTTGACCATGATGCGATTACCTGACCATGCAACAATCTTTCGTCTACTCTAGCTAAAACCACTTTCATCTCTTACTGTCACCTACTTTCATACTTTCCATAAAGTCCACTATACTCATTTTCCCAGCATTTATTATTTTATTTGTACTATAATCATCTGGCGCCTGATTAGCCTCCAATAGCATATTCAGATTCATACCAGTTATTATCGAAACCTTTTCTTTATATTTATCAATATCTTTACCGATAATATCTGCAAGAGTAATTAAAGGACTCCCACCATATAAATCGGTAAAAATAATGATTTTTATTTTTATCGAGTAACGTCTTAACTCTATCTTTGAAAATATTTAAGTCTCCATCTTCGCTAAATAGAATATATTCAAAATCTGATGTATCTCCAATTATTAATTTTACTGTCTCTAATGCTGTTTTACAGAAATTACCATGAGACAATAATAGATACTTGCACATATGTAACATCCTCCATCTTCTTATGTATAATTTGATTATATTCATAGTAAAAACTTCCATCAAATATCTCCCTTTTTCCCTAACAATTCAACGAGTGTATTGGTACTAGACACAAAATTCAGTAAAATGATATATATTAAATACACACTCTATACTTAATAGTGTTATTTTTATAGTATATTTAACACACTATTTAATTACAAAAATATCAATGAGTAATAATTAGAAAACAGAATCACTTATTTTTAACACACAAAAGGAGACCAACTATGAATCGTAAGAATAAAATAAATGAAATATTAATTCAAATTACAGAAAAAAAGGCATTAAGGATAGTAATTTAGATAATATTGGAATCGACGCTTTATATATTTCTCAATTAGCGAATATTGACCGTTCAAATGCATCAAAAGACCTAAATAGATTATGGCGAGAGGGTAGAGCAACTAAAAATCCAAGGATATCCCATCCGATATATAAGTCGAGACGTATTTGAAAAATTTTTATAATTTAAAAGATTTTCCATCACTAATTTTAAAAAGATGAAAATATAAGACAATTTCTTACAGGCGGATTAAAACTCAAGGAAAAAAACGCAACATTATCTCTTGATTCTATTATTGGTGCAACAAGTTCTATCAATTCTCAAATTAATGATGCAAAAGCTGCAATCTCATATCCACCAAACGGCATAAATTTACTAATAATTGGTAATCGTGGTTTAGATAAAAATACAATTGTGTCTTCCTTACATCAGTACGCAAAGATCACTCATAAAAAAATCTACATCTTCTAAGTTAGTAACTGTAGACTGTACGAATTATGCAAGTTCTGATTCTAATATAGTTAAATTTTTGTGGGAGATGAGTTAGATAAAACATTAGGCTTTATAGAACAATCAAACAAAGGAACAATTTATCTAGATAATATTCAAACACTTGATAAAATTAGTCTAAATAAAATATTAGAGATTATAGAACATGGTTATTATTCAAAAATTGGCTCCGTCAATATTAAAATGCTTGATTGTATGATTATTGCATCTATTACTCCAGATTCCGAAAATACAATTGCTTTATTAAAACAATATTTCCCTACTATTATTACAATCCCTGATATAGAGCAAAGAGGAATGTTTGAAAAAAATCGAACAAATCCTATCTATATTTTTAAAAGAATCTGTTCAAATTAAAAAGATATACAAATTTCAAAAAGATCTCTTACTAATTTTTGCGTCTCATATATATGAAAACAATCTAATTGGAATGCGATCCGAAATAAAACAAGCATGTTCTAGAGCCTATTTAACCACCAATCCCAACACGTCAATTATTAAGCTAAGTTATAAAGATCTATCACTTAATATGATTTCTAAGTATTCACCATATTCATCTAATATCCAAGCAATTAAATCTATTTTATCTACGCTCCCTAATGAGGTAATAACATTTGAATCTAGCAATTATTGTCAATCACTAGATAATTTGACAAATCAGGCCAAAGATTTTAACGTCTATCGTTTTGATCAGTTCTTGCGAGAATTAGACTTTAATATAAATTCAATTAATAATAAAACATGATTTTATATATGAAAATATATCAACAATTATAAATTGCGGTAAAGTTCAACAGACTAAAATTAAGCTATCTATTAATCCTTTTTAGTTAATTTATTCGAAGATATCATAACTACTAGTCCTTTTTCACAAGAATACATTAAAAACAAAGAAATTTTTTTAGGCCTAATTTTACATTTATCCAATATTTTAAAGAAAGATACTAATGATATTGTCAACACTGATGTTAGTCCTATTAAATTAACTACACCTTCTTTAAATACTGCATACAAAATTATTGTAGAATTACACAAACAATATAATATCAATTTTACAAATGATGATTTATATTTTTATTTCAATGTACTTAGACATCGGACATACTTTTTAGTCAAAAAAACATATGTACCTGCACTTCTATATGTCACGGAAAGTCTATTGCTAGCGAGTTAAAAGAACAACTGCATTTAACATTTGGTGCTAATTTACCTCTATATGCAATTAACTATGCACCTTCTTTTTCAGTTTAATGATATTTTTGGAAGCTGCTTTATATAAATGCAATGAAATCAATAGTAATCAAGGCATTTTTAATTATTACCGATGATTATTCATTGGAGAGCATTTCAGATTATATTTTTAAAGAAACAAATATATATACAAATACGATTACTACATTTAACCGTGATACATTATATAAGATTTGTAAGGAAATTATGGATTACTGCTCTTTAGACCAAATTATTTATCATAATAAACGCCATGTTATAGATTATAGTGTAACAAATAGAGGTATCAGATAATAATTCTTTCTTATATAGATTGATAAAAATTTTATTCAGCCAACATTAATAGATGGGGAGAAAGCAGCTGACTGTCTAATGATATCATTTTCAAAAATCTTGGAGGAGATGAACTTGGATTATTCTAATGAATTAGCAACCAAATTCCTTTGTCATTCCGTAAATATGATAGAACGAGTTATAAAAATGATACTTTTTAAGTATAAAAAAAGTAAGAAAAATTTATCGAAGAAAAATAACCAAATTTATAGAATAATAGAAAAAAATCTCTTTCTAATGTGAATGAAATATTTGGCATTACCATTCCCAAAGAAGAATTAGCTTACATTACCGAGATATTCCTTCTTTAATTCAATTTATTAAATCACTTATAACCACATGCTTTTTTTCAACAATATTCTACATACCTGATATCTTTATTATTTTTATTAGACTTTTGCTTTAGTATCTATAAGAACTCTTATTTTTCACTTTGCAAATGAGGTTCTTCATTCCATAGTAATTTAATACGCTTTTGTTTTTGTGATATTGATAATACTAATATGCGTTTATATAGAACTTTTTAATACATAATTCTATACTCTTACTCCTTGTATACAAAAAAATATCCTTAGCATAATAAAAAAAGTGAATCAGATTGTTGTATAACAATTTCCTGATTCACTTATTTTTAGATTGCTTAGGTTAATTACTTAACGTTAGCGAAGTACTTGATTGTACGAACCATCTGAGAAGTATATGAGTTCTCATTGTCATACCAAGAAACTGTCTGTACCTGGTATGTGTCGTCATCAATCTTAGCTACCATTGTCTGTGTAGCGTCGAAGATAGAACCATGTGTTTCATCAACGATGTCAGAAGAAACGATTTCTTCTTCATTGTAGCCGAAGCTTTCAGAAGCAGCAGCCTTCATTGCAGCGTTGATAGAGGCAACAGTTACATCCTTACCCTTAACTACAGAGACTAAGAGTGTTGTTGAACCTGTAGGAACAGGAACACGCTGAGCAGCACCGATTAACTTACCATTTAACTCAGGAATTACAAGACCGATAGCCTTAGCAGCACCTGTTGAGTTAGGAACGATATTGCAAGCACCAGCACGGGAACGACGTAAGTCACCCTTACGCTGTGGTCATCCAAAGATCATCTGATCGCCTGTGTAAGCATGAACTGTTGTCATGATACCAGATTGGATTGGATATAAATCATTTAATGCCTTAGCCATTGGAGCTAAGCAGTTTGTTGTACATGAAGCAGCAGAGATAATCTTGTCTTCAGTTGTTACAACATGTTCGTTTACACCGTAAACTACTGTTGGTAAGTCGTTTCTGCAGGAGCAGAGATAACAACCTTCTTAGCACCAGCCTTGATGTGTGCTTCAGACTTAGCTTTGCTTGTGTAGAAGCCTGTGCATTCTAGAACTACATCGATGTCTAATTGACCCCTAAGGTAGGTTGCTAGCATCAGCTTCCTTATAAATTGTAATTTCCTTACCATCTACAGTGATTGTTCCCTTTTCATCATCTGCAGAGATTTCATGATCCCACTTACCGTGTGTTGTATCATGCTTTTAATAAGTAAGCTAGCATGTGAGGTGTTGTTAAGTCGTTGATTGCAACAACTTCGTAACCTTCAGCTACAAACATTTGTCTAAAAAAGCTAGACGGCCAATACGGCCAAAACCGTTAATAGCAACTCTTACATCTGTCATATTGTCTTTCAAAGACCTCCTTTTGTTGCATTTATATTATATGTTTTTATATGTTTTTCGGTCAATTAAGACCATTTGAATGTAAGCGCTAACGTACTGAATTTCACTAAAAAAATTCTTCTATCTTTTTATATAAATTAGTACCATGTGAATTTAACGACTTTTTATACTTATTTTTTTAATGGTCTTTAATAACTTTTCAAGAATCTCTTGAATATCCGATGTACTATCCGCAATTGTTTCTTGGTTTTCATAAACGATAAGTCCCATAAGTTTATAGCCATACCAATCGTCACTAGTCAGATAAAAATTCAGTGCTTTAGCTCCCTCGTCAGATAACTTCTGTACCGTTACGATTCCCCCTCCTATGGTGTACTCTTCTCTTTCCAAATCGACAGGATGTAAATTTGTAAATTGATGCGGTAAATTTTCCTTCGTGACATACAATCGAAAGGTATATCCCTTCTTATTGCGATATGAATTTACAATATATTCAAAATATTTACCAATATACTGCTTATGTGCAAAATAATTTCTTTGAACATAGATGTTTTATAATTTGTAGGTTCTCTATCCCACAATCCCAAGGAGGAACCCCTGTTTTACAACCAATGACATCACTATAGTCAAATTTTAAATGAAACTCTTCTAGTTTTGTTCCTTTGATTTCTTTGATTGTATCTTGATCTGTAGAATTAATAATTTGTTCCCTAAAGTATTCTGGATATTGTGGTAATCTCAATAACGCCCCTACGTACCAAAGCTCTTACAACTATAACGGATAAGATTATGATTGCAATAATCAAAAATGGATTTTCGATCTCTTCTCATAACAATCACCTCAATGATATACATTTCTGCTTTTATTTATTATATAGCACAGAAAAAGAAGGATATACACCCTTCTTATGCAAATTCATTTAGATTAAGTGGTTTGATACTTGTCGCAAATGCTTGTTCAACCGTAGAGATATCTCTACCCACAAGTTTTGAGAATAATTTTGCGTCATTAAGTCTTGCCATTGTAGAACCATATGTTTCAATCTTTGTCTCTGGGAATACGAGCGTTAGATCTTCTGCTTCTGATACATGTAATTCCACAACATCCTTTTCAAATAGCGCTGCGTTACATAGTTTTATTAGAGCAGTGGAATCAAGGTAGATGAGTTCTTCAATTTCTAAAACATCTCCCTTTGGCAACATCGTTGCATATCCTCTGATTTGGTCTTTGCCATTGTAGTAGGCTACAATCTTTCCACCTTGTACGTTGATTTCCTTCTTATACTTTACAAAGTATTCTAAATCTCTTGCATAGTATCCATTGAATCGACGGATAAATGCAGAGTATACCTTTAATAAATCAATCGCAGTTGGTTCATAGGAACAACCAAAGTTTGTGCTGCGCTTTACATCATTACGTGTCAAGCGATAGGTAGAGCGATTATAGATATTACGGAAGCCATATGGTTCATATAGTTTCTGGTCATATGCCTGAATAAGAGTAATCAGTTCAGTATGCTCGCATGCGTCTAATACAATTTCCATTAAACGCTTCATATATCCGCGTTTACGGTATGCAGGTAATGTACCTACACCAAGAATCATGCTAGTACGTAGAACTTTATCATTAAACATCATCGCATGTGGAGCTCGAATGATTGCCGAGACAACATGTCCCTCTTCTACATATACAAAGCAATTCTCTGGCACAAATAGATTCTTGAAATAGTAATCAATATAGCCTTCATCCTCTTGTGGAAAACATACTTTCCAAAGATTCTTTACTTCGGTAGCTTGTTCTTTCGTTGCTTTTGTAATCATGATTCAACACCTTTCTTAATACGATACTTCTCAATAATACTGACTGGGTGATAGGACAGTTTAGCAGCTCTTAAATTTTCACGACCTGTATCATCTTCACGATTGACTAGTTCAATACCCGGAAATTCATGACTTAACATCTCTTTCATAATGCATTGGTAAAGGCCTCTAACATCTCCATCTGCCTTCTCGATATTCTCTTGACACATACGGTCTGATAACATTGATCCAATCGCAAAAGCACGTACCTTGCCATCGATTCGAATCAAACCACCCTTACAAGGTAATTCATCATACAAGTCTAAGATGCGGAATGTACCGACTCTCTCACTCTGTAAGAAATCATCTGGATCTTCTGATTTCCAATCTTTCAAATATCCAATACAATCATCGATATTGGTCTCATCAAGAGTTTCGTATGACCATCTACCCTCAAAGTCTTTATAGAACGCATTCAAATGATTGCGCTTTTTTTGCATTTTCTTACCAGCATAAGTACGTAAACGTTCCCCATCATATACATAATCGTCTGCCCAACTTTCATGGATGGCTGTATATTCTGGATATAGTTTAATAACTTCATCTACCATCTCTTTTGTAAAAACAGCTGAGTGTAAAGTCATGTCCATAGTGGTCAAAGATTTCCTTACCCTTTTTTTATCGCTTCAGCGATATATTGTTTTTTTCACATAGTGGCATATACATGAAGAAACATCCTTCATGTATACCCAACAATAATAAAGTACTCTTCTCTTTTATAGTAAAACAGCGGATATGTCTGTAACCACATAATCATATTAATAATATTGTGATTTGATTCTTCATATTTACAACGCTGTAAATATTCTTGAACCATAGGCCAATCCATCACTTGTAAAGTTGTAAAATCATTTTCTAATATTTCAGTGGTTACATTTTCCATAGTCTTATTCTCCGTCTGTATGTTCCTCATATTCGACATCAATGATATCACTTTGATTTTTTTCTTAGGGGTTTTGAATATGACTGATAGAAAAGTACGATCAATATCCAATTCTTCTACAGTAGCGTTTTCCATCTGCTTATTTAATCTTCTGGCTTGTATCAGCCCATAAATCACAAATCCTACAATTGGTAATAGTAATAATAGGATGAGCCACCATAGGTAGCGAAATATCAACATCACGATAACCAAAAATACAATTGTGGATACCGCTGTTTGTAGTTGTGTTCTATTCATCTTGTTTTACCTCTTTCATCGCTAGCTCATGAATCTTTACAAAGCGATGTTTCATGCCTGACTTCGATACAATTTCTCCAGTCTGACGTTCATAGATACTACACAGCTCCATTAAGGAAGCTTCTGGGTTTGCCTTACGGAGTGCGATGATATCTTGTAGTTTACGGTCTAATGTTTCTATCTTCTGATTTTCTTCTAAGATTCGAATATCATCCAGTTGTCCACTCGCAGCCGCAACCGCCTTTACTTCATTGGCTAAATCCATATTGTTCATGCGTTGAAGAGAGTTGCTAAAGTCTCTCGAGATACGAATATTTTTCAAATTTCAAGACTGCTTGGTCAGCTTCGATTAAACGTAAGAAAGTCCGCAATTTTTTTCAGCTGACTTCACATACAGAATAACTTTCTTTCTACGCGTTGTAATCTTTGCATGAATGTTAAATCGCTCTAACAGGGATACCATAAATACTGCATGTTCTTCACTGGTAGCTGTGATCTCCAAGTGATAGGATGTTTTTTCTGGCGAGTTGATAGAGCCACCTGCCATAAACGCTCCTGCTAAATAGGCACGTGCATTATTGTTTGTCTGTACAATTTTTCGCAAGTGGCTTATCTAGTAAACCACGTGTACTATAAATTCCTAAATCCTCCAGAATCTTTTGGGGCTGCACTCATAATACGCATACCATAAATACGGTTCTTACGAAGATTCATCTTTCTTTTTACAAACAAACTAATTTCCACGCCATATCGTTCTTTCACCAAACGATAAATCGTACGTGAAACAGCCGCATTTTCTAAACTTACTAATAAAGTCATACCACGACTAGATAAGGAAAGAGATGATGTCATTTGAATGAGTGCGGATAGTTCTGCACGTATATCATTCCCTTCCATAATCTTTTGTGCTACTTCTTGTTTTACCTCTGCCGCAAATGACATTACTTCACCTCCAGCAATTCTTGAATCACTGCTTTAATTTTTTCTGGATCATGGTGAATAAATCCATTACGGAAGCTTAGTAATTCCTTCGTAACAACCTGATATGGATGGTCTTGCTTCACAAGATTGACCTTTGTACTTCCATTTACAGAATAACGTTCTAATATCTTCTCTGGTATTTCATCACACGCTACAATCACTTTATCAACTGGAGCATGGTGATATAACAACGCATCTACGTGATCTTCTACAGTATATCCATCTGTTTCACCTGGTTGTGTCATTGCATTACAGAAGTATACTAACTCTGCCTTTGTACTACATAACGCTTCTTGAATTTCCGGAATGATTACATTTGGCAAAATACTTGTATAGACAGAACCAATTCCATAGATGACTAAATCTGCATTTTGTATCGCTTCTACCGCTTCTTTACATGCATGTACTTCATCCTGATAGAACACACGTGTAATGTGGTGATTATGATTTGGGATATTCGCTTCTCCACGTACAATAACTCCATCTTCCATGCGTGCATACAAAGTGATTACATCCGTACTTGCAGGAATGATATTACCCTTTACATTCAAGATGTGACTCACTTCCTGAATGGCTGTCATAAAAGAACCAGTCTGTTGTGTCAGTGCAGTTAGGATAAGATTTCCTAGATTATGTCCTAGAATATCATCTTCTTTTCCATCAGGGTCATCAAAGCGATAATCCATTAAGGAACTTAACATATTTTCACTTTCTGCCATACTGATCATGACATTTCGAATATCACCCATCGCTGGAATATGAAAGTTCTTACGTAACCGTCCCGTACTACCGCCATCATCAGCGACCGTAACAATTGCGTTTAAATCAATATTTGAAATGGTTTTAACACCACGGCAGATTAATGACTGTCCATGTCCACCACCGATAATAACAACCTTATGCTTCTTCATGCGTTAGCCATTCCTTCTGATCACGGTGATCTAAATAGCAGTTATATCTTTCCTTATATACATCATATAAGAAATTTGCGATAGTAACAGAACGGTGTTGTCCACCTGTGCATCCAATCGCAACAGTAAAATGATTCTTACCTTCCTTTGTATACTGTTCAAATGCATAATCTGTAAATGCTAATAAACGCTGAATAAATTCCTGTGTCTCAGGTTTATCCATGACATAGTCATATACTTCTTTATCATTTCCTGAGAAATAACGAAGTTTCTCATCCCAGAATGGATTTGGCAAGAAACGTACATCAATCATCAAATCTGCATCGAGTGGTACACCATACTTATAACCAAAGGAAATAAAAGAAATCGAGAATGAAGGTATCTGCTTCTTGGCAAAATATGATTCTAGTTTTTTTCTTAAACTCCTTTTCGGAAGAGAAGGATGTATCGATTGTAATCACATTATTATCAAGATTCTGCTTAAATCTATGTCTTTCTTCTGTGATAGCTTCTTCAAGGGTATTTGCGGTATTACTTAATAATAATGGGTGAATACGTCTTGTGCTCTTATAACGGTTAAGTAACACACTATCGCTGGCATCGATAAAGAGTACGCTAACGGACGCATTAATACCATTCAACTTACGAGAGAAAAATCGGAAAGTCTTCTGCCGATGTACTTAACGCAATATAGCTATATCTTGGGTCAGTTGAAGCTTCTATCATATCCACGAACTGGTCCACGAGCACAACTGGATAGTTATCAATAATGTGATACCCCATATCCTCTAAAATACGGGTTGCTGTACTCTTACCAGCACCACTCATTCCACTTACAAGTATGATTCTCTTACTAACTTCCATATCCAATTACCTCGTTTCTATTTTATCATCCGAGTTTCACCATCACAATTTTGTGAAGGCCATCACTGTTCTTCTCATTTTATACCATTATTATTATACTATTTATAATAGTAACGTTAAGAGGAGAGTTATATGAACACACCAATAGTTAGTATTATTGTCCCTGTATATAATGCCGCAAAACCACTCAATGGAGATAAAACTGTATTACATCGCTGCATTGATAGTATCCTGAATCAAGAATTCCGTGATTTTGAATTAATTGTTGTGGATGACGGAAGTAAAGATACGTCCGGCAAGATTCTCGATGAATATGCCAAAACAGACGAACGTATCAAAGTTATCCACAAAGAAAATTCAGGTGTTTCAAACACTCGCAATCTCGCAATACAAAATGCACGAGGAAAATATATACAATTCCTCGATGCGGATGATTGGATTACGACTGACGCCACGAAATCACTTGTACGTACAATGGAAGAGTCAAAAGCAGATCTAGTCATCGCAGACTTCTATCGCGTCGTAGGAGAAAACACATCCCACAAAGGAAGAATCGACTCTGACAAAGTCCTAACAAGAGATGAATTTGCAGACTACATGATTCAAAATCCAGCAGATTACTACTATGGCGTTCTTTGGAATAAACTATACAAAAAGTCCATCATTGATACCTATCATCTCAAAATGGACGCTAGCCTTTCCTGGTCTGAAGATTTTATCTTCAACCTCGAATATCTTCTCCACGTTAAAAAGGTCGCACCATTACAGTTACCAATTTATTATTATGTAAAAACAGAAGGTTCACTTGTTTCCCAAAGCCGTTTTGATATTCGAAACATCGTTGATATGAAGTTATCTGTCATCAAATATTATGACAACTTCTACAAATCCATTTACGATGAAAAGGAATACGCTCGCAAGCGCCCAGAAATTCTTAGCTTCTTAGTAGGCTTTGCGACAGATGACTCTGCCATCTCTTTCTCCACAAAGAAACTTGGAGAAGAAATTGTTCCAGTCGCAAAACTAAGTGATCATAAACAAGATGCGATACTACATAACTACTACACCATAAAACTACTAGAACGTTTACTACAACGTATCTCAACGGAAACAGGTTTAAGTACAAACGAACTCATGGTCATTCATTATCTTTCTTGTTTCCAACGTTCCAGTATCACGAAAGATATGGCTTTATTTACAGATATCAACCAATTCTTATTGTTACCTTTATTGGAGAAACTTGTATTCAATGAATATGTCACAAAAGTTATATCAGAAGATTCTGAAACTTACTACTCTCTGACTTCAAAAAGCAGAACCAATCACTAGACAACTCAATCAGCTAACGCAAGATTTTGACTCTATTCGCTTTGCGGGTATTGATTCTTCTACACAAAAATTACTACAAACCACAGAAGAGACAATCTACGAAAATATTCGCAAGAAATTGTTATAAAGATACCTTTTAATTCATCATTTGCTATTCGTTATAATATCAATATGGTAAAAAGCAAGCATTTATTCTAATAAAAAGCTTGTAAGTCGAAAAATCTTCTCTTATTTATATATTTATAATTATAATTTAAGTAACTTTTTATTTATTTGCTCGAAGGAGAATTTCAAATGATTAAAATTAGGGATGTAACATATTCATATAACAGAACTCCTGTTATTACTGAGCTATCATTCTCTTTCTTATCCAGCAACATTTATACAATTATTGGCGAAAATGGATCCGGAAAAAAACAACGTTACTACGCTTTAATTCTGGGTCTTCTAAAACCCGAAAGTGGAAGTATTCAATTTGAGGAAAAAAAGCAATCATTTCATATTTGCCAGATCATAATGGATTATACGAAGATTTATCCATTACGGATAATATTAGATTTCGACTTGCTTTATATAAGCAAAGTTTTAGTACTATTCAAAATGAATATTATTCTTTATTAAATAAATATCATCTCTATGATAAAAAGGGATGAACCTATCTCTTCTTTATCATTAGGCATGAAAAAAAGAAAGCCGCAATTATCGCTACAACTCTTGTTCATGCAAATATATACATTTTTGATGAACCGACAGGGTGGTATTGATCACGATGCAAAAAAATCGAAATAATTTCTTTATTTAAAGAGATTGATTTGAAACAGAAATGCATTCTAATTGTCACTCATGATGAGGAACTATTATCTGAAGTACCCTCAGTTCTTTTAAAAAATGCAAGAAGGAAGGTTGATGGAATGAAAACATTGCATATCTTCTTGGAAAAAGAATTAAAAGAAACAATAAAACATAAACGCATCTTCTTGCTTGTGCCAATTCTGATATTATTTCTCCCATTACTGAACCAATATATCCCGCATTCTTTTTATGACAGGTATCTCTCCATCTGTTTTCTTACCATATAGCTATTTATTAATTGGTGCATATTCTACTGAATTCATATTCGAGATGATGAATAATGAATATAGACAGAAGACGATTGAAATTATTTGGACATGTAAAATTTCGCCTGTTATATTCCTGTTTGCAAAAAAATGATAATACCTATATTTATTGGTGTGATATTATTTTTTTCAAGTATTCTTTTGAATAATATCCTGTTTTTCTGTTTTTCAACCAAGGCGCTTACTATATACCCTACAATTTCTGGTATATAGTCTTTGGAATATTGACTGTTGTATTAACAAATATTTCTACACTTACAATATATTTAAAAATTTAATCAAATCATCACAAGAGAAGCTTATACTCTTACAGCGTTTATAACCGGATTGATTGTGCTTTTTAATATATCTCTTGGGATATACATTTGGTATGTTTCTAGCCGTGCTAATTTACCTATGCACTATTACAACATTCTTTCTTTACACAATTGTATTATTTTTCAGGTCAACACATTTTATAATCAAGCTCAAAAACCATCAGGATATCTATCTAATAATTGGATTTTAATCTTGCTTCAAAATTGTACAATCCATACAATACACTTGAAAAAGTCGGATATTTGCTTTTAATGACCATTGGATCTGGACTCTTTATTAAAGAACTCCAATTATCATTACCATTCCCATTTATTACTAATTTTTTTATTGATTACATTATTTGGCAGAGTTGCGACAGATATATTATTACGCCAGTATATCCTTGATCGCAGACTGAAAATAGATGAAATAGTGCATGTGGTAGAATTTCGAATTTTGCAATTCATATTTTTGTATTTTTTTCAGTATACATATTACTTTCATTAGTATTCTTAATCATATTTCATATTTCCTTTTGGAGTTTATCAAATATTATAATTCATCTACTGATTATAGGATTAGTTGGATTATTTACAGTTTTTCTTTCAGGATTTGCTGATATAAGTCACGAGAAAAATATCTATCGGAATTATTATGCTCATAGTTGAAATATTAACTTTTATTACAATACTTCTCCTACACTAAATAATTCAATTTCTCATTCAGAATTCTTCCAGTACAAGCCCGTAATCAAATCTATGCTAGCATGGCATAGGTGTCACTCATATGAACTCTACCTTATATCAGTTAAAAAAATAGTGTATTCGATATAAACTATGTGAGTAGTTTAACTTTGAACTTTTACCATAAGAAAAATAAAAAGAAAAAAACTCTGGATATTATCTCCTTTATGCCCTTTATCGTTAATTGTAATTTTTAAGTTTTATATTAAAAAACCAAGCCAGAACATCCATCTGACTTGGTAGTATTATTCATTTATAACCATTGTCAATTTCTTTATATATTGATCTAAATGTTTCATTTGAAATTCGACGCTTTGGTATCCAACTATGATAAAGCTGTTCTAGTTCCTTTGAGAATCCCATTACTTCGCTTACTTTTCTTATATGCATATTTATTCGCATCCATCTCGTATGGTTGGCTTACATACAAATTCTTTAGGAATTCCTCATCACCATTTATTTTATATTTATAGTATTTATCTCCAACCTGTTTATAGCATGTACCATCGTACATAATGATATACGATAAGCTATCATTAATAATATTGTTAAATGATTGGGGATTGCTATACTGTAATGCATGTCGTAATTCATGAAATAGATAAAATGCTTGTTCATACTCCTCTTTATCTTTTAATAGATTCTTGTTTATAAAGATAGTTTGCAAGTTCAAATCAAATGTACCAAATGCCGTTTCATATCCAAACGGCATTACATAAGATAGTGTCAGTGAAAGTTTGTTTTCTTCACAATATTTATCAAAATATTTTTTTGTACTGAAACATTTCTATCATTCCTTCTTGGGTGCTCGTATCACCTATAAAATTATCGTGTCAATTTACGATTCATATACTTAGGATTCACAATTATGATATATACACATGCATTCACGCAAAAGCATTACTCCAGCCCAGAATCCTATGTGTAGTAAGGAATACCCCGAAACCGCAACAACTCCTTGTATTAAGCAATACACTAGTTCAATCTTCGTATTCTTCGCCCGTTGTTTCAGATCTTTTTCATATCGATGATTACTTGCCATCCATGTTGAACATGCTAGAAGTAGGAATACTTTTTATAACCGTTGCATACACTCTTGTATTTGGATCTTCCCATGGCAGCATGCATATATTCAAAAATGTAGCCTGTAATATAATTGCTAGACTAGTTAAATTTGCATGTAGTATTTTATTTTTCTCTTTTATCTTTTGGTGAATCTTCATCGCTTTCATACGAATCCATTAAAAGATAGTCTGTTGTGACACCGAATAACTTACTCAGTTGAACAATATTATCTGCGTCTGGTAAAGCTGTACCATTTTCCCAACGTGAAACTGCTTGGCGAGATATATTAACCTGCCCTGCTAGTTCTTCTTGAGACATCCCCTTTGACTTACGTAGAGTTCTAATCTTTTCTGAGACGTTCATTTGTGATTCTCCCTCTCATTTACAACTTCATTCTATTATCCTTATTAGTTTACTTCCATCACAAGAACTTTACATATATGCAACATATGTTTACATTTTCTTTTTAAAAAGTTTTGAGATGGCTATTCGTTATTCAAATTATATCATTTTCCATCAACTATCTTTAGAGAAAATCTAACAACAGATATAAAAACCAAGCTAGAATCCTCTAGCTTGGTATAATGCTATAACTTTTCGTAAGTCCAACCGTGTGTTTCTTTTAAGATCTCTTTTAATTCAGATAAATCTCCGATAATTGCATTTGGTTGTGCAGATTCTAATTCTCCAAGTTTTAACTTGTCACGTTCATCTGCTGTTGGATCATTACGCTTTGGATAGAAACCAATCGCATAACATCCAGCTGCCTTGGCTGCTAAGATATCTGACTTACTATCACCGATGTAGATACAGTTATCATGACCTTCCTTTAATCTCTTACATGCATATAGGATACCTGCAGGAGATGGCTTTGCCTTATTGTACTGATCACGGCCAACCACCACATCGAAATAAGATAACTTAAACTGTCTTAGCCATGAATCACAAGATTCTGTTAAACGTGAAGACACAATACCTAACTTATAACCATCTTCCCACAAGTCATGTAAAACCTCTTCTGTATGTGGAAATAGTGTTACGTCATTGGACCATGAGAATGATCCTTGGTATGTACGGTATTCTTCAGCTAGCTTGGCATCATCCTGTTCAGGGAAGAATTCTTGAAGGATGTCCGCAAAGGTTGAATGAATACCTTTCTTTGTTTATCAATCGTAAAGTTTTTTATGTTGCTGTATTTTTTGAAGAAGTATCCAAAGCACAACAATACCATACGACGGCTATCCATCAGTGTTCCATCTAAATCAAATAAGATAACTGGCTTATCTAATGGATGTGTATGTAGATAGATATAGCCAAGTAAGGCAACCACTACACTAAGACCCGCCATGATGACATCATGTGTACCACGTACATCCCACTTGAATACGGTAGCCAAGAATGAAATTAAGCCGAACCACATAAATGTAGTAGCTGCTGTTTCACCACGTCTTCTACCTTCACGGTAACGGTGAATTTCAAACCAAATAATCAAGAAACCAATAAAGTCTAGTGCGATTACAAACCATAATGTATGTGCGGATATTGCTCGACCAATTCTTGTAATCGTAATCATCAACATCGCAAGTGGTGCTGTCATATCTAGGGCACGACGCCAACTCATATAGTGTTCGCGTGTATAAACCCATGTGCCTACCGCTACACCAATCAATCCACCGGTCGCATCATAGCCTCCGTCAGTAATCAAGAAGATGTATGGCGTATATTTCATATACTCAGAAAGATTACCCAGTACCCAGAATAAACGGCTAAAGATAAAGCCACCAGCAGCGCAGAACAAGAATAATTCAACCGCTACGATACGTTTATAACCATGTTTCTTGTTTTCTTTTAATAAGAATATAAATACTACGATTGCCGCGAATATCGCTGCTACAAGATATGTTGGAATGCGGAAATTCCCTATCTTCAATAAAGTTATATCATCGGGGAAAAAAATGTCATTTTATTCATCCTTTCCTACAAAACGAGAAAAAAACGTTCGTTGATTTCGGCAGCTCCACTATAGCCTGCCTCTTGCAATCTAAAGTTTCTAACCGCTGATTCAACCAAAATAAAGGTATTACGACCTGCACTGACTGGAATCACAATTGTCGGTACAGGAACACCAAGAATCTTTGTATAGCATTGTGTTTCATCACCAATACGGTTATATTCCGCATCTCTTTCAAATGGCACCATGCGTATAACAAGTTTTACTTCGGCACGATCTGCGACCGCAGAAGCACCGAACATCTTTTTCAACGTTAATAACACCGATACCACGGATTTCTAGTAAAGCCCTTTTGTGATTGCTGGTGCGTGTCCATAAATACTATTTTGAATATGTTGTACATCCACACGGTCATCTGAAATGAGTACCTGACCATCACGAATCAAGTCCAAGGCTGTTTCAGATTTACCCATACCGCTCTCACCAAGAATCATGACACCTAGACCATATACAGACATCAAAACACCAGACATTGTATCGATAGGTGCTAACTTTTCATCCAAGAATGTGATTAAATCCGCAGTTAAGCGGTACGTTTCTAGATTTGTACGTAACACAGGGAAGTTGTTATGTATTGCGACTTCTCTTAGTATAGGTGGGATCTCATTTCCACTCGTAATAATAATACATGGAGTTAGACCATCCATTAAGAACTGGAATCTAGCTCGCTGAGTCATCCTCACTCATCGTTCTAATAAACTCTGATTCTTTATTACCGATGATAACGATACGACGAGGTTCCGTACTCTTAAACACACCGGCAAGTTCAAATCCAGGGCGATTTAAGTCCTGAATAACTGTCCATCTATTTAAAGAAGAATCATCTCCTGTTAGTTGTTCTAACTGAAAGAAAGATACAATATCACGAATTTCTACTTTTTCTCATAAGTTTTTTTCTCGACATATCGTCCTCCATCAATACCACTTATTATAACATGACTTATAAATCATGTAGATATGTTAGTTTTATACAAACATATACATCTATAACCACCAAAATCCTCAAATAGCCCTAATAGTGACCATGATTTACTTCTAAACAGGTCATAGTACATTTCTTTCATATGTAGAATTTAGGTATATACTGTAACTTGTTTATTCTTTTTAAATTGGCATGAGTTATGATAGTTGCGTTTTTTTCAACATATCTTGTGTAATGTAATCTATTTTAAATCTAAAGAAATTATTAATTTGTTATTATCAATTCGAGATTATATAATAAGGCGTTAGAAAGGTGGCTATAGTTATCTGATGAATGCATGTAAATTTTTGCATAAATCAATATTATTTGGATTGTTATGTACTGTATTTGTTGGTATATCTTTTAGTCGTCCATTATCTGTACAAGCAGAAACAATTACGGCATATACAAGTGATACTCCTAGTGGTTTACCAGAAGATGCGTTTAGCGACTATTGGAAGATGGCCACCAAAACATATACCTATACACCACAAGTGGGTGACTATACAACTGTACAGGAGATCATTCATCACTTACAAGCCCAAACCAAATCAAACCATATGAATCCTTTGTGGAAAAATCCAACCACTGCACTTTTTCAGAAAGTATCTGATTTTACAGTTTTAGATTCTCATGGATATGATAGTTCTTTATTCTCAGATCTTACTTTGAAATATACAACGGATGAAGATGCAGTAACAAACTATATCAATGCACATCCAGAACTATCTAACGTCACAGACCATCGCATCTTACTACCAGTTTTTGAGTTTGATACCGATAATGATTTAGCGACTTTCCAAAATCATTTTTGACACCGACCTTGCTAACGGTCTAATTCCTGCGGGTGCAGTTGGTCGTGATAATCAAGCTGTCATTGACCCAAGTCAACCACTTGGCCAATATTCACTAGAGAAGACATTGACATATGATACGGTACATGGTTTCTATTACATCTACCAATTACATGTAGGTATCGCTGATGTGGACCGCCAAATCACTACCTTTGTGGATAGTAATGGAAATGAAACAGAAATGAATGGACTCTACACAGCACCTGCAGTATTGGGTAACGATATTCTAGACCACAAGAAAGTTTTCCACTATTTAATCCCAGAAGGAAAAGAGGGTGATGGTAATCTTGTACGCCCTGCCATACATATCACACGTACTTACTATTATTACAAGTTAGCCCATACTGCTTATGTTAGTGATGAGGGCACAACCCTTAAGACAATGGATGAAGGTCTTCAACCAGCACCAGCCACAATTTCATCCTATACATATAACCATACAGATGAAGCGGCAGCCATCCCTACTTTAGATGTAGATAAAGTAACACAACGCTTATTAAATCAACTCAAAGCAAAAGATGTAACTCAACTATTCTCTCGCGCTAACGCTACGCAAGTTGGTGATATTGTCATTGAGAAAGACGCAAATAATATTCCAAGTGTTTTTGTCTTGGAACCTAGTGGGCTTTCTTATAATATTTCTTATGACGAAAATGGTAATCTTCGTGTACTCGACCATGATGGAAACCCTGTCTACTATGATAACACTTACCAAGATATCTTATATACAACAGCTACAGATGATTCCTTAGCAGTTGGTGAATATCGGGTTACTTACTCGCTTTCACCTCTTATCCATGATTTATTCCTTACGGTATGTATTTCCTTGTTTAGAAACCATATTGAAAATTCTCCACGTTAGTTTCGCTATATCAATATGTACCCAAGTATTCTTATAATACTTGGGTATTTTTTATCTTTTTATTGATTTTTGATAAAACGGCTCGAAAAAAACAATCAATAAAACTTACAATGAATAATGGATTATTTTTAGAAGAGGTGAATGATTCAGTGAATAGCGTCCGTCAACATTTCAAACATTTTATTTTATTTACACTTATATTATCTTTTTTTATTTATGATCATTCAGATTCCTTTTTATAAGGGACAGGAATATGGTTATCAATATAAACATGTCATGACAAAGCTAAAGTATCTCTCCATGGAGAAAGATAATTCTATCGATGTCATATTTTTTTGGGTGACAGTGAAGGAAAAGGCTTCCTTTGATCCAGTAACTCTTTTTCACAACCAAGGTATTAGCTCGTATAATCTATGTACGAACTTTCAATGGTCACTTGATACACTGGCACTCACAAAGAAAATGTACCAATATCAATCCCCAAAGCTAGTTGTTATGGAGACAAACTTCTTTCTAACTACACTCAGAAAAAGACGTATTCTTCTAGCAAAGTATCTACCTATCTTCAACTATCATGAACTATATAAAGAGTATTTATTATATCCAAAGTCTGCGGATGAATGGAAAGGATTTAGTGCCACCAATCAAATTACTCCATATACGGGCTCCTTGGATTATATGACTACAGATAACAGCTACTACCCTGTTGATGAATGGACTCTAGATTACATGCGTCAAGTCAAAGAAATCTTAGATCAACATGGCACAAAGCTATTAATGGTAAGTGCACCAAATCCCCTTAACTGGACGACCAGTAAGCATAATACGTTACAGGAATGGTGTGATCAAAAATAACGTAACCTACATTGACTACAATCTAAAGCCAGAAGAATTAAATATCAACTGGTTAACTGATTCTCGTGATGGTGGTGATCATCTAAATTATAGTGGTTCTGTGAAATTTATGAATGTGCTTGGTAAATACTTACAAGAAAATTATGAACTGACAGACCATCATAATGACCCAGCATATGCAAAATGGAATGAAGACTACAAATCCATATTTGGAGGTGCACAATGAAAAACTTCATGTATTCTGCACCAATGTATTTCGCCGTCTTTTTACCAGCAGTAATTCTGTTATATCAAATTTGTCCACAGAAGCTTAGAAAGTTTGTACTATTATTTGCGAACTACACTTTCTTCTTTATATGGTCAAAGTTCTTCTTGATATATCAAGTGATCACCATGTTCATTACGTATCTATCTGCGAAAGTCATTGATCATACAACGAATAAAAAAATCAAAAAGATATCTCTTATCATCGCAATCTTGATTAACCTTGGTGTTTTGGTTGTATTAAAGTATACAAACTTCTTTGGCGAAAATATCTTCGCTATCTTCCATCAACCATTTACACCTGTACGCTTAATCGCACCGATTGGAATTAGCTATTATACCTTACAGATGATTTCCTATTTGATGGACACATCAAGTGGAAAGATTCATTCTAATCATAGTATTTTGGATTTTGCGGTATATGCAAGTTTCTTTCCAACTTTGATTCAAAGATGGAATTACACGTTTTAACGAAGTCAAAGATAGTATTCATACATGTAATCCAATCACATATCAAAATCTAAAGTTCGGCAGTCAACGAATTCTATTCGGTTTAATGAAGAAGATGATTATCGCAGATAGACTGGATCCGGCAGTTAGTAAAATCTTTACATCTTACACACAAGATGGACTATTTAGTCTAATCGGTGCTGTATTATGTACAATCCAGTTGTATATGGATTTCTCTGGTATCGTTGATATCTGCTTGGGTAGTGCAGAAATTTTTGGCATTAAATTACCAGAAAACTTCAGGCAACCATTCTTTGCGGAGAACGCTTCTGACTTTTTGGCGTCGTTGGCATATCACACTAGGTACCTTCTTACGTGACTATGTCTTCTATCCAATTTCATTAGCCAAACCTATTCATCGTCTATCAAAGTTTTTTACAAAACATTTCGGCAAAGGTGCTGGTAAGTTTATCGGACCATTTATCGCACTATTTGCGGTATGGTTCTTAAATGGTTTATGGCATGGCCCTTATTGGTCTTATATTTTCTATGGTCTTTATTACTTCTGTTTTATGATTCTAGAGATTTTTATTAAAGAAACCTGTCGATACTTTCTTTAAGAAACATCAGATTGATGGGAAACAGATTGGCTTACGTATCTTTCGATTTATAAAAGTTATTTATTATCGTCATCATTGGCGAGCTATTCTTCAGAGCTCAGACTTTAGCAGTTGGATGGACGATGTTTAGCAGTATCTTTACAAACTTCAATCTATCCACATTTGCGGAAACATTACCCTTCTTACGTTTGGATACAATTGACTGGATCATTGTGATTGTCGGAACAATCATTACATTCCTTGTGGATATCTATAAGGAATTCCACGGCTCTATCCGTAGTGCCATCGCACAAAAACCAATATGGTTACGTTGGTCAATTATCTATACTTGTATATTCACACTCATCCTATTCGGCGCTTATGGTCCTGGATATGATATTGTTGCGATGATATACGCAGAATTCTAATTGTAAATACCTTATATAAAGGATGGCAATTTTCAGCCATCCTTTATCACTATTTGTATTTTTCAGCCTGTGTATTCCACATTTGGTAGTACAGTCCTTTTGTATCCATTAGTTGGTTATGATTACCTTCCTCTATAATCATTCCATTATCCACAACTAAGATACGATCCATATCACGAATGCTTGATAGTCGATGTGCAATTACAATCGTAGTTGTAGTACTTGCCATATTATATATTAGTTTCATAACTTGCTCTTCTGCTATTGGATCTAATGCCGAACTTGGCTCGTCAAATAATAGTAATCCAAATTCACCATCCAATATACGAGCAATCGCAAGTTTTTGTATCTCACCAACCGACAATACAATTCCATTATCAGAAAATTCTTTTGTTAGTTCACTTTCATGATTTTGTAATTGTTGCGTAAGGCGAACTTTTATCTATCGTAAAGGATATGCCATCTTTTTGATGTTCTGAATAAATATCTAAATTATCCTTTATAGAAAATGCATATACATTTGAGTTTTTGGAATACTGTTCCAATATACTTTCTATATTCTTTGGTATCATATTCTTTCAGGTCGATACCATTTACTTTAATATAGCCATCTGTTGGATCATATAGTCTTAGTAATAATTTTATCAGTGTAGATTTACCTACACCATTTTTACCAACAATCGTAATCTTTTTCTCCGGCATTAATATGAATGTTTACATTATTTAATACCGGTTTCCCTTTATCATATTCAAACTTCACATTTTGAAATGTAATTTCATATGGAATTTGTACTGTACTTCCTACACAATCCTCAATTACCGGTTTCAATTGATAAAAACTCTTGGATTCGCTTTTGCATAGATATCAATCTGATGAATATCTTTAACTTGATCAAATAATTCTGTTAAACAATCACTAATCTTGTTGATAGATAAGATTGCTGTTATCCAGACGGCACTGGCAAGTAACGAATTTTCCATTATACTCTTCAATAAGAAAAAGCATGGACAATAACATCATAAAATGATATGCAAAAGCCACTGAATACAGCCCATTTACAAAAGGCTCTTTTGCATAATCTTTCATATAACTTTCCTGTTGTGAGATATTTCTATCATATTGTTTTAGAATAATATCTTTTTAATCTTGTTGTACGAATATCTGCACTATACTCTTTTTAAATAAAAATAAACGCTGTATATAAAGAATTTTCGATTGGTATGTACAACTTTCTTCTGCCTTTCAATATAGTACTCATTATATTTAAAAATATCCATATGTTCTTAATATTGTCCCAATTAGAATTAAAACCAAGATAATAGGATTAATTGTAAATAAAAAGTACTGCTAAGGATAGTATTTGCCCTATTGATGCAATACATCTGGTTAGTACCGAGAATGCTTTACTCGATTGTTCTGCAGTATGTTCTATTGCCCAGGTATAGTTTTCATAAAAACTCTGACTTATCTAAATGACAATAATCTACTTTCGCAGAAAATTCATAAATTTCTCTATTGATATGCGCCTCTACAAGGGCTTCTGATACATCTTTAAAATAAATATTATATAAATCTTCAATTGCTGGAATCAAAAAAATCAATTAGCTGAAATCCAATAATACCAATAATAATTTTTTTACAGCCGGACTCTTTGTATCGATAGAAGAAATAATAAATTCAGGAAAGATAACGTCACAAAAAATTTAGAAAAGGAACTAATATTCCAAAAGAATACTAGTGAAAAAAATAAAATATTTTTTTCGCATATCTTCTATAAGGCTTTAATAACCACAACCAATTTTTCATGTAATAACTCTTTGGCATTGATATGCCAATCCTTATATTATTTATAACATTATTTTGTAGAATCAAAAAAAGCAGGCTAGTTATAATAGTGCATCTAGTACTTTAATTAACTATATCCTGCTTTTTTTATTTATTTTTGGTGTTCTTTCGTCCACGCAATTGTCTTCTTTAAATACTGACCTGTCCAGCTTTCTTCAACTTTGATGATGTCTTCTGGTGTTCCTTGGGCAACGATTGTTCCACCACCATCGCCACCTTCAGGTACCCTAAATCAATAATCCAGTCAGCACACTTAATTACATCTAGGTTATGTTCAATGATGATAACTGTATCCCCGTTGTCCACAATTCTTTCAAGCACTGCGATTAAACGATTCACATCATCTGTATGTAGACCGGTTGTAGGTTCATCTAAGATATAGATGGTTTTACCTGTTGGACGTTTCTGTAGTTCACTGGCAAGTTTAACACGTTGTGCTTCACCACCAGAAAGTGTTGTAGAGGACTGTCCAAGCTTGATGTAATTTAATCCTACATCAGAGAGTGTTTGTAATTTATTCTTGATCTTTGGATGATTTGCGAAGAAATCTAAAGAATCTTCAACTGTCATCTCTAATACATCATAGATATTCTTACCCTTATAAGTACACTGTAATGTTTCTTCGTTATATCTCTTACCATGACACACTTCACATGGTACATAAACATCTGGCAAGAAGTTCATTGAGATTACCTTTACGCCATCACCTTGACAAGCTTCACAACGTCCACCTTTGACATTGAAGGAGAATCTTCCTTTTTCATAACCGCGTAATCTCGCCTCTGGTGTCTTAGCGAATATATCACGAATATCATCGAATACTCCTGTGTATGTAGCAGGGTTAGAGCGTGGTGTACGTCCAATCGGATCTTGGTCGATTTGTACTAACTTATCGATGTTTTCAAGTCCCTTGATAGACTTATACTTACCCGGGTTCGCTTTTTGTTTTCCAAGGTTTGTTGGACGGCTTTCATGAATACATCATTAACTAATGTACTCTTACCAGAACCAGATACACCTGTTACAAGTACCATCTTCCCTAGCGGGAATTTTACATTGATATTCTTCAGGTTATGTTCAGATACACCCTTTAGTTCTACAAACTTACCACTACCTTTACGACGTGTTTCTGGCATAGGAATGACTTTTCTACCAGATAAGTATTGTCCTGTAATGGAGTTTGGAGAATTCTTGACTTCTTCTGGTGTGCCATTCGCAATGACTTCGCCACCATGAATACCTGCACCAGGTCCAATATCCACAATCCAATCTGAATGTAACATCGTATCTTCGTCGTGTTCCACGATAATAAGTGAGTTACCAAGGTCTCGCATATTTTGTAGAGTCTTGATTAACTTACTATTATCACGTTGGTGTAAGCCAATGGATGGCTCATCCAATACATATAGAACTCCTGAAAGTCTTGAACCAATTTGAGTTGCTAGACGAATACGTTGTGCTTCACCACCAGAAAGTGTTCCTGCCAAACGATCAAGTGATAAGTACTCTAAACCTACATCCTTCAAGAAGGATAAACGGTTTCTAATTTCTTTGAGTACTAACTCCGCAATCTTTGTCTTTTCAACATCTAGCTTTAGATTATTAATCCAATCTAGTGCTTTGCCTACGGATAGTTGTGTAAACTCACAGATATTTTTATCTCCAACACGTACACTGAGTGCTTCTGGATTGAGTCTTTTGTCCATGACACTTCGGACATACTGACTCTACCATGAAAGAGTGATACCACTCTTTACTCATAGAGCTGGTTGTTTCTACGTAACGACGTTCAATCATATTCTTAATTCCTTCGATAAAGTCATTACGATTATAACTATTACCACCTGAGGATGTGATGGTATAACGAATTGGCGCATCACTACCGTAGAGAATAACTTCTAACTGTTTCTTTGTAAGATCTTTGATTGGTGTATCTAGATCAATCTTGTAATGCTTTAGCAGGACTGCGAATGTCTGCCATTCGATATTATCTGTACCGATAATGTTCTTGTAGTAGCGAATACCACCTTGACGGATAGACTTAGAGCGATCTGGAATTAAGTTATCCACATCGACTTCTTCTGTAATACCCAAACCATGACAGTTATCACAGGCACCGATTGGCGCATTAAATGAGAATAAACGTGGTTCTAGTTTTGGCACTGTAAAGCCACAGATATGACAAGAAAAGTGCGTAGAAAATCCATTTCTTCTTCCCCATTAAGGACAATCGCATGTCCATTAGCGAGATTTAGTGCTGTTTCTATGGAATCATATACACGTGATCTAGATTCATCTGTCTTAACGATACGGTCAATTACCACATCAATATCATGACGTTTGTTCTTTTCTAATTCTGGTTCATCCTCTAACATCACAACTTCACCATCGATGCGCACACGGATATAACCATCTTTCAATAGCTTCGCAAATACATCTTTAAAGCTACCTTTTTTATTTCTAACCGTAGGCGCAAGTATGGTTAACTTACTACGATCTGGTAAGTCCATCACCTGATTAACCATTTCTGTAATAGTTTGTCCTGTGATTGGAATATTATGATTTGGACAGTATGGTACACCTGTTCTTGCGTATAGAAGACGCAAGTAGTCATAGATTTCTGTCACAGTTCCAACCGTAGAACGTGGGTTGTTGGACGTTGTTTTCTGATCGATGGAAATCGCTGGAGATAATCCTTCAATTAACTCGACATTTGGCTTTTCAACTCCACCTAAAAACTGTCTTGCGTATGCGGAAAGGGATTCTACATAGCGTCGTTGTCCTTCGGCGTAAATCGTATCAAAGGCAAGTGAGGTCTTTCCACTTCCTGAAAGACCTGTCATCACTACCATTTTATTGCGAGGTATTTCCAAGGAAATATTCTTTAGGTTATTCTCCTTGGCACCTCGTATTGTAATCTTATCTAATTCCATTACTTCTTTACCTCCTCACAAAGGTCACTTAACATCGCCCAAGCCTCACGCGGGGAAAGATTATCTGGGTCAACTTGTTTGAGTTTTTCCATCAAAGCTTCTGTACGTGGATCTTCTTTATACATTTCTACCAACTGGTAGTTTGTTGTACAACTCTCTTGGTTGATTCTAATTCCTTCTGTAAATCTTTTGCTCGATTTAATACTGCATCTGGTAATCCTGCAAGTCTTGCGACATTAATACCATAAGAATGTCCAGCAGGGCCTTCTGCCATCTTATATAAGAATGTGACTTCATCATTATTTTCTTTTACTACAACATGCATATTCTTCACGTTTGGAAGATTATCCGAAATCACAGTTAATTCATGATAGTGTGTACTAAACATGGTTTTAGCGTGAATACAGGTTGCGATATATTCAATCATTGCCTGTGCTAATGCCATACCATCATAAGTAGATGTACCTCTACCAATCTCATCAAATAAAATCAAGGATGAGGAAGTCGCCTCCTGTAGGGCTAGGTTAGCTTCTGACATCTCTACCATGAATGTAGATTGTCCACTAAGAATATCATCCGAAGCACCAATGCGTGTAAAAATCTTATCGAAGATAGGCATAATACAACTCTTTGCTGGAACGAAACAACCCATCTGAGCCATGATAACGATTAATGCAGTTTGACGCATATAGGTTGATTTACCACCCATGTTCGGACCAGTAATCAGTAAAATATCTTGGTCTTTATGCATATCTGTAGAGTTTGCGACGTACTTTGGATTCTTCATCATATCATCTAAGATTGGATGTTTACCATTTTCAATGAAGAGACGGTCTTCATCAAACTGTGGACGAACATAGCCATACTTCGCAGACACTTCTGCCATGGCAACCTGTGCATCTACCTCTGCTAAAAATTTACTTAACTTCTGTAGTCTTGGTAAGTATGTACGGATTTCATCTAATATCACTTGGAATAATTGTTTCTCAATACGAATCGCATTTTCTTCCGCGTGTAAGATTGCGTCTTCTTTCTCTTTTAATTCTGGAGAGATAAAGCGCTCGTTATTCGTTAATGTTTGACGACGGATATATCCCCAATCGTCTTGTACAGCTTGTGCAGCTGCTTTAGAAATTTCAATATAATAGCCAAAGACTTTGTTATAGCCGATTTTGAGTGTTTTAATACCAGTTCTTTCTCTTTCCTTGGATTCTAGTTCCGCAATGAAAGTTCGACCGCTATGTTGAATCTTACGTGCTTCATCTAGTTCTGCGTTATAGCCATCCCTAAACATTCCACCATCGCTAATCTGTACAGGTGGATTATCCACAAACGCATCTTTCAACTTCTGATAGAGTTCCTGTAGTGGATCAACTTTACGCTTTTCATCAAAGACCGTCTCATCTAATGCATGCATGATAGCCGGTACTTCTGCTAAGGTCTTTGTCAAACGTTGGCAATCCACCGCATTTGCCGTATTCATTGCACATCTAGCAATGAGTCTTTGTAAGTCATAAATATTACTAAAACTATCACGCAACTGTTGTCTTTGCATGAAGTTTTGAATGAACCATTCGGTCTTATTAAAACGTGCTTCAATCTTTTCTCTTGAAACAAGTGGCTTTTCAATCCACTTCCGTAGCTGTCTTGAACCCATCGCAGACTTACACGCATCTAAAAATGACCATAGTGTAATTGCCTTACCATTTTCATGTAAGGATTGAACAAGTTCTAGATTTTGACGTGTCGCAAAGTCCATATATAATACTTCGTCTTCACGTTCGATGCGTGTTACCTGTAAGTGACCCAACATATGCTTCTGGGTATTTTCCAGATAGTTTAGCATACGCCCATATGCTTGCATGTCATAATCTTTGAGGATACCTTCCGTCAATGGTAGATACTCTTCTTTAATACGTGTTTCATCACAATAAGAAATGATAATCTGAAGTTCTCTAAAACTCTTGAGTGTCTTTTCTTTAAAATCACTACCCACTACAACTTCACGTACATTTGAACGTAGTAGTGTCTGCATTAACAATACATCTTTATGTTCGATATTCTGTACATAGTTTTCACCAGTACTCATTTCCACAATCGCTAACGAATACCCATATCCATAATCAGTAATCGCAGCTAAATATACAGAGGCTTTTTCATCAGAGATTTCCTGCATAACAGTACCTGGTGTAATCACACGAATGACATCACGTGTAACTAGACCAACCGCTTCTTTTGGATCTTGTGTCTGTTCACAAATCGCAACCTTAAAACCACGAGATACAAGTCTTGGAATATACGCAGCTGCCGCATGATGTGGAATACCACACATCGGTACACGTTCCTCAACACCCGCATTCTTTCCTGTTAGTACAAGGTCCAATTCTTTCGATGCAATCTTCGCATCATCAAAGAACATCTCATAGAAATCGCCTATGCGATAAAACAAGATAGCGTCTTCATATTCTTTTTTGACTGCAAGATACTGCTGCATCATCGGTGTATAATTTTCTGCCATATTCGCCTCTCAAAACATATGTATTATAGCATAGTTGTCCATATTCCTTGTGGTCGAAGACCGATGGGTATGCATCAAGATATGTAATATATTTATTATTTCGACTATAATCGAAATAAAAATTAATTATTTCTTATAATTTCGAGTATAGTCGAAACTAATCTTGAAATTATTTTATATTTCGACTATACTCGAAATATAAATAGGAGGTACTACATGGAGTATATTTTACGTCAAAGTTATCTAAATGAAATTCAAAAATTTATTAATAAACCTGTTACTAAAAATATTGATTGGTATGCGCCGTGTTGGTAAATCTACAATATTGAAAAATGATTTCTGAAGTCCTTTTTAAAAGGATATCCCAAGTGAAAACAAAATCTTCATGAACTTTGAAAGCTTGGAATTACTTGGGATACGAAATGCAGAAAACTTTTGCCAAGCATCTGCAGCCATTCCTCAAACAAAATAATGAAAAATATTTCTTCTTTGATGAAATCCAAGTAGTTCATCATTGGGAAGAAGTTATCAATGGTCTACAAGCAGATTATGATTGTGATATTTATATTACAGGTTCTAATTCGACAATGTTGTCAAGCGACCTAGCCACTGTCCTTGCAGGAAGATATGTTCAATTTGAAATCTATCCATTTACATTCAAGGAATTTATGGATTGTTATAAAAGGTCTGCAATTATCAAAAGAAGAATACTTCACTAAGTTTATTGAAATTGGTGGTCTTCCTGCGGTAAAACATTTTCAACTCGATCCAAATCCAAGTTATAAATATCTTTCAGATATCTATAATACCGTATTGGTAAAAGATGTTTTGGAATATAATCAGATTCGTGATATTGATATTTTTCAATCGTATACTGTTATACACTGCCGAAAAATATTAGTCATACTTTCTCAGCATTAAACATCCGAAAATTTTCTAAAGAGTGAAGGTCGTAATGTTTCAGTAGATACCGTTTTAAATTATCTAAATTTTTGTATCAATGCCTTTATTTTTAAAGAAGGTAGCTCGCTACGATACGATTGGCAAAAAAATATTTTAAAAAGTTGAAGAAAAATATTTCCTAACTGATCACGGCTTTAGACAGGGCAAAGGTTTCTCCAATGCCAAAGACATTGAGCGTGTATTAGAAAAATATTGTTTATATAGAATTATTACAGCGTGGTTATACCGTTTATATTGGCAAAGTAAAGGATAAAGAAATCGACTTCATCGCAGAAAAGGATGGTAAACGTCTCTATTTCCAAGTTTGTTATTTATTAGCAACAGCCGAAACACGCAAAAGAGAGTTTGAAGTCTATCACGAGATTTCGACAACCATCCAAAGTATGTCTTATCTATGGATACTATTGATTTTTAGCCAAGAGGATATATCCATAAAAATATCATCCACTGGCTATTGAGACAAAGAATAAAGTATTCGTCTCAAAAAAGGGGCTGTAACGCATAACAGCCTATAAAATAAAAATGTCCGACCCCTAAATTAAGAGGTTGGACATTTTTATTTTTAGTTATAATTATGTATGGAAAAACACGATAAATTATAACCATGTAGATTATACCCCATATCAGTTGCGTTTACCACTAGATTTATCATTGGTCATTGATAAACTTGATCCAATGTGGTCTTTCCTAGAGATCGTGAATAGTATCAACTTGAGGAGGTTTATCCGATCTCATAAAGGTAACCAAGGATATGATCCTATCATGATGATGAGAGTCATCTTATTTGCGTATATGAATCAGGTATATAGTCTACGGTCCATAGAAGAAAAATGTAAAACAGATATCCGCTTTATGTATCTATGCCAAGATGAAAGACCATCTTTCATGGCCTTTCAAAGATTCATATCGAATCAAATCAAAGGAAACGCTTCCGATATATTTACAGAGACCATGTTGGTTATCTGTAAGAAGATGAAGGTAAATACACATCCTATACATCGATGGAACTTCCATGGAAGCCAATGCCAATAAGTTCAGCTTCGTATGGAAGAAGACAGCTGTAAAGACAAAAGACAAGACACTGGCAAGAATAGCAGAGACGATTGGGCAACTTACAAAACTAACAGGTATCTTTTATACAGAAAGCTATGAAGATACACAGGCTATTGGAGGATATATCGTTTCAATATGGCAGTGGTGTTCAAAGAATAAGGTCCAATTCGCATTCGGAAAAGGACACCGCAAGACACCAGTACAAAAGGCATATGAGGAATTAAAGAAACTCAACGAAAAGTTAAAGGAATGCCAAGAACGCATCGAAACCTGTGGGAATGATAGAAACAGTTATAGTAAGACAGACCATGATGCGACGTTTATGCATATGAAGTATGACTACTACAACAATACAGGAGTATTCAAGCCTGGGTATAACGTACAACTGGCAGAATCAGATGAATTCATCATGCATGTCATGGTAAGCAATGCCAGAAGTGATACGAAGACATTCATTCCGTTCATGGACGGTTATGAGAAAAGATATCAAGAATATCCAGGTATCGTCGTAGCAGATGCGGGATACGGAAGTTATGACAACTATATGTACTGTTTAGAAAAAGATATTGAAGGCTATCTCAAATATCAAAACTATCGATATGAAAAGACAGCCAAGTTCAAGAAAGACATCTATCGAAAAGAGAACCTGTTGAGAGAAGAAAACGGGAAATTGATATGTCCACAAGGTAGAGAGTTCGTATACAAACAGGATTATCAAAATACAAAGACTGACTATCCATGCATTACACAAGTTTGGGAATGCAAGACATGTAATAGATGTCCACTCAAAAAGAAATGTACAAAAGCTAAGACACGAGCAGTACGCATCAATCCAATTCTCGATGAACTGAAGGCACATGCGAAGGAACTATTGGATAGCGAAGCCGGAATACAGCTAAGACAACAGAGATGTATACAAGCTGAAGGAACGTTTGGAATCATCAAGAATGATTGGCAATATAACAGAATCCATAGAAGAGGAATGGAGAATGTGGAAAAACGAACTCTATTTGATCTGTATGGGATTCAATCTGATGAAATATCACCAAAAAGAAACTGAGAATGATACTATCCTAAAATAGCTTTTATATGGGACAGGTTGTTTTTAGTGCGTCCAAAAACAGAGGTAAAACATCTACTTTTTATACTGTTTTACATAAACATATGAAAGATGACACAAAAAGAGGCTGTACGCCTCAAGTAAATCTATAAAATTTACTTAATCGTTACAGCCCTTTTACTATCGCCAATTTTCTACATCACTGTACGTAATGAATTGATAATTCCTTTATACAAGAAATAAGACTTTGCACCATAGAGTAATGTATATACATTTTTTCCTCATGTGTAATAGTGATTGAGCCAAGATCCATAAGTTCTTTCTCATGTACAATTTCTTT